>Ga0335078_10000063_pt1 | contig 198495 bp, 170 predicted proteins | sample Lox_Sample_32_FD_206711 | JGI IMG/M metagenome (GOLD analysis project Ga0335078, IMG submission 206711) | Soil microbial communities from Loxahatchee National Wildlife Refuge, Florida, United States - Lox_Sample_3.2 | ecosystem: Environmental > Terrestrial > Soil > Wetlands | place: USA... | reverse complement strand
TTTCCGGCGCTGTCGACAAACACATCCCATGGCCCGTTCAGTTGAGCGCTCGTTGCCGGGCCGCCGTCGCCGGAATAGCCGGGCCCCAACGTGGCGCTGCCGGCCACGGTGGTGATGATGCCGGTGGCGGCGGCGACTTCGCGAATGACGGAGTTGTTGGTGTCGGCTATGAAAATGTCTCCCGCGCTGTCGACAAAAATGCCTTCCGGGCTGTCGAGTTGGGCACTGGTGGCGGCGGCGCCGTCGCCGGAGTAGCCCGGGCCCAGGAGAGCATTCCCGGCGATCGTCTGAATATCGCCGGTGCTGGCCACGACTTCCCGGACGACGGAGTTGTCGGAGTCAGCGATGAAAATGTCTCCCAAGCCGTCAACAAAGACGCCGCCGGGGCCGTTCAACTCGGCGTTCGTAGCGGAAGCGCCGTCGCCGGAGTAAGCGAGCGTCTGGTTGCCTACGTTGGTTTGAATGTCGCCACTGGCCGCTGTGACTTCGCGGACCGCGAAGTTATCGGTGTCCGCGATAAAGATATCGCCGGCACTATCCAACACGAGGTTGCTGGGATTGTTCAATTCGGCGGCTGTGGCTGACCCGCCATCTCCCGAGAAGCCAGCGGTGCCGTCGCCTGCAACGGTAGCGATAATGCCATTCGAAGCGGTGACTTCGCGAATCGCCGCATTGAATGTGTCGGCGATGTAAATGTCTTCCGCCGCGTCGACGTAAACACCGGACGGCAAACACAGGTAGGCGCTGGTGGCTAAACCGCCATCGCCGGAATAGGCGCAAACATCGTTCCAGGCGTACTGAACTCCAGCCACGGTTTGGATGAATCCATTGGAGATGGTGACCTCGCGGACCACAGAGTTGAAGGTATCCGCGATAAAAATATTTCCTGAGGCATCGACAAAAACACCCTCGGGTTCATCGAGCTGCGCGCTGGTGGCGAGGGCTCCGTCGCCGGAATAACCGGGGCCGAGAGTGGCGTCACCGGCTACGGTCTGGATGAGGCCGGTACTGGCCACGACTTCGCGAATGAGAGAATTATCGGTGTCAGCAATGAAGATGTCGCCCGCAGCGTCGACGAATACGCCAAACGAATTATTCAACTGGGCCGTGGTCGCCGGGATTCCATCCCCGTTGTAGCCCGCGGCGCCGGTGCCGGCCACAGTGGCAATGTTGCCGTTGGACGCGCTGACTTCACGAATGACGGAGTTGCCTTGATCGGCAATGAAGATGTCGCCCTGCGCGTCGACAAACACACCCGCGGGACCGTTGAGGGCCGCGCTGACAGCCGGCCCACCATCCCCGGAGTAGCCGTGCGTACCATTTCCCGCCACGACCGTGAGATTGCCGCTGGAGTCGACTCGAAAGATGTGGCTGGAGTAGAAATCCGCGATGTAGGTATTCCCGGATGCGTCGAAAGCGATGCCGACGGGATAGCCAATACTGGCATTTAGGGCGCTGAGATTGTTCGGTCCGCCTCCGGCCACCGTACTGATGGCATACTGTGCGAACAAGGCGTGCGGGACGAGCCAGCCAAGCATGAGAGCCAGGAAAGCGAGCTTCAACAATCTTGGGAAGCGCATGGTTACTTCGCCTCCTGGGGAGAAACACGATCCAGTCCGACGACCAGCGTGCGTTTCCCGGCGCGGCCGGGACTTAGCTCAAGAAGGAATCGAGGCTTCAGCCCCCGTTGCCACAACTGATATTCCGGGCGGCGGATCGTGAATTCCTGCGTAGTTTCCAAGGACGAATGCGCGCGCACGGTAAGCGCGCAGGCGTGCGAGGCTCCCCGCTGAAGGTGCGACACATCCCAAGGGGTGATTCGCTGAATGGAAAGATCGGATGAGCCAGGATTCACCAGTCGGATGCGTATCTGAATCTCCGTCTGCGAGCCCCGAGCCGTGTGTTGCAGGATCGTATAAGAGCCCGTAACAGTGGGAATGCTGCTGGCGCACAGGAACGGGACAGCGAAGAAAAGCAACCCAATCGGCAAGCGCCTCAGGAAGCCGCGCCATTCGGCTAATCCCCGCGATGACGGCGAAACTTTCTTTTGCAACATCTTTGCCTGCCTTCCTGGCTGGGTCTGGTGGCGCCGGACAGCCGGCAACCACAGCCTTGAAATTGCATGTTCACCCATGGATCGAGAGTGCTCGGCCCCACTCCGCTTGGCTAAGTCAGCGCTGGGACCATGATCGAACCGGGCTTAAGGCCCCCGTTTAGACGGGAAGTGCAATTGTGCGACCACCTTTATTGGTTTGCAACCGCAATATTTATAAAGACTTAGCAGTGCCAGCCGCTATACAGGGAGGGTGAGCAGCGGGGCAAAACGCGCTTCGAACTGAGGGGAAAGTCGCGCCGTGGTGGGTTGGGGCGGCGGAATTCCGTCCTTCTTGCCGCGGGGTTTTCAGTTAGTGCGGGGCTGCTAAAAACTCGTTCGCTGATAGAGAAAAATGGCCGCCTCAAGATTTCCCGGCGCCTGCAGGATCTCGTTTTCAGACCGTAGCTGCAGACCATCACGAACTCTCATAATCCCGACGAGTCGGTACTTCGTCACCACGTAGCGTCGGAACCATGGGAATATGGTTCGGTCACTTCCCGGGCGAATGAGCCAATCCTGAATGTAAACAAGAAAGTCCGGACTGGCAGCCTCGATTTGAGAAATCAAGTCGCGCTGCATAGTGTCCGCATATTTTTGTTCCTCGGTCAGGCTGTAGGTATAGAGATAGCCGGTAACGGACCTGCGCCGCGAATAAAACATAATCTGCGGTTCTGAGCCGAGCACGGCCATGCTCGCCTTGGGGGGGAAGTTCTTCTCGATATAGCGCCCGATGGCGACAGATTCGGGAAAGGGATCCTTGGGATAGACGTAGCGGCTGGCAGAGACCGGATCGGCGTCGAAATAGAAGTGGAACTCCTGGGCGAATGTGGCGATCACGGCTATGACGAAAATTGCAACGGGAAAGTAGTGGAAAAATCGGTTTGTGCTCCGGCTTGATAGCACTGCCGCAGAGTCAATGGCAAGCCCTACGAGCAAAGAAAGCGCTGGCAGGAGCAGGATGAAATAGTGAGGACGGAAGTAAAGGCCGGCGGAAAATGCCAAGCCGGAAAATAGAAGAAGCCCTAACATGAAGACTGCGTGAGGCCGCGCTTTGCGGCTCCAGACGAAAGTCGTCAGACCGATTCCAGCCAGCCCCCATATTGCGATGGCCGAACCAGCGGCCTGAGAGGAATATTTCACGAAGTAGCCCCAGCCTTCCTTTGCGCCCACATTGGTTGCGTACTGATACGCGTATGTGAAGGTCCAGAACCAGAATCTTCCAAAGACTCCGGCGCGCCAGAGAAGGAGACAGGTAAGCGCAAAGGGCAAGACCATACCAAGGTTGAGCAGGAACAAGCGGCGAAGCGACGCGCGTAGTTCAGTCTTACGCCAGCTGGAACTCATAGCCAGATAGAGGACGGCAAACACGCCATAGGCTCCGCCCGGCTGTTTCATGACAAAGGCCAGGCCAAGGCAGAGCCCGGCCATGAAAAGCTTCCACTCGCGACCGTCCCGCTGTGCGTCGAATAGAAGCAACAATCCCGCTATCGCAGTTACGACGACGAAATGTGTGGCGTGCGCAGCGAATCCCTGCACCCACGGGCCCACGGAGAGCAGGCCGTAGGTTACTCCAGCGATTGCACCAACCCGCGGGCCATAAAGCCGCTTGCCGAGCCCATACACCAAAAGAATGCTGACGAGGTTGACCACCAACAAGCCCAAATGAATACCCGCTGTTGTTTGGCCGAACACGCTCATAATTCCCGCGTAGGCCGCATACGTTCCCGGCAGTTTCATGTTGTAGGCGATCTGGTAGGGCGGAATTCCTTGCAGCATGAGCTGCCCGGCGTACGCGTACTCACCCTCGTCTCGCTCCAGCGGAACGTCGCGCAACCGCCAGCGGATTGCGGCGAACAGCAGGATGGCTAGTACGATCGCGATGACTTCCCAGCGAGGACCGTTAGCGGTAGACGAGCATGTCGCCCTCGTTTCGTCCGAGACAACAGCGGCGGCAGGTAAGTCGTTTTGAATAGATGGAGACAACCGTAAGTCCCCTGGAGCGGATTTATTCGTGTGTCATAAACGACTTCTCAACTCTCGGCTGCTCCGGTATTGCAAGTCCTAGTCAAACACTCGCCAGTTGCACAAGACCGGAGCGTTGTCATAGGGAAGCGCAATCCGGAGTTCTTGCTCCGCAGCGGCGGGTACGTAGCGATGCAGGAAAAAGCCGTAGTTCAGGTGAAGCAGCCGGTCGTCGGGGTTCTGCGCAATGGCCCATTGATATTCCGCGATTGTCTGCTCGTAGTCTGGCGTTATGCCTTTGGACTCCTGTTCTAGTTTTGCAACCTCCTCGTCGTGATTGAGCTGGTTCGTAAAGGGCGGGTGTTGCATTTTCCTGAGTTCAATGTTGACGATCCGCGCGCGGTCATAGGCAGTAAGAGCGAGCAGGCGCTCACATTGTTCCTCGGTGGGAACCGTGATGTCCGAGATTGCGGCCTGCGATGCGGGGGAGAGCATGCCGGCAATCTTGGAAAAGAGCGATCGTGCCACCAGATAGTTGCCCGCCGGATTCATATGGACATGTTCATAGAACAGGTCAGCGCCTGGGACGCCATGTTCGGCTGCCTGCGCGAAAATTGCATTGGTGTCGACCAGGTCAACGCTTCCTCCTACGTTCGCCGCTACCGAGCGGATCGTGTCATTCACTTTCCGGTCGGCGCGAAATCGTAGAGTGTCTAAATCCTGGGCAAGCAGGTAGCGCTCTTTTGCGTGGCTGAAGTCACCGATGGCCCAAAAACAACGAGCGATGCGAAATTGCAGTTCGGCATACTGAGGATCGATCTCTGCAGCCGATAAATAAGCCTTTAAAGCTTGAGCGGTCGAGCCGGCCTTCTCGCGGACTTCGCCTTCTTGAACCAAGGCATCCCAGCGCTGCAGTTCGTCAGGTCGCATTCCGGGGCGGTGTAAGGAAGCAAACGGCGCGCAATCCTTGACATTGGTAGCGATGGTGCTGAGCAAGACTTGAGCGCCGGCGCGGCGGGCAACCGCAATGATGTCGCGCAGGTTGCTGGCGAAATTGTCGTAGACGGCCGGCAATTGCGGAGAATCGGCGCGGACTTGCCGGTCAAGAAACATTTCCATTCCCCGCCATTGCGCCGGTTTCTGCCCCTGGGCGTTAGACAACTTCGCGACAAGTTGGCCGATGCGGGTGGAATTGAAAAAGATTTGCGCGCGGATGGCAGGAAGGCTGAGAGATGCAGAGGTTAAGACCGTGCCCGGTCCATAAGGCCCAACCACTTCATTGCCTCCGGCATAAATCAAAAAGAGGTCGGGTTGATGTTGCGCCAAGTCTTTGGCGATCGGCACCATCACGTGCGAATTGATGGCGGTCGTACCAGTGTTGATAATTTCAAACTTCACTGCTGGGAAACTGGTCCGCAGCATCACTTCCAGATATCGCGCGAATCCGAAGGAGGGATCGGGCTCTCCCCAGGCGGCTGATTCGCCGAGAACGAAGATCCTGAATGTGCCGGGCGCCTTGGTCGCAGGTATGGCGTACGGTCGCGGGGTCCGAACTGTGCCGGGAGGGAAGAAAACTGCGCTGAAAAACTGGTTATCGCAAAACGCAGAGTGACCTTGATCGGTGCAAGGGCGAGTCACGCTGGTGTCGTTTCCGACTCCGCATAGGCGCAGAGTGACTTCCAGAAGAACGAGAATCACTACTGGAATCACGATCGCCGACGCGGCAACCCGCAACCAAGTTCGCCACCGCGGTTTTCCGGATGGCGCTATTGCGTGGATCTTCGTTTCGGTTTCGAGCGCGGTCATTTCTTCTCCTGTTGCCATCTCATCCTCAGGCCGCGCCTATGGCGGGTTGAGTGGGAGCGGCGGGAGAGAGTTCAGCAGGGGTTTCTCCGGCGCGGCCCGATTCATGATATTCGGCATCCTGGTTGACGGCCCAGACGTCGTAGCGGCGCTCGCCGGCGAGAATGTTCCGGGCGCACAGCAGGCCGGTCATCATGGCATGGTCCTGGTTGTTGTACTTATGCATGCCGTTGCGGCCAACGAGGTGAAGCGTGGGGAAGCGGGTATCAAGCGCGGCGCGAATGGTCTCGACGTGCTGCTCGTAGGCGTCGTCGTAGACGGGATACGCCTTGGGCTGCCGTATCACGCAGCCGTCCACGACATCGGCCACTTCGGCCAGATGGATGCGTTGCAGTTCGGATTTGGCGAGCTCGATTAATTCACGGTCGGGCGCATTCCACAGGCGGTCGCCTTCAAAGCAGAAATACTCGAGCCCGTAGGAGCTATAGGCGGGATCGGGAACCATCGCAGGCGACCAGGATTTGTAATTTTGCACACGGCCGACTTGCAACGAGGGATCGTGGATGTAAATCCAGTTGTCAGTGAAGCGGCCCTTATCCCGAACGATGAGCCCGACGGTGAGAAAGTCGCGATAGCGAAGCGAATTGGCGGCCTGAAGAACATCGTCGGGAAGCAGCGGTTGGATCTGCCGCACCAATTCGCGGAGCGGCATGGAGGAGACTAGGTGTTCGGCGCAATGTTGTTCGAGGCGACCCTGGCGGTCCTGGGTTGTAACCATCCAAACCTTGCAAGCGGAATCGAAGCGGCAACCGACCACACGGTGGCCGAGCAAGATCTGACCGTCGAACTTGCGGATCTTGCGGGCGAAGGCTTCCCACATCATGCCGGGACCGAGGCGTGGATAACGGAAGGTGTCGATGAGGGTCTTTACGACTCGCTGCCGATCTGCGCGCTTGTGAGAGAAGAGCGCGTGCTTGATGGCGGATCCAAGAGACAGGCCCTTGATCCGCTGGGCAGCCCAGTCGGCGGAGATTTCCTGGCAAGTCATGCCCCAGACTTTTTCGGTGTAGGTCTTGAAGAAAATGCGGAACAGCCGCTCGCCGAACTGATTAACGACCCAATCCTCAAAAGTCTTGGGATTGGGAGTAGGACGAAGGCGGGCTTTGGCAAACGAGGTCACGCAGCGAGCAGCCTCGAGGAAGCCGAGCTTCGATAAGGCCTCAAAAGGCTTCAACGGATAAGTGAAAAATTGGCCGCGGTAATAGATCCGGGAGGAGCGCGGGCGCTCGAGCATGTCCGAGCCGCCCACTTCAGTCCAGAGATCTTCGATCTCGCGGGATTTAGAGAAAAACCGGTGGCCGCCGATATCGAAGCGGAAATTCTTGTAGTTGACCGTGCGCGAGATGCCGCCGACGTACTGTGGGTCGCTTTCCAGCACGGCGACAGAGGCTCCTTGCCTCGACAATTCGTGGGCAGCCGTCAAGCCTGCTGGGCCAGCACCGACAATCAAGGCCTTGAATTGGGACATGGGCATGAGTCCTTCCCGGGAGTCCAACCGAAACCGGCGTTCCCCAAGCCCCACTGGAAACTGCCGAAGGACGTAAGCGCAATTCGCATGCCAGGCTTCGAGGCCCGCTAACTAATTGTGGTTGAGGCGGTTAACGTCGGGAGTAGGAGAGCGGTGAGCCATGGAGCCGGGTTAAATCACGCGTGCAGTGAGGGGAAAGTCCCGAAGGTTGCGCGGAAACGGCCCAGGTCAACCTGGCAGATATGCCAATTAGAATTTGTTGTACATGAACTGCGCGGTCGAGGCGCCGCGCGTGAGGGTGAGGATCAGAAGAAAAATAAGCGCCAGGCCATAAAGTGGCGGCAGCCAATACCAGCGCCAGCGAACCAGGAGAGCGGGCCACCCAGGGCGAGCGTCTGTCTGCGCAGTTTCCACTTCGCCGGAGTGCGAGTTTGCGGCATCGATGATCCAGAGAGCCAGCGCATAGCCGGCGGCCACTGCCAAGAGGAGATAGTAGAAAGTCAGACTGAGAAAATGACTGGTGTAGCTTGTTGGAGATGCTACTCCTCTCATCATCTGGCGCGCTTCAGACAGAGAATTGGCGCGAAAGAAAATCCATCCGAAATTGATCAACGCCATGGTGATCATCCACGAAAGCGCGGTCCAGTAAGCGCCGGGTTGCCACTCAAAGCGCCGCTGCAATTGCTGCTGTTGCCGATGCAGAACCAGAAGCACGCCGTGATACAGGCCCCACATCAGGAAGAGAAGGCTGGCTCGGTGCCACAGTCCGAAAACGATCATGGAGACCACCAGGGCGAGATTGCGCCACCAGATTTCTCGCCGCGCCGTGGCCAGCGGAATGAAGACATAGTCGCGAATCCAGAAGGAGAGCGACATGTGCCAGCGCGTCCAGAAGATCGACGGGTTGCTGGACTGGAAGGGGCGAGCAAAGTTTTCTGGGACCGTGAAGCCCAATGTTTTAGCTACACCGATCGCGATGTGCGAGTAGCCGGCAAAATCGAAGAAGAGTTGCAGCCCGAATCCGAAGGCGAGGCACCAGACATCGGGCCCGCTCCAGCTCGCGACCCGATCGAAACCGGAATTGACGCCGTCGCCGCCGAAGATTCCTTGTCCCAGCAGCTTGCCGACTTGCACCATGAAAAAACCGGTGGCAATGCGGCGCAGGCCGAGTTCGATCTCGCTCCAGGAGGTAGGCTTCTGAGAGCGGAACTGCGGCAGCATGTCGGGCATGCGGCAGATCGGGCCGGAAATGGTAACCGGGAAGAAAGTCATATACAGGGCAAATTCGAAAAAAGACGGAGCCAGGTCCTCGCCGCGGTAAAGGTCAAAAAGATAGCTCATCGCCTGGAACGTCCAGAAGGAGATTCCCAAAGGCATGACGAGATGCGCGAAGGGTTGCAAGGCGGAGGAAGAGGAGTGGACAGCGGCCTCGGGAAGATATTTGAAGGCACTCAGCAGCGCGAGATTCAAAATGATGCCGGTTGCCAGGGGGACGGCGGCGGGTTTCCGCCGAAGCCACTCGCCGATCAGAAAATTCATCACGCTCGACGAGAGCAGGACGAGCGCCAACCACGGTCCCCAAGTGAGGTACAGCGCATAGCTCGAGATCAGCAGGGTTGCCTGGCGCACCGGCCGCGAATGGACCCTTGCACAGACTGCGAGGCAGACCGGAAACAAAACACCGTACAGGATGGCTTGAAACAACGTTCCTCCCGATCGTCAGGCGAGCGTCGCGGACTCGACGTTGGTTCACCGATCCGCAGGTTGAGCATGCTGAAGACAGCGGACCAGCATAAAGGGCAAGGTCGCGACTGACAAGAACACTCATCGCATACAATGACCGCTTGATTCGATTCCACAATCTGATGGAGGCGCTCGAAGCGGCCCCGGCGAACCAGCCATTCGTAACGGTTTGGATCGACGAGGATGAGCAGGAAGCCGTCACCTTCGGAGAGTTTCGCGCGCGCGCGGCCGCGCAGGCTGGGCTATTGCTCGGGAACGGGGTTGACCGCGGCGACCGCGTGGTCATCATCATGCCGCAAGGCATTCCGGCGATAGCAACATTTGCCGGAGCCATGATGCTGGGAGCGGTGCCGGCGTTTCTGGCTTATCCCAATTTCAAAGTTGAGCCGGAGAAGTATCGCGCGGGCCTGGCCGGAGTGACAGCGAATCTGAAGGCGAAGGCCGTGGTGATCGATTCGCAGTTTCCCGACGAGATGCTGGGCCATGTTTCCGTGAGCAGTGGGACGAAGCTGATCCGGGCGCAGGATCGCGCTCCAGGGCCGCACGCGAGATTGCCGGAGTCGCAGGTTGACAGCGGCGACTTGGCCTTCATTCAACATTCGGCTGGCACGACCGGACTGCAAAAAGGAGTGGCCCTTACCCACACGGCGGTGCTGCGCCAACTGGAGCATCTCAGGCAAGCATTGCGGATTGATCCGGCAAGCGACCGCATTTACAGCTGGCTGCCGCTTTACCACGACATGGGGCTGATTGCCTGCTTTATCTTGCCGCTGGTGTCGCATGTGCCAGTGGTCATGCAGTCGCCGCTGGAGTGGGTGATGCGTCCGGAGAGCATGGCGCAAATCATCAGCGAGCAGCGCTGCACGCTGGCATGGATACCGAATTTTGCCTTTCAATTTGTCCCCAGGCGGACGCCCGCGGAACGGCGCAGCCGGTACGATCTCTCCTCCTTGCGAGCGCTCATCAATTGCTCGGAGCCGGTGCGGGCGAGCAGCCTGAGAGAATTCCAGAGGGCCTTCGCGGTAAGGGACGAGGTGTTGCAGACTTCCTATGCGATGGCGGAAAACGTGTTTGCGGTGACGCAATCGGAGTTGGGCAAGCCTCCAGCGCGAATCTTCGCGGATGGGCAGCAGTTTCGCGGCAGGCATCGCATTGCCGTCGTGAGGGAAGGAACGGCGGGCGCGCTTTCGTTTACCTCGTCGGGCCAATTATTGCCGCAGCATGAAGTGCGCATCCTCTCGGACTCAGGCGAGGTGCAGGGCGATGGCTGCGTGGGGGAAATTCTGATCAAGAGCGATTGCCTGTTCGATGGTTACTACAACCGGCCCGACCTGACAGCTCAGGCGATCGTCGATGGCTGGTATGTTAGCGGCGATCTCGGATTTTTTTGGGACGGGGAGCTCTACGTGGTCGGGCGAAAGAAAGATCTGCTGATCATCGGCGGCGAGAACATCTATCCCCAGGACATAGAGGAACTGGTAGCGGCACATCCGGCGGTGCACGATGGGCGCGTGGTGGCGATGGGTATCTACAATACCGACCTGGGCACGGAAGAAATTGTGGTGGTGGCGGAAGTGGAGCGCGAGAATGGGCTCCGAGAGGCAGCCAAGATCGAGGCCGAGATCCGCAGTCTCATCGTGACGGGCATGGGAGTGGCCGCCAAGACCATCCTGCTGAAGCCGCCGAAATGGATCGTGAAGAGCACCGCGGGCAAGCCGGCGCGGTCGGCGACTCGCGAGAAACTGCTGCGAGAGCATCCCGAGTTGAACCGGGAGAATCTTTGAATCTTGAGAATCGGGAGGCTGATTGGCGATGACGGAAGAAGCCGAACAAATGATCGAGCACATCCAGCAACTGATCCGCAAGCCGGGGGTGACGATCGAAGAGAACACTCCGCTGGTCTCGTCCGGGCTGATCGATTCGATGGCCCTGGTCGACCTGCTGCTGAAACTGGAGGATCTCACTCACCTGCGCATTTCGGCGGCGAAGGTCCAGCCCAAAGATCTGGATAGCATTGCCAAGATGTTCGCTACGGCGCAACGCGTGGGTAAGCCCCGCAAGTAATCGCAGCTATTGCGGATCGTCCATGGCCTGACTTAAGTGATGAGTCATCATGGCGTCGGCAGCCTGCTCCAATTCCTGGCGATGATCCCATTCCGGGCGGAGCAACATGGCCTTGATGTGGAAATGGGATTCTTTCTGGGCGTCGTCGATGCGAATAAGCATCTCGTTCTTCTGCAGGCGGAAGCGCGTGGTCTCGGCCAGGGGGATGAGCGCGTCCGAAGTTTTGCCGCTAATGACGTAAACCACCTGGTCGGAAACCAGAACGTATTCCGGGCAGATCGCGCCCGCTTCGATTTTCCCGCTGCCGCCAGACATGGCGGCCATGAATCCGTGCTGCGGCCCCAGGCAATCGGTCATCCGCATACGGACGATCGAGCCTTGTTGCGTGCGGTGCGTTTGGGCGGTGAGCCACAGCGGGAACATAAGCACAACCAGACAGCTCAAAATGCGTTTCATAGCACCTCGATTAGCGATGGTCGAAGTAGTATCCGCTTCGGCTGCGGAACTGCAAAGTTGAATTGTGCGTGGGAAGAATGCGCAGCGCATGGAATCCGGAATCGTGGCTCGGCAGTTTGTAGGTGATGACGTAAGTGGCGTTGAAGTCTTCCAGGATCGCGTTCGTGGCCCGATCCGTGGAGTTCATGCCCCAAAAATAACGGCCCCCGGTGGCGCAAGCGAGGCGATAGAGAACGGCCGAGCCTGGGTTTGAATTGTTGCTGTTGAAGTCAAGGGCATAGATCTCGACGCCGGCATTGATGGCCGCGTCGGTGGCGTCGCGAAGCGAATTGCGGCTTACCGTGTCTTGCCCGTCGGAGATGATGATGAGAACTTTCTCAGCATCCTGGTCGGCATGTTGAGCAAGATAGTCGGTCGCATCCAGAATGGTGTCGTAGAGCGGGGTGAGATCACCAATGCGAGGGAGGGGAATTTGTTCGGCGGCGTGCGAACTGCGGCAGTCCGCGGCGCAGAGCAGCTTCGGGTGCGATTCCGCGAAGGAGAAAACCGAGATATTTTCCTCGGGAACGCCCGCGGTTTGGGCGAGCAGGTCGAGTACGTCCGAGGTCTCGCGGCGGAAGCGAGGCAGCATCGATCCGCTGGCATCCACCAGCATCGCGATTTCGAGTTTTGTGGCGCCGGGACGAGTAAAGCTTTGGAAGTTGCGGACGATGATTTCTTTGTCCACCACGGCGAAATCGCTGGCCTGCAAGGTGGCAACGCCGTGCTGGTTTTGATCGGTGACGGAGAAAGTCAGACGCACTTCACTGGCATGAGTGCGATAGATGGGGTCCGGCGGATCGCCGGCCGCGGCGGAAGAATATAAGGAAGAAGCCACGATTAGTAAGAAGATCGGCGAAAGACGATGAAGGTTGATGGTGAAGGCCATACAACCAGTACATCGACCTTTGGTGAGGAACTTTAGGACGTGGCGGATTACGCCGGTCAGACGCTGGGGAGGTTACTGCGGGCGCGCCGCCTCAGATTGCACTCATGAGATTCCCCACACCTGCCGAGCTGCGCCGGTCAAACCCACCCATTGATTCCGCGAACCTGCTGCCCATCCCACCGCGACGAACACGGCCTAGTGGTTCGTCATCACGCGCTTGCGTGCGTCAGCCATCAACTTTTCCACTTGGCTTTTTTTATCGTTGGCCAGCCCGGGATTCGATTGCAGCAATTGCTGCCAGGCGGTGACCGCACCGCGAGGGTCGTTTTTCCCCTCCAGGCGGATGATGCCCAGGTTGAACAATGAATTCGCGTCCGCAGGTTTGTAGCTCAGCGCTTGCTGCAACTGTTGGATGGCACCGTCGGCATCGCCCTGGTAGTAGAGGCACGAAGCCAGGTCGGTGCGGGCCGCAACGTTCCTGGGATCGGCTTCCACGGCCCTCCGATAATATCCGGCAGCTTCCTGGAACTGATGCGTCGCTTTATAGAGAGTGCCGATCTGGTTCAACAAGTCTGAGTTGGTCGGATCGCTTTTGAGCTTGGCCAGCAGCGGTTCCGCCTGTTTGTCGGCCATGCGCTTCATGTCGTCGAGGCTGGGCATCTGCGCCGGGTTGGAGGGCGCACCATCGGCGCTGGGAACGGCTGCCGAAGGTGCGGAGTCCGCCGTCCGGCGCGAGTCGGAGCCGCGGAATAAATAGCCGACCATGACTCCGACGATCAGGCAGATAACCGCCATCGCATATACCTGGGTTGACTTCCAGCCTTGAGATCCGGATGTTTCGGTCTGATTCATCGGGTGGCTTTCCAATGGCTTCCAGCCAGCTATTGAAGACCACTGGCACGCGGGCTGCCAATTGACGCGTTTCATTGTCTTCGTATTTTCAATGGTTTGCGGACCGCGACAGACTGGTTGACTGGCCTCAGGCGAGTGCGCCCCCGCAGTTCCTGCGCTTTTTCTCGCGCTTGCCGCCTGACTTCGATTGGGCCGGATTACCCAATGATAGGGATCACAGGGTCGGGTGAGTGGCTTCACCGTGGGATTCTTAGATTTGTCTGATAATATTCCCGGCCTTCCCCCCACGTCGGAACCGCCGCTTTCGACCTTTCCCCTTCCGACAAGGCAGGCTATGTGAACCACCCCGGTTGTTCGCCGCTTCGTTGCTGCTGGCCTGAGGCGGATTTCGGTCCGCGCCTCGTACGGCAAGACCCGTGCCTGCAGCCGATGTATTCATCCGAGCAGCCGTTCATCCATCCCAACAGCGCAGACCGTTATGCGTCATTGCAGGAGGCGAACCATGTTGCGCCACTGCTTTTCCGTTGTGTTAGCCCTACTGATCTTGCTTCCACTTTGCCCCGCAGCCACTCCCAAATCGACTCCCGATCAATTCATTGATCGCATCATTGCCAACGAACGCGCGCTTTCGACCACCCTGCGCAGTTATAGCCCGATGGTGGAAACCTACCTGCAGCGCCTGCAAGAGGATCCGAATCTCGGCCTGGTGCCGGTGGAAGATCACTATTTTCTGGGGCGAGTGCAGTTCGAGCAGAGCCAGGAAGAGTTCTACCTGGATAAGCGGTTGGTGGAACGCATGGCCGGCGCATTTTCCAAGCTGTATTCGCTGAGCCCGGTGGGATTTGCCAGCATGATCTTCGTGGATCGCAACGGCTTTGACCGCAAGAATTATCAGCTACGCTACGTGCAGAGCGAATTCCTGGGAGAAATCCGCTGCCTCATGTACGAAGTAAGCCCGCGAAAAGATCAGCCCAACCGCTTCAAAGGCGCGATCTGGGTGGAGGACGAGGGTTATCACATCGTGCGCTTCAACGGCAGCTATGGCACTTTCCACATTGATAGCTGGCGCATGAATCTGCAACCGGACGTTTGGCTGCCCTCGGTCGTCTACTCCGAACAATTCGATTCGACCAAGCCGGAATCGCGGAATCCGCACCTGAAAGCGCAAACGCGAATCTGGGGCTACAATCTCGGGCCGCGGCCGGAGTCGGAGTTCGCCGAAATCATTGTGGATCCCGACGCCGCTAAAGATCTGTCGGACAATCCGGATCAAAGCCCTCTCGACATTGAGCGCAACTGGCAACGGCGGGCGGAAGACAACGTCATCCAGAAACTGCAGGAACTTGGGCTGATCGTGCCGGAGGGCGAGGTGGACAAGGTGCTGCAAACCGTGCTCACCAATCTGGAGGTGACGAACAAGATCGTTCTGGAACCCGAGATTCGCTGCCGCATTATGCCCACCACGCCCATTGAGGTGGCTACGATCGGGCACACCATCCTGATCAGCCGCGGACTATTGGATGTGTTGCCCAATGAAGCCGCTCTGGCCGCGATCCTGGCGCATGCCGTGGCACACGCCGCACTGGGACACAATCTCGACAGCAGCTTCGCATTCAACGACAGAATGGTGGTTGAGAATCTGAAGCAGTTGCCGTTGTTTGACTTCAAACACAGCGCCGAGCAGGAAAGTGAAGCCGACGCCATGGGGCTGAAGATTCTTGCCAACTCGCCGTACAAAGACAATCTGGCGGAGGCCGGATTGTTCCTCAAAGCGCTGGCCAGATACGGTAAGAAGCTTCCCAATCTGATGAAGGCAAATCTGGGCGAGAGCCTGATCACTGAAAATCGCATTTCGTTCCTGATGGCGGTGGCCGATGCCGCGCCCAATCTTGAAATCGAAAATCCGCAACAGATTGCGGCCTTGCCCTTGGGCAGCCGGGTGAAACTCGATCCCTGGGCAGGACAGTTGAAATTCGTGAAAGCCAAGCCGCCAAGGATTTATTCGGCGAAAGACAAGCTCGCTTTAGAAGTCACGCCTTTCTCTCCATATCTTGTGCGCCTGAAGACGGCCGGAGCGAGCACTGGCGCGCAACAGCCGAACTAGGGACGCTCTTCGGAGGACTTTATGCATCGATGCGCGCTTTTTGCAGGGTGCGTCGGCGTGATGCTTCTGTGGGCCGCGAATCTTTGCGCGGGACAACATCCCTTTCCGATAGACGAAAACACGCAATGCCTGGATTGTCATGCGGACCACGCCACCGGAGATTACGTTCATCCGGCGGTGAAAAACGGATGCGCCTCGTGCCATCGAGTGGAGAATCGCCAGGACGTGACCTTCGTCGTGCTTAAAGAAGACAAATCGAGACTATGTTTTGCATGTCATCAGCCGGCCACATTCTCGTACCCTCATTTTCCCTACACGTCAGGAATGTGTACACGCTGTCATAACCCGCACGCTTCGGCAAACCCGCATCTGTTGCGCGCCAAAGTCAACGAGGTCTGCCTGCAGTGCCATCTGCGCCGAGTGGATAGTGTTCCGTCGCGGTACCTGCCGACCATTACGCTGGTGAGCGACAATCAGGTCGGGCATCCTTACGCGCGCCATCCGGTCAGCAAGGTACAAGATCCGCTGACCGGCGATGAGATGTCGTGCCTGAGTTGCCATAACGCGCATGGATCAGAGAAAATGCCGCTGTTGAAAATGGGAACGGCGATCCCGGCAGACGCGCTGAATCAGGTCACCGAGACGAACGACATTTGCCGCGAGTGCCACATGCGGCTGTGGGGACTGGATGGGCATACGGCGAGTAAGAAGAAGGGGAAGAAAAAAGGGAAATAGTCGCGAACTTTGCTTGGCTGTCGATCCTTGGGGGCGATCTGAGAACAGAACACAAGGTCCCTCGGCTGCGCAAAATTGCCTCAAGAACGGAAATTCCGCTTCGCTCGGGATGACAAGGATTTACGTGATGCTTACCTCAGTGTAGGTCCCGTAGACCTGGCGCAGGGCATCGCAAATTTCGCCGACGGTGGCGTAAGCGCGGACTGCAGTCACTATATAGGGCATGGTGTTGGCAGTGGCAACGTTGCCGTTCCGGCCGGCTTTCGGTTCCTGCGCGGCGGCCCTTTCGAGCGCTTCCAGGGCGCAATGGACTTGCTCATTCGAACGGCGCGCACGCAAGATCTTCAGCTTGGCTGACTGCTGGCGAGCCACGGTCTCGTCGATGTAGAGAATGTGGGGCGATTCTTCTTCGATGGCGAATTCGTTTACGCCCACGATAATTTTTTCCTTGGCTTCGACGGCACGCTGGTACTGGTAAGCCGACTCGGCAATTTCTTTTTGCGGGTATCCGCGCTCGATGGCTTTGACCATCCCGCCCATGGCGTCGAGCTTGCCGAAATAATTGAAGGCGCCGTTTTCCATTTGCAGCGTGAGGTTTTCGACAAAGTATGATCCGCCGAGGGGATCGACTGTCTGGGTGACTCCGGATTCGTAGGCGATGATCTGCTGCGTGCGCAGCGCAATGCGCGCGGCTTCTTCCGTGGGAAGGGCGAGAGCTTCGTCGTAAGAGTCGGTGTGCAGCGACTGCGTGCCGCCGAGAACCGCGGCCAGAGCCTGCAGGGCCACGCGCGCAATGTTATTCATCGGTTGCTGCGCGGGCAACGATACGCCGGCGGTCTGGGTGTGGAAGCGCATCAGCCAGGTGCGCTGATTCTTGGCGCCGAAACGGTCTTTCATGGCGCGATACCAGATCTTGCGCGCGGCGCGGTACTTCGCGATCTCCTCAAAGAAATCGTTGTGCGCGTTGAAGAAGAAGCTGAGGCGCGGACCGAATTCGTCGACCTCGAGGCCGCGGCGGCGCGCCCACTCTACGTACTCGACTCCGTCATACAACGTGAAGGCCAGTTCCTGCAGCGCGGTGGATCCGGCCTCGCGGATGTGGTAGCCGCTGATGGAAATCGTGTTGAAGCGCGGCGTGAACTTCGAGCCGAACTCAAAGGTGTCGATCACCAGGCGCATCGAGGGCGCCGGAGGATAGATATATTCCTTCTGTGCGATGTATTCCTTGAGAATGTCGTTCTGAATCGTGCCGGAGATTTTCTTCCAGTCGGCGCCTTGTTTTTCGGCGACGACCAGATACATGGCCCACAGAACCGAAGCTGGCGAATTGATGGTCATCGACACCGTGGTTTTTTCCAGGTCGATGCCGTGGAAGAGAATCTCCATGTCCTCGAGCGAATCGATGGCGACGCCGCACTTGCCGACTTCGCCTTCGCTCGCCGGATGGTCGGAGTCGTAGCCCATCAGCGTTGGCAAATCGAAGGCGACGGAGAGCCCGCTGCCGCCATGTTCGAGCAGATATTTGTAGCGCCGGTTGGTCTCTTCGGGCGAGGCGAATCCGGAGAATTGCCGCATGGTGTAAAGCTTGCCGCGATATCCGGTCGAGTGAATGCCGCGCGTGAAGGGCGGCTGGCCGGGATAGCCGAGGTAGTTTTCTTCGCTCCAGTCCTGTGGGAGATCGGCTGGTGTGTAGAGACGGCGAATGGGGAGGCCGGAGATCGTGGTGAAGCGGGCGTGGCCTTGATCGTCGACATTCACCCCGCTGGGCGCACCGATGGGACGCTCGGGAGCTTTTTCCAGCGTAGAGGCTAATGTCTTTTCTGCCCAGCTTTTTTCGCCCTCGGACGGATGACGATTCTCAAATACGTCATTGATTGGGCTGTCGGCGATTTGCGGCGGATTGAAAGGCTTCTTTTCCATGCGTACCCCAGGCTCTGTTTTGATGATAGGGAAGGGAACGCTGTTGGGGCAAGAACGAAGCGGGTACGGGAACGACCGGTCGGTCAGGGTCCACCACACTCAGTCATCATCCCGGAAATGTCATCCTGAGCCAAGCGAAGGATCCCTATGGCCTGGGCGGCATTTGCGTTGGTGCCAAGCTTTCTACCCGAAGGTTGTGCTGAAGAGCGGTACAAGAGAATATCTCTATGAGCACCAGATGCCGTTAAGGTGATAGGGATCCTTCGCTGTGCTCAGGATGACAGAGCGTTTGGTTTGCGTGACAACTCCCAGGCCTTGGCATACTTCCAGGAGACGTAGACGGCATGATACAGGTGCAGCAGCAGGCCTTCGCGGCCGTCGAGGAATCCCAGGCGAAAAAAATAGTTGTAGATGAAGGTGAACATCGGGCGGAGGACAATATTGATGAAGCTGAATCGGACTTTGCCCTTGGCGACGACCATCTCCGCGCCGAGGGAGGAGTAGCGGTTCATGTGGTCGATGTAGTCGGAGAGGGTCGGGTAGGAGTGATGGATGAGGGTGCCGCGTGGAATCCGTTTCGTGTTTCCCTCGATGCGCGCGTCTTCGTGCACGGCGCGGTCCTCAAAGCGGCCATTCCCTTGTTGGAAGAGGCGTAGCTTGGGATCGGGCCAGAAACCGCCATGTTTAATCCAACGGCCAAGAAAGAAATTCTTCCGTTGCACGGAGAATCCGACGGGCGACCCGCGTGTTACCTCGCGCGCTGACGATCCTCCGCCCATCGTCAGGCACCATTCGTAAGGACGTTCGCTGCTCTTCGCGCTTCCAGTAAGCTCTTTGATCAAATCTGAATCCAACTCTTCATCTGCATCGAGGCTCAGAATCCAATCACCTGCCGCCCTGTCGATCGCCGAATTCTTCTGTGCCGCATAGCCCTTCCAGTCTTCGATGAATACTTTCGCGCCGAACGACTTCGCGATTTCTACCGTGCGGTCGGTCGAGCCGGAATCGACGACGATGATTTCTCCTTTGCCGTCGGCGACCAGCGGCTGCACGCTGGTGAGCGTGCGTCCGATATTGGCTTCCTCGTTAAAGGTAATGATGACAACGGAAAGTTGCATGGCGCTGACAATCGCTCTGCGTTCTCAGAGAAGTTCTCTGCGATCCAAGCTTTAACCGCCGAGTCCGCTGAGAAAGCCCGCGGAGAGCGCTGAGAGAACTCGGAATTGTCTCATAGGTACTCCGTTACAGGAATGCAAGAAGGGTGACCAAGGAGGGTGACGGTGGAAGAGCGGCGCTTTAGCGCCGCGTCACACGTGCGCTACTTCGCGGGCTTCAGCCCCAGTGGATCGCTGCCGTGCTTCGCAGATCAGGAACACCGCCATAATCAGCAACTCCGGCTCAATCGGATGCCGGTAGCGCGCGTGCGGAAACACGAAGTAGTAGACCGTAGGATAGGTGAGAACCAATCCCGCGAACAGCCAGGCTGCCGGCTGCTTCTGGCGCAGGGCGCGGCCTAGTCCCCAGAGCGAGATAACAGACGTCGCCAGGAAAAGAGAAGTCCGAAAATCAACGGGAGCCACGCTGCTGGTCTCGCGGGGGACACCATTCCAGAAATAGAAAAAGCGCTTCAGACTGATCACGGCGAAGCGGCGGGGATTCTCTCGAATCCAATCAAACGCGAGCCGCTTGCAATCGGCGGCGTAGGCGACTTCGCCCATCCGCTGAAACTTCTCGAATTCAAGTTTGTTCTGACTGGGCTGGAGGTAGGCCATCAGCATGCCGTCGGCGCTCTTCCAGTTGCCCAGGCGGAACTCGAATCCGAAATCATCGCGGACGAAGACGAAGCGCCCGAAGGCCTCATAGTTGCGAATCAACCACGGCGACAGCACAGCGAAAAAGATCAGCGAGGATAAAGCAACGCCGCCGAACGAAGGCAAGCCGTGCTTGAATCGTTGCCGCCAGATCCAAAGTCCGCAAAAGGGAAGAAACGCCAGCATGGCGGGGTTGGCGAGCGCGCCAACGCCCCACAGTGCTCCAAATAGGATCCATCCGCCAATTCCTGGCCATTCTTGCAGTTCCAGCGCGACCAGAAAAATCAGGCTGAGGACGAGCGGCGTGAACGTTGTGTCCCAGAGCCAGTGCACCGACCAGTACCAGAACCAGGGCAGCAGAGCCCACGTGCGCGCCGACCACAACGCGATGCGACCGCCGAAGAGACGATTCGCGATCAGGTAAATCGGAATGCACGTAAGCGCCGAGAGCAGGCTGTTGAAAGTCAGAATGACCCACGCTGAGGCATACGAGTACACGCCGAATATTTTGAAGACTCCAGCCATAAAGTAGGGATAAAGCGGAGGTTCCCAGGCGGAGGGTCCGGTGTGGTCGCCATAGGGATTGCTGAAGCCTTCGCCACGCGCGATCGAACGCGCGATGCGGCCCATTTCCCAGCCGAAGGCGAAATGGTCTTCTCCCGGGCGGGTCTTGTATTGACGGAAGACACCGATAGTCGCGACCTGCAGGAGAAACGAAAGCAGCATCAGGCGAATCAGGTGCTTGCGAATGGCCGGGGAGATTGCGGACCATCCTGCGACCGGCGCGTTCGTTTTCACCGGACTTTGAGCCATCGCCACAGGGCCAGCCTGCGGAAAGCTTTCACCCGGTCGAGGCTGTCGCCGATGCTGTGCCGGGCCCAGGCTTCGTCGTTGATCTCGGTTTTGCTGAGTTGCCGGTGCTGGACCCGCTTCCCGACGCTTCCCAGGCAATAGGAACAGGACTGCAGCGGAGTTGTCTGGTTGAAATACGCTTCCGCTTTATTTCCGAAATCTTCCGTGTCCTCGAGCTTCAATCCGTCTTCCTTGCTGAAGTCCTGGGCCACCAGCCCCTGCTTTTGCAGTTTGTAGGCGATGAACGGGGCGCGCGAGCAACGATAGACGTAGCCGTCGTGCAGAGCGTAGCAGCGCTGAGTCCAGGCGACAGTGCAGGTGTTGAAAATCCCATCCACGAGGCGATCATCTTCGTTTTTGATACCGACGATGCTCATGCTGAACTTCGGCTGGTCGTGGATTTCCAGTTCCACCGAGTGCTGCTGACAGCGCTGGCGCGCTTTTTCGATCGCTTCTTTCTTTAAAGGCAAGGATGGGTAGAAGCTGATCGTAATCTTGTCGAGCGCGCGGAAGAGTTCGTCGCCTTGCTTGTCGAGCAGAAATCCATTCGTGACCAGCACGGCTTTATCGGAGATCCCGCTGGTTTTCACGGCTTTCATAAAGCCCAAAACATTTTTGTGCAACAGAGGCTCGCCGCCCAGGATCAGGAACTCCTCGGAATGCACATGCCGGCTTAAGACCGCGAGTTGTTGCTCGAAAGTTTCCAGAGAAATCGAAGCGTTAAAGCCATCGTCTTTTGGCCCGAAAAATGGGGACAAGTGATCACAATGGTCGCATTTGAGATTGCAGTGATGCGCAACGTTGTATTCCAGTTTGTGAACCTGACACTTGTAACCCATGTGTTCCCCAACGCCCGCCCGGACGGCTGCCATCTGTGAAGGATGCAGCAATTATACGTGAATGAGCGGTTGGGAGCGGGCTGGGGAACGGGCAGTTGCCTCACATCTGGCCTCCTGGCTGGGGTTGAATCAAGGGAGTAGTCGAGGGCGGTACTTCTGGCGTCTGATCCCGGCGTGGCGCGACGTAGGGCACGTTGGGTAGGTGCGTGACTTGGCCGCGGGTCGCGTCGGCGATATCGATGCCGGCATGATCGAGCAGCAAGCCCGTCGCGCGATCCAGTTCAATGCGCGACTTCTCGTACGCCGCCTTGGCCGAGACCAGATTCGATTCTCCCGTCTTCAGCGTGGCCGCATCCTGCAGGATTGCGGTCTGCGTGGTGAGGCCGACCTTCAGTTTCTGTTGATCAGCGTCGAGGGTCTGGCGGGCCAGGTCGACGGCGGATTGGGCGGCCTCGACCGCAACGCGATTCTGCTTCACGTCAAACTGTGCGTTCCGGACTTCGATGCGCACCTGGTTCTCAAGCTGGATTTGCCGGGTCTGCGCCTGGCGGAATTCGAGTTCAGCGCGCACTTGGTTCGATTGCGCCAGGCGGTTGCGCAGGGGAATGGTCAAAGTGAGGCCGATGCCTTTATCCGGCGCGGTTGAATTTACCAGTTGGCTGAGCGTTCCGCCATAACCGACCGTGTTTGTTGTCCGAAACGGCGGAGGCAGTTTGCCGATGCTGGAGCATGGTGTGGTACCAAAAGAGCAATTAGGGTTTACGCCTCCGCCCACACCGGAGCCGCCATAGTAAGCGAATGCAGCGAGCGTGGGCAGCAGAGCATTGCGCACCGCTTTATTGTTGATGTCGCGAGAGTTGAGGTCGATGCGGGTTTCCACCAGTTCCGCACGATGCTGAAGAGCCTCATTGATGATGTCTTGGATTGGAGTGGCGGGCTCCTGTTGGGGCAGTTGCATGGTCGAAGTTGGGATCACGTCGGCTTCCGCCAAGACCGGATCTTCAATGCTGCGGGTGATGGCGTTCTTCATCAGGAGTTGCTCCAATTGCAGGTTGTTTTGCGAGACGATCAAGTTCTGCTGGTCGGTTGCAACTGTGCTCTGTGCGCTCACCACTTGAATCGGAGGCGCGGTCCCCACTTGAGCCTGGCGTTTCGCGTCCTCCAGAGCCTTTTGCGCGTAGGTGAGCGACTCTTGCTGCACGCGGACGTTCTCATAGGCATAGACCAAATCCCAATACATGTTCTCGATCTGATCCACGGTGGTGATGACTTGCAGGCGAAAGGCGACGTCGGAGATTTCCCGGTTGTTTTTCGCGATGCGTATGAAGCGTGTATTAGGCAGGGTCCCAAAACCCTGCAGGAGGTTTTGCGTGATCCGGGCCTGAAAATTGGCGCCGAGCTGTGGATCGAGGAAGGTTGTGGTGTTGTTGGTGGTTAGGTGAGTATTGTTGAAAGCCACGGAAAGATCAGTTCCCCATTGGAATCCCTGGCTGTAGGCGAAGTTGGAGGTGTAAGTGTTCTGGGCGGTGATTGGTACTGGGCTGAAAGGGCTGGTCGATTCGGTTTCGTTCTTGTCGAGCTGCAGAGTAGCGGTAAGCAGTGGATCAAAACTGGTGATGGGGGCGCCGATGCCGAGAGTGGAACTGACCAGGCCGTTGGTACCGGTGCCCGCGCCTCCGGCAGCGACCGTGGTGCCTCCGGTGCCCGAACCGACGGTGCCGCCGAGTCCGCCGACGCCACCTCCGGGAGTGTTCTGAACAATGCCCGTGTTCACGCCGAGGATGGCGCCGCCGGATTTGGCGCGCAGCAAGTCGGCGTCGGCAATATTCAGGTTGTAGCGAGCGATCTCGATATCAAGGTTATTTTCGAGCGCGAGCGCCACCGCATCGTCGATGGAAAGATAGATCTTGCCATCATGCATGAGCGAGTCGATGCGCGGGGAATTGCCAAAGCTCGGTTGTCCGAGATTCCTGACCGAATAGGGCCGCAGGAAATTCGGAAACGAAGGCTCAGGGACGGAGTAGTCCGGCAGATGGACGGTTTGAGGCTGGGCCGACGCCGCGGGCGGAGTGGATGCAGCGGAAGGCGCCGCGGATTGTTGAGCGGCCAGCGTGAGGCACAGGGCTCCGGTGAAAATCACAAGCCAGAAATGCTGGCGGAACGGCCGAACCGCAAAGAGCAAACGCGCTACGAGCATGAAGTTTCTCCTGGCAGAAAAAACGGATCTGCAGAGTTGGACGATCAGAATTCGAGTAATGACAGTTTTGGATGCAGCACGCCACGAACGGTCACTCAATCTTAGCGGGAGAATCTTCGCGGAAAGTGCAGATGATTGTAAAGAATTGTGAGTTACGACAAAGAAAAGCCGCTGCGTCTTAGCGCAGCGGCCAGAGAGGGAGAAAGAAGCAATTATGGTTGCGGCTGGGTCGCCGGTGCCGGGGCGGTGGTCAGATCCTTCCGCGGCGCGACGTAAGGCACGTTGGGCAGGCGCGAGACCTGGCCGCGAGCGGCGTCATCAATGCTGATCCCGTCCTGATCGAGCAAATCGCCGACCGCGCGGTCGAGCTCGACGCGCGACTTTTCGTAGGCGGCCATGGCGGAGAGCAAGACTGACTCGGCGTTGGCCAGCGCGCTGCGGTTCTGCAGCACCGCCGTGGTGGTCGAGGTGCCGAACTGATATTTCTTTTCCTCGGCATCGAGCGATTGTTTGGCATAATCGACGGCGGCCTGGGCGGAAGCCACGCTGGCGCGGTTCTGCTCCACTCCAAATTGCGCGTTGCGTACTTCGATGCTGACCCGGTTCTCGGTCTGCTGCAGAGCCATCTGCAACTGGCGATATTCCAGCTCAGAACGAATCTGCACCGCCTCGGCCGCACGATTGCGCAGCGGAATGTTGAGTTGCAGGCCGACGCCTTTGTCGGGCGAAGTGGAGTTCACCAGTTGATTGAGCGTGCCGCCATAACCCACAGTGGGCGTAATGGGGAATTGTTCTAAAGCGGGATTCGGATTGGCAGAGGCGCAGCCAAATTGATCCGGACTCGAGCAAATGCTAATAGGGTTCTGCGTTCCGCCTAGGCCGGCGCCGCCGTAATAGGCATAGAGGTCCAGAGTGGGCAGAAGCGCGCTGCGGACAGCCTTGTTACTCAGTTCCTGGGTGTGCAACTGAATGCGGGACTCCACCAGTTCGGGACGATGGCGTAGGGCGTCGTTCACCAAATCCTCGGTGGGTTGAATCTCCTCTTTTGCAGGAACCTCCATGGTCGAGGTTGGAATTACTTCCGCTTCCGCCAGGGTCGGATCATGCAGGGTGCGGCTGAGCGCGTTCTTCATCAACAACTGTTCCAGCTGAAGGTTGGTTTGGGCGACGGTCAAGGCCTGCTGGTCCGCGGCGACTGTACTCTGCGCGCGAACGGATTCGATGGGCGCAAGGCTGCCGATTTCAACTTGCTTCTTGGTATCAGACAAAGTTTTTTCTGAAAAAGCCAGCGACTCCTGCTTCACCCGCAAGTTTTCGTAGGCGTACACCAGATCCCAATACATGTTCTCGATCTGATCTACCGTGGTCGTGACTTGCAAGCGGAAAGCGACGTCGGAGAGTTCGCGATTGTTCTTGGCGATGCGGATGAATCGAGTATTGGCCGCGAATCCGAAACCCTGAAGAAGATGTTGTGTAAACGTGGCCTTGAAACCGGAAACGAGCTGCGGGCTTAGACCCTGGAAGCCGTTGTTTGTGGTGCCCCGCGAATTGGTAAAGCCCACATTGAGGTTTGTGCCCCAGCTGAATTCCTGCTGGTAGGCGAAGTTCGCGGTGCCGGTATTTTGGACCACGCTGGTGCCCACCGGCACGCCCTGGAAGGGCGTGGTTGCGAGTTGTTTGAAATGGTCTTCCTGCAGCGTGCCGGTAAGAATCGGGTCAAAGCTGTTAATCAGTGGTCCAAGGCCGAGAGTCGATCCGACTAAACCGCCCGCGCCCGCACCCGCCCCGCCCGCACCCAGAGTTGTGCCTCCCGTGCCCGAGCCGATCTGAGCACCCAGTCCCCCGACGCCGCCGCCGGGGGTATTTTGCACAATACCGGTGTTGACCCCGAGGGTGGGAGCGCCCGACCGTGCGCGCAGCACATCGGTATCGGCAATATTCAGGTTGTAGCGCGCGATGGCAATATCAAGATTGTTCTCCAGGGCAAGCGCGACCGCGTCGTTGAGCGACAGGTACAGCTTGCCATCGTGCATCAACTGATCGATGCGGGCGGTATTCGACAAATTCGGCGGGGCGAGATACCGAGGCTTGTAGGGCGCAATCGGATTGGGAAAAGGTGAAACCGGCTTGGCGTAATCCACCACCGGCAGCGAGCGGGCTTCCGGAGTATTCTGGGGCGTAGGCGCCGGGGGCGTCTCCTGAGCCCAGCAAACGATGGAACACGTTGTCAACAGAGTTGCCGTAGCAGCGAGCCGGATGGTTGAAGCTAAACATGCGAATGGCATCTACTCATCTCCGATCGTTAAAAGCGCATTGATAAAGGCTGGTGCTGAAACGACTAGGTTTCGCCTGAGAATCTGATCCAAACAAATTCCTGCTCAGGCATTGGTACGCAAAGAAGCGACGGAAGGTTCCGAAAAGGTGGGACAAATGACCTTCCCGGATATGCGTTCCCCGTCAGTTCTTGCCGATGTGGCCGTTTTTGGGCGCAACTCAACAGAAAACACGCTCTACAGCGGATTTCCACTGAAACCGACTAGTATATCTGACCGAATGCCTGTGGCGTCCCCGCGATCTCGGAGGAAAGGATGATCACCGGGGCGGCCGAAAAGCAGTTCGATGATGCAACTACGATGCAGGACTCGAAAGATCGTCGGATGCGCAATCTCAAATTGGTTCTGTCCTACGATGGAGCGGAATTCTCCGGCTGGCAGGTGCAACCGGATGCAGTTACCGTGCAGGGCACACTCGCCTTAGCCATTGGACGGGTTACCGGAGAAAAGGTTTTGCCCCAAGGTTCGGGACGCACCGACGCGGGCGTGCATGCCCTGGCGCAGGTGGTGACATTTGTCACGGAGTCTTCGGTCCCCACCGGAAATTTTGTGAAAGCGTTGAACGACGTTTTGCCTCCCTCGGTGCGAGTGCTGGAAGTCGCGGAGGCAGCCCCGGAATTTCATGCCCGGCACTCGGCGCGCGCGAAAACTTATCGCTATCGCATTTTCCGGGGAGACATCTGTCCGCCATTTCTCGCCCGTTATGTGTGGCATTATCCCTATCCGCTGGAGGAGGGAGCGATCCTGCGCGCGGCTGAGTTGGTGGTCGGGGAGAAAGATTTCACTTCCTTTGCCGCAGTCGATCCCGAAAGAGGACGCGAGGGTGAGCCAGTTTCCAATGTGCGCACCATTTTTTCTTCGGCGTGGGAGCGTACGGGAGAGGAATTGATTTATACGGTGCGCGGCTCCGGATTTCTACACCACATGGTGCGCAATCTCGTGGGCACTTTCATTCTTGTCGGCAAGGGAACGTTGCAAGCAGCGGATGTGACCCGCATCCTGGAAGCTCGGAACCGGTCGGCGGCGGGGGCAACCGCGCCGGCCAGTGGATTGTATTTGGTTGCGGTCGAGTATTGACTGACCAGGGAGGGAACTCCGCTGGCCTTTCCGGATCAATGGTAGTGGCGTTCACCGGGGCTGTGGGTTGGGGAGCCGCAGAAAGCTGCGGCTTTAGAGACTAAGATTGCGTTATGGCTACAGATCTACAAATCGCGACGCACAAACTTGTGTCGGTGAACCCGGCGACAGGGGAAGTGCTGCAAGAACTCGAATGTGCGAACGAGGAAGGCGTCGTATCTGCGGTGATGCGGGCCCGAGCCGCGCAGCCGGCATGGGCTGAACTGGGATTGCGAAGGCGCATCGCCCTGCTGCGGGAATTCCAGGGAAGATTGTACGCGCGCAAATCAGACATTGCGGCGGCAATCACGCGCGAGGCAGGCAAGCCGCTGGCCGAGGCTCTGGTCACCGAAGTCTTGGTCGTACTCGACGCCGCCCGCTTTCTGATCGACAACGCCTGGGCATTGCTGCGCGATGAGCCGGTACCTCATGCCAATCTCGTAACCAAGCTGAAGAGTGGATGGCTGGTGCGCGAGCCGCACGGCGTGATTGGGATTATCTCGCCCTGGAATTATCCCTTTTCGATTCCAGCGACGGAAACGTTGGCGGCATTGGTGGCGGGGAATGCCGTCGTCCTCAAGCCCTCTGAACTGACGCCGCTGGTTGCGCTCGAACTGGCGTCGTTGCTGCATGCAGCTGGCGTGCCTCAAGACATATTTCAAGTGATGGTGGGCGAAGGCCCGGTGGGCGCGGCGCTGATGCGGTCCTCCATCGACAAACTGGTTTTCACCGGGAGCCTGACCACGGGGAAACGCATCGCAGCGGCGGCGGCGGAGCGGTTGCTCCCCGTAGTGCTGGAGTTGGGGGGAAAGGATCCCATGCTGGTCCTCGACGATGCGGATGTCGACGTGGCATCCAGCGCAGCGGTTTGGGGAGCGTTTGTGAATGCCGGGCAGGCCTGCCTTTCGGTCGAGCGATGCTATGTGCATCGCAGCTTGTATGAAGCATTCGCCAAGGCCTGCGCCGACAAAACGAAGAAGTTGCGCATCGGCAACGGCATGGATGCACACACCGATGTGGGGCCGATGATTCAGGAGCGGCAAGTGCGGATTGTCGAATCGCATGTGGAGGATGCGAAAGCGTGCGGGGCGCGGGTTTTGGCCGGCGGTCGGCGCATGCCGGAACTGGGAGCAAACTTCTATGCGCCGACCGTGCTCGCCGATGTGGCCCAGGATATGCGCATCATGCGCGAGGAGACGTTCGGTCCCGTTCTACCTGTGATGGCTTGCGGTAACGACGATGAAGCGGTGCGGCTGGCCAACGATTCCGAATACGGTCTGGCGGCGAGCGTTTGGACCCGCGATGCCAGCCGAGGCCAGCACCTGGCGCGCCGGATCCATGCCGGGACGGTCATGGTCAACGACGTGATTTCGTGTTTCGGCATCAGCGAGGCTCCGCACGGCGGTGTGAAAGCCAGCGGCGTGGGCCGCACTCATGGGCGCTTCGGGCTCGATGAGATGGTGCGCGTGAAATATCTCGATACCGACCGCATGCCCGGAATGAAAAAAGTCTGGTGGCACGGCTACGGCGAGAGTTTCCGCCGGCAGATGGAAGGATTTCTGGATATGCAGTTCGCGCGCAGCATGGGGGCGCGCTTGCGTGGAGCTTTGCGCGCCGCCGGAATCGTGCGTCGGAAGCCGCTGTAACTCGCTCCGCGTGGCCTGCGAAGTCTCCGCGCTCTCTGCGTTAAGAGCTTTGAAACGCCGAGTTCGCCGAGCAGCAGCGCAGAGAATTTCGAGAAAAGCAATCTCCCCGCACGCCGCTAGTCGTCAATCCGGTCGCCGTGGCTGGGCGGCTGGGAGATCACGAGAAAGCGAACAGCTTCGGACGACGGATTTCGGATCTGGTGGCGAACTCCTGGCAGAATCCGGATTCCGCTGCCCGCCGCCACCAGCATCTTTTCCCCATTCACGTCCATCAGAACTTCGCCGTGGAGGATGTAGAAGAACTGCTGAGCGTGCTGATGAAGATGCCGAATCTCGGCAGCGCCGGGCGGCATGAACTCTTCGATGACGCTGAGATTTTTGTCCCGCACCAGATGCCAGCCGTCGCAATCCACGCCCCAGCGGTAGTGCTCGGCATTCTCACGGCTCACCGGGGTTGGCGGAGCCGCTTTCGTTTGGGCGGCGGCTTTGGTGCCAGCGGGCTTTATCGTCCTCGGCATTTCATTGCTCCACGCTCCAGTGTAATCTGGTTGGCCATGAACACACCTGCACAAGCTCACGCGAACCCCGATTCCGCCCGCCAACTTTTGCGCCACACGCTGGCCACACTCGCTTATCGCGGCGGCAAGGTCCTGCGAGACGCACCTGCTGGATTTGCGGAATTTCATTCTGGCGAAGGATTGCGCACGCCCGGACAGATTCTCGCCCATCTCGGCGACCTGCTCGATTGGGGCCTGTCGATGGCGAATGGAGAGAGAAAGTGGCACGATTCGCCGCCGCTGCCCTGGGACTACGGAGCAGAGCGATTTTTTGCCGCATTGAAGAAGTTCGATGACTTCCTGGCCTCGAATGAACCGCTGCAGGCTCCGCTGGAAAAGCTATTTCAAGGACCGGTGGCCGATGCCCTGACGCATGTGGGACAGATCGCCATCCTGCGCCGCATGGCGGGCGCTCCCATCAAGGGCGAGAACTATTACGCGGCTGAAATTCAAGTCGGACGTGTCGGCGCGGACCAAGCCAAACCCAAGCGCGAGTTCTAAACCAAGCGCAACCCCTAGCTGGCGCGATTGCGATAAAGCGAGGCGTCCACCTGCTTCGTCATCATTTGCGTGTTGAGCGAAATTTCCAGAAAGTCTGCGAGTTTTCGGCTGACTTCCTCGGCGTGGCTCAAGACGTCGTGGTATGCAACCCGCAAAACTCGCACATGGCGTTTGCCCGCGAACCACGCATCGACTTCGCGCAGGTGCTTTTCGAAAGCGGCGGCAATTACAGCGGGATTCGTTCCTTCCTTATATGTTCCGCGACGGCGCAGCATCTCGTCCTGCGAGGCGAGCACCTCCGGCATAGGCCGCTGCATGAAGACGATCCGGTACTCATGTCCGGCCGGAAGTGACAGCAACAACCGCGAAATGACTTTCACCACCTTGCCTTCGGCTTCTGCGATGCACCCCGGATCGTTGGGCAGTTGCTTGATCAGTTCCCACTCCAGGTAGCCGCGAGGATTATCGGTGTCGGCTTCGCGTTCTCCATCGGAGAGCGGCGACATCCCTCCGGCAACCAGCATCTGCATCATCAAAGAAGTGCCCGAGCGGGGGAGGCCTGAGACGATTGTGATCATGAAATCCCTGTGCGCGCTAGCTTCTGGGCTGCCGCGAGTAAACTGCAAGGGTAAAGACTAGCAGACGCGTGTGTGCGACGAATTCGGTTACAATGGCGGCGTAAGGCCGAATTCGGCGGCTTTTGAGCCGCCTCAATGAGGAGTACGCCCCTTGGCGACTGGCGAAGTGACCACTTCCGGCTCCAGCAACGTCCCCCAACTCCCCAACCACAAGGTCAAAATCAAGAAGGCCGGGCAGCGCGCCTGCAACGAGAAAGACGCGAAGGGCAAATTTTGCGGCGGACATTTGAAGCTCTGGTTCTACCGGACTGATGCGGTCGAGAAGGAGTGTGGGGACGTCGAGAAGGCCTGGGGGCCGAATGCCGAGGTGTACCGCTGCGAAAACTGCAAGGCGCTTTACCTGCCCACTCCTGGGGAGACGAAGGTGAACGTCGCGGGGCAGGGAATGATTTCGGTGTTCGGACTGACCCTGCCGCCGAAGGAGAATAAGACAAGCTCTTAGCTTTTAGCTCTTAGCCTTTAGCTTCGGCGAGCAGTTTGACTGGGTTCTTATCTAAATCGGGCTAACGAAGCAGCTCTCAAGAGCCGAGTTGATTGTTGGGGAGCTAAGAGCTAATGGCTAAAAGCTGCTCTCATGAACTACTCCGAACTCATCTACGACTGGAATAAGAATTTCCCGCCTGGGCTGAAACCGGTGGGACCGGTTCTACTGAACGACGAGAGCCTGCGCGATGGTCTGCAGTCGCCCTCCGTGCGCGATCCCTCCATTCCCGAGAAAATCGAGATCCTGCATTTGATGGAATCGTTGGGCATTAACGCGCTTGATCTCGGCCTGCCGGGGGCGGGAGCGCGCGCCGTGGAAGCCGTTACCGCGCTGGCCCGCGAGATTGTCGCGCACAAGATGAAGATTCAGGCCAACTGTGCCGCGCGCACCCACGAAAACGACATTCGTCCCATCGCCGAGATCGTGCAGAAAACCGGCCTGCGCATCGAGGCGGCGACTTTTATCGGCTCAAGTCCCATCCGCAGATTCACCGAAGGCTGGACTGACGACTTCCTGCTGCAAACCACCGAAAAGGCCATCAAATTCGCCGTCTCCCTCGGGCTCGACGTCATGTACGTCACCGAAGATACCAGCCGCTGCGATCCTGAAACGGTGAAGCGTTTGTATGCGGCTGCGATCAATTGCGGAGCCCGGGCCATTTGCATCTGCGATACCGCCGGACACGCGACTCCCATGGGCGCGTTGTCGCTGGTTCGCTTTGTCATGGAGCAGGTGGTAAAGCCTTCTGGCGAAAAAGTACGCGTGGACTGGCACGGGCATAGCGACCGCGGATTGGCGATTGCAAACTCGATGGCTGCCCTCATCGCGGGCGCCAATTGCGTACACGGATGCGCGATTGGTCTGGGCGAACGCGTGGGCAATACCCAGATCGATCAGATGCTGGTTAATTTAAAACTCATGGGCGTTGCACCCTGGGACGAGCAAGATCTGACCAAGTTAAAGCATTATTGCCAGGCCGTATCGCGAGCCACGGGTGTGCCGATTCCGGCCAATTACCCGGTTGTGGGAGACGACGCGTTCCGCACCGCGACCGGCGTTCATGCGGCGGCCATCATCAAGGCGTATCACAAGAACGACATCGTGCTGGCGAATACCGTCTATTCCGGCGTGCCCTCGCATGTGTTCGGGCTGGACCAAATTATCGATATCGGCCCGATGAGCGGAAAATCGAACGTGCTGTTCTGGCTGGAGCGGCGCGGCATCCCAGCCAGCGACGATGTCGTCGATCGCATCTACCGGCGCGCCAAGCAGAGCGACCACACGCTCAGCGAGGCGGAAATTCTGGAATGCGTCGGCACTGCCGAGGCGAAAAAGCCATAGCCGCCGCAGAAGCCAGTTGCCGCAGTCAACCCGCAGATTGTAGGTCTCGCCGGTGATTAGCACTGCCGGGATGTTACCCCACTCTTCCGTAACTGCGGGACCCGTTTTCAGCAATCCCCAAGCCTTTCAACGCGTTGTAAACTAACGCAATACTTCTCATGAATCCCAACCCCCCGCGCCCGGACTTGGCGGACCTGGAGCCCTCGGTGCACCAGGAAGTGGCCCGTTTGGCGGCCTCGCCCGAGGTGCGTTCGGCTTACAACTGGTTCCGGGTACACGAGCCGCAGTTGCTGCACTGGCAAATGGAGATGGCGCGGATTCCAGCGCCACCGTTTGGTGAATCGGCGCGGGCAGCGTGGCTGGCAGAGCGTTTTCGCGAGGTTGGGCTCGACGATGTTCGCATGGATGACGTTGGTAACGTGTTTGGAGTCCATCCCGGATTTGGACGCCGCTATGTCGCGCTCAGCGCGCACATCGACACGGTTTTTCCTGCTAACACGCCGCTCAATATTCGCCAGCAGGGAAGCCGCATTTACGGTCCCGGAGTTTCCGACAATGGCGCGGGCGTAGCCGCCATGCTCGCCATTGCAGCACTGTTGCGCTCGGTGCGCATCCGGCACGCCCTGCCCTTCGTTTTTATCGGCAACGTGGGCGAAGAGGGCGAAGGCGATCTGCGCGGCATGCGGCACATTTTTTCCACGCCGCGATGGAAAGATTCCATCGCTTACAGCCTGGTGCTGGATGGGGCTGGGGCTGACACCATCGTCGCCGAGGCGTTGGGCAGCCGCCGCTTTGAAGTGATTGTGCGCGGCCCGGGCGGACATTCGTGGAGCGATTTTGGCGCTCCCAATCCCATTGTCATTTTGGCCAAGGCGATTGAGATGTTCACGGCGACCACTGTGCCGACTACGCCCAAAACCACTTTCAACGTTGGAGTGATTCGCGGCGGCACTTCGGTGAACTCGATTCCTGAGTCGGCGAGCATGAAAGTGGACCTCCGTTCCACTTCGATGACTGAGATGGAGCGCCTGGAGCACTCGCTGCGGCTGGCTCTGAATCGGGCGGTGGAAGACGAGACCATGGCGGCCGAGATGCGCTCAGCGGCGCAGAAGCGGCCCTCGGGAGTGAATTGTGAAGTCGTCGTGATCGGCAACCGTCCCGCGGGCGAACTGCAGTTGGGCGCGCGGATTTTGCAAGTCGTGCGTGCGGTGGATGCTCAGTTGTCGAATGCCGCGCAAGTGCAGCGGGCTTCCACCGATGCCAATATTCCGCTCTCTCTGGGGCTGGAGGCGGTGGCCATCGGCGGCGGCGGATCGGGCGGGGGCGCGCACACCCTGCAGGAATGGTTTGATTCGAATGGGCGCGAGTTGGCCTTGAAACGGATTTTGCTGACCATGCTGGCACTCGCGGGGGTGGGGGAATGAACCTTACATGGAGAACGACTCTGGCTGGAATTGCGCTGGCCTGCCTGTTGAGTGGGTCGCCAACACGGGGACAGAACGCCACCCCGCAGGACACCCGGCCCAAGGCCGACATTATTTTCATGCACGGCAACGTGTATACGGGCGTGCCCGCCAACACTCCGTTTGCCTCGATCCTCCGCGAAGAAGCGATTGCGGTCCGCGGTGATCGCATCGAGGCCGTGGGCAGGATGAACGACATCCAAAAGCTCAAAGGCCCGCAAACCCAGGTCATCGATCTCGGCGGCCATTTTGTGATGCCCGGGTTTAACGACGCGCACATGCACATCGACGATGCGGGCGCGACCAAGCTCAGCGTGAACTTAACTGGGGTTAAGTCTCTCGACGATTTGCGCGAAATGGTGCGCAAGCGGGTCGACGAGGCCAGGGCCGGCGAGTGGATTCTTGGAGCCGGCTGGGATGAGACCTTGTGGCCGGTGAAGGTGCCTCCCACGCGCTGGGATCTAGACGAAGTTTCCGACGGCCATCCCGTCTTTCTGGTGCGCATCGACGGGCACATTGCGGTGGCCAATACCCGCGCGCTGCAGTTGGCCAGCGTTAATTTAGCCAGCCGCGATCCGCAAGGCGGGCACATCGACCGCAATGAAGCTGGCGAGCCCACCGGAATTCTGCGGGAAACTGCGCAGGATGCGGTCACCCAGGTCATTCCCAAACCGAGTCATGATCAACGCCGGCAGGGCATTGAACTCGCGCTCGCCGATCTGGCCGAGCATGGCGTGACCTCCGCCCAGGATTATTCCCCGGTGTGGGAGAGCTTTCAGATTTATGAAGAACTGGAGAAAGAGGGCAAGCTGACCGCGCGCATCACGGAGTGGCTTCCCTTCGATGAAACCGTTGACGAGTTGACCCAAAAACGCGACTCGCATCCGCAATCGGATTTGATGCTGCACACCGGAATGCTCAAAGGATTCATGGATGGTTCGTTAGGGTCGCATACCGCGGCGCTGCTCGCACCCTATGCCGATGATGCCAAGAATTCCGGTTTGCCGCGCTACGATCCCATCAAGCTCAATGACATGACCAAAGAGCGGGTGCTGGCGGGATTTCAGATCGGCTTCCATGCGATCGGCGATAAAGGCATCCAGATGGCCTTGGATGCATTCGCCGGAGCCGAGAAAGCTGCACGCGAGGCCCACGTGCTTGCTCCCAATGGCAGCGAAGATTTTCGCCTGCGCATCGAGCACGCCCAGGTTACGACTCCGGCGCAGATTGCGCAATTCAAGCAGTTGAAGGTCATTGCTTCCATGCAGCCCAGCCATGTCCTGACCGACATGCGCTGGGCCGAGGACCGGCTGGGTCCGAAGCGGGCCGCGACTTCCTACGCATGGCTGTCGTTCTTGAATAAGGGCGTTACCCTGGCATTTGGCACGGATTATCCGGTTGAGCCCGTGACTCCATTCCGCGGGCTCTACGCTGCGGTGACGCGCCAGAGCGAGGACGGCAAGAAACAATATTTCCCCGAGCAGCGGCTCACGATGGATCAAGCCATTGCGGCCTACACCACCGGATCAGCCTTTGCTGAGTTCGAGGAAAAAGAGAAGGGCAAGATCGTTGCCGGGATGTTGGCCGATTTCGTCGTCCTCGACCGCGATCCGGCGGCCTCGTCTCCGGAAAAACTGCTGGCCACCAAAGTGCTCCGCACCGTGGTGGGAGGCAAGACCGTCTACGAAGCCAAGTGAGGCAGCCTGCTGCGTTGGCCGTGCAACCTGAAACCTCCGGTCATCCCGAAGCCCCGCGCTTTTACCAGCTGGGCGAGGGATCTCGCGAGCGTTCTATCATTTGATATCCCATCAAGCACTTTCTACATTTCGTGCGTCTAACTGCGAGAATATCCGCCGGTTGTCCGCCATACACGAGCACCTCGGATCGCATCGCGGCAATGGGTATACTATAAGGGTTTGTATGTTTCGGGAGGAAGTAGGCATATGAATGCGCGCACAACATGGATGCGCCTGAAGGCCCACCGCTGGGCCTACACGCTCAGTATCCTGGCAACACTCGCCGTCGGAATCCTCATCGGTACGGTGATTTCCCAAGGGGTGAAGGGCAAAGAAGGGCAGAAGAGCGATGTGACGCCGCTGGCCATGCCTTCGCCGCAACAGATGTCGAGCACTTTTTCGCAAATTGCGAAACAGCTCGAGCCCAGCGTGGTCAACATCAATACCGAGTCGACGATCAGGAACGTACACCGCCGCCGCGGCAGTCAGGACGGCGAAGGCGACGACGAAGACGGTGGCGGCATGGACGATTTCTTCAATCACTTCTTCGGAGCCCCCGGCCAGGGTGGGGCGGACAACGGCCCCATCCGCGAGCGCTCCCTGGGATCGGGAGTGGTGGTCGATCCCAAGGGATACATCGTCACCAATCGTCACGTGGTGGAGAAGGCGGATCGCATTCGCGTGCGCTTCCAGGACGATCCGCCCGGCGTGCAGCACGACGCCAGAGTGATCGGCACCGATCAGGAAACCGATCTGGCGGTGATCAAGGTGGATGTCGAGCGTCCGCTTCCCAATGCCAAGATGGGCAATTCCGATGGCATGCAGGTGGGGGACTGGGTTCTGGCGATTGGCAGCCCGTTTGGCCAGGCCGGGACCGTGACCGCGGGAATTGTTTCCGCCAAGGGGCGCGACATCGTTCCCGGACGGCAGTTTCAGAGTTTCATTCAGACCGATGCGGCCATCAATCCCGGCAACTCGGGCGGGCCACTGGTCAACATGAACGGGGAAGTCATCGGCATCAATACCGCCATCCTGAGCGAAACCAATGCTTATGCCGGCATCGGATTTGCTCTCCCTTCCAAGACCGTGGTCGATGTTTACAACCAGCTGACCGGACCCGATCACAAGGTTTCGCGCGGCTCGATTGGAATCATGTTTGACGCCGAGGAGAATCCCGCCATTGCTCGCGTCTACGGCGCGGGAACGGGCGTGACTGTTTCCAGCGTCGTTTCTGGCAGCCCCGCCGATCAGGCTGGACTGAAGGTCGGCGACACCATCACAACCGTCGAAGGCAAGAAGGTCACCAACGGGTCCGAACTCGTGGGCGATATCGCCTCGCGCAAGCCCGGGTCGAAAGTGACTCTGGGCTTCCTGCGCAATGGCAAGCAGCAGGAGGCTACGGTTACCGTTGCCGATCGCGCCAAGCTCTTCGCCGCGCGCTTGGGCGAAGATCAGGACAATGAGGACGAGAATGCCCCCAGGCAGAGCAAATTCGGCGTCACCGTTCGCAAGGTGACCCCGGAGATGGCGGATCGGCTCGATATTCCGGCCGGCAAAGGCGTGATCGTGCAGGATGTGAAGCCAGGTTCGTTTGCCGAGGACGTCAAGCTGGACCGCGGCGACATCATCCTCGAAATCAACAAGCAGCCGGTGAACAGCGAGGAAGATTTCGCCCGGATTGAATCGAGCATGAAGAGTGGCCAGGACGTGGTTTTCCTGGTACGGCAACGCGGCACCACCCGGCAGGACGGCACCATCTTTCTGGCCGGTACACTTCAGTAACGTCGACCTGCCCATCCCGGGTTGGCACTGTGCTCAGCATCAAGCATGATTAAGTGTCAGCCCGGGGTCGGGCATTTTCTTTTTTACACGCATTGGTTCTCCGCTGGGGAAGGCTTAGCGCGGATGATCAAACCGCTGCTCACAATCCGAAGTGCCGGATTCGTCGCCGTTTTGGCGCTGCTGCTGGGGTGTGCGCTGATCTCCGTCGCGAAAGCGCAGGACGGCTCTACAAAAACAACCGCCAATACGCAGCCACATCCCGCCGCCAGGAAGAGCTCGAGTAAGAAGTCTGCAAAAAAACATTCGCGCCGGAAGAAATCGGCCCGCGTGCGCGGCCAGCAGAAGATTGACTCGGAACGGGCTCTCGCCATTCAACAGGCTTTGATCCGCGAGCATTATCTGACGGGGACCGCAACCGGCTCTTGGAACCAGGCCAGCGAAGAGGCCATGCGGCGCTATCAGGCGGATCATGGCTGGCAAAGTAAGACTGTTCCTGACTCGCGGGCCTTGATCAAGCTCGGCCTGGGACCGAGCAAAGATCACTTGCTGAACCCCGAAAGCGCCATGACCACGGTTCCGGACCCGCCAAAAACGGAGCCGGCGCCACCCGCGTCCCACAGCGCAGCGCCCACTGCGGATCCGGCAATTCCTGCCGCAACGCCCTCCACTCCTGCCCCGACTAATCCTCCCAGTCCCCAGCGCAGATTCAGTAATTAACGCCGTCCTGACGGACTTGGATTCGTGGCCGTCGTCCCCGGCACTCACGGGCCGGGCTCATGAATTCCGCCCTTTTGTGACTGCGGCCGCATAAACGCCTACTGCTAATTACCAACTGCTAATTGCTGTCCTTCCGATAACTGGTCATTACCGGCTGCGGGAAATAGGGCAGAGGCTGGTCGAGGATGATGGCGTGCGGGTTGCCCTCTACGAGAGCGTCGGCGATCTCATCCCCGAATATGTCGGCCGCCGTATCGCGCGCGGTGGACAGAATCGGCGCGCGTTTTTCAAGGTCATGAGCGTCAGTGGCGAGAACGTGCACCGCCTGATGCTCCATCAGCCAGAGTGCGGCGCGGCGGGTTCGCTCGCCCCAAAATCCCGTCAAGGCTGATCCCGTCATTTGCACCACGCATCCTTGCTCGGCCCATTCCGCCACGCGCTGCGGATGGTCGCGCAGAATTGGATTACGCTCGGGATGGGTAAGAATCACGGTGATTCCCATATCCCCGAACTTGAAAAACCATTCCGCGATCTGTTGCGGGATGCTGTAGTTGCTGAACTCGACCAGCAGATAGCGCGTGCCTTCGATGACGTAGCGCGCCGGGTGGGCGAGCGCGTCCTGCACATTGTCATAAGACAGGTGAAAGTCGCAGCCGGCGAGAATTCTCGGCGTGTCTCCGACCAATTGCTGCAGTTGGGCTGTCAGTTGCTTCACATACTCGCGATCGTAGTGATAGCGATCGTTCGCATGCGGGGTGGCTACCATGTGCGTAATGCCGTCGGCAGCCGCGGTGCGGCACATGCTCACGCACGTCTCCCACGATTTAGGTCCGTCGTCGATCTCGGGGAGAATGTGAGAGTGGATATCGATCACAATGCTTGCAACACCAGCACGCCCGCGGGGTTGCGCCAGTTTTGATTTAAACAGATTCGCTGGCGTTCGGGAAGAGCACCCCTCCGACCGGTAGTGATCGAGTGCGAAGCCTCGGTGTCATCCCGAAGCCCCGCGCTCTGACTAGCGGGGCGAGGGATCTCGGAAGCGGTATAACGTGTGATTCGCGCCAAATCCTTCGCTCCGCCCGAAAAGCGGCTGGGCGTCGGATGATGCCCTCCAGAATCAAGCTTCACCCTACGCTCGATCCGCCAAACTAACCATTCCGCCGTATGGCCGGGTAAGATCATGCGAACACGTGAGGGGTGAACCGATGCCGCACCCAACCAAGCTGGCGCTGGCCACTCTGCTGGGAGTCATTCTCTGCTGGATTTTTTTCACCGGCATCTTCCTGCTGCGCAAACGCCAGCCGACGGCACCTGATGCCAAGCGCGACCCGTTCGCGACCCTGGGTATCGCACTGCAGATGGTGGGTTACTTCCTGGTATGGTTCCAGCCTCCCGGGCAGCCCTTTCTGCGGCCGGTGCGCGTACTCTCCGGAATCGGCGGAATCGTGTTTGCTGTGTTCACCATCGGACTTGCAGCAGCATCAGGATGGCTGCTTTTATCCGCAGTCCGAACCCTGGGTAGGCAGTGGGCGTGGCGAGCACGGCTGGTAGAGGGTCATCAGCTCATCACCACCGGGCCGTACGCCCATGTTCGCAATCCGATTTACACGGGCATGACTGGGATGCTGATCGCGACTGGATTGGCTCTGGAGCATTGGACCGGACTGATCATCGCGGTAATCCTTTTCGCAGTGGGGATGACGATTCGAGTGCGCAGCGAAGAGAAGTTGCTGCGAGCCGAATTCGGACAGGAGTTTGAGCAGTATGCCAGGCGCGTTCCGGCGGTGCTCCCAGGCATCTTCTAACCGTCCCCGAACCGCCGCCCTAGCTAGCCTTGAAAAAGAGCGCGGCCAGCGGCGGCAGGGTCAGCTTGAGTGAGAACGGCCGGCCATGCATCGGAATCTCCTCGGCATGAACTCCGCCCAGATTTCCCATCCCGCTGCCGGCGTATTCGCGGCCGTCGCTGTTGAGCATTTCCCGCCAATATCCCCCATGGGGAACGCCGACGCGGTATCCCAGCCGGGGCACGGGAGTGTAGTTGCAGACCACCAGAATGGTGTCTCGCGGCGACTCGCTCTTGCGCAGCAGCGAGACCGTGCTGCTGGCATTGTCGTTGGCGTCGACCCATTCGAACCCGGCGGGATCGTTATCGAGCACATGCATCGCGGGCTCGCTGCGATAGAAACGGTTCAATTGCTCCATCCAGGCCTGCACCCCACGATGAACCTGATATTGCAAAACGTGCCACTCCAGACTGGAGTCGTGCGTCCACTCGCGGACCTGCCCGAATTCTCCGCCCATGAACAACAGTTTCTTGCCGGACTGCGCGTACATGTATCCGAACAGCAGCCGCAGGTTGGCGAACTTCTGCCATTCGTCGCCGGGCATCTTGCCGATGAGCGATCCCTTTCCGTGCACCACCTCGTCATGCGACAGCGGCAGCACGAAATTCTCATGCCAGGAATACAGCATGCGGAAGGTCAGCAGGTTGTGGTGATACTTCCGATGGATGGGATCCTCCTGGAAGTACTTGAGCGTGTCGTGCATCCATCCCATGTCCCATTTTTCGCCGAAGCCGAGGCCGCCCACATAAACCGGCTTTGACACCATCGGCCACGAAGTCGATTCCTCCGCCGTGGTCTGGATGTCCGGGTGTTCCTTGTAGGCTTCCTGATTAAAGCGGCGGAGAAAGTCGATGGCGTCAAGATTTTCGCGTCCGCCAAACTGGTTGGGAATCCACTCGCCCTGTTTGCGGGAGTAGTCGAGATACAACATGGAGGCCACGGCGTCCACCCGCAGGCCGTCGACGTGATACTTGTCGAACCAGAACATCGCGCTCGACATCAGGAAACTTCGCACTTCGGGACGGCCGTAATTGAAGATATGCGTCTTCCAGTCCGGATGAAATCCCTGGCGCGAGTCGGCATGTTCGTAAAGATGCGTGCCATCGAAGTAGGCCAGGCCGTGGGCGTCGGAAGGGAAGTGCGAAGGCACCCAGTCGAGAATCACGCCGATGCCATGCTGGTGCAGGTAATCGACCAGGTACATGAAATCCTGCGGCGTGCCATACCGCGCCGTAGGCGCGAAATAGCCGGTAGTCTGATATCCCCACGAGCCGTAGAAAGGATGTTCCATCACCGGCAAGAATTCGACATGCGTGAAGCCCATCTGTCCCACGTATTCCGCCAGTCGAGGCGCGGTTTCGCGATAAGTCAGCGGACGATTGTGCTCTTCGGGCACTCGCATCCACGAGCCCAGATGCACTTCGTAAACAGCCTGTGGCGCGCGCAGCGAGTTCCGTTCGGCGCGCTTCTGCATCCACTCCTGGTCGCTCCATTCATAATTCAGATCCCAAACCACCGAGGCTGTGCGCGGAGGCTTCTCGTGAAACAGTCCCACGGGATCGGCTTTGTCGATTCTGTATCCGTGCCGATTCGATTCAAGGTGAAACTTATAGAGTGCCCCATGGCTCGCTCCCGGAACGAAGCCTTCCCAGATTCCCGAAGAGCCGCGGGAGTTCAGATAGTGCTTCCTGGGATCCCATCCGTTAAAACCGCCTACCACCGAGACCGAGCGCGCGTTCGGCGCCCACACGCTGAAGATCGTGCCGGCCTGTCCCTCGCGGCTCGACAGGTGCGCTCCCATCTTGTCGTAAATGCGGTAGTGGCTGCCCTCGTTAAACAGATAGAGATCGTTCTCGGTCAGCAGTTGCGGGGTCGCGAGAGTGGAATCAGGGCTCATGCCTCGGCGCTGCTAGTGTACCGGAATGCAGTCGCTTGTAGTATCCGGAAGGCGGCGAATCGTCGGCTGAGGGGTGATTAGATGACCGACACGTGGCCCACTCAAGCCCGGTCTTGGCTTGAGTGGGGGCAATTCCACCGGGACGCGTGCCGTAGGCTAAGATCAAGTTGCCCCCAATGTGTATCGACCCAGACGCGAGCCGATGAAGATCAGCAGCAAAAGCCCAATACTCATGCTGTTTCTATTCCTCATTCTGGCTCCCGCCAAGCTGCGGGCGCAGGGACCGCCGTATCAAACCGACGACCCGGTTCCCGTCGACTACGGCCATTACGAGTTCTACATTTTCGGCTCCGCGGACGGGACTCCCGTTGAAATGGATTCCACGGGCCCGGCCTTCGAGTTCAACTGGGGCGCCATTCCCAGGGTCCAGCTGCACGTCATCGCCCCTTGGGGCTCCATCAATCCCTCGAATAATCCTGTCTACGCCCCGGGCGGTATCGGCACATCCGCCTTCGGCTTCACCGATATGGAATTGGGCGCCAAGATCGCCTACATCAAAGAATCAAAGTACATTCCCCAGATCGGTACCTTCACCATGTTTGAGATGCCGACCGGCAGTTATTCCAGAGGGCTCGGCGTGGGCAAAGTCTGGTACAGGCTTCCTCTCTGGCTGCAAAAGAATATCGGACACTGGCTCTTGGACGGCGGTGCCGGCGAAACCCTCGTTCCCCAAACCCAGTACCGTAATTTTCCCTACGGCGGATTCCTGTTGAAATACGCCTTTGGCGAGCGCCTCGAGCTCGGAGGCGAGGTCTTTTCCCATGGCCGCGAGGGTTACGCCGCCCCCCAGACCGAAGCTTCGACCATGATCGATATGGGCGGTTACTATCACTTCAAACATCATCCTGGCGAACAGCTTTTGTTTTGCTATGGCCACTCTCTCGCCGGCCAGACCGAAAACTACGCGTACCTCGGCATGTACTGGACGTGGGGAAAAGACAAGGGTAAAGATAAGAAGAAAGCAGACCCGGCCGACGCCTGGCTGCCAGGACCAATGAACCCAGCAGGATTCCGCCCCATGCCAGCAACCGGACTTCAGTGACCCGCGGCCGGCCGCACTCATCCCGTTACAGCAGAAATGGAATGGTTGGATGACCGGAGAGCGGCCCACGGTTCGCTCGACCACCACGGGATGAACCCGTTACTTTAGTTGCTCCACTTCCCGGCTCTTACCGAATCGCCCCGCCTCAAGCAAAATACTGGGCGTGAATCCCTCGTCTACAAGCGCGGTCGGCAAAGCGGTGGGGGTGTTCTTTTTCCTTTTCGGGCTGCCATTTGCGGCCTTTGGCCTCTGGGCGTACTCGCAGGCGTTTCAGTTGATTGGCGCGCCTCCGGGAGGCCAGAGCTTCTGGTATCCGTTCATGTTCGGGACGATCTTCAGCGGAATCGGCTTTGGCTTCATGTTTCTCGCCATCGCCGGTAACCGCAAGTACTCTCGCAAACTCCGGGTGCGGGCCGAGCATCCTGCGGAGCCGTGGCTTTGGCGCGATGATTGGGCCGCAGGCCGGGTAAAAAGTAACACCAAAGGCAGCATGGTGACTGCCTGGGTGTTTGCCATCTTCTGGAATCTGATCTTCTGTCCTCTGACCATCTTCGCGCTGCCCAATGCCCTTAGAGAAAAGGTTGCGAGCGCCTACTTTTTACTGATCTTTCCTGCGGCCGGAATCTTTCTGCTGATTTACGCGATCCGGAAGACGATTGCATTCGCAGAATTCGGCAAGACGTGCTTTGAAATGGCCAGCGTTCCCGGCGTTATCGGACGCGATCTGAAAGGCTCCATCCAGGCGCGATTCCCGCACTCGCCCGATCACGGTGTGCACCTGCGGCTTTCCTGTGTGCACCGTTACGTTTCGGGATCGGGAAACAATTCAACGACGAATGAAAGAATCCTTTGGCGAGACGAAGCCGATCTGAATCCTGGCCAACTCTACGCCGGGCCGGCCGGCACAACGATTCCGGTCTGTTTTCATATTCCTCTCGATGCGCAGGCTACAGACAACCGCACTTCGCGCGACCAGTTTCTCTGGCAATTGGAGGCCCTTGCCAAGGTGCCGGGTGTGGAATATCACGACGTCTTCGAGATTCCGGTATTCCGCACCGCGCAAACTCCAACTTTCGAGGAGGAAAGGCAAGCGGAGACGACTGTTTCTGCATTCCGTGCTCCGGAAATGTCTCGTCCGGAACATCCCACGATTCGGGTGCAACCGGTCGACGGAGGAACGGAGTTCTATTTTCCTCCCGCCCGCAACAAGGGCTTTGCTGTTTCCATAACGCTTTTCGCGGCAATTTTCAGCGCCATCGGGTACTTCCTCGTACAGCCGCGCGTGCCCATCATCTTTCCTATCGCCTTTGGCGGCTTCGGCTTGCTCATCGGCTACTTCGCTTTGCAGATGTGGCTCGCCACCACTCGCGTGATCATCGGATCATCTCTTCTCTACCAGTCGGGGCTTCTGGGCGGAGGCAAGGTGCGGGAGATCGCGGTGTCCGACATTGCATCCATCACCGACAGGATCGGAGCGCAGTCCGGGAACGGCACGGGCACTCCGTATTACGACATCGAACTGAATCTGACCGGCGGAAAAACGCTCACCCTCGGCCGCAGCCTCCGCGACAAGCGCGAAGTCGAATGGCTGGTTAATGAGATGAATCGCCTGGTGGGCATTGGCGAGAGAAAAATGACGGTGGGTGCGGGGCGATAAACGGCTGCCCATCCCCCGCAAAATCGGACAAAATCGCGGCCAGAATCGCGACCAGACGGGTCGAGTGAACCCCAAACTGAAGGTCCCGAATTCAGCCGAATCAAATCCGGGACAGACGGAACGAACCCATTTTTCACGGTGCCGGAAACGGCCGAAAATCCATAGCCCGATGTGATCTCCGTCACTGCGCTCCAAATCAAAACAGGAGATCATTCTAAGAGCGAAGGGGGTCGAGTCAAGAGTCCGCACCATAGGAGCACATTTAACTCCCTGCGGCTCAAGATTTTACCCGCAAGCTATTGAGCCCCAAGGTTTTGCCCCCGCGCTTTCCGCTAAATTCATGATTCCAATAGACCAGGGGGGAGGGGGGTACCCCTCAATCCCCTCATTTCCCAAAATGAAACTCATCTTCTCGCTTCTGCTGTAGCTCTTCTCGCTCACGCTCAGACGTTCTCTGCGCAAGCGAGTGTTGAACTAAGCCGCGTGCTAGACTGACCTCTCTTGCAATGCCCGCTCTCCGCGTCATCCTGCTCTGGCATCAGCACCAGCCCTTCTATAAAGACCTGGTTACAGGCGAATATCGCTTGCCCTGGACCCGCCTGCACGCGCTCAAAGATTATTACGGCATGGTGAAACTGCTGGACGAGTTTCCCAACGTTCACCAGAATTTCAATCTTGTGCCGTCGCTGACGGTGCAGATCGAAGACTACGCGGCGGGAACTGCGCAGGACCCTTTCCTGCGCGTAGCCGCCACACCGGCGAAAGAATTGTCACCCGAGGAACGGCGCTTCGCCCTGCAGTACTTGTTTCAGGCGAATCCGCAGAACCTTATCGGACGCTATCCGCGGTACAAAGAATTATGGGATCGGTTTCGCGAGCATGGCGATCATCCCGATCGCGCCGAACGATACTTTCAGGCGCAGGACTTCACCGACCTGCAGGTGTTGTCGCAGCTTGCCTGGTTCGACGAGTTCTTTCTGGAAGAGAAAGGCATTGCCGCTCTGGTTGCGAAAGGGCACAACTACTCGCTCGACGATCAGAAATTCGTGATCGCGAAGGAAAGGGAATTGATCGGCCGGGTTTTGCCCGCGCATGCGCAAGCGGCCAAGAGGGGATCGATCGAGATTTCGGCTACGCCCTTCTACCACCCAATCTTGCCCTTGGTGTGCGACACCAGTGTGGGCGCGATCTCGTCCCCAGGCCTGCCGCTGCCGCAAAACCGCTTCCGCCATCCCGAAGATGCGCGCGAGCAGCTGCTGCGCGCTCTCGCTCTCCACGAAAAAGTATTCGGCTTGCGGCCCAAAGGAATCTGGCCGTCGGAAGGCAGCGTCTCCGAGGAAGTCTTGGCCATCGCGCACAGCGTCGGCGTGCAATGGATGGCGACCGATGAAGGCGTGCTGGGACGCAGCACCGGTCTATTCTTCGCGCGCGATGGCAACGGGCGATTGCCGGCGCATTTGGCGGAGAAGCTCTACAACATCCATCGTTACGAGAAGGGCTCGACCACCATGCACATGGTGTTCCGCGATCACACGATCTCCGATCTGATCGGCTTCGTCTATTCGGGAATGCCGCCGGCCGACGCAGCGAAACACCTGATCAACAGCATCAAGGAAGCGGCCAAGCCGGTGCTCGCCAAAGGCCGCGATGCCGTGGTCTCGATCATCCTCGATGGCGAGAATGCCTGGGAATATTATCCCAAGTCGGGGCGCGAATTTCTGCGCCGCTTCTACGATGGCCTGCAACGCGAACCCGGAGTGGAAGCGGTGACCATCTCCGAGGCGATCACACGCCATAAAGATTTCGGCAAGATGACCTCGTTAGTGCCCGGTTCGTGGATCAACGCCAACTTCAACGTGTGGGTTGGCGCTCCTGAAGATAACCGCGCCTGGGATTATCTGCACCACGCCCGCGAGTTTTACGCGCAGAATGCGGCGCGCGCGAGCGAGGCCCAGCGCAAGCTGGCTTTTGAGGAGATCCTGATCTCAGAAGGCAGCGATTGGAACTGGTGGTATGGCCCCGAGCATCATTCGGCCAACGATCGCGACTTCGACGAACTCTACCGCAAGCATCTTTCCAATGTGTATCAGGCGCTGGGAGCGACGCCGCCGGATTATCTGGCGCAGCCGATCACGGGAGCCGAAGTGCGGCCTTCGTTTGTGCCGCAGACCGCATACATCCATCCTCGCGTCACCGGCGACAAAGTCCGATATTTCGAGTGGATGGGCGCTGCTGTCTATACGGCAGATCACCGCGCCGGCGCCATGCACGGCAAGCAGTTCCTGCTGGACTCGGTTTACGCGGGGATTGACGCGACCTGCCTGTATGGCCGGCTGGATTTCAAGGGGGCTGTGCCGGGAGAAGATTTTGAAATCGTCGTGAACATCGAGTCCTCGGCGCCGGGAGAGCCGCGTCCGCGGCGCACCTTGCGCCTGGATGCGTCGGTCACGGCACGACGGCTTAATGAGTGGAAGGTTGAGAATGGGTCGGCGGAACGCGTGTTGGCATCGTCCACGCAATCCGATGAGCACGTAATAGTGGCGCTGCTGCGGAATTTTGAATTCAAGCTCCCCTTGGCGTGGTTACTGGCAACTCCCCATGCCGAGCCTCAGCAGCGCACCCCAGAGCGCAAGGCTGCCGCTGCCCTTGCGGCCACCGACAAGCTGCGCCTGCGCTTCAGCCTGTGGCAGAACCGGCTGCCGGTGGATTCGTTGCCGCTCGAGGGCTGGATCGAACTGCAGGTGGTGAGCGAGGGCGAGTTGCTGTTCGGAGCGTAGGCTCGGACTTGTCAGAACAGAAAGCCGGACGGCAGCGCCGTCCGGCTTCTTGCTGCATCGCAAGCAAAGTTACTGGCTACCGCCATTCGCTGTCGTCACAGAGGTCATGGTGAGCGGGCGGTTTAGTTCCAATGTGAGTTCCGTGCCTGCGGGCAAAGTGGCCGAGCGGTGTTTGATGAGCCAGTGACTCGTCGTCGCACCTGCGCCGATCGCGCCGCCCACCAGAATTCCGGCGGGTCCGCCGATCAATCCGCCGATCAGCATGCCCCCAGCGGTGCCGCCGCCTTGCTCGATCGTGTCGCGGCGATCGTGGCCTGATCCCTTGAACTGGCCTTCACCATTCACGTCGCTGCCGGGGATATTCGTATCCGTCAGCGTCGCGTCCAGGTAGTAGCGCTCTCCGCTCGGAAGAATCACGGCTTCCGGAAGAATGCCGATGGTGGGCTTGCCCGAAATTCGGCGCGGTTCGCTCACCTTCGTGACCCGGCCTTCGATTGCCGTTCCTGCGGGAAGCAGAGTCTGCCCGTTGACCACCACCGGTTGCGTGAGGCTGCCACGGAACGGATCGCCGGGCCGGTTGCTGAAAGTTGCGAGTGTGGTTTCGAGCCGCACCATTAAGGCGGTGCCGGCAGGAACCGGCGCACTGGTCTGGGCCGCCAGCATCGATCCCAGCAACAGGCAGGGCAAAAGCATCCACTTCTTCATACTACCTCCTACTTCCCATGCTTCTGTTGAATGTAGACCACGAGGCACGCCGGGACAAGCGCCAAGCAGTACATGGGGAACCTTAGCCGATAAGAGGGTCGAGACACGGGCCGAATGGACAGTTCGGAAACCGGAAAAGGATTTGGGAATTGTGTCCGCGGTCACTTCTCGGCAATATCCATTCGATATAATCGTTGGTTTCACAGGACAAGTTTCAAAGTATCAGAGGTTTCAAAGTTTCAAGGTTTCAAAGTGTAATGGGCCCAATTTGCCTGGAAGCGACAGATCCTCAAAAATCATAGATGCGAGGAAAGCGAAAAACGTTATGTCCAATATTGCAGCCATTCATGCACGGGAAGTTTTGGATTCGCGGGGCAATCCTACGGTAGAAGCTGAAGTTTTCCTGGCCGATGGCGTCATGGGGCGAGCGATCGTTCCCAGCGGAGCATCGACCGGAGAGCACGAAGCAGTCGAGTTGCGCGATGGCGACACGAACCGGTTTATGGGCAAGGGAGTGCTGAAAGCCGTCGAGAACGTGAACGGCGAGATCGCGGAAGCGCTGGCAAATTGGGATGGATTTGATCAGCGCGGCCTCGACGCCAAGATGATCGAACTGGATGGCACCGAGAATAAAGGGCGTCTCGGCGCGAACGCGATTTTAGCGGTTTCAATGGCGGCGGCACGCGCTTCAGCCGTGAGCCTGGATATTCCGCTCTATCGGTATCTCGGCGGTGCAGGCGCGAATACGCTGCCGACTCCGATGATGAACATCCTGAATGGCGGAGCGCACGCCGATAACAACGTCGACTTTCAGGAGTTCATGGTCATGCCGGTCGGAGCCCCGTCCTTTTCGGAGGCACTGCGCTGGGGCGTTGAAGTCTTCCACACCTTGAAAGGTGTTCTCAAGAAGCGCGGCTACAACACGGCCGTCGGCGACGAAGGCGGATTTGCGCCCTCGGCGAAGTCGAACGTGGAGGCCATTGAGGTTGTGCTGGAAGCGATCGCGAAGGCCGGCTACAAGCCGGGAGAAGAAATTGGCATCGCGCTCGATCCGGCGGCCAGCGAGTTTTATGCGAATGGGAAATATGTGTTCAAAAAGTCCGACAAGTCGGAGAAGACGTCCGATGAGATGGTCGCGTTCTGGGCGAAGTGGATCAAGGACTATCCCGCGATCGTTTCGCTCGAGGATGGTCTATCGGAGAACGATTGGGACGGCTGGCAGAAACTGACGAAAGAGTTGGGCGGGAAAGTTCAGCTGGTGGCCGACGATATTTTTGTGACCAACATCGAGATTTTCGCCAAGGGCATCGAGAAGGGCATTGCCAATTCGATTCTGATCAAGCTCAACCAGATTGGCACCGTCAGCGAAACTTTGGACGCCATCGACCTGGGTAGGCGCAATGGATATACGTCGGTGATCTCGCACCGCTCGGGCGAGACGGAGGACACATTCATCGCCGACTTTGCCGTGGCCACCGGCGTGGGGCAGATCAAGACCGGTTCGGCCTCGCGCACCGACCGCATTTCCAAGTACAACCAACTGCTGCGAATCGAAGAGGAGTTGGGCGCGACGGCGCGGTTTTTGGGGCTGAAGGCGCTGAACTATAAGGGATGACCTTGGGGGCCAAATTCGACGAATTGTGAGGACAAATACGGTGATCAATGAACTTCTGCTCAGCGAACTCGACGACGAAATTAAAAAGACGCGGGCCATGCTGGAACGCGTTCCGATCCAGCCCGACTTCAAGCCGCATCCGAAATCCATGCCGCTGGGGAAGTTGGCGCCGCACGTGGCCGAACTGGCTGGATTTGGCCTAACCATATTGACGACGCCGGAACTGGATTTCGGCAGCGGTCCGCCGCGGCCCCGGCCTCCGTTCGAATCCGCCGAGCAATTGGCGAAGGCCTTTGACGAAGGCGCAGCCAAGGTGCGCGCGGCTCTGAAGAGCACTCCGGACTCGGCATGGACGGAGAGCTGGAAGCTGAGTTTCCAGGGCAAGCCTATCTTCAGCGGATCGCGTTTTCTGGCTTACCGGGAGATGTTTCTGAATCATCTCGTGCATCATCGCGCGCAGCTGGGAGTGTATCTGCGATTGAACGATAAGCCGCTGCCGGCTACGTACGGGCCTTCGGCGGATGACACGATGGGATTCTAGATTGACTCATGTCCGACGAACGGAAGAATTCGGGGTCGCTCCTGCTCGACGTTGAAAGTGTGCAAGCGCAATTCGAGGAACTCGTTGACGAAGCGAGTGAAGGAAATACGATCGTGATAAAGAAAGAAGACAAGCCAATCGCAAAGCTGGTGCCCTTGAAATAGTCTCGCGCGCGAGGCTCAGTCCAAGCGCCAGGCCTGTCCTGATTCTCGATGTCGACGCCCTGGCGCGGAAAAAAAATATTCCGGAGCAAAATCCGCACTTATCCGCGTGAATCTGTGGCGAATGAATTTGACTTAGCTAGAAGCCAGAAGCTAATAGCCAGGAGCTGAACTTTGTCCCGTCCGAAACCGCTCGTTCTGATTATCCTCGACGGCTGGGGATATCGCGCCGAAACTAAAGCCAACGCCATCGCGCTGGCCCGCAAGCCGACATACGACCGCTTGTTGCGCGAGTATCCCAATACGCTCATCCATACCAGCGGCCCTTTCGTCGGTTTGCCGGAAGGGCAGATGGGCAACAGCGAAGTCGGGCATCTGAACATCGGAGCGGGGCGGATTGTGCACATGGACATCACCCGCATTGACCTGATGATCCAGAATGGCGAACTGTTTAAGCATCCCGTGCTGCTCGATGCCATGAAGCATGCCCGCACGGGCGAGCGGCGGTTGCATCTTTTCGGGCTCCTTTCCGATGGCGGGGTGCATTCGCGGCAGGAACATCTTTATGCCCTGCTGAAGATGGCCAAGCAGAATGGGCTGGAACGCGTATTCGTGCACGCCTTTATGGATGGACGCGACACGCTGCCCACCAATGGCGCGGGTTATCTGGAACAGTTGCAGCAGAAGATGCGCGAATACCACTGCGGCAGGATTGCCAGCGTCAATGGCCGCTACTATGCGATGGACCGCGACCGGCGCTGGGAGCGCATCGCCAAGGCTTATAACGCCATGGTCTTTGCCGATGCGGAAGGCGGCAAACAAGCCGATCCGGTGCAGGGAATGAAAGAGTCCTACAACAAGGGGATCACAGATGAATTCGTGATTCCTTTCGTTTGCACCGACAGCCATGGCCAGCCGTGGGCCACGATTCGCGACGGCGATTCCTGCATTTGTTTCAATTTCCGGGCGGACCGGGTTCGCCAGATTACGCGTGCGCTCACCCGCAATAGCGGACTCAATGAGAAAAGTGGAAGCGATCTCCCTGGCGCGGCTGATCTGGATGCGACCATCCCGCGCGGCCGCGTACCCAAAGACCTGCACTACGTTTGCATGACCCGGTACGACAAGAACTTCAGCTTGCCGGTAGTGATCCCGCCCGAATCGATGGCCAATATTCTCGCCAACGTCATGGGCAATCAGAAAATGCGCAACCTGCGTGTGGCTGAAACCGAGAAGTACGCGCACGTTACCTATTTCTTTAACGGCGGCGTGGAACAGCCATTCCCTGGGGAAGACCGTGTGCTGGTTCCGTCGCCGAAAGTGGCGACCTACGATCTGAAGCCGGAGATGAGCGCTGCCGGTATTGCCGATGCCGTGGTAAAGGCCACCGAAGAAGGCACCTTCGACGTGATGATCGTGAACTTCGCTAACGCGGACATGGTTGGACATTCTGGAAAGATCGAGCCCACAGTCAAAGCGGTCGAAACGGTCGATGCCTGCCTTGCCCGCATCGAGGCTGCGGTTCGCGCCAAGGGTGGAGCGATGCTCATCACCGCGGATCATGGCAATGCCGAGATGATGATCGATCCCGCCACCGGAGGCCCGCACACGGCGCACACCACGAACCCCGTTCCGTTTATCGTGGTTTCAGAAAATGCCAAAGAATTCACGCTGAAGCCGAATGGCTCGTTGCGGGACATTTCGCCGACTATCCTGGGCATGCTGGGAGTGGACGAACCGAAGGAAATGACGGGGACGGATCTGAGGGTTTTTGTGAATAATCGTTGAGAGTTGTTGCTGGATTTCACCCCAGGCACAAGCTTCCCAGGTCTCTAGTAAATCGCTTGCGCCGTCTGTGGTTAGGATTAAAACCTAGTTGCTCAGCAGCGCCGGAGCTGTGGCCAACAATCCAGCCACCAACTCCAGATCGTGCAGATCTTCGCGGCTGAAGTCCTGCGCGAACTTGGAATCGAGCGCCTTGCGCGAGATCTGAATCACTCCCACGACCGAGGACGCCCGATCCATGATCGGCACCGACATGAGTTTCTGAATCGGCGCTGGCGGCGCAGGCTCATCGTCGGAGTCTGTCGCACCGGGCTTTATGGTTTCAAAGATGCTGGCGTGTTTCACGCGGGCAAAGTTGTTGAAGATCTCGGGTTTCTTGCTGAGCGCGGTATGCGCCGCAACCGCTTTGCTGGAGAGGGGAATCGCGCCCGTAGTGCGAAGGTGCTCGGGGAAAATAAAGTGCAGCAGGCCGCTTTCCAGGCGCAGCAGAGCCACTTCGTTGTACTGCACGCGAAAAATTTTAGCCAGGACCATGCACAGGTCCAGCGCCGTCACTCCAGGGCCAAGCACAGTTCCCAAGGGGAGCAGATGCTCGGGGAGAGCCACTTCTTCCATCGTAGTGTGATCGTTATTTTGCGCCATAGGATCGTCCCGCACCAGTTCCCGTGTTAGGTTGGGAACCTAAACTCTATCGCACTTCGCTCGCCATAAGGTACCTACCCAAAGTAACCGCCTTCTGTCGGCTAACTTATTTGTTATCAGTGCAGCACCTCTCGGAAGGGAGGGTTTCCAAAGCCCAGGTCCGCTTCGGTGGCGGTCGCAAACCATCATCGGGATGACAGTTTTTGTCATCCGACCGGATCGGATCCGACCCTACTCGTTTTCCCACGTAGCCACTCGTTGAGTTCTGGCAATCTCATTTACACTTTCAGCCATGAACAACCCGATGCAACCCAACGTGAAGCTATCGAACGATGCCAGTTATCGTGAAAATTACGCCAACAGCGTGCAGATGCGCGTCAACATATGGGACTTCTTTCTGGTGTTTGGCACCTTGCAGCAGCAAACGGAAACGCACGTGGAGATCCGGAATTTTCAGGGCATTTATTTGAGTCCGCAACAAGCCAAGGCGCTGCTGGGCCTGCTGCAACAGAATGTCGCCGGCTACGAAACTGCATTTGGCGAGATCAAACTGGATCCGCGCATGGGCCCCGGCGGCCCGGTGCATTAAATCGCGTGGAACAGACCGTTGCCGGCGGGTTCCGAAGTAAGCAACGATCGGTGCAGTAGAATGCTTCTCGCATGCGCGCGAGCCCGAACCCCGCTGTCGTGTTCGCGGTGATCTTCGTAGTTATTTTTCTGCTGCACCTGCCGCTGTTGCAGTTGCCTTATTTCTGGGATGAAGCGGGCTATTACGTGCCGGCGGCGCGCGACCTGCTGCTTAGCGGAAGCCTGATTCCTCATACCACGGTCTCGAACGCGCATCCGCCGCTGGTGTTGGCGTGGATCGCACTCTGGTGGAAAGTGGTGGGCTACGCGCCGGTAGTGACGCGGTCGGCGATGTTGCTGATTGCGGCGTTCTCGCTTTTGGGAGTATTCCGGCTGGCAGAACGCGTGGCTAATCCCCAGGTAGCGATCGCGGCCACGCTGGGTACGGCCCTTTATCCAGTTTTCTTCGCGCAAAGCTCGCTGGCGCAGGTCGATCTCGCCGCGGCGGGACTGACGTTTTGGGGAATCTACGCATATCTCGGAGATCGCGCGCCGGCTGCGGCGATGTGGTTTTCACTGGCTGCGCTGGCTAAGGAAACCGCAATTCTGGCGCCGCTGGCTCTTGCCGCCTGGGAATTGCTGGCTTGGGCATCACCTGGACTGCTGCGGAGATTTGCCATCGCGAGGCCTGATCGCGGATTGCGGATGCGGTTGGTGGCGTTGCTGGTTCCACTGCTTCCGCTTGGGGTCTGGTACGCCTACCATTTCGCGCACACCGGATATGTCTTCGGCAATCCAGAATTCTTTCGCTATAACGTCGCTGCGACTATCAATCCTGTGCGCTTCGTTCTGGCGCTCATTCTGCGGCTGTGGCAAAGCTTCGGCTATCTGAATCTCTGGCTGCTGACCTTGGCGATGCTGTTAGCGATGTTTCTGCCTCCGTTGCGGGATCATGGGGTGGAACGGCCGCGCATGGCCATCGCCACGCAGATTAGTTTTTTCGTAGTGATTGCAGCCTATGTGGCGAGCATGGCTTTAATCGGAGGCGCGGTGCTGGCCCGCTATATGCTTCCGGCTGTGCCTCTCGTGATCATTCTGGCAATGTCCACACTGCGGCGCCGGATGCGATTTTGGCCAGCTCTGGTCGCAATCGTTGTTGTCGCATTCGTGTTTGCCTGGTTCCACAACCCGCCTTATGGATTCTCCCCGGAAGACAACCTGGCCTACCGCGATTATGTTGTCCTGCACGAGAATGGGGAGCGTTTTCTGGAGGCCCGCTATCCCATGGCCCGAGTTCTTACCGCATGGCCGGCCTCGGATGAATTGACGCGTCCCTGGCTTGGCTATATAACGCGCCCCATGCAGGTGGTGCGGATCGAGGACTTCTCCTGGGAGCAGGTGCTCTCCGCCGCGGACTTCCGCTCGCACTTTGATGTTGCGCTCGTGTTCTCCACCAAGTACGAGCCTGCCCACTCCCTGGGAGACCGCTGGCCGGCATGGATCGATCTGAAGCGCCGTTTTTTTGGTTTTCACCGGGACCTGCCTGCAGTGGCCGCAGCGCAGGTTCTGGGCGGGCAGGTGGTGTTTTCCGAGGAGCGCGAGCAGCAATGGATCGCCGTCATTGCGATCGAAAGAGGGGAGATCGTGAACGCGCAACGCTAGTGGATAGTCTTACTTTGTTTGAATTATATCGCAACACGATATTAATACAAAGTAGTAAACCTCCGGCAAGGCCATGTCCATCCAACTAAGTGAAGGAGGAGATCGAAATGGCTACGTTGGCGTTCGAGAACCAAAATACGGGGCTCACGCACTCCCGAATGGACTGGGGCGCGGTGTGGGCGGGGATGTTCACTTTTATTGGAATCTGGTCGGTGTTTGGATTGTTGGGAGTGGCCATTTTTGCCAGTTCCGCCAACCCGAACGCCGCGCACCCGGTCAGCGGGATGGGCTGGGGGATGGGCATTTGGGCAATCGTGCTGACCATCATCGCCATGTGGTTCGCGGGCATGGAAACTGGGAGGTTGGCGGCAGCCAGTAACCGGCGTGATGGTGTTGTGCACGGAATGACCATGTTCGGGCTATCAATGGCGGCGGTCCTCATCCTGGTGGTTGTGGGCGGAATCGGAATGAACGGCGGGAGTGGCGTCGCGGCGGTTCACAGTTCGTATTTTATGGATGTCGTCTCCGGGTCGGGCTGGGCCGGATTTCTATCCGTCTTCCTGGGCTGGTTGGCGGCGATGGGCGGAGCCTCTGCGGGCTCGCGGCCGAAAGCGGTGGTTGAGAAGAACGTAACCACCATGCGGAATGCTGCGTAGGGCAAGCCGGTTGTGGCTGGCGCAAGTCATCTTGCCATGAGGTGGCAAGAATGAGTTTTGATGACCAGCCACACTTCTTTGCCCGGCGCCAGTTGGAGCGAATCGCGCGCCGCCAAGGTGATGTGAGCCTCTATATCGACGCGGCCCTGAACCCGCGCCGAGACGATGGCATCGTGCTGCTCGAGAGCCTTGATGCGTCCGGGGAGAATGTTGCGCGCACTCAGGCCTGTGGGAGAGGCGGTCGCCAGCAGGATGTCGCCCGCGCGAATTCCCACACGCAGAGTTGATCCCACACCACCGCGCACGAGGGGCGTTTCCAGCACCAGCGGGCCTGCCATTCCTGCGATGCGGCAGGTCATCGTGCCGCGTTGGGGATGAACCGCGTCCACGACCGCGTCAAAAATATTTTCGAAGCCGATCAACTGGGCCACGGTCTCGTGCATGGGCGCGGTCATGACCTCATGAGGAGTGCCCTGAGCGACGATCTTTCCGTTGTCTAATACGAGTACTTTTTCGCCCAGCGCGAATACCTCCTCGCGGCTATGGGTCACGTACAAGATGGGGATTTGATGGGCTTGATTCCAGTGGCGCAGGTCGTCAATGATCAGCGATTTGGTGGGCGCGTCCAGCGCGGCCAGTGGCTCATCGAGCAGCAGAAGTTCGGGATCGGTGACGAGCGTCCGCGCCAGAGCGATGCGCTGGCTCTCTCCGCCAGAAATTTCCCGCACGTTGCGTTTGGCTAAATGGGAAACGCGCAACGCCTGCAGAATTGCGTTGGCTCGGTTCTTGCGGCCGGGACGCGGCAGGTGGGCCATGCCATAGCGCACGTTCTCTTCCGCCGTCATATGCGGGAACAGCGCAAGATTCTGAAATACGTAGCCGCAGCGCCGGTTTGCCACGCCAACATCCACACGACGGGAAGAGTCAAACAGCACGCGCTCCCCGATCGAGATATAGCCTGCGTCCGGCTTGGAGAGGCCAGCGACGCAATCGAGCAAGGTGGTTTTGCCCGCACCGGAGGCGCCAAACAGGATCGTAAACCCGGGTGGAATCTGGAATTCGACATCGAGCAGGAAGGAGTGTCCCTGGGCAGCTTGCTGCTTATGGAACTTGCCCAGCAGGCAGGCGTTGCGCCGAAGATCGGCCTCGGAGGCGATTACGGGCCGTTCCGCAAGCTGGGGCGAATGGTTCATCGGGTTTATTCTACGGGATTGGCCATCCAGGCTTTGCGATTTAGGCCATAGACAATCGCCAACAGCACAAAGCAAAGCAATAACAGGACCAGCGAGGTTTGATTGGCGCCGGAATAATCGGAGGCCTGCACGCGATCAAAGATGTCGATGGAAACGGTGCGGGTGATGCCGGGAATGTTGCCGCCCACCATGAGGACGACGCCGAATTCTCCCATGGTGTGGGCGAAACTCAAGGCTGTGCCGGTAATGAGTCCGGGAATGGAGAGCGGAGCAATGACCCGAAAGAACGTACGGAGCGGAGAAGCACCCAGGGTGGCGGATGCGGCCAGAAGTTTGCGGTCCACCGCGGCGAATGAAGTGGCAAAGGGTTGCACCGCGAACGGCAGGCTGTAGAGAATGGATCCGATGACCAGGCCGCTGAAGGTGAAGGCGAGGGTGTGTCCGGTAAGGGAAATCCACCAGCGCCCCAAGGGACTGCGCGGACCAAGCGCCACCAGGACATAAAAGCCGAGCACGGTGGGTGGCAGCACGATGGGTAGGGCGACCAGCGCTTCCATCAGAAATTTCCAACGCCAGCGGGAGAATGCGATCCAGTATGCGATCGGCAGGCCGAGCACGAGCAGGATGAGCGACACGGTCACCGCCAATCGAAGCGTCAGCCCGAGGGTTTGCCAGTCAATTGCCATTCGGTGCCCAGCAGTGCAGAATTTCCTGGCCTATCGCCGGCTGGCGGGTGGAATGATCCCGTTCATCCGCAAATAAACGACCATCTGACCGTAGTGATCGAAGCCGTGCGATGCTACCGAGCAGGCCAGGCCCAGGCGCGAAACGGAGCCTTCGCCGAACGGGCTCTTCACCGTTCCCGTGAGATTGTTCTCGTTGATAGTGCCGATGGCCTTGTGCACGTAGGCAAAGGAATCTTTCAGGTATTTGAGGATGTCGGCTTTGCTGGTGATGGATGCGGGGCCCTCCTCGTCACCGATGTCGACCGGAGGTTTCTGCTCGAGCAGAGCCGCTCCCAACTCGTAGTTCACTGCGGCCACGTGTTTGATCTGCTGCGCGAAAGTGCGCACGCCCTTGAACTCGCCGCTGGTAGGAGCAAATCCAAACTTGTCTTCCGGCATGGCCTCGGCGGCGGGAATAAATTCGTGCTCAAAATTGCTGACGCTATGGTCCAACAACTGTGCGGCAGTATGATGCTCTTCTTTCGGCATGGTATTTTGAGCCGCTGCCACTGCGACGGTCAGCAGCAAAATTCCAGAGACAGCTATTCCCCATCTGGCTTTCATCATTCCCCCTTATTCAATCTAATCTCGTACGACTGCCGGGGCCAGGTCGAGTTCCGCGCCCGTCAAGCGATGCCGGCGGATGGTCGATAGCCCAACAATCATGGCCAGCGCGGACCAGGCCAATGCCGCAGGAACGCCCTGCCACGCGGCCAGTTCTCCCCATAGCGCGCTGCCTACGGCCATGCCTCCCTGCAGAACCAGCAAGTACATGGAAAGCGCCCGAGCCCGCATCCACGACGGACACATGGTCTGGGCTACGACGTTGAAACAGGCCAGGATGCCGATCCAGGCGGCTCCCGCCGTAAACAATACCAGACAGAGCCATGCGAAGATATGGACTTGTCCCGCCGCGAAGGTCATGGCGGCGAACGCCAGGGTCGCGCCCGCAACGAGAGCATCTACGGAATACTTCAACTTCAGGCGCGGCAGTAGCGCCGCTCCCGCCAGCGCTCCCAGCCCGAAGCAGGTCAACAGGAAGCCGTATCCCTGTGCGCCGTGAGGCTGGCAGACGACGGGCAGCAGGGCGAGCAGGGAAGTTGCGCCCAGACTGAAGGCAGCCGTGCGAATGAGAACCGAGCGGACTGGTGGCGCACCACGCACGTAGCGGAAGCCCTCCACAATAGCGTCGCGCAAACCGTGGGCAGGCAGCGCTTGGTGTGGCGCCCGCTTCCATTTGCACAAAAAGAAAATCACGCCGAAGAATGATGCGGCGTTGAGCAGGAATGACCAACCCGATCCTGCGGCCGCGACCACAATTCCGCCCAGCGCGGGACCGACCGCGCGGGCTACGTTGAATCCTGCTGAATTGAGCGCCACGGCGGACGCATGTCGCGTGGGCGAAACGACCTCGGGCGTAATCGCCTGCCATGCGGGATCGTTCATCACCGCGCCCAGGCCCATGAACAAGGTAAAAACCAGCAGCAGCCAGGGATTCACCGCATGCCATAGAGTGAGCCCACCGAGAGCGGCGGCGGCGACGATCATCCAAGTTTGGGTGAACAACAGCAAGCGGCGGCGGTCGACCATATCGGCCAGTGCGCCGGCGGGGAGAACGACGAGAAAAACGGGAATTGCGGCAGCGGCCTGCACCAGGCTTACCATCAGCGGGGAAGTGGAGATCTGGGTCATGAGCCAGCCCGCGCCCACATTCTGCATCCACGTGCCGGTGTAAGAGATTACAGCGGCGATCCACAGGGAGCGGAAAAGCGGCTCGCGAAGAGGTTCCCAGGCGGGGTTTGCGCGGCCACCGCGCGCGCCTGGCATCGAGGGAACTGTAATATGATCCGCCATGCTCTGTCGCTAGCTCTGGGTTGCCTCTGCCTCAAGCTTCGACGTGGGGAAGGGCCATTCCGAGTCCTTCCAGGCTCGAACTAAATAAATAATCACTCCCGTAAGCAGAATCACTGCGGCATAGCGCATCTCCTTTTGCCAGTTCTCCCGCTTGAACAGGATGAAGAGAAAGCCCGCGCACGCGAGCAACGCCGGAACGGGGTACAGCCACATGCGAAAGGGGCGCGGCAATTCCGGCCGCCGGATGCGCAAGACAAGCAATCCGACTGCCTGCACCAGGAATTGCAAGATCAGACGAATGACCACGAGCGCAGCAATGGCGTCTTTGAGCCGCAGAAAACAAAAGGCTGCGGCGACAACGCCCAGTGCCAATAAGGAAATATGCGGGAAGCGGTAGACGGGATGCACTCGGGCAAATGCCTTGAAGTAATTGCCGTCCAGAGCGGCGGCGTAGGGAACCCGGGAATAGCCCAGCATCAGCGAAAAGACGGAGGCAAACGCGGTAGCCATTACGAGTCCAGTGACCAGGCGCGCCGCCCACGCGCCATAGATTCTTTCCATGAACACAGACACAACATACAAGCCGCTGTTGTTGTGTCCCGCCACCAGCATCTCTCGCCAGGGCACCACCGCCATGATGCAAACGTTCATCATCAGGTATAGACAGGCCACCAGCAGAATAGAAAGCAGGAGAGCTCGGGGAATATTCTTTTCCGGGTCTTTGATTTCATCGCCGAGGAAGCAGACGTTGTAGTAGCCCCAGTAGTCGTAGGTGGCGACGAGCATGGCTCCGCCCAGGCCGACAAAAAAACCGTGAGAGAGCTTGAACGCCCCCGGAGGAAAATCGAAGGCGCGCGCGGCATTGAAGTGCGTCAGTCCCGCGAAAATGATCCAGCCAATCGTGCCCATCACGCCAAACCACATGATTTTGGAAAGGCGGCCGATGGCAGTGATGCGGCGATACAGCAGCAGGACGGTAAAGAAACAAATCGCAACCGCAACCGCGGTTCCCGGCGTTACGATCCAGTTCATCTGCAGCGGTCCCGCCCACGGAATGTGCAGCATAGCGTCATGACGGACGTACACGGTTTCCAAATCCGGCCAGTAATAAGCCGCGTATCCCGCCAGCCCGATGCAGCCGGTCGCGATCGAAAGTGGAGCGCTGAACGAGACTTGCCAGATAAAGAGGAAGGAAATCAGGCGGCCCCAGCGCTTCGGGCCGTAACTCTCGCGCAGGTAGCGATAGGATCCGCCCGAGCCGGGCAGGGAAGCGCTCAATTCGGCCGAGACCAGCCCGTCACAGACCGCGAGTAGCGCGCCCAGAACCCATCCCAGCAGGGCTTGCGGGCCGCCCATTGCGCTCAACACCAGGGGCATGGTGATGAAGGGGCCCACGCCGATCATGTCGATCATGTTGAGCGCGGTGGCGCTGCCCAGACCCATCCCGCGGATCAGAGTGGTGGGTTCTGAGCTGGGATTTTTGGGATTGTCCATTGGAGTGGTCAGTGGCTAGTCCTGGACTGGATTTGCTGACGACGCCAAAAAGAAAATTCCTCCCGACCGCGAGTGTCGCAACCGCTGACTGACCACTTGCCACCTGTCACTGCTTTTCGTGTCCGGCGCTCAGGATATTAACGTAAAGCCGCACTGCCCCTGGAACTCCCGCCGGCAATTGCCGGAAGAACGCATAACCGGTGTAGATGTAAGTACCCTTGCCATACGGAGCGCGCAGCAGCCCGCCTTCCTGCTCATCCTCGCCGGGATCGTGGCAGGCCAGCAGCGGCTTGAAATGATCGTCCCATTTATCCATGAAGTAGAGACCGCGTTCTTGCACCCAGCCATCGAAATCGGCGGGAGTGATGGTATTGGGGTAATGGAAGATCGAGTCATCCGGCGCGATAATTTTTACCGGTGCCTCCTCCACGGACACGCGGGCGCGGCTCAGTTCGGCGGGATAGGGGGTGAATTTGCCGGAATTAAAGTCTCCTGTCGCGGTGTTGTATTGCACGACCAGCGTTCCCCCGGCGTCCACATAATCAAGCAGGCGCTTATTGTTCTCGGCTACTTCTTTTTGCGTGTCGTAAGCACGAATGCCCAGGATCATGGTGCCGTATTGGCTTAAGTCTTCGGTCGCGAGTTTGTCGGCTGGAATGAGGGTGACGTTCATCCCAATCTGCTTCAGGACCGTCGGGATGTCGTCGCCGGCGCCCATGATATAGCCCACTTTCAGATCGTGGGGCACGCGCACGTCCACAATGCTGACGCGCTGGCGCGCGGGTTGGTAGTAATAGAAACTGCCGAGATCTTCGCGGGTGACCAGGGTATAGCCTTCGCTATAGTTTTCTCCGTCTGCGTCAAGCACGGCTCTCAAGGTGGTGCGGCCTGGCTGGACTTCGGCGGGAGTGACTTTGAACTGAACGTCTCGTTTTTCTCCACGGTTGGTGAAGTCCACAGAAGCTTGCGCCGGCTCTGAATGCCAGCCCGGGGGCAGTTCCAGCCGCAGTTGGCCATGCGCGGCGTGCGAGAGATTGCTGGTTACTCCAACGGTTACCGTCGTGGTGGTGCCATTGTGGGTGGAGATGACTTGCGTGCCGGGTTCCAGCATTACCGAGAACGAGGGCACGATGGCCAGCGGCCGCGCCCGCACTTTTCCAGAATCGTCCAGAAAGGGCGTGACTACGGCGGCGCTGACCTCGCTTCGAGTGCGCGTCCCCGGAGCGCTGGCAGCGGAATATTCCACTTGCGCCCGCAATGCCGGAGGCGGGAAGGGCAGCGTCGCATATTTCTCGTTATCCACGTGATTGATACTGTCCGTGTTGGGATCATCTCGATGCCAGTAGGGGCGCGTGTAGGCAGTGATCTTGGGCACGCGCAAGCGGAAGTCGGCGTGCAAATCGTCTCCCGGCTTCACGGTCTCGGGCCGGGTTTTTCCGTTGATGGTATTCCATCCCTCTGGCACTTCGAGGCCGATATGGTCGACCAGCAGCGGCAACCTGGAGCCATTATGAAGAGTCACGGCGATCAGAAATTCCTGTCCGGGGGAAACCGTGGTGAGGGCGGCCGCTTCTTTCGGAATGCTACCGTTGCGATCGGCCGAGACATTGGCCGCGAGGCTCACACCGAGCGCCAGATTGAGAGCCGTTTCTGCTTGTTGCCGCTTGTCGGTGATTCGCGTAAGCAACTCATGTTTTGAAGCAGGATTCATGCTACTTGCTTCGACTTCGGCGCTGATCCAGCTCAGTGCGGCCACAGCTTTCATCAGAGGATCTGCGGCTTGGGAAGCGACGCCGCCTTTGGCATCGCTGGTGGCGTCGGCGATTTGTTTTTCTATGGCGGTCAACTGGGAGCGCAGACTGGGAAGGCTCGTTCCCGCTTCTGACGCCATGCCGGGCAAGGTGGTGTCGAGCCCATCGAAGAAGCTCTTCTCATGTCCGTCTTTGCCCGTGGTCGGAGGCAAGACCGAATCGATGAGTTTGTAAAACGTGAACCGATCGCCGGGTTCGACCGTCCAGTTGGCCGCACCTTGCGACATCTGGTGGCGGAGCCCCTGCATGGCAAACTGGATGTACGAGGTGCCCAGCGTGGGGTCGTTCTGTCCGGTATTAAATTTCACGGTCCAATTCGCATCGGGGCAAGTGGTCGCGCCCCAGGGACACACATTGCCGATATAAAGCTTTTTCGGCTGCCAGGGCTCGAGGCCTTCGGTGATTTGTTCAGGAAAACGCTTGGGATCGGCGGCGGCCCGGAAGGCCTCTCTGGTCAGGATGCTCGATGCCTGATGGTTGCCGTGGCCGTCACGCGGCGTCCCGGAAAAACGCGCCACCAGCACGTCAGGGCGGAAGGTGCGAATGACGCGCACCATGTCAGCTAAGGCGATATCGTGACCGCCCCACTTTTGGAAGGTCTCTTCCGCGGTTTTAGAGAATCCGAAATCGGCAACCCGCGAGAAACGATCTTGCACGCCGTAATACTGGTCCGAGGCCAGCAGTTCCTCAGTGCGCAGCACGCCGAGCACGTCAGACAGGTTGCTGCCGATTTTGTTCTGCCCTCCTTCGCCGCGATTGAGCGTCATGAGGAGCGTGTTCACGCCTTTCCCGCGAGCTTCCAGGGTCAACAAGCCGCCATCTTCATCATCGGGATGGGCCACCACCTGCATCAGGCGCGCCGTTGTGCCCAGGCGCAGCAGTTCAAAACGCAACCCGGTCATCCCCTGGTCCTGCGGAATGTCCGACGGCATGCCCTGGTAGAGCAAGCCCGGAGGATCGGCCATCACATGATCGACAAAAACTTCCGCCTGAAAGGAATGCGGTCCCGATTTCTCTGCCGCCGTAGGTTTCGCAGATTCGTCGGTCTGCGATGTGGCCGCGAGCGCAGAGACCAACAGAAAAACCGCGAGCCGGATTGCGGAAAGATGGGATCTCTGGAGGAAAACTGAAAAGCAGCGCCCCCTGCGCCGCGGTAAGCTGGCGGTTCCGAAATGTCTCACGCTACAAGGATGGGGCCTGGGGCCGGTTTGACGCAAATTGTTTCGCCGAGGCCGCCGGTCGTTAGCACAAGCCTTGATAAACCGAATCGCAGAATTGCAAACGATCAACGACCAGCGGCCAAAGACCTTTTATTGGCGGTTTTCCTTCAAAGCAGCCTGACAATTGCTCGCCGCCGTCAGCACTTCGTTGAATGCCGTCTCTTTGCGCAAGTCTTTGAGAAGGGGATCGTCGTACAGGGCGGTGTAGGCGCAATAGTTCTGCAGCACCGAGGCTTTGAGCAAACGAAGGGCGGGTTCGGGTTGCCCGCAATAGGCCAGCAGGGTGCCGATGTGATACCAAAGTTCGGGATCATTTTCCAGCATGACAGACGCCTCGGAGTCGTGCACGATTTTCGCGAAATCTGGGGGACGCTGCGGGGCCGTGCAGGCTTCCATCAGGTCGCGGTGGTAGGAAGAAGTTTTAGCCATATTCTTCGCAGCATTTCTCGCCTCGGCAACATTGCCTTCCGCGAGATACACGTAAGGAGTGACCCAGGCAGCCCATTCCGTTCCGGCATCCAGGTGAACGAAATCCATGGCGCGATCGGTTTCGCCCATTTCCAGAAATGCCCAAGCGCAGGAACGGAGGTTGAAGTTGCCCGGATCCAGCCGACGCGCCGTATCGCATTCCTCGGTCGACTTGTCGAGGAAGCCGGCATAGCGCAAGACATAGCTCAAAGCAAAATGAGCCTCGGCGCTCTGCGGATGCCGCCGTACCAGGTTGGTCGCGGCATCATAGGCCGCACCCAATTCTCCTCTTTCCACGTGATTGACGATCAGCAGGCTGGAAGCAATAATGCGATCGGGGTCGAGTGAGAGGGCTCGCTCGTACGCCGCGTTCGACTTCTGGAACATGGCTTCGCCACCGTTGCCGAAGGTCGAGTCGAAGTAATACCTCTGGCCCAAGGCCTCCCATGCTGGGGCGTAGGTGGGGTCAATGCCTACCGCCCACTCCAGCAGTTTAATGGCTTCTTTATTGGGAACCGGATCGTGGGGCTGGGCCACGCTGCGCAGATAGAAATCGTAGGCTTCCTGATTCTTGGGACGCGACGCGGCGTCTACCGTTCCTCCGCCGCTTCCCAATATTGGCAACAAACCATTTCTTAGCTGAGCATTAAGTTGCTCGTTCAGACCAATGACATTTTCTGTTTTCTCGGTTACGGTAGTTTGCCAGAGTAGGCGGTCGTTAGGGACATCAATCGCTTCCAAGGTTACAAGCAACTGATCGCCCTGCCTTCGGAATGAGCCGGTGAGCAGGCGACCCACCCGCAACTCCATTCCCACTTGCTTGGGATCGAGATCGAGGGCCACGTACTTCCGCGTGACGGAGGAGGGTCGGACTTCGAGTGTCCGCGCATACGTCAGCGTGCTGGTCAGTTCATCGGCGAGAGCAAACCGAAGATAGTCGATGCTGATATCGCCATTCATATTTTGCAGGGGCAGCACCGCGATGGCATTGCGCTGCTCCGCGCTGGCGACTTCGCGATGCTTGAACCACCACGCTCCCACGGCTGCTAGGACCGTGACCAGCAGCGCCGCAGTCGCGATCAACAGGTACATTTGCAGGCGATTGCTCCGGCCGAAGGTTCGAGAGGCGACACGCAACTTAGCGGTCGCGCTGGGCGTCTTGACCGTCCCGGATTCCGCCTCTTTTTTCAGCAGCGCGAGGTCCGATCGCATCTCCGCCGCGCTTTGATAGCGATGGCCGCGATCTTTCTCCATGGCTTTGCCGATAATCCCTTCCAACTCGATGGGCAGTTGGGGATTCAGGTCCCGGGGCGGAGTCGGCTTGGCATGCAGCACGGCATCGAGCGTGACCAGCGAGTTCGCGCCAGTAAAAGGCTTTTTGCCGGTGGACATCTCATACAGAACTACGCCAAAGGAGAATAGATCGCTGCGCGCGTCCACCGTCTCGCTGCGCGCTTGTTCCGGCGACATGTAGACTGCCGTGCCCGGAATCACTCCTACGGCGGTCAGGGACAGGTCCGCGCCTTCCTCTTCGGCGCCGGTATTGTGCACCAGCTTGGCTAAGCCGAAATCCAGCACCTTGACCTGTCCGCTGGGGGTGAGAAAGATGTTCGCCGGCTTGATGTCACGATGTACGATCCCCTTGATATGAGACGCGACTAATGCGTCGGCAACCTGCACTCCCACGTCGAGAACCTCTTCCAGTGGCATGGCATGTCCGGCAATATGCTGCTTGAGGCTCTCGCCATCGAGCTTCTCCATGACAATGAAAGGATGGCCGTTGTTGTCTTCAATCCCGTGGATGGTGCAGATATTGGGGTGGTTGAGAATGGATGCGGCGCGGGCTTCGCGGGTGAAGCGCTCCAGCGATTTGGGGTCGCCGGCGAGATTTTCGGGAATAAACTTAAGGGCGACGTGCCGGCCGAGTTTCAGGTCCTCCGCCTCGTAGACCACGCCCATACCACCCCCGCCCAGCTTGCCAAGGATACGGTAATGGGAGACCTGCTGGCCGATCATGAGAGAGCGCGACCTGGTTTGGCGGTAATGTTAGGCCCGCCGTCGAATCCGGTCAACTGCGTTGTGCGAAGAGAGATCGCTGTCATTGAAGGTGTGCGGCGGGCTGCCGGATTCCTCGTGGATTCAATTTTGAGACCAAGCCGGCGCCAATTCCCACACTGGGCCAACTACGTCCCTTTGTATGATGCACCACGCCGCGGCTGTGGTTGAAATGTACTAGCATGGAACTCGTGCCGATCCTTGCGTTGCTGCTGTTTCCCACTAGGAGATCGTTTCCATGAATACCAGTTCTTTGCCCGATTCCCAGGTGCCCACGCCGCCTGATTTGCAGGCAGCGATCCGCCGGCGAGCGGAAGAGATTTACATTCAAGGCGGCAGAATTCCGGGCCACGATCTGGAGAATTGGGCCCAGGCGGAGCAGGAAATCACGCGCGAACTGGCGAGTCCTGCCCGGCGCACCGCAGTGGTGGTTCGTGTCGACGGTAAGCAGTATATCGGCGAGTACAGCCCTGAAATGGCTGCAGGGTACACGCCGGGGGAGTTTGGCGCGGGGGCGCAGGTCCGGGTTCGTTTCGATGGCGAAAAGATGTTTTTGGCACGCCCGAACGGCACCGAATTGGAGACCACGATCATCCCGCAAGCTCGGCTGAAACGCTGACTCATTCGCAGGATTCGTCGACGAACAATCCTGCTGAGGCGCCCACCCATTCCAGGTTCTTATTGTGGTCGACGCCCATCATCAGGCCGCGGCCCATGCGAATGATGGTCAGGACCGGGATTAACTGGTCGAGCCAGATGTACATAACGCGTATCTCCGCCTTGGTGCCGCCGAACGGCGTTTCGATCACGGGCTCGAAATTCAGCCTCTCCTGCAGGATGTAATAACCCCGCTTCTCAGCCGGGATGTTGGCGATGTCCGCTTGCTTCGGCGCGATCACCACTCCCAGGCCGGCAAACGAATAGAGGGGCTTGAGAGCATAATTTTCGAGATCGAAAGGAATTTCCTTCCGTTGGTCGAGAAACCAGGTCTTCGGCACAGACGCGTGCTTCAGGTAAGGAATGGAAAATTTGCTGATGCGAAAGTACCAGTTCGGATGTCCCGCCCATTCGATGTCAAGATCGTCGCGCCAGTCGAAAGCCAGCTTGACGTTCTTGCGTTCCAATTCGTCCACGATGGCGCGGTTATAAATGCGGCGAATGGGAACGCGCTTTCCCGCACGTTCGTAATAGAGTCGTGGGCCCTCCTTCTTGATGTCGACGATATCGACCGCGCGCACTCCCAACATTTTCTCCGTGAGCAGAAAATCCGGCAGCGTCTTCTGCTCCTGCGGGTGAATCTCCATCAAGATCACGTTCTCCGGATCGTGTGACCCAACAATGGCCTGCCGCAGCAGTTCGCGATACGAAGATTCTTCCAATCCGCTCAGAAAATAATTGAGCCGAGAGCCGGAAGCTGGAAGCCGGAAGCCGGGACCCTGCAGCCCATAAACATCCAGGTACGTCTCGGCCAGGTAGCACTGATACGCGTAAAGAGAAGGGAAGGCCTGCAACTCCACTAATTTCGGCTGCAATTCGCCGTCTGCTCCGCGCACCAGGCCAAAATCGACCTGTACGAACATGGGATGTGGCGTCTCGTTGGGGACGTTGAATGCAGCGGGTACGGCCTGATCGGACTTGGCGCGATACTCGGGATTATCGACCAACTGGTGAATCAGTTCCGCGCCGTCTTTCGCCACGCGATCCAATAAGTCTTTCGGGAAGAAGCAAGGGGTCTCCGACAACCGGAACTGCACATGGGTTCCGCAGGCCGCGTCAATCTGCCGTAGAAATGCCTGGTATTTTTCGGGAGTGAAGCTGCGATTGAACTGCTGGCGAAGGGCGGGAATCATGGCGGATTTTGTAATTGAGTAATTTTGTAATTTGGTAATTGAAGGGAGCGCGGCTATTCGCGAATTTCCATGTTTTGAATGAGGCCGTGATACAGCGTGTACACGTGCTGGACCATGCGGTCGACCAAAAGTTTGCCGGAAAGATCGCGCACGACCTGGTGAACGCCGACGACGATTCGTCCTGAGGCCTCATGGTCAAAGCTCACCGGATCTACATGAGGATCGATCATGCCCCACTGGCGCGTCCAATAAGCGCGAACGCCTTCGTGCCCGTGAACAGTTCCGCCTTCCATGCCGTTGGGCCATTCGACGTCGGGTTGCATGGTAGCGAGAGCGTCGTCGATGTCGCGGGCGTTGAAGGCGGCGTAAGCTGCCTTCAGCATCGCCATTTCCGAAAGTGAGTCGGCCGCAGGCATACGAAAAGGTCTCGATGGGGTCATCCCGATGCCCTACGCTCTTACCGGCGGGGCAAGGGATCTTTCGCGCGACGTTACAGCGTTGGGAGATCCTTCGCTCCGCCTGAAAAGCGGCTTCGTTCAGGATGACGTCCTTACAACTGGAAACTTGAATCAAAGTGCACTACTGGCGATCTAGGCTTCGACTAGAAATTTTCCATCCTGCATGATCTGCTGGTCGTCGACCCAGATGTTGAATTTCCGGCCCACCACATCAATGTGCGTGGTCGAATCCCACTCCGCGCCGGTATGCGCGCCGTAGGGATTTCCAAAGGCAATATGCACTCCGGGATATTTTTCGTCCTGCAGAATTTGTCCGATTACATCTTTCAGATCGATGTTGGTGCCAATAGCGAATTCACCCACGCGATCACTGTTCGCGTCGGTGTGGGTGTACTTCCAAAAATCGTTTTCCAATTCACGATTTTCGGAGTGGGCCTCGGTCAACCGGTTGCCTTTCATCCGCACGGTCAGCGGATGGCCCTGCAAGCTGCCGAATTTCGCGCACAGATAATCGCCCACCACGCCGTCGATGACGAACGTCCCATTCACCTCGCCCGGCGTGGTGAAGATTTCGCCTCCGGGCAGGTTGCCCCACTTCTCCGAACTGATAATCCCGCTGGTTTTCAGCCATTTGTAATTGGGATTTAAATCTGCCGTGAGATCGGTTCCGGCTGCCGTCCTGGCACGAATCCTCGACGCTTTGCGCACCATCTCGACTACTTTTTGGCTCAGCCGATCCACGCGCTGGAAATCGGCGCGCATGCCCTCCAGCATGATCTGCCGATTGATGTTGACCATGTGGGCGTGGCGGATGCGGCGGCGGTTGACCACATCGGTCATCTGAATGCGCGAGCGCAATTCGTGAGTCTGCGCCTGCACTGCGAAAATGGAAACCTGGCAGGTTTCTAAATCGGCGAGGATCATGCGCGGCAAGTCAGTCAGCGGCCGTTCCGCGAGGTCTTCCAGAATCCAGGCATGATAAGGCGCACCCAGTTTCTCCAGTTCAGCCACAACGGCCGCGGCAATTTCCAGCGTGGCTTCGTCGGTAATGACGCACACTCGTTCGTGCGGCTGCACGCGCAGGCAAACGTTCACCGCGTTGTGCGCCCCCGGCGAGAATTCCGAGTCGAAAGCAATGGTGTTGAGTGGTTTGTGATTGGATCGTACGGAAATCGTCATGAACCTGTTTTTCTTGCGGCTACCGGCTCTTCCGCCTCTGCCAGCCCCGCTTCCGTCTCCTCGATGATGTAATCGACAACTTTCTTCAGGTCCCCGGTTTCTTGAAACACGCGCAACTGCCGGTCGGCGCCGCTGCCCTCGTCCACAATCTTGTGGATGTAGTTGAGTTCCTCGCGCGAGCCCAGCTCATCGACCACGTCGTCGATGAAATCCAGGTACTCATTGACCAGGTCGCGCGCCGGAACCTCTTTCTGCTTGCCGAAATCGATGAGCTTGCCCTCCAGCCCATAGCGCGCCGCCCGCCACTTGTTCTCCATGATCAACGCACGGCGGTACAAACGGAATCCCTGATTCGCGGTATAGAGCTTGTACAGCTTTGCCACCGTAGCCTGAATCAGAGCCGCCAGCGCAATGGTCTCGTCGGCGCGCATCGGAATGTCGCATACGCGAAACTCGATGGTGTTGAAAAATGGATGTGGCCGGATGTCCCACCAGATCTTCTTGGCGTTATCGATGCAGTTGGTTTTGATCAGCAGCTTGATGAAATTCTCGTACTCGCCCCAGCTAGGGAAATAATCGGGGATATTGGTGCGGGGGAATTTGTCGAACACCTTGCAGCGGTACGACTTCAGCCCGGTATTCATCCCCAGCCAGAACGGGGAATTCGTCGAGAGCGCGAGAATGTGCGGCAGGAAATAGCGGGCATGGTTCATCATGTGGATCGCGGTCTCGCGATCCTCGATCCCGATGTGGACGTGCAGGCCAAAAATCAGGTTGGCGCGCGCTACCAGTTGCATATCTTCGACGATATTTTTGTACCGCTGATCAGGATGAATCTCCTGGGTGCGCCAGTCGGAGAACGGGTGGGTTGCCGCCGAGGCCAGCCGCAAGCCGTTCTCCTTGGCCAGGCGAACCATATTGCTGCGCAGCTTCTTCACCTCGTCCCGTGCTTCCTTGATGTTCTTGCAGACCGACGTTCCAACTTCGACCACCGATTGGTGCATCTCCGCCTTGACTCGCTCCTGAAGGATCATCCTGCCCTTCTCCAGGATTTCGGCGTGGATGTGCGAGCGCAGAGCCCGCGTTTCCGGATCTACGGTCTGATATTCCTCTTCAATTCCGATGGTGAACGTCGGCAACATAGGAACTCGCTGAGGGACCAAGCCTCGAAATGAGGCCAGTAACACCCAATCGTGGCTAACAGTATAGCAATGCCGGGACGGTCGAATCGAAGCCGATCCGGCCTTTCGGGTAACTCAGGCATTGGCCTTCTTCTTCGCCGTCTTCTTAGGTGGACTCGCTGGCTGGGGGCCTGCCAGCAGCCCCGCCCAGCGCAATTCCCTTACCGGGCTCGTGGCGCTCAATGCCATTTTCACCGCCATATCGGCCACGGCATTCACGATCCAATCAAAATTTTCCTGGCCTACGGAGGTAACTTCCGCATCCGGCGCCGGATTCAGAAAGTCAATGGCATACGGCACTCCCCGCTCCACCGCAAATTCCACGGTATTCAAGTCGTATCCCAGGGCTCGGCAGAGGCTTAGCGCATCTTTCTCGATGCGATCGCGCAGTTCTGGTGTCGACGGCGGCGGATTTCCCTTCACGTAGCGCTCGTGATGCGGCGCCTTGGGATCGTACTTCATGATGTGGACTTTCTCCTGCCCGACCACATAGCAGCGGTAATATTCGTCGAACTCCACGCCACGCTGCAGGGTCATGCACAAATCGCCAGTCTGGTTGTAGTGGTGAAAAAATTCCTCCGGCGAATGCACCTTGTAGACGTGCTTCCATCCCCCGCCGGAATAAGGTTTCAGAAACGCAGGAAAGCCGACGTAATCGAAAACTTCCTGCCAGTTGAGCGGATAAATCAGATTCCGCATCGACTGGTCGGTCGTGCCGTCCGGGTGCTTATTGTGCGGCAGAAGCACCGTCGGCGGAATGGCGACGCCCATCTTGTGCGCCAGCGCGTAATTAAAAAACTTGTCGTCCGCCGTCCACCAGAAGGGATTATTCACCGCAAGCGTTCCGTGCAGAACGGCGTTCTTTAGCCATGCGCGATAGAACTGAATATCCTGGGAAATCCGGTCGATGATGACGTCGTACTTTTTCGGCTCATCCATGCGGATGCCGCCGATCTTCACGAACTCGGCTTTGACGCCGTCAATCTTCATCGAGTTGATCTTCTCAACTACAGCGGGCGGAAATGTATTTTCCATGCCAAACAAAATGCCAATCTTCTTCACGGCAGAATCTCCATTTCTGAAGTATCTTGATCCAAACTGCATCTCGCGCAGACCGCCACCACGGCATCTGATTGCGCAAAAGCCTTTGCTGGCGCAAGGCCGGGTCCAGGTCCACCGCGTATAACCAGCGCAACTCTGTCTTCACGAAACAGGCTCATGCACGCATTTCTCTGGCTCGTGCGAATTCCGCCCTCCTTTCAGCGATACGTCATTCGTTCTAGTTCTTCTGGGTACCGCGCGCCTTGCACTGTGATTTTTGCAGTGGCGGCGTCGAGTTCCCGGAGATCATCCGGCGCGAGTTCGATGGCAACGGCTCCGATGTTCTCTTCAAGGCGCTCCAGTTTCGTGGTGCCGGGAATCGGAACGATCCAGGGTTTTTGTGCAAGCAGCCAAGCGAGCGCGATCTGAGCGGATGTTGCATGCTTCTTCGCAGCGAACGCAGCAATCAGATCTACTAGCACGCGATTTGCCTTGCGGGCTTCCGGCGAGAAGCGCGGGAAACTGCCGCGATTGTCCTCCTGGTCGAACTGCGTTGTTTCCGTAATCGTCCCAGTGAGGAATCCTTTGCCCAGCGGACTGAACGGAATCAGGCCAATGCCAAGTTCTTCCAGAGTGGGAATAATTTCTTCTTCAGGGCGCTTCCACCACAGCGAGTATTCACTCTGAAGCGCCGTCACTGGCTGAACTGCGTGGGCGCGGCGGATGGTCTGTGCGCCTGCTTCCGATAATCCGAAGTACTTCACCTTGCCTTCCTGAATCAACTCTTTCACCGCTCCCGCTACGTCTTCAATGGGCACGTTCGGATCGACGCGATGCTGATAGAGCAGATCGAGGGTGCCGAGCTTGAGCCTTTTCAGCGAGCCCTCGACACTTTCTTTGATGTACTCCGGCCGGCTGTTCAGACCGACGGGATGCGGATCTTTCTCGGAGTCAATCTGAAACCCGAACTTGGTCGCGATCACCACCTGGTCACGCAGGGGAGCGAGAGCCTCACCCACCAGCTCTTCATTCACGAACGGACCGTAGACTTCAGCGGTATCGAAGAAAGTGATGCCGCGTTCGACTGCTGCCCGAATGAGCGCAATCATTTCCTGCCTGGTCCCTGACACGGTGCCGTGACCAGGACTCAACCTCATGCAGCCAAGCCCTATGGCCGAGACCTCAAGATTACTCTTTCCCAGTTTGCGTTTCTGCATTGCTTCCGTCCTTTTGCACTCATCTCTCTGACATTAGCCATCGTCGATGTAAGTCGATCAGTCTTTCTCTATCGGAGAAATGGGCTTCCTGGGATTTTGCAGATTGAATGTGCACAAGAGCGGCGATTGCCAAAAGCCACACACCGTAAGGCAAAGCTTTCATGTTCGATTCCTCTTGGAGGCTGCCGCTCAGCGGCCCACCAGATGTTCATGGAAAGATTCTCTTCTGGCCGCGCCAGATTGGTTGTGTCTGGGATGCCTGCGCTTTTACATTATGATTCCTCTCAGAACCCCACTTTGCTTTCCCGAACATACGGCATACGTTTCTTCATTGCTTCGCTTTTTTGAGCGCAAATACCCAAGCCTCCAGGCCAGCGCTACCTAGAAGTACTTTCCCGCCATCCGCAGCCACAGCGGCCAGTCATGTTTCGAATTGTCATTCCATACGTCGAGCCAGTGGGGAATTGCCTTGCCATTCAGGATCGCCGAAAACTTGACGTTCTGATCCAGGCACATATCCCAATCCGCCGAGCCGAGCACGATCTTCATCTGCCGGTAGCGGCTTAGAAACCAATCATCGCTCAAATTCGGCACGAAGTCCGGAGGATTGTTGAAATAGCAATCGTTGTCGTAATAGCCGTCGAGAAACTGGTGGATGTCGAACGCGCCGCTCATGCTCACGCAATGCGTGACTACGTCGGGATGCTTCAAAGCGAAATTGATGGTGTGATAGCCGCCGAAGCTGCACCCGGTGACAGCCAGTTGCCAGGCCGGGTTCTTCCAGCGAATGAAGGGCAGAAATTCATGCAGGATGTAGCGTTCGTACTGCAAGTGGCGCAACACGCGCACCCGGGGATGGACGCCCTTGTTGTACCAGCTCTCGGTATCGACGCCATCCGGGCAAAACACCTGCAGCTCTCCGCGCTCGATCTTCGCCGCCAGGGCGCCAATCATGCCGCGGTCTTCATACTCGAAGAACTTTCCCATCGAAGTAGGAAAGACCAGCAGCGGCATGCCCGTGTGGCCAAAAACCAGCGCCTCCATGTCGCGGTGGAGTTCCTGACTGTACGCTTTGTGATACTCGCGATTCATGGCAGAAAAATGCAGTTCGTAAACACCCCGCTGGCGCGTCTGTTCTTGCAGCCGAAGTATCTTACCCGATGAACGCTGGAAACCCTAGACCGGAGGCCACAGGCACGCTTGCGCAAAAAAGAGGATTGCCACTGCTGCAGAAGAGAGGCATGAATCAGCGGCTGCGTATGCCTTTCGGCGAGAAATCTTGGATGAGACCTGAAAGGCAAATGCTTAGCCCCATGCACGAAAGAGGGGAATAACCACCCGTTTTAGCAGGGGCGTCGTGGCCGAACTGTCGTGACCCGAGAGGACTAGCGTTTGTATAAGAAGATCGCGAGAGCAACTAAGGCCACCGTTATGATCCAGAGGATGATGTCCTTGCTGCCCTTTTTTTCATCTGCCATATGGGAAGTACAGCATACCTCAAACTGAGGTTCAAGTCTTGTTGTGCGTTCGCGGCAAAATCGGGATTTACGGTTTTGATGCGGCGCGGCTGGCGTCGGCCCGCTTGTAGTCCTTAAATTTCACGATTTCGCGCACGTGCACGGACTCCGCCTTAAAGTGGAGAGTATCGTCCACCCGGGTGTAAACCGGAAACCAGTTGCCATCCACGATCTGGCGATAACTCACGAACATCGGCCGGATATCCATGGGCTGATTCTTCTTGTGCACGACGTCCGGCACGCTTTTTCCGCACATTTTCACCACCTGCAGATCGCGGTTATCAACCCATACGCGCCCCTGAAAATAGCGCTGATTTTTTTCTTCCTTTTTGGGTACCACGTGGAACACATAGGTATCCAGATCATCCACGTGCTGTTGCCCAGCATAAGTTAAGTTGTATTGGGCAGCTTCCCCCGAAGTCAAGATCCATTGCATGAAGACGCGGATGTCATTCCAGTCTTCCCGGGAAAGTGAAATGTCGCGCAAGGTGGATTGTTCAGCGAAGGCCACATTCTCAACTCGTTTCCCGTGGTCGTCATAGGAGACATTGGTGATCTGGTGCATCTGTCCCGTCACCGCTGTTCCATCCAGAGTTTTCACCATCACATCTTCGGTGAATTGATAGTGAGCCCGGGCTGCTTGCACCTTGTCCTCGCCTGCCACAAATTTCTGGATTAGCTCCGGCACCGCCATGTTCTTTGGCGGCGTCATATCGAGGATGCCGTTGCCGTCGGCGCACTCCGTCTGGGCATGTGCGAACAGCGGCAATAGGCAGAGCGAGGCGAGGAGGATCGCATGCCATGACCAGCGCCCCCAGATTTTTCTTCTTCGATCAATCGCGCTCATTCGGTCCACGTTCCTCTGCCGAAACATACACCTCAGAATGCGTCGGCGCAAACGCCTAAATTGCTCCGGCCAGGGCCTTCCCTAAATGTGCAAAGGCTTGCGCTTCTCGTTAATAACTGTTCGTATATGAAAGAAAATAAAGCAGTTGTAATGGACCTGGGATTGCGTTTATCTCCTGTGAGTTCGACAGGGAAACTATGAAAACCACATTGCTCGTATTCACAATTTTTTGTAGCGCGGCGGCCTTCGGACAGTCTACCGGCGCCGTATCCGGCGATGCTCACCCCATGCAGATTATGGGTCACCCGGAGTATGCCAGCCAGGGAACCATGGGCACTGCACACTCTCTGGTCGGCGGCGGCTCCAGCACGTATACGTTCGCCCACGGGGAGCAACCGCTTTGGGAGTTCGGCGAGATCAAGCCGGAGATTCCTCTTGGCGATGTCGCTCGCACGGTAAGGAAACAAAAATTGACTGCTAAGAAGGCCGAGATCATCTTGGAAAAGCAAGGCTCGTAATCCGATCGGGGGACGGTGCAACGCCGTCCCCGCTTGATTTTCAACGTCGCGGCGGGGCGGGACTCGCTTTGCGTGCCCCAAAAAGCTGGCTGCTGCTGGCACGTCACCCGCAAAACGGTTACCCTATCCTCTGCATCACACACACATATTAGATTCCAGGAACTGAAACGTTCCGTCGGTTGGAACGGCGGAAGGGTCGATTTTTCCCATAAGGGAGGAAAAAGCAAGGGATGAAGCGCTGCAAGATGCAGGTGCTCCGAGTGTGTTTATTTCTTTTGGCCACGGTCCCAGCCTATTGTCAACGGGCGACCGTGGGAGTTGACGCCGGCCAAACATCCGATCAATTTGGCACGCAGCCTTCGACGACCAGCTTCGAATATGGCATTGATGGCCAGGTAACTGTGATCAAGGCCAATGAGAAAAAAGGCGGTCCCAGCATAGTGGCGGGCGGCGAGATTCTAATTCCCGCAAATTCGCTCAATCATGCCAAGGAATATGCGGTTTATGGCGGGCCCATGTTCCAGGTGCACAATTTCACCATCGGGGTGAATGCCCAAATCCGCAAGCTTTTTCTTCCGGTTGCCCAGTTCGACAACCAGGTCTTCAATCGCCAGAATATGGAACTTCTCGAACTTCCTATCACGATCAAATACAGATTCGGACCGGCCAAGCACGCGTTCGTGCAAGTACAGGGCGCGCCCGAGTTCTCTCCCCGTTTTCGCACTGAGGTGCGGAATGTGTTCTCTATACCCAGTCCCACGCTAGACCACGGCTATTTTCTGCGAGGCAGCGCCGGTTACAACTTCGGGAAGTTTTATGCCAAGGCTACGTATCAGACGCGCTACTTTAAGTTCGATCCCAATGCCGGCAACCCAAACGGTATCTACAACTGGCGAACGGACATCATCATGGGCGGCGTAGGATTTGTCTTTTAAGCTCGCTCAACTCGAAGCCTTGAAAATGGAATACTGGTGCGTGCCCGTGATTTTGTTGAAATTGCCCGCTTCCGTAAAAAGATGCTCAAGTTGGGGGTTCTGATAGAGCACGTAGAGGGGTCTTGGGCGCTGGAGCAGGGATTTGCTGAGATTTCCCAGCGCACGGCGAAGACCCGGTTCGGGAAAAGGATTGAAAAGATAAACCAGCAGCGGATCCTCGGGAAATGGGAAGAGGGTGGCATCCGCGCAAAAGCACTCTAACGCGAAACATTTTTGCGAATCGCTTTTGTAATGGCTAAGATTTTCCCGGCAGATCGCGTGCAGAGAAGGAAGAAGTTCTACTCCAACGATTCGCCGAAACGGGTAATCTGACGCCATCAGCAAAGTACGTCCTTTGCCCGAACCGAGATCCAGAAACACAAAGTCGGCGAAGTTCACGCTCCCATGTTGCCGCAGGGCGTCGAGCATTTCACAGAATAGCGCCGGCTCAGTCGGCTGGTAGGGCGAATGAAAAACTCCCAGCAGACGATCACGCCAGCCCACCGCCGCGCTGGTCGTGTTGACGCGGTAATCCCAATCGTAATCGGCGTCTCCGTAGCGCTGCCGCAGCCGGGCAGGCGTGGAAGTTCGCAGGAAGTCCCAGCCTGCGCTGAGCAGGTCGCGAGTCGCCGCAAGCCCTCCCTGGCGCGAAGCGATGTCTTTCCAGTATCTGCAGGCGACCGGAAGAATCCGCGGTATGGAATGGCGGAAACGATCCACTCGCCTATTTTCACAGATTGAGGCTGCCCACTCTGCGCGTTTTTCGCAGGAAGAGCTTACGGAAGGCAGTCCACCAGAAAAAATCGCAGAGAGCGAAACCCCTCAGCTGACCATTAAGACGGACTGTGGAATTTGGGTGGCGCGGGCTTGTAGTCCGGCGGCAGTCCTTTGGTGATGAAGGGGAAGTCGTCGGGCTTGGCTACCAGCACCTGGCCGTCGAGGCTGAGTTCGTAGGGATTGCCGTCCGGATCGAGGGGAATGCCGCGCAAATGTTCCGCAGCCGCAACCTCCCACAGGCTCGTGGGCAGACGTCCGTTGTTCTGCCGAAAGCGCTCGATTGCGGCTTGCAGCATGGTCACGTCTTCGTCGACCCGGATCGCGCGCAAGTGCTCCAACGCATTCTGCCGGATATTGCTTTCGTGGCTCGATTCGTAGGTAGCCGTCCATAGCATGCGGGCCGTGGAGTAGTCGGCGCCATGCTCGGCCATCTGTGCGGCCAGGATTTTCAGGAAGGGATGCGCGTCGGGAACCTTCGAGCCCTCTTCAAACACCTCGCCCGCCCTCTTGTAGTCTTTCAATTCGGTGTAGTAAACAAAGCCGAGATCGTAGTAGAGACGCCAATTGTCCGGATTGTGCTCGATGCCGTACTTCATCAATTCAATCGCGCGCACCGGTTCGCCAGCGCCATTCGGCGGCCGTGGCGCCAGGAAGCTCGCTCCGAACTGATATGCGGGAATCATGTGAGGGTCGAGCGCGGTCGTGATCTCCAGCAGGGGCGCAAGTTCGTTGTAACTACCCGAGCGCAGGAAATGACGGTGTCCGAAGTACTGCACGGTGCGCGTCCAGTAAATACAAGCCATCAGCCCATCGAAGCCGAGACTGGCGCGCCGGATGATTTTCGGAGAGCTGATGTAAAGGGCATCTGCTATTGTGGCGCGGGGGCGTATTTGGTCAATATGACGCAGCAGAAGCATGCTGGCAGTCATGCCGACCACGAGCCCCAGTGCAGCAACGATGGTGGTGCGTTTGCGGGCAGTCATCGCGCTGAGCTCCGCCAGCCTGTCATTTCAGATTCCTGCGTTCGAAAATCAAAACCGCCCCGCAGAGCGCCATCGCCGTGTAGAACAAGGCGTAGAACGTGTTCTGCAAAATGAGCTGTGCACTCAAGTGTTGTTCATGCGCCGCCGCGCTGATCACGTTAAGCACCGAAAAGTTTGGCACCAAGTACGCCGCCGCTGTGGCAATCCAGCGGGTAAAGCCGTGGGTCATGGCCGCGAATCCCCGCAAGTCTTCCGCAAAACTTCCAATCACGAACAGGGAAAAGGCGAATATGGCCGAGAGCAGCGGGGTTGAAAACGATGAAAACAGCAGGGCTAAAGCGCAAACGATAAGGAATTCAAGGATGATGAAGTAAAGTGCGATCAGGATCGAAGCATCGGCGGCGGAAAACTTGTGGGTCACGTAAAGCAAAGCGCCGAACACTCCGATGGCCATAAAGAAAGTGTTCACCACCAGCGTTCCGGCGAGGCCAAGAAACTTTCCGACGATGAACTCCCAGCGCCGCACCGGCCGCGAAAGTACCGTGTACAACGTGCGCTTCTCGATTTCCTTGGAAACCAGCCCAATCCCGATAAAGATGGCAATGACGATGCCGAACAAGGAAACTGCCGTCAGCCCCAGATCGACGACGACCAGACGCTCAATATCGATGGAGATTTGTCCGACCAGAATCGCGGCGCCCGACAACAACAGGGCAAAAGCGATCAGGTTGTAAAGTACCCGGTCGCGGACGGCTTCGCGGAAGGTGTTGGACGCGATATGGCCAATACGGGCGTTCATGTCGAACTCCCAGCCGTCTTTTGCGAACTTTGCAATTTCTCGACGAAATAGGCTTCGAGCGAAGTGCGCAACGGAGTAATAGCAATCAGACGAATGCGTTCCCGGCGCAGAGCATCGATGGCCGCGTCCTGCTGGCTTTCCGAGATCACCGCACGAACCGTGTCCCCGGTGATGTGGCAATCCGGGCTAAGCGCCTTCATCGATGCAGGAATCTGGGTGCCCTGCCAGACTATTTCAACTTTCCCCTGCACACTTGAGGTCAAATCTTCCACGGCTCCGACCCCGCGCAATTCGCCTTGGTGAATGATGGCCACCCGGTCGCAGAGCGCTTCCGCATCCGACAGAATGTGGGTTGAGAAAAATACCGTCTTGCCCTCGTGCTTCAGCTGCTCCATCAAATCGCGGACTTCCCGGCGGCCGAGCGGATCCAGCCCTGACATGGGTTCGTCGAAGAACACCAGCCTGGGATTGTGCAGGATGGCTTGCGCGATTCCGGCCCGCTGCAGCATCCCTTTGGAAAACTTGCGTAGTTGCACGCCCTTGATGTCGGTCAGGCCGACTAGCGCGAGCACTTCTTCAATGCGGCGTTTTCGATCTTTCGCCGGCACTCCCGAAAGTTGTCCGTAATAATCGAGCAGTTCGTGGGCGGTGAGATAGTCGTAAAAATATGGCTGCTCGGGTAGGAATCCAATTTGTGCTTTGACCTCGGGGTCGGTCCATTCGTGGCCGAGGATGCGAGCCGTTCCGGCGGTGGGAAACACCAGGCCCATGAGCATCTTCAGGGTCGTAGTCTTCCCGGCTCCGTTTGGCCCCAGGAAGCCGAAAATCTCTCCATCCTCAACCGTTAGATGCAGCGGCTGCAGGGCGCGCTTTGGCCGCTTGCGCCAGAAACCCACCCTGTAGGTTTTTTCCAGACCCAGAATTTCGATGGCAGCCATGATCCGTGGCAGTCGAGAAGAACGCTTTGCAAAATAATTATAAGCAAGCCAAGGCGGGAATGTGCTTAGCCCTCATTACGAGGGTCACTGAAAGCTTGCAGTCCGGCAGGAGGGAGAACAAGAATCTCCGCTGGTCGAGACCAATCGTGCCGCTTTCTCAAACTGATATGAGACGCACCTGCTATTGAGCCACCGGAAACGCGAGACAAGAGGCTAGGTCATTCACCGGCACGTCGCCCACCGCAGCCATCTTGGAACGCAGCACTCCATCATTCGTAACACAGTAATCATGGTTTCCAGTGGAATGCACGGTCAAAGGCGATGCGGCACCGACAAAGGCTGTGTTGATGGTGGCTCCCCCCGTCATAATGCCGGTAGCCAGGTAGACGAAGCCACTCTTGCCCGTGCTGCCGGGGGTGGACGATGACAAGAAGCTGTCAATTAAACATGAACTCGTAGATGAAGGTGTGCAAGGCGACGCCCCTCCGAGAGCTGCAATATCGGGAGAGTAGCCGACCGAGGGATATGCGGTATAGTACGTGACCTCGGCGGCCTTGATCGCGTTGAGCGAGCCCGCCGCCGAGGCTTCATTGGCGGCGATCCTTGCCTGGAGCAAGCTGGGAATTGCTATCGCGGCGATAATCAGAATGATCGCCACCACGATAAGCAACTCGATAAGTGAAAATCCTTTTTGAAATCGCATATGTGTTTCCCCAAGCTCCCGACTTCAAGAGTCCCTACTGAATTTCTTGCAGTTTTGTGCCCAAAATCTGTCTTCCGGCACGCACCTAAGTAATTCAGGCCAATGGCTCCGCCATAAACAGGCCCAAATGAAAAGGAGCAGCGAACGCTGTTCGCTGCTCCCTTTGGCTTGTACCCTCCCCAGGTACTTCGCCCTTAAAGCCAGTCTTACTGGTTGAGCGGGTTGAACGCCAGGATGCCCGTCTCGTCGTTGGAGCAAACGCCAGCCGGATCGACGCGAACCACTGCATCTTCTTCCGCGCAGAAGCCGCGAATACCAGTCTGGTTGATCGTCAGCGGCTGCGCCTGGATCGTGTAGCCGACGGAGACGCCACCCGCCTGAGTTCCGGCACCGGTGTTGAACGAGTATCCGCTCTTGCCGCTGGTGGCCGGGTTGCCGTTGTTGGCCAACACGGAGTCAATCAAGCAAGCCGACGTCGAAGACGGAGTGCAAGCCGAACCCAGGGCGCCGCCCAGAGCCAGCAAACCACCCGCGCCAGTAGCGTAGCCAACCGTCGGATAAGCGGTTTGATAAGTGACTTCCGCGGTTGTAATGGTACGGACCGACGCGACAGCAGACGACTCATTGGCCGCCATGCGGGCGCGCAGCAAGTTCGGGATGGCGATGGCAGCAATAATCAGGATGATCGCCACCACGATCAGCAACTCGATAAGTGAGAAACCTTTTTGCTTCCGCATCTCTTTTTTCCCCTCGTGTTTTTGGTTTGGAACTATTCTGGTCACGTATGACCCAGTCGGGCTCAATATTGCAGTTGTCTCGCCAAAATTGCCAGTTACCTTGGTTCCGGGATCTACTTCAGGAAAGGCTTTGTTTTCAGCGGCATCCTTGCACTGCGACCCCTCGTCACCCGGCTCGATCCGCCTCAAAAGGTCTGGGCTGGCAAATTCCGACATAGAGCTGACAATTCTTGTCAATTTTGGAACCGGCCCACTTATCCCTAAGAACGAGGACTTGGCCGGAACTTGCGCGAAAACACTTCTCTGATTTGCGCGCCGTCCGCGGTCACAAAATAACCCGCTGCCAATCGGACAAGAGCCTCCCGTCCACAAGTTTCGCTCCCCTTGCATGGAGCCTCGCGCAGTTGCTTTACAATAGCCTCGCTTTTCCACCACGACGATGGAAATTCCAGAATTCTATTTCAAGATGGAAGCGGAAATCGCGAAGGCGTGGACGCTTCCCGCGGTGCTGTACACCGACGCTTCCGTATTCGCTGCTGAGAAAGAAAGAATCTTCTCCCGCACCTGGCAGGTCGTAGGTCACGCCAGCCAAGTTGCGAATCCGGGCGATTACTTTACCACCGAATTAGCCGGCGAGCCTTTGTTGCTGGCGCGGGGCAGCGACGGTGCGCTGCGCGGCTTTTACAACGTGTGCCGCCATCGGGCTGGGCCCGCGGCCACGGGCTGCGGCTCGCGAAAACTTTTTCGCTGCGCTTATCACGGATGGACCTACGCTCTCGATGGAAGCTTGATCAGCGCCACGGAAGTGGAGGGAGTGGATGGATTTCGCCCAGACGATTTCGGTCTGGCGCCACTGCGCGCCGAGGAATGGTTCAATCTGGTTTTTGTCAATCTCGATTCGCAAGCCCCTCCATTGCGCGAAAGTCTGGCACAACTGCCCGCCCAGGCAGAAAAGTTTCCCTTTCGCGAAATGAAGTTGTTCGAGCGCCGCACCTACGACATGAAATGTAACTGGAAGACGTATGTGGACAATTATCTGGAGGGATACCACCTTCCCACGGTGCATCCCGGATTGAACCGGGAACTCGATTTCAACGCCTACGTCGTCGAGCCCTACGAACGCCACGTGCGGCAGTTCAGCCCCATCCGCGGAGCGCAGCCCGGCGATGTTACCCCGCGGCGTTACCAGCAAGCCTCGGAAGGCTTGACTACGGATTACTTCTGGATTTTTCCCAACTGGATGCTCAACTGCTATCCCGATAACGTTTCGCTGAATGTCGTGCTTCCGCTGGAGCCGGAGCGTTGCTTGGCCATCTTCGAGTGGTATCTTCCGGAAAATGAGCACACCAGCCCCGCCGCAAAAGCCTCGGTCGAGTTCAGCCATCAGATACAGCTCGAGGATGTTGCGATCTGTGAGGCGGTTCAGAAAAACCTGCGCTCCCGCAGTTACTCCCGCGGGCGCTTGAGCGTGACGCAGGAAAAGGGCGTGCACGCCTTTCACCGGATGTACGCCCAAATAATGATCGCGCAAAAGGATGAGTGGTAGCTGATTCTGCGTTTCTGCGAAAGTGGCCGAAAAGCACCACTGTTGGTTGAGGCTAGCCAATGGCGGTTTTTCCGGTCTTTTGTTTTGTCTCCAGATACCTCCGCATTGCTGAAAACAAGAGACTTGCAAGGCGCAGGTTTTCGGTGCTTTGGCATGGCATTTGCCTCTAGATGTTTCGAGATTTTTTATGACTACTCGTGCACGCAGGTTCGGTCTTACGGGGTGTGCCATGAAAAACACATTCATCGCGAGATTTGCCGTTTTGGTTTTGACCCTGTCAGGCGCGCTTTCGATCGGCGCATTTGCCCAGACGACCGACGAGGGCGCCGGTCCCACGGAGCAGCCGAGCGCTCCCATGGAGATCGGGCAGGCTCAACCTTCCGCTTCACAGCCGATGGATGCCCAGTCCGACATGAACGAATCGAACGCGCAGCCCACGGAGGCGCAGCCCGGGGGGCCATCCGGCGAAGCGCCGGCTCGCACCGATCAGGGTGTGGCTCGCGTCAGCTTGATTCACGGCGATGTTTCGACGCAGCGTGGCGACTCCGGCGACTGGTCCGCTGCGGTATTGAATCAGCCGGTGATGGGCGGCGATAAGGTTTCCACCGGCGATAACGCCCGCACCGAACTGCAACTCGACTTTGCCAACACGCTTCGTCTCGGCCCCAATACCAAGGTCAACATTGCTAGTCTCACGCAGAAAAATATCCAGATTCAATTAGGGGAAGGCTTGATCAACTACACGGTCTCCAGAGACAGTGAGGCCGAACCCGAAATCGACACGCCCAACGTTGCGGTCCATCCGGCGCATCAAGATGGAGTCTTTCGCATCCAAGTCCAGCCCGATGGCGACACGGTCGTAATCGTGCGTCAGGGCGAAGCACAGATTTCCACGCCGCAGGGCAGCACCCAAGTTCGGACCGGAGAAATGGCCACCATCCGCGGCGATACCAATTCGGCGCAATACAAAATCACAGCCGCTCCCGAGCGCGATGATTGGGATCGCTGGAACAGCGACCGCGATCACATCATCCGCGACGCGAATTCCTGGCGTCACACCAATCGCCGCTACACCGGAACGCAGGATCTCGACGCTTATGGCAATTGGCAGCAGGTTCCAGACTACGGCGACGTATGGGTTCCGAACGAGCCGCAGGATTGGGCACCGTATCGCGACGGCAACTGGGTCTATGAGCCTTACTACGGATGGACGTGGGTTGGCTACGAGCCTTGGGGCTGGGCGCCTTATCACTACGGCCGCTGGATGTGGACGGGCGGTGCCTGGGGATGGTGGCCGGGTCCGGTGTGGGCGGGATATAACCCGTTCTGGGCGCCGGCGTACGTCTCGTTCTGGGGATGGGGCGGGGGTTTTGGCTTTGGCCTAGGTTTCGGTTGGGGCGGATGGGGCGGCTTCGGCTGGCTTCCGCTCGGACCTTGCGACTGGTTCCATCCCTGGTGGGGCGGATATGGTGGCCGCTTCGGCTGGGTTGGCCATGGCGGCTGGGGTCGCTACGGCGGAATCGGTCCTCTGCATGGTGGAAACCGGTTCTCAAACGTCGCCAACATTCACAACGAGCACATCATGCGTGGGATGTCTACGGTGCACGCCGGACAGTTTGGTGCGGGTAGAGTGCGAGCGATGGCCGCCACTCGCGAACAGATCAATGGCGCGCACATGATGGCCGGCAATCTGCCAGTGGTTCCTTCGCACGCCAGTCTCTCTGCCAGCGGGCGGGCCGCGGCGCCATCGACCATGCGCAATGGCGGCTCGCAGCGCTTCTTCGGATCGCACAATAACATTGCCCGGCCGGCTTCGTTCCACCAGGAGACCGCGAGTCTGAGACAAACCATGCAGCAGAACCATGTGGGCGCGATTCCTGCCGGCGGCCGGTCCAACAGCGAATTCGCGGCGCGCGGCGCGAACTCGAGCGGGCGGCCCAGTGCTGGCACTCCAGCGAATCGCGAGCCCAACAATTTCGGCAACCGTGGCGCGACCAATCGGGCCTCGGAGTCAAGCGAAAACCGCAGCGCCTTCGGCAATTCGAACACGGCGAACCGCTCGAACACGATGCAAGGCTCACGATCCAGTTCGCAAGGCGGGTATCGTCCATTCACTCCGCCGAACTCGAACGCGCGCTCGGCGGAATCCGGTTTTGCCGGTTCCAGGACGCAAGGGTCTGACCCACGTCAATCGGCGTCATCGGAAAACCGCAGTGGATTCCGTCCATTCACGCCGCCCTCGAGCAGCCAGTCCTTGCGCGGTGGATCGAATGCTCCGAATTCCCGTAGCGGCGAGAGCTATTGGAATCGCACGGCGCCAAGCTCTTCGGCGCAGCGCGGCGGCTATTCTGACGGGTACGGACGCGGATCATCGCGGCCGCAATTGGATATGCGTCAACCCATCGCGAGGACGCCGTCCTATGGTGGCTATGGCGGCTATCGTGCGCCGAGCTACGGCGGCTATCGTGCGCCGGCCTATGGCGGCTATCGTGCGCCGAGCTACGGCGGTTCTCGTGGAGCCCCGAGCTATGGAGGAAGCCGTAGCTACGGAGGCGGTCACGCGCCCAGCGGCGGCGGCCACTCCTATGGCGGAGGTGGTGGTCATTCGAGCGGCGGGCATTCCGGCGGCGGCCACTCTGGTGGTGGTGGTGGGCACTCCGGTGGTGGTGGCGGCCATTCCGGCGGCGGTCATCGCTAGAACTGGCAACCTGGCCAGCAGCAAGTTGATGTAAACGAAGTGAAGAAGGTCAGAGGCGAGAAGGGCGTGCTTAGCGGCACGCCTTTTCTCTGGTGTGAAAGGTTTTGAAAACGGAGATTTCAAAGTTGCAAGGTTTCAGAGTTTCAAGATCAGTGCAAATGGCAGAATCTAGATTCGGATTGCAGCAAGTGCGGAGTTTCAATCCGCAATCTGAAATCTGAAACTTCCTAAATTCGTTAAGTGCGTGGGTATGGAAACTTTGCAACCTTGAAACCTTGAAACTTTGAAACTTTGAAACTTTGAAAATCCTCAGGGATGCACATACGCCGGACTATCCGGTTCCGGCGGGTCATAATCGTGACCATACTTATTTTTGTGTGCCAGCAAAATATCGGATTCGGCCAGAGAGAAGCTTCCCAGCGTGGTTTCGTTCGGACCGACGGTGATCTCACGGCTGGCAGCGCGCAACGCGTCTGGCGGCACCGCAGAGTGGAAGATCTGCAAATCGTACCGGCCCGGCGGAACGTTGGGGATGCTGATCTCGCCGCGCGCGTCTGATATGGCATAGTACGGCGTCGCCAAGGCGATCACGACCGCGCTCATCTCCGCATGAATATTGCAGAAGATGAAGGAAATGCCAGGCTTGTCGAATTTGACAAAGCGGGTGGTGCCGCTCTCGTAGAGTCCGAGGTCAAAACGCTGCCCTTCAAACAAAGAGAAAACGTTGTGAAAGAAAGGATCGTGATTGGGGAACTCCACTTTTCCGCCAACCGGAATGACCAGAAGCGAAGGATGAAAGCTCTTGTTCTTCTGCACCAGCTTTGGAATGTTGGCTGAATCCTGCCGAGGCGGATCGACATTCAGCCCAATGGGCGTCAACCAGATGACTGCTTGGGACGCATCCTTCAGATGATGACCGTTCTTGGTCAAATCGATATGTGCTTTCAGCGGCGCTTGCTGTGCCGAGGCCGTGACGGCGAAGGTGAGCAGCATCCAGAGCCAGCGTTGCAGATGGAGAATTCGAGTCATCAAAAAAGAATTCCTACCGCTAGATTTACTTGATTCGTGGAGGAGCTTTCACTGTAGATGGGGAAGGTACGCAATCGTCTTAACTCCGCCGAAAACAGCAGGTCCGAGCGCGGGCGAAAAACGATATTACCCAAAGCTCCGCGATTTCGTCCCAGGATGGGGGAAAAGTTGTCGGCGTCAATCGCGAACCCACGCACGTCGCCAGCATAGGCATTGTCTTGCGCGAAGACGCCATTCAGTTCGATCTTGGGAGTGACCTGGAATTTGAGTTGCGTCCATCCCCCGATCGAATCCAGACCGCGGATCGGAGCTGCACTGTAATTAGGATTGCCGCCATAAATTATGCCGCGCCCTGCGGCGCCTCCTAGTCCGCCAACGCCGCGACCGCGATAGAACTCTCCCGACAACGACAGCCGCGAGCCAAGCGGGACCTGCCAGTCCGCCATTCCCGCCCAGGCGTCGACATTACGTCCCCAGGTCCAGTCCTGGCGGCCGTAGTAGCCGGCAACCCCAAAGCTCAGAGGATGGTCGTTGATGGGATGCGACCACGCCGTGCGCAGCGCGTAAGCCGGCTGACCCGATTGTTCCCCAGCCTGCGGGTAGCGATAAAACGGATCGGCAGGATACTCCCAGTCAAGGTTGTCCAGCACCCCTGCCTGCACGGTCACGGTCTGCTGGTCGGATAACGCGAAGCGATGCTCCACCCGAAGTTGCGGCGTCCAGGCCCACAGGTTTCCCGCATAACCGAATGTGGGCGTGGCCAGCGAGGCAAACGAAGTCGGGCTGAGCGGGGAAATGAACAGCGAGTCCTGACCCGCGACCACCGAGGTATGTTCCCAATCCAGGCGCACACTGGCAGTCTGCAGTCGAGCAATTCCAAAATTCACGCCATTGCCAGTTGCTGGAAAGCCGCCGGCAAAATCCATTTGAATGTCGGCGGAAGTTTTCGCCCCCGCCACGTTTGGACCAAACACTTCGAGGCCAATCTCGGATTGGCGCAAGGTGGCTCCGATTGATGCCAGCGGCGAAGCCGGATCCACAGGTTGGGACATATCGGGGAAATCCACACTATCCGTGCCTCCGAGAGTGCGGAATGCATTCATCAGGATGATGCCGTGCAAACGGGCGCGATACTTGGAAGCGGTTTCGACTTTGGTCTGATACTGTTCATCAATTTTAGAGCCCAGCAGGGAAGAAGATTCTTCCAGCTTCTCGACCCGCTCTTCAAGCGACTTGGAGCTCTGCGCAGCCGCAGCATTGGAAGATCCGGAGACGCCTACGCTTGGTTCGCTTTCCGGCGCCGCTTTGCCCACGGCCTCGGAATTCGGCGGAGCCGACCGCTCCAGCAAGGCTCGCGTGGCGGTAAGATCCTGACGCAGCTGCTTCATTTCGGTGCGTGACTCGGCATTTTCCGCTCGCATCTGTTCCACCAAAGTGCGGAGTTGCTGGAGCTGATCTTGCAGCTCGCGCACCGAGCTGCCAATATCGGCCGGAGCCGCAGCGGCAACCGAGGCCTGCTGCGACATGCCAGAGAGACTGAACCAGACGACAGAAGTGGCCGCTAACACGGCCCCGCGAAACGCAGAGGTCCGATGGATCTTCACACTGTCCTCCTACATCCTCCAGGGGTAAGGCACATGGGAAGACAAGGACTGTGCCTACGGGCCCGGACGAGCGAGCGAATTCTGGCTGGCGTTATCCGCCGCCGGCACCGACGAACTGCCCACGGCGGACTCGGCGGCGGACCGCAATCCCTGCGGTACCCGCGCCGGCAACCCGATTCGAAAAACGGTCATGGCCTGGGCCGTACGCTCCACGAAAATCTCGCCGCCATGATCCTGAACAATTTTTTGGACCACCGCCAATCCCAGGCCCGTGCCGTTTTGTTTTCCGTAGCTGACGAAGGGATGGAAGAGGCGCTCGCGAATCGACTCCGCAATGCCGGGGCCATTATCCGCGATTTCAATGGCGATCTCGCCGGAAATTTCGCGCGCGGTAACTTCCACTTTCCCTCCGGCCGGTGGCGAGGCTTCGCACGCATTCAGAAGCAGGTTGTACAGAGCCCGTTCCAGTTTGCGCTGGTCGAACCATCCGGAGAGGTGGGCTCCGCACACAACATCAATGGAACGGTTGTGGTGGCGCGGGTGCAGGCGCACCGCCTGGACCGCACGCTGGATGGTTTCCGAGACGTTGCTGTAGGCCGGAGTGAGGGATTCGCGCGTGCGGGCGAACTCCAGCAGAGAATCGATCAGGTCGGTCATCAGATTCACCCCCGTTCGCACCTCTTGATACAACTCCTCGCGCTGCACCGGGGTGAGATGGCTATCGCACAGGAACTCCGAGTTGGCGACGATTGCCGCCAGAGAATGACGCAAATCATGCGAGATCGAGCTGGCCATTCGCCCGATAGTCGCCAGTTGTTCGGACTCCAGCAAATCGCGCTGGCTCTTGAGCAGGCTGGCGCGCATGCGGTCGAAGGCATGAGTCAGTTCGGCGACTTCATCCCCGCCGCGGGAATCCAGCGGATGGTGGAAATCTCCCACCTCCAGCGCGCGTACTCCGGCGACCAGATTCCCCAGCGGCCGGGTGAACGTATGCGAGATAAAGAAGACTAATCCGCTGCCCACCAGGATCGCCGCTAGTCCGAGCAACAAGAGATAGCGATTCAATTCCTGCAAGAACCTAGTTCCCTGATCGTAAGAACCGAGAACGCTTAAGCGCACCGGCAGCGTGCGCGAGCCCGACAAATCGAGCGAAGTTGCCAGAAATCGTTCTTTCCCGATCTCGATATCTCGAGGTTGTTCTTGCACCGAACCCGTGACCAGCGCCTGAATATTTTCGCCGCGCACCTGGTCGGCGGGTAGCGTGGTGGCCACGATTTCGTTCCCATACGAGAATGCCACCTGGCTTCCCGCCACTTTGCTGACCTCGCTGGCCAGGCGGTTGTCGATTTCATAACCAATGACGAGGAAGCCCAACAGGGTGCCTTCCGTTCGCGAACCCCGATAGATGGGCTCGATGAAGGTCTGATACAGATGATGGTCGCCCAGCCACCAATGGCTGGACTCGGAGCGCTCTTCCTCCATCGATTGCTGAAAATAGTTTTCGGCCGGTTCCCGGCCGAACCCGGGTGTTTTCGTATGCAGGGCGACTACCTTGCCGCCGCGATCCACCAGCACAAATAAATCGTTGTGGGCGATTTCCCAGACCGACTGGGACGCGTCCTGAATGGTCACCGGATCCGGACTGGTCATGATGGCGCGCGTGATCGGGAGGTCGGCCAGCAACGCCACATCGCTGGTGAGCATCAGCTCCCGTTCGTGGCGAAAATCCTGGAAGGCGGCGACAGAATTTCGCAGATTGACCGCAATACTCTGCCGAACGTTGTTCTCCACGCTACGCTGCACCAGCAGCAGGCTGGTGGTGGTCAGCCCGGCGGTGATAAGCAGCATGGAAAGCAAAAAACGCGTGCGCAGGCGGGAACGGGGAAGCTTCGCTATGGTGGATTCCGCAGCGGACGAGGGGCTCCCGGTCTCGGTTGATGGGGTCACAAAATCAGCGGACGAACTTGTAGCCCATGCCATGCACCGTGCGGAAGTGTACCGGACTGGATGGGTCTTTCTCCAGTTTCTGGCGGAGTTTCAGGATGTGATTGTCCACCGTCCGCGTGGAAGGGTAGTTCTGGTAGCCCCACACCTCGTTCAGCAACTCATCTCGGCTGATGACCCGATCGGCGTTGTGCACCAGAAACTGGAAGGTCTTAAACTCCTGCGCGGTCAAAACCACCGGCTTACCGTCGCGCTTGACTTCCATTTTCTTGAAATCGGCAGTGATGTCGTCAAAGCTCACCGGTTGCACATCGGGCGTGCGCGTGGTGTGGCGCAAGGCAGCCCGAACGCGAGCCAGAAGTTCCCTGGGACTGAACGGCTTGGTAACGTAATCGTCGGCGCCCAGTTCGAGGAGCAGGACTTTGTCCGAAACATCGCTGGCGGCGCTGAGCACAACAATCGGAAGCGTGGGCGAAACCGTCTTAATCTCCTTGCACACGTCGCGCCCGGAGACCTTGGGCAAACGAAGGTCCAGCACCACGGCTGCGGGGGCGCAGGACTGGAAACTCTCGATGGCGGACTTCCCGTCCGCCTGGATTTCCACCGCGTATCCTTCGGTCTCAAAAAGGCGCCTCAACGCCTTCTGCACCGCGGGATCGTCTTCGACGACCAGAATGCGGCCGGATGGCCGCGGCGTAGGTACCGGATTCATCACTTTCGCAACATTGAGCGGAGTAGCCAGATTCCCCATAAATTCTTACCTGGGCAGATTTGCCGACAGCCCGAAAAGGCAACTGACCCTTGCAGCTTACAACGGTTTGACGATCATAAGGCAGGACGGATGCGCGTTTTGACATTCTTTTTACAAATACTGGTTTCGGCCAAACTCGGCTACGGAAGCCCACTTGCAAGCCCGGGTGCTATTCAGGGAACAGCCTGGCAAGCCGATAGATGTGGCACCGTCACTGAGGCTTGTCGGGCGGCTTTTGCCGAGGACCAAGTTCGGTGTCGTAAAATTGGAACCTTGTCCGTTCTCTCCGAACTAGATGATCTGGTGGTGGTGCTGGTGCGGCCGCGCAACCCACTGAACATTGGCGCAGCGGCTCGCGCCATGAGCAATTTTGGCGCGCGCGATTTACGCCTGGTAAATCCCTACAAGCTCGCTTTTCGGGATGCCCGCTCCGCGATGGGCGCAGGGGACCTGCTCAAGAAGGCAGAGGAATTCAAGACGGTGGATGAGGCCGTAGCCGATTGCTCGCTCGTTATCGGGACAACCGCCGTCGGCAAGCGGACCCTGCAGCATCCGCCGCGATATCTTGATGACGAAGTAGGAAAATCCGTTCAATCCGCGCTGCGCAAGGGCCGCGTTGGGCTTTTGTTTGGTTCGGAAAAAACCGGTCTTTCCAATGAAGACTTCAGCCGTTGCCATTGGCTATGCAAGATTCCCACCCACCATGACAACATCTCCATGAACCTGGGCCAGGCCGTCGCAGTTTGTTTGTACGAAATAGCGCGGAATGCATCGCCCGAATCGCCTGCCGAAAAGCTCGAGCCGGCCACCGCGCGTCAAACTGAGGAGATTACCCAAGGCCTGATGGAGGCGCTTCGCAGCAGCGGCTATGTGAAGCCGGGGACGGACGCGATGTTCGAAAAGAAAACCCGCCAATTGATCCTGCGCTTCGGACTCGAAGCCTACGATGCCAAGCTCCTTCTCGGAATGGTGCGGCAGATCGGATGGAAGCTGCGACAGTCGGCGAAGGGTTAGCGGGCGAGCCGCTGCGAAGAGGCCTGGATCGAAGATCTTCGGAAGTGAAACTGCAAGAGCCAGGCGCTGGTCGTCGGCTGGCCATCCTTCGTGGGTGGAGCAAATTCCCAGTGCTGCGCGGCGGCCAAAGCTTTGCCCGCAAAATATCGGCTGGGGCCGGCAGTCTTCAGTTTGGCCGACTTAACCTTTCCCGAAGAATCTACCTCCACCCGCACGGTGACCTTGATCGTTCCCGTAATCGTGTTCCTGGCGCTCTGCGAAATCTCGGGCAGAACCTGATGCGTCACAGCTCCATCCGAGGCCGCTGTATTCTCGTTCGGCGCTGCCACGGGTTCGCGGGCCGGCGACGTGGGCAACGCAGCTTGCGTTGCAGGCTGCGGCGTCGCATCTGAATTCTGAACCGACGTGTTCTTGCCCCGGGAAAGAACTATACCTAATCCGACCAACACGACGACCAGCAATACCAAAGCGCCCGCCAACCATGGCCACCGGTTGATCGAGCGCGGTGGAACAGGCAGCGGCTCGGCCCGGTGCGGCACCGATCGTGCCGGAGGCTGCAATCGCGCCCGAATTTGTTCCAAAGACGCTCGCCTCTTGGGATCCAGTTGCAGGCACTCCCGCACAATCCCGCGATACGGTTCTGGAATTGTCTCCGGCAAACTCGGATTGCCAACCGCCGTGTCCTCTGCCAGCGTGACATTCTGCGTGATGGCCGCCACCAGGGTCACGCCCACCGACCATACATCGCTTGCCGGCGTAAGAATGCCCGCCGCAGTTTCGGGTGCGTCGTAGACGTCGCTGCGCCGGCGCGTTTCGCTAGGCTCGGCTGGCTGCGCCGTCACCTGATCCGACGAGAGCTTCAGCTGATCCCCGACTGCCAGCACGTTGGAAGGCTTGATGCGGCCATGCAAGAACCCCAGCCCGTGTAGATAAGAGATCGCGTCGAGCAGCGGCGGAAGCAGTTCCGATACCTCGGCAGCAGACAAGGGACGCTGGGGAAGAATCTGCGAGAGATCTTCCTCCGCATATTCCATGACCGCGTAAATCAGAGGCGTGCCATCCAGCACGCAGCGTCCGGCCTCGAAGAGTCGAATCAGGTGGGGGTGAGAAAGCCTGGCTGCGGTGCGCAATTCAGCGATGCGTTGGACTGCGTCCTCGCCCTGCAATTCGATGAGCTTGATCGCGACCTTCTGTGATTTCTGGCCCGGCAACTCGGTCAGAAAAACCGCGCTGTGTTCGGTGCCGCCCAGCAATTGGAGCAGGGAAAACTTCCCCTCGACCAGCTGGCCTTCCCATGTTTTCCAGGATTCAGGTTTGCCCATGAACGGCTTCCGCGAACCATCATTCTATGCCATCAATGGAAAAGCAGCATATTCAGTGGTTCGCAGAGCGCCATCACAGCCGGAAGCTTTGCCAATTCTTGCCGAAGAGTAGAGTCGGGTTGCTCTGCTGTACCATAACAAGTCGCCGGAATTGCCCGGCGGAGGTTGAGCTTGGCATTCAGCACGGAAAAATCCCGGCAGGCCTACGAACGCACGCTTGGCGTGCTGATCGAGGCCAGCAGTTCCTCGTCGCGCGGCCCCGCCAACTTCGGCAAGTATCCCATCTTCATGCAGCGCGGCCACGGCTCCCGCATTTACGACCTTGACGGCAATGAGTACATCGACTGGATGATGGCTTTTGGCGCTTTGCCGCTGGGTCATGCCCATCCCGAAATCGTGGAGGCGATCATCGAAGCCGCTAGCACCGGAGCGCATTTCGCCACGGCTACTCCGGTCGAGCTCGAAGTCGCCGAAATGATCCAGAAGATGGTTCCGAATGCCGAGCGGGTGCGCTTCGCCAACACCGGCACCGAGGCCATGATGGCCGCCATTCGCCTGGCCCGCGGCGTGACTGGCCGCCCGAAAATTCTCAAGTTCGAGGGCCATTATCACGGCTGGCACGATGACGTGCTGGTCAGTTCCAACGTGCTGCCTGCCGCCGCGCTGGGTTTGCGCTCGAATCCGGTGAAGATTCCGGATAGCTCCGGCCTGAATCGCACAGCCCTCGATGACACGATCGTGGTTCCGTGGAATGATCTGCCGGCGCTTCGACACGCCATAGAAAATCATCGCGGCCAGATCGCCGCGATCATCAGCGAAGGCGTGATGGCCAACATGGGAGTGATCCCCCCGGCCGATGGATACCTGCCAGGCCTGCAGAAACTGGCGCGGGCCAACGGGATTATCTTTATTCTCGACGAAACCGTGACTGGTTTCCGCATCGCACCCGGCGGATGCCAGGAGCACTTCAAGCTCTCGCCCGATCTTGTGATCTTTGGCAAGGCGCTGGGATGCGGCCTGCCCGTGGCCGCGTTGGTAGGCCGCGCCGAAATTATGGACGCGCTGCAATGGGGAGGCGTTCTGCATTACGGCACTCACAACGGGTCCCGCATCGGAATGTTCGCCGCCCGCGCCAACCTGCGCGTCCTGACTCGCGACAACAACGCCTCCTTTCGCCACACTTGGGGTATTGCCGATAAACTCTGTGCGGGCTTCAAGCGGTTGCTCCGAAAGAAGGGCCGAGCCGCGATTGTGCAAAACGTTGGTCCGATGTTTCAGCTGATGTTCACCGATCAGCCCGCAATCCGCGACTACCGCGACTTTTGCCAGCACGTGGACCGCGCTGCCTTTCAAAACTTTGTGCTGTCATTGTTTTCCCACGGGATATATGCCTCGCCGTCGGCGGCGCTGCATTCGATCGTCACGGTAGCCCACACGGAAAAAGACATTGATCTCACCATTGAGGCCGCGAGCAAAGCGCTGGACGCCGCGGCCAAAACCCGCGAATGACCACGCCCATCAAAATCGCCGAACGCGCTTCTCAGCTCCTTTCACTCGAAGGCAAAGTTGCCGTCGTGACCGGCGCCGGTTCCGGGATCGGTCGCGGCATTTCTTTCCGGCTCGCCGAAATGGGAGCCCGCGTGGCCCAGCTTGACATTGACCAGAGCGCAGCCAGACAAACCCCCGCCGAAATTGAAGAGCAGGGCAGGGAAGCCCTCGCGCTGCAATGCGACGTTCGCAAAGCCGCTGACTGCCATCTCGCGATCGAAACCGTCATAGAAAAATGGAACAAGATCGACATTCTCTGCAACTGCGCTGGCATTGCCATTCGCAAAAATGTTGTCGATCTCACCGAAGAGGAATGGGATCGCGCCCTCGACGTGACGCTCAAGGGAATCTATCTGCTGTCCCGCGAAGTGATCCCGCACATGATCCGCAATGGCGGAGGCAGCATCATCAACATCGGATCAGGATGGTCGCTCAAAGGCGGTCCACGCGCCGCGTCCTATTGCGCAGCGAAGGGTGGGACGGTCAACCTGACCCGCGCTATGGCCATTGACCACGGGAAGCACAACATCCGCGTGAACTGCGTATGTCCCGGAGATATCGACACTCCTATGCTGCGCGGCGAGTGCGCCCAACTCGGAGAAGATGTCGAGAAATTTATGCGGGAAGCGGCCAATCGCCCGCTGGCAAGAGTGGGCACGCCTGAAGACATCGCCAATGCCGTCCTGTTCCTGGCCAGTCCGATGTCGAACTGGATCACGGGCGCGGCTCTGGTCGTCGATGGCGGCGGACTCGCGTAACCATCGACGCCGGCGTCGATTTAACCCTAAACGTACGGTGGCGGAAATAAGAACGGACCGGCGAGACACAATCTAATCTGGCCAGTCCGTTTACCGTCGCTGCTAAGGCGCCACCATCAGCGCTTTTCGGCGGGAGGCCGGCTCTCTTTCTTGGGTGCAGCTTGCCGCTGTTCCATCTGCTTCTGCTCGGTAGCGTGCTTCTGTTGCAGTTGCTGCGTCTGCTGCGCGTGGCGTTGCTCCATCTGTTGCTTTTGCGCGTCGTTGTAGTTTTTCTTCGCCGCTTGTTGATGCTCCTTGTCCTGCTGCTGCTGCAGCTTCTGGGTTTCTTTGTTTTCCTTGGCAGCGAGCTTCTGCTGCTGCTGCTGATACTTTTTATTCGTTGCCGGGCTGCCGGTCTTTGGCGGGGTAAATTTGGGTGGCTGCAACTCGCTGGCGTGAGTGGGCGCGTTCGCAGGAGCGCGGCCTTCATTTCCCGGCCGTCCTTTATTGCCTTTTGCCGCGCGAGCCGGAGGAGCCTTGTATTCCCCGCCAGCTTCCCGCGCCGGCACCGCGCCAGTTTTGAAATCAGTGGGTTTGACCGTGGCTGCCACGGGTGGCTTGCCCCGATTGGCCGAAGCGCGGAGCTGCGGATTATTGCGCGCCTCTTGCACATGCTGGGTTTGCGCCGCGACCGCGGGAATATGCCTCTCGTGAGAATACTGTTCCTCTTGCGGCGTTGGACGGGCTTGAACGCCGCCCTGCCCGCCGTTGAACGCAACATGCGAGTGATTGTTTTCGATCACGGTTTTGTTTACATAAACATTCCTGATCACAGTGGTATTCACGCGCGTGACGGCGGTGTTGTAGTAGAAACGGTTGCCGCGCCATTCGCCGCCCCGGAAGCCGTTGCCAAAGTATCCGAAGCCATAGTCAATGCCGCCGTAAAAGCCCACGTGCGGACCCCAGTAGCCGGCATTCCATACGTAGAGACCATCGTTCCAACCCCACCATCCCGGTGTCCACAAGTACCCGGGTTCTGGCGCTTCGACCCAGGTGCCCGGTACCCAGTAATAACCGTCTTCCTCGTCGTAGGCCCAGTAACCCGGAACCCACATGTAGCCCTCACCGGGACAAATGGGCTGCTCATAAACGGGAAGCGGAGGCGGCCCGAAACTCACCGAAACGCCAACTCCAACTTGCCCGAAGGCGCCGTGGGAAAGCGCCAGCAAGACAAACGAGAAAAGCAACGACCGAATCGCAACGCTAGCACGCATTTTTTCTCTCCTTCCGTCCGCTTACCGTTATTTCCTGGCCCGATACGGCGAGAAGCGCTCGGGTGCCATTTAAGCGGCAGGTTAATCAGCGTCGTCCAAAACATTCGAACTTAAGAGTCTAGGTAGCGGGAGAAACTCGCGATCAGGTTTTAACGGTAAAAAATTGGGGGCAATACAGTACTAGCTCGGTGGGTTCCGCTTAGCTGAAACGTGCGTATTTCACCGCTCGCGCCGTTGCCGCGCCGCTTCATAGAGCAGGATGCTCCCAGCCACGCCCGCGTTCAACGACTCGACCTGCGGAGCGTGAGGAATTGCGACCAGTTCATCCACTTGCGCCATCAGCGTGCGGGGTAAGCCCGAGCCTTCGCTGCCGATAAACACCGCCAAAGGTCCGGTCAGCCGCGCTTGATCGAGCGCCGTCCCCTTGTGTGATGAGGTCGCGATCAAGCGCACAGTTTCTTTTCGCAGCCTGGCCGCAATCTCGTCCAGCCCACCCGCAGTTTTCGCTAGCACGACCGGGAGCCGGAAGATTGACCCGGCCGAAGCTCGAATCACCTTGGAATTAAACGGACTGACTGTGCCTTCCCCCAACACTACGCCCGCGCTGCCAAAGGCTTCCGCCGAGCGCAGCATCGTCCCTAGATTCCCGGGATCCTGCAGGCCCACGACGACTACGACCGGTCCCACCTGCAGTCGCTCCAGCACATCGTCAAGCGAGAATTCTTTCACCTGCACCAGCGCGGCCACGCCCTGTGGCGTCTCACAGGGGACTGCTCCATCAAAAAGTTTATCCGGAAGCAACACTCTCTCTACATGCGCGCCGATCTGGGGCAAGAGCCGTTCCGCCAGATTCTGCGCCGATTCCTTGAAGAACACGGCCCGAAAGCGCAACCCGCTGCGGATCGCCTCCTCCACGATGCGCAACCCTTCAATCGCGCAATGCCCACTCTCGCTGTGCTCCGCCCGCCCAAATGCTTGCCGCAGTTCCTTCACCAGCGAGTTATGGCGGCCTTCGATGCGGCGAAGCCGCTGCTGGGCGCTGGGCGCAAGGTCGGAGCTTGGAGTCATTTCAGGTCTTCCTTCGGGTGATTGCATCATACCGCGCCCTGGAGTGGCGAGAGCCCTCCGCCGGCTGAACTGCGCCGTCGTCCCGGATGACGGCCCCGAAGACCATTACTAAACTGCACCCGTACGCCGTGGCCCTTCATCTTGCAGGGCCTTGCAGTATTATGATAGGTTCCGCACTCTAAATACTCGCGTCTGTGGCAGTTCGAGAAGGGAGCGCCGTGCGCGCCGAGATCGTAAAAATTAGTTCCGAGAATCCTGAAATATCGTTAGTCAAATACGCGGCCGATCAAATTCGTTCGGGCGAAGTGTTAGGGATGCCCACCGACACGTTCTACGGATTGGCGGCCGACCCGTTTAACCTGCGCGCTGTCGACCGAGTCTATGACATCAAGACGCGCTCCCGGCACAAGCCCTTGTCACTGCTGATCGAGAGCACCGATCAGGCGGAGGAATTGGCCAAGCCGCTGCCTGACGAGTTCTATGCGCTGGCGCGCAAATTCTGGCCGGGGCCGCTGACCATTATCGTGAAAGCCGGATCGCGCTTACCGCTCAAAGTCACGGCCAACACCGGCAACGTCGCGTTGCGCGTGCCCAATGCCAGAATTCCCTTAGCCGTGGTCACCGCCGCCGCAATTCCGATCACCGCGACTTCCGCCAACCTGAGCGGCGCCTCGGAGTGCACCAGCGCCGAGCAAGTGCGAGACCAGCTGCAAGGACGCATCAGCATCATCGTCGACGGCGGCACCTCGCCTCGCGATGTTGCTTCCACCATCGTCGATTTGAGCGACGAGTCGGATCGCTGGCGCATCATCCGCGAAGGCGCGATTCCCGGCGACGAGATTTCGAAGTTTTTTGCCCAGGGATGACCGACGCCTCTGCCAACCAGCCACTACTCATGCGTTGGTGGGTTCGTCTCCTAATTCTGCTGGCCGGCGCCGTTTTTCTGTTCCTGATGGTAACGATGGCGCGCATCGTCGAAACTGCCTCGCGCGAGGAAATCCATCCCGCCGATGCCATCGTAGTTTTCGGGGCGGCGGAATATTCCGGCCATCCCTCGCCCGTCTTGCGCGCCCGGCTCGATCATGCTCTGGATCTTTTTCACCGAGGACTCGCTCCCGTGGTGATCACGACCGGCGGAGCGGCTGCCGACCCGCTTTTCAGCGAAGGCGGTGTGGGCAGCGATTACCTGATGCACCATGGCATTCCCGAACGCAGCCTGATCGCCGAAACTCAGGGACGAGACACGGCGGAGTCCGCCCACCGCGTGGCCGTCATCATGCGCGCCAATGGCCTGCACAGCTGTATCGCGGTAAGCGACGCCTACCACGTGTTCCGTATCCGCAAGCTGCTGGAGCACGAAGGCATCGGTCCGATCTACACCGCGCCCCGGCCTGACTCGAGGCCCCATACCTTTCTGCAGCGCGCCGAGGCCGCGCTTCGCGAAGCCACAAGCTATTTGTTGTGGAAGCTGGGAATCACATAGTGGAAGTATTCAGCCGGCAAATCCTGGGATTCCATGCACCGCAGTGACTTCATAGTGCGCTGATTTTGCGTCGAAGCTTGCGAGATATTTTCTGCGTTCTTCCGGGATGATGGCAGTCTCGTAGTCCGCATGTCCGGCGGCAGCTCGAATCGAATCGATCGAGTCAAACAGCAAGATCGTGATGAACTCGACCTCGCTGCCGGCATTTCTGCGCAGCAAGTAGCTGCCCTTATAGCCCTTGACTCTGCCGATGCCGGGCAGAAGCTCAGGTTTCAATAGCGCTTCATAAGAGTCCGCGTGCTCGGGCTTGGTGTATCCGTGCCAAACTCTTGCGATCATTCCGGCCTCCCTACCAGGACATTCGTTTGCGCAATTCCGTGATGTGCGCTACATGATGCCGTCCGTGCCAGGCATAGAGCGCCAGGGTTTTCTCCAGCGTCATCGCACCGAGGTCGGGATGGCGAAAGGTTCGTTTCCATTGCTCGGCCGTGAGCGAACGCAGCAAGCGAACCCAACGATCATGCAGATTCTCAAGCAGCGCGAGCGAGACCTCCACGGGCGTTGCTTTTGTGTCCGGCAGTTCTGCCCAACGATCCTCCGCATACGGTTTGATCGTCGGATTATCCTCCGTGAGCGCCAGCTTGAAGCGCACGTAGGAGTTCAGATGGCTGTCGGGCAGGTGATGCACCACCTGCCGCACCGTCCAGCCGTCGGGGCGGTAAGCAGTGTCGAGTTGCGCGTCTGAGAGTCCCGCAATACTGGCACGCAGGTTCGCGGGAGTTTGTGCCAGAGCATCAACGCACTCGCGCATGTGCTCAGCGCTGAATGGTTCCTGGTATTGGAATTTGCCGATGGGATATCGCAGATCGCTCATTCTCACCCCTTGACTCCGACAAAAAGAGATGATCTGGCCCGCCGTAGAGGTTCAAAGAATTGGGGCCGACGCACAGTTAGTAAGCGCATGGAGATTTAACTTCAACTAAGAGTGCGGTCCCTGGTTCCTCTGGTATTTTGTGGGCCCGTGAGGACTTTCATTCTAACGGTTGCCCTGTTGATTTTCTCCTCCCCGCTAGTGACCGCCAGCGACCCGGCTGCACAGCAATTACTCATTGCCGCCAAGCACCAAGCAAGCCTCTCTCAAGACCAAGGGAGTCCCTTTCAACTGGATGTCAAGTTCGTCGCGCAAATAAAAACTCCAACCCAGGGGCATCTGACTCTGAAATGGGAGTCGAAAGATCGTTGGTGGCGGAAGGTGGTCATGGATGGCTTCGAGCAGATTGAGGTTCGGAATGGCGATAGGCTCTTCACAAGCCGAAACATCGGGTTCACTCCGGTCCGGATAGGAGAACTAATCAGCTTGCTTCAGTTCGCTGAGGGATCTGATGGGCTTACCGTCAAGAAGCAGAAACAACGGGTAGAGAACAGCAACCAAATCACTTGTCTTCAGGTCGAACGAGATGACGTAAAGGCTAAGCCGCATGAAGTGTGTGTGAGTTCTGCCTCGCACGAGATATTGCGAGATGAATGGCAAGAACCACCGGATGAGCGCCGCCAGGAGCAGTACTCGGAATGCTTCGACTTCGAAAACCATGACTATCCCCGTAAACTCGAACTTCTAGTGAATGGCAGCGTGGCTATAACAGCCAACGTTGAAGATCTTAAGACCGTCGATTTCGATCCCGCTTTGCTCCTGCCCCCGAACGGGGCGATTGAGCGGCGTCAGTGCAGCAATATGAAACACCCCGTGCCGATCAAGACGCCAGACCCTGAATATCCAGCATCGGCTCACCAGAACAAGCTAATGGGTGACACCACTGTCGCCATGACTGTTCTGGCCGACGGCTCTGTTAGCGACATCCGGCTCGTCGGCACATCAGCCCGCTCGTTGGACGACGTCACACTGCAAACGCTGAAGAGTTGGAAGTTCAAACCGGCAATGTGCGGATCGGACCCAGTCGCATCTGACATTGAAGTTGTTGTAAGCTTCCGGTTGTACCAGTGAAATGGGTAACCGCTGAAATCAAGGCGATCGCGCGTTTTGATCATTGGGCCGGTTGGCTCTGATCGCGCGAACCAGGACTGCAACCACAATCCCTTGTACATCTCGTTCGTAGAACACCTTCCCTCTGGCTTTGAATTTCGATTCCCCGTGCCCCTGGTTTCGTGCATCAAACAAACGTTCTGCGCTAAACTCTCCCTGCCGTTGAGTTTAGGAACAATCCCCCACCATCGCCTGCCGGGGAACGCCTGCGAGGGAACTATGCCATCGTCGACCTGGTCGGGTCACTTAACGTTCGGACTTATCTCCATGCCCGTGCGCCTTTTCTCGGGTGCGCGCAGTTCCGGCATCTCGTTCAACATGCTGCACCGCACCGACAAATCGCGGCTGAAGCAGCAATACATCTGCCAGGCGGAGGGCGTCGTCGTCGAGCGCGACGAAATCGTCAAGGGTTACGAGTTTCGCAAAGATGAATACATCGTTGTCGAGCCCGACGAGATCAAGAAGATCGAGCCGCAGACGGCCAAGACCATGGAGATCCTGGAATTCGTCAAGGCGAGCGAGGTCGATCCTGTCTATTTCGAATCGTCGTATTACATGATGCCGGAAGAAGCCGGGCGCCGGCCATACGCGCTGCTGACCAAGGCGCTGGAAGAAAGCGAATACGTGGCCATCGCTAAAATCACCATGCACAATCGCGAATACACCGTCTTCCTGCGCCCGCACGAAGGCGGACTCATGCTGCACACCATGTATTATGCGGAGGAAGTCCGCAAGGTGGAAGGCTTCGGGGCGCCGGACGTCGAACTGAAAGAAGCAGAGGTGAAAGTCGCGCATCAGTTGATCGAAGCCCTGGCCGACGAATGGGATCCGGAAAAATACCACGACACTTTCCAGGAAAACCTCAAGAAGCTCATCGAGACCAAGCTGGAGGGCGGGGAAGTCGCCGCGGTCGAGAAGCCGAAGAAACTAGCGCCCGTGGTCGATCTGATGGCGGCCCTGAAGCAGAGCCTGGCCCAGATGGAAGGCAAGAAAAAGCCAGCGGCCACCGCCAAATCGGAAGAGAAGCCCGCCGCAAAAGCGCGCCGCAGCCGCTAGTTTGATTTTCCGCGCCGCTTTTTCCCGCGCGCCTGTAGACTCGCCAATGCCAACTGCGGGTTTCGGGCATCCCGCATGGACGGCAAAGCATCCCTAGGTCGCAGCTCATGGCTCACCGGTAGTGGCTCAGTTTGGTATCTCTTGTTCCAGGGGCGTCATCCCGAAGCCCGGAGCAGTTCAGCCGGGCGAGGGATCTCGCGGAAACAGATTGCCGATGCTCGCGAGATCCTTCAAGAACGGCTCCGTTCAGGATGACGACCTATGGAATGGGCGTCTGTCGGGATTCAAATTGAGCCACTACCGGCTCACTGCTTGGCTAGCGCATCCGTGCAGCAACCGCTACAATAATCGATTCTGTTATTCGAACCAGAACTCTTACTTCGGGGTGCCGATGAGTCTTAGACGTGTGAACGGGCTGGCTGCTGTCGCGATCGCAGTGATGCTCTGGATGGCTTGCGGGCAAGTCTATCGGCCGGTTGTGATACCCATCAACACGACGCCTCCCAATCCGTCGAACTTTCACGCGGTCTTCGGCATCAGCACCAACACTCCGGGAAACTATGGTACTGCGCTGCAGATCGACGTCTCGGGGGACTCAGATATCGGCGTTGCCAACATGGGAGTGAATCCCATCCACGCTGCCATCCTGCCCAACGATTCGCGCGTCTTCGTGGCCAACGCCGCAGGGGACCCCTGCAATGGAGTGGATGTCATCAGCTCGTTCCTACCCGCCGCCGACAATCGCATCGCAACTGGGCTGGGCAATCCCATTACGTTCACCCTTCCGAACGTGGGTACGGGACAACCTCCGGCATCCGGAATTGCTGCCATCAGTGAATCGGGCAACGTGGTGACCGTCACTCTCAGCACCCCGATAACGAATGCGGTTGCCGGCGCCTCCATTGTGATCTCAAACGTGGGAATTTCGGGAGGACCAGCCTTCGCATACAACGGATGTTTCCCCATACTATCGGCCAGTGGGACGAGCATCAACTACGTGAATTCGGCTACCGGCCTACCCGCAAGTTCCGGTGGAACGGCAACCATTCCCGTTTTCTGCCGTTATCTTCCGGATTACGTCGCGACCACGCAAACCACTGCCGTGTTTGAGTCCAACTATGGCTCCGAGGGGGATCCGAATTGCAATCTGCCCAGCACGGACTCGGTTGCCATGCTTAGCCCTGTCAACAACACGATTACCCAAATCGCTTATCTCGCTGCAGGCTCTCATCCCATCGCGATGGTGGAGACACCCAACGCGCAGAACCTCTATGTGCTGAATCAGGGAACTGACAGTCTGAGCAACCACACGATCACCGATCTTTCTCCGATCGACCTGTCGACCTTCGCGAGCCTCCCCACGGGGACTACACCGGGAAGCAGCCCCCTATGGGCGGTCGCGCGAGGTGATAACCAGCGCGTCTACGTGCTTACGCAGGGAGATATTGCCACAGGAGAAAACAGCAGTTTGCTGGTCATCGACCCCAATACAAATACCATTCTTTCGACGCAGCCGAGTCTTTCTCAGGTGGGCGTGGCCGCGAATTTCGTGTTGTACGATCCCACTCTCAACCGCCTGTACGTGACCAATCCCGGCACCCCGAACCCAACTGCGGGAAATCCCGGCGATGCCGCGGTCTATGTGTTCGCGATCACCGGCGGAACCGATTCCAGTGGTACGGCCAACGACACGCCCACGCTGCTAATGAAGATTCCCATGACCATCGGTTCCACCGCCTGCCCTGGGGGATGCCAGCCGGTCTCGATCGCGGCTTTGCCCGACGGTTCCCGATTCTATGTGGCCAGCTATCAGACTCAGACCAACTGCCCTGATCCCATTGTCGGCGCTGCCAATCCCTGCCTGATCCCGATGCTGACTGTTTTTGATGCGCTCAGCATGACCGTGAAGCCCGCATCGTCGCCCCTCGCCCCGTCCATGTCCTTGCTGACTCCGCCGCAGTTTGCCGCGACGCAATACGCCGTGCCGACGGTCTCGTCTTGCGTGCCTCCGTCGCCCTATGCTCCTACTGTGGGCTCCACGCATTTCCGCATGTTCGCCGCCGCGGCGGCCGACAGCAGTCATGTCTATGTCAGCATTTGCGATGGAGGAGTGGTGGCGGACATCAGCGCAGTGACCAGTTCGGTCGCCGCCGGAAATACGAACACGCCCGATACTCTGATCTCCAACTTGCCGGCCCCGTTCAGCGCGGCAAGCCCCAGTGCCAGCGGCCAACCGCAGTTGCAAAACCCGGTTTTCCTGTTAACCGGACAGTAGGGACTTCAAGAAGATGTTCTCAGTTGCGAGCTGAGGCTGTCCCCTCGAGGTGAGGCTGCCCCGGTTGGGCGGTTTTCGCAGGGTGGATCTCCGACGCAGTCATCTTGCGACTTCGGAGCCCACGCCTTCTTTGGCCGCGTAATGGGAGTCCACATACTCGTCGAGAATCTCGATGAACTCCGCGACGATGCGGTCGCCCTTCAATGTCGTGAATAGCCGCCCATCGACGTAGACCGGAGCTTTGGGCTCTTCGAACGTTCCCGGCAATGAGATTCCGATGTTGGCGTGCTTCGATTCTCCGGGCCCGTTCACCACGCAGCCCATGACCGCCAGCTTCATCTCTTCGACGCCGACATACCGGCCTTTCCAGGCCGGCATCTGCTCGCGCAGATAGGATTGAATCTGCTCCGCCATCTCCTGGAAGAACGTGCTGGTTGTGCGTCCGCAGCCCGGACAGGCAGTGACCTGGGGCGTGAAGCTGCGGATGCCCATGGACTGCAGAATCTGCTGCGCCACGCGCACTTCTTCGGCGCGATCACCTCCCGGCGCGGGCGTGAGCGAGACGCGGATGGTGTCGCCAATCCCTTCCTGCAGCAACACCCCCATGGCCGCGCTCGACGCGACCACGCCCTTGGCGCCCATGCCCGCCTCGGTCAGTCCCAGGTGCAGCGGATAATTGCAGCGCGTGGCCAGAGCGCGGTACACGTCAATCAAATCCTGCACGCCGCTGACTTTCGCGCTGAGAATGATTTGATCGGCGCGCAAGCCATATTGCTGCGCCAGTTCTGCCGATTTCAACGCGCTCACCACCATCGCTTCCATCGTGACTTCGCGCGCGTCTTTCGGTTCCGCCAGTTTCGAGTTCTCGTCCATCATCCGAGTCAGCAACGCCTGGTCCAGCGACCCCCAGTTCACTCCAATACGCACCGGCTTCTGGTGCTTCACCGCGACTTCGATCATGGTGCGGAAATTGGAGTCTCCGCCGCGCCCGATGCTGGCATTGCCGGGATTGATGCGATATTTCGCCAGATCGCGCGCGCACTCGGGATACTTAGTCAGGAGGATATGGCCGTTGTAGTGAAAATCGCCGATGACGGGCACGCGCACGCCCTGCTGGTCGAGTTGCTCAACTATGCGCGGAACGGCGGCCGCAGCCTCATCGTTATTGACCGTGACTCGAACCAGTTCCGAGCCAGCCCGGGCCAGCGCGGCCACTTGTTGGACGGTCGAAGGCACATCGGCGGTGTCGGTGTTGGTCATGGATTGCACCACGACTGGTGCATCCGAGCCGACGCGCACACCACCAACCAGCGCCGTTACGGTCTTTCTGCGTTGAATCGTCGCCATATTGGGAACTTTTATTTTAGCACGTGGATACGCGGGTTCAGGGTCGCGCCAAGCCGCGTCGCCCGGACACCCGGCGCAACGAGACCCCCGGACGCAGGCAGCCCCAAGCCAGGCCAGGAGGATATGGGTTTTGAGGCCGCGAAGGTAACCTTCTAGCATCGACGAGGCGGTCAAAACGTGCTATGGTCTGGTTTCGACAGTTGGCGGAGAATGCCAGCGCTGATAGCAAAACATTCAAATATCCTGTACCCTGTCCGGCAGTTATGGCCTCCCACACACAGCCGCTGGCAGAGCCAAGCCTACGAAGCGGATTTTTAACGAACATCGCCAAGAAACACCCTGTCTCTCTGTTCTTCGTACTGACGTATGCGCTTGGATGGGGTATGATCACGCCAAGAGTTCTGTCTTGGCTTGGACTACTTTCCTTTAACGTCCCGGTCTGGTGGGTGACCGCAAGCTTCTGTGCCCCGTGCGTTGCTGGCCTCTGGATGCAGTGGCTTACAGAACGAAATCTAAAAGTTTGCCGATTGTACGAGTCGTGGAAAACACTTGCGCTCGGCATCGCGGTCGGAGCGTTTCTCGTTCTGATTTGCAACACAGTCATACCTGCTTTGTTCGCCGACCATGCTCCTATTCATACGCTTAGCTGGAACGTCTTCTTCTCTTTTGCGTCTTATCGTCTTTACTACTCTGATTTGCTGGTTCCAATCGGCGAGGAAATAGGCTGGCGAGGATATGCGCTGCCGAGGCTACAAATGCGATTTGGTCCCGTGTGGGCCTCTGTGTTGGTCGGAATAATGTGGGCTGGATTCATGCTACCCGCACTAACGATGGTTCAGATGTGGATGAGCAGCTTCATCGTGATGTATGCCGTCTCGCTCGTTGCTCTCTCCATTGAAATGACTTTCGCTATGAACCTGTCTGGTTTCAGCATCATCGTCGCGGTAATTATGAACACTCTCGCAGCGGCCAGAACTGGTTACTTGTCGCGTAGTTTGATTGCACAAGCTCAGCCACGGGCACACTGGGAGTGGGTGTGGTCGGTCTCCAACCTATTGGTTCCTGCTCTTCTTGTATTGGCAACGCGGGGCCGCCTTGGGGCGCCCCGAAAGAGCAATTCCTAAGAGTCGCTGTTGTAACATTCGCTGTTGTAATATCCGCATAGCACTTATTGACCCGACTGAGGGCGATTCTGAGAGCGGAAAGCGTAACGGCTTCGGGGTCTTTGCTGCACCTTAAAAAATAAAACAGCCAACGTCGAAGGCGTCGGCTGTTTTATTTTTGAAGCTGACTGATTCTCGAAAAAGACCGTCTTATGGCAGCTTGTCCGCCAGCCCCGGAATCGTCTTCATCAGGTCGTTATAAATCACCATGACCGCGAACAGCACCAGGAACACGAATGCCGCTTGATAGACGCGCTCCTTGATGTTCATGCTGATATCGCGCCGCATCAGGCCCTCGATCAGCAGGAACAGAATCACTCCACCGTCGAGAATCGGGATGGGCAGCAAGTTGAAGATGCCCAGATTCAAGCTGATCGCCGCGGTCAGGCTCATCAGCGGAGTCCAGCCTTTGCGCCGCGCCGCTTCTCCGGCCGCCTGGCCGATACGGATCGGTCCTTCGATGGAGCGCATGGAAATCTTGTGCTCCACCATTTTTTTCACCAGTTCCAGGATCAGCAGCGCGCTCTGCCGGTTCTCATGCAGCGACAGCCGCAGCGCTTCCGAGAACGGAAGCGTCTTCACCTTCATCTGCATGCTGCCGATACCGATCCGGTAGGATTTGTCCGAAAGCACCGGCTGCACTTTGAAGGTCATTTCCTGCCCATGGCGCAGGACGGTAATCTCGATGGGCTTGTCTTTGCTGACTTTGAGCCTTTCGACCATTTCCGCCAGCGCCGGTACCGGCTTGCCGTCGAGCGCGATAATCTGGTCCCCTTCTTTCAGACCAGCCTTTTCCGCGGGCATACCGCTGACCATGTCGGTAATCGTGACCGTGCTTTCCTTCGGAGCCCAGCCGGCAAAGCCGATCTGATCCACTCCCGTCGCTTCCGGCACCACGGTCTTGTTGAGCAGCTTTCCATCGCGGTCCACCTGAACCGCGAGTGGCTGGCCCGGGCTGAGCGCCTCTTTCAGTGCAATCTGTTCCCAGGTGGGATGCTGCACATCGTCGATGCGCGTAATGCGGTCGCCGACTTCAAATCCGGCTTTTGCCGCAGGCGTATCGTTCAGTACCCATCCGATCACCGGAGGTTCGTCGTACACGGCCGGATATTCGTAGTGCACCATGTAAACCGTCGTCAGCAGAACGATCGCCAGCAGGATGTTCATTGCCGGTCCGGCAATGGCGATCAAAAAGCGGTGCCAGCGCGAGTGGTTCAGGAACTCCCGGGGATCGTCCGTGCGCTGATCCATCGGGTTCTCACCGCTCATCTTGACGTAGCCGCCCAGCGGGATCGCGTTGATCCGATACTCGGTCTCGCCCTTGCGGAACCCGACCAGCCGCTTGCCGAACCCAATGGCGAACTGCTCCACCCGGACCCCCAGCCACTTGGCCACGGCATAGTGGCCGAACTCGTGGATCAGGATCATGAAGCCCAGGACGGCTATTACGGCGACGAAAGAGGTTAGGAAATCGGACATGGTTGAGGTACGTGTACTCCCACTGGTTAGATTCAAAAACTACGCAAAAGATGTTGCCTGCGGCTGTGCACTTTTCTTGACGTTGCCCACCAGGGCCTGTGCAACTCTGCGGGTCTCAGCGTCCGCTTCCAGGACCTGTTTAATGGACTCCAGAGCTCCCGAACCGGTCGCCGCCAGCACGTTTTCGATGATCCTGGGAATCTGGTCAAACCGTATGTTGCCCTCTAAGAACGCCGCTACGGCCACTTCGTCGGCTGCGTTCAGCGCCACGGTTTTAGCGCCGCCCGCTTCGGCTGCCTCATACGCCAATCGCAGGCAGGGAAATTTTTTCAGGTCCGGCGGACTGAAGTCCAGATGACGCAAGTCACTCACGGCGAACTTCATATCCGATTCAATCCGCTCCGGATATGTTAGGGCATAGAGAATCGGCAGCCGCATATCCGTCACCGAAAACTGTGCAAGTATGCTGCCATCCACAAACTCCACCATAGAGTGAATTGTGGATTGCGGATGGACAATCACTTCCACTTTTCCCGGAGGCATGTGAAAAAGTCTGCACGCCTCGATTACCTCAAACCCTTTGTTCATGAGGGTAGCCGAATCGATGGTGATCCGCCGTCCCATCTTCCATGTGGGATGATTCAGCGCCTGCTCGACCGTGATGGCCGAAAACTCAGACTGCGGAGTGTTGCGAAAAGGTCCACCAGAAGCCGTGAGCCAGATGCGGGCAACTTCCTCGATCCGGCCGCCACGCATGCACTGGTGCACCGCATTGTGCTCGCTATCGATGGGCAGCAACGCCACGTCTTTTTTGCGCGCCTCAGCGGTGATCAGCTCTCCGGCAGCGACTAGGCATTCTTTATTCGCGAGGCCCAGAGTTTTTCCGGCGCGCACCGCTTCGTAGGTGGCTTCCAGTCCGGCTACACCTACAATCGCGCTGACTACGAAATCCACTTCTGGATGCGTCGCAACTCGTACCGTACCAGCCGGGCCGTGGACCACCTCAATTTCATTCAGGCCCTCTTTCTTGAGCTGCGCCCGCAAAGTATCGGCGTCGGATTCTGCCGCCATCGAGATCACACGGGGCCCCCATCGCCGCGCCTGCTCACATGCGACCTCCAGATTGCTCCCCGCGGCCAGCGTCACGATCTGAAACCGGTCTGGATAGGACTCGGCCACACTGAGCGTGCTGCGCCCAATCGAGCCCGTCGATCCCAGGATGGCAATGCGTTTCATGGAGGACAAGCTGTTATTTTACGCGTTAGTCGCGAGCCTTTGTGGGGGGATTCTCGGGAAGATTATTGCATTACCCGCCAAGCCGCGTAATACCACAGCACGGGAGCGGCAAAGAGCAGGGCATCAATGCGGTCCAGCATCCCTCCGTGGCCGGGAAGAAGAGCTCCCGAATCTTTCACTCCTGCGCCGCGTTTGATCAAGGACTCGACCAGATCGCCCAGTTGTGCCGCCACGTTCAAAATGATCGTGAGCACAATGACCGGGCCGATGGCTGGCTGCTCCAGCCCGAACAGGCCATCCCGCCGCTCGATCAATCCGGCATGCAGCAAGGCTGAGCTCAGAGGCAGAGCGTACTGAAACAGCAGCCAACCCACCGCAACGCTCGCGATCACCGATGCAACCGCGCCCTCCCACGTTTTCTTGGGACTGATGCGCGGGGCCATCAGGTGCCGTCCCATCGACTTGCCCACAAAGTAGGCGAAGATGTCGCCCGCCCAGACCACCAGCAGCAGGTACAGCAGATAGAACGCTCCCGCCCACTGCTGCCGCAACTGCACCAGCATTCCCAGAGGCAGAGCAATGTAAGTGAAGGCAAACACCGACGCCGACGCCGCCGGATATCCGCTGCGCAATGGCTCATCCCGCATCGCACGCGTCAGGAAAATAAAAGGCGCAATGGCGGCCGTGAAGCCTAGCGCGACCAGAAACTTTCCCGTCGAAAGCAGCGGCGTATCGCCGCCCGCGCCTACTGCCAGCATCACAAACAATAATCCGGTAAACAGATAAGTCGGCCAGGTCAGCGGCTGCACGCCGTAGGATTCGGTCAACTTGAGAAATTCATGAATGGTGAGGAGAGCGACCACGCCTGCGACGGCGGCCAGCAACGGTATTGGCGCCCGCAGAATGAGCGCCAGCACAATGGGAATCAGAACGATTGCGGTCGCGATGCGTTTGAGCAAGGGAAGAGAAAAGATTTTGTAATTTGGTAATCGGGTAATTTCGCAAATTGAAAACCTGCTCGGATGGCCTCGGTTTCAAATTACAAAATTACCCGGTTACAAAATTACCAAATCTGGTCGCTAGGCTCTGACGATTTCAACTGCAGCATGGGTATCGCTGTGGTTCAGCCCGCCGTACCGGCGTTCGCGCTTCTGAAACTCCGCGATCCCCTCCAGCAGGTGCACGCCGCGGAAATCGGGCCACAACGTCGAAGTCACGTAAATCTCCGCGTACGCCAGCTGCCATAGCAGGAAGTTGCTCAGCCGCATCTCGCCCGAAGTCCGCACCACCAGATCCGGATCCGGCAGATGCCGTGTATACAGATGCCGCGAAACCGTGCCCTCGTCGATTCGCAGATGCTCCAGACCGCCATTCTGCGAAGCTGCATTCACCATGGCGCGAAAGGCATCCACCAGTTCGCTGCGCGCGCTATAGTTCAGCGCCAGAGTCAGCACCATGCCCGTGTTGCGCGCCGTCGCCTCACGCGCCCAGTCCATGCGTTCCTGCACATCCCCCGGGAGTTCGTGCTGCCGCCCGATATATTCCAGACGGATGTTGTTCTTGTTGAGGGTCGCGACTTCGGCCTTGAGATAGCGAGTCAGAAGCCGCATCAGAAAACTGACCTCGCCCGCCGGACGCTTCCAGTTTTCTTCCGAAAACGCGTACAGCGTAAGCGCGGGAATATGAACCCGCGCCGCCGTCTCCACCGTCGAGCGCACCGCAGCCACTCCGGCGCGGTGCCCGGCTATACGCGGCATGTGACGCCGCTTGGCCCAGCGTCCGTTGCCGTCCATGATGATGGCGATATGTTTCGGGAGCCGCTCTGGATCCAGCTTTCGGTAAACTTCCGCTTCCTTCCGATCCAGCCCCAAGGGTACTTTGTCCTGCAAAGTGATCACCCGATAGAGGCTATCACAGCAGGGAAGAGGATAGCAATGACTTGGCGCCATAGGGCGACAGCAGGCCCCGGCCGTCGCTTGCGGAGCTCGCAATTGCGCTTAGTGGGCTTCTTCCGGCACGACCTTCAACCCCAGCTTCTCGGTCCAGCGCAGCACCGTCACCGAGCAACTCACGCCGACCCGCACCTCCGTAAGCAATCGATGCAGATCGTCCACGCCTGCGACCGGCTGTCCTTCCAGAGCCACAATAATGTCGCCCTCGCGCAGCCCGGCGCGCTTCGCAGGACTGTTCTCTTCCACCGATTGCACCAGCGCCCCAGTTTCTTTCGCCAGATCGTAGAAGCGCACGACTCGCCGATGCACCGGCACGGTCTGCCCCGAGATGCCCACATAACTACGCCGAATCCGTCCATCGCGCAGCAGCCGGCTGGCCACAAACTTCGCAGTGTTGATCCCGATCGCGAAGCAAATCCCCTGCGCCGGCAGGATCGTCGCCGTATTCACGCCGATCACCCGCCCCGCAGAATCGACCAGCGGTCCGCCCGAGTTCCCCGGATTCAGCGATGCGTCGGTCTGAATGACGTCGTCAATCAGCCGTCCTGAATAGGAGCGCAGTGATCGTCCCAGCGCGCTCACCACGCCTGCCGTTACGGTCGACTGAAACCCATAAGGAGCGCCAATCGCGATGGCAACCTGCCCCACGCGCAACCGTTGCGAATCGCCCAACTCCGCCGCAACCAGCCCCGGTTCGTCCACTCGAATCACCGCCAGGTCGCTTGCGGGATCGTCCCCGATCAAGGTCGCCGGCATGTGCCGTCCGTCCGCGAGCGTCACCGCAATCCGCGCCGCTTCGTGCACCACGTGGCTATTGGTCAGAATCAGCCCATCGGGCGTGAACACAAATCCCGATCCGCCGCCTTGCCGTTCGCGAGGCTCACCCGAACGCGTCCGCCCCGCCGCCTGATGCACCTCGATGTGCGCCACCGACGGCCGAATCCGCTCCACCGCGCTCGTGACTGCATTCGAGTACGCATCCAGCAGGAAAGTATCCGGCGCACTGTCGCTGGAACCAGTTTCATGGCCGTCGTCTCCCGCCTGCGAAAGCCGCCTCGCTGGAGAACCCGCCCCACTCACCCACCCACTTCCAGTCTCTTCCAGATTCATGCTGGATAGATGCAGATCGATGTGGGAGGGATTCAGGCTCCCAGAAGCATGTCATCCTGAGCGGCGGCGCAGCCGGGGCGAAGGACCTACGACGGGCATCTACCTTTGATGAAGTGGACAGGAGTTCCCTTTATCTCATGCAGTGTGGGGCGATCTTTTCAGGTGCATCGGCCCGTCGCGCAGCTGTTAGGTCCCTCGCGCCGGCTCCGCCGCCGCTCAGGATGATAAAGAATGTTGGAATGCACAAAAAAAGCCGGAGTCAATAACTGACCCCGGCCTTAGTGTTGGCTGGTTGCCCGGATAAAAGCAAAGTTTCAAAGTGAAAGGGTTTCAAAATTTCAAGCAAGACACCAACTTGTTCGAAATGTCCCACTAAATCCTATCGGCAAAAACCTTGAAACCTTGAAACTTTCGAAACCTTGCTCCTACGCACTTCTCCGCGGCCGCACCGTCATGTCCCGCACCTGCGTCAGGATGCTGGACATCTGCATCCCATTTAGTTGCGAAACGAAGGGCAGGAGTTCGGAAATAAATTGATCTTTCATCAATTCGCAGATTTCTTCCTGGCGGCTGCGTTCTCCGCCACTGAGCAGTTCGGGCACGGTGACCTCCAGTGCGCGCGCCAGCCGTTCTAGGGACGACAGCGTGGGCGTGGCCTTCTCGTTTTCGATTTTTGAAACGTAGGTGCGCGGCACCGCCATCCGGCCTGCCAATTGCCGTTGGCTCAGCCCGTTGCGCAGGCGCAGCGAGCGGATCGAGGTCGCCAGATTGAGATGGCCGCGACCGGTGCCGGGCATCGGCATCATTACCGGTGGAGCTACCTCAATCGGTTCGGGCTCGGGTTCCTCGTCCAGAGACGCGTGGCAGCGTCGGCAATTGTTGTTGGATGTGCGGAACTGAACTAACAGGCAGTGGTCACAGCGTACAACTTCCCTGGAATCAACCGGGGCAAGAGTCGTGGCCATCGGGTTGTGGGAGTGCCAGAGCTAGCAACTCCTTACAGCCTTGCAGGAACTCTTATGGGGGAGAGGTTCAACTGCAGGCTCAATCTGCGGCATCCAGCCTGTGGAAGTCAAGGGAAAAGTGCACAAAAAATGCGACATCTCGGATAGCATAGGCAAACCAGCCCACGAAACTCCGCAGTAAACAGGGGAACTAATGATTGATCGTGAATCCGCGTGGTGTTTACTAACTGAGTTCACCCAATCCGAGAGTTTGCGCAAGCATGCGCTCGCTGTGGAGGCTTGCATGCGTGCTTGCTCGCGAAAATATGGCGACGGGTCTCCCGACGCCGAGAATCTCTGGGGGGTTGTCGGACTGGTCCACGATTTCGATTACGAACGCTGGCCCACGCCGGAAGAGCATCCCTATAAAGGCAACGAGATTCTGAAAGAGCGCGGCTACTCCGACGAGATTCGGCGCGCCATTATGTCGCATGCGGAATACTCCGGCGTCAGCCGCGACACGCCAATGGAGAAGGCGCTCTTCGCCTGCGACGAGCTTGCCGGGTTCATCACCGCTGTCGCATTGATCAAGCCGGGGAAGTCGCTGGCGGAGGTTGATGTGAAATCCGTCCGAAAAAGGATGAAAGACAAAGCCTTCGCCCGCAAAGTGAATCGCGACGACATCATCAACGGCGCCAAAGATCTGGGAGTGGATCTGGATGAGCACATCGCATTTTGCATCGAGGCGATGAAGCCGATCGCCACGGAGTTGGGGCTCGACGGCAGTGCCGCAAAGCTGGCGTAGCGACAAAATCGAAACCACGAAGGACACGAAGTTACACAAAGGAACCCCGGACTCAGAATTCACGTGCAACCCTGACTTCTTTCGCCGATAATCTCCTGTCCCCATGGATTCGTCCCAGAGCGACCTGCAAGCGATCCGGCAGCTGCTCGCCGAATTGACGGCGCGTGTCTACCGCATTGAGCGCCAGCTCGGACTCGACGCCAAGGCTCCCGCTGTTGTGCCCGCGATGGCAGCGGCGCCCGCGCCGCCGTCCGCAACGGCTCCGATCACTTCGCAGCAAGCCGCGCCTCCGGCGACCGTGCAACCAGCTTCGGCTCCGCCGCCACGCGCGCCATACCCGATCGTCCCGCCCGCCCCAGCCGCGCGCCCCACGCAGCCCGAGCCCACACTCGAGTCCCGCATCGGCTCGCACTGGCTCAACCGCATCGGCATCGCCGCCCTGCTCATTGGGATCTCCTACTTCCTCAAGTTTGCCTTCGATAACAACTGGATCGGCCCTACCGGCCTCGTGACCATCGGCATCCTCGCAGGTATCGCGATGGTCCTCTGGAGCGAGCGTTTCCGCCTTCACGGTTACAAAGCTTTCTCCTACTCGCTCAAAGCCGTCGGCATCGGCGCGCTCTATCTTTCCTTGTGGGCCGCATTCCACGTCTACGCCCTTATTCCGAGCGGCGTTGCTTTCGCCATGATGCTGATCGTGACCGCCGCTACCGCCGCTATCGCCTTGTCTCAGGATGCACAAATCCTCGCCGCCTTCGCGCTCGCCGGCGGATTTTCCACGCCCTTCCTGCTCTCGACCGGAGTGAATCGCGAAATTGCCCTGTTCAGCTATGTCGGCATTCTCGATATCGCTACGCTGGTTCTGGTGAGCTTCAAGCCCTGGCGCCGTCTGCTGGTCATGAGCTATGCCGGCACGCTTCTGCTCTATGTAGGCTGGTACTCGGAGTTCTACAATCGCAGCCAACTCAGCCTCACCCTCGCCTTCGCAACGCTCTTCTTCGCGATCTTCGCCGTTGCTCCCTTAGTCACGCTGCAGCCAGAAGGCGAAATGCCGCTGTTCGCCTCCATCCCCGCAGTTTTGGCCTTTGTAAACGCGGGAGTCTATTTCCTCCAGGCCTACGCCATGATCCAAGAAGTCGACAAGACCTACATGGCGTGGTTCGCGCTGGCGCTGGCCGCCATCTACATCTTTCTCAGTCGCCAGGTGCAGGCCAGAAGCGTCTCGCCCGGGGCTTCTCAGATTCTCTACTTCCTCCATCTCGCTGTGGCCATCGGTTTCATCACGGTCGCAATCCCCATTCGCCTCGACGCCCACTGGATTACTATTGGCTGGTTCATAGAAGCCGGCGTCCTGCTGTGGGTGGGCAATCGGATCGATTCCGATTTTCTGAATGTCCTGGCCCTGGGCGCTCTCATTCTCGGGGTCGTCCGCCTGCTGGTGATCGATAATTTCCAGACCACGCAATTGATCTTCAACATGCGCATGGCCACCTACGCCGTGGCCGTCGCCGTCGTGGGCGCGGTTGCCTGGTATGCCTCGCAACGTGACGACGAAACCGCGGCTGGGGTTGCCGCCGTCGCAGCCCTCGCCCTCAACGTCCTTGCCCTGATCGCGCTCACTCGCGAGGTCGCCGACTACTATACCCGCCAGATGGAGACTTACCGTCCCGCGGTCGGCGTTCAGTTGTGGAGGAGGAACACATATCTCGCTCTTCACCGCATCCAGATTGAACGCGACTTCACCTACTCCGCGCTTTGGATGGCTTACGGGGCCATGCTGATGATCATCGGCTTCCTGCGCCGCAGCGCCTTCGTACGCTGGCAGGCGCTGGTCCTGATCGCAGCCACGATCGCGAAAGTCTTCATTTACGACGTGTCAGAACTGGATCGCGGCTACCGCATCGTCAGCTTCATCGTGCTCGGAGTCTTGCTGCTGGCGATTTCGTTCGTCTATCAGCGCGACTGGCTGCAACTTTCCGCCAAAAGAAGAGCCAAGCCAGAACCGACTGTGGCCAGCCCATGAAATCGCTTACCTCATTGCTCCTCTTGTTCCTGATCGCCGACCCGCCCAGCCGGCCGGAGCAAGCCATTTCATATTTCACCAATGTTCGCGGAGTCCAGATTTCTCAACCCGCCCGTCAAAATTTCTTCGTCGTCGACGAGGAACTCTGGAATCATTCCCGCCCCGATCTCGGAGACTTGCGCCTCTACGACGGGGATTCTCCCGTGCAGTACTCGCTCTCCGAACAGCGCGCCGGAGTCTCTTCCGAAGAAGTCGAAGCCAAAATTCTGAACCTGGGCAGCGTCTCTGGCCACACCGAATTCGATCTCGATGCCCAGGGGATTGCCGAATATGACCGCATCCGGCTGCAGCTCGACGCGCATGACTTTGTCGCGACCGCCAACGTCTCTGGCGAAAACGCCTCGGGGAAAGCCACCGAGGTTTCGCTTACCCCCTCCACGCTCTACGATTTCAGCAAAGAGCAACTGGGTTCCAATTCGCGGCTCAAGCTGCCCGCCTCCAGCTTTCGCTATCTGCACATCAAGCTCTCGCCCGGAATTCGTCCCGAGCAGGTGAAAGGTGCGTTCATCTCCAACCTGCGCGAGCAGCAGGCTTCCTGGACCAAAGTCGGCTCCTGCGCCGCGCCGCAACAAAACGGGCGCATGACGGTTATCTCCTGCAATGTGCCGCCGCGAGTGCCCTTGAATCGCATCTCCTTTCAGATCGACCCCCACCAGGTGAACTTCCGCAGGATCGTCACCATTGAAGACGCGCAAGGCGTACAGGTTTCCAGCGGCGAAATCACCCGCGTGCGCGTCAGTCGCACGGGAACCCTCGTTATCAACGAAGAGATGGCTGTGGATACTTCAGGCAATTCCGGCAATCTTACGATCAACGTTGATAACGGTGATAACCCGCCTCTCGACATCACGGCCGTGCAACCGCTTACGGTCGAGCGTCGCGTCTACTTCGATCCCCAGGGCAAGACGACCCTTCAGCTCTATTACGGCGACGATAAACTCTCCGCCCCGGTCTATGACTACGCGCGCTTCTTTCACCTCGAGGATTCTCCCGTGCCGGCGCAGCTCGATCCCGGCACGCACAATCCGCAGTACACCGCCCGTCCCGACCAGCGGCCTTGGTCTGAGCGCCACACGGCCATTCTGTGGACTGCCATGTTGATCGCGGTCCTCGCTCTTGCCCTTCTGGCTCTGCGCGGATTGCGCGGACAAAACAGTCCATAAGAGTGAAACTGAGTGAGTCGAGGTGCAAGCGGTCAGTGCTCAGTGGTCAGTAATACAATTTGCCCACTGCCCACTGCCCACTGCCCACTGCCCACTGCCCACTGCCCACTGCCCACTGCCCACTGCCCACTATTTACTCTCCCAGCAATTCTCCCCGGGTCTTTTAATATGGAGTTGCAGAATGCTTGTGCTAATATCTGCTGTCATTTAGGGAGAGGTCAGTCCCTACGAAGACCGAAGTTCCCTCTGCAGTTTGCGCGTCTCAAGGCCGGGAGAGCCGTCGAGTATGCCGACCAACAGTTCCGCCTCGTCGACTGCGAAAGTGATTCTGGGTTGTGCCAAGTGCGGCGCTAATATGCCGGATGGGGCTCAGATATGCCCGAAGTGCGGCCATCCCGTAACCCTTCTACCCAAAGAAATCCCCGTAGCGAAGTTGCCTCCGACTCCGTCTTTGGCGCCTCGCCCCAAACCCCACCGCCGTGTGTTCCTGTGGGCGTTCCTGATAGTCATCCTGGCCACCATCATTTGGGCCATCGCCAGCGATGATCCCTATGCGCAAGGACTGCAGGAGTTCGTCGGCTGGAAACACGATCAAACGATTCTGCAGAATCCATTTTCTGTCGCCGCTCACAGCTTCCGCTATTACAAATTCGCGCTGCCTGAAGGATCCACCAACGTGGCGATCATGGGCCAGTTCGCCGTCTCGGCCGACGCCGCCCAGGCTCGCAAAAACGCGACCAAAGATGCCGACGATAACATCGAAGTCTACGTCCTCAGCGAGCCCTCATTCGCGGTGTGGCAAAACGGATACGCCACCAGTTCCGTATACGAAAGCGGCCAGACTTCGCAAGGGACGGTACAGGCCGAACTTCCTGCCGGAGCCGGAATTTACTACCTTGTCTTCAGCAACAAGTTCGTTGCCAAGAAGGGCAAAAATGTGAACGCCACCTTCCTGCTCCGTTATAAAAGCTGGCTCCCGGAGTGGTTTCGGCACCTCAAGAGCAGCCTCTGGAACTGGCTGGGACTGTAAAGGCCAGGTGGTGTTCCAGTTTCAAGAAGGGCGTGTCCTTTCTCCGCGTTCTCTGCGGCATTCCTCAGCGAACTCCGCGATAAAGGCTTTTAACGCTGGGAACGGTGGGGCTTCGCCGAGTCCGTCAAAGAATCCGAACAGCCCGCCTCGAGGCCTGTATCTCATTGACCTGCATTAGTTTACTCGCGCTTCGTTACGAAAGCCCAAACCTTCCCGTCACTTGCTGGACGCTCCCCGGATGATTTTCACTATCCCCGCAACGCACAAATGTTTGTGCAACACCCGGAACGTACGCGGGCTGGGGCACACATTTGTCTGGACGAAAATTCGGTTCGATCTGGAGGAGTGAATCGTGCGCAAATTTATCGTGGTCGCTTGTTTCGTAGCTTTGGTCGCCGCGTCTGCCTTGGCAGCCGACAACGACAGCGGGTATCCCAAGGCTGAGTTTTTCGGCGGCTATCAGTACTCTCACCTGGAAGGCGGCTTCAACGCCAACGGCTTCGACTTGGCCGCTACCGGGAATTTCAATGACTATTTCGGCATCACCGGCGACCTGGGCTCATCGTTCAACACCGAGAGCGGTGTTAGCGTGCACAACTACACTTACACCTTCGGGCCGCAGCTGGCGCTTCGCGTGAACAAGGCCTACACGCCTTTCGTGCATGTCCTGATCGGCGGCGACCATGCTTCCGCGTCCGTGCCTGGCGACACTGCGACCAGCAATGGATTCGCCTTGCTAGCCGGCGGTGGAGCGGATTTCAATTTCAAAAAATACATGGCATTCCGCGGTGCGGCCGATTGGATGACGCTGCACAGCAATGGCAGCTCCAGCAGCAAGAACGTCCGCCTGCTGATGGGCGTTGTGATCCGCTACTAGATTGCTTGCAAACACTGAGGGCGGTCTTTTCGACCGCCCTTGATTTTTGTTTTGGTGAGCTTCGCTAGCGTCGTGCCGTAAGTTCGTGACATAAGCTCGAACGGTTTTTGGGTAGAGTGCGGCTTTCAGCCGTGCCGTTTAGAGCTGACACTGACGGTTTTGGCCCCTGGGGTCAACGAAGATCAGGCCCTCGATTGCCGTCATAGTTCTGTCACGAACTTTCGGGAGACTTCGCTACCGCATCGTCTCTTCGATCTCGGAAATCCAGTCAGGGCGCTTCAGCACCTCGCGCGGCTTGGGACCGTCCGCCGCTCCCACAATTCCATCCTGCTCCATCAGATCGATCAGATGCGCGGCGCGGCCATAGCCGATGCGCAGACGCCGCTGCAGCAGGGAAGTCGAAGCCTTCCCGAATTCCACGACCAGCTTGACCGCATCGCCATACATGGGATCGGCTTCGCTGTCTGCTTCGTCCGCCGGACCTCCGTCATTGGTGCCGATCGCCGGCTCAGTGATCTCCTTGGGCGCTTCCAGGAAGTGATGAATGTATTCCGCCTGCGCCTGCGCCTTCCAGAATTCGACTACTGCTGCGATTTCTTTTTCGGTGACAAAAGGCGCGTGCAGCCGATGCACCCGCGCCGATCCCGAGGGCAGATATAGCATGTCGCCTTTACCCAGCAAGGCTTCTGCGCCGTTGGCATCGAGAATCGTGCGCGAGTCCACTTTCGTCGCCACCCGGAACGAAACCCGCGCCGGGAAGTTCGCTTTGATTAGTCCGGTAATCACATCCACCGAAGGCCGCTGCGTCGCCAGCACCAGGTGAATTCCCACCGCGCGCGCCATCTGCGCCAGCCGCGTGATCGACTCTTCCACGTTCGACGAATCGAGCATCATCAAGTCGGCCAACTCATCGATGATGATGACGATATACGGGATCGGCTTCTCGTCAGAGGCTTCGTCGAACAAACTCGGCGTCTCGCCGTGATCGAACAGGCGGTTGTACTGGTCGATGTTGCGCACGCCCTTCGCGGCCAGTAGCTTCAGCCGCCGCTCCATTTCGCGCACCGCATTGCGCAGCGCATTGGCGGCAAGCTTGGGCTCGGTGATGATCGGCGTGTAGAGATGCGGAACGCCTTCGTAGTTGCCCAGTTCCAACCGCTTCGGGTCGACCAGAATGAGCCGCACCTGCTCCGGCGTCGCCTTGTACAGAATGGACATGATGAAAGCGTTGATCGCGACGCTCTTGCCCGCGCCGGTGGATCCAGCAATGAGCAGGTGCGGCATTCCCGCAAGATCGGCGGTGACGATGCGGCCGTTGATGTCCTTGCCCATTGCCATCGTGAGCTTTGACTTCGAGCCCATGAATTCCTGCGACTCGATGTTTTCGCGCAGAAAGATAATTTCGCGCTGGCGGTTCGGCACCTGGATGCCGACCGTACTTTTCCCGGCCATGCGCTCGATCAAAATGCTTTCAGCTTTGAGAGCGAGGCACAGGTCGTCGCAAAGATTGGTGATGCGGCTGTACTTGATTCCGGCTTCGGGCTTGAACTCGAAGGTGGTGACGACCGGCCCGGGATTGATTTGCGTGATCTGCCCGTGAACTTCAAACTCCGCGTACTTTTCGGTGAGTACCTGCGCCAGCAATTTGAGTTCGTCGGCATCGACCGCGTGCTGTTCGTCGGGACGCTGCAGCAGGCTGCTCGAGGGCAGTTTGTAGCCTCCGGCGATGCGCGGCATCGTGGTCCTTGCCCTGTGCCCGCTGTCTCCGCGCTCACTCACCTCGGGATCAGGCGCAGCCTCTGCCGCAGCAGGAGCGGCGAGCGACTCTGCCAGAATCCCTCCCGTCGCCGATTTCTGCGGCGCCTGCGTGCCTTCCTCTTCCGCCATCATGCGTTCAATGCCGGTCCGTCGCGGTTCCGCGGTTGCCATGGTCAAAGGCGGACGCGCAGGGATCAATTGCGTCTTCACCACGGGTTTCGAAATCCGCCGCTGCTCCAACTCCTTCTGCTGCCGCTTGCGCAGCCGCTCCTGCTTCCAATCCTGGTAGCGATTCCACAGCGCCGTGACGAAGGCGAAGCGCGTCGGAGCCCACAACTGGATCGCCGAGAACGAGAACGCAGTCGACAGATACAAGGACACCGCGAGCACGGTGGCGCAGACGATATACGCGCCGACCAGATTGAGATAGTGAATCAGGAAGTCGCCCACCACGCGGCCCATCAGCCCTTCGATGGGGATTACGTGCATCCAGCGCAGTTGCCCGGGCAAGAGCGCCAGCAGCGCGGGAATGAACATCATCAGCCAGATTCCGCCCAGAGTCTTGGCCAGCGGGGACTGGACTTTCACGGAGCGGAACCAGCGCGCGCCCAGCATGGTGGGAAAAATCACCAGCAGAAATGCGCCCACGCCGAAGAACTGCAGCATAGCGTCGGCGGTGTAAGCGCCGACCACGCCGATCCAGTTGCGCGCCGCATGCGAGCCGGTTAGAACCGAAGCGCTGTTCCACGAAGGATCGAGCGGCGAATAAGAAACCAGCGCGAGGAAGAGGAGGAGCGCGGAGACACACATCAGGAATCCGACCAGCTCATTGAGCCGGCGGTTCCCGGTGGGTACAAAAATCGTTGCCAGATAATCCATGAAGGCCGGATCAATCGCCGAAGACACCTCTTCGACGCAACGGCCAGAGCCCCTACATTATGCCAAGAAGGCGGGGTTCTAACAATCGGGTAATTGCGAGGCGGTGTTTATGTGGTTATCTGATGGAGGAATCAGGCGGTTTGCATACAAATAGGTCTAAAGGAACAGGGGCCGAGCGCTGTGCGTTCGAGGGGCGCGAAGCCGAAAGACTGGGGTCAAAACGCGCTATCGCCTGTTTGCGACAGATGGCTGGGCAGTTGAAATCAGAGCTAGAATCCTAAACATGAGAATACAGGTGATGCTTCGCGCCATGCTGGCATTAGCTGCGACGGGTATGGCGGCTCAGATCGCAACTGGCATTCATCTTCAGGATGTTCGCTTCAAAGGGGACTCGCGGTTGGATGGCGTGGATTTGAACAAATGCGCAAGCGATCTGGAATCCCAAGTTTACGTAGGTACCGATTGGAGTGACTATTTCGTTGGGACCGTAGAAACGAAGTGTCTTCTGGATAAGGGCTACTTCAAGTCGGCAGTGACAGCTTCAACCCAGCAACTGCCGGACAAAAACAACACTCATCAATTTGCCGTCACATTCGATATTGACGCAGGTCCGCGATACCGTTTGGGGCGCATCACTTTCAAGGGGAACTATGCGATCAGTGACTCAAAAGCTCTGCGCGACCTGTTCCCGCTCAAGGATGGCAGCATTCTGGACCGCATGGCGATTGCAAAGGGCCTCGAGAACATGCGCTATGCCTACGGAGAACTGGGATACATCAACTTCACACCAGTTCCTTCGACCACGTTCGACGACGAAAAGAAGCTAGGGTTTCTTGAAATCGAGGTGGATGAGGGCAAGCAATTCTACGTCAGCAGCATCGGCATACTCGGCGCTGATCCGCAGGTGTTGAATGATTTGCCTCTCACACGAGGTCAGATCTATAACGTGCGCCTTGTTGACTTGTTTTTACGAAAACATCTACCCGGCGCTGACGTGAATGATCCGAGAATACAACAACGTTCCTTGGACGAACGAAACGGGACGGTCGCGCTGACCCTTGACTTCCGCAGTCGGACTGAGTGAAATATTCGTCCCGCTTTTTGACAACTGGCGTTATATCGCGTCAACACTCCTTGTGGCGTTGTCTACGCCAGTCTAGCCGCAAAGATCAGCACTAATGCTCCCACGATGATGCGGTAGACCGCGAACGGGGCGAAGCCGCGTTTGCGCACATAAGCCATGAACCAGGCTACCGAGGCATACGCAACGATGAACGAGACCACGAATCCAATGGCGAGCACGACCCATCCGTGCGGGTCGATTTGCGCGACGCCGATGGGGTTCTCGCCTTTTCCGCGCAGCGATTTGTAGAGCGTGTAGAGCGTGGCCGCAGCCATGGTCGGCATGGACAGGAAGAACGAGAATTCCAGCGCCGAGGCGCGCGACATGCCCGCGATCTGTCCGGCGGCAATCGTCGACATGGAACGCGACGTCCCGGGAAATACTGCCGAGAAGATCTGGCAGAAGCCAATCCAGATGGATTGGCCGAGGCTCATGTCTTCCATCTTCCAGGTGTGAATGCGGCTGTTTGCGCCAGGACCTGCAGCTTCAGCCTTGGCGTGCATGGCGTCGACGATCCACATCACGATTCCACCGATCAGCAGCGACCAGCCCATGATCACGATGTTTTCCAGATGCTTGCCGATCACCTTGGTCAGCAGAAAGGCAGGGATCGCCGTGACCACAAAGGCGACCATGGTCAGGCCAAGAGGATGAGTCAGCGGCGTGCGGTCTCCGCGTTCGCCGCGCGGGAAAGTGGAAATGAATTTGAGAATGCGGCTCCAGAAGTAAACCGGCAGGCACAGGATCGCGCCCAACTGGATGACGATGGAAAACATCTTCCAATAGCCGTTGTCGAGCGTGAGATCGGGCGCGAGGCCAGAGACATGCAGCAGCGCCTCTGAGAGTCGCAGATGGGCGGTGGAACTGACCGGCAGGAATTCCGTGAGACCTTCGACAATGCCGAGAATGAGCGCGAGCAGGTAATCGTTCAAAACGTCCCCCTGAGGATGCGGACAGACAGTATCTCAGAAAAAGTTCAGCTGGGGAGTTTGTCCGTTGAGCCGGTGGATTTTTTGCGGCGGTTGATCAAGGCAACAGTGGTTGTGTAAAGACCGGCATTGAGGATGCCGATGGCCGTCCAACAAAGGTAGAAAGCGCGCGAGCCGACTTCTGGATCCACGGCGACCGACAGCAGCGAAGGCGGGCATAGCACGGCGAAGAAAATCATCACCGCCGGTTCCCGGGGAACGTCAAGGGCGGAATCCGTCAGCAACTGGTAGGCGACAAAGAATCCCGTGATCGCGAAACCGAGCATCGCGAAACGAAATGTGTTGCGCAGATGGCCTGCCATGGAAGCACTCAGTCGATCGCGTTCCCCCAGGTGGGAACGCCCTGCTGAATGTAGAAGATCAGGTCCTCAGCGCGCAAGGCCCAACTGCTTTGCGGATATTGGCTGACAATTTTCTGGCCTTCGGCGAGGGCGCGGCTCCTGGCCTCCTCCGATTTTTTCTGATTGCCTTCGGTGCGGTAGATCTCGATCAGGGCGGATTGCCGCCAGGCTGCGTCGTAGAGCGCTTCGGGCGCGGCCGGAGACTGTTCGTGCTCCTTGACGTACTTCTCGTACATTTCCGCTTCTTTTTCAGGGCACTTGGACGCGCCCTGCCAATCGCCGCATAGTTTGTTTTCGAGGAGGTGGAAGGCGGCGAGATCGGCCCACTTGGTGGTGGGATATTTTTTCATGACCAGCTTCATCCACTCTTCATCGATCTGGCCGCGCAGGTAGGCCTCGCGTTCGCGCGCCGAAGGGCGGGTCATGACATCGGCGCGGTCCATCTGCCAGCGAATGTCGGCGGCGCGATAAAGCGCCTCGGCCGCCAGCGGAGAAGTTGGGAACAGATCGTAGACGCGGTAATAGAGGCGCATGGCGTCCTGGGCAGCGTCCTTGCGGCCGCGGCGGCGGCTGGCCTCGTCTTCCGAATTGGCCGCCTCGCCGAAGATGATCTTGTCGCCGTCGGGCGTGTTCATGCCGACCAGCGCCTTGCTGGCGACCCATCCGGTGATGGTCTTGCCTTCCGACTCGGCATCATCTTCGTCGGCGTCTCGGCGCGGCTCGCGAATGATGGCTTCGACGTGCATCCAGCCTGGGCTGGATTCGATGATGACCAGTTCGTGGCCGCGTTCGGCTTCGCCCAGTTTGGGGGCATCTTCGCTGGGGGAGACGCGGATGGTTTCTTCTTTTACGAGGGTGCCGCGTAGGGCGTCGGCGGAAGCTACCGTCGTAAGAAGGGACAGGGCAGCAGCAAGGAAGATCAGGCGCCAGTTCATAGATAGATTATTCGCTGTAGAGACGTTGCTTGCAACGTGGGCGAGCAAGCTGAGGTGCCGTAGGCTTATGGCGGTCTGTCCGACAGAGAGCGATGGTGAGTTCAGTCCGGCAGTCGCCGGCGCAGCTCGCTCAACATCGCGGGCTCGATGTTGCCGCCGCTGATGATGGCGACGTTCAAGATTGTTTTTGGGAGTTGCTCGCGGCGGAAAAGAAAACCGGCGACAGAAACGGCACCGCTGGGTTCGGCTACGGTTTGCGGGTTCTGGGCCAGGAGTTTCATCGCCTGGCGAATCTCGTCTTCGGTGACGGTGATGATGTCGTCCACGTAAGCGCGGATGTGCTCGAAATTGATGGGGCCGACGCTTTGGGTGCGAAGTCCATCAGCGAGAGTGCGGGAGACTTGCTCGGCAGGGAACTGGACGATTTCTCCCGAGCGCAGGCTGGCTTGGGCATCGGCGGCTAGCTCGGGTTCGACGCCGATCACTTTCACTTTAGGATTCGTGAGCTTGATGGCTGCGGCCACGCCGCTGATCAAGCCTCCGCCGCCGACAGGCGAGAAGATGGCTTCGACTTCGGGCAGGTCTTCGAGGATTTCCAGGCCGATCGTGCCTTGTCCGGCGATGATTTTTTCGTCGTTGTAAGGAGGGACGATTACGTATCGGTGCTCGGCGGCCAGTTCTTCGGCTTTGGATTTGCGCTCATCTGAGCCAGGGCCGACGAGGACGATTTCGGCTCCGAGTTTGGCCGTGGCTTCGCGCTTGATGGCGGGCGCGTTGTTGGGCATCACGATCACCGACTTCACTTCGAGGGCGCGAGCGGCGTAGCCGACGCCCTGGGCATGATTGCCGCTGGAGTAGGAGATGACTCCGCGCCGGCGCTCGGCCTCCGAGAGCGAGGCGATTTTGTTGTAGGCTCCGCGGAGTTTGAAGGCGCCGATGGGCTGCTGGTTTTCGGGCTTGAGAAGAAGCGTGCGCGGGTCGTCCGCGCTAATCGGGAATTTCAGCAGAAGCGTGCGGACGCTGATGCCTTTGAGGCGCGATTGGGCGGAGTGGAGGTCGGAGAGTGTGATCATGTGCCCGGATTCAGGAATATAGAATACCTTACCGGCAGGGCTTTGTTGACATCATGATGCAAGCTTGATAGCATCATGATGTGAGAACCACCGTAACCCTCGATGCAGACGTTGCCGCCTTGCTCAACAGGGAGATGCGGAAGTCGGGCGAGGGGTTCAAGCAGGTAGTAAACCGCGCGATACGGCTTGGATTGACCGGGCCGAAGCAGTCTGCCAGGAAGCCGTTCAAAGTGAAGCCGTTCAACCTGGGATTACCCCACTTTACGAAGGTTGAGGAACTACTCGAGTACCTGGAGGGACCGGACTACCGGTGATCGTTGTAGACGCAAACCTGCTGATTTATTCCTACGACGCAAAGTCAACTGATCACAAGAAAAGTGCTGCGTGGCTCGAGGCAGCGCTCTCCGGTAAAGAAGCGGTCGGACTGCCGTGGCCGTGTATCTGTGCTTTTGTCCAGGTGGTTACCAACCGACGATTGGCGGGAATGCGGGTCGCCTTAGACGCAGCCTTGGGAGCCGTGGAAGAATGGCTTCAATCCCCCAATGTACAGATCCTCGTGCCTGGGGAGAGGCACTGGTCCGTGTTTCGGCGGATGGTGGTCGAAGGGCAGGCACCTGGAGCGCTGGTAAGCGACGCGGAGATTGCGGCGCTGACGATTGAGTACGGAGGAGTGCTGCACACTGCGGACCGGGATTTTGCACGGTTTCCCGGGCTGCGGTGGGTAAACCCGCTGAATGTGTAATGGGCTGCATGCCTGCGAGGCGCTCGGCTTCGCCTTCGCGGGACGGACGAATGCGTGCGTCCCTACATGAACTGATTAGATCTCAAGGATCACCGGCATGATGAGCGGGCGCTTTTGGGTTTGCTTGCTGATATAGCGCTTTAGGTCGGCGCGGATTTTTTCTTTGATGACACCGTAGTCGGCTTTTTCTTCTTCGCTGGAGTGGGCGAGCGTGTCTTCGACCATGCGGCGAGCGCCCTCGAGAAATCCGTTTTCGCCGATGTTGAAGCCGCGGGTCACGATCTCCGGTGACGTTTCAACTTCCCCTGACAACTTATTGATGGCGATGATGGGCAGCACGATGCCGTCTTCGCTAATGTGGCGGCGGTCTTTGATGATGAGATCTTCGACCACGTCGGTGCGGCTGCCGGAATCGATGCAGACGCGGCCTACGTTGACACGGCCGGTTTTGCGAGCGCCCAGTTCGTCGAATTCGAGAACGTCTCCGCTTTCGATCAGCATGACTTTACCGACTGAGCTGCGCATGGCCGCGGCCATTTCGGCGTGCAGCTTGAGCTGGCGGTATTCGCCGTGAATGGGAATGAAGTAGCGCGGCTTAACAAGATTGATGATGAGCTTGAGTTCTTCCTGGCTGGCGTGGCCGCTGACGTGGACGGGCGGCGAGGTGCCGTCTTCGTAGATGACATGGGCTTCGCGGCGGAAGAGGTGGTCGATCATGCGGTAAATTGTTTTTTCGTTGCCCGGAATGATGCGGCTGGAAAGGACGACCGTGTCTCCCTTTTCGATTTTGGCGTGCTTGTGATTGTCGACGGCGGCGCGGGAGAGGGCGGACATGGGCTCGCCCTGAGTGCCGCTGATCAGCACACAAACTTTTTCCGGAGGAAAATTCTTCATCTCGCCGGGATTGATGACGAGCCCCTCGGGCATTTCGATGTAACCGAGGTCTTCGGCGATCTCGGCGGAGTTGTTCATGGAGCGGCCGATGAAGGCGACTTTGCGTCCATGCTGGTAGGCGAGTTCAACGGCGAGATTGATGCGGTGGATCGACGATGAGAAACACGAGATGAAGAGGCGGCGCTTGGTGTGAGCGAAGACTTCATCGAACTTGCGGCGGACGGCTCGCTCGCTGGGAGTGTATCCCTTGCGCTCGACGTTGGTGGAATCCTGAAAGAGCGCGAGCACGCCTTCTTTGCCGTACTGGGCGAAGGTATGCAGATCGAAAAGCCGGTTATCGGTAGGCGTGGGGTCAACTTTGAAATCGCCGGTGTGAATGACGACGCCGAGGGGCGTATGGATGGCCAACGCGACGCAATCGACCAAGCTGTGCGTGACCTGGATGGGATGGATGGTGAAGGGGCCGAGCTTGATGCGCTCGTTGGCACGCATCTCGCGGAGGTCGGCGTCATCGAGCAGGCCGTGCTCGTCGAGCTTGTCTTCGATGTAGGCGAGGGTGAATTCGGTGCCCCAGACCGGGACTTTGAGCTCTGAGAGAATCCACGGCAGGGCGCCGATGTGGTCTTCGTGGCCGTGGGTGAGGATGATGCCGCGCACGCGCTGACGATTTTCGGTGAGGTAAGAAATGTCGGGGACGACAATGTCGACGCCGAGCAGTTCGGCCTCGGGGAACATGAGGCCGGCGTCGATGACGATGATGTCGTCACCCCAGCGCACGGCCATGCAGTTCATGCCGAACTCGCCCAGGCCGCCAAGGGGGACGATTTGCAGTTTTCCAGAGGGCATGGAGTAAGGATGATGCTAGCACAGGGGTCAGGGCTAGGGGTCAGGGATCAGAGGCTAGTACATTAGGTTTGCCCCATCTCAATCTACATTGCCTATTCGTTGAGCGACTGATTTCTGACCCTGCTCCCCTAGCCCCTGACCCCTGCGGTGCGGTAAGGTGGGAAGAATGGGTGAGGAGCGGAGATCGTGGTTGCGGCGGAGAGCCGAAAGGGCGCTGGTCAAGGGGCTGACGCGCGCTTACTCGACGGTGCGCGTGGATCCGGCAAAGTTTCTGATGCAGTTGCGCGCGGCTTACCGGCTGCCGATCAGCGGATATCACGGCGTGTTTTCGCTGGACATTCGCGAGTTGGACATCGTCTCGGACTCGATTATTCGTGGGGGAATGAAAATGGCCGCGCTGGAAGGCGCGGGATTGGGATTGGGCGGGCTGATGACGATTGTCCCCGATCTGGGGATTTTGTCGGCGATCACGATGCGAACGATTCAAAAACTGTCGTTGCTGTACGGATTCCCGTTCAACACCGATGATGAGATTGCGGAATTGTGGATTGCCGCCGCCAGCGCCGCAGGGTTGGATGTAAGCCGTGAGTTTGTGGAGAAGGAAGTGGTGCAGAGATTCGTGCCCCGCGTCATCGAGCGGATTGCCGCGAAGGCCAGCACCGAAGTAGTGGAGAAGTGGGCGGGACGGGTGATTCCGCTGGCCAGTTCTGTCATTGGAGCGGGGCTGAATTACTGGTTCGTCCGGGCGTGGGGAGAGCGGGCGCAGAGCCATTTTCGGGAGCGGCATATGCGGCTGCGGCAGCGGGCACAGGATGCGGTGCGGCCGGCGTTAATCGAGCCCAGCTTGCCGAGCGCCAGGGATTAGGGCTGGTTTGTAAAGCCATCGACGTTCCTGATGGATTGCGGTGCGGAGGCGAGGCGCCGGCGTCACCGGGGCCGGCGTCGCTTTCACGCTGTTGTCATTTCGCTGTGGTAAAAAAATTCGAATGCCTATTTTCTCCTGTTCAGCCGTTCTCTTCGATCTGGATGGAGTGCTGGTAGACTCCACGCGGGTGGTGGACCGCGAGTGGCGGCGGTGGGCACAGCGGAAGGGAGTGGATGGCGATGCGGTGATGGCGATCGCTCACGGGGTGCGCACGATCGAGGTGATCCGGCGCGTGGCGCCGCATCTCGATGCGGAGGCCGAAGCGGCAGAAATCGAAAATGAGGAAGCGCAGGATCCAGGCGTGTTTGCGATGCCGGGCGCGGTAGAAGTTGTGCGATCAATTCCGGCTGGGCGCTGGGGCGTGGTGACTTCGGGATCGCGGTTGTTGGCGAGCTCGCGGATGCGTTATTGCGGACTCCCCGTACCGGAAGTGCTGGTGACCGCCGATGATGTAAATCATGGAAAGCCGCATCCGGAGCCGTATTTGAAGGGGGCGGAGTGGATCGGTGTTGCTCCTGCGGAATGCTTAGTGATTGAGGATGCGCCGTCGGGAATTGAATCGGCGCGCGCGGGCGGGATGAAGGTCATCGGTTTGGCGAGCACGTATGCGCCGTCGAAGTTGGCAAAAGCAGATGCAGTGGTGCAGAAGCTGGCGCGGATTCAGGCATCAGCGAATGGGTCGGGGAAGATGGTTATTGATATTTTACGGTAATGGGTCTTCTTCGCTATCTCCAACTTTTGCGTTCTTTCTTCAAATAGTCCTTGGGATAGAGTCTTCGGGCGATGCCGGAGAGGGCCGCACGATGAGACTTCGGCTTCTCCAGAACGAGAACCTTCCCGCCGAGAACGCTGACGAGCACTTTGTCGCCGGGCTTAAGTTGGTGCGCGTCGCGGGCCTCTCGCGGAATTACGATCTGATTCTTCGACGACAGGATAGCTTTAGCCATACCTTACATTATGGCAGAAGGTAAAGCGGTGTGATTGACGCATCTCTAAGCGTCTATATTATTTCCACTGCGCAGCGTTCACCTTCCGCTTATGTCGGACATCGAGATTACGGACGTCGGCACGGTTATACGGGGGCTTGGGTCACCAGAGGAGGAGATAGGGGGGCTCGCAATGAAGATGCTGTAAGCTTCTCGGCGCTGGTGTTACGAGCGAGGCTTACGTTGCCCAATTCTCTTCTCAGAATATCCAAGTAGGCCTCCTTAATCTTGCAATGGGGGGTCAAGGCCGTGATTGGCTGCCGAAGTCTCAAACGATACTCGTCGGTGCGACAGTCAGGGCACAGTAGGACTGCTTCAACGAATTCCAAAGGTGGGAGATACGAATGTGCTTCGAGGTAGTGCGGGATGCCTCCGGGTGCAAGGTAGACGACGTCCAATCCTGGCACAAATATGTTTTCCTGAGACCAAATTGGACCCGGAGACTTCAGGTTATTCGCCACACACAGAGAACAGCGTTGGATGCCCCGAAAGCAATATTGCGCATACGCTTCTCGACTTTGCTTAACGATCTCTTTCAGTTTGGGAACCAGAGCAACTGGCGCCGGGCCAGGTGCTGAAAACATTTGGATGTTCCAGCCAGCCAACGGCACGCAAGGGAACTGACCAATTGGCAGGATCGAATGGCCCGCCATGATATCGGCAAGTGTCCAAATCTGCTATGTACATGCAAGAACCCAATCTGAGCCCTAACTAACGCAGCCAGTCTTCCAGTTCTATTCCTCGGTCGGTCTTTTCGTCGCGGTATTTCACAATCACGGGCGTGTAGAGCGAGAGATTCCATTCTGCCGCTTTGCCTTTCTTGACCGCACGCGATCCGGGGACGACCACAGCGTTCTCCGGAACTTCTAGCGAAGAGTCGGCTGTGGCGCGGTAGACTTCGCCCTTGACTAGATCGTAGAGCGGCGTGGAGCGGGTCAGGATTGTGCCTGCACCCAGCACGGCGTGGGCTCGCACCAGCGTGCCTTCGAAGATGCCGCAATTGCCGCCGACCAGTACGTCATCTTCGATGATGACGGGCGCGGCGTTGACCGGTTCGAGAACGCCACCGACCTGCGCGGCGGCGCTGAGATGGACGCGTTTGCCGATCTGCGCGCAGGAACCGACCAGCGCGTGCGAATCGATCATCGTGCCTTCGTCGACATAGGCGCCGACATTGATGAACATCGGCGGCATGCAGATCACCGAGGGTGCGACGTAGGAACCCACGCGGGCGGATGATCCGCCGGGGACGACGCGCACGCGATCTGCGATGGAGAAATGGCGGGCAGGGAAGGTGTCTTTGTCGACGAAGGAAAGGCCAGCGGTCATGTCGGCGAGAGCGCCGAGGCGGAATCCCAGCAGGATGCCTTGCTTGACCCAGGGGTTGACGGTCCAGCGATTATCGATTTTCTCGGCGGCGCGGATTTTGCCTTCTGTGAGCTGGTCGCGGAATTCAAAGAAAACTTCGCGCGCGTCCGGATCGTGTTCGACTTCGCCTTGCGCGGCCAGGCGCTCGATGGAGGATTTCAGGGACATGGAATGGATGATTGTCGATTGACGATTGTGGGTTTGTCAAAACCGGAACCCAAGGTCCCTCCACTCCGCTTGCTTCGCTGCGCTCCGGTCGGGATGACAAGTTTCTTCAATCACAATAAGAAATCATCAATCAGGAATTTGTTCTACACGCACTTGCACTCACTGCGGATGAGCACGCCGGTCATGGCGTGGGCGGCTTCGCGGGCATCCGCGAGAGTGGGATAGGGGCCGTGCCAGCGGGAGTGGTTGGCGTCGTGGCCGGAGGGGCGTCCTTTGCCGTGGCTGCATTGGCCGCAACTGCCGCGGTGCAGGACGATTTTGTGCGGTCCGGCGGCCCAGTTTTCGTAGATGAAGAAATCGTGGGCTTCGGAGCCAGGACCTGCTGGCTTGCTAATAAGACCGACTTCGGTGGCAATTTTCTGCAGGCGCGAGCGCGTGTCGCGGCGCATGGGCAGGAGCGGCAAGCGGTAGACTTCTTCGATCTTGCCCATCATCGCTAGAACGGCCTTTACCGGCAGCGGGCTTGATTCGATAAAGTTGGCTTGCATCAACGGAAAATATTTGCGGTGCAGGGCGCGGGCGGCGGTCCAGTCATTGGCGAGCGCGGCGCGAGTGAGTGCAGACATTTCGTGCGGGATTTCGTTGGAGGCGACCGAGACGATTCCGACTCCTCCCAGCGCGATGACCGGCAGCGTGACCGCATCATCGCCGGAAAAAACCAGGAAAGTCTCGGGAACGGAGTTAATCGCCTCGGCAATCTGAGTCATGTTGCCGCTGGCCTCTTTGACGCCAATGATGTTGGGAGTTTCGGCAAGGCGCGCCAACGTGGAGGGTTCGATATTCGCCGCAGTGCGGCCAGGGACGTTGTAAAGAATGATGGGCTTGTCGGGGACGGCATCCGCGATGGCCTTGAAATGGCGGTACTGGCCCTCCTGCGTGGGCTTGTTGTAGTAGGGTGAGGCGGTAAGAATCGCGTTCACGCCCGGGCGGGCGGCCAGGTCTTTGGCTTTTTCGACAGCTTCGTGGGTCGCGTTAGAGGTTGCTCCGGCGACGATGGGGACGCGTCCGGCGGCGACTTCGATGGTGCAGTCGATCACGTGCAGCCATTCGTCGTGGGTGAGCGTGGGGGTCTCGCCGGTGGTTCCGCAGGGAACGAGAAAATCGATGCCGGAGTCGATCTGCCAGGAGACCAGATTGCGCAGGGCAGCGTCGTCGATGGAGCCATCCTGACGGAACGGAGTGACGAGGGCGGTGCCACAGCCACGAAGTTGCATAGGGATAAGATAGCGCGAATAGGGGTGGAGGGAAAATCGGAGCGGGTGTCAGGGCTGGTCTGCTGTTACGATTCTGCTCGTGAATCCTGTGATTCTCTATTTTGGCTCCGGTGAATCGTTTTATCCGGGCGCGGCCTTGCTGTTGGCTGTCGTTGCGACTTCCACTTCCTCTTCTGCTTACTCAATGGCATGGCTTAGGCGAATCGCCACATGGGCAGGCTTAGCTTGCATGATCATGGCGAGTCCGCCATTTTCCTGGGCCATTGACTTGGTCTTCGGTTTCATCTTTCTTCTATGGATTATTTCATCCCATACGGAAGAAGGTTCAAAACGACGCTGGTTTCATAATGCGATTGGGTTAACATTTATTGCGCTATTAATGGCAATGCTCTTTGTGGAGTTAACGCATCGACGAATGCCGCGGATCGAAGCCACCAAAACCAATCGTCTCGTAGTTATTGGAGACTCAGTTTCTGCCGGCTTGGGGGAGCGGTTTGAGCCTTGGCCCAACCTAATGCAGCAACTAACTGGCGTCGAGGTCAGGAACCTTTCGAAACCCGGAGCTACCGTCGCGGATGGATCGGCAATGGCAGACGGAGTGCTCTCCCGGGACCGTCTGATCCTTATCGAGCTTGGCGGGAACGATTTACTTGAAGGGGAACGCCCCGAAATATTCGCGAGCAAACTGGAAACATTATTTGCAAAATTGTCAGCTTCTGGACGCACAGTCATCATGTTTGAGCTGCCATTGCTACCCGAAATGATCCCTTACGGTCAGGCTCAACGACGGCTCGCACGGAGGTTTCACGTTCTCCTGATCCCCAAGCGCTACCTTGCGAGGATTTTATCGGGTCGAGACGCGACCTCGGACGGATTGCACCTTACGGACATTGGGGCGCATCGAATGGCATCAACGATGGCGAAAATTCTCTCGCCGGCCCTGAAAAAGATTCCCGCAGAGCCTACATCTCCCGCCATACATCTTTGAAATCGTAGAAGCCTTTTTTGCCGGCGAGCCATTCGGCGGCGAGAACGGCGCCTTCGGCGAAACCACGGCGGTTCTTGGCATCGTGGCAAAGATAAATGCGGTCCGCGGCGGATTCGAGGACGACCTCGTGCATTCCGACGACCTCACCTTCCCGGAAGGACGTGATCTCGAGTTCTTCCTGGCTGCCGCTAGCTTCGCGCATCAGCCGCTGAATCGAGATCGCGGTGCCCGAGGGCGCGTCTTTTTTGTGGACGTGATGGCGCTCGAAAATCTGGCCGGAGTAGTTGTGGCGAAGAGCGGCGGCGGCGCTGCGAGCGGCATCGAAAAAAAGATTCACCCCGACAGAAAAATTCGCGGCATAGAGAAATCCGGTACCGTGTTGTTCGACCAGTTGGCGAATGCGCTCAAGTTCTTTGTACCAGCCAGTGGTGCCGACGACCATGTCTTTGCCGGCCCGTACGCAGGTTTCGATGTGGGCGATGACGCTGTGGGGAGCGGTGAAATCGATCACTACGTTAATGGCGCGAAGTTTCTCGTCGGTGAGTGCGGCGCAGGCGGCGTTCTCTTTAGTTCCGGCGACGGTGACGTGATGCTTGCGTCCGGCGGCAACTTCTGCGACCAGCGATCCGGTTTTTCCGCGACCCAGCAAAAGAAGATTCATGACCGCATAGACAGCTTACCTCAGGCGTGGCTACTGCGCTCGCCTCGCTCGCGGGGCGGACGAATGCTTCCGCTGCTACACGGTTAGGCGAAGACTTCAGCGTCTAGTTCGGCGAAGAAGGTTTTGTGGAGACGCTGGATCACGTCGGGAACCTCGTCTTCTTCGATGACGAAGGTCAGATTGATTTCGGACGCGCCCTGCGAGATCATGCGGATTTTTTTGTCGGCGAGCTCGCGAAAGACCAGGGCGGCGATGCCCGGGGTCTCGCGCAGATTCTCTCCCACCAGGCAGACAATGGCTTTGCGGCCTTCGTACTTTACGTCGGCGAGTTTGGCGAGATCCGCGGCCAGAGCCGGGATCGCCTGATTGGAATCTACGGTCAAGGAAACGCTGACCTCCGAAGTGGAAACGACATCCACGGCGACTTTGTGCCGATCAAAAGCTTCGAAGATGGTGCGCAGGAATCCATGAGCCAGCAGCATGCGCGGCGCGGCCACATCGATAATCGTGATGCGCTTCTTGGCCGCAATCGCCTTGAAAATGTTTTTGGTGTGCGGGGCGCGGGTAGTGATGCGCGTGCCTTCGCACGAGGGATTGCGCGAGTTCAGCACGTAGACGGGAATATTTTTCTGGATGGCGGGAAGCACGGTGGCCGGATGCAGAACCTTGGCGCCGAAGTAGGCGAGTTCGGCGGCTTCATCGAAGCTGATGACTTTGATGCGGCGGGCATCGGGACAGACGCGGGGATCGGTAGTGAGGATGCCGTCGACGTCGGTCCAGATCTCGATGCGTTCCGCACCCAGGCCGGCGCCGAAGATGGCGGCGGAAAAATCGGAGCCGCCGCGGCCGATGGTGGTGGTGATTCCGGCGCGATTGGCGCCGATGAATCCGCCCATCACCGGAACCTGGCCGGATTGCAACAGGGGCTGAACTCTTTGTTGCAGGCGCGCGTTGGTTTCGTCGTACTGCGGAACGGCCTGCATGTAGGCGCTGTCCGTGATCAGAACCTCGCGCGAGTCGACGTGAGCGCCCTTGAGATCGCGCGCGGCGAAGGCGGCGGCGACGATTTTGCTGGAAAGCATCTCTCCAAAGGCAGCCACGTGGTCGGTGGTGCGGGGAGTGATTTCACCGACCGCGGAGATGCCGCGCAGGAGCTCGTCCAAGGTTTCGAAGTCAGAACCTAGTTCGGAATGAAATTCGGTAAAGCGGGCCGTGCCCAGCAGTTCGCTGGCGGTGTTGTAGTGACGCTCCTGCAGCGAGCGGCAGAGCTTGAGAGCGGTCTTGCGCTCGCCGGCGCCAGCGGCGCGGGCCATGGTCAGCAGCGTGTCCGTGACCTTGGCCATGGCGCTGACTACGACGACGGGTTGTTGCGCGAGACGGCCGTGGACGATGGATGCGACGCGGTCGATAGCCTTAGCGTCTTCGACGGAAGTGCCGCCGAATTTCATGACGATCATCGGCGGGACCCTCTGCTGGCGAAGTCACCGCGGATGCTCGCGAGATCCTTCGCTCCGCCGGAAAAGCGGCGACGCTCAGGATGACGCCCATCGCTTAAGCGACCTGTCATGCGAGGTAGCCTTTCGCCTTCAACAATTCTGCGTTCAGGAGGGCGGCACCGGCTGCGCCTCGGATCGTGTTGTGGGAAAGGACGGTGAACTTCCAGTCGAGCACGCCGCAAGGGCGAAGGCGACCGACTGCGGTGGTCATTCCTGCGCCCATATCTACGTCGAAGCGCGGTTGGGGACGGTCGGAAGCTTCGAGATAGACGACGGGTTGCTCGGGAGCGCTGGGCAGATTGAGATCTTGCGGTTCGGCGCGGTAGGCATTCCAGGCGGCGATGATTTCTTCCGGCTTGGCTTTTTTCTTCAGGCGGATCGAGACCGACTCGGTGTGTCCATCTTCGACGGCGACGCGGTTGCATTGCGCGCTCATGGCGAAGGCGCCGGGGATCACCTTCGATCCATTGAGCTGGCCGAGCAGCTTGCGGGTTTCCTCTTCCATTTTTTCTTCTTCGTTTTTGATGAAGGGAATCACATTGCCGAGAATGTCGAGCGAGGCGACGCCGGGATATCCGGCGCCGCTAACGGCTTGCATGGTGACGGCCATGACGGTTTCGAGGCCGAACTTCTGGTGAATGGGCGCGAGGGCGAGAACGAGTCCTATGGCCGAGCAGTTGGGATTGGTGACGACGTAGCCGCCGGATTTTTTGCGCCAGCCCTGGATGTCGATGAGCTTGATGTGGCCGGCGTTGACTTCGGGAATGACGAGGGGGACGTCGGCTTGCATGCGCAGGGCGCTGGAGTTGGAGACGACGGCGCATCCCGCATCGGCAAAGCGAGGCTCGAGCTCGGCGGCGATCGCGGAATCGAGCGCGGCGAAGATGACTTTGGGCGCGGCTTCGGGCGTGGCCGGAGAAACCTGCATTTTGGCCACGGGCGCGGGAATTGGCGTTTTCAGGCGCCAGCGTGCAGCTTCGGCGTAGACCTTGCCTTCGGAGCGGTCGGAGGCGGCGAGCCATGCCACCTCGAACCAGGGGTGGCGCTCGAGCATCTGGATAAATCTCTGGCCTACGACGCCGGTGGCGCCGAGGATGCCTATAGGAATTTTTCGATTCATAGGGGTACATGAATTTTATATCAGGGGAGGCTGAGAGTTCGGATGGGGGGCAATGGAGGACATTACCAAAGCGTATAGCAAAATTCGAAACGGCACACAGACGGTGCCACATGCATTTTGCCACTGCAGAAGTTGGCTGGCTCTGCCGATAGGGGATGGTGGAGGCAGACCATGCCGGAACTGCGACAGAACTTTTTCACCAAGGAGTGGGTCATCATCGCCACGGAACGGGCCAAGCGGCCGGAGGAATTGGCGACGCATCGGGTGGCGGCGGCGGCGCCGGCGTTTGTGCAGACTTGTCCGTTCTGCGCGGGAAATGAGGATAAGACGCCCCCGGAGGTGATGCGGATTCCGGCGAGCGGGCAACCGTGGAGGGTGCGGGTGATTCCGAATAAATTTGCGGCGTTATCGAGCGAGGTGCAGCCCACGCGCAGCCTGCAGCATCTGCGGCGGCGGATCGATGGATTTGGATTTCATGAAGTGATCGTGGACAGTCCCGATCATTCGCGCTGCATGGCGCTGTTGAACGAAGAGGACGTGGCCTGCATTCTGAGCGTGTACAAGCAGCGCTACAACGCGCTGAGCCTGGATCCGCGGGTGAACCACGTCACGATCTTCAAGAATCATGGAGTGGACGCGGGAGCCAGCCTGGCGCACCCGCACTCGCAGGTGATCGCGACGCCGGTGATTCCCAGCCAGGTGCGGCACCGGCTGTTCGAGGCGCTGCGGCATTATGACGACGTCGGGGAATGCATGTTTTGCCACATGGTGGAACGGGAGGTCGAGGACAAGACGCGGGTGGTGATCAAGAGCGAACGATTTGTGGCGATGGAGGTGTTCGCCTCGTCGACACCGTTTGCGACCTACATTTTTCCGCTGCGGCACATGGCGAGCTTCGGCGATATTTCGGAGATGGAGATTGCGGACTTGGCGCGGGTTTTGCGGACCTTGCTGGCGAAGATTTATGTCGGGCTGGAGAATCCCGACCTGAATTTTATGGTGCGCAGCAGTCCGACGGAGTACAGCGGGGCGCGGCACTATCACTGGTACGTAAGCGTCATTCCGCGGCTGACGCGGGTGGCGGGATTCGAACTGGGGTCGGGGATGTTCATCAATACCGTGCTGCCGGAGGCGGCGGCGGAGTTTCTGCGGAAGATTTCGATTGAAAAGGTGGCGGGGGTGGGGGCGGGACGGTAACACTATCGAGTACTGAGTACTGAGTTTCGTGCGGAAGCGCTGAGAGCTGACGGCGAACGGCTAGGTGCGGTGGGTTTCGTGTCCGTGGTAGGGGAAATCGGAGAGCGGGCCAAATTTCTTTTTTTCGGCATACAAACGCCAGCGCCGGAAGACGATGCGCAGGCTGGCCATCACGGGAATGGAGAGATAGATGCCGAGGATGCCGGCGACTTCCCCGCCAGCCATGACGCCGAAGATCGCGGCCAGGGGATGCAGTTCGACGCTCTCGCCCATGATGCGCGGGGAAGATACATAATCTTGCAGCAAGCGCCAGGCGCCAAGAAAGATGAGGATCACCAGCCAGTGGTGATAACTCATTAACAGAGCCACCCCCACAATGATCAATCCGGCGACCAGCGGGCCGATGACGGGAACAAACTCGAGCACGCCGCCGATGGTGCCGAGAACCAGGGCATAAGGGACTCGCATCGCACCCAGAAAAGCGGAGTAGGCGAGCAGACTCAATCCGGCCAGAGTCAGTTGGGCGCGGATGAAATGGGCGAGCATCTGATTCAAGTCGTTCAAGACATTTTCCAGGAACTCGCGTTGCGGGCGTGACTGGATGGCCGAGAGCAAAAAGACGCCGAAGGCACGGCCATCTTTCAGGAAGAAAATCGAGAGCAGGGGCACGACGAAGAAGAGCCAGGCTTGCTTGGCGACATCAGCCATGCGCAATCCCACGCGCTGCGCCATTCGCGAGATATCGTCCTTGTGGCTGGCGAGAAAGGACTGGACGAATTCGGTGCTGGCCCGGCTCCAGCCATGCTCGGCTCCGAATTGGTTGGCAATCTGCCCGGAACTGAGGGTGTTGAGCAGAGAGGGAAGCGACTGCCCAAGACGTGCGCCCTCGCGAGTGACTCTGGGGCCCACGAGCACAAAAAACACGACGACCAGAGCGAGGAGCAGGGAATAGATCACGGCGATGGCGCGTCCGCGGCCGCGCAGCACGCGCTCCAATTGCGCCACCAGCGGGCTGACCAGATAGGCGAAGAAGATGGCGAACAGAAAAGCAATCAGGGTGGCGCGAGCGACGTAGAGAAAGCCCAAGCCCAGTGCGAACAGCAGCACCGTGACCAGTACCCGCGCCGTACGTGAGTCAGTCAGCAGCAATAAATTTTCCAGAGGGCGTCTCGATTCTGCCGCCGGGCAAACTGGAGCTAATCCCGGACCACTTCGGTATCATCGGCGGGAATCGAAACCCGCATCAGTTTGAACTGATCTTGATCATCCAGCCACAGGGCCCAGTCAAAGCTCTCACCTTTCAGGTTCAAGCGCAATAACTCGCGCTGGGCGCCGCGGAAATTGATTTTTTCTTTGCCCACCAGATCCAGGCGAACATGAATCGAGGTGCGGTCCTGAGGGATGAGCACGCCGAAATCTCCGGGTCCCTGCTGGCACTTAAGATTTCCGGCTGCAGATTGGCATTCGGTGGCCAGGTAGCGCCAGGCCAGAACCTCGCGGTGAATGAAGAAATTATTGTCGAGAATGGCCGAAGTGTTGGGCATGAGGAACGGCTGTTCGGCGGGTTTGCTGGTGTTGGGAGCGGTGATCTTCTCCATCAAGAACTCGTTGTTGGGGAGCACGGACAGGGAACCGCCGGAGACCTGGCTCCATTCGTAGCGCAACAACTCGCCGGTGGGAGTGATCTCGAGATACGATTTCTGGCTGGCGGGATCGTCGCCCACGGTTTGCTTGAATTGCGATTTGATGATGCTGACTCCATTTTGCTGCTGAATGGTGAAGCTCTCGGTGGCGACGCGTTGGCCTTTGACAAAGATTCCGAACGAGCCGGAGTCGACTGTTTTCGACGTGGATTTGGCTTGTTCCTTCTTGTCCCGGGCGTGGCCGCCGGAAAGGGCCGCAAGGCAGAACGACAATGCGAAAACGATGGTTCGGAGGCTGGCTGTTTGAGACTTCACTCGACTTCTCCTTGTTCGGTGCGGATCGCGATTTTTGTCAGGCCAAAGGTGGCCACGATCTCGGCGGCGATGGCATCCACGCTGCGATTTCCAGTTTGGATACGGGTTAAGGCTTGGGAATAACCCTTTCTTCGCGCGTTATACAAGTTACGAAACTGCTCCGGACTGCGCAGCAGCGGGCGTTCCGTTCCAAGCGCAGCGCTTTGCTCGCAGCAGCGTTGCCACAACTCATCGACTGGTGCGTCGAGAAAGATGGTGGGCACGCCCGCAGCCTGCAACAGCGCAGCATTTTGCTTTTGCACAAAGGCTCCGCCCCCCAAGGCCACGATCCTGCCGCCAGCGCCGCGCAATTCATCCAAAAGATCTTGAAGCGCGGCGTGTTCGGCGCGGCGAAACTCCGGCTCGCCGGAATCGCGGAAGATCTCGGCAATGGGCCGGCCTTGACGACGCACGATGCGGTCATCCAAGTCCTCGAAAAGCCAATGCAAGCGCTGGGCGAGAGCGCGACCCACGCTGGTCTTGCCCGCCCCCATGAAGCCCACCAGGAAAAGGGCGTTGGGCGCGGCCCTAAGCTTGCGTTTACGAGCAGGACGGCGCCGCACACGAGTGCGCGCATGGAGACCGGCCGCTATGCCAGAACGCTTCTTCAAACGATCCGGGTTTCTCTTCTTTTTCTATTTGGTGGAACGTTTTCTGAGGTGAATTTTACCACTGAAGCTGCGCAGGACTACGGTCGAAGAGGCCGCCGCGCGACCCATGGTACCCCAGAAGGCACTTCCTCTTTCAATGACGTAAGGAACGTGTTGCCTGGGCTGGAGGTGAATATCGTCGTGCACTTCTCCGCGCACCGAGCGGGCGCTGACGTCGGCGGAGGTGGAATCGGGAACCAGGGCTTCGATGTCGCCGCTATGGCTGGTGAGGCGGTATTCGCCCCGATCGCCAAAGTCGCCGACGTAGCTGATGCCGCCGCTGGTGGAAATCACCTGCACCAGCGGGCCGGTGACTTCACGGAGGGTCACGTTGCCGCTGAGCGAATCGACTTCCACGTGCCCATCTTGCACGTTGGAGAGAGTGACCGGGCCGTTGAGGGTTTTCACGCGTACATGGGCACTGACGAGATCGCGAACGTCCACGGTGGCGCCGGCGCCTTCGAGGGTGACATCGCCATGCAGTTTCTCGGCATGCAAAGCGCCCGCGCTGGAATGCAAGGTAACGCTGGCATCGGCGGGAACCAGGATCTCATAATCAATGCTGCCCGAGCGGGCGTCGGCCCCGGGCAGGAGATGAGAGACAACCTCGACGCGATTGCCGGTGACGTTGTTGTCGACCTCAACCTTGTCGGAGGATAAAGTCGCGTTGATTACGACGAAATTTCCCGTGGAGGGTCGAACGGAGATGGAACCGTAAGGATTGTTGATCGAGATGCCAGACTTGGGTCCAACGTTGAAGCGGTATTCCTTATGAGTTTCGGCGGCGAGAGTTGGTGCCATCAAAGTGGTGGCCAGGGTTGCGCCGATCAGTGCGAATTCGATAGTACGCCCGGTCATATGGTTCCCCGAAATCCAGTTTCTAACATCCGCATTGTGCCTGTACCAAAGCAACGCCCGCACAGAAAAACCCGGCCCCATTATGGCAGAGAACGATCCAAAGCCAACTCAAAAAGCATAGCTTTCTGCTGGTAAGCATCCATGAGCGAGCGATGAGCCTCTTCATCATTGGGATCGGCGGCGACGCTGCTCTTGGCATCTAGAATGTACTGGTTTACACGACGCAAGTTCTCAGCGTACTGGGCCTGCAGGGCAGGCGACTGCTCCGCGATCTCCTGAATGAGGTCGTCGTCGTTCAGACCGGCAATGGCGGCATCGGATTCCGCCGAGCCGACGTACTGGTTATTGGCGACCTGGCGGGAAGGCAAATGTTGCCGAACCAGAATGCCCGCAGTAATCAGAAGTGCGGCTGCCACGGGAAGTAACCAGCGCAAGGCGCGGGAAGTGCTGAATGCCGGGAAAAAGGAGTGGGCGGCGGGCTGTGGGCGGATCACTCCTTCCTTCCGCAACGCAATTTCGATGGAGTTCCACACCCGTGGACTGGGTTCATGGGACGAGCTCAGTTCGCCGGCTGCGCAGGCGATCAGCAAAAGTTCTGCGACCAGCGCGGCGCATTGCGGGCAATCCTTCAGGTGAGCCCGTTGGGCGATGCTGCTGACGGTTTCGTTTTCTGCCAAACTCTCTTGCAACTCAATGCAGGTCATACTACTCTCCCCAAGCCCCTGCTGCCTCAGTGTACTGCCGTCGGTCCAAAATCTTGCAATCGTTCCGCTTGCCCAAGCCGGTGAACCGCCAGTCTGCGCTGGCTGGTTTCATGGTGCTGTGTCTGTCATCTACTTGGTTGCATGTATTGCGTCTCAGGATTTCTTCGTATTTAGGATTTCTCCGCTTTTTCCGCGCGGTTCATCCGGAGCAGATCACGCAACTTCATTCGTGCTTTATGTAACTGCGACTTGCTGTTCCCGATCGAACATCCGACGATCGCGGCGATCTCATTATGTTCGTAACCTTCGACGTCGTGAAGCACAAAAATCGTGCGATAGCCGGGAGGGAGGTCGCCCACTGCCTTCTGCAATTGCAGCCGGTCAATGGATCCGGCCAAGGCCAAATCTTGCGCCCCGAAATCCTTCTTCGGAGTATCGTCTTCGGTCACCTGCGTCGTTTCTTCCAACGAAACCACCGGCAGGCTCTTCTTTCTGAGATGCATCAGGACCACGTTCACGGATAACCGATGCAGCCAGGTGGAGAAAGCCGATTCACCGCGAAATGTCCCAATCTTGCGAAACAACTGCAGGAACGCTTCCTGGGTCAGATCCTCGGCTTCCGCCGTGTTCGATGTCATGCGCAGACACAACGAGTAAACCCGCCGCTTGTGCTTATCGTAGAGGAGTTGGAACGCCTGGGCGTCCCCCTGCTTGGCTCTTTCGATCAACGCGGCTTCTGCGGTATCGCTGGGCTGTCGTTGTTCTGGGTCGGTCAAGTTACCTATTCCGGCCGCACCCCATGAGATGCGGCTAACTATCTTTGCGTTGTACGGCTTGCAGCGATCGCGAGAAAACTAAGGTAACGGCTGTATTCAAATTATTAGAGCAATTCTACGGTTCTTTGGATTCGGTGATTCGCTGCTGCGTCGTGGGAAATCCTTTGCTTATGGTGTGTTGGACGAGTCGGCCTTTCCGTTATAAACCCGATCCACAAATTAGAGTCGCAATCTTCGAAAATTGGTAAGTTCTCAAGCTGGCTGCGGCGCCTTTTTTGTTGTCGTGATGGTCTCCAAACCGTGACCGTGGGGACCCAATTCTCTTTGGCGAAGCAGGAAGGCGAAGGTCAATCCCAAAAAGCCCAGGATGGAAAAGATCCACATACCGAGGTTGTAGCCACTGGGATTATTCGCCCCGGCATGGCTGTGGTCATTGGCCCAGCCGATCATAAGATTGAAGCCGGCCAAGCCTATGTTTTGGATCATGGTCATCAGACCGTAGGCCGTGCCGAGTTTCGACTGGTCGACTAGGTAGGCGACGGAGGGCCACATCACGGCTGGAATCAGGGAAAACGCGATACCCATCATGGCCATAGTGAGAAGCAGGATCGGCGGCAAATGATGAGCCAGGAGAGAGAAGTGGCCGTTTTCCGTGGATGGCAGATAGACCGTCACATAGCTGGCGGAATGGATGTAAGCCATCATCAGATAGACCGGGATCAGCAGCAGCGAGCCCAGCATCATCAACAGCGCCCGTTTTCCGAGTTTGTCCACGAACAGCCCAAAAGCGGGAGTGCCGAACATGGTAAATAGAGTGAGCATGCCTACCAGGTCACCGCCCGCCTCGCGGGTGACGTGGTGAGCGTCCATGAAGAACTTGTACGCGAAAGTCTCAAAGGGGAAGATGCCGGAGTAGAACGTAACGCACAGGGCAACGATGTACCAGTACGACAACCCAAATGCTTTGAGATCGCCGAAGACGACCTTGTCTGTGGCTCCGGCCGGACCGATCTGGTATCTCTTCTCTGCATAAACCTCAAGCGCCCAGTAGATGGCCGCGCCCACCACGCAGAGAGCCCCAAATCCAACCGAGATCAGCAAGGGATTGCGCCAGTAAGAATAGGCGAATCCTGCCCAGGAAGGCGATTGCTGGGCCAGGAGGGTTCCCGCCCTCGAAATCATCAGGTTGATGCCGAAGGCGAAGCTGAGTTCTTTCCCGCGGAACCATTTGGCAACGGCGGTGGTAACGGCGACAATCAGCGATTCAGCGCCCAGCCCGAACAGCAGGCGCCCGGTCGCCATCACGCTGAGCAGACCGGAGAGGGAGGTGACCACAGAACCGAGAAAACACAATACTCCGAAAATGAAGATGGCTTTTCGGGTGCCGATGCGATCGACAATGTAGCCGCCGATCAGGACCATTACGACGTTCGGCATGCTGTAGATCGCCTGCAGAAGACCGATGTTGGAATCGGAAAATCCGAGTTGCTTGGTCAGCAAGTCTGCGATTGGGGCAATACAGTCATAGACGTAGTAATTGCCGAACATCGTCAGGCTGACGAAGATCAGCACCAGCCATCGGAAGGCGCGGCTGGGTTCGGGACGAGCGGTGTCGTGCATGCGGGCCTTTTTCTTCGAGAAATGGCGAGGAGTACGAGCAGAGAAGCTTAGCAGAGTTTAGCGGTTGGCTCCTAGTCGGCAAGTTCTGCGGTAGTGGTGCAGTTTCAAACTGCACCACTACCAGTCCTGGCCAAATAATGGCCAGATCGCCTTCGGCTCAGGATTTGAGCATCAGATCGCCAGCCATGACATGCGCGTGCAGTTTGTATTTCCCATTGCCCTCTTTTCGAACTGAATTCCCGAGCCAGCCCTTGGGATCGCCGAATTGCGTGCCGCTAACATCGCCGAATCTGACCGAGAGATCGACGTGGGCGTAGTCTTCGGGACTTCCCACCTGAATGGTCAAATCGCCTCCCGTGAGCTCAAGATCTTTGTCTCCCGCCACACCGTCGACCGAGAGGTCGCCGCCGCGCATCCGGGCGTACAGGTTTGTCGATTTGGGGATCTCGATCGTCACTTGCAACTCGTTCTTCGGCACATGCGAGAGCTTGAGATCGACGGCTCCGTCCGAGCGCTTCAACTGAATCTTGATTTTTTTTTCCAGCCCAATGTTTTTGCCCTCAACGTGAACGGATATCTTCTCCGCGTCGCTGCCCACCACGCGGAAATCTCCATTGCGCAGGTGCAAACGGAGGTTGGCACCGCTGGGCAAGTTCGTCTCAAAGCCCTGATTGCGGAGCCCGGTGGTTTCCTGCGCGGTCTGGCACAAAGCCACACACGTGAGCAACAGAGAACACCCCAAAAACCGAAACAGGTTTTTCATAGAAACCCCCACATCTGCACAATACGCAAGAGACCGCCGAAGGTTCCATCTTTTTTATCTCTGTGGCACTCTTTAAGGACAGCGCACGCCGTGTTCCTGTAAGTCGCCATCAATGAACGCCTAGCCGGGTGGTCGGTCTGGCAGCGAGGGGCTAACTCCCCACATACCTGGCATATAAACTTCGGGCGACGGCGGTGTCAGTGGTGCCTTTGATGATGGCGCGGCCGTCGGGAAACAGCGTCATCTCGTAGGGACTGTGCCAGAACTTCAACACGAAGTCGTTGTGGCGGACAGTGCCGTGAGGCTGAAGACGGCGCTCCATCTCGGCGAAGTCAATGGGGCGTTGCCGCTCATGGATTTGGACGGAATTCCTGCCGCAGAGGGTGATGTGCGGACGTCCCTCGCCAGCGAGGTGGATAAAATCGCGCTGGCCACAGGCCCGGCAGCCGGGGCGGGCCTTGGCCGCGGAAATCCTGGCGTGTTCGTTGGTCCAGAGATCGAAGGACAGCAGAGTTCGGCGGAGTTGCGGGCTGTCGGCTCCGCCGACTAGGAATTTCATGGTTTCGGTAGCGGCGATGGAAGCGATCAGATTGACGGCCGAGTTGAGAATGCCGGAGGTTTCACAAGTCTCGACCATTCCGCGGGGAGAATCCGCGAAGATGCAGGCCAGGCAGGCGGTTCGACCGGGCACGACGTTCAGGGTCACGGCATAACTTCCCACCGCGGCCAAGTAAATCCAGGGCAGCGAGCGCGCGATGGCGTAGTCATTGACCAAGTAGCGGGTTTCGAAATTGTCGGTGCCATCGAGAATTAAATCCATACCCTCAAGCAGCAGTTGAATGTTGGCGGGGATCAGATCTTCGACTTTGGGTTCGACCACGACCTGGGAATTGAAGGCGGCGATTTTGCGCGCGGCGGCGATGGCCTTGGGTAGGGATTCGGCGGCATCGGCCTCATCGAAAAGAGACTGGCGCTGCAGGTTGCTGGGCTCGACGTAGTCACGGTCAATAATGCGGAGCGTGCCTACGCCGGCCCGGGCCAGCAGGCCAGCCAGGGCCGAACCGGTGGCTCCGCAACCGACGATGCCCACGCGTGCCGCCGCCAGCTTGTGCTGACCCGCTTCGCCAATCCCACGAAACAGGACTTGGCGCGAGTAGCGCTCAGTCCACGGCGAGTTCGTTTCTGGAGAATCGAGTCGAGGTTCCTTTGGTGTTTCCTGTGCCAAAGAGGTCACCAGTGTGCCACAGCAAAACCATTATTATAAGTGGCTGGGTCGAGTGGAGTTGAACGGCGGCGGGCGCAGTACGGAATGCGAGCATCCGACCCACTTGATACAACGACAGTTTGGGCGGCTCCCATCGAAAGTCAAAGAGCCCCGAATTCAAGGAAACCTTTGCCGAAACGGTACGCGACAGTTCTGACCGCGATGATCGTGCTGTGGGCTGCGGTGCTGTCCTGCCCGGCTTGGGCTCCGCAGGAACCGGCCCAGACTGAGGCCTCGCCGCCCGGTTCCCAATACGAAGGAATGACGGCTGAGAGCGTGGAACTTCCCGGGATCGGGGAGCATGATCGCGGCCACCTGCTGAAGTTGATCGCGCAACAACCGGGGATGCCGCTGGAGCGCGAGCGCATCCGGGAAAGCATTCGCGCTTTGTATGCGACGGGCCGGTTCGCCGACATACAGGCGGAGGTTGCCCCCTCGGGGGCGGGAGTGGTGCTGACGTTTGTAACCTCACCCAACTTTTTCGTGGGAGCGGTGCGGGTAGAAGGAGCTCCCACGCGACCGACCGCGAACCAGATCGTGAACTCGTCCAAGCTCCAACTGGGCGAATTGTTTACGCAAGAAAGGATGAACCGGGGGCTGGAGAACATCCGGCAACTGATGCAGGAGAATGGTTATTACCGGGCGCGCGTGACGTCGGAGAGCACGTCAAACCCCGCCACCCAGCAGGTGGATGTGCTGTTTCATGTGACTGCGGGATCGCAGGCGCACGTGGGCCGGGTGACGGTCACTGGCAGTTCCAAACTCTCCTCCGGCGATGTTCAATCCATTGCGCACATGAATTCCGGGGATCGCCTGACGGCGCAGCGGGTCAGCGAGTCCTTGCAGCGGCTGCGCAAGAGATTCCAGAAACAGAATCGGGTTTTGGCCCAGGTTTCGATTGCCGAGCAGACCTACCGTCCGCAGACCAATGCGGTCGACTTTACTTTCCAGATCGATCCCGGGCCGGTGGTTTTGATCTCGGCCGAAGGTTTCCACATCAGCCGGGGCACACTGAAACGGGAAATTCCTGTCTACGAGGAAAATGCAGTTGACGACGATCTGCTGAACGAAGGCAAGGCGAACTTGCTGAATTACCTGCAGACACGTGGCCATTTCGATGCCAAGGTTGAAATCAAGAAAGAGAATGAGCCCGCGATCATGCACGTGATCTATGTGATCGATGCCGGGCCGATCCACAAGCTGGTGCTGGTCGAGATCACCGGAAACAAGAACTTTCTGGATACTGCCACGCTGCGCTCATACCTGCAGATTCAACCTGCCCACCGGTTCCTCAGCTATGGAAAGTACAGCGCCGCTCTGCTCGCCGCGGATGTGGCTACGTTGCAAGGGCTCTATCGTTCCAACGGTTTTCGCCAGGTGCAGATCACGACCGCAGTGCAGGACAATTATCAAGGAACGCCAAACAAACTTGCGGTGCAAATCGCCATCTCAGAGGGGGAACGGACGCGGGTTGGCGAGGTGCATGTAGTGGGCAATAAAGAAGTCCCGACGAATCAGTTGCCGGAATTGACCACGGAGCCCGGACAGCCGTATTCCGATCAGGATTTGGGCAACGATCGGGAAAGAATCCTTGGCTACTACTTTGACCACGGCTTTCCTAACGCATCACTTGAGATCACGACCGTGGCTTCCACAAAAGAACCGAATCGCGAGGACGTGACCTACACCATCCACGAAGGCGAGCGATTCACGGTGGACCAAGTCATGGTGGCCGGGTTAGAGCACACGCGAGACTATGTGGTACAGCGTGAGTTAGAAGTTCACCCGGAAGATCCGCTCAGCCAGCAGGACCTGCTCAACACGCAATCCCGGCTCTACAACCTGGGAATCTTCAACCAGGTGGATACGGCGGTGCAGAACCCGGAGGGTACCGATCCGCAGAAGAACGTGCTGGTGCAGGTGCAGGAAGCGAGGCGTTACACGTTCACATACGCCCTCGGATTGGAATTCCAGACCGGCTTGCCGGCAGGCACCACCGCTCCGCAAGGCGCAACCGGAGTGAGCCCGCGAGTGGAGTTCGATGTGACGCGGCTCAACCTGGGCGGGCGGAATCAGACTCTGACCTTCGAGTCACACGTCGGAAGTCTGGAACAGCGAGGGCTAATCAGTTACACGGTCCCGAAGCTGTTAGACAGTGACAAATGGAAGCTGATCTATACAATTTTTTACGATAACAGCCTGGACGTAGCGACCTTTACTTCGCAGCGGCTGGAAGGCAAAATTGACGTGCGGCAGCAGATCGGCAGTTCTGGAACCGAGCCGGGAACGCGGCCGGGGCCGAGTTCGATCACCTACCGCTTCGATTTTCGCAGGGTAAAAGCCAGCCACTTCGCCACCGCCTTTAACCCCGGTGAAATTGCGCTGTTGTCGCTTCCGGCGCGCGTGGGAGGCCCGGGATTCACGTTCATTCGCGATAAACGCGACAATCCACTGGAAAGCACGAAGGGGGCTTACTTCACGCTGGATGGGCTGATGGCGTCGCACTATGTCGGTTCCGAAGCAGATTTTGGGCGAGCGCTGGGGCAGTATTCCACCTATTACGCGATGGGCAAAGGCAGACCGGAACAGCAGTACGTATTTGCCCGCTCGACCAGCATCGGTCTGCAGCAACCGTTCCTGGGAACAAAGATTTTGCCGCCCGGATCCTGCCCGCTGAACTCGGCGGGGGAGCCGACTTGTACCGACATCACGACGATTCCGTTGCCTGAGCAATTCTTCGCGGGCGGCGGCAACTCTCATCGTGGTTTTGGGTTGAATCAGGCAGGACCGCGCGATCCGAATTCGGGCTTTCCGCTGGGCGGTACGGCATTGTTCGTAAATAACTTCGAACTGCGCTTTCCCCAGACCTCATTGCCATGGCTGGGGCAGGGATTCGGGTTCGCTATTTTTCACGATATGGGAAACGTCTTCACCGCGCCGCACGACATGTTGAAGGGCTTGCTGCGCTGGCATCAGCCAAGTACCCAACCGTGCCTGGCCAGTGGTACAACGACCTCCCAGTACTGTACGGCTTTCAACAACTCCGGCTATGATTACACTTCGCACGCGGTGGGAGTGGGCGTAAGATACAAGACGCCGATCGGGCCCTTGCGTTTTGACTTCGGGTACAATCTGAATCCGACCCGGTATTTCCAGACGGTCACGACCACAGGTTCACAGACGACCACGCTAGAGACGCAGCGCCTTCGTCATTTCAACGTATTCTTCAGTATAGGTCAGCCATTTTGATGGACAGGTTTTGCGCAAATCGAACCATTGCGGCGTGCGCCGCATTTCTCTTTCTCTCGCTGTGCGTGCTGACGGCTCCGGTGGCACGCGCAGCCGAGGTGATCGACCGCATTGTAGCGACGGTGAACGGGCACATCATCCTGCAAAGCGACTGGGACGAAGCGCTGTGTTACGAGGCGCTTTTGAACGGACGGTCGCTTACGCAGTTCAGCGACGACGATCGCCGAGCCACGCTCGACCGGCTCATTGATCAGGAGTTGTTAGGAGAGCAGATGAAGTCGGCGTCGTTCCAGCATGCGTCGGAGGCGGAGGCCGCGAACGAGGTTGCCCAGGCAAGGAAATTGTACCCGGAGGCGGCCACCCCTGAGGGTTGGCAGGCGGTGCTGACAAGATTTGGACTGACTGAAAAAGCCGTGATTGCGCATGTGCAAGAACAGATCGACTTGATGCGGTTGGTGGATGCGCGCCTGCGCCCGGCCGTGCAGATCGATTCGAAGTCGATCGAAGCCTACTACCGCGAGAAGTTTGTTCCGCAACTGAAGCAATCCGGCGCCGGCGATGTGTCTCTCGCCGATGTATCGGGCAAGATCCGCGAACTGCTCACCGAGGAAAAGGTGAATGAATTAATGGTTTCGTGGCTGCAGTCCTTGCGTTCGGAAAGCAAAGTGAGCCTGCCGGGCGGCGGCGAGTCGCCGGGTGAGGGAGTGCAGACGCGGTGACCGAACCGGCCGCCAGACCCCGCCGCTGGTGGAAATATCTGCTGATCGCTGCCGGCCTTCTGGTAATGGCTATGCTCGCGGCCCTGTGGTACTCCACCACGAATTCTTTCCAGACCTACGTGCGCCGGAGGATGATACAGGAAATCGAGCGCATGACCGGCGGGCGCGCGGAAATCGGCAGCTTTCATGTGGTTCCTTTCCACCTGCAGGTCGAAGTGCGCAACATTACCGTGCACGGCAAAGAAGGGCCGGAGGAGGTTGCTCTGGCCCATGCCGACAGCTTGGTGGCGCACCTGAAGGTGATCTCATTCCTGCGGCCGGAATTCGGTTTTCACGCCCTCGATCTCGAGCATCCGACCATCCACATTGCGATTGGGCATGACGGGGCGACCACCAACGTTCCCGCGCTGCGTGTGGTGCCGGCCGCACCGGCGAATGTAACGGTCGAGCAACTGTTCGCGTTGTCCATCAATCATCTCTCGGTGCACAACGGGGAACTGCTTTGGGGCGACCGGAAAATTCCGCTGGACTTTTCCGTGCAAGGCGCGAATTTGCAGATGGACTACTCCTATCTTCGCAATCACTATGAGGGCCATTTATCGCTGGGCAAGGTGGATACTGCCATTGAAAATTACCGGCCGTTCTCCTGGATGACCGCGGTGGATTTCGATCTGTCGCGCACTTTCGCCGATGTGCAATCGTTGAAGTGGAATTCCGGCCGCTCCTCTCTAGAGTTGAGCGGGCGCATCACCGATTTCCAGAATCCACGCGTGGATGGAAGCTACTCCGCGCAGATCAACCTGGAACAGGCTGCCGCCATCGCGCGGAGGCGCGATCTGCGAGGAGGCACCGCCGAATTAAAAGGGAACGGCCACTGGTCGTTGAACGACTTCACCACGGATGGGGAGGTGATGTTGCGCGACCTGGCGTGGTCGCAAGAACAATTTTCGCTGAAGAAAGCCGGAGTGGCCGCCGATTACCAGGTCAGCGATCAGGAGATCAAGCTCTCAAAGGTGCGCGGTACTGTTCTGGGCGGAAGTCTTACGGGCGATGCCCAGGTGGATAACTGGCTGCACAGCGTGCCCCTGCCAAGCGCAAGCAAATCGAGAAAACAAGAATTGCCGGAAGTGGTCGCGGCCCCGCCGCCTTTGAAAAAAGGCCAGATGCCGAAGACGGCGGGGGTGCAGAGCGGCAGCCTGCATGTGAAGGTGCGCGACGTGTCGGTTGCCGAAACGGCTTCGGCTTTGGACGTACCGGCTCATCCGCTGGGACGATTTCGCCCCGTAGGTTTGGCAAATGGGACGGTCGATGCGCTCTGGAAAGGCTCGCCACAAAACGCAGAGATTGGGTTCGACTTCGAGGTGAGCCCGCTGGCTCATGCGGGAGTCCGGGAACTGGCGCTGACCGCACAATTGCAGGGCGAATATCGAGCCGCCAGCGATTCGCTGGAACTGGCGAAATTCAATCTGTCCACTCCTGCCTCGAAGATCGAAGCTTCCGGGTTGCTGGCGGCTTCGTCCACACTGCACTTTTCAATCTCGACTTCCAACCTGGAAGAATGGCGTCCTCTGGTGGCGGCACTGGGCGGGCCGACCGACTTGCCGTTTCGCGTGGAGGGCAATGCGGCTTTCAACGGAGTGGCGGAAGGGACATTCTCGTCGCCTACCCTGGCCGGAACGCTGGTGGCGCAGGATTTTGAATTCACCGTGCCGGCCACTTCGCACACTCCACAAACCGACGTGCATTGGGATTCCCTGGCCGCCAGCATCCAGTTCTCCTCGCACGATCTTTCCCTGCGCGGTGGAACGTTGCGGCGCGGGGAGACCAGCGCGGACTTCGAACTGAACGCGATGCTGCAGAAGGGGCAGTTCACCGAGAACAGTCCCTACACGGCGCGGGTCAATCTGCACGGCGTGGATGTGGCATCAACGGCAGCTCTGGCCGGTTTCGATTATCCGATTTCGGGAACCGCCGACCTCTCGCTGCAGATCTCAGGAACGCGGGCGCATCCGCGGGCGCAAGGACACATCCGGGCTACGAACGCGTCAGCCTATGGAGAGGCGATCGAAAAGTTCGATGCCGATCTGCGCGTGAGCTCGCACGAGGCATCGCTGAGCAACATCCGCCTGACCCATCAAAATGCGGAAGTAACGGGAAGCGCAGCCTACGCTCCGGTGACGCGAGGGTTTCGGCTCGATCTGGTGGGCAAGAACTTCGATCTCTCGCGGGTGCGACAGATCCATCTCAATCCTCTGCCGATCGAGGGGCGCGCGGATTTTACTCTGCAGGGCAGCGGGACCCTGGATGCCCCAGTCATCAGCGCCGATTTTCATCTCCGCGATCTTATTTTCGATCACGAATACTCCGGAGGCTTGAATGTGCAGGCCACGACGCAGAACGGCGAATTGCACTTGACCGGGCAGTCTCAATTCACACAGGGTTCGGTTGTGATCGATGGAAGGGTGGGCATGCACGACGATTTTCCCGCCACCATCACGGCGAAAATGGAGCATCTCGACGCAGGCGCCTTGTGGGAGGCCTATCTTGGCAATCAACTGACGGGGCACTCGTCCACGACTGGATCGGTCACCATGCAGGGACCGCTGCGCTATCCGCGGCGCTGGACGCTGGACGGAACGGTAAACGATCTAGCGCTGGAAGTGGAATACGCGAAGTTGCACAACGTCGATCCCGTGCGCTTCACCTTCGATCATCAAACCATCCATATCGCTCCCACGCACATGGTGGGCGAAGGAACTGACGTCACCGGACACGGGTCGATTCAGTTCACCGGACGCCAGGAACTCGATCTGGTGGCGGATGGTCATGCCGACCTCAGGTTGCTTGCGGGATTCGATCCCAATTTGACCGCTTCGGGATTGATGACGGTCCACATGAATGTTGCAGGAACGCTGCGCGCTCCTCTTCCGCAGGGCACCATCGAAATCCAGAATGGAGCCGCCAATTACGCGGGGCTGCCGAGCGGGCTGAGCGAGATGAACGGGTCGCTGGTATTCACCCAAGATCGCGTCCACATCGAACAACTCACGGCGCGCACCGGCGGCGGCACGGTAGAGTTCAAGGGCGATGCGACCAGCTTCAACCGGCAGGTGAATTTCAATCTCACCGCGATCGGCAAGGATGTGCGCTTGCGCTACCCGCCGGGTGTCAGTTCCACCGCCAATGCCGAACTGCACTGGGTGGGAAACAAATCGTCTTCGACCGTGTCGGGAAATATCATGGTGACCAAGCTGGCGGTGACTCCGGGCTTCGATTTCGGATCTTACCTGGAGCGCAGCCGGCAGTCGGGGTCGATCACGCCGGCGAATTCGCCGTTGTACAACGTGAAGCTGGACATTGCGGTTCACACCGCGCCAGAACTGCAGATGAAGACAGCGGTGGCGCGGCTGTCGGGAGACGCCGACCTGCGGGTGCGCGGTTCGGCGGCGCGGCCCAGCGTGCTGGGGCGGGCGGATATTCTGGAAGGCGACGCGACTTTCAACGGGATCAAGTTTCGCCTGGAACGGGGAGACATCACCTTCGCCAATCCGGTTTCTATTGAACCTCAGCTCAACCTGCAGGCCACAACTCACGTCCGAAACTATGACCTGGATGTGTCGGTGACTGGGACTCCCGACCGGCTGAATGTGAACTACCGCTCGGAGCCGCCTTTGCCGAAGTCCGACATCATCGCATTGCTGGCGTTGGGGCGCACCAGCGAAGAGTCGGAGCAGTTGCAGGAGCAATCCGGGCAAACGCTATTTACCGACGAGGCCACCAACCTGATCATCAACCAGGCTCTCAATTCGACCGTAAGCAATCGGATGCAGAAGTTGTTCGGAGTCAGCCGGATCAAGATTGACCCGCAGGGCCTGACTACGGAGACGAATCCGACGGCGCGTGGACCGCAGATCACGATTGAGCAGGAGTTCGCCAACAACCTTTCTCTCACCTACAGCACCAACGTTTCGCAGAGTTCGGAACAGATCATCCAGGGCGAGTACTTCATCAACCGAAATATTTCGGTGGTGGGGACGCGCGACCAGAACGGGGTGGTCAGTTTCGACGTGCGCGTGCGGCGGCGCAAGAAATAGAATCGCTGGAGGAACGGAGTTCCTCTATCTCCATGAAGTCCCCTGAAATTGGCGTTGTGTATTCGGCGTTGCGCGGGCACATGGTGCAATCGCAGTTGCGGGCCCGCGGAGTTGCGGATGAGCGAGTGCTGGGCGCGATGCTGCGCGTGCCACGGCATGAATTTGCCCCGGAACGCTATCTGGAGCAGGCCTATGAAGATCATCCGCTGCCCATCGGGGAAGGGCAGACGATCTCTCAGCCTTATATTGTGGCGAGCATGCTGGAGGGGCTGGCGCTTTCGCGCAGCGACAAAGTGCTCGAAGTAGGAACGGGCTCCGGGTACGTGACCGCCTTGTTGGCCGAATTGACCGCGGAAGTGGTCTCGATCGAGCGCCACGTCAGCCTGGCGGACCAGGCCCGTGAGTTGCTCGCGCGCATGGGTTATACGAATGTGCGCATCATGGTAGGAGACGGCAGCCTGGGATTTGCCGAACGCGCTCCCTACCACGCGATTATTGTTTCCGCGGCAGCTGCGGAACTTCCGCGCGAACTGGTCGAGCAACTGGCAGAGGGCGGGCGCATGATCATTCCCGTGGGCAATGACGAGGCCCAGCAGTTGCAACTGATCCAGAAAAGAAATGGGCAGCCGCGGACGATGTTGCGCGAGCTTTGCCGGTTTGTGCCGCTGGTTTCGGAAAAGCGGTCTTAGGGAAAGTCTGATTAAGTCCGTGAGCGTTCACCTCAGGGGCTAAAGCCCAGTTAATTTTGCTCGAGTTACGGCGCGTCTAAAGCCGCGCCCTTTCAAAACAGGACTGAATCAGAGGTTCCTTAGGTCTTGGGGGTTAGGTCTCAGGTCTCTGGTCTTAGGATTCAGGTAGGAGGAGATGCCATTCCATCATCGATCCAGATTTTCCTAAGACCTAGGACCTGGGACCTACGACTCAAGACCGGCTGCAGTAGAATCAAACCTTGGCTATCCTGCACCACCTGCGCGTAACGCTTGAGATGATCAAGTGGGAGCACTCGATTTTTGCGCTCCCGTTTGCGCTGTGCGGAGCGATGCTGGCTGCCGGCGGACTTCCCTCGAACCGCCAACTGCTGTGGATCATCGTCGCCATGATCGCAGCGCGCTCGGCGGCGATGGCATTCAACCGCTGGGCGGACGCAGCCCTTGATGCGGCCAATCCGCGAACCAGCGGCCGCGCTCTGCCCTCGGGGCATCTTTCGCCTGGGTTTGTGGTGACGTTTGTGGCCGTCTCCAGCGGCGTGTTCATTCTGGCCGCGAGCCAACTGAACCGGCTCTCGTTGGAACTGTCTCCCGTTGCCCTAGCTGTGTTGCTGCTTTACTCCTACACGAAAAGAGTGACGCGATGGTCGCATCTGGTGCTGGGATTCTCCCTCGGCATCGCACCCGCGGCGGCATGGATCGCGGTGCGCGGCTCGCTCGACCCGCGCATCCTGTTGCTCACGGCTGCCGTTACTTTTTGGGTGGCAGGCTTCGATGTTCTCTACGCCTGCCAGGACTATGAGTTCGACCGCCATGCCGGGCTGCTTTCGCTGCCGAGATTTTGCGGGATTGGTGGCGCCTTGTGGATTGCGCGCGGGTTTCATCTGCTCATGGTCGCCTTGCTGGTTTTGCTGGTGATGGTGTTCGGGCTTGGCGACCTGGCGGCCGGCGGTATTCTCGTCGTCATGTTGCTGCTGATCTATGAACATTCTCTGGTCAAGCCGAATGACCTTTCCAAGCTGAATGCCGCATTTTTCACGATGAATGGTGTGATTTCGGTGTTGTTCTTTGTGTTCGTCGCCGCCGATGTTCTTTGGCGCAGATAGCCGAATTACTTTTGTAACCGACCTTGCCGGTCCGCCTGTTGTTTCTCGATTCCTGCGTCCCCTAGACTTTGAGGTGCGCCCGTTCGCGCATGATCCCGTGAAGCCCTCCCAGGCAAACCCGCGTTTGGATGCTCCATTCGCCTTTCGAGCCGGATTGACCGCGGTGCTGTTCGCCGCCATTCTTGCCCTCTCGCTGAGCTGGAATTTCTACTACGAGTCGATGGCCAATGCTTATTTGTCGTTGGCTTTGGGCAGCGCAGCCATCGTTCTCGGAGTGCTTCGGCGATCGTGGTTCGATCTGCTCTATGTGATACCTGGAGGAATGCTGCTGGCCCTGCTCGACTATCGAGTCATGGGCTACAAGCCGTTCTTCATGGCAGGATTCGCTTTTGCCGGAATGAGTGCGCTGGCGGTTCTGGGCGCGCACGCCATCTGGTCCCGAGGGGAAGAGCGCAAGCTGCTGCTCTATGGGTTCGTGCCGGCGGTTTTGTTTGTCGCCTCGGAATGGTCGGCTACGAGCCTGCTCGATATCACCGAGAAGCTGCATCCGAAAACGTTTGATCTTTTCCTGTATTCGTTCGACAGCAGCCTGCGGGTGCAGGTGAGCTTCCTGGTGGGGCAATTTCTCTGGAAATTTCTGTGGGTCCGGGCGGCCGCGCTGGCAATTTACATCGCGCTGCCGTTGCCGCTGGCTCTGGTGTACGCCTCGCAATTGCGCCGTCAGAAACAGAAAGCTCTGACCGTAATGCTGGCATTCCTGGCGACTGGGCCGCTAGGAGTTTTTTTCTATAACGTGCTGCCGGCTTGCGGTCCCGTGCATTTATTCGGCGGCGCATTTCCTATGCATCCACTATCAACGGCAGATGCCATGCGTTTGAACATCGCGCCGGTGATCATGGGGGGCGCACGCAATGCGATCCCGTCTCTGCATATGACCTGGGTCCTGCTGGTGTGGTGGAATTCGCGCGGCTTGGCGCGGTGGGTGCGGGCCATCGCGGCGTTGTTCGTCGCGCTCACGGTGCTGGCGACCCTGGGCACGGGGGAGCATTACCTAATCGATCTGGTCGTGGCCTTTCCGTTTTCTCTGATGGTTCAGGCGCTGTGCTCTTATTCCATGCCCTTTTGCGAAGGCGAACGCCGTACAGCCTTTCTGTTCGGCACGCTGGTGACGCTGGCCTGGCTGGCGCTGTTAAGCTTCGCGGTCAGGATTTTCTGGATTTCTCCGCTGCTGCCTTGGACGGTGGTGATTGCAACGGCGGGGTCTTCGATTTACCTGTGGCGAAGGTTACTGCAAGCCGGAAGCCAACAAAAACCCGTTCCGATAAAAGCTCTGGCCATCGGCGCGGGAGCCTGAGATGCCCCAGGCTCCTCAATCCGCCGAATGAATTCTCCAGCCTACTGATTCACTCTGAGCAGCAGCATCGTGCCGCTTTCCAGCTTCACGTTGTTCTTGTCAGAAGTGACGACCGATCCCTGCTGCGCATTGGAGTTCGGCGAAAGCTGAATGTTGGAAAGGCCGATCACGCCGGTGGTGTGCCCATTGATGGGAGGCCGGGCGCTATTTGCCGTTTGTCCTGCGTTGGGCGCAGCGCTGGGTTCCTCGGAAGGAGGAGGGCTGGGGGGTGGCGTGGAACCACCCGCCATCGGAGAGCGTCCTGCGCCGCTCGGCATAGGCGCAGCCCCGCCGTTCGGCGCTGGCGGCACGCCTTGATCATTTCCGCCGCTCGCCGGCTGAGTATTCTGCTGGCCGATGATGGCCTGGATCGACATGGGCAATTCCATGCTGTTGCCATTCTTGATCTGGGCGCGATCGAACATGATTGCCAACTCGGATTCTTTCTGGTCCTTACTGCGCGCTTGGGCTTCGGTGACATGCCCGATGATCTTCGTATCTTTGGGCACCAGCACTTCGCCGGTCGAGGTTTTCATGTCTTGAGTGACTTTGGCTACCACCTGCTCGCCGGTCTTGGCCTTCTTGGCGTCGATGGTCCTGGTGAGTTGCACAGGAATCACGCTGCCCGGAGCGATTTTTTTCTCGGCGGCGGGCTGCGACGCGCTTCCTCCAGGCTGCGGCGCAGTGGCTGGCTGTGAGGTTTGAGGCGCCTGGGTCGGCGCCGGAGGGGGTGCCTGGGAGGTTTGCGGGACCGGTTGCGCCGCGGGTGGTTGGGCCGCGCCGGGATCCGCTGCAGGGAGAGTGGTACTTTGTGCGAGCGCGGCTCCGCACAGCCATACACCCAAACATGCAACCGCCAAAAGATTTTTCATTGAAGCTCTCCTTCCAGATTTCTGCGGAAAGGCGCGCAACCTGTTAACTGGGTAAGATGCTGTTTTTCCGCGCGAAGTTAGGCAGTGATCTGCGTCAAGACGCCCAACCGTGGATTGCCGGAACGCATCGGAGTACTATGCGTCTCCGCTTTCTTTCTTTCGTACTGCTCGGTTTGTTCCTCGGTTTATCGCTTGCGTGCACCAATGAGAGTCCAGACCAGATCCGGCAGAAAACTGCGGAAGAAACCGCCGCTCTCAAGCGGGAGAGCAAAGCTGTGGCCGAAGGCGTCGGAGACGGGCTGAGCAACAAGAAGCCGGTGGACCTGAACAGGGCCTCGAAGGATGACTTGGCATCGCTGCCCGGAGTTAGTGCGCGTCAGGCCGATCGCATCATTGCCGAGCGCCCCTACGCCAATACCCACCAGTTGGTTTCACGTCGCGTGCTGACAGAGGACGAGTACGCGCAGATTCAGGACCGCGTGGTGGTAAACCGGTAGCTAAGAAAAAGCTGGAATCACGAAGGGCAGGAAAGATCACTAAGGACTTCCAGATTTCTTCGTGTAACTCAGAGCCCTTTGTGGTTGAGATTTTCAACTTGAGTACCAAGCGGAATCGTTCGCCGTGGCGCGCCGGATATTCCTGCGATATCATCAGAAGGAATGCCAGTCCTGCGCACCGTGCACGCTTTCCAGACCGATGACCCGCGGCTGACGCCGATCCACGACAAAGTTTTAGCCGGCCAGCGGCTGGATGTCGGCGACGCTCTCGCCCTCTATTGCACCGGCGACATTCTTGCGGTGGGCTGGATGGCTAACCTTGTCCGCGAGCGCATGCATGGGGACAAGACTTACTTCAACGTCAACCGGCACATCAATCCAACGAACGTGTGCATAGCGGCCTGCCGGTTGTGTGCATTTGGGCGCAAGAAGGACGCGCCCGGCGCTTACACGATGGCGCTGGAAGAGGCATTCGAGACAGCAGCCTCGGGATACTCCGAGGCGGTCACCGAATTCCACATTGTCGGCGGATTGCACCCTGATCTGCCGTTCCAGTATTTTCTCGATCTCTGCGCCGGACTGAAGCAACGTTTTCCGCAGGTTCATTTGAAAGCCTTCACCATGGTCGAAGTGGCTTACCTGGCGCGACGCGCGAAGCTCTCGATCCGCGAGACGCTGGCGCAATTGAAGGCGTCGGGCGTGGATTCGTTGCCGGGTGGGGGCGCTGAGATTTTCGCCGACCGCGTGCGCCACATCATCTGCGACCACAAGATTGACGGAGACCAATGGCTGGAAACGGCCAGGTTCGCCCACCAGATTGGATTAAAGTCGAATGCGACCATGCTCTACGGCCATGTCGAGAATGACGAGGACCGCGTCGACCACTTGATGAAGCTGCGCGCGCTGCAGGATGAAACCGGCGGTTTCCAGACTTTCATTCCCCTGGCGTTCCATCCTGACCACACGGCGCTGCAGCACTTGCCGAAGACCACGGGCATGCTCGACATCAAGCAGATCGCGGTCAGCCGGCTGGTGCTCGACAATTTTCCGCATATCAAGTCGTATTGGCAGATGATGACGGCAAAGATCGCGCAGATCTCGTTGCGCTTCGGCGCCGACGACATGGACGGCACCGTCATCGAAGAGAAGATTTATCACGATGCCGGAGCCACGACCCCGCAAGGCATGCGGCGAGAAGAGTTGGAACGCCTGATTCGCTCTGCCGGACGGGAGCCGATCGAACGCGACACGCTGTACCGGCCGGTGACGCGAACGGAGACGTCGGTTACGGTCGCGGTGTAGCGGCTTTTTCCTGCAGTTCCCAATTCGCCCGGAACCCTGTATCATGCCTGATCTGCTCCCGGCCGTAGTCTTCGGACTGTGCTTGCCCTAGATGGCATGTCGCGTGCGACAGGGACATCCAAGTGGCCAAGCGACCGACCCCGGTGGTCGGTCGCTGTCGTTAGGCGGGGCGTGGATTTCCACAAGAACTCGATCGCACCATCAGCTTGGGAGCAGGGAAATGTCGCTATTTACGAACCCGATGCAGGCCGCAATCCATTCCGACCGGGGTGAGCCGCTTCCGGAGGCCGGGTACCAGGCCTTGCGCCGGGTGTCGCGCGCCATTGCTGCCCATCGCGAGGTGAAAGATTTGTTTCGGCGCTTGGCAGATGAGCTGCGTCCGGTGGTGAATTTTGTTTTCCTGCGAGTTTTTCTGTACGACAAGCAGCAGCACCTGATGCGCCTGCATGTCAGTGAAGCGCCCGGGCAGCCTGCCGAACCGTTCAGCGAATTTCCTCCGGAGGGCACGGCGGTGGGGTGGGTCTATGAACGTCAGGAGCCGCTGGTCATTCCCGACGTCGATAAGGAAAGCCGATTTCCACGCCTGCATGGGATTCTGAAGGAGTACGGGATCCGCTCCCATCTCACGTTCCCTTTGACCACGGCACATGGGCGTCTGGGAACGTTCGCCGTGGGTAGCGACCACGTGGGTGCCTACTCGGAGGAAGATGTCCGGTTTCTGGCACTGGTGGCGGACCAGATTGCCGTGGCGATCGATGATGCGCTCCATTCGCAGGCCTTGCAAAAAACCAAGTCTGAACTGGAACAACGGAATCAGCGCCTGCAGTTGCTGCTCGATGTCAACAACAGTATTGCCGCGAATCTGCAGCTGCGCGATCTGCTGCTGGCGATCTCGGCCAACGTGCGCCGCGTGATGCAGGCCGACTTTGTTGGGGTTGCACTGCCCGATGCAGCAGCCGGCGGAGCCCTGCGCGGATATGCTTACCAATCGACGGAAGGCCCGGGCTGGCCCAACACCACCCAATTCCTACCCGAGAAATCAGCTCCGGCCATTGCGTTTCGCACCGGCAAGCCGGTTGTGTTGCGGGCATCGTCGCTTGAGCAGCTGCCCGGAGAAAGCGATGAATTCCGGCAGCGGGAAATGAAAGAGGCGTGCTCGCTGCCACTGGTGAGCCGGGACCGGATTCTTGGTTCCCTTGATCTGGGAAGGTTGCGGGAGGCGCCATTCACCCGCGAAGAGATCGAATTTCTGACGCAAATCGCCAAACAGGTGGCTATCGCGGTCGATAATGCCCTCGCCTACGGGCAAATTGCGGATCTGAAGAACGAACTGGCACAGGAGAAGTTGTACCTGGAATCGGAGATCCGCAGCGAGATGAATTTTGCCGACATTGTCGGCAACAGTCCCAGCATCCGCTCGGTGCTGGGGCAGGTCGAGACGGTTGCTCCCTCGGATTCGACGGTGTTGCTTCTGGGAGAAACGGGCACGGGAAAAGAACTGATGGCGCGCGCGATCCACGAGCGCAGCAAGCGGCATTCGCATGCGTTCGTGAAGCTCAACTGCGCGGCAATCCCGACCGGACTGCTGGAGAGCGAGATGTTTGGACATGAGCGAGGGGCGTTTACCGGCGCCGTCGCACAACGAGTGGGGCGTTTCGAACTGGCGCACGGCGGGACGATCTTTCTGGATGAGATCGGTGAAATCCCTCTGGAGCTGCAGCCCAAGCTGCTGCGGGTTCTGCAGGAGCGCGAGTTCGAGCGGCTGGGCAGTTCGCGCACGCTGCACACCGATGCCCGCCTGATCGCGGCTACCAACTGCGATCTGCAGTCTATGGTCGACGAAAAGAAATTCCGCGCCGATCTGTACTACCGTTTGAATGTTTTTCCTGTTTTTATTCCACCCTTGCGCGAGCGGCGCGAGGATATTCCGATGCTAGTCAGCCACTTCACGCAACTGTTCGCGCATCGCGTAAACAAGAAGATCGAGAGCGTGCCCACCGAAACTATGAATGCTCTGGTGAACTATTCGTGGCCGGGCAACATTCGCGAACTGCAGAATGTAATTGAGCGAGCAGTGCTGGTTTCGCCGGGCGCGGTGCTTAAGGTTCCGCTTTCCGACCTTAAGAGCCGTTCCGCAAAGGCAGTTCCTGAGCGCAAAGCGGAGGAATCGGGTCACGCAAAGTCGAAAGAAGCAGGTCAGCCGATGCGTAGCGTTCTGGAAGAAGTCGAGCGCAAACAGATCCTGGCCGCTCTCGAACAATCGAGTGGGATTGTCGCTGGACCGAAAGGGGCGGCGGCTCGGCTCGGCCTGAAACGATCCACGCTTCAACTGCGCATGAAAAAACTGGGAATCTCATCCCGAACGCGCTGAGTCAAGCCAAGGCTATCCGTTTCGCACACACGGTCCTGCCAGAAAGCTGGCGGCTTCTGCCTGGAAAGCTGGCACCTGGCATCTGGCACATGGGACCAGGAAATCTCACAAAGCGACGCAAGTAACTCCGCACAGCATAGTTAGGCATCTGCTCTGCCAGCGTGCGGTTTGGCCCACGCATTGCTTTCTTGCTCTGTGTTGGAAAAAGGAGAACAGCAATGACCAGCAAAACCCTTCCACTATTCGTTTCTTTGATCACCATCCTCACAGTTGCTTCTGCAGCCGCTCAGGCGCAGTCGCGCCGCAGGGTAACGCTCCAAGCCTCGGTGCCGTATGAGTTCGTCTTGGGGAACCGCACCCTGCCAGCGGGGACTTATGTATTTGAGATGGCCACCGGATCTCCGAGGAGCACGGATGGGGCGGGCGTTCTGATCGTGCACAACTACGAGCGCAGGCTCTACGTTGCCGTGGCCACCGGGGTGGAGAACGATGTGAATGTTCATCCTTCGCCCAAACTCGTCTTTGTCCGGGAGGGGGACCGGGTTTACCTGTCGAAAGTTTGGCGGCAGGGCGAGATCGCCGGTCTAAGCGTGCACATTCCGGCCGGCGATGGGGACCATATTGAGGAGAGTGGTGTCCTGACGCTCGATGCCAATACGAGTGGAGAGATGTAGTTTGATCTTCCGGCCGAGGCGTCATTCCCAATCCCACAGAACCGCGACCGTCTCCGCCGGAGAGGAGCGGAGCCGCGCTGAGAAGCGCGGCTCCTCATTCTAGGGACTGGGGTGTCCGGCTGTGAGCTGGCGCAGTTGGGCTGACGATGTGTTGAGCAAATTCCGCAATACCGCAACCTCGGCGACAATTCCGGTATGCAGAGCAGGGTCGACATCCGGGGCGAAGAATGGAGAGTGATTCGAAGGCAGGGAAGTCCCCGCTGCTTTTGCCCCCGCGAACTTCTGCGGATCGGCTCCTCCCAGGGTGAAATAAAATCCTGGCACTCCTTGCTGCAGGAAAAAGGAAAAGTCCTCAGAGGGTGTGATGGGCTCAGCCGTGACCACATTGGACCTGCCTAGGGCTGCTTCGAGCGGCGTCCGCAGCTTCTCGGCCAGCGCCGGATTGTTGTACACCAGATCCGTGGCCTCATAGTGCTGCACGAGAGGGTCATGCGGCGCGCCCGCCGCGGCTGCTTCCGCATTGGCGATGCGCGTGATCGCCGCCAGCACCTGCTTGCGCACGTCAGGCTTGAAAGTGCGAATGGTCAATCCCATTTCCGCCTGATCGGGAATGATGTTGTTCTTCGTTCCCGCGTGGATGTATCCCACCGTGACGATGGCCAACTCTCCCGGCTTCACCTCGCGCGAGGCAATGGTTTGCAGCGAAAGAATGGTTCGCGCCGCGATCACGATGGGATCAATGGTCGTCTCGGGCATGGCGCCATGCCCGCCCTTGCCATAAATCGTGATGCGCACTGAATCCGAGTTGGTGTTGTAGGTTCCGGGAGTAATGGCCACAACCCCGGCGGGAAAATCATTGCCCACGTGGAGAGCCACGATTGCGTCGGGCTTGGGGAAGCGGGTGAAAAGGCCGGCGCGAATCATGCCCTCAGCTCCGCCGATGGTTTCTTCGGCGGGTTGACCGATCAGGATCAGGGTTCCGTGCCATGTATCTTTGCTTTGCGCCATGATTTCGGCGGTACCGAGCAGGGAAGCCATGTGCAGGTCGTGTCCGCAAGCGTGCATGACCGGGACGTCGTGGCCCTGATCATCTTTGCTGCGCACTTTGCTGGCATAGGGCAAGCCAGTTTTTTCCTCCACCGGCAACGCATCCAGTTCGGTGCGCAACATGATGGTCGGTCCGTCCCCGTTTTTGAGCACGGCGACAATGCCGGTCCCTCCCACATGTTCGGTGACTGCATAGCCCGCGTTGCGCAACCGGGAGGCGAGCTTGGCCGCAGTTTGGGTTTCATGCGCAGACAATTCAGGATGCTCGTGGATATCGAGATAAAACTCATGCGCTTCCCGATAGACGTTATCGGCTTCCTTGAACGAGGCAGTTTGAGGGGCGGCCAATGAAGCCAGCAGCAGCAGGAAAAAAGTCCGGCAGATCATGGCCCCGATGATAGCTGTAGCCTTGGCGAGGCTGCAAACACAGCTGTAGTATGCAAACCCGAATAGTCATTCGGCCTTGCCGGCGTAATGATCAGGCGTTGCTAGCGCAGTAATCAGGCTGCAGTCATGACTTCCCCGGCAGCGAGCTGCAGGGATTTTCCTAATATGAATTCTGAGTCTCGCTGGTTTGTACCGGGTGTACAATCGCCTTAGAAAGCACTTGGTTGCGCACTTCGTTACGCAAGGCCGAGGCGCTCATGAACGTTCACGTTAGCTATCGTCTTCCTAAATTTCCCGCCGTTGAAAAAGATGTTGAGCATCAAATCGAAAAACTGCAAAAGCGCTTACAAGTGTTCCGTCCGGAACTGGTCCACCTGAAAGGAGTGGTGGAAGAAGTTTCCGCCAAGGAAGGCACGAGCGTTTCACTGAACCTGCGGCTGCCTTCGGGGCAAATGGCGGCGCAAAGATCGGCCCCTACGCCGACCGCGGCCGTGAAAGCCGCGTTCGAGGATCTGCTCCAGCAGGTGAACAAGCACAAAGATATTCTGCGGGCGTCGCACAAATGGCAACGCGGGCGGCGGGGCGACAGTTCGCGTCCGGGCACGCCGGTGCGGGAAGTTCCTTTTGAGCAGACGCTGGCAGCGGTGTTTCCTCCGACCATTTCTTCCGACGACATCCGTTCTTATGTCAATGCGAACCTGGCGCGGCTCGATCGTTTTGTGGAGCGCGAGATCTTCATCCGCGAAACCCAGGAGATGATTGAGCCAAACTCCATCTCTAAGGAAGAAGTGATTGACGAAGCCATTGCCTCTGCCCTCAGCGACGGCCAGGAGAAACCGGAAAAGTTGGCGCTGGAACCCTGGCTCTACCGTCAAGCGTTGCGGGCGTTGGAGGAACTCTCGCACAGCGATGAAACTAACGGCAACGCCGTGCATCTGGAAGACTCCGCCCGTCGGCCGAACGTGCGCGGCAGCGACGAAGCGGAGTTGCAGTTTCATCAGCCAGACGAGTCCATTACGGGAGCGACGGTCATCGCTGATTCGCGCGTGTTCACGCCCGAACAGATCATGGCTTCCGACGAAATGCTGCGCTTGATCGCATCCGCTCTGCGCGATCTCGGTTCCGGGCCTCGCGAGGCTTTCATTTTGCACGTCCTGGAGGGCTTCAGTGTCGAGGAGATTGTTGTGATCACCGGCGTTTCCGCCGAACGCGTAGTCGCCTTCGTATCCGCAGCGCGCGACCACTTGCGCAATGCGCCGGGACTGGCCCAGCAGTTTCGCGGCAAGTTCGCTCCAACCGGCGCCGCTTAAATTCCAATTCAATTTTTTGGGGGGATGATCCATGAGCATTACGCGCGAACAAATCCGTGAATTGGCTGAGTTTCAGGATGAAAGCTCTGATGCCGTCAGTTTTTACTTTCAACCTTCCACTCCCCGCAACAAGGCGCACAAAGAAGACACGATTCTGATCAAAGATCTGGCGCGGGAAGCCTTGCGGCATGTCGAGAGTAAGGGAAGCAAAGATTGGGTCAAGGGCGACCTGGAGCGAGTGGTAAGACTTTCCGGAGAATTGCGCAGCAACGGAACGCATGGCAAGGCGGTTTTCGCCTGCGCTCGGCAAAACATCTGGCGCGAATACGAGTTGCCCGCGAACCTTCCCGGCACGCAACTTTTTGTCGATCGCCACTTTCATTTGAAGCCGATTGCGCATTTACTGGGAGCTTCTCCGCTGCTGGGGGTGGTATTGGTGGACCGGCATCGGGCGCGCATTTTCGATTTGCGGCTGGGAGAACTGACTGAACGCGAGGACTTGTTCCATCCGCTGCCGCGCCGCGGACGCAGCGACGGCTTTGCCGGCTACGACGGGGGACATGCGCAGCGCCGGGTGGAGGACGAAGCCCGGCAGCACTTTAAGAATGTGGCTGCAATGCTGAAAGAATTATTGGAAGGAGGCGTCTTCGAGAAGTGGATTCTTGCCTGCCAGGATGCGCATCGCCCGATGCTCGAGTCGCAGTTGCATCCTTATGTGAGCCAGGCCTTGATCGGACGATTTCATGCCGATCTCGCGCACGCCAGCCGCGACGAAATTTGCACTCACGCCCAGCAGATACTGGAACAGCGGCTAAGCGAGCGCAAACGTGAGCGGGTAAGAGAAGCGCTGGCGCAGGCACGCAGCAACGCCCGCGGGGTAACGGGATTACGACGGGTGCTGCGAGCGCTCGAACTGGGAGAAGTGCAAACCCTGCTAATCGGGGAGAATCTGCAGGCCCATGCGGTCGAATGCTGGGGATGCGGGCACATCGACGCTCACCTGGTCAGTTCCTGCCCGGTGTGCGGGCATGCGACGCAGGAAATTGTCGACGTAGGCGAGGCCATCCTGCCTTGGGTCATCCGCCGCGATATCGAGACATTTTATGTGAAAGATGATCCTGATTTCGACAAGGTGGGCAACATTGCTGCGCTGCTGCGCTTCCGTTCGGAAAAGGTCCAGCCGATCAGCGAAGCCGCTGCCGACCGGCTGGAAAAAGAGGGCGCAGAATATCCCGGACGCCTGCGCCGGTTTGCTAGAAGATAACGGACGTGAGGGACAGCCAAACTCGGCTGTCCCTCGGCTGCTTGCCATGTCTGCCCAGCACATGAATCTCATCGCGAGGTCGTGATATTCTTCGGCCTTCCGCGCGCTTATCCAATTGCGACTCGCTATCCGGCACGCGGGAATGACTTCGCTCGAAAGCATTCTGCGGATGGATTTTCAAGGAGGGCTCTGTGACTTTTTCGCGCCGTGATTTCGTGAAGACTTCAGTTTTGGGGGCTGTGGCTGCGAGAGTGGGAGCGGGTGCTGCGATTCCCGATGCGCTGGCTGAGTCTGCACAGCAGGGGCATGCTTCACAGAACGACTCTCCCAAGCGGCCGATCATTATCTGCGCCCACAATGGCTACAACTATGCGCAAGCCGCCTACGATTTCCTCAAGGGCGGCGGCGACACGCTCGAAGCCGGGATCCGGGTCGTGAAAGGTCCGGAGGACGATCCGAACGATGACTCGGTAGGGCTGGGCGGCTTGCCCAACGAGGAAGGCGTGGTCGAACTCGATTCCTGCTGCATGCATGGCCCGACGCGGCGGGCGGGGGCGGTGGGCGCAGTTCGCAACATTAAGAATGTCTCCATGGTGGGCCGGGCGGTCATGGAACATACGGGGCACGTCATGCTGGTGGGCGAAGGCGCAGAGCGATTTGCCGCTGCGATGGGATTCCCGCGCGAGAACCTGCTCACCGACCGCTCCCGAAAAATCTGGCTGCTGTGGAAGGAATTCAACTCTGACCGTGACTGGTGGGGACCGGGCATCGCGGATCCACACTGGCATCCTCCGACCTCCGATTCGAAGCCCCAAGCGGAGTTGATGCGCGAGCGCATTCAGCGCTTGCAGCAGCGTGCGGCCGACCTGGGTATTGAGCCGGAATTCCAATTGGCGGCGGTGCGGCGGGTGCTATTTCCGCCAAGCGGGACGATTCATTGTTCGGTGCTGAATGAAAAAGGAGAGATGTCAGGGATCACGACGACGAGCGGCCTGGCTTTCAAACTTCCCGGCCGCTGCGGAGATTCTCCCATCATTGGCGCGGGCTGTTACACCGATCAGGATGTGGGTTCGGCGGGGGCGACCGGGGCCGGGGAAGAGAACATCAAAGTCGCCGGCGCGCACACCATTGTCGAGAACATGCGCCACGGCATGACACCGCAAGAGGCCGGTGTGGATGCACTCAAGCGCATCGTCCGCAATTTCAACGGCGACATGACTCGGTTGCGCTACGTGGACATGATTTATTACGTGCTGCGCAAAGACGGGGCTTACGCGGGCGTGAGTTTGTGGGAAGGCTACTCCGCCGGCCATCCGCATACATTTGTGGTCCACGACGGCACGCTGCGTTCGGAAGTCGCGACGCCGCTACTCAAGGGCTATTCGCAGGATTGGCCGCCATTCCCGGCGATTCCGGAGTATTTGAAGAAGGATTCGGAGTATTTGAAGTAATTCTCAGCGGAGTAAATCCGGCTATTGGGTGATCGAGGGTCTCCGGATCAGGAATCCATTCAAGTAAGCGACAATTCGGCCGCCGTCTACGAAAATCTGACCTTCACATCCGGCCCTTTCTCCAGGTGGATGCTCTCCACGAAGCGTACTTTGCCGGTGCGCAGGGTCATGATCACCGAAGAGGTGCGCGTGCCTTCGCCGAAGAAGCGGACGCCTTTCAGCAGCGCGCCATCGGTGACGCCGGTCGCAGCGAAGATCAGTTGCTTGCCGGGGGCGAGATCCTCGGCTTCGTAAATGCGGTTCTTGTCTTTGATGCCCATACGCTCGATGCGTTCTTCCTGCTCAGGCTTTACTACCAATCTTCCGAGCATGTAGCCGTTCAAGCAGCGAACCGCGGCAGCGGTGATGACGCCTTCGGGAGCGCCGCCAGAGCCCATGACCGCGTGCACACCTGTCCCGATAATGGCGGCTGCAATGCCGGCAGAAAGATCGCCGTCGCCAATCAGGCGAATGCGAGCTCCAGTGGCTCGAATGTCGGCAATCAGTTTCTCGTGACGGGGGCGGTCCAGTACGATGACGACGAGATCCTCTACCCTTCGATCCAGACGGCGCGCAATATTCTTGAGGTTGTGAGAGACGGGCGCATCGAGGTAGACCGCATCTTTGCACGAAGGCCCAACCACAATTTTTTCCATGTAGCAATCGGGGGCGTTGAGCAGGCCTCCGCGCTCCGAGGCGGCCAGCACCGTGATCGCACCGGGCGCGCCGGTGGCGCACAAGTTTGTGCCTTCCAGTGGATCCACCGCGATATCTACGTCAGGAACATCGGCGCCGTTAGGAAACTCGGCGCCAACTTTTTCGCCGATGTAGAGCATGGGTGCCTCATCGCGTTCGCCCTCACCGATCACGATGCAGCCGTGCATGGGAATCGAATCCATGGTTTTGCGCATGGCTTCGGTGGCCACCTGATCGCTGAGCTTGCGCTCGCCCTGTCCCATGGTTCGGGCGGAGGCGATCGCCGCCACTTCCACGACCCGCAGGAACCGCGATGCCAGGTCGCTTTCGATGTTTTCCCCGAACATGCGGGCTTTGCCTTCGGGGCGAGTCTGGGTTGCCATAAATCTTCTCCTGCGTGCCTGTGGCCGCTTCTCGTTTTTTTCGCGGGAAGTGGCGATTTTGGCACGTGCCGGGTTGAGACTATAACCCAACCGTGCGGAGAATCAAAATACAGGATTCACCGAATCGTTTTTGTTCAAGCCATCCGAGAGGCGTGCTATCCTCCTATGCCTGAATCGGACCAAGCCGATGCCTGACGCCCGCCCGCTGACTTTCCTGTGCATCACCACCTACGAAAAGGGCCAGGAATTCATGCGCGAATGCAAACGGCAGGGATGCCGGGTGCTCCTGCTGACAGCGGAAAAACTGCGCCATGCCGACTGGCCGCGCGAGAGCCTGGACGATACTTTCTACCTGCCGGAAGAGATTGCGATTCCCGACATTGTCAATGCCGTCTCGCATCTGGCGCGGCAACAGAAACTCGACCGCATCGTGGCCCTCGATGAATTCGATATGGAGACGGCTGCCGCGTTGCGCGAGCACCTGCGCATTCCCGGCATGGGCCTCACCACCATGCGCTATTTTCGCGACAAGCTGGCCATGCGCATGCGCGCCCTCGATCGCCACGTGCGCGTGCCCGATTTCGTACCGGTAGTGAATCACGAAGATATTCGTTACTACTTCAATCACGTGCCCGGGCCCTGGGTGCTGAAGCCGCGGCAAGAGGCGTCCGCGATCGGAATCAGGAAAATCGATGATCCGGCCGAACTTTGGCCTGTGCTCGAACAACTGGGAGATAAGCAGTCCAGCTACCTGCTGGAAAAGTTTGTTCCCGGCGAGGTATTTCATGTGGACTCGGTGGTCAGCGAAAATCAAGTGGTCTTCGCCAACGTTAGCCAGTACGGCAGACCTCCGATGAAGGTAGCGCATGGCGGAGTTTTCACCACGTTCACCGTGCCCAGAGGAAATGAGGATGATTCGGTGTTGCGCGAGATCAACCGCGACTTGATTGCTGCACTGGGCCTGGTGCGGGGAGTGGCGCACGCGGAATTCATTCGCGCGCATGCGGGAGGGCAGTTTTACTTTCTGGAGTGCGCGGCGCGGGTGGGCGGAGCTTACATCAGCGAGATGGTCGAGGCGGCAAGTGGAATCAATCTGTGGCGGGAGTGGGCGCGCATCGAGATTTCCGGTGGCGATGGCACCTATAAATTGCCGGCTGTGCGCGAGGACTATGCGGGAGTGATTCTGTCCCTGGCTCGGCAAGAGAATCCCGACACTTCCGCCTATAACGATCCGGAAGTGTTCCTGCGCATTAACAAACATCACCATGCAGGATTAGTGGTGAAATCTGCCGATGCGCAGCGCATTCCTGCGTTGCTGGAGAAGTATGCCGCCCGTTTTGCTGAAGAGTTCCTGGCCGTCGAACCGCCTCGCGATAAGCCGACCGCGTAGTTAATAAATGTAGTTCATCAATATCGCAGCCTGAATGGGACGAGTGTTTGGTCTCCGCGGGTATTCAAGAATCGGGGGAGACTGGGAACTTATCGTGTAAGCCGGATGTTTCTTTGCTACTATTTGCGCATGGCAACTACCAGCGAAAATCCGGCCGTAGCGGAACATGCAGTCGCCGAGCGTTCGACCCCTGAGCGCAAGGAGCCCACGTATCTGTTCACCGAAAAATACGTCTCGGAGAAGAGCGAGACCGCGCGGAAATTTCTTGACACCCGCGAACGCCTCAATGCCCATGTCGACAAGAGCAATAATTTTCTCGTCAAACGCTTCTACAACGTCGACCACAATACGTATCTAGAAGGCGCGTTGTCGGCCAAGACCAAGGAATTAATGGGCCTGGTCGCCTCAACCTGTCTGCGCTGCGATGACTGCATTTTCTACCATGCCATCCAGGCTTATCGTCTGGGCGTAACCCGGGCGGAGCAGGAAGAGTCGTTGAATGTGGCGCTGGTGGTGGGCGGCAGCATTGTGGTCCCGCACCTTCGCCGCGCCTATGAGCTGCTGGAAGAGATGTACGGCTAGATTAGAAGAAAACTTCTGGCGAGACTTTGAAAGAGCGGTTTGGCTGGCGAGTTGTGCTCCGTGTCCGCCGGCGTTTTCCAGTGCCAATCTCGGCAATGACGATGGAGCGAATCTGTCCGGCTAGCGCCGTGGATGCATGGGAACCAGTCCCATCGCGATCAGGATGAGAAAGATCCCCAGAGCGAAAATGATCAGGGTCGGAGCCCAGAAACGGAACGGGTCTTCGGAGCGGTCAAATCCTCCTGGAGGGCAACCTTTGTAGTAGCCCTTGCCGGTAACGACGCTGTAGCCGGCCCATCCGATAGCAGCGAGTGCAGGTAGAAAAAGGATCGACACAGTCGGGCTCCTTGAATCTGAAGTCAACCTGTCTCTCAAATCTTATGGATTGGAATGAGCCGGGAAACGTCACGTCGGTTCATGGCCGATGGCGGGGACACCCTTGACCTGCCAGCTTCGTTAGTGGTGGTGAGTGCCCAGTCCTCCCTGGCCACGCACCAGTGAAATGATCAGCGTGACCATGATTAATGCCAATCCGCCGCCACTTTCGAGCCGCTGGGGATGCCGCAGCGCCGCCCAGAGTACGGCGAGAGGCCACAGGACTTTGGCGTCGCGCACCGCGTCGAGACACGCCAGCATGCCGGAGAGAAATCCCACCGCAGCCGCGATGCGACGCGATTTGTTGGAGGTAGTTGCGTCGACCAAGGTTAAGTCCTATTGATGGAGACTAACTAGCTGATAGCTGGCGGCTGAAAGCTGACAGCCGCTCTCAGAACGCGTCAATCCCGGTCACACTCTGCCCGATGATCAGCGAATGCACGTCGTGCGTGCCTTCGTACGTCTTAACCGACTCCAGATTCATCAGGTGGCGCATGATGGGATAGTCGTCGGCCACTCCGTTCGCGCCGAGAATGTCGCGCGACAGCCGGGCACACTCCAGCGCCATCCACACGTTGTTGCGTTTGGCCATGGAGATGTGTTGCGGTTCGACCTTGCCTGCGTCTTTGAGCCGTCCGACTTGCAGCACCAGCAACTGGGCTTTGGTGATCTCGCTGATCATCCAGGTGAGCTTGTCCTGCACGAGTTGGTGCGAGGCGATAGGCTGGTCCCGCCACTGCTTCCGCAGCAGCGAATACTGCAACGCGCAGTCGTAGCATGCCATGGCCGCGCCCACCGCACCCCACGCGATGCCGTAGCGGGCCTGATTCAGGCACATCAGCGGAGACTTAAGGCCGCCGCTCTTGGGCAGCAGGTTCGACGCGGGCACATGCACATCCTGCAGCGAGAGACCGGATGTGACCGAGGCCCGCAGCGACCACTTGCCGTGAATGTCATCGGCCTTGAAGCCGGGCCGGTCGGTCTCGACCAGGAAGCCGCGAACGCGGTCCTTCTCGTCTTCAACTTTTGCCCAGATAATGGCGACATCGGCGATGGTGCCCGACGTAATCCACATCTTCTCGCCATTGATGACATACTCGTTGCCGACCCTGCGTGCGCGCGTGCGCATGCCGCCGGGATTCGATCCGAAGTCAGGTTCGGTCAGGCCGAAGCAGCCGAGCTTCTCGCCTTTCTGCATCGTGGGAAGCCAGGTATTTTTCTGCTCGTCGCTGCCGAATTCATAAATCGGATACATTACCAGCCCCGACTGCACGCTGACAAAACTGCGCACGCCGGAATCGCCGCGCTCGAGTTCCTGGGTCATCAGCCCGTACTCGACATTGCCCATGCCGGCGCAGCCATAGCCCTTGAGCGACGCGCCGAAGAAACCGAGGTCGGCCATGGGTTTTACCAGTTCGCGGGGAAATCGTCCGGCGCGATTGCACTCTTCAATGATCGGAATCAGGTTGTCTTCGATGAACTGGCGCGTGGTGTCGCGGACGAGTTTTTCTTCGTCGGTGAGAAGGGAATCGTATTGCAGGAAGTCGACTCCACGAAATTTGATGGCAGGCATGACTGAAATCTCCTGAGGAAGTGGCTGCAAAAATCCGGCGATGATGCAGGGAAGCTTCCGCTCCACAGAAGCGGGCGCAAGCCGGAAGACAAACATATGACGGTAGCAGGAGCGAGGGACGCGGGTCAACGTGCGGAAGATCTCAAACCACGAAGGACACGAAGTTCCACGAAGGAAGCCTAAGAGCGAAACCCTTCGTGATACTTCGTGCCCTTCGTGTTTATCGCTCCCTCATTTTTTGGAGAAAAGTCAGGTGTATGCTGGTCGCGACTTGGGAGGCATCATGAAATTCATCATCAAGGATTGTTTTTTCGCAGGTTTAGCGATTGTGGCTTCTTTGCTGTGCGCGGCAAATTCGGCAACGGCGCAGAAAATCGTTGTCGATGCCGACCCGGCTCACGTGGCCAACACTTATAGCCCTGTGCATTCGCTGGGAGCGGCCATTGATCGCCTGCGCACCGGGACTCCCGATCATTTGCTGAAAGATCCGCTGCTCAAAGAAATTCTCGGCGCTGGATGGCAGACTGTGACCTATCGCCAGAATACGGAGTTGATGGTAGAGGCGTGGCATTGGAATCCGGCAGGGAAGTGGAGCAACGCCGACAAGCAGGAGGGATATTTTGTGGGCAGTGCTGAGCCGGGCGCGGCGATTCACAGTTCGTGGGCGTATCCGCTACCGCATCGCGGATTCAGCCGGGGCGATGGCAATGGCTGGTCGCGGCTCACCGACGGCGATCTCAATTCATATTGGAAGAGCAATCCTTACCTGACCAAAGCGTTCACCGGCGAAGACGACTCGCTGCACCCGCAGTGGGTGATGATCGATCTGGGCACCAAGATCGACGTGAACGCGATCCGCATCGCCTGGGCCGATCCGTATGCGAAGCACTATGCGGTGCAATTCTGGACCGGCGAACTCGAGCCCTTCTACGACGGCACCGCCAAGGGCACGTGGCAGACTTTCCCGCTGGGCAATATCAGCCAAGGCAAGGGCGGCACGGTCACGCTGAAACTGGTTTCGTGGATGATTCCCGTCCGCTATCTCCGCATCTGGATGACCGAATCGTCTAATACGTGCGACACGCACGGGTCGGCCGACAAGCGCAATTGCGTGGGCTATGCCATCAACGAACTCTATGTTGGGTCGCTGTCGGCTGACGGCGAGTTCAATGATTACGTCACGCACTTTCCCAGCCGCGATCAGACGGTGACTTGGCCGTCATCGGTCGACCCTTGGCACGCGGCGTCAGATCTGGATTACGGCCGCGGCGATCAGGTCGGCTTCGATTTCTTTTTCAACTCCGGAGTTACGCGCGGCCTGCCGACCATGGTGCCGATCGCCATGCTCTATTCCACGCCGGAAGATGCCGTGAACGAAATCGCTTATCTCTACAAGCGACATTATCCGATCTCGTATATCGAAATGGGCGAAGAGGCCGACGGGCAGCACATGCTGCCGGAAGATTACGCGACGCTGTACATACAATTTGCCACGGCGATTCACAAGGTCGTGCCCGAGGCAAAACTCGGAGGTCCGCCGTTTGAGGGAACGTATGGTGACGTGGAAGTCTGGCCTGACGCGAACGGCAATGTCTCATGGCTGGGCCGGTTCTTGGATTACCTGAAGGCCCACGGGCGCCTCAACGACTTCACGTTTTTCTCGTTCGAACATTATCCGTATCAGGACCTTCCGAGTTATTCGTGGGCCGACTTGTATCCCGAGCCGGGGTACGTCCACCACATCGTGCAGGTGTGGAAAGACGATGGTCTGCCGCCGAACATTCCCTACTTCATGACGGAGGGAAATATTGGAGGCGGCGCGCCGCCGTCGACGGTGAAGGCGGGACTGTGGCTGGCGGACTACGTGGGCAGCATGATGGCAGAAGGTGCCGGCGCGACCTACTACTTCCACTATATGCCCTATCCGCGAGAGCAAAGTGGCTTCGGCAATTTCCTGTGGATTGACCAGGACTACAAGGTGATCGGCTATCCGCCGCAATACATCGCGGCGCAGATCATCACAAAGGAATGGGCGCAGCCCATCGACGCGCCCCACAAGCAATTCAAGGCTGCCAGCGATATCAGCGACGCTGCCGGACACGTTCTGGTCACCGCGTACGCGCTCGAGCGCCCGGACGGGCAGTGGGCTGTCATGTTGGTCAACCGCGATCAGTCGAACGATCACGCGGTGAAGTTAGTCTTCGATGCGGGCGGACAGCACGAAAAGTATTTCTCCGGGCAGGTCGATCGCATCACCTTCGGCTCGAACGAATACCAATGGCATCGGGACGGCCCGGGCGGACACGCCGATCCGGACGGTCCGCCGGCAAAGTCGACGGTGAGTGGAGGCGCCGATGCGCTCTACTTACTTCCGAAGGCGTCGATCACCGTGCTGCGCGGGCATCTGGGGCAGTGACAGAGCACATTCAACGTCTGAACTTCATGATCCGGGCCTCTATGATCTGACTCTGGGAATCCAACGCGGGACGGTGCGCCGGTACTCTTCGTAAGATTCTCCGAACTGGCGGCGCAGCGTGGGCTCTTCGTAGGTAAGCACGAAGATGTGGGCCATGAGCAGCATCACGAAGGCGTATTCCACGAGGTGAAGGGATCGGAAGAGAGCCGCTTCTCCCAGAATAACCGATGCTACTCCCAAGTACATCGGGTTACGCACATAGCGGTGCAGGGCAGTGGTGACGAGGAACTTTGTGGGCGCAATGGGAGCTGGAGTGCCGAGTCCGCGCACGGCAAATTCCCAGGCGCAGCGAAAATAAATGGCTGCGCCCAGCACGATGATCGCCCCGCTGAGCCACATCAGAGGGCCGCTCGCGGGATTGTGGAAGCGGCCGGTCAAGCGGTAGGGAATGTAGACGACAACCGTTCCCGGCACGACGATCGTGAATAGAATTGTATTGAGAATCGGAATGACTGGGCGTGGCATTTGCAAATCCTGCCGCAAGACAGCCGGTGCAACCTTACTGTAAAATTAGATTCGACGGAAGAAAATCGAGACGCAGCTGCAAGTCTTCCCGAGTGGATCCCGCGGTTCTGGGCGTAGGTTTCGGCGACATCCTATCCACCATCGTCCGTTGCTGACAAAGCGGACCGTGCTGCGCACACATTCGATTCACAGGAGATCAGAACATGGCAGTAGGCGCCAAAATTGCAAAAACCGCGGACCGCAAGAAGGTCATGGACACCACCAAGAGCACAGATTGCCCCAAGTGCGGCAAGCCGACGCGCATCGTGAAGCGTGTGAAGGACCGCGAACGCGGAGTCCCAGGCGGAGTTTACATTTCCTGCTCGGCATGCGAGTTCTTCGAGAAGCTGTAAGGACGAAGTTTCAAGGTTTCAGAGTTTCAAGTTTCAAAGGCCGGAGTGGGAGGTAGATTCCTCCTGGCTTCGGCCTTTCGGTTGGAGGGGGGCAGGTCTTATCGGCTGATCTGGCTCAGAATCGCCCTAGCCTCGGCTGCCGGATCTGCGGCTTCGGTGATCGGCCGGCCGACCACGATATGGGTGGCGCCCGCCGCGATGGCCTCGGCCGGGGTGACAACCCGGACCTGGTCTCCGGCACTCGTGCCTGCCGGGCGCACGCCAGGAGTGACAATCGCGAAGTCATTCCCCAATTCTGCGCGGAGGGTGGAAGCCTCCCGTGCCGAGGTCACGATGCCCTGGCATCCATTGGCCAGCGCGATGGTGGCCAGGCGCACTACGCTATCCTCGACCGAACCGCGGACGCCTATTTTCTCCAGGTCGTGGGCATCCATGCTGGTGAGAACGGTAACGGCGAGAACCATCAACTGCGGATTTGCCCGCGCCGCATCGACCGCTGCCCGCAGCATTTTGCCGCTGCCTGCAGCATGCACGGTCAGCATGCTTACGCCTAGTTTGGCTGCCTCGGTGACTGCCGCTCCGACCGTATTCGGGATGTCGTGATACTTCAGGTCGAGAAACACGCGCCGCCCGGAAGCGACCAGATCCCGCACCACTTGCGGGCCTTCGGCGGTATAGAGCTGCATGCCGACCTTGTAGGTCAAGGCAGAGTCGCCCGCAGCCGCCACAATTTTCTGCGCGGCCGCGGCGCTGGAAACGTCCAGCGCAACGATGAGCCGCTGGCGCGGATCATCGTTGCGAAAATCGTTTTGACGATAGTTCTCGATCGGGATGCTTTTGGGCAGAGTTGCCTGCATCCCGCCCAGTCTACGAGTTTTACGGGAGTTGCGCTACTGGGGGATGGTTATAAGCCAGCGTTGGGTAGACGGGGTTGGGTTGGACTGGATTGATCAGGTCCAGGCGCACGCGCTGCAGTCCGCGATGGCGGAATTGCAGGGCTTGAGCCGCGCCGTAGGACAAGTCGATAATGCGGCCCGGAACGATGGGTCCGCGATCATTGACCCGGACGATCACCGACCGGCCATTGCGCAGGTTCGTGACCTTCACGTAGCTTCCCATGGGAAGCTTCAGGTGCGCGGCGGTCATATCGTACATATCGTACGGTTCACCGCTGGCGGTGGGTTTTCCGTCAAAGTTTTCGCCGTACCACGATGCTGTCCCAACTTGATACGGTTTGGTCCTGCCGACCTGTTGGCGGACTGAGGGTGTCTGTCGAACGGAACTAACTGGAGCCGGTTTCGCCTCCGAGATGTTCGGTCCCTGAGCCGCCCCCAGGCCGACGATCAAAGAGGCAATCGTCAGTCCATGAGCTATACGTCTTTGCATTCAGTTCTCCTCGCATACTCAAACGGTTACTTTGGCCTTAAGGCTATTTCGCTGCAGTTCGTAGATGCTATCGGCCTGCCAAATGCGTGTCAAGGCGAAATGGCCCCTGCAGCGATGACCTCCTAGTAATACACTTCTTACGTAACCCATTGGTAATTAAAGGTAATTCCAAGAATTCCCTTTGTTTAGGGAAGGTTACGCATTTACTAAAGCGTAAATAGCACGACCGAATCGACTCGGTAGAAATTACAAGCCAATTGGAATCAATGACTTACCGAAAATATCACGGCAACTTACATGGAATCATGTATTTACAGCCTTCGCTCCTGGTCTTGCGTCGAAACTTTTTTCCTTTAGTCAGCTTACGGAAGTACTTTCAGGCGGAACCAATCTGTCGGGGAAAGCCGAATTCGGGGTAGTATCGTCTCGATCGCGAACGGAAGTCTATGACCGAGAAGCCACCTGTCGTCCTCACCATTGCGGGATTCGATCCTTCCTCCGGCGCTGGCGTCACCGCCGATATCAAGACCATTGCCGCCCATGCTTGCTATGGGGTCGCCTGCATCAGTGCCATGACCGTCCAGTCGACGGCTGGCGTGAAGCGGGTTGAGCCGGCCGATCCAACGCTGGTCACGGATACCCTGGAAGAGCTGGCAGCTGACTTCGACATCGCCGCCGTGCACATCGGGATGTTGGGATCGGGAAAGGTCGTCAAGGCTGTGGCCGAGTTCCTTTCAGGGCAAGGTTCGAGTCGAACAACGGCAAGTGGGGCTGTCTCGGGGAAGACCCGTCTTCCCAATATCGTGCTCGATCCGATCCTAAAATCGTCATCGGGTGCGGATCTTCTGGATAATGCAGGGACGAGGCTACTAATCGAATGCCTGATCCCGCTCGCCGACGTGGTAACGCCCAACGTCGACGAGGCTACGGCACTCACGAGCAGTAAAATCAAAGACTTAGAAGATATGAAAGTGGCCGCGGCCAAGCTCCACGAGCTCGGGGCATCGGCGGTGGTGGTCACCGGCGGGCACCTCGACAAAGCCATTGATCTTTTGAGTTATAGGGCGAGGCAGGGCTTTGAACAGGAGGTCTTCAAGGCCGAGCGCCAGCGCTCGAACTCCACGCATGGCACCGGTTGCGCATTCGCGACTGCCATGGCGTGCCACTTAGCCTTGGGCCGGGGATTGGCCGAGGCCACCCTTTTGGCGAAGACCTATGTCACGGCTGCGATTTCCAAAGGGCAAGCCCTCGGCAGGGGAACGGGCCCGGTACACCATCTGTACCGGTTGAGCCAGCAGCGCCGAGCCGCCGGGAGTGGGGGCGAATCGAGCTAATCGCGATCGGGAGGGGATGGCTTTTTCAGCAGAATTCCGCCGACAAACGCCGCCGTCGCCGCCAGCAGCCATTCGGCGCGGTAGAACTGGATGGCCTGCCACTCCACCAGCGTGTTGGCCGTCAGCAATCCCACCAGCAACGCCCCGGCCACGCAAGCCAGTCCGATAACAAAGGCGATCAGCGAGCCAGTCGAGAGGCCGGTGCGGTTTTTGATTTCCTGAAAATGGAGATAGCGCAACCAAGTGGGCGTCTTGATCGTGCGCCACATCTTGCCCCATGGGATTCCCTGGAAGAGCGAGTTGACGTGGTGGACGCCTTGCTGCCACATGCCTGCCATGACGGCAGCATCGGCCATGGCGGTGGGGCTTAAGCCTTCCGGACGCTTGGCGCCGCAGGCATGGCAAAAACGGGATCCCAGCAGAAACTCAGTGGAGCAGCGCGGGCAAGCTTCGGCCATAGTCGAAATCGATTGGCGCACCACCACGACGTCCTCTGTCTTGGTGGGCGTGGGAGGACGCCAAAATTCAGGCTGCGTTCCGTGAACCAATTCTGCCATAGACTCCTACCAGGAGAGCTGTAGTCGCATTCCAAACGCCAAACCGAAGCGCTACTGTAAGCACGTGAAAATCATCAACTTACTCAAAATCAAATCGGTCTTCTGGGCCAGGCTCGGGCAATTATTACTTGGACCGGCGAGTAAAGTCGCCTCAGTTACGACAGCGCGTGAACTTCAGAAAGCCTGAAAACGCATGCTTCACCCCCAACTGAAACCAAGCCAACTCGGGGCGCTCCACCCGATGCAAATTATAAGGATCGTTTCTTGCGAGCACAGGTAGCAGCGGAGGAACGTCTCTTGAGCTTCCTGATTCCCGAGGATTGGCCGAGTTTTACACTGCCAAGTGCGTCAATGCGTTCGCAATTCGTTTAAACTAGGCTTATCTGTGAGCGACTGGGGACAGGTTTAATCGACGAATGATTTCTCAACGGCCCAGGCTGCCGATTTTTCTATTCTTCGCCTTCTGTCTTGCGGCCATAGGCCAAGTTCAACCGGCTCCCAAGCCGGTGCATGGGCCGCCCTCGGATCCGCAAGCCGACGCTGCCTACGATCACTTCTACAACATGGAGTACGACCGGGCCACACAGGAGTTTGAACGGATCCTGGAGAAACGTCCCTACGATCCGTTCGCGGTGAATCACCTGCTCACTGCCGTTTTGATGCGCGATTTGTACGAAACCGGTTCGATGAACACCGGCGACTATACCAACGAGAGCTTCATCGGACGCACTCCCCGTCCCACCGATCCCAAGATCAAGGTACGAATCAAGGAGCTGGTGCACCGGGCCGAAAATCTCGAAGAGCAGGAACTCAAAGCGAATCCGAACGATGTGAATGCGCTCTATTGTCGTGGCGTGACCCGGGCACAGTTCGCGGTCTACACCGGCATTGTCGAACGTGCCTGGTTTTCGGCGCTACGTAACGCCGTCGGTGCCCGCCATGATCACGAACGAGTGCTGGAACTCGACCCAGACTACATCGACGCGAAAATGGTGGTCGGCACGCATAATTATGTAGTGGGTAACCTGCCCTGGAGCGTGAAGATCGCGGCCGCCATCGCGGGCTTAAGCGGATCGAAGGAAAAAGGGCTGGCGTATCTCCGCGAAGTCGCCCACGGCGGGGGAGAAAACTCGGTGGACGCCAAGGTCATTCTGACGCTGTTTCTGCGCCGCGAGCATCAGTACGACGAAGCGCTGGGCTACATGCAGGAATTGACCGCCAGGTATCCCCACAACCATTTATTCCCGACTGAAGTGGCGAACCTGCAACGGGCGGCGGGCCATCTTGAGGAGGCCGAGGCGGAGTATCGCAAGGTGTGGCAAAACGGACGGGAAGGGAAATACGGCAACCTTCATTACGAACTGGCGGCATGGGGCTTAGGCGAGTTGCTGCGCAGCAAGAAAGAATACGCGGCAGCCGCGGCGGCTTATGATCTGGTGAATCAGGCGCCCAATCCCGACCCAGACACGCTGCAGAGAGCGAATCTTGCGGCGGGAGAAATGTACGACCTGCTGCAGGAGCGGGACCTGGCGATGAAGAAATATGAGACCGTGCTGGCGGGCAATGCGGATACCGGTCCAGCGGACCAGGCCCGGCGCTACATCAAAGAAGCGTACCGGGAATGATCGGAACTTTTGTCTCACAATTTCGTATTGTCTAGTGAGGGGAAGCTATGTATTGCAACTATTGCGGAAAAGTAATTCAGGACGACGCCATCATTTGTGCCTATTGCGGCGTGCGCGTGGGCGCCAGTCTGGCACGGCGGAAGCTCATTCGGCCCCGCCTGGGGCGCAAGATCGCCGGCGTATGCCTCGGGTTCTCGGAATACTTCGACATCGACGTGACCCTGGTTCGGGTGGTGTGGCTGATCGTGGCATTTATGACCGTGATCGGTTTCCTTTCGTATCCGATTGCGTGGATCATCATGCCCGAAGAGCCGCTCATGCTTCCGGCTCCGGCCGGCGCGAAGCCCGCCACGAACCCCTAGCAGAATGGTAGATTGCTGATTTTTGATTTCTGATGGAAAATCTCCGTGTAAGTTGGCATCACAATCAACAGCCAAAAAACATCCATCATCCATCATCATGGCTCTCCCGATTCCCTCCCATCGCATCCGCAGCGGTGAAGCCGAGATCGTCTATTGGACTCTCGGCGACGGCCCTCCCGTTGTGCTCCTGCATCCGTTTCCCGTTCATCATGAGTTTTGGTTGCCAGTGGCGGAAACGCTCACTTCCCGTTATCAGGTGATTCTGCCGGATCTGCGCGGCCATGGCGAATCGGAGGTGGGCGAGGGCCCGGCCACCATGGAAAAGCATGCTGCCGATATCGCTCGTGTGCTGGAGGATGCCCAGATCGGACGCGCTCCCTTGATCGGAGTTTCCATCGGCGGCTACCTGCTGTTCGAATTCTGGCGCAAGTATCGCGGCCGCGTAGCCGCTCTCGGGCTGTGCAACACGAAAGCTCCCGCCGATAACGCGGAAGCCCGGGCGGGACGCCTGCAGGCTGCCAAGGATGTGCTTGAACGCGGCACCGAGCCTTTCTTCGAATCCATGATTCCGCGCGTGCTGGCGCAGACGACGCGCGATACGCGGCCAGACCTGGTCGAGGGCGCGCTGCGCATGATGCGCAAAATGTCACCGCAGGATGTGGCCCAGGTGCAGCGTGGGATGGCCGAGCGTCCGGATTCGGTGGATACATTGAAGACTATCAATATTCCGACTTTGCTCATCACCGGCGACGAGGACACGACGACCGGGGTGAACGAAGCCGAGTTGATGAAACAGCACATCACAGGCAGCCAGTTGCGGGTGATCCCGAAGGCAGGTCACTATGCGGCGTGGGAGCAGCCCGAGCAGGCTGCCCGGCTGCTGCGGCAATTCCTGGATGGAATTTAGCGGCATCGCGGCCTTGACCGGCGAGGCGGGCGGGGACGCCCGCCGGACAGCCGGCAAGATGCCGGCGCTACGGAACCGGAATAATTTGGAGTGCGTTCTCTTTATCTGGCGTTCGGCTGAGTCCTGCCCGATCTTTTCTTGCCCGTTCATTCACCAGATCGTCGGGACGGAGCGCGATTTACGGATTTGCGCATCTGCAGTAAGCAGCGGAATGTCTTCTACGAGGGCAGTGGCTCCCAGGATACGGTCCACTGGATCGTTGGGATAACTGATGGGCAACTCGAACGCTTGCAAAGCAATATTTCCGGTAATAGAAAGCACCACGAAACGGCGTTCGATTTCAGAAACGATGGTCTCGACATCGGGCGTCAAATGAATTCGTCCGTGATTCGCAAGCCGAGCGATTTCAACAAGGCTGATACAGGAAACGGCCATCCCGCTGCCTTTCTGACGCGCTTCCTCGATTGCAGACTGCGCCCTTGCAGATATCCGCTGATAATCCTGGGCGAGCCAAATCACCACATGGGTATCGAGCAGGATCAATAGAGATCGCCCCACTCTTCGGGAGTGAATGCCGGAGAGACAATGTCTCCCTTAATTTCTATTTTGCCTTTTCCTTTCAGAAAACCAAAGATGTCGTCTTTTTCTTTCTCAACGGGCACGAGCTTGGCCACGGGCTTGCCGCGCTTGGTGATGACCACGGCCTGGCGCTTGGCCTGGACCTCGTCCATGATCGCGAGGCAGTGGACTTTGAATTTGCCGGCAGGGATGGTCTTCATGGTCTTATGATCATGGTCATTATACCATGGTCATAAGCCGCCCGATTTCAGTATCGTTCCCGAATGAACTCCGCGATTCCCGCATACGCCTTGGTCAGCGTCTGCTCGTCGGGCAGGAAGACAATTCTGAAATGCTGCGTTCCTGGTTTCTGGCCGAAGCCGGAGCCGTGGACAACCATGACGTGCTTCTGGCGAATGAGTTCCTTCACAAAAATCTCGTCGCTCTCCGGAATGTCAATCCGCGGAAAGGCGTAGAAGGCTCCGCGTGGTGCCACGCAACTGACGCGCGGTGTAGACGCGCACCATTTCTGGGTGAGATCGCGGCGGGAGCGCAGCTTGCGCTTCACTTCGACGAGATGATCCTGCGGACCTTCGAGCGCCGCCTTGATGGCGTATTGCTCGGGATGATTGGCGCACAAGCGCGCGCGCAGCAGGCGGTGCACGCCCTCGGTGTACGTCTTCACCGCGGCGGCATCGCCGGAGACGATGCCCCATCCGATGCGCCAGCCCGGAACCAGATAGTTTTTCGACATGCCGCCGAAGGTCACGCAGGGTACGTCGGGTGCGACCGCAGCGAAAGCAAGGTGCGGCGTCTCGTTTTCTTGGGAATCGAAATCGAGAATCAGCTTGTCATAAATTTCGTCGGAGAAAACGATCAAATTATGGCGGCGCGCTAAGTCCGCAATGTGCTCCAGCATCTGACGCGTGCATAGCGAGCCGGTGGGATTATTGGGATTGATGATTACGATGCCGCGAGTGCGCGGCGTAATCTTGCGCTCGATGTCGGCCAGTTCCGGTTGCCAGCCGTCATTTTCATCCAAATCGTAAGCGTTAAGGCCAATGCCCAATTTACAAAGCACCGCCGAGTAGAGCGGGTAGTCGGGGCTGGGAGTAAGAAGATCTTCTCCGGGATTTACCAGGGCGGACAGGCAAAGGTCGACCGTCTCGCTCACGCCCGACGTGACGAATACGTCCCGCACCGTCGTGATCCCCTTGCGCGCGGCTTCGCCGCGAATGGCTCCCAGCGCCGCAGGGATTCCGTCGGAGGGCGCATAGCCGTTTTTGCCGTCGCGCATGGCCTTGTAAACGGCTTCGATGATGTGCGGAGGCGTCTGGAAATCGAAGCTGAGCGGATCGCCGACGTTTAGCGGCAGAACTCTGTGTCCCTGCTTGACGACCTCGTCAGCCACGCAGGCCAGATCGCGTATGGCGTAGCGAACACTGTGAAGACGGGAGGCGGGAGTAATCTCGCGAGCTTGGGTAAGCGGCATGAGGAAATTCTAACCGCAGACCGCACGCAGGATGCAGGGAAATTCGAGATTTTCGAGAGATCAGTGTGGGCTGAAGCTGAGCGAGATTTCCTCGTTCGTCGAGTTGGGAGCGGGCGCGTACTTCCACTTCATAACAGCCGCCACGGCGCAGTCAGCGAGAATGGGGTTGCCGCCCCGGATTTGCACCTTGGTAACCGTACCGTTGGCAAGCACTGTCGCGCTCAGCCGAACCAGCCCGCCGATTTGCGCCCGTTCCAGAGCAGCAGGGTATTCCGGCTTCACAGTGGTGATGACGGCCCGAGTCGGTTTTTGCGCCTTTTGGGCGAAACTTGTCCTCCAGCCCGCGGACGAAACCAGCACGAACGCCAGAGCCACGAATACGACGCCTCTGACGATCGCAGATTGGACCTCCCGGGCACGGCGCTCAGACTGCGTGACAGGCATAGCGAGACACCCCACTGTCGAACAGTAGGTCGAGCAGATTGGGCTCGCAAGATTACCAGAGTAAGTAAATCGTTTCTGTGCGCCCTAAAGTTCAGTCGGCGCGATCGATCTGCGCTTTCTGCAGTTTGTCGGAATAATCGACGTAAACCGACTTCCACTCGGTGTAGAAGTCGATGGCGCCGATGCCGCCCTCGCGGTGTCCGTTGCCGGTGGCTTTGGTGCCGCCAAAAGGCAGGTGAACCTCGGCTCCGATGGTGGGCGCGTTAATGTAGGTGATGCCGGCATAGAGGTCGCGAATGGCGGTGAAGGCCCGGTTCACGTCTTTGGTATAGATTGCTGAAGAAAGGCCATACTCGATGCCATTGGCAATCTCGACCGCATCTTCCATGCCGTCGCAGGGAATAATGGAGACCACTGGCCCGAAGATCTCTTCCTGGGCGATGCGCATCTTGGGATTGACATCGCTGAATACAGTCGGCTCCATAAACCAGCCGTATTGGTATTCGCCCTGGTCGAGCCGGTTGCCGCCGCACATCAGCTTGGCGCCTTCATTCTTGCCGATTTCGACATAGCTGAGGTCGGTTTGCAGCTGTTTTTCGTTGATGGCGGGGCCCATTTCCACAGTCTCGTCGAGGCCATTGCCGATTTTCAGCTTCCTCGCGCGCTCGACGTAGCGCTCCACGAATTCGCGATACACGCCTTTCTGCACGATGATGCGGCTGGTCGCAGTGCAGCGTTGTCCGGTCGTGCCGAAGCCTCCCCAGAGTCCGCCTTCGATGGCCAGATCGAGGTTGGCGTCGTCGAGCACGATCATGGGATTCTTACCGCCGAGTTCGAGGGAGCAATGCTTGAAGCTTTGCGCCGCAATGCCGCCCACGATGCGGCCTACGGCGGACGATCCCGTGAGCGAGACAGCGCGCACGTCGGGATGCTCGGCGATGGGAGTGCCTACGTCGGCGCCGAATCCAGTCACGATGTTGATCACGCCCTTGGGCAGCCCGGCATCCGTGAGCGCGCGCACCAGATTAAAGGTCGAAAGCGGCGTATCCTGCGCGGGCTTGATTACGCAGGTATTCCCGCAAACGACGGCCGGCAGCAGCTTCCACGAGGAAATTGCCATGGGAAAATTCCACGGCGTGATCATGCCGCAGACCCCGAGGGGCTGGCGAACCGCCATGGCAAACTTGTTCGGCATTTCCGAAGGCACGGTGGGTCCGAACAGGCGGCGGCCCTCGCCGGCATTGTAGTAGCCGGCATCGATCGCTTCCTGCACGTCGCCGCGGGTTTCCGCAAGGACTTTGCCCATTTCGCGAGTCATGTCACGGGCGTAGTCTTCCTTGCGCTCGATAAGGATCTCGGCGGCGCGAAATACGATCTCGGCCCGGCGCGGGGCGGGAACTAATCGCCATTTCAAGAATGCGCGCTTGGCGGCCTCGACCGCAGCATCTACATCGGCTTTCGCCGATTTCTGGAAGATGCCGACCAGATCGCGCGTGTCGGCAGGATTGCGATTTTCGAAAGTTTCCCCGCTGGAGGAGTCAACCCAGTCGCCATCAATGAAGTTCTTGAAAACGCGCGCCTGGCTATTGCTCAGAGTCGCGGGAGTGGCCAAAGTATCGGTTGCCATAAGATCTCCTTAATGAGTGCCAACTTTTGATGCTACAACTTGCGGGAAGGCAGCGGCAAGCGAGCCCAATTCGCGATTCTTGCTCGCGCATTCTGCGGAGGTTCTCAGCGTCCTCTGCGATTAGTTTTATCGCAGACTGGCTGGGAAAAGTGCAGCAGAGATCGCAGTAAAAACCAAAGGAGCCATTCCAGATCGGAATTACGTCGAGGTGGCTTCAAGGAGCGGATCTGAGACTGCGGCCGATGCTTCGAGCGTTCTTCTGAGATCCAGCCCGCGCTGAGAAATCAAGCTCTAGCTTGGCACTTCGGTAACCTGCCAATCCGATTACGTGTTTTTTCCTGTGTTTTCTCTGTGCTACCGTTTTTGTTAGGGCAGCTTCGCTAATTTCAAGTAAAGGTTATTCAGGAAAAGTGTCCTCCGACGATCGTAAACCGGGACTCCACGTAGCGTGGACGACGGTCACATACCGCAGTCTGGCGCTGCTGATTATTGGGGTACTGGTCGTGTTTCTGATTGCGGTGCGCGCGGCCTTCCCGAGCTTCAGCGAAAACACGGTCAAAAAAACGAACGACGTTGTGGGAAAGTTGCTTGAGCGTGTGGCCGGGATGGCCCCGCCCGCTGGTTCCGGCGGGATCACCGCGCAGCAGGCGCATTTTACCGCACTCGATGGCACGGTCCGCGTGAAAAAAGGCGATGGCAGTAGCTGGATTCCTGCCGGTTACAACATTCCACTGGAAAAAGGCGATGTGGTGCAAACCGGTTCGGAGGGCATGGCAAAAGTTGTTTTCAACGACGGCACCAGCTATACGGTCAAGCAGGATTCGCTGATTGTGATTGAAGAAAACTCGGCCAATGATCAGCAGCAAACCAACGTGGCCGTGGCAGTGAGCACAGGAACCGTGGATCTTTCGACCGCTACCTACAGCCAGGGGTCGAAATCGCAGGTCATTGTGGCAGGCGCCACGGCATCACTGGCGCCTGAGTCCGCCGCCCAGGTGCACAACGATCCGACATCGGAACAACACGAAATCCTGATGAAGAAAGGTACCGGAGAGGTCACCCGCAACGGCGAAACCGTGAAACTGGCCAACTGGGAAAAGGTCAGCTTCCAGGGACAGCACTCGCCTCTAGAGAAGGCCAAAGAGATCGGGCCACCCACTCCCATTGCTCCTGCCAATATGGCGCCTCTGTTTGCGACGGGGCAATCCATGAAGGATGTGGAGTTCTCCTGGACGCCGATGGCGAATGCAGTTGGTTACCGTTTGCGTATCTCCCGCAATCCTTATTTCTCTTCTACACTGGTTGACAAAAAGATTAATACAGCGGCCGTAACGGTTACGAACCTGGGACAGGGCGCCTATTACTGGATGGTGCAGTCCTACGACGCAACCGGGAAAGAATCGGTGGAGAGCGAGAAGAACCGATTCACCATCATTTCCCAGGGGGACGAAACGGAGGCGATCGATCTGGAACTGGATCCTTTTATTCAGCACGGCCACGTGATTGAAGTAACGGGCAAGACCCAGGTCGGGGCGCGCGTCATGGTGAACGGCAGCGAGGTTCCGATGGTGACCGCGGATGGCCAGTTCCACTATTTCACGCCACCTTTGCCGACCGGCGAGGCCGTGATCACGGTAACCGCGCAGACGGCGCAGGGCGGCGTCAACACGCAGCAGAAGAAGATTGTGATCCAGTAGAAGCTAAGGTTTCAGAGTTTCAAGGTTTCAAAGCGGTGCGAGTTCGTGTGGGGTTTGTCAATCGAAGAATAGGGATTCGGCGCTATCAGCGAAACCTTCCAAAGACCCTGAGACTCTGAAACCTTGAAACTTTGAAACCTGGGTTAAGCAGGGTTGTCTGGTATCCCGTAGAATAGGAATGCCAGCATCCCTGACAAAATAAAAAACGCCGCTGCCGGGGGATTTCCCGGAAGGCGGCGTGGTAGAGATACGGAATAACTTCGCCATGTCAAACAACGGATTCCACTCAGGCCCCACGCGCACCCACAACCTGCGATCGCTGTTCAGCCTTTTCTCCAGCGATCTGGCCATCGATCTTGGCACTGCCAACACGCTCGTCTACGCGCGCGGCAAAGGGATCGTGGTGAACGAGCCTTCCATCGTTGCCATCAATAAGAATACGGGCGAAGTGGAAGCGGTGGGCAAGGAGGCGAAAGAGATGCTGGGGCGCACGCCGGGCAACATTGTCGCCATCAAGCCGATGAAGGACGGCGTGATCGCCGACTTCAAAGTCACCGAGAAGATGTTGAATTACTTCATCCAGAAGGCGCATAACCGCAAGATGCTGGTGCATCCGCGGATCGTAATCGGCGTGCCCTCGGAAATCACCCAGGTGGAAAAGCGCGCGGTCATGGACTCGGCGTATCGCGCCAAGGCCAGCGAAGTGCATCTTGTGGAGCAGGCGATGGTGGCAGCGATCGGCGCCGGACTGCCCATTACTGAGCCGAGCGGAAATATGGTGGTGGACATTGGCGGCGGCACGACCGACATCGCGGTCATTTCTCTGAGCGGCATCGTTTATTCGCGCTCCGTCCGCATGGCCGGCAACCAGATGGACGAAGCGGTCATGAATTATCTGAAGCGGAAATACAACCTGCTGATCGGCGAGCGCACCGCGGAGCAGATCAAGATGGAAATCGGATCGGCGCACCAGCTCGACAAGCCGATGACGATGGAGATCAAAGGCCGTAACCTCATCGAAGGAGTGCCCAAGACAATCACCGTGGACGACGGGGAAATCCGCGAGGCTTTGAGCGAATGCGTTTCGACCATCATGAATGCGATTCGCGTCGCCTTGGAGCGGACGCCTCCGGAGCTTTCCGCCGACATCAGCGATCGCGGCATCGTACTGACCGGCGGCGGCGCGCTGCTGAAGAATCTCGACAAGCGCATCCGCGAAGAAACCGGATTGCCGGTCTCGATCGCGGACGATCCCTTGTGCAGCGTGGTGCTGGGCACGGGCAAGATGCTCTCGGATTTCAAACTGTTGCGAAAAATTTCAATCGAGTAGGAAAACAGGGATCAGGGGCCAGAGGTCAGGGGCTAGAAAAATCTCACTGATCCCTAGCCCCTAATCCCTGACCACTGGTGTTATGGAATCCGTTCTTAGCCGTTATCGCAACCTGATCATCCTGGTCGGCGTCCTGTTTCTGCAAGTGCTGGGGTTGGCCATGCAGGTCAAACGCGCCAATAACGAGGCGCAGGACACGCGCCTGATCCGGATTTGGGCGGTGGGTGCAATCAGTCCCTTCGAGCGCAGCGTGGTCTGGCTGCAAAACGGCACCAGCAACCTCTGGCATAACTACATTTACCTGCGCGGCGTCCGGGCGGAAAATCGCGAACTCAAAGAACAGATCGAGCAGATGCGGCTGGAGCAGGTTCGGCTCAATCAGGACGCGACTCAAGCCCACCGACTGCAAACTCTTCTGGCCTTCAAAGAGCAATACGTCGCCAAAACCGTGGCGGCGCAGGTCATCGGATCCAGCGGAAGCGATCTGTCGCGAGTCATCTACATCGACAAAGGTGAGAATGATGGCCTCGGTCGCGACATGGCCGTGATTACCGCGGATGGAATTGTTGGCAAGGTGCTCACGGTTTATCCGTCGGTTTCGCAGGTGTTGCTGATCAACGATCCGAGCAGCGGGGTGGGAGCGATTCTGGAAAAATCAAGGCTGCAAGGTGTGCTCCGCGGTTCCGCCAACGGCGAAGTGATGCTGGAGCGCGTCATGAGCGACGAGCAGGTGACGCCGGGCGAAACGCTGCTGACCAGCGGCGGAGACCAGATCTTTCCCAAAGGTTTGCCGATCGGCACGGTGATGGCGGTTGGAAACGGCAGGGATCTTTTTCTGAATATCCGAATCAAGCCCGCGGCCGATCTCAGCAAGCTGGAAGAAGTGCTGGTGCTCGTGGAGAAGCAGGAGCGACAGGTCACTGCCGAGGACAAGACGCGGGTGCGCGCAGCGGACATTCTGGCCCAGCGATTGCCATCGGTGCCCGACAAACCCGCTGCCGATGCAAAACCGGGCAGCACCTCGGGTACGGCAACATCACCCAAAACCGCCACTGCCAATCCCGCCCTGAAGCCGAAGAACTCACCTCCGGCATCGGGCCCGCAGACAGCAAAAATTCCGGGGACAGCCGTGCAGACTGTGCCCGCTTCGAAAAAGCCGGTAGCCGCAACTGCCAACACTGCGGCGAAGCAGTCCGCGGCGAATGGCATTATGCCGGCAAAGCCCGTCTCTCAGGACCCTTCGATTACCGAGCAGAACAAGCCGGCAGCGCCAGCGGCACCACCCATAATTCAACCCGCCTCGAAGCCCGACGACAGCCCCCACTAGCGTGCCCATCACTTACACATCTGGGGAGCAGGTTGAAGTCTACCGATTCAGCATACCTGTAACCATCGGTATTCCACTCCTGGCGCTGTTCATCCAGGCGTTTGTGCCGCTGCGCTTTCCGCGTTTCGCCGTCTATCTCGATTTGCCCCTGTTAGTGACAATTTTCTTTGCCATGGCGCGGCGCAGTCCGGTAGCCGGCCTTTTTACCGGCGCGGTTATCGGCCTCGCCCAGGACATGCTGGGCCATAATCCGATTGGCATTTATGGAATTGCCAAGACCGTCGTCGGCTACGGCGCGTCGTCGCTGGGAGTGAAACTCGACGTGGAAAATGCCGGCGCCCGTTTTCTGGTGACGCTCGGTTTTTATCTGGTGCATTCCATCGTGTACTTCACCGTCGCCCGTCTGCTGGTCAATATGAACCTGCACTGGAGCTTTATCCACGGGATCCTGGCCGGACTGACGAATTCTTTCGTGGGCATGGTCCTCTATTTCCTGCTCGATAAGTTCAAACAGAGGACGTGAAAGCAGTGGCCAGTGGTCCGTTGCCAATGATACCGGGGCCAAGCGTGACTTCGGTTATCTGCCCAGGTAACTTCGACACTGCTTAAGCATTACAATAGATGTAAGCCTGATTTCATTTTCTTAGTGAGGATAGTGACAAGGTTGCGGCCCGGAAGAGCTCACGTGGCTCTCAACTGGCAACTGGCAACTGGCCACTGACAACTGATGTTCGGCCGCGACGAAAAAGTATCTCCGCTCCGCCTGACGGCGGCGCAATACATAATCCTCGGCATTTTCCTCGTGCTGGCGTATGGATTGTGGCGCCTGCAGGTGATGCAGAGTGATTATTACTCGCTGGCCGCGGAAAAAAATCGCATTCGCAACGTGCCGGTGCTGGCGCCGCGCGGCAAAATTCTTGATCGCTACGGGCGCACGATTGTCGACAACTACCCATCGTTCTCGGCGCTGTTGCTGCGCGATTCTTCGCGCGACTTGACTGCCGACGCCGACCTTATCGCGCAGGGATTGCATCTCGATCCCGACGAAGTGCGCGCCCGCATTCGTCACTTTGCTTCCATGCCGCAGTACCAGCCGATTTTTCTGAAGGAAGATATTACGCCCGACGAGTTGCAGTTCATCGAAGCTCATCGCAACGAGTTGCCGGAACTGGACACCATCATGGCGCATCGCCGCCTGTATCCGCGCAACGGCTTCATGGCGCACTTGATCGGCTATGTCGGCGAAGTCACGGAAGACATGCTGAACGAGCCGCAATTCGAGTTATACAACCCGGGCGATGTGGTGGGGATCTCCGGGGTCGAGCGGCAGTACAACTCGCTTCTGATGGGCACCAACGGATCGCGGCAGGCGCTGGTGGACAGCCACGGGCGCGAAGTCGGGCGACTGGGGGAAACAGAAGCCATTCCGGGCAAGCCGCTCAAATTGACCATTGACATTGACCTGCAGATCGCGGCGGAAGAAGCTCTGGAAGGGAAGAACGGCGCCATCGTCGCCATGGACCCGCACACCGGCGAAATTCTCGCCATGGTCAGCGGCCCGACCTACGATCCCAACGATTTTGCCGTACGCGTTTCGCGCAACGAGTGGAACAAACTCGTCGACGATCCCGACAAGCCGCTGCTCAACAAAGCCATTCAGGCCCAGCTTGCGCCTGGTTCCACTTTCAAGATCATCATGTCGGTAGCCGGCTGGCAGGAGGGCATTGCGCAAAACCTTCGCGTCCACTGTAACGGCAGCGCTGACTTTTATGGCAGGAATTACAAGTGTTGGGTCTACTTCCTGCACCAGGCCCATGGCGACGTAGACCTCGAAAAAGCTATCTATCAATCGTGCGACGTTTTCTTTTACACCCTGGCCGACAGGCTTGGGATCACCCGCATCGCGAAATATGCCACGATGCTCGGTTTGGGGCAGAAAACGGGAATCGACCTGCCCAACGAAGTCAGCGGCGTGATGCCGTCGGAAGAGTGGAAGATTCGCAACTTCAAGCAGAAGTGGTTTGCCGGCGAAACGATCTCGGTCGGCATTGGACAAGGTGCGATCGCCGTGACGCCTGTGCAATTACTGCGGGCAATTTCCGCGATCTCGATGGGCGGGAAGCTGGTTGTGCCTCACGTCATCAACCCTACCGACCTGCCGCCGGGCATGGTCGACGTCGCCCGCTACACCGAAGTGAAGACCATCCCGATTGATTCCGGAGGATGGAGCTACATCACCGACGCAATGACGCGGGTTTTACAGCCGGGCGGAACCGCCCCTTCCGCAGCTGTGGCGGGTGTCGACATCGCGGGTAAGACTGGTTCCGCGCAGGTCGTCTCGCTGGCTCTGCGCGCGAAAGTGAAGAACAGCTCGGAGTTCGCGCAGAACGGCTGGTTTGTAGGTTTCACGCCGCGGCGAAATCCGGACATCGTGGTTTGCGTCCTTTTCCAAGGTGGCGAGCACGGCAAACTGGCAGCGCGGTTGGCCACCCAGGTAATCAAGGCTTACGTCGACAAGCAGCGCCTCAATCCACCCAAGATGGTGGAAAAGCCGAAGACCACCGGTACCGTGGACGTGGGCGGATTATGGAGCGAGCCCGATCCGGATGGCGACAAAGATTCGCTCGTGGGAGGAAGATTCGTGCTGGATCTTTCGAAGAACGCTCCTGTACTGGCGACGGCCGCGCCGGGAATGAATTAGCGACCAGATGGCGACAGAAATAGCTCCAAAACTGAGAACCGGCACCTGGCAACTGAGAACCGACAACTGGTTTTGAATGTCCCGCTACGTTTCATATCGCGATTTCGACTGGCTCCTGCTGGGCTTCGTGCTGCTGATCTGCGGCATGGGCGTGATGGAGATTCGTAGCGCCACCATGCACACCAAGTTCGCCGGGGCGCACATCAAGCAGATTTACTGGGTGCTGGCCGGCGTGGGCACGATGTTCCTCATGAGTCTGGTGAACTACCAGGCGCTGCTCGAGCAGATTCACTGGTTCTATATGGGGGGAGTCGCTTCGTTGATGGCCGTGCTCGCGTTTGGAACGCGGGCGCTCGGCGCCAAACGCTGGATCCGAATTGGGGGCACGCACTTCCAGCCTTCGGAATGGGTGAAGCTGATCCTGATTCTGGCCGTCGCCAAATATTTTGCCGAAATGCGGCAGCGGGAGCTTTCCTGGTCAGATTTCATGAAGGCCGGGGCCATGGTTGGCGTTCCTATGCTGATGGTTCTGGCCCAGCCCGACTTGGGCACGGCCCTGACTTACGTCCCTATTGCCGTCATGGGCGTATTTCTCGGCGGTCTGCAATGGAAACAAGGTCTGGCCGTTGGGCTCTTGGCTGTGGTGGGTATTAGTGCGGTCTTCCTGGTTCCCAGGGTGCACGTTCTGAAGTCCTATCAGAAGCAGCGGTTAACCAGCTTTCTCGACCCCGAAATGGATCCTCAGGGCTCGGGGTACCAAGTTGAGCAATCCAAGATTGCCGTGGGTTCTGGGGGCCTTTGGGGAGGTAAAGGCTCGCAAACACACGGTGCTTTCCTCCCGGTTCCGCAAACGGACTTCATATTCGCGGCCTTTTCCGAAGAACATGGATTCGTAGGCGCTCTCGGGGTTCTGCTGTTATACTTCATTGTGCTGATGCGTTTGACCCAGAACGCGCAAACAGCGCCCGACCGCGCTGGCACGTTCGTGGTGATGGGTGTGGTGGCTG
>Ga0335078_10000062_pt1 | contig 202242 bp, 193 predicted proteins | sample Lox_Sample_32_FD_206711 | JGI IMG/M metagenome (GOLD analysis project Ga0335078, IMG submission 206711) | Soil microbial communities from Loxahatchee National Wildlife Refuge, Florida, United States - Lox_Sample_3.2 | ecosystem: Environmental > Terrestrial > Soil > Wetlands | place: USA... | reverse complement strand
TTCTCTGGCTGGGCGCAAGCGTATTTTTTGCGGGGTTCTTTAAGTCGGAAACTGAAAATGAAATGAAAAAGAACGCTTTGATTTTTTCCATTCCTTACCTGCTGATACTTGCGGTACCTGTGCTCTGGAAATTCTATTTTAAAATGGCAAACCTGAAACTTAATGTGCTCGGCGCGGTGTACAAGCCATGGGGAGGGTTTGTGCACTTTAATCCTGCAGGGTATTTCCTGCTTTTAATGCTGGGCTTTATCATTATGAGCGTTTCTTTTCTGCTAATATTGAGGTTTACAGCATGCATGCTGGCAAACGGATACGGCAAAAAGGACGTTCCAAAAATAATTTTAGCGAGCTTGTTTTTATTTTACGCAATTACAACAACATACATAACCGTCATATACCCTCCCACCGGCGACGAGCCGCATTACCTGATAATAGCGCAGAGCATTGTCGATAATTTCAGCGTGAACCTTGAAAAAAGTTATGCTATAGACAAGTCTTACAGGGCCTTTTATCCTGTGGAGCTTGAATACAAGAACATACATAACACGCATGATAAAAATGGAAACGGCATTTACTCAATGCACAGTATTGGCCTGCCTATATTAATAGCGCTATTTTATAAAATCGGCGGAAGGATATTTGTGCAGCTTTTAATGAACTTTTTTACGGCTCTTTTAATCGTCGTTTTTTACCTGTTTTTGAAAAAAACAATGATCGAAAACGAACTTGCGTACCTTGCAAGCATGGTTCTTGGGCTTACGGTACCGGTGCTTATTGACTCATCCCTTGTACTCACTGAAATACCTGCGGCAGTTATAATACTTTACAGCTTTTATGTTTTATATGAATATAAACCCGGGGCAAGCAGGCTTGCAAGCGCAGCTTTATTTGCGGGAATAGCCTTTATGCCGTGGATGCACTCAAAACTTTTCCTGTTTTCAGCCGTATTTTACGCCTATTATTATTTCAATATAATAAGGCACAGAGATTTTGACCCTGTCAAAGAAACAATTAATAACCTGATAATTGCGGTATCTATGGTATTGTTTATCTGTTTTTATTTTTCCATATACGGCAAATTCGCGCCTGCTGCCTTAATGAACATAACACAAAGCACCTCTTTTTATTTCATGTTCAGCGTCAGGCATGCCGCAAAGGCTTTTTTCGCCATATTGTTTGACAGAAGCTACGGGATTTTCCCGTACAACCTGTTTTTTATAACGGCCGTGTGGGGCGTAATGCTTTATTTAAAAAGAAAACAATTAGGCAAATTAACGCCTTTTATATTAATTGTTCCTTACTTTGGAATGTTTTTGTTCTGGAACGACTGGGGCGGCTCAATAACACCCGCGAGGCAGATGATTCCCATACTGCCGGTTTTCGCAATATACGGGGTATATTTTATCCAGCAAAGCGGATTTATAAAAACAAAATTTTTTAAAATCATTTCCTGGTACTCGCTTATAGTTTCGTATATGCTCATGGTTTTTCCGGTGCTGCGCTATATAGCCAGCAAAGAAAAAATTTACCCCTTTCTTGACAGGCATAATTTGCTGTGGTTTTTGCCGAATTTTTATGATAACATTGGCTTAAAACACATGATAACTGTCGTATATTTTATCGCAATAATACTTTTATTTTTCAAATACGCGCCCAAGGAAAAAAATGAAAACTAAAATTTTGTCGGTAATAATACCTGTATTTAACGAGGAAAAGACGGTAAGCCAGATAGTAAAAAAGGTAAACGACATCAGGCTTACAGGCATTAAAAAACAGATAATTATAGTGGATGACGGATCAACAGACTCGACAAAGCCGGAACTAAAAAAATTAAAAGACAGATACAAGGGCATGACCGTTGTTTATAAGGAAAAAAACGAAGGCAAAGGATCGGCTGTACGCAGGGGCATTGAATTCATAAAGGGCGAATATGCCATAATTCAGGACGCAGACCTTGAATACGACCCTGAGGATTATAAGATACTCATAAAACCGCTTATTATGGGAAAAGCCGATGTAGTGTATGGTTCCCGCTTTCTCGGGACACACAGGGCGTTTCTTTACTGGCATTATGTAGCGAACAAAATACTCAATTTTATTACAAACATACTTTATAACAGCATACTGACCGACATGGAAACATGCTATAAAATTTTTAAAAGCAGCGTCTTAAAGGAACTTAACTTGAAATCAAACGGTTTTGAAATAGAGCCGGAGATTACAGCGAAAGTCTTAAAACGGAATTACAAGATATATGAAGTGCCGATAAGCTATTACGGCAGAGGCTACGACGAAGGCAAAAAGATAAATGCAATTGACGCTTTCAAGGCGGTTTTTGTGCTTTTGAAATACATGTTTTTTAAATAAATATATGCCATACCTGGGCGGGGAACCAGCGGTGCCCTGTACCGGCAATCCGCTTTAGCCGGGCCGAACCTTATCCGAGGGTATGTTTTCAGATAACTTAAGACTGGTTTTTGGCGATGAAGGCCGGGTCTGACGCACTCATCGGCCCTTGAACCCCGTGAGGTCCGGAAGGAAGCAGCGGTAAAAGATGCCCGAGAGGTGTCCTCAGAGAGCCTGGCTGGAGCAGGAAATCTTTTTTGGGCCTGATAACATATTCGACGATAAGTGGTATGGCATTAAATATTTTAGAATTTAGATTTTTGATTTAAAACCGGAGATCTGATGGATAACCAGTACACAGTTTTCACAAGGAAATGGAGGCCGCAGACTTTTGACGATATTATCGGGCAGGAGCAGGTCGTTTTATCGCTGAAGAGGGCCATTGAGCTGAACAGGATCATGCATGCGTACCTTTTCTCGGGCCCGCGCGGTGTCGGCAAAACAACAACAGCAAGGGTTTTTGCAAAAGCGCTAAACTGCGAAAAAGGCCCCATAGTGACGCCCTGCAACCAGTGCACAAACTGCAACGAAATCAGGGACGGAGTTTCTCTTGATGTCATTGAGATAGACGGCGCTTCAAACAGGGGAATTGAAAAAATAAGGGAGCTCAGGGAGCATGTGGGCTATGTTGCCGCAAGGGCAAAATATAAAATATATATAATCGACGAAGTGCACATGCTTACAACCGAGGCGTTTAACGCGCTTTTGAAAACTCTTGAAGAGCCGCCAAAGCATGTAATATTTATTTTCGCCACAACAAACCCTCAGGCACTGCCGCAGACCATACTGTCCAGGTGCCAGCATTTCAAGTTCAGGAGAATGCCGGTAGGCACGACAGTGGCAAACCTGCAGATGATAGCGAAAAACGAAAAAGTTGAGTACGAAGAACAGGCCCTTTACACTATAGCCCGTGCGTCAGACGGCGCGCTGCGTGATGCCCAGCGGATTTTTGACCAGGCAATAACTTACGCCGGGGGTAAAAAAATCACGGAGGCCATGGCAAGCGAGATGCTCGGCGAAATAGAGATAGATTTAGTCAATAACATTGTAGAGGCTGTAGTATTGGGAAATATAAAAAACGCGTTTGGTTTTGTAGAGAAGGTAATAGAATCCGATTATGATCTGAAAAATTTTATGAAAGTTTTTATCGAAACACTAAGAAATCTTCTTTTGATAAAGACCATAGACACCAAAGACATACTTACCCTTGGAGAGGAAGAGTATAAATACCTGAAAAATTTAAGCGCTGGCCTGGATAAGAAGCAGATACTGTATATGCTGCAGAAATCTTTTGAGACCGAACAGCTTATATCCAAAAGTTTCATGCCTGATATTGCGCTAGAGTCATTTATTATAGATATAGTCATGAATAACGGCCAGAGAACAGCAGATGAGGCACCATTACCTGCGCTGGCGCAAAAACCTCCTGAAAAGAATCCTGCTGCGGCAAAAAAGGCAGATGCACCGGCAGAGGAAAAGCCTGCCGTCATTGGTGGTGCGCCTATACTTATAGACGAGATACAGGAAGAAGCAAAGATACTGCAGATGACAAAGGATATAATAGAAAAAAGGTGGGAAAACATTGTGGACAGGACGCGCGGAAAAGGCGAAGGCGAGGATTTTGTAAGCGCCCTTGAAACAGCAGTGATTGCCGCGTACGAAGAACCGACGCTTTTTTTGGTAGGGGAAAACAATCTTTCAGCCGAATTCATGAAAAAAAATACGGAAAAAATAAAAGCAGTATTAAAGCAGGAATTCAAGAAAGACATAAAAGTGATTGTTTATGAAAAAGAGGAGTATCAAAACAGGTATAAACTGAAGAAAGAAGTCACGGAGGAAGATGCAAAAAACAATCCGATGATAAAGAAATTATCAAAACTTTTTGATGTTTCATCGGTTGAAATAAGGAAAACAAAGTAAAGGGAATTGATAACAGGGAACAGGTAATAGCGGAAGGTAATTTAAAATTTAATTGAGGTGTAAAAATGAAAGGCATGGGAAATATGGGCGATATGCTCGGCAAAGCAAAGCAGCTGCAGAATAAAATGCTGCAGATGCAGGAGGAAATAAAGCAAAGGACCGTAGAGGCATCGGTAAATAACGGCGCTGTGACAGTCACGGCAAACGGCGCGAAGGAAATAACAGCAGTTAAAATCTCAAAAGAGCTTATTGCTTCACAGGACGGAGAAATCATACAGGACCTTGTAATGCTGGCGGTAAACGAGGCGCTTTCCAAGGCCCAGAATATGATGGAAGAGGAAATGAAAAAAATTACAGGAGGAATGGGGCTAAACCTGCCCGGCATGTTCTAAAAACGATGTTCAACTATCCAAAACCGCTTCAAAGGCTTATCAATGAAATATCAAAATTGCCCGGCATAGGACCGAAAATGGCCGAACGCATATCCCTGTTTCTTTTAAGAAAAAGAGGCGAGAGCACAGGGGAGCTGGCAGATGCGCTGATTGGCATCAAGACAATAGGCTTCTGCAAAACCTGTTTCAATGTCACGGACAAAGAACTTTGCTCAATATGCGACGATAATACAAGGGACAAAGAAATAATATGCGTGGTTGAAGGGCCGGAGGATGTCATTACAGTGGAAAGGACAGACAAGTTCGGCGGTTATTACCATGTCCTGCACGGGCTCATAAACCCGCTGAACAATGTCATGCCGGACAGCCTGAAAATAAAGGAACTCATTGACAGGCTGAAAAAACAATCCGGAGTGAAAGAACTAATTTTTGCAATAAACCATACTGTGGAAGGTGACGCAACATCGCTGTATTTAAAGCAGGTTCTGGAGGAGTCGGGCTTAAAATTCAGGATTACCAGGCTTGCAAAAGGCCTGCCTACAGGCTCGGATATACGCTACGCAGATGAAATCACACTGGGGCAGGCGATAATTGAAAGGAAAGAAATGTAAATTGCCTTAATATTTTGCCCGGGGATATTTTGAAAAATGAGGTAAAAGTTTTAGATGAAAACAGAAAATATTATAAAAATATTTTTAGTCTGCTTAATGCTTTATATTTCCCTTGTTTTATCAATCACCCCGGTCAATAACCCTGATTACGGCTTTCATTTACGGACAGGGCAGGACATAATAAAAAATCACCATTTTCCCATGTATGAAACCTATTCCTATCCCGCTAAAGGGAATTTCAACCCGGCATATTCATGGATGTTTGACTGTTTGAGCTATATCTTTTATGCGTTGGGGCATATTAACGGCCTTATTTGTCTGCAGATTGTCCTGACACTTATAATATTTTTCTGCGTAATATTTAACCTGTTTAAAAAAGGCCTTATAGGCAGGGATTTACTCTTATCCAACCTTCTTGCCATAAATATCATGCTTGCATTTTCTTTTTTACTGATGCCAAGGATAATGATAAGGCCCCACCTTCTGGGGTATGTTTTTTTTGCGGCATACCTGCTTATTATGGATGATACGGCGCATAACACAAATGAAAAAAAATTTCCACCGTTATTAAAAAATAAAAATATAATAGCCGCAATCATTATTTTTCTGTTCTGGGTAAACAGCCACTCGTCTTTTGCTGAAGGTTATGTACTGGTGATTATTTGGATATTTTCCGCCGCGTTCAGGGATTTTTTACAGAAAGAAAAAAAGGCCGGCATTTTTGCCATGTCGGCGGTGGCCATTATATTGTTTGCCATATGCTTTTGCACGCCCAATCTTGGGAAAATATTTGCGCCTTTTGTGTCATCGACAAAATATACCGAGGAATTTTTTTCCTTGTTTGAAATACTGCCAAAATCCGGGTTGTTTTACATGTTCCTTATACTGGGATATGTGCTTATTTTTGCCTCAATAAGCATATATTACTTTAAGAAAAAAGATTTTTTCAGGTCCTTTACCATGATTTTTTTCGCAGCGCTCGGTGTTTATTCCGTGAGGTTCCTTGGCGATGCCGGGATTGTGGCAGGGATCATCGCGGTACCTGCGGCAAAAGACCTGGCAAATTTTGCTGAAACTAGGAAAAATTTAAGGCAAGGCATGATTATATTTTTTGCTGTCCTTGCCGCTGCCCAGGGAGCGCTTATATTCCATTATCATAATCCAATGGGACTGGGCATGGATGAGTCAAGCTTCCCGGTCAAATCTGTGGATTACCTTAAAAAACAGGATCTTGAAGGGCGGATGTTTAATTCTTTTGAGTGGGGAGGATACCTCATCTGGGAACTCCAGAAATATCCTGTGTTCATAGACGGCAGGGTACAGGTTTACCCTGATGAATTTATTAATGATTTTAGGACGAAGATTTTACAAAAACCGCCTGTTTTTTTTGCGGAGCAATGCCAAAAATACGGCATCTCTTTTGCAGTTGTGCCTTATGCCACAAATATCGGCAGGATGACAGCAAACGACTATTCCGGATATTTGTTTGATAATAATGACTGGGCGCTTGTCCAGTTTGACAACACGTCGCTGGTTTATATAAAAAAAGGATTCAGCCCAAAAGACGATGCAATAATAGCGAAAGACGAATATACAATGCTAAAGCCTACAATTATGGCGCCGCCTTTGCTGGATAAATACCTTGGCAATGACAAAGACAGGCAAAAGCTGATAAGGGAACTTCAGCGCTCGATAATTGACACACCAGATATAATATACTCGCATTTTTGCCTTGCTTATGTACTATTTAAGACAGGCGACACAAACGGGGCAATAAAGGAGCTTGAAATAACAAAAAAGCTTTATCCAAGCCCGCAGGTAGAGATGCTGTATGAACATTTAAAGAACGGCCAGTAAAAAGTTCCATGGTCAAAAGTTCAATGAACTATAAGGAAAATAAATGTTAAAAAACAAAGAACTTATAGCAAAAATAATTATAGCCATAATAACCATCATAATTGCATTCCAGATATCATTCAGGCCCATTGACAATTCTGATTTCGGTTTTCATTTGCGCACAGGCCAGGATATAGTAAAAAATCACCGGTTTCCGTTAAACGAAAGCTATTCTTATACTGCCAAAGGGAATTTTAACCCTCTTTATTCATGGATATTTGACAGTTTAAGCTATATCGCGTATAAAACAGGCGGCCTGGACGGGCTTATATACCTGCAGATGATTTTTGTTTTTATAATATATGTTTTGATTTTTTTTGCGCTTTATAAAAGCAGCATATTCAGCCAAAATTTTTTATTGGCGGTCCCTGCAGCAATAAATATTATCCTGGCCATGACATTTTTATTAATACCGAGGATAATGACAAGGCCGCATTTAATGGGGTTTGTTTTTCTTGCGCTTTTTCTTGTCGTACTGGATTATGCCGGAAAAAAATACAGGGAATCGGATAATTTAAGATACATACTGAAAAACAAAGGCTTTACAGTTCTTCTTATTATTTTTTTATTCTGGGTAAACAGCCACTCTTCTTTTGCCGAAGGTTTTGCGGTCCTGTGTATCTGGGCGGCTGCGCAGGCAGTCAAAAACGCAAAACAAAGTGAAAAAAGGATGGGAATTAACGGGCTTGCGGGCCTGCTTTTATTGTTTGCCATCCTGGTTTTCTGCACGCCAAACCTGTACAGGATTTTCGAGGCTTTTGTATCCACCACAAAATCAACCCAGGAATTCTATTCCTTGTTTGAAATTTTCCCTGTGTGGGGATTTTTTTACACTGCAATCATACTGGTTTATGTTCTGGGTTTTGCCGTTATAGCGGCTTATTATTTTAAGTTAAGGGACTATTATAGGGCTATTGCTATTATATTTTTTGCAGCAATAGGATTATATTCCGTTAGGTTTTTGGGTGAGCTTGGAGTTGCCGCCGCTGTTTTATCCATACCCGCCGCAAATGAATTTATTAAAAATACAGGCTTAAAGCCAAAACTGAACAAGATTATGATAAGTATTTTTATTTTACTGGCCCTGGGGCAGGCGGCTCTGGTAATAAAATACCATAAGGCAAACGGGCTCGGCATTGACTCAAAAAAACTGCCTGTATATTCTACAGCATATATTCAAAAGCTTAATCTTGACGGAAATATGTTCAACTATTTTGGATGGGGAGGATATTTTATCTGGAAGATGCAGGATCACCCCGTATTTATAGACGGAAGGGTGCAGGTATATCCCGATGATTTCCTTTATAAATGCGCAGGCATGCTCAGGAAACCACCGGATTTTTTTAACGAACAATGCGAAAAATACGGCATTTCATTTGCAATAATACCGTATGCTTCAAATATCGGCGGTACTGTGATGGATGACTTCGCTGATTTTCTTTTTAACAACAACGGCTGGGCGCTTGTATATTTTGACAATAATTCGATGGTATATTTGAAGCGGGGGTTCAGCCCAAAGAACGACGCAATTATCGCAAGGGATGAATACACGATGCTGCAGCCAAGCGCAATGGCCCTGTTTTTAAAGTACAGGTACTTTATCAGCAATGAAGGAAGGCAGGCGCTCGCGGAACATTTGCAAAGCTCAATGTCAGGATATCCGGATTGCCTGCAAAACGAGGCGCAGAAGCAAAAACTTATTGCCGAGCTGCAGAGGTCGATAGCAGGCTTTCCTGACTGTATATATTCGCATTTTTGCCTTGCTTATATATATTTCAGATTGGGAAATAATGCAGAAGCAACAAAAGAAATGGAAACCACGGTTAAACTGGCACGGGAAGTGAAATAAAAAGATAACGTTATTACCATGTAACAAAAGCTTTCGGATATTTTAGTAAGTTATCCACAAAAAATCCCCATTTTTCCACAAGTTACCAACATAAAAAAATGCTTTATTTTAAAGGATATTATGTGAATTATGTGCTTTAAAAGCCAAGTTTTTCACAAAACACCTTAAATAATTCAAACCTCAATAATGCTCCCAAAAAGGCCATTTTCAGTGACATTAATTATACCGATTGAATTATTATCAGTGCCTGATGTTGCGCTGCCGGGATTAAAAAATTTTATATCTTTATAAACATCATTATATGCTTTATGAGTATGCCCGAATATAATCATATCCGGAGATTCATTTGATCCCGCTACGCGAAAAGCTCCGCCAGTAGAGGCGGGATTGGATGGCGCTCCGGGGACGTCGCATATTATAGAATTTTTTAAAGGTGGCCCGCCTTTAAAGACGGGGAGCTCCGTAAAAACCTTATACAATTTATCCTTTATAGTAAAAGGTGAGCCATATCCGTGTGAAACGCATACAACGTATTTATTATTTATTTTTATTATCAGTTCATGGCCAAAAGTGATTTCGTGCGGGTCCATGTTGCCTTTAACAGCGCAGACCGTGGCTATTGTTTCGAGCTCTGTAATGACGCTGTTATCAACAATATCGCCGCAGTGAATTATAAAATCAACGCCTTTAAAATATTCATGGATTGAATTTGGGAGGAATTTTGCCCTTGTGGGTATGTGGGTATCTGAAATAACCCCTATCTTGTTGATATTTTCCTTATTTACCAGGTTCATTCTTGAATTTGTTCACTTCTGCTATAATTTTTGCGAGGTCATCTGTACTCAGCTTATCAAGCGCCTTTTCAAGCTTGTCTGTTTTAGAATCATGGGTTTTTTCATCGTGAAGTTTGTCAAGGCCGGAGGCTGCCACGTATTTCTGCTGCAAATCGCCGAGGACCCTGAATAAAAGTTTTGTTTCGCCTGCGGTAAGGCGGCCCTTTGTTTTTTCCGACAGGACCTTTATCATGTTTATTACCTGCCTGGCATGGGGAAGATTCTGTATTTTTTTGCCGCTGATAAAACGGGGAGTTTCTCCAAGGGACATGGAAGCTGTCTGGGCAAGCATAAGGACCAGGTTAATAAAATCTACATTATCTGTTTCTTCCGGCATAATATCACCCCGAAATAAGGATAAAGGAACTAAAAAACCTTGAACTTTTTGAATTTTTCCACAAATAAATCCCAGTGATCCTGGAAATTCCAGTACTTGCCTGCATAGGTCGTGGTGCCTGACAATATGCTTTGCCTGAAATCCTCGGCTGTTTTGCCTCTAAAAAGAGTATAGGCACTGCCTATACCGTCAAGAGAATGCGAGTCAGAGCCGCCTGTGACAGGCAGCTTCCAGTGTTTTTCGTTTATCCTGCGCGCTTTATGGTCGGTAATTTTTCCTGCTATGGCAGGGTTTATGAGCTCAACCGCGTCAAAATATATCGCGGGATTTTTGCTTTTCATAACGTCCTTGAAACTGCCCTCACCGACGCTTGTGGTAAGCCAGCTTAAGGGGTGCGGGACAATGCATATACCGCCCTGCCTGTGGATTTCCTCTATGGTCTTAAATAGGCCTGTATATCTTTTTATCCTTGTTTTCATAAAAAGGCCTATCAGATGCCCTTTTAAGGTGCTTACTTCCTCGCCGACTATTACCTGAACACGGTATTTTTTCTTAAGCGCGTATTCCTGGGCCTCTATAGCGCCTTTTATCTGGTCATGGTCGGTTATGGCTATTACGTCCAGGTCTGTATATTGCTCCACATAATCCAGAATTTCCTGGACCGTACATACAGCATCGCCGATTGACGAGTGTATGTGATAGTCTGCCTTGCCGAAACCTTCCGGATTTTTTGATGAAACTGCTTTTTCAGCCATATTATCTCTCCCACATGCGCCTGAACATGTACCATTCTTCAGGATATTTAGTAATTATTTTTTCAGCTTCAATGAATATAGACTGCGTTATTGCATGCAAATCTTTTTCCCTGTCGCCTGAAAGTTCGTAATTAAGTATAGCACCGGGGACACCGTAAAACCAGTTATTTTCTCTCATGAGAAAACCTACTATTATCTTTGCCCCGGTTTTATATGCCAGCCTTGCCGCTACAGAGGCAACATAAGCTTTTTTCCCGAAAAAGTCCACCTCTATACCGCTTTTGTCAGAGCGGGGAAGGGGACGGTCGACCAGAATATTCAAGATACCGTTGTTCTCAAGGCATGTATAAGAGTCACGCAGGTTTTTGTTGGGAAGTATAAGGTTTATGCCGTAATTCTTTCTGGAATCTTCGATAAACTTTGAATACCCGCCTCCCAGGTCGTCGGCAATGGCCCAGACAGGAGCTTTTTTATTGAAACGTGCGGCGATTGTAATGCCGGCTATGTCCCAGTTTGAAAAATGCAGGGTCGCCATAATAAGCCCTTTTTTACAGCTTAAGGCGCGGTCTATTTCCGCCTCGCCAGTGCCGCGTATTTCCGGGATCCTGCCTGATTTCAGGATTTTATCAATGTAAAGGAATTCTACATTGAACTTGCCGTAATTGGCAAAGTTCAGCTGCATTGTATTTTTGATTTCCAGCGGTGTGGCCGGCCTGCCGAATTTTTTTTGAAGTATTATGCTGTAGTTATTATAAACATTGTCTCGTTTTTCCTTCCAAAAAATAAATACCATCCTTGTTATACCACCCGCCAATACGTAAAGAAAGCGTAATGGGAACAGGGAAATGAATTTTGAGAACAGTTTTAATATAATATACATTATTTTATCCCAAGTATTTTTTTATAATACTGAATATTCAATTTTGAAACTTTTTCCCACGTAAAATTACGCGCCTTTGAAATGCCGTTTGCGCTTATTTTTTTACGCAGTATTTTGTCTGTAACGAGCAAATCCAGTTTTTCATAAAGGTCATTTACGTCCCTCGGCTTTGCCAGCAGGCCGTCGCTTTTATCAGCGACAACGTCATTATACCCGGGGATATTAAACGCGACAACAGGCGTCCCGCTTGCCATTGCTTCCAGAAGTACAATGCCAAAGCTTTCGCCAAAAATAGCCGGTGAGCAGAAGATAGAGGAAGTGGAATAATACCGGGGTAGGTCATCCACAGGGACAAAGCCCTCAAAATATACTTCCCTAAGCCTGTTTTTTTCCGCGAATTTAATATATTGTTTCAGCAACGGGCCGCGGCCTACAATGATGAGCCGCAGGTTGTGGTGCCTGGATGAAAGTTTTTTATAGGCTTTGAGCAGGTATATGAGGCCTTTGCGTTTTTCAATCCTTCCGACGAAAAGAATATTTATTTTTCCGTCATTAAATGCTTTCAGTTTCTTGTTTTTGGGGTTAAAGCGATTTATACTTACGCCGTTTGGAATTATCTCAACATCCCCTGAAAAATATTTTAAAATACTGCGCCTGGCTGACGCGGAAACTGCTATCCTGCCGTGCAATTTTTTCCAGAGAGGGTTTAAATAACCCCGGCTGAGCCTATAAAACAGGTTTGAGTTAAAATTGGCATGAAAAGTTGCCACGTTTTTTGAATGTGAATGCTTTATTATCTCATGCGACAAAAAAGGCACAAAAGGCTCCTGAAAATGCAGTATGTCGAAATTATATTTATCAAGGACCTGTTTTATCATGTTTTTCTTATGGAACAAAATAACCCTGCCTGTCGAGCCGTTTATAAGGACAGGGAAGCCTTTGCCCATCCTTATTACATCCTGCTCATCAAAGCTGGGGCCCCCAAAATCGGCGGTTATTACTTTTACAAAGTACCCAATTTTTTTATATTCTTTTTTCAGGTGATATACATACTCCTGTACGCCGCCGGCCAGCGGATAATAGTAAGGGGTAACTATGGCTATTTTTTTAAGTGTTTTCTTTTCAGTCATAATTAAGCCATACTTTTTGCAGCATGCACCACTGTTCAGGGCAGGCACTTATTATTTTTTCCATTTCGGCCACGATTTCCTTTGAAAGCCTCTCGGTATTTTCCTGGGATTTTTCCAGCATATCAAGATTAAGAATATTTTCAGTGCTGATGACCGGCATAAAAAGTAACGGGTCGGTTTGCCTGATTACCGATCCAAAAACAACCGGGCTTTTATGGGTAAGCGCAAGCTTTGCAGGGCCGACCGGTATATAGGCTTTATTGGAAAAAAAATCAAGTGTCAGGCCGTTTTTATCAAGGTCCCTGTCAGTGAGAAGCACAAGTATTTCGTTGCGTTTTAAAACGCCAAGCATGGCCTTTATGTCTTTTGCTTCTATAACTTTCATGCCAAAGCGTTCGCGGGTCTCCTTGAACCACCTGAAAGCGCCGAATGACAGTGTTTCAACAACAACATTGGTTCTGCCCGGGAAAAGGCTGGCTAAAAAAGAGCCGGCAAAGTCCCAGTTGCCTATATGCACGCTTAAAGCAACAAGCCCGTGGCCCTTTTCAAGCAATTCATTAAAACGATTGAAAGTAGAAGTAAATATTCCATGGTCCGGTATTGCTTTTAAAAGGGCTTCTTTTTTGCAGAAAAGGTCAAAATAGTAGCGGCCGTAATTTTTGTAAACTTCCTTAAGTGTTTTATCAGGGATTTCAGAAGTGCCCAGGACATAGCCCAGGTTTTTTTTCAGAACATGCTTTTTTACCCGGGAAAATAAAAAAAGAACAAGCGCCAAACGCTCAAAAATAAAATATCCCGCCTTACGCGGGATATTTTTAAATATAAACTCCAGTATTTTAAAAATAAAATACATTTATTTTTTGCGTTTTTTTGTTTTCGCGTCGATAAATTCAGCAACCATTCTTTTTGCCGTAGTATCGGAATACTGCTTTGGCGGGGTTTTCATGAAATAAGCGCTCGGGCCTTCAAGAATGCCGCCGATTTTTCTGTCGAGAGCTATTTTCGCGCACCTGACCGCGTCGATTATGACGCCCGCGCTGTTTGGAGAGTCCCATACCTCAAGTTTCAGCTCAACGTTAAGCGGTACTTCACCGAAGTTCGTTCCCTCAAGCCGGATATAGGCCCATTTCCTGTCCTCAAGCCACGGTATATGGTCGCTCGGGCCCACGTGGACATCGGTTTTTTCGTTTATTTCATTCTGCATCTGGCTTAGCACTGAATTTGTCTTGGATATTTTTTTTGAATACAGCCTTTCCCTTTCAAGCATGTTCATGAAATCCATGTTGCCGCCGAAATTAATCTGATAGGTGCGCAGTATTTTTACGCCCCTGTCTCCGAATAATTTTGTAAGCACCCTGTGGACTATTGTGGCACCGACCTGGGATTTAATGTCATCGCCTATAATCGGCACGCCTGCATCCTTAAACCTCTGCGCCCACTCTTTATTGGACGCGATAAAGACCGGTATAGCGTTTACAAAAGCGACTTTTGCCTTTAAAGCCTCCTCGGCATAATATTTTGTTGCCTTTTCAGAGCCTACAGGCAAATAGCTTACAAAAACATCGGCTTTTGTTTCTTTTAGAACAGCCGCGATATTAACAGGCTTTTGAGTTGATTCGATAATGACCTCGCGGTAATACTTGCCTAAGCCATCGAAAGTATGACCACGCTGTACCTTAACGCCTGTCTTTGGTATTTTTGCAAACTTAATGGTATTGTTTGGCGGTGTTTCAAGGGCATCTTTCGCATCTTTGCCGACTTTATTTGCATCAACATCAAATGCAGCCACAAGCTCTATGTCTTTAATTCTGTAACCGCCCAGATTCGCGTTCATAAGACCAGGAACAAAATCCTCGTCCTTAATATCCTTATAGTATGTAAGACCCTGCACAAGTGAAGAAGCGCAGTTGCCCATTCCGGCAATTGCAATTCTTATTTTTCCCATAATCCTAAAACCTCCTTTTATAACCTTAATTATTTTCCAATTTGTCTGCCTTAATAAATACCCACCAAATCCTTTGTATCACTGTTATCAGGGAAAAGACCCCGATAACTATCATTGCCCAAAAAATCTTGTTCATCAGCAGGCCTAAAATAAAAAGTATCACCCTTTCAGGGCGTGTTAAGATTCCCACCTCGCAATCTATTTTAAGTGCACCTGCCCTCGATCTCGTATAACTTATCAAAAATGACAAGAACATAACTGCATAAGCCAGTATAATGCCGTATTTATAATTAATATCAACATAATAAACCAGTACCGCAAGATACATAGCGCCTTCTGCTATCCTGTCCACGGTTGAGTCAAGGAAACCCCCGAATTTGGTTTTTTTCCCGGTCTTCCTGGCAAGCACTCCGTCAAGCATGTCAAAGATACTGCCTATCAATATTATCAGTGCCGCCAGGAGAAAGTTTCCTTTTACAATAAAAAACGCTCCAAAACAGGTTATTACTAAGCCAATCCAGGTTACGGCGTTTGGCGTAAGGCCTGCCTTGCTGAAAAGAACGATTATGGGAGCAACTATTTGCTCGCTAAAACCTTTTAATTTATCGCGCAATTTTTGAAAAGCCATATTTTAGACAAAAAACTATCTCCTAAAGTATAATTAAAAATATGCTTAATTTTAATAGGAAACAACGGAACTTGTTATAGCATCATAACAAATATTTGTCAATAAAAATTATTTTTGTTAAGATTTCATTAATTTTTAGCCTTGAAAACACGAGAAATACATTTGATAAAGGCACCGGCGTATTATATAATCCATGTAAATACTGATAAAAAGGGAGAAAACCTGAAATATGCCTGATAAAGGATTTGTCATACTACAGATTGACGGACTGTCATTTGCAGACCTGCAAAAGGCCTTTAAATATAATTACATGCCGTTTTTAAAAAAAATTACCTTTAAAAACAGGTTTATCGTAAAAGAAATGAAAACCGGCCTGCCAAGCAATACCCCCTATACTCAAAGCGCCATGTTCTATAATAATGAAAGCAGCATACCCGGGTTCAGATGGTATATTAAGGACAAGAAAAGGGATATGACCTTTAAACTACCCGATACAGCCGCATATGTTGACAGGCAGTATGATTTTTCAAAGGCAATTTTAAGAGGCGGAACATGTTATGTATCGCTTTTGTCAGGAGGAGCTGATGAAGGTCTTTTTACCTTAAGCAGGGCATTTGAAAAGGAAAGGGCTGACAGGCTGTATGGACTCAGGATACTTGGTTTAACCCTGATCAATATACCAACCATGTTATATATACTCTGGCTGTCTATGAAGGAGTTTTACAGGGAAATAAGGGATTTTCTAAATTATACTTTTAAAGGGCAGATACAAAGGTCAGAAGGGTTTTTCCCAATAGTAAGGATAATCAACAACGTTATATTCAGGGAAATATCAGTCTGGGCAATAATAAGGGATATAAAAAGAAGCGTGCCCTATATTTATATGGATTTCACAATATACGATGAAAATGCGCACCAGCGCGGGCCCGACAGGAAAAACGTGCTTCACGTGCTGCGTGACATAGACACAGATATCAGGAATATGTACAGGGCAACACGCAAAAATAAAAAGATGAAATACGATTTATATATACTTTCGGACCACGGGCAGACATTTTCAATACCATACACATTTATAAATGACGGGACTTTTGAGGATTTTGTCAAGAATTATATCAAGGAAAGCGAGGCGCAGGCTGAAAAATACTCGGAAGACTGGAACAGCAACGTGTTGAAGTTTGCGCGAGACATACAGGGCAAGATATTTGCGACAAAAACAGTAAACTATATGGCAGGCAAACTCGGATCGCATATTGAAAAAGCAGCATCAAAAAAGATCAAGCATGAAACCCAGCAGACAGCCAGTGTCAGACAGGACGTTGCCGTGAAATATTCAGGGCCGCTCGCACAGGTGTATTTTACCAATATCCCGGGCAAAGCGGACATGGAAGTAATTGAATCAGCCTATCCTGGCCTGATGAACAATATTCTGGAACACAAAGATATAGAGATGATAGCGTTCAGGAGCAAAGATGACAAAGCCGTAATGGGCAAAAACGGCATGCTTGTCAATAAAAAAGGCAAAAACGGGTTTGAAGTTACAGGCACGAACCCGCTTAACTGCTACGAAGACACCCAGTTTGCTTTTGAAGAAATAATGTCCCTGCTTGACAGACAGGAAAGCGGAGACCTGATAGTACTGTCAAGGTACAAAAATAATTTTACAATCAATTTTGAGGAGCAGCTTTCGGCACACGGAGGCATGGGAGGAAACCAGAACAACGCGTTTTTTATTCATCCGGCGGACACTGGTGAAATTAAAGTGGACACTGTAAAAGATTTATATGGTATATTTATCAAGTATCATCAAAAATAATTGTAGAGTTCAGGTTGAAATAATCAACAAAAAAGGAAAATCATGAAAGAAAAAACTTGCCTCGCACTTTACTCGGGAGGGCTGGACAGTATGCTGGCAGTCAAAGTCATGCAGGAACAGGGAATAAAGGTCATGCCTTTGAATTTTAATACAGGCTTTTTTTTTCATGCCTATATTATTGAAAACGCCAGACTGAAATATAAAAAGAAAACCCCGCCCGGAGTCGAAGTGGAAGTCATTGACATATCAAAGGAATTCTTCGAAATGATACGGAAACCATCATACGGGTTCGGCAGGAACATGAACCCGTGCATCGACTGTAAAATACTAATGCTGAGAAAGGCAAAAGAACTTATGCCTGCCTATGACGCAGGTTTCGTGATTACAGGCGAGGTTCTTGGGCAGCGACCTATGACACAGAATTCGCATTCAATGAAAATAATAGAAAAGCAGAGCGGACTCGAGGGATATTTGATCAGGCCTTTATGCGCCAAGAATATGGAGGAAACAGAGCCTGAAAAGCTGGGATGGGTGGACAGGAACAGGCTTCTTGATATAAAGGGCCGGTCAAGAAAGGAACAGATGAGGCTTGCAAGGATATATAATATAGAAGGATATGCACAGCAGCCTGCAGGAGGGTGCATACTGACAGAAACGAGCTATTCAAAGCGTCTTGAGGATTTTATCCAGCATAACGGCACAAAGGAGATTTTGCAGGAAGATATGCTTCTGCTTGCCACCGGAAGGCATTTCAGGAAGGGAAATGTGAAATTTATTATAGGAAGAAACAGCCGGGATAATGATACTATATTATTATATGGAAAAAAGACAGGTGCAAAAGTCTTTGACTGCATTGATGCGCCGGGTCCGATAGCCATTACATTCGACGAAATTGACAATGAAATGAAGGGTTTTATTGCAGGCGCTGTTGCCTCTTACTCAGATATTGACAAGAACAAAGAAGCAAATGTTGATTTGACCATAAATAATAATAAGGAAACATTAAAAGTAATGCCTATCGACAGGCAGGATTTGTTGAATTTGAGAATAGATAAAGAATAAAGGATAAATATGAAACTGATAATAGACGGCTATAATCTGATGTACAGGCTGCAAATGAAGGCTGATTCGCTTGAGAAAAAGAGGGAAAAGTTGCTTGCTTTGCTTAACGAGTTCCTTGATGTTAACGGCGGGTCAATGACCGTGGCTTTTGACGGCAGCAGGAACCCATCCATGCACAGGGGTAAGGAAACACATGGTAAAATCAGGGTGATTTATTCAGCAAACGGCGAAACAGCGGATGACGTTATAATAGAACTTATTAAAGGCAGGAAAGGCAAGGCAAAAGAGTTTGTTGTTGTGTCATCGGACAACAAACTAATTAATTGTGCCAGGGAAAATTTCATGAACGCAATGACAAGCGATCAATTTATTGAATATTTAACATAATTTAATATTGAAACGACCAGCCGGGTCGTGTCTACCTGCTTGACAAAATAAACGATATCTTGCACCACTTGTCACTCGCAAGCTTGCGACTTGAACGGGTACTGACAAGAGTAATATTTTTGCTGCGCCTGTTGACGGCTTGCAAAAATAAGCTCTTGTTGCACCGCTTGTCCCTCACAAGTTCGGGACTTGAGCGGGTACAAGATATCGTAATATTTTGCCTGCGCCTTCGGCTTGACAAAATAAACGATATCTTGCAATAAAAACCAATCTTATCCGTCTATAATAATGAAAATAAAAACAGGAAAAAAGTCATTAAATTAACATAAAATTAACTTGACAAATAACTATTCCATTTGATATACTTCGGAAACCTAAATATTAGTTTTATGAAATATTCGGAATATCCCCGAAAAACAGTAGACCAGTTTGGTTTCAGGAGCTTTATGGAAAAAAACGCACAAAAAGTTCTAAGCTGCATGAATGAGATGCACAAAGAGATGAGCAAAATCTTTAAAAGCATCAAACCTAAAAAGTTCATAAATATAGGCGTGAAAGACCTTACAGTATCACAGCTTGAGACAATAGCATATTTATACGAGCATAAAGCAGCAAAAATGAGTGATCTTGCGAACAACGCCGGAGTAAAAATGTCGACAATGACCGACATGATAGAAAGATTACATAGCCTTGGACTAGTAGAGAGAAAACATGATGAGAAAGACAGGAGAAGCATAGTAATTTCAATATCAAAAAACGTTCTCAGCAAAGTGTACGGTCATATACAGGACAGAAATGAGCAATTAGCAAAAATAATGGATTGCCTTACACAAAAGGAAAAGCAGACAGTAATAAAGATACTTACAAAAATGCTTGATTCATTGCATAAAAAAACCGCAGGCCCGAATAAATCCGGGCTTCAGCGGGGATAAGAGAGGAAGAAGATGAAAAACAAAACTTTATTTTTAGCAATTCTTTTCGCCGCGGTAATAAGTTCCTGTTTATTTGCCGACGACAACAGGCTTATTTTCACGGAATTCGGCGTAAGTTATGCTTCGGTTATCGCTCCACCTTTACTTGAAAATAGCACTACAGGAGTTCTTGGTACTGCTTCTTTTGATGCAAAAGTCGGGGTTGATATTTTAAAATGGGCGGATGTATACATTGGTGGAGATTTCATGTCTTTTACAATGAGGCAGAACTATGGAGCAAACTATACTTTCTATCCGATTTACGGCGGGATACGCGCTAATATTTTTCCGGACTGGATTGTTTATCCGGGAATTCTTTTTGAATTAGGAAAAGCAATATCCAGCCAGCATTTAGATCAGGACGTATTTAATTCGCCGCTATTTGGTGAACTCAATTCACCCCTTGAATACGCCTGGGCCGGGACATATTATAATTTTGGATTTGACCTGAACATGAACGTAAATGACATAGCAATACTTTCATTAAAAATAGACAGGCCTGCTATCAGCAGCGGCGGCACAAATTTAGGTGAAATTCACATATTAAGAGTGGGTTTAGCCTGGAAAATGCTGTATTGAGGTGAACACAATGAAAATAAAACAATTAATTACGGTACTGGCAATAACGTCAACTTTTTCTTTAAGTTCGTTTGCGACTGAAACGAAACCTGTTGCAGCGGCAAATGAAGGATTAACTACTACAGCAGCAGCACAGCCTACAACAAACGCAACGGCCACGCAATCAAATGCAGTGATCTTGACATATGACGACTGCTATAAGATGGCTTCTGAGAAAAACAGGGATTTCCGCATGGCAAAGCTTGATAAAGCAATAGCAGAATCTGAAATGCAAAAGGGCATAGCTTCATTTGGACCAAGCATTTCACTTTCAGGCGGATACGAGCCCATATATGTACCTGCTCCAACCGTTCCAGGTTCATTATTTTATAATTTTTTTGGGCCTTATTTACCATCAAATTTCAGTAAACCGTTTTATTTGAGCATTGAGCCTCAAAATTATTATATAGCCCAGGTAAGTTTGTCACAGCCTATCTTTACTTTTGGAAAAACATTTTTTGGATTTAAAATTGCAGATGAAGCCTACAAGATAGCAAAAATAAATTTTAGTAAAGCGGAGCAAAAGCTCACGCTTGACGTAATAAGCGCTTTTTACGGAGCCCTGGTAGCGCAGGAACTTAACGACACACAGCAGGAAGCGCTAAAGGCAAACGAAGAATATTTAAGGATTACAAAAACAAAATATGAAAACGGGCAGGCGTCGAATTTCGACGTACTGCAGGCGCAGGTACAATACGCCAACTCCATACCTGACGCGAAAAAAGCAGCGGACGGAGTGGTGCTGGCAAAACAGGCGTTAAAAAATACACTTGGCATGCCGCTTGATGAGGACATAACACTTTCAGGCACTACGGAATATAAAAAATTTGAAATGTCTTATGATGAAATAAAACAGAAATTCAACAAACAAAACAACGATAGGGATATGGCTGAAGCAGCAGCAAATATTGCAAAATACACCAAAGATTTACAAGCCGCTATGCTACTGCCGAGCATAGCACTGAATGCAAATTATGATTATACTTCTTTAGACCCTGCGTTTCATACTGAAGCCTCGGACTGGCAGTCATCATGGACAGTAATGGTAGGTTTGCAGTGGACATTTTTTGACAGTTTTAAAAATGTAGCATCGTTCAGGGAAGCATCTGCAGCAGAAGAAAAAGCCAACCTGAATAAGGAAAACACGGATAACCTGCTTACGATACAGCTTGACCAGCTTTACACTTCAATGGAAGAATCAAAAGAGATTATAGAGGCCGCAGACGACCTTATTAAGCAGGCTCAGGAAGGCTATAGGATTGCAAAGGAAAGCTATAAAAACGGGCTTATACAAAGCGTAGATCTGCTAAATGCCGAAACCCAACTTTTAAAAGCAAAAATTAATTACCTGACAGCTATGCTTAACTATATCACTACAGCACAGACGCTAAGGAACTTTTTGCAATAAATGCGTGAAACGCCCAAGACGTGGTTAAAGATTGCGGTTAATCGGCGCATGCACGCAACGTCACGTAAAAGCCGAGGGAAAAATGAAAAAAGACAATAAGAAACAAACAATAAAATGGATTTTATCAGGTGTTGGGGTTATTGTGTTTATATTAATTATAATCCTGATAGCAAATGGACTGAAAAAACCTGCAGAAGTTATTTATAACATTTCCACAATAAAACTTGCAAAACAACAGATTGAGCATGTTTTGACAATACAGGGCATCCTTGAAGGCGATCCGCAGGTGAAAGTTTACCCGCAGGTTTCCGGCATATTCGTCCGCAACTCTGTGGCAGAAGGAGACAGCGTTAAGAAAGACCAGGTACTTGTGTACATAGACAGGAACCAGGTCGGTTATAAGTTTGACCTTGCACCGGTAAAAGCTCCTGTTGATGGTGTGGTAACTAAACTATATTATATTGATAAAGGCGATTCTGTCAGCCCGGACAACCCGGTCGCAGAAGTGGCAAACGAGGACAGCGTGAAGGTTGTCTTCAACCTCGGGCAGGATGACCTCTTAAAAGTAAAAAAGGGACAGCCGGCGCAGATTTTTTTCGCGGATGATCCTTCGGTTTCAATTCAAGGGACAGTTTTTTCGGTTCCGCCGGTTATTGACGCAAGCATAATGGCCGGTACCGTAGTTGTCACAGCCCCGAACAAAGATAAAACGATGGAAATAGGCATGTCGGTAAATGTGCAAATCACAACAGGCGAGACTGAAAGTTATATGGTTCCTGAATCATCCATAATGTCCGGAGAGGACAGTTCTTATGTATATGTCAACCGCGGCGGCAAGGCAGCAAAAGTAAAGGTTACGACCGGCGTCAGGAAAGGCGATTTGCTGGAAATATCGGGACAGCTTGCAGACGGCGATGAAGTAGTTACGGAAGGAAATTTGCAATTATCGGACGGGGTAAAAATAAGCACTACAGCAGCAGCTCCGGCTAATACAGGAAAATAACACGAGGCAGATATGAAAAACGACAGGGCAAAAGTAAAAAATATTTTCACAGTGATTTTAATAGCAATTATTTGCCTAATTGTATTCAGGATGATAGGCAGCATCATAAGGAACAGCAAAAAGCCCATAGCCCTAATATATAACGTGGGCTCTGTCAGGGCAGAGCTGCAAAAAGTGCCGCATTATATATCTGTCCAGTCAATAGTGGAAGGAGACCCAGAGGTTAAAGTATACCCACAGGTTTCCGGAATATTTGCCAAAAACGCAGTAGCCGAGGGCGATATTGTAAAAAAGGACCAGGACCTGGTCTATATCGACAGGAACATTATCGGATATAAATACGCCCTTGCGCCTGTAAAAGCTCCAATAGAAGGCAGAGTGATAAAACTTTATTACACGGACAAGGGAGACGCAGTCAACCCGAACAACGCCGTGGCTGATGTTGCAGACGACGAAAATATTAAAGTAGTTTTCAGCGTGAACCAGGACGACCTTTTAATGATTAAAAAAGGACAGAAAGCCAGGATTTCATTTATAGACGACGCCAGCATTTTTGCGGAGGGAGAAGTTTATTCGGCCCCTCCTTTTATAAGCAGCGATACAATGTCAGGCACCATAGTTGTTAAAGCGCCGAACAAGGATAAAAAAATGGAAATAGGAATGTCGGTGAACGTTGACGTGCTGGTAGGAGATAAGGACAGCATTCTTGTGCCGGAGCAGGCCGTGCTTTTAAACGATAAGGGTGCTTATGTGTACATTGATGTCAGCGGCAAGGCAAAATCCGTTGACGTGAAAATGGGATACAAGCAGGGCGAAGACGTGGAGATATCAGGCTCGGATTTAAAACCCGGCGATGAAATAATAACGGACGGGAGCTTTAAGCTTGCGGATGGATTAAGCGTTGATTCCAATACCAGTGTTACTGCAACCGCAAAGAAATAAAAATAAACGAGGCGCATTTAAATGAATATAGCAGGACTTGCAATAAAAAGGCCGGTTTTGATAGTAATGATGCTTCTTTCCATTATCACCCTCGGCATTATAGGATTCAGCAATTTGGCAGTGGACCAGTTCCCGGACATAACATTTCCGACCGTAAACGTTACGATATCATACCCCGGAGCATCAGCCGAGGAAATGGAAACGCTGGTAAGCAAGCCGCTCGAAGACGCATTTGCCACACTTGAAGGCATAGACACGGTGAATTCGACCTCAATGGAAGGAGTTTCTTTTGTACAGGCGCAGTTCAGCCTTGGCTTTGACGTGAAATACGCAGAGTCAAAGGTGCGCGACAAAGTCACATCGGTCAAGCCGCTGCTCCCCAAGGACGTAAACGAGCCGGTCATAACCAGGTTTGCTTTTACGGATATACCGATACTTTTTTATTCCGTGAAAGGGAACAGTGACCAGACGACGATACGCGATTTTCTCGAGGACAAGCTCCAGCCCGAGATAGAGCAGGTTGAGGGAGTGGCTGCGGTCGACATCATGGGCGGCAGGGAAAGGATAGTTAAGATCACGGTGGACAAAGCCCTGCTTCAGGCCAGCGGACTGAATGTAAACCAGATATCCATGGCGATAAATGCAAGGAACCTTAATTATCCGGTCGGATACGTCGAGGGCCCGGTGAAGGATATTACATTCAGGGTAGTAGGCGAATTTGCAAACTTAAAAGAAATAGCCGATATGCCCATTTCTTCCACAAACGGTAAAATAGTGAGGCTGGGAGACATATCCAAAGTCGAGTGGACGGTCGAAAGGGAAACCGAAATCCTCCGCGTGGAAAAAAAGCCTGCCGTGCTTTTTGCGGTATACAAGCAGAGCGGCACAAACACCATTGCAGTGGCAGACAGGGTTGACAAAAGGCTGGCGCAGATGAAAAAAGACGGTATTACACCCCAGGATATGAGTATATCGCCTGTAATAGACATGACAGGCGGAATCAGGCGCAGTACCGAAGGCGTTGAGGAAAACATGATACTAGGCGCCGTACTTGCTTTTATAATAGTATGGCTGTTCCTCGGAAATTTCCGCTCGGCCATTATCACGGCGATCGCGCTGCCGGACTCAATAATGGGGGCTTTTTTCCTGATATTTATCTCGGGATTTTCCATCAATGTCATAACACTGCTAGCGCTTTCACTGGCCATAGGGCTGCTTATTGACGACTCCATAGTCGTACGCGAAAATATATTCAGGCATATTGAGCTCGGCATGCACCCGAAAGAAGCTGCCGAGGTAGGCACCAACGAGGTTGCCCTCGCAGTCATATCCACCACGCTTTCAATCATGGCGGTCTTTCTGCCGATATCGTTTTTAACAGGAGTCATAGGACAGTTTTTCAAGCAGTTCGGGTTTACCGTGGCTTTCGCGCTTGCCATATCCCTGCTTGATGCCTTTACCACTGCGCCGATGCTTTCGGCCTACTGGTACAGGGAAGAGGACAAAAAGACAAAGACGGGAATAAGAAAAATCATAGACGATGTCTCTGCATGGTGGAACAATGCTTATGAAGAGCTGAAAAAAATATACATCGAAATCCTGAAATGGGCGCTGGAGAGAAAACGTACAGTCGTATTTTCCGCCGCAGGGCTCATGTTTTTGAGCTTCCTGCTTGTGCCTTTTATAGGAATGACATTTATGAACCAGAACACGCCGATAATGTCCATAAGTTTTGAGACGTATCCGGGAGCGCACCTGACAAAAACCGAATCTTATGTGGAAAAGGTCGAGGATTTTATCGGAAGCATACCCGAAGTGGACAATTATTATTCGGACGTAGGAGGCGGGTCAAGCGTATTCGGATCTTCGGGAAGCAGCAGCAACGATGCGACAATGATGCTTTCGCTGGTGCCGGTGACCAAAAGAAAACTTACGCTGGACCAGATAGCACAGAAAATAAGGGATTATGTAAAGCAGCAGAAGATAGACAGGTTTATGAAGGTACTAGTAAGCGCCAGCGGCGGCGGAGGAGGAGGCAACGAGGATTTTTCCACCCCTCTGCTGATAAAAATTTACGGCGACGACCTGGCAGTTCTCGGCAGGCTTGGCAGTCAGGTGAAAAAAATAATGCAGGAAACACCCGGCACAGCTGACGCCGATATGTCGCTCAAGCCCGGCAAACCTGAAATGGTGCTCAGAGTGGACCCTATAAAAGCAGAGAAGCTCGGCGTATCCTCAAACGACGTAGGCATGCTCCTCAGGACCCTCATTGCGGGCGAGGCAGTGTCAAAATACCGCAAAGGCGAAAAAGAATACGACATAGACGTGGAAATGAGCGATAAAAACAAACGCGTTGCGGACGACATTAAGACCGTGCTTATAACAAACAAATCCGGGCAAAAGATACCGCTGTCGTCTGTATGCTCTTTTACCTATGCATCGGGGCCGGTGCAGATAGACAGGGAAGACAAGATGAGGATAGTGAAAATATCCGCATCACTTGCTCCGGGATATTCGGTGATACAGGTTAAAAGTAAAATAGTAGAAAGATTGAAAAAAGAGCTTATCCTCCCGACAGGCTACAAGTATACCTTTGGCGGACAGAGCAAGGAATTCGGAGACCTGACGACCCAGATGATATTTGCCATGCTGCTGGCCGTGCTTTTCATGTACATGATACTGGCGTCGCTTTATAATTCTTTCATACAACCGCTGATACTCATGATTTCCATACCGCTTGCCATGATCGGAGCCTTTGCGCTGCTGCTGATGTCAGGATACCAGCTTGACCTTTTCGGGTTTATCGGGCTGTTAATGGTACTGGGACTCGTAGCCAAAAACGGAATACTCCTTCTTGACTTCACAAATAAAATGCGCGATCAGGGAATGGACATAAGGGAAGCACTGCTGCATGCCGCTCCGATAAGATTAAGGCCGATACTCATGACTACACTTGCAATGATATTCGGCATGCTGCCGATCGCGCTGTCAATCGGCGAGGGAGCAAAAGGAAACGAGTCACTTGCCATAGTTGTAATAGGCGGGCTGATTACATCCACTTTGCTCACGCTTGTGGTCGTGCCTGTGGTTTACGAGGGAGTGGAGAGCAGGTTAAATAAAAAAGCAAAGAGCAAAACTAAAAAAACAAAATGAAATGGTTTTATGCAATAATTAAATAGACATACAAATGATAAAGTAATAAAATATTAAAAAGATACTGCCAGGCAGCCGAGGATTATATTCTGCGGTTGCCTGTTGTCATTTATAGGCAAAAACCCGGAGTCGAATATGAAAAAGATTCTTTTAAATTCAGCGCTGGTGATCCTTGTGATTGTTTCAGCGCTTGCCGTGTTCAGGATAGCGGCAAAAATAATACAGAACACTGAAAAAAGCAAAGAGCTGGTCTACACAGTAGCCGGGAAAACATTAAAATATGAAAATGTAGACATAGTTATGAAGCTTAACGGCAATGCAGAGGGGGACCCGCAGGTCATGGTTTTCCCGACGCTTCCCGGGAAATTCGACAGAAATGCCGCAGGCGAAGGCCAGACAGTGAAAAAAGACGATGTATTGGCATATATAGACAGGGATGTCGCAGGCGGAGGGTTTGAGCTTGAGCCTGTGAAAGCGTCTGCAGGCGGCATAGTAATACGCCTGTTTTACAGGGATAAAGGCGCACAGGTTTCAAAAAACAGTCCAGTTGCACAGACCGGGGACGATTCGGCAATAAAGGTGTCAATCCCGGTAGGGCCGGATGAAATTGAAAAAATAAAAAAAGGCATGCCGGCAAAAATATATCCCGCAGGCAACACGGAGCCTGGTATTGACGCGACTGTCGAAAGCGTCACTCCTTTTGTCAGCGGCGAAAATTCAGACGGCAGGATAATCATAAAAGGCAAGAATCCGGATAAAAAAATAAAAATCGGCATGAACGTTACAGTAGAGGTAAACACAGGCATAAAGCAGGCTTTTATGGTGCTTGAGAGGGCAGTGCTGCTGGGCCAGGGCAGGGCATACGTGTATATAAATGACCACGGCATAGCGCGAGAGCGCGCGGTAAAAACAGGCTATATAAAGGGCGATTATATAGAGATAACCGGAGATATAAAAGAAGGGGAACAAATAGTAATAAACGGCGCATTCATGCTGAATGACGGCGCGAAGATAGACTATAAAGAATATTAGATAGTAGATATAAAATATCTGATATTAAAAGCGAATGAAAGGAAATAGACGTGAAAAAGATCGTAATATTCATAATTATTACACTGATTTTTTCAGCAGCGATAATTGCGGAAGGCGATAAGCATGGCATGCAGATAGACCAGGCTTTAAATACAGCGACGGCATCAGAAATTACACAAACTGCAGCATCAGCTTTTGGCGATATGTGGGCGTCAGCTGTGACTTCCACGCCGGCTCCGATGGCCGGTAATTTTGAATGGCAGCAAAAACTGTCGCCGTCTGATGCCAATACAAAATGGCATTACAGGCTGGCTTACAAGAACAATATAAAAAATATACGCGATGTGACAGGGTATCTGGATTCAAAATCCGTTATAGACGGCAAACAATACTACTATTATTATATGCCGCTTGAAAACAAAGGGAACCTCGTGAGGTTTGAATCTGACGGCGCGTACATGAGAAAGCTTAAATTCCCTGTATTCGGGATAATATTTTTGGATGTTGAGCTTAACCCTGAAATACAGTATATGAAATTCCCCATGAAAGCAGGGGACGAATGGACGCAGGACTCCACAGGCACGGTAAACCTGCTTGGATTTATAAAAATAAAGCAGGCAACGACCGTACACTTTAAGGTGCAGAGCGAGTTTGACGCAATGCTAAACGGCAAAAAAATACACGGTTACAAGGTTACAAACGACGTTGACCGCAAAGATGGAAAAATATTCCACGAAGAGGACTGGTACGCAATAGGGCTGGGTTTGATTTATTCAAATACAGAAGAATACATTTTGGAGATGAAAGCTTTTGAAGAAGGGTTGAATGCGGCAGGAAAGCAATGAAGCATATTAGATATTGGATATGTGATATTAGATATGAAGGATTCAAAGATAAGAAAAAAAGTTTTTCTATCTCATATTAAAGAAGGATAAACATGACTTTACCGGAAATATCAGTTAAAAGGCCGGTTTTTATAGTGATGATAGTTATAGCCATATTAACGCTCGGCTTAATAGGCTATTCGAGGATGGCTGTTGAGCTCGTTCCAAACGTTGAGTTTCCAACCATAACTATTACGACCGTTTACCGGGGTGCGTCGTCGGAAGAAATAGAAAACCTTGTGTCAAGGCCGATAGAAGACTCGCTTGCCGCTGTAGAAGGAATTGAAAAAATAAGCTCGACTTCCTCAGAAGGGATGTCGGTGGTAAACGTGCAGTTCAACCTGGGGACCGATATTAAATTTTCCGAGATTAAAGTCAGGGAAAAGGTACAGCTTATCAAGCCAACCCTGCCAAAAGACATAGATGACCCGATAGTGAGCCGGTTTTCGTTCCAGGATATCGAGGTTGTAGACGCTTCGATAAAGGGGAACTACGACCTTTTCAAGCTCAGGCAGCTCGCTGACGACGTGGTCAAGACAAAACTTGAGAAACTGCCGGGCGTGGGCGACGTGGAAATATGGGGAGGCAGGGAAAAGGAAGTAAAAATAGAAATATCAAAAGCCCTGCTGATTGCAAAAGGAGTCGGGCTTGATGCCATAATAAAGGCGGTCGCATCGGAAAATGTGAATTATCCGGTGGGTGTCATGAAACGCGACGAAAAAAATGTGACTGTCAGGGTAAAAGGAAAGTTCGAATCCATAAAAGAGATAGAAGACCTTCCGATAAAGACATACTCAGGATCCACGGTGCGGCTGAAGGACCTGGCCAAGGTGTCCTTTGACCTGAAAGAAGAGATATCAAAAGCGCGGACAATGGGAAGCAACGGGGTAATGTTCGGGGTTTACAAGCAGAGCGGTGCAAATTCGATACAAGTAGCTGATGAGGTAACTAATGCACTGAAAGACATGAAAAAATACCTGCCTGAAGGCGTGGAAACAAACATAATGTATGATACTACAATATATATAAGGCGCAGCGTATCGGGCGTACAGGAAAATATAATCATCGGAGCGCTGCTTGCAATACTTGTTGTATGGCTGTTCCTCGGGAATTTCCGATCTACCATGATAACAGCTGTGGCTTTGCCCGACTCTTTGCTCGGTGCTTTTTTCCTTGTATGGCTGGTGGGGTATTCGGTAAACGTGATTTTGCTTATGGCCCTGTCGCTTGCCATAGGCCTGCTCATCGACGACTCCATAGTTGTCCGTGAAAATATTTTCAGGCATGTCGAGGAAGGCATGGATAACAAAACTGCTGCTATAAAAGGCACAAACGAAGTTTTCATGGCTGTAATAGCGACAACACTGTCTATAATGGCTGTTTTTATACCAATATCTTTCATGACCGGAATAATAGGAAAGATGTTCAGCCAGTTCGGCTTTACAATAGCTTTTGCCCTGCTCATCTCGCTTTTTGACGCCTTTACGACTGCGCCGATGCTTTCTGCGTACTGGTACAAGAAAGAAGAGCCGCACAAGAAAGGATTTGCGAAATATGCTGCCGACCTTTCAAAAAAATGGAACGAGTTTTATTACAATCTTAACGGCATTTATAAGGAAATACTTTTATGGGCGCTCGGCAGGAAATGGACAGTTATCGGTGTATCAGCGCTCCTTTTTGTTGCGAGTTTTTTCATAGTGCCTTTCCTTGACAAAGGGTTTTTCGGGGTAGGCGACGAGGGCATGTTCAGCGTGAATATCGAAGCATACCCGGGGGCACCTATCGGCAGGCTTGACAGCGACATGAAGGAAATAGAGGCATTTATAATGAAGCAGCCGGGAGTTGAAAGCTATTTTTCACGCATAGGAGGAGGAAGGTCGGCAGCGGACCAGAACCAGGGGTTTATTTTCGGCACAATGAAGCCGGAAAATAAAAGGAAAATTTCTTCCAAGGAGCAGGCCCAGGTAATAAAGGATTATATAAGGAAAAATTTCGGCAGGGAGCTTTTTGTTTATGAAGAGTCGCACGGCGCCGAAGCTGTACTTTCAGGAACAAACAGCACAAGCCCTATTACCCTGGAAATAAAAGGCGACGACCTTACAATACTTGAGGATCTCGGCCGCCAGGCAAAAAAAATAGCGCAGGAAATACCCGGCGCCATAGACGTGAACACTTCTTTCAAACCGGCGAAACCCGAGCTTGTGGTAAAGCTTGACAGGATAAAGGCGGCAAAACTTGGGATATCGACTGCGGATATAGGGCAGACCCTGAACACATTAATAGAAGGCTATAAGATTTCCGATTACAGGTACGAAGGCAAGGACTATGATATCGTCGTGCGCATGGACAAGAAAGATATAGCAACGGTTGATGATTTGCACGGGCTTATGATTACTACGCAGACAGGCGCCAAGGTGCCGCTTGATGCCATTGCGAATATTTATTATTCCTCTGCACCGGTTGAGATACTGCGTGAAGACAAAACCAGGATGGTAAAAATAAACGTAAATGTCGCCAAAGGCTATGCGCTGGGCGATATAGTCTCAAAAATAGATAAAAGGCTGAAGGTAGAAGTAAAATGGCCAGATGGGTATATATATGAGTTTACCGGGCAGGACAAGCAGATGAAGGACATGGCGACACAGATGATACTTGTCATACTTCTTTCGGTACTTTTCATGTACATGATACTTGCGTCGCTTTATAACTCTTTTATCCAGCCGCTGATACTTATGCTGTCAGTGCCGCTTGCAATTATCGGTGCTTTTACAGCCCTGCTTATAACAAAGAAACCCCTGGACATGATGGGATACATCGGAATACTAATGGTGCTCGGCCTTGTGGCAAAAAACGCGATACTGCTAATCGATTTCACAAACAAAAAAAGGGAAGAAGGCATGTCGATTAGGGAGGCGTTGATGCATGCCGGGCCTGTACGGCTGAGGCCAATACTTATGACGACCTTTGCAATGATATTCGGCATGCTGCCTATTGCTCTGGGCATAGGCGAGGGCGGCCGGGGAATGGAATCAATGCCTGTGGCCGTGATAGGCGGGCTTTTGACCTCGACATTTCTTACGCTTATAGTTGTACCTGCTGTTTATGAATTGGTGGAAACATGGCTGGCGAAAAGGAAAACGATCAGACTAAAGGCAGCAAAAGCCAGAAAATAACGTGCTGTGTGCGATGTGCTGCGTGCCACGTAAAGAAAAGTTCTTTAAAAATTATATTCCCTATGTAAAGGGGATATAATAAAGATAACAACACAAAATCCGGGGCGTACCCTCCAAAAACCCCTCTTATAATTCCCCTTATTTCGCCCCGGATTTCCTTTTTTCATATATAATATTGTACAGATAATTGCATAGGGACTCTAAAATAACACTTGACAGCGAAACAATGTTACGTTACAATTCAATCAATAAAAAATCAGCATATTTTAATGGCAATTAAGAAGATAGATTCTTGGAACTATATTTTTTTGCCTAAATCGCGTAACAATGTTTCGCTTGGAAAGGTTGGTTTTAAATGGAAGAAGAACTGATATCAAAAAAAGAACTGCTGGAAGCAACAAACATCTCCTATGGACAGCTTTACAGGTGGAAAAGGAAAAAGCTTATACCCGTTGAGTGGTTTATCAGGAAGTCAGCCGTTACCGGGCAGGAGACGTTTTTCCCAAAAGATAAAATCCTGGCAAGGATAGAGAAAATAAAGAATATGAAAGACGATGCGTCCCTGAACGACCTTGCTGATGTTTTTTCACCGGCTGTAAAGGCAGTAAATTCTGAAAAACAGGACTTAACTGCAAGGGGCATCATATCAAAAGCAGTTATGGAAATTATAGGAGAAAAATACGGGCAAAAGGAACAGCTTGGTTTCAGGGAAGTTCTTTATGCTTATTCAATAGAAAAAGCCTTAAGTTCCGGAGATATAGGCAGGGATGAAGCGAAATTTTTGCTTGAAACACTCGATGAAAATTTCCCAAAACTTGAAGGCAAGGCATGCAAGGCATATGTGCTCAGGAAAATGGGGACTACAACATGCTGTTTAATCCAGGACGGGCTGGAAATATATTTTGATTCAGGCGTGAAAACAGCGGCATGCCTGAACCTTGCGACACTGATGGAAGAATTGAAAACAAAACTATAAGCACCGCTTGTCCCCGGCTATTGGCTCAGGCTTGAGCGGGCATGAAGTTTGGCAAAATCAACGGACTCTAAGGAGGTTTATATATGGTAAGGCACAGCGGGAAAGATTTGAATATATCAGGATACATGAGGGTGGATGGAGGAATCTACGACAGCGTGAAAATAAACGGCAGCGCGGACCTGAACAGCGCACTCCAGTGCAATGACCTGAAAGTAAACGGGACGGCAAACATATCAGGCAGCGTAAACTCAGATTATATAAAAGTAAACGGCAGGATTTATGTCAGGGACAGTGTCGAGGCCGGGGAATACATGACAAACGGCAAGAGTGAAATAGAAGGAAGCATGAAAGCTGATTATATAAAAGTGGACGGCTCGCTTGAGGTGAAAAGAAATATTGAGGCCGGAAAAATAAAGGTAAACGGCGAAATACTTGCGGGCGAGGGCCTGAACGCCGAGGAGATGGACATAAACGGAAGGATAAATATAAACAGCCTTTTAAACGCAGACAGGCTGAAGTTCGAGCTGTACTGGAGAAGCTACGCAGGCGAGATAGGCGGGGAGCATATAGTAATAAAAAAAGGCGATCTAATGGGGTTCGACAAATTCCTGAAATTCGTTTTTTCGGCTTTCGGCTACAAGGAATCCTCGCTTAACGCAGGCATAATCGAAGGGGACGACATATACCTGGAAGCAACCCAGGCAAAGATAGTGCGCGGCAAGAATGTCGTGATAGGGGAAGGCTGCAGCATAGAGCTTGTGGAGTACAAGGATACTTTCAGGCAGCAAAACGGCGGATATGTGAAAGAAAGCAAAAAAATATAAAAAGCAGGCAAACAATGGCAGGGACAAAAAGAAACAGGCAGACAGATAAAAAGATAGGAGGAAAAGGCAATAATATTGATGACATTACTTTGCTTATCGCAAAGTGGATAATATTAAACGGACTGGCAAAAACCAAAGGAGGTTTAAAAAAATGAATTTTTTATCAAGCGGAGTTTTCTGGGGAGTGATCATCATTCTTTTCGGCATTTCAATCATTGTGAAGGAAATACTGCATGTCGACATACCGGTATTCAGGCTGCTTATTGGGCTTATAATAATATATGTAGGCATCAGGATGCTTGTCGGATGGCACGGGTATAATTACCACAATACGGTTGTTTTCTCGGAGGCGCGCATTTCAGCAAGCAACGCAGGCGGTGATTACAAAGTCATATTCGGCAAGGGCACGGTGGACCTGACTGCAGACAAGGTAAAGGAAGCCCAGGGCACCATAAAGGTGGATACCTTGTTCGGTGACTGCTCGCTTGTGGTGGACCAGGCTGTTCCCATGAAAATCGAGATAAACGCGGCATTCGCCGGAGCAATAATGCCCGACGGCAATATAATATCCATGGGCAAGATCATATATACTACAAAGGCATACAAGGCCGGTGAAAAGTTCGTGGATGTAAAGGCAGACGTAGTATTCGGGAGCTTAAGGATAATAAATTCCTGAAATCAGGTATAGTGCCAATGGATAGAAATTCCCGACGGGTAGAGGCGGGCTTGACCGTCACCGGAGCTTAAGCCCTATAGGAGGAAGGATATTGATGCATGGCAAGCGTTTCTCAATTAGTGCAAAACGTATGCGCATGAGGCTTCAATAAGTCGAATTTGTTGTAAACTTTGCTTTAACATGTATCGTCAAAGAAAAGTAAGAAACAAAAAAGTAAAAGGAGGAAGAACATGAGAAAGACTGGAATTGCAGTAATTGCGGTTTTTGTATTTTTTGCCTGTTTTTACATTAGTGTAAGTGCAGCAGTCGATGTTGGTTTCGACGTTCATGCCAATGGGAGCAACGGCAACGGGAATGTAAACGGCAGTGTCGATGTCAACAACGGCGGTAATGCCAACAATGGTAATGTCAACAATGGCGGCGGCGATGTCAATGGAGGAGGAAACGCAAACAGCGGTGATGTCAACAATGGCGGCGACATGAATGGCGGAGGCGATGTCAACAATGGCGGTGATATGAATGGTGGAGGCAATGTCAACGCAGGCGTTGCTGTTAAAGGAGGAAACGAAAGTTTTTACCTGGGATTAAGTGAATATAACCAGGTACCTGAAGCCCAGGTAGTGGCGATAAGGCGCTTTGGCATACCGGACGAGGAGCTGCCTGTTGTGTTCTTTTTAGCAAGACATGCAGGCGTGCCTCCGAGAGCTATAGTCAAGCTAAGGCTACGCGGCTTTTCATGGATGCAGATTGTGCATCGTTACCGCCTGAATCCTGAAATATTTTATGTGGCGGTCAACGGGCCGGTACACTACGGCTATTATGAAAATATATACGGTTACCATATGCGTGGAGGATGGAGAAAAGTAATGCTGACCGACGCAGACATTATTAATATGGTAAATCTCAGGTTTATGTCAGAGCATTATCATTACAGGCCGGAAGAGATAATGAAAATGAGGGCCGAAGGAAGAAACTTTATTGTGATACACAACACCATAAGAGGCGGACGCAAACACTGGAGATAACAGTTAATTAGATTTCTAAATAACGAATAAAAAGAAAACCCGGGCATTTTGAGCCCGGGTTTTTTTATCAGCGTATTTTTGATATAGTGCCGGTATTTCGGGCTATGGTCTAAATGAATATACACATCCGCAGTAATTCTGGCGGTATAAGTTGTGCTTTTTTGAAAGCTCGATCGATTTTTTAAAGCCGTCTTTTTTCTTAAAGTCGGATTCGAAATATTTTACACCGTGGTTTTGCGCTGCTTCTTTTCCAAGCCTGTTTATAAGCGCCGCGTTCTTGTGGGGGGATATGGTGAGAGTGGTGGCAAAGATTTCCAGCCCGAGTTCCTTTGCCTTTTGCGCAGTTTTATCAAGACGCATCCTGAAGCAGGCTTCGCATCTTCTGCCGCCCTCGGGTTCAGCCTGCAAAGGATCGCAAAGCCTGTGCCATTCGTCTATGTCGTAAGTGACCATATCAATATTTTCCACATCCTCAGCCTTTGCCAATTTTTTCATGTCCTCAACCCGCAATAAATACTCTGATTCCGGATGGATGTTCGGGTTATAAAAATAGGTTATCACCTCATAACCCTGTTCGCGCAGCGCGTTGATGCTGTGCGTGGCGTCAGGAGCACAGCAGACATTTAAAAGTATTTTAGACATAAAAGCACCTTCAATATTTTTATATACAGCCCATTATTTGAAAGTAATTTACCCTCTCCCTTGACCGGAGAGGATAGGGCGAGGGTGGAGATTTTTATGGTTTTCCCGCACCCCTCTCTCTGACTCTCTCCCTCAGGGGGAGAGAGAATGTGCGTTTTTTAAATTATACACAAACAAGCGTAATACTTTTTAATTCCTTTTTGACAATATCACGTATTTATTATAGAATATACCGGAATTTTGACAAGGAGAAACGCTAAAAATGCAGAAAACAATTCTTGTTACAGGCGGAGCAGGGTTTATAGGCTCGCATTTATGCGAGTTTTTGACGGCAAAGGGATACAAGATTACATGCATCGACAATCTCGGGACAGGCAAGCTGGAAAACCTGAAGGCAATAATCAAAAATAAAAACTTTAAATTCATAAAACACAACATTATAAAGCCGTTTAAATTAAGCGGCAGGTTCGATTATGTTTTTCACCTTGCCTCATACGCCTCGCCGCCCTACTACCAGAAATACTCAATAGAAACGCTGATGACAAACTCGCTCGGCACCTATAACGTGCTTGAATTTGCCAGGCTCAAGAAGGCAAAATACCTCATAACATCAACTTCCGAGACCTATGGGGACCCGAAGGAACACCCGCAAAAGGAAACGTACTGGGGAAACGTAAACCCGGTCGGGGTGAGGAGCTGCTATGACGAGGCAAAAAGGTTTGCAGAAAGCCTGTCAATGGAGTATTTGAGAAAATATAAAGTAGATGTGAGGATAATAAGGATATTCAACACTTACGGGCCCAGGCTGCAAAAGGACGACGGCAGGGTGGTGTCAAATTTCATTTACCAGGCCATCAACAGAAAACCAATCACGATTTACGGCAGCGGCGGCCAGACAAGGAGCTTTTGCTACGTATCCGACATGGTGGCAGGCCTGAGTGCGGCAATGTTCACGCCCGGCACAAAAGGCGAGGTCATAAACCTGGGAAACCCCATAGAAAAAACAATGAAAGAAATAGCAGATATTATAAAAAGCATGGCAGGGGCAAAAGTAAAAATAGTTTACAGGCCATTGCCGAAGGACGACCCGGCCAGGAGAAAACCGGATATTTCAAAGGCAAAGAAGCTTTTAGGATGGGAGCCAAAAGTAGGGCTTAACGAGGGCCTGCGCAAAACAATAGAATGGTTCAATCCCACTACGCGGAAAACCCCGCCGGTAGAGGCGGGAAATTATATCGCTTCGGGGAGGGAGCACATTATAAGAAAAGGTGCCGGGTCAGTGAAGCGGGGTTGCTCCACCAATGCAAAATAAAAAAATAGAAAAAATAATAATCGGCCTTATCTTTTTGATCGTTCCTATTTATTTTTTCAGGGACGGGTTCGCGGCCGGCAGGATACTCTTCGGCCACGACACCATTTCGCTTGATTTTCCTTTCAGGGTATTCGCGCAAAGGATGTTCCAGATGTACCATGACCTGCCTTTATGGATGCCGAACCTTTTTGCAGGGCTTCCGCTTATAGACTCGACAAACCTCATATATTTTTATCCTACAAACCTGCTTTACATGATCCTGCCAATACCGCTTTATTACTCCTATGTTTTCGACATCATAATCCACATGCTTGTAGGCGCTTTCGGCATGTTCCTGCTGTTAAAACAGCTTGAGCTATCAAAGGAATCGTCGCTTTTCGGAGGGTTTATATTCATGATCGGCGCGTTCCTGATATCACTCGTTTATGCAGGGCACTCGGGAAACACAAAAGCAGTGGCGCTCATGCCATATATTTATTATTTTATCAGCAGGGGCATAAGGGAGAAAAGGCTTTTTCATTTTTTAAGCGCGTCGATATTCTGCGGGCTGTGCATACTTTGCGTGGGCATGCAGATAATGGCATACGCGTACCTCGGAGTTTTCTTTTATATAATTTACGAATTTTTTTTTGCAGGCAGCAGGGATATGCAGAAAATAAAAACCGTTTCCATATTTTTTCTCCTGTCCACGGCTGCTGTGGTGCTTTTCGGCGCGCTGCAGTTTTTCCAGTCCGTAGGATACATCAACTACTCGTGGAGGGGAAACTTCACCTACGATGATTTTGTATCGTGGTCGTTTAAGCCCGTGGAAGCAATTACGTTTTTATTCCCGAATTTTTTCGGGCTCAGGGGAGAGACCTACTGGGGGCCGCTCGAGTTTAACCTTACGACTTTTTACATGGGTATAATACCTCTTATGCTTGCGCCTTTTGCCTTTGTGCTGAAAAAGTTCCGCAGGCTGGCTGTATTCACGGCAGTAGCGGCGCTTATATTTTTTATCCTGGGATGCGGCGGGGCAACCCCGCTTTACAGGCTTTTCTTCTACATACCGGTATTCAATACATTCAGGAACCCTTCGCGCTTTTTGTATGTCTTTGACATGCTGGTCATAATACTTGCATGCATCGGCGCGCACAACATAATTGCAGTATCAGGCGACCAGAACTACAAGACCGGTTTTAAGGGCAATACGCTTTTTAAAATATGGATTTGGGTCGCAGGAGGAGCAGCAGCAGTGCTTTTTTTAGTTTGGATTATTACCTCAAGCACAAACGAAACTGCCGAACTTATAAAAAAGGTATTTTCAGACACAAGGAAATCAATGCCGTCGGACATGCTTATCGACACGGCAATGGGGCTGATAGCGTCCGACATGGCATATTTTGGAGCGACAGCCGCTGCATTCATTTTTATCGTATACCTGAGGCTGAGGCAGAAAATAAAATACACTTATTTATTTCTGGGGCTCATAGCAATATTTTCGCTTATAGACATGTACAGGGTCGACGCCAGGTTTATAATCTACAGCAATATGTCCGATTACTTTGAGGACAACAACCCTATAATGCAAAGGCTGCAGCAGGACAAACAGCCGGCAAGGACGGCTGATTTTAATTTTGCCGAGGTCCCGAACAAAAACATTTATTACGGCGTTGAGTTCATATCCGGCTACCACGGCCTGATACCTGCAAAATATTACAATATGCTCATCAACGGGGCGTTTAATATGATGAGCGTAGGCAGGCTCTTTAATATAAAATATTACGTTACAAAAGCAGATGTGAACCTGGACGGCCTGACAAAAGTTGTCGACGGCCCTATAAAACTATATGAAGACGCGAAAGTAATGTCCCGCGCATTTTTGGTGGACAGGGTAAACAAGTTTGATAATGACAGCAAGGTGCTTGATTTCATGAAGTCCGCGCAGTTTGACCCGGGCTCTGCGCTTGCTACAGAAAATATTTTTGTAGACCCAAGCCCTGAAAGGCTCCAGTACTCCTTAAGCATGACACAATATACGCCAAATAAAATAAAAATGGAAATCGACACGAACAAGGACAGCGTGCTTGTGCTTTCAAACGCTTATTACAATGCCTGGAAGGCAAAGGTGGATGGACAAAACCGCAAGATTTATAATGTCGATTACGACATAATGGGCGTCAGCCTGGAAAAGGGCAGGCACCAGGTGGAATTTTACTACAGCAGGCTGAAGATTGTCATGAGCCTGCTTTTAACACTGCTCGGATTTATCATATATGGCGCAGTTTATTTGATTGAAAAAAGGAAAATGAAATGAAAACGCTTATTGTAATTCCGACTTATAACGAAAAAGAGAACCTTATAAGGCTCTTGCCTGCGATAAAAAAGGCAAATAAAACGGTGCATGTGCTGATAGTAGACGACGCATCGCCTGACAACACGGCAAATTTTATAAAAAAGCTCGCCAAAAGGGATAAAACAATCAAATTACTGGAAAGAAAAGCAAAGCTGGGGCTTGGCACAGCGTACAAGGAGGGGTTCAAATACGCGCTAGTAAACAAGTATGACTATATATTCGAAATGGACGCTGATTTTTCCCATGACCCGAAATACATAAATGATTTTCTGGACGGAATAAAAGAAAACGACCTTGTAATAGGCTCCCGCTATAACAACGGGATAAGCGTTGTCAACTGGCCGCTGCGCAGGCTCATGCTGTCCATGTGGGCAAACTTCTACGTGCGCACCATCACAGGCATGCCGCTGACAGACTGCACAAGCGGGTTTAAGTGCTTCAGGAGGAAGGTGCTGGAAGCCATAGACATGGACAGCGTAAAATCTGACGGATATGCTTTCCAGATAGAGATGCACTATAAGGCGTGGAAAAAGAATTTCAAGATCAGGGAAATACCGATTATATTTATTGAGCGGAAATCAGGCGAATCCAAGATGTCGAAGGATGTCATCAGGGAAGCCGCAGTAATACCGTGGAAGCTGAAGCTGGGAATCATAAAGTAATTGTAGAATGTAGATTGTGGATTTTGGATTGAAAGAAAGGGGATAATTTGAAAGAAAAAGAAATTGAATTAATCATAAAACAGGGAGAAGGCTATCTGACAGAATTTAAGCGGGGAATAAGCAGGGAATTGGCGGCTTCCATTTGCTCGTTTGCGAACGCGGCGGGTGGCACTATTTTAATAGGAATCGACGACAACGGTAATGCCGCTGGCGTGGCAGACATAAACCGTTTAAAATCGCAGGTGATGGATATTGCCAGGAATTGCGATCCGGCGGTCAAGCCGGAAATAGAAATGATGGAATATAAAGGCGTAAAAGTACTGGGGGTAAATGTCCCTGAAGGATTGCATAAACCATATCAGTGCAGCGACGGCTTTTTTATGCGGGTCGGAGCGAATTCGCAAAAGATGAAAAGCGCCGAAATACTGGAATTTATTTCCGGAACCGGAAGGATTACTTTTGACGATGTGCCGAACAGGAAATTTGATTTCAGAAAGGATTTTGACAGGCAGAAATTCGCGGATTACATTAAATCAGCTGGGATAAGCCAGGGCATTAACAGGGATGTTGTCCTGCAGAGCATAGGGGCCATGGAAAACGGTTTGCTGAATAACGCCGGCGTTTTATTTTTTGCCAAAGACCCGCAGAGGTTTTTTCCACAGAGCGTTTATACAGCCATGCTGTGCAAGGGCAGCGACAGGGCACATATAATAGACAGAAAAGAAATAAAAGGCGGGCTTTTCGAGATAGTAAGCGGGGTTATGAGCTTTGTGGAAAGAAACACAAGGCTCGCTTACAGGTTTACGGGCAAGGCAAAAAGGGAAGAAATAAAAGAATACCCCATGGAAGCAATAAGAGAAGCTGTGATTAATTCCATTGCGCATAAATATTATCCCGAGCCCGGGCATAACAACATATTGACCATATATGACGACAGGATTGATATTGAAAATTACTGGATAAGGCCGAAAAATTATGTCATAGGAAAAACGGTTTACAGAAGAAATCCAATAATTACCGACATGCTTTACAGGATGGAACTGGGGGAAAAATCAGGTTCCGGCTTTAAAAGAATGAGAATTTACTGCGCTGCGGAAAAGGCTCCTTACCCGACACTGGAAGCGGAAGAAAACTACTTCTATATTACGTTCAAAAGAAGTGCAGTATACACGGAGCTTGCGCTGTCAAAAACGTATGCAATGGAAAAAGAAAAGGAGATAGAAAAGGTCACTGAAAAGGTCACTGAAAGGGTCACTGGTAATCAGGCTATTATAATCCGTGAAATGGATAAGAATCGGTATATTTCGGCAAAGAAATTGGCAAAAATTATCGGAATATCAGAAAGAAAAATAAAGGAAAATATAAAAAAATTAAAGAACATAGGAATGGTAAAGCGCGTCGGCCCGGATAAAGGTGGTTACTGGGAAGTTGTTAAGAAATGATATTGTTAAAAGACGGCGCAAAAAATAAATAAGAAATGTAAAGGGTGGTTTATAACTCATATACAACAGGAGGTGGGCTGATATGAACATCGCAATTTCCAAAATCAAACCTAACCCAAACAACCCACGACATATCATGCGGACGGACCTGATAGACAAGCTATCGGCGTCGATAAAGGAGATTGGCCTTCTTAGCCCCATAAAAGTAAGGGAGCTGACACCCGAGGAGATGGCCTCTTTGGACAAACCATCACCCGTGTCCTCTCCCTTAGAAAAGAGCGAGGGTGGAGGATATGAGTACCAGCTTATAAGCGGGCACAGGAGGCTATTGGCCTGCCAGAAGCTGGGCTGGACCGAAATCCCGGCAGAAGTCCTGAAAGTCACCAAGGAGCAGGAAATGTTCCTGCTGGGGCTGGAGAACATGGGCCTGTCCATGTTTTGGCTGGAGAAATACGAATATATCGAAAACCTGATGAAAGAGTGTCCCAATTTGAAACAGCAGGAGGTTGCGGACAGGCTGCAAACAACCCAACGGTATATAAGCTGTGCTTTGAAGGTTATTGGGGTGCTAAATGCCGGGGCTAGGGAGAAAATTTATACAAATTGTATAAAATCAGGCGGCTGGGAGGTATCTGAAGCGGCAGTTTTTGCTCTTACCGACCTGGCAACTGGGCAGCCAGACGATCAAAACAGGGTGGAACAGGCGCTGAAGGAGGTTCTGGATAGGGAAATGACCGAAAAAGAGGTTAAGGCGATGGTGGAACAGATGAAAAGCGGAGGGTCAGAAGGCCAAAAAGCGGAGGGTTTGAGGGTTGGAAGCTCGGAGGAATGGCAAAGACTGGAAAACGGAGAGACGGAAGGTCAAAAAGCCGGAGGGTTGGTACAGGCGAAGACCAATGTCAAAGGGGAAGTGGCCCTTCGACAGGCTCAGGGCAAGGAAAAGACAGGGGCAGACCCGGACAGCACGGGATTGCCGTTCCTACCAAAGCCGGAAGACCCGGATGCCGGGTTCTGGAAAGAAATGGATGAAACCCGGTACTTTCAGATAAAAAGGCCGGCAAAGGGTGGCATTCATATTATAATACCGGATATGAACAGGGCGAAAGCGGCTGTTCTCGGCGCAACCGGCGCTGTATGGGCGCTGGAACGCGCTCTTCGAGCGGGTGAAAAGGGGGAAGGGGCAGGTGGTAAGGGAGAACAACAACAAAACCCAACGGCGGGCAAACTAGAAGAAAATCCGTATTGGGCAGATTTGCCCGGGCTGGTAAAGGATGTTCAAGGTTCAAGGCTTAATGGCAAGGGGATGGGGAGGAAAACAAGTCTCTGGTTTCTAGTTTCAAGTTTCGAGGTAATACACAACCAGAAACTACAAATCAGCCTTCACAAGAAACAAGAAATCAGAAACAAGAAACTTCAAAAGTACCGGAAACTACAAACCAGAAATTAGAAACTTTGCATACCCAAATCAGTGGTATAATTGGACAAGAGCCGAATTCCTGGAGAGGGAAAGTGGTGAAAAAAGGCATTGAGTTGCTGGTAAAAGTTGTAAAATATGTTTGGGGAATGATACAAAAAAGAATTAATAATTAAGGTAGTTAATTGATAATTGGAAATTGGGAATTGAAAAACATTATTTTAAAACGGAGGCGGTGATGAGAAAAAATTCCGTTCTTCTCATATGTTCGAATTCTGCGTTGACCCCGATAAGGAATAAGATGAGATACTTAATTTTAACAGCATGCATACTTATAGCAACTGCATCTTCATTTTCGGAAAATACTGGCGACTATTTTATATTTTCCAAGGGCGGCAAAGAACTGGTACTGGACTGGAAAGGGCAGATGATTATCCGGCCCAAATATCATTATATCGAAAAAATAAATAACAATTTATGGAAGGTCAGTATAAATATTAAAGAAGATAAAAATTATAAAGGGTATGTTTATACGGCTGAAGAAATCGGAAGCGATTTGCGTTATAAATTTTTGGATGAAAATGGCGCTGAAATATCTTCCGATTGGTATGAAAAAATTGAGGATTTCAGTGAAGGGCTCGCCGCAGCCAGGCTAAACGCTAAATGGGGGTTTCTTGACGAAAATGGAAGGGTTAAAATAGGCATGAGATATGAAGCTGTGCACCGGTTCATAAGCGGAATAGCTGCCGCAAAATTCGGCGGAAAATGGGGATTCATCGATAAGAACGGGAAAACTCTCATTCCTTTTAATTATGATAGCCACGGAAATGATTTCTTTTTTTGTGATTATAACGCCTTAAAAAAGGGCGACAAAACTGTAATAGTGGATAAAAAAGGAAACGAACTTCTTTTCATAGGCAAAAATATCAATGTTAATTCCGATTATTGCCTTATGTCCGGACACTACCTGAGGCTTGAAAAAGACGGAAAATTTTCGATTTCAGATATAAAAAAAGGAAAATTGGAAGATTTTAAGTATGATTATGTCGACCCGGGGTTTAGCGACGGGTTGTTGAGAGTCGAGGATAAAGGGAAGTGGGGTTTCCTTGATGAGGATTTAAAAATCAAAATACTTCCAAAATATGACTTAATCTGGGAATTTAAAGAAGGTCTCGCCGAGGTGAGAATTGACGGCAAATGGGGTTTTATAAATAAGAATGAAGAAATGGCCATCAAACCGCGATTCGAAGATGTTAATGACAAAAATTTCGTCGATTTTTTTAACTTCCAGGACGGATTGGCCGTGGCGGCATTGAACGGGAAAATTGGAGCAATAAATAAAAAAGGCGAATTTGTCATCAAACCCGAATATGATTATATAAACATAAATAATATGTCAAATTTTGTCTATTTGTTTAATAAATCAAGCAACGAAACCGGCCTTGCAAATAAACAGGGGAAAATAATATTAAAACCGGGTAAATACACCGTGGGGTGCTGTATTTATGCCCATAATAGGATTTTTGTATCATGCAAAGCCGGAAAAGCGGACAATATTAAGTGCGGGTACGTTGACTTTGACGGGAACATAATAATAGAGCCGAAATATGATGCGGTATATTTTTACAGGAACGACATGGCTGCAGTGAAATTAAAAAACAAATGGGGCTTTATAGATAAAAAAGGCAGGTTGGTTATTGGCTACAAATATGAAGCTGTTGCCGGATATGGGTTTAATAGCAAGGGTACTGCTGCGGTAAAAGTTGGCAATAAATGGGGCATCATAGATAAAACCGGAAAATATATTGTTAACCCGATTTATGAAGACAACGGAATGATTCCATTTTTATCTCCAAGCGATTATGACCTGGAAGATGATATGCCTTAGATTGCATTTTTCACGGAGTTCGTCCACAGCCGCAATCATTTTTCGGCGGGTTTCGAATATTGAGGGTATGAAATAAAGGAATTCAGCGAGAAATCCGGATATAAATGGATTGCAAGCGCGTCTATTATACTGCAGCAGCCTGAAAAAGGCCGAAGAGCTGGGGTATGACAAGAATGATGTTGAAAAGGCAATTAAAACAATTAAATAATTGTCAATTTTTAATGAAATGATGTAAAATATTATCCATTCAGAATTAAGTACAAAAATGTAAATGAAAGTGAGGAAAAAGATATGTCAAAAAGGGTATTAGTTACAGGCGGGGCGGGGTTTATAGGCTCAAACATGGCTGACGAGTTATTGAACAGGGGTTATGATGTTACCATTATAGACAACGAGTCCACAGGCTTGAAGAAAAATGTCCCGAAAGCAGCCAAGTACATTAAAGGCGACGTCAAAAACAGGAAAGACGTTGCGAAAATTTTTAAGGACAAGATAGACGTGATTCTCCACATAGCAGGCTGCGCGTCGACAATAAAGGCTTTTGACAGCCCTGAGGCCGACCTTTTCACGAATGTTCTCGGGACCCTGAATATTATTGAGGCTGCTTTAAAACACAATGTGTCAAGGCTGCTTTACGCAAGCTCCATGACATCGTACGGCGTGCCGGAAAGCCTGCCTGTAAAGGAAACCCAGGCAACAAGGCCGATATCATATTACGGCATTACAAAATATGCTTCCGAGAGATACGTGCTTGCCACAGGCATGCGCAACGACCTTAAAACAAAACTGAATACAACGGCATTCAGGATGTTTAATGTTTACGGCAGGCGGCAGTCCCTGACAAACCCGTACCAGGGAGTCGTTTCCATATTTATAGGCAATATCATGAGAAAAGAGCCTATAACAATTTACGGCGACGGCAAGCAGTCAAGGGATTTTGTTCATATCAAGGACGTGTGCAATGCATGGATAGGGGCAATTGAAAACGAAAAATCATTCGGCGAGGTTTTCAACCTCGGGTCAGGCATACAGGTGTCCATCAACGAGCTTGTTGACGTTACGCTGAAGAGCCTGAACCGCAGCAGGAAAGATTACAAGGTCATTTACAAGGATGTGAGGCCGGGGGACCAGAGGCACATGAGGGCGGATATTTCAAAGGCAAAAAAGCTTTTAGGCTGGAAGCCCGGACTGAACTTTGAAAAAGGAATGGCAGACGTGATAAACTGGGCGCTGGAGGAATACGGAAAAAAATGAGGCTCTTTATCGGCATACCACTCGATGAGAGTGTAAAGTCCGATATAATTAACTTATATGACAATTTCAAGGCTGCCGGCAAAATCAAATGGGTCGGCAGGGAAAACCTGCACGTGACCGTAAAATTTTTAGGGGAAACCTTTGAATCAGCCATCGAAAACATAAAATCAGCTATGGACAAAAGCATTGTGGGTATTGAAAGTTTTCATATAACTATAAATAAGGTTCTGGGTTTTCCGTCAATAAAAAGGGCAAAAGTAATATGGGCAAACGTAGATAAAAATGCGGAAATAATCGAAAAGATTTTCATGGATCTGGAAGACGGCCTTGCGGGCTTTGGCTTTGCAAAAGAAGAAAGAAAATATATCCCGCATATAACCATGGCAAGGGTAAAAGATGGCATGAATATAAGCACTATTTCAGAAAAGCTCTCTTTCGAATATAAGGCAAAAATAGAAGGTCTCGTGCTTTTTAAAAGCGACCTGAAGCCGCAGGGCGCGGTACATACGAAGATACATGAGGCAAAACTGAAATAAGTTTCTAGTTTCAAGTTTCTGGTTTCTAGTTACAATATTAAAAAAATGATTGGCAATTGAGAATTGAAAAAATAGTACCGCTTGTCCTCGGCTTTTGTATCCTCGGACTGGAGCGGGTACTAAGATTCCGTAAGATTTTGCCTTCTCTGTTGACGCTCGGCAAAATCAACGGACTCTAAGGAGCAACGATGGTAATCGAACGCAACATAGTGGCAGATTATGAGAGCTGGTTCCTGACACCCGCGGGCATGTATGTGGACGACACGGAAAAGGAACTTCTTATCAATACCATGCGTTTTAAAAGGGGTGAGAGGACCCTTAACGCAGGCTCAGGCACAGGCAGGTACATAGAATACCTTTCCGACCTGGGGCTTGAGATGACCGGCCTCGAGCCGGCGCATGAAATGATAAAGCTCGCGAGGCTGAAATCAAAGATAAAAGAAGAGCAGATAGTGCAGGGTGTTTTTGAAAAAATGCCTTTTGCGGATAACAGCTTTGACAATGTAATATTCATCAACACATTCGGATATTCGCAGGATAAGGTAAAGGCTCTGTCGGAGGCTTACAGGGTAGCGAAGCATAAGGTAGGCATAGGCTTTTTAAACAACAGGTCAATGACATATATTTTCAGCCCGAAGGAAAGAAAGGTTGTGTTCAGGGACACAAGTTTTTTCAGCGGCAGAGGGCTCATGAGGATAGCTGAAGCGGCCCTCGGGGAAAAGATAAAGGAATGTGAGATACATATACGATACTCGCTTTATTTGCCTTTCAACATTGCGCATTTTGTGCCTTTTGTTGATGAGTGGCTGGAGAGATTAAATTTGCCTTTCGGGAATTTTGGTGTTATGCTTATCGAGAAGAAATAAATTTGGCATTTGGAATTTGGCATTTGGAATTCGGGATGCAAAAGCAGCAATATTTATGTCTTGTTTTTCAATCCAAAATCCGAAATTTAAATAGTGGAGTAAATGCATGTCAGTGCTTGCTTACGTTTACACAGGGATAGGTTCACAGTATGTCGGGGTCGGCAAGGAAGTCTACGACAAGACATGGGGTATGAGGCAGTTTTTCGACAAGATGCAGAAGAAAAAGCCGGATTTCAAGGTAAACAAGCTGGCTTTTCTGGGGCCCATGGAAGAATTGATGAAGGAAGAAAACGCGTTGCCGATAATGTATACGTACCAGGCCGGAATTTACGAGGTACTGAAACAAAACAGGGTTACTCCTGAGCAGATGACAGGCTACAAGTCAGGCCAGCTCGCAGGCCTGGTAAGCGCGGGCGGGGCTTTTTTTGAGGATATCCTTGACCTTGTTTTTAAAAAGGAAGACCTTTTAAAGCAGGAATTTACAGCAGGCAACTTCACCCATATATCGGTTATCGGCATTCCCACCGGACAGGTTGAGCAGATTGCGGCTGAAATAAACAAGACAATGAAGGCAGAAATATGCGCATACCTGGCTCCGGAAAACGCGGTCATAGTATGCGAAAAAGCGGCAAAGGACAAGTTAATTGAAGTTTTCAAAAAATTAAAAGCCGACGCCCTGATTACCGAGCATCCACACGAAGAAATTTCGAATTGTTCACTGCTTGAAGGCATAAGCCAGAAACTGGCGCCTGATTTTAAAAACTTTAAAATGGACAAGCCGTTAAACAGGATTGTGTCGCAGACCACGGGCAATTACTTTGACAGCGTCGCGGAAATAAGGGAAAATTTCATGGATTACCTTACAAAACCGGCCAGGCTGGATATAGCATTTACCACCATGATGAAAAACGGCGTGAATACTTTTGTGGAGCTTGGGTGCGGTAACCTGCTTGGCAGGACCATAAAGAAAATTGATTCAGGCAAAAGAATACTTTCAACGCATGATTTAAAATCTTTAAGCCTCGTAGTAAAGCTTGCGAACTAAAATACCATATTTCCCATACTATTTATTTATAAAATAATTTAAAAACAATCACCTTGCGTTTTTTTTCTCAAGGTTTTATAATTATTAACGATAATATTAGTCAACCTGCCGAAATGGCGGCAGTCATGTTTTAACATGCGAAAAAGACCAGAAAGGACTATAAAAAATGGCACAGGACAGAGAAGTAATAAAGAAACTGATGGAAGGACAGAACCTGGAAGAATTAAAACAAGTAAGGGATTATCTCAGGGAACATCCCCTTGCAAATATTATTGAGATAAATGCAGCAACAAGAGTATCGCCCAGTAAAATCCTGACATTTATTCAGCTCGGCATTTTTAAAATGAGAAAACCGAGGAGAAAGTAAGAGATTTTAGATTGTAGAATGTAGAATTTAGATTGAAAAGCATATAAAAAATCACTTTAAACATTTAAATTTTTACTATATAAACTTAAAGCTTCTTTCCCCGCCTTCCCACAAACATATTGTATTTACTGGAAAAATCATATATAATCACATAAAAAATATCCCGCAAAATGCCAATGTTAATACGGGATAACGCAAAGGGCAGGTGACGAATATGTCCAATTACAGTAATTATTTTATACAGATGAAAGACGGCACCATAAAACAAATAAACCCTTTTACCGGGACAGAAGTGTGGACAGTGCCGGGCAGGGCGTCAAAACCTATAACAAACGAAGTGCCATCCACCGCAAAAAAAATCGAGAAAAAGGAAAAGGAAGATTACTGCAATTTCTGCGAGACCAAATACTTAAATACACCGCCTGAAAAAGAAAGGCTTATGAGGCACGGCAACCAGTATATTTCCATAGAAAACGTAAAAGCCGCGGAGCTTGTTGCTACGGAACCGCTTTTCAGGAGGATACCGAACCTTTTTGAAATAGTAACCATGGAATACTGGATGAGAAATTTCGGATACAGGCTAAACAGCGAGGAGAAAAAGGCTAAGGAAGAATACTGGGCCGATGCGGACGGAAAAGCGCACGTGTTAAACATAATAAACATGAAGCTTAAACTGCTTGGCAGGAACCCGGATGAAGTCCCGGAAAAGGACAAGATGGCGATGTCCGACGCGTTCTTCGGAGGCGGGCACGAGCTTATAGTGGCCCACAAGCATTTCATTGAAGGCGCGGAATTCGATACACAGCTGTTCTCATCGGGGGAAATGACGCCTGAAGAACATTTCCAGTATTACAAGTTTACCATAAAAGGCATGAACAGCATTTATAAGAACAACAAGTATGTAAGATATATCTCGGTTTTCCAGAACTGGCTCAAACAGGGAGGCGCGTCATTTGACCATTTGCACAAGCAGCTTGTGGCAATCGACGAGTGGGGAGTTTCGATCGAACGGGAAGTTGAGCTCATCAGGAAAAACCCGAATATATATAATGAGATGGCCGTAAACCTGTCAGGATACCTGAACCTGCTGGTTGCGGAAAACGACCAGGCAATAGCTTTCTCGGATATCGGGCACAGGTTCCCGACCGTTTGCATATTCTCAAAAAGCGACAAGGCATTTCCCAGCGACATGGATGACACGGAACTAAAGGGGTTTTCTGATGTGGTACACGCTATACATCATGCAATAACAAGCCAGATAGCATGCAACGAAGAGTGGTATTATACACCGAGGGACTGCGCCGATGTGATGCCATGGCACATACTCATAAAGCTCAGGATAAACATGCAGGCAGGGTTTGAAGGCGGAACCAAAATTTACATTAATCCAATGAACCCGTATGAACTCAGGGACAGGGTTATCACAAGGCTAAAAGAAGCCAGGGATGCAGGGAAAATAGATAAAAATATCCTTATAGGCGAGGAATGCAAGCCAAAACCAAACCCGCTGAGGTATTACACGAAATACTACAAAGCGTAATTACTGCATTTTAGATTGGTTGAAAATTACTGAAGTACCGCTTATCCTCGGCTGTAAGCCTCGGATTTGAGCTGGTACAAAATCTCGTAATGTTTTGTCTTCGCTGCAAGCTTGACAAAACAAACGATCTTTTGGAGAACATAATGAAAAAGATAATTTTATTTTTATCGGGATTAATCTTAATTTTTATTTTCATTTCATGCGGGTCAGCGGAAGTAAATACCGGCATAGCAGGGCAGGAAACGGTAAAATCAGCCAGCGGAGATACAAGCCAGGCCGGCCAGCCGCAGCCGACAGCAACAGCGCAGGCCAAGGAAGAGGAAACCCAGGCGTCGGAGCAGGAAAACGAGCAGCCTGTAAACAACGATACCATAGCTGTCATAGGCAAGTACATACTGACAAGGGAAAAATACAAGACAATCACCGAATACATGAATGAAAAATACGATTATACGCTTACACCTGAGCAGGAGAAAGAATTCCTGGATTTCATTATTAATAAAAAGCTTATGGCCATGGATGCGCGCGAAAAAGGCTATGATAAAAGGAAGGACATAATGACCAAATATGAGTGGGATTATGACGACCTGCTTTCCCACGCATATTACGTCGAAAATATAGAGAGCAAATCAAAGGTGACCGACAAGGAAGCAAAGGATTACTACACGAAACACGCCGAGGATTTTGTGCAGGTAAAGGCGGCGCACATACTGGTAAAGGATAAGGACGAGGCGATGAGCCTTTACAAGAGGATACAAGGCGGGGAGAATTTCGCCGATATAGCGAAAAAATACTCGACAGACACATCCACAAAGGATTCCGGCGGTGAGCTTGGATTTTTCAGCAAGGGCACAATGGTGAAGGAGTTCGAGGACGCGGCATTTTCCATGTCAAAGGATGAGCTGTCGGAGCCGGTTCAGACAGTTTACGGGTACCATCTCATAAAGGTGGAGGACAAGAAAAACTTTTCATTCGATGAATCCAAGGATAAAATAATAAATTTGATCGAAAGCGCCAAGAAGCAGGAGCTTTTCGACAAGCTTATGGAAAAACTTAAGGCCAAATACGGCGTCACCGTGCATGGGACCAAAGTTAAATAGACCAAACTGACAGGGGAGCATAAAAGCATGAAAATAAACTACAAAATAAAACTGGCTGTTTTGTGGGCTGCCGTGTTTATTATTTTTGCCTCGTGTGTGCCAAAAGCCATGATAAAAACAGCCATGCTGGCAGTGCAGGAAAAATCCATACCTGTTTCCGACGATGAAATGAATTACTGGAAGTCGGTTGCCGCCACATCCCAGGATACGTCCAAAAGGGCCGAGGGAAATTTCTGGGTAGGGCAGTATTATTACGATAAAAAGGATTTTCAGAACGCAATAAAATATTTTGAATACGACGAAAAATATTACAGGGATTTAAAATGGGGATATATTTCCATAATGCGCCTGGCGGATATTTATACGGAAAAAAAGGACAGGGAAAATGCCCTGAAAAAACTCACCGGACTGGCCGAGAAAAAAGACTCGTTCCCCGACTTTAAAAGCACGGTCTTAAACATGATAGTTGACGAGTTTACCGGATATACGGAAGACGAGCTGAAAAACCTTTACAACAGGCATACAAACCCTGTCATTGACGAATACTCGCTTTATTTGCTGTGCAAAAAGGAAAAAGCATCCGGAAATTTCGACGGTTTTTTAAAGCACGCGTCCTTTTTCCTGCTGCAGTTCAAAACAAGCGTTTTTTTTAACGAGATTACCGAAGCATACAGGAACGCGGTAAAATATAAGCCGGTAAATAACCAGGAAATAGGTGTCATACTGCCCCTTTCAGGGCAAAGCATGGACGTGGGAGGTCTGGTAAAACAGGGCCTCGAGCTTGCGCTATCCGAGTTTAACGAGTCAAGGCCGGAGCAGGAAAAACTGAAACTTTTTTATATAGACGAGGCAGACGACGCAAAGCTTGAGGCAAATGTAATAAATGCCATTGAGACGGAAAACGTCATTGCCCTTATAGGACCGCTTTACAGCAAGACCGTGACAAGGCTGCTGCCCATCGTAGAAAGATATAACATAGCCCTTTTTTCACCAACTGCATCAGCGCCGGAGCTGACTGACAAGAGCGAGTATTTTTTCCGTAACTGCTCCACTGCAGACGGGCAGGCTTACGCCATTGCCAAGTACATGACCGGCCCGGGGAATTTCAAGAATGCAGGAATAATATACCCGGACGATAATTACGGCAGGCTCATGGAGAAATTTTTCACAGAGAAGTTCAGGATGGGCGGAGGGACAATAGGCAAGGAATACGCTTATGAATCCGGAATAAGCGATTTCCAGAACGCCATCTGTTCCCTAGGCGGGGTGAATACCATACTTTTCAAGCAGAAAAGGGCGGATGAGCTGCTCGATCTTGGGGACAAAATGGATGATGCCGGCAACAGGATACTCAACAAACTGTACGGGTTTTTCAAACTGACGCCTATAGACGAAAAAAACATGCCGACTCCAGACCCCGACAAGCCCATGCAGAAAGTATCAGTGGCGCTGCTGCACCTGGCCACCAGGGGCGATAACGCAAAAAAATATAACATTGATACGGACATGACAAACAAGCTCAGTTACGCCCTGGCAAAAGACAAGCAGATAGGCGTCATTAAGCAGAAAAATATAGACGCGGCGCTGCAGGAGATAGGCGTAGGCTCCGACGACATAGACAGGGAAATAGCGCTGAACGTGGCAAGGATGGTAAAATCAGACGTGCTGATCTGGGGGAAAATAGTCGAGGATAAATCCGACACAATATACGCGAATTTCATACCCGACAAGCTCACACTGGATGAAAAGGGAAACACAAAGCTCTCGTACAGCTTCAGTGACGAAGACTATTTTGTGTTTCACGTCGACATTTACGTAATGACGGTCACGGACGAGCAGACCCTGGACGAGATATCATTTACCTACAAGAAGGTAAAAGAGCCGAAGGAAAACCCGCTCAAGCTTGACGCTATATACATACCTGCCAGCGACAGGACCATGGTTTCCATTAATCCGCAATTGAAGTTTTACGACCTTGACCTGCCTGTATTCGGCAGCGAGTCGCTGGCGAGCAACTATGTAATGAACTACAAGGATGACGTGACAGGCGTGATATTCCCCACGATATTTTTCGCGGACGACAAGGCCGATGTGGTGCAGAATTTCATAAAAAAATACCAGGAGGCTTACGGCGGGGTGCCCAACGTAATGTCCGCGACTTCATACGACCTTATGAACATAATCTGCGGCATACTGGGCGACAAGAACAAAAAGATAACATCCAGGGAAGACCTTAAGGACGGGCTAGTGAACGTAAAGGACTACATGGGCGTGACCGGCAGGTTCTCTTTTTATATCAAGGGAGCGCCTTTAAAAGAATATTACCTCTTGAAAATAGACGATACAGGCTTTAAATCGATAGGGAAAATAATAGGTGACTGACAGGTGAAATTCCAGAGGCTCCGCGGGGTAAAGGACGTACTGCCTGCAGAAAGTTTTTTGTGGGAGCAGGTCATAGCAAAGGCTGTTGAGACATTCAAACTTTACAACTATTCGCTCATAATAACCCCCACTATAGAGGACACGGGCCTTTTTACACACGGTGTGGGAGAGGCGACCGACATAGTCATGAAGGAAATGTACAGCTTTAAGGACAAGAAGGAAAGGGACATTACGCTGCGGCCAGAGGGCACGGCTTCGGTTGTGCGGGCCTATATAGAGAACAGCCTTGAGGAAAAATCAGACCTGTATTACATCGGCCAGATGTTCAGGTACGAGAGGCCGCAAAAAGGCAGGGACAGGGAGTTTTTCCAGATAGGCGCCGAGAGCTTCGGCGACGCGACCGCGTATAAGGACGCTGAAATAATAAAGCTTGCCGACGATATATTAAAAGGAATAGGCATCACAAGCTACGAAATACACATCAACAGCACAGGCTGCAAAAACTGCAGGCCCGAGTACATCAAAAAGCTGGAAGAATTCATCAGGACACAAAAGGACGGCCTGTGCAGCGACTGCATAGCTAAAATAGAGCGCGGCGCAGTGATCAGGGTGCTGGACTGCAAAAACGAGAAATGCAGGCAGGCCATAATAAAAGCTCCGGCGATAATTGATTATCTGTGCGACGCCTGCGGCCCGCACTACAGCGGATTAAAAAAGGCGCTGACAGGCCTCGATGTTAAATATATTGAAAACCCGAATATAGTCAGGGGGCTTGATTACTATACAAAGACGGTTTTTGAGTTTATTACGGACAAACTGGGACCGCAGCAGAACACGGTTCTTGCGGGCGGCAGGTATGACGACCTTGTATACGAGCTCGGCGGAAAGCAGACCCCTGCCACTGGCTTTGCCATGGGCATTGAGAGGGCTGTGGAGGTTATCAGGGCCGAAAATTCAGCTATTGCACAAAAACAACTGGACGCTTTTGTAATAGTGGACAGCAATCATCTTAACGACGGGTTTTTGCTCCTGAATAAGCTCAGGGCAAAAGGGGTAAAAGCAACGATGAACTTTGACGCCAGGAGCTTTAAGTCCCAGATGAGGGAAGCAAACGGCAAAAACTCAAAGTTCGCACTGATAATAGGGGAAAACGAGGCAAAATCAGGAAAAATCAGCCTGAAAAACATGGCTGACGGCTCGCAGGTTGAGGCTGATTTTGAGACAGCGCTTTCCAAAATAAAAGGCTGAGCAATGCGAAAGCCGAAAATCGCGATAACAGCCGGCGATGCCGCAGGCGTCGGGCCTGAAATAATAGTAAAGATGTTCGCAAAGCATGACGTGACAAAAAACGCGGATTTGTTTGTGATAGGCGACCTTTTTCCCATGCTCTCGGCTGCAAGAAGGATAAGCAGGAAAATTGCCATAAAACCAATAACCTCAATCAAGAATATTTCAGGGGATAAAAACATCATAAACCTGCTCGACATGAAAGCGCTCAAATCAAGAGAAGCTCCCCTTGCTAAAGCCGGCGCAAAACCCGGCAAGGCGTCGTTTCTCTATATTAAAAAGGCCATTGAGCTTGCTATGGCAAAAAAGATAGACGCCATTGTGACTGCGCCGATAAACAAGCACGCCCTGCACATGGCAGGCATAAAATACCCCGGCCATACCGAGATACTCGCCAAATTCACCAGGACAAAAAAATACGCGATGATGCTTTTAAGCGAAGAACTGAAAGTAGTGCTTGTTACAATACATACCTCGATAAAAAGCGTGCCCGGCCTTATCAGAAAAAAACCGGTTTTTGAAATAATAAAGCTCACAAACGACAGCTTAAAAAAAGATTTCGGTACAAAAGTGCCCAGGATAGCGGTCGCCGGCCTGAACCCGCACGCGGGCGAAGCAGGCGCGTTTGGCACTGAAGAACAAAGGGCAATACTGCCGGCAATAAAGCAGGCGCAGAAATCAGGCATAAACGCAGAAGGGCCTTTCCCACCGGATACCATTTTCCATAAAGTTGTTAAATACAAAACTCACGACGCCGTTGTCGTCATGTACCACGACCAGGGGCTCATACCGCTTAAGCTTTTGGGTTTTGAAAACGGCGTGAACGTCACGCTTGGGCTGCCGATAGTGCGCACCTCACCCGACCACGGCACAGCCTACGACATAGCAGGCACAGGCACGGCAAGCGAGCTATCAATATTATCCGCTCTTAAGGTGGCGATAGAAATTGCAAAAAACAGAAAAAAAGTTTAGATACAAAAAGCGCCTGGGACAAAATTTTTTATACCAGAGAAACATAATCCTCCAGATAATCTCAAAAATAAACCTTTCGCCTGACGACATATTCCTTGAAATAGGCGCTGGCTCGGGCTATCTCACACAGGAGCTTGCAGGAAAAGTAAAAAAACTTTTTGCAGTCGAAATAGACAAGGAAGCTTTTGCCATACTCGAGGAAAAGTTCAAAGATAAGAGTAACGTGCAGCTGATTAACGCGGATTTTATGGAACTGGACTTGAGAAAAATAATGCCGATTGCGGATTGCCAAATGCCAAATATAAAAATAGTAGGGAATATACCATATTATATTACGACGCCAATCATAGAAAAATTAATTGAAAACAAGGATATCGTTGAAAAAGCCTATCTTACCGTGCAAAAAGAAGTCGCGGACAGGATAACGGCAAAAGAAGGAAGCAAGATATACGGAAGCCTGAGCGTGTTCGTGCAGTTTTACGCAGACGCAAGGATGCTTTTAAAAATCAACAGGGGAAATTTTTTCCCTGTGCCTGATGTTGACTCAGCGCTCATAGGGCTTGATTTTAAAAAGAAAAACAGCATACAGGTAAAGGACGAACAGCTGTTTTTCAAAATCGTGCATGCCGGGTTTTCCCAGCGGAGGAAAATGCTGATAAAAAACTTAAAACGGGAATTGGGAACTGAGAATTGGGAACTGGAAGAGGCATTTAAAGCGATAGGGATAGGTGAAAAAGCAAGGGCAGAAGACATATCCATATTAAATTTTGCAAAACTGAGCGATATATTGTATAATAAAATTTATTGATTTCGTCAATCTGCCGCGGATTTACCAAAAAGGTTGGTAGTCAGGCAGTTGTAGCCGCAGGCTTTATGCCTGCGGTTTTAAAGGACGCAGGTAAACGCGCGCACCCATAAAGGGTGCGGCTACAAAAGCTTTTTGAAGCCTCGACAAAGTCAGGGGAGCTTCACTTTTGACAGCCTTTACGGCTTCTTCCGGTATCGGAGCGCCTGATATTTGTTGAACAAAAAAGTAGAAATGGAACCCGGAAAGGAAATTGTTATGAAAAAACTTTTATCAGTAATAATATTTTTATTCTGTTTTAACATTTTTGCTTATTCTGATGATAATGAAGCTAAACAATATTTGCAAAAGGGAGATAAAAAAGCTGTATCAGGCGCTGGTCTTTCGGGAATACCTTTTGAGGATAAATCGGGAATAATAAAGATAAGCGGGAAAACAGAAGGTGGATTAAAAGTTGAGATAGAAGGACATAAAATTAGATATCCCGAAGAGTATACTTTTACAGAATATAACTTTGGTGATTACGCTGATATTAAAAATAAACTTACATGGCCAAAAGATTATCTTATTTCTTTAAAAGTAAAAGTGAATGAAAAAAAAATAGATTTACCATATTCTTCTTTGTGGGGAATATTTGAGCCGCATTATGTCAAATTTGAGCCTGGTGACGGTAATGAATTTAAAATAAGAATTTTTTGCAGGGATGCATCGTATGCATATGAAGTAGACTTATTTTTTAAGAATAGATCGTTATATAAAAGAATGGTGTACAGCGACTGTAATACGCCGATTGAAGAAACTGCATATACACAATGTGTTATAGAGTAAAATTAATACTACTTGTCCGGATAGTTTCGGACTTGAGCTGATACTTTAGTTGCATAATTTTTTTCAATGCTTGTTGACGGATTGGCAAAGTAAACGAAATTTAAGGAGGACAGAACGTGTGTGGAATTATCGGTTACATAGGAGAAGAGAATGCGGCTGAGCGCATAATATACGGGCTGAAAAAGCTCGAATACAGGGGATATGACTCCGCAGGCATAGCGGTCATAGAAGACGGGAAAATCATACGCTACAGAAGCAAGGGGAAGCTGGACAATCTTGTCTCAAAAATCAAGGGCATAAAAATAGACGGCACCACAGGCATGGGCCATACGCGCTGGGCCACGCACGGCAAGCCGTCGGACGAGAACGCGCACCCGCATATGGACTGCACCGGGAAAATAACCATAATACACAACGGGATAATAGAAAACTATTTTGAGATAAAGGAATACCTGGAGAAAAAACACCACAAATTCTCATCCGAGACTGACACTGAAATGTTCGCGCACCTGATAGAGGAAAACATAAAAAGCGGATTTGAAAAGGCAGTGGCAGCCGCCCTTAAAAAAATACGCGGCATGTACGCCATGGTCATCCTTTATTCCGGAGAGCCTGACAGGATAATAGCAGCCAGGCAGGGCTCGCCGCTTGTCATAGGCATAGGCAGGGGAGAAAATTACATAGCCTCGGACGTGCCGTCGTTTTTAAAATACACAAACAAGGCAATGTTCCTGGAGGACGGGGACATGGCTGTCATCACAAAAGAAAAAATCAAAGTGGTAAACAGCGGCAAGGCAGTAAAAAGGCAGGTAAGGCTCATAAACTGGTCCGACAAGCAGGCTGAAAAAGGCGGGTTCGCGCATTATATGCTGAAAGAGATTTCAGAGGAGCCGCAGGCTTTTGAAGACACGCTCATCGGAAGGTTTGAAGAGGAAAAAGGAAATATATCTTTTGAGAATATCAAGCCGGAGAAGATTAAGGGAATAAAAAATATACGTATCATAGCCTGCGGCACTTCATACCACGCTGCTTACGCGGGAAAATATCTCATAGAAAAATACATCGGGTTAAACACGCAGGTGGACATAGGCTCGGAGATACGCTACGCGAATCCTGTGATAGAAAAAGACACTCTTGTAATAATTATTTCCCAGTCAGGCGAGACAATGGACACCATAGAGGCTTTCAAGAACATAAAAAGCAAAGCGAAATATTCCATTGCAATAGTAAACGTTGTCGGCTCAACCCTGAGCCGCATGCTCGAGGGCGTGATATACACGCACGCAGGGCCTGAGATAGGAGTCGCTGCCACGAAGACATTTATCAGCCAGCTGGCCGTGTTATATATGCTGGCGCTTTACATCGCAAGGATCCAGAAGAAAGTCACTGCTGAATTTGTGGAAAAAGGCATAAAGAGCCTGCGCAGGATCCCGGCTTTGATGAAAGAAATACTCAGGGAAAAAGCAAAAATAGAAAAAATAGCGGATAAATACTGCAGGCAAAGGGATTTCCTGTATTACGGAAGGAACATAAGCTTCCCAATAGCCCTTGAAGGCGCGCTCAAATTAAAGGAAATATCATATATACACGCGGAAGGATACCCTGCAGGCGAGATGAAACACGGGCCAATAGCTCTTGTTGACGACAAAGTGCCCAATGTCTTTATAGCGCCCGAAGGTACGCTTTACGAGAAAATGATAAGCAATATCCAGGAAATAAAGGCCCGCTCAGGCATAATAATCGCAATAACAAACGAGTCGAACAAGACAATGAAAAAATTCGCGGACGACATCATATACATACCGGACATTGACGAGGATTATTACCCATTGCTTGCAGTAATACCCCTGCAGCTTCTTGCCTATTATATAGGAGTCAAAAAAGGCATAGACGTGGACAAGCCCCGCAACCTTGCAAAAAGCGTAACCGTAGAGTAATGAAGCGCGCTGATTAATGCCCAACCTGCCTGAAATTACACTCAAAAAAGACGAAGACAAAAGGATTTTGTCCGGCCACCCGTGGATTTATGACAATGAAATAGAAAAATTTCCTGATAATTTTCAAAACGGCGGGATAATACTCGTAAAAAACAGCCCGGGAAGATATGTGGGACTGGGGTACCTCAATAAGAAATCCAAAATCGCCGTAAGGCTGATTGAGATTTTTCCAAACAACAGGTATAAAGATATGGAAATAAACCTGGATGAAATCCTGAGACAAAAAATAACAATAGCCCTGAAAAAACGCGGACATATAAAAAATACAAACGCCAAGCGACTGGTATTTTCCGAGGCAGACTCATTGCCAGGGCTTACCGTTGACCTGTACGCCAATATCCTCGTGCTGCAGATTACAACCCTCGGCATGGAAAAGCTCAAAGAAAAAATAATCCCCCTGCTTGACGAACTCGTTAAGCCGGAATTTATTTATGAAAAGAGCATATCACCTGTGAGGGAAAAAGAGGGGCTTGAAAAAGAAGAAAGACTGATAAAACCTGAAAACGGGAAAATAAAACCAATAATAATAAATGAAAATAAAATCAGGTTCATCGTCGATATAGCAGGCGGCTCGAAAACAGGATTTTATCTTGACCAGAGGGAAAACAGGGAAAAATTAAAGGAATATGTAAAAGGCAGGAAAGTCCTGGATGTATTCTGCTATACAGGCGGGTTTTCTGTATATGCCCTGCGATACGGCGCTCAGGGAACAACAGGCATAGACATATCAGAAGAAGCAGTCGAAAAGGCAAAAGAAAACATGGAGCTGAATAATTTTAAAAATTATTCCTTTGTCACGGCTGACGCTTTTGACAAACTAAGGGAACTTGACAATGCGGGCGAAAAATTCGGCGTTATAATACTCGACCCGCCTGCTTTTTCAAAGTCAAAGGATGAAAAAGAGGGGGCAATAAAAGGCTATAAGGACCTGCACCTTTCGGCTTTCAGGATACTGGAAAAGGGCGGTGTATTGTTAACTTTTTCCTGCTCGCAGAATATAAGCAAGGAAGACCTGCTGAAAATAGCAAGGGATGCGGCAAAAGACACAAGGACGCAGTATGAGGTAGATGGATTTTTAAGCCAGTCCTCCGACCACCCGTACACTAAAAATATACCGGAAACGCTGTATTTAAAGGGTATTATAATAAAAAAAAGATAAAAGTTACGTCTAATATATTTTTATGGAAAACTGAAAGAATATATGATATAAATAGAAACAATTTTAGATTTTGGAATTTGGATTTTGGATTGAAAAATAAAGTGAAAGTAAAAATTTACAACAACGGAGGCTTTAATATGGAGATAAAAGAAGGGCTTTTTACATCAGAATCAGTCACATCGGGCCATCCCGACAAGGTCGCAGACCAGGTCTCAGATGCCGTACTTGACGCAGTGCTTAAGCAGGACCCGTACTCAAGGGTTGCATGCGAGACCCTGCTTGCCAAGGAGCTTGTTGTAGTGGCAGGTGAAATCACCACAAAAGCAAAAGTCGATTATGAAAAAATAGCAAGGGACACAATCAGGGAAATAGGTTACACAAGCCCCGAGATAGGCATAGGAGCGGATACATGCAAGGTTTTAATATCCATAAGCCAGCAGTCGCCTGACATAGCAATGGGAGTCGACAGGGACGGCGCAGGGGACCAGGGCATGATGTTCGGCTACGCGTCGGACGAGACAGACGAGTTTATGCCGCTGCCGATAACTCTGGCTGACAGGCTGACACAGCGCCTGCAGGAAGTAAGGGAAGAGGGCATCATCCCGTATTTGAGGCCTGACGGTAAATCACAGGTGTCGGTCGAGTATAAGCATGGAAACCCGGTGGCCATAACGGCAATAGTCGTTTCTGCCCAGCATGGGCCGAACGTCGAGCTTAAGACAATACAAAAAGACATTAAGCAGTTTGTAATAGACGCAGTCATACCGAAAAGAATGGTTTCTGCAAAGACAAAAATATACGTGAACCCCACAGGCAGGTTTGAGGTTGGCGGGCCGCTTGGCGATACCGGCGTTACAGGCAGGAAGATCATAGTCGACACTTACGGCGGCATGGGCAGGCACGGCGGCGGCGCTTTCTCAGGAAAGGACCCGTCGAAAGTGGACAGGTCTGCTTCGTATATGGCAAGGTACATAGCAAAAAATGTCGTGGCAGCTGGCCTTGCGAAAAGATGTGAAGTACAGCTTTCCTACGCAATAGGAGTGGCTGAGCCGACATCGGTCATGATAAACACTTTCGGAACAGGCAAGGTGGACGAAACCAGAATATCCGAGCTTGTTAAAAAGCATTTCAGGCTTACGCCAAAGGGAATAATGGAGACATTAAACCTGCGCAGGCCTATTTACAGAAAATCAGCTTCCTACGGCCCGTTCGGGAAAAACGACAAGGATTTTACATGGGAAAGGACAGACGTTGCCCCTGCCATGAGGAAAGAAGCTTTTGGAGAAAAGCCAAAAGCAAAGGCAAAAAAGGCAAAGAGCAAAAAGAAAGGCAAAAAGAAATAACAAACCATAAAATATAATTGAAATCAACCCTCTCCCTCGACGGGAGAGAGTTCACACAGTCCGGCGGACTGTTGAACGGTGAGGGTGACACCTGCGGCTATAGCCTATGGCGTCGAACGAAGATGCGGCAAAAATAAATACCCTGTGTCCCCTTTAATAAAGGGGATAAATTAAGGAGAAAACCAAAATGAAAAAATATGACGTAAAAAATTTAAAGCTCGCGGAAGCAGGAAGAAAAAGAATAGAGTGGGCGGAAAAAAACATGCCTGTACTGCGGCTCATAAGGCAGGATTTCAAGAAGAGCAAGCCGTTATCAGGGCAGACGCTTGTCGCATGCCTTCACATCACAACAGAGACTGCAAACCTTTTGTGGACATTAAAGGAAGGCGGCGCAAAGGTGGTGGCATGCGCGTCAAACCCGCTGTCCACACAGGATGACGTGGCAGCTGCTCTTGTAAAACATTTCAAGATTCCAGTATTCGCCATAAAAGGCGAGTCAAACAAGGTATATTACTCGCATATACTTTCGGCGCTTTCATACAAACCTACGATGACAATGGACGACGGGGCGGACACAGTGTCAGTTATACACAAAACCCACAGGCACCTGATACCCGGCATAATAGGCGGGACAGAAGAAACAACAACAGGCGTAATCAGGCTAAAGGCGATGGAAAAAGACGGCGTGCTGGCATACCCGATAATCGCGGTCAACGAGGCAATGACAAAACATTTTTTTGACAACAGGTACGGCACCGGACAGTCGACCCTGGACGGCATTTTACGCGCAACCAATTCGCTCATAGCCGGACTTAATTTTGTAATAGCCGGATACGGCTGGTGCGGCAAAGGGCTCGCTATGAGGTCATCGGGCGCCGGCGCAAACGTAATAGTGACCGAAGTGGACCCGATAAAGGCGCTTGAGGCAAGGATGGACGGCTATTCCGTCATGCCCATGTACGAGGCAGCAGCAAAGGGCGACATATTCGTGACAGTTACGGGCGACATAAACGTAATAAGGAAAGAGCACTTTTTGAAAATGAAAGACGGCGCAATAGTGGCAAATTCAGGCCATTTTAACGTGGAGCTGGACCTGCCTGCGCTTGAGAAAATAGCGGTCTCGAAAAAAGTCCCCAGGGACTTTGTCGTGGAGTACAAACTGAAAAACGGCAGGACAGTAAGCGTGCTGGCAGAAGGCAGGCTGGTAAACCTGGCCGCAGCCGAGGGTCACCCTGCAATGGTCATGGACATGAGCTTCGCGAACCAGGCAAAAGGCGCGGAATACATGGTAAAGATGGGCAAGAAACTCCAGAAAAAAGTTTACAATGTACCTGAAGACATAGACAGGAAAATAGCGGAAATAAAACTGCAGTCAATGGGCGTAAAGCTCGAAAAGCTCACGCCCGAGCAGGTAAAATATCTGAGCTCGTGGCAGGAAGGCACTTAAAAAATATTGCAGAGTTTAGATTGAAGAGTGTTGAATTTAAGGATTTTAAATCCAGACTCTACAATTTAAACTCTAAATCAAGGACGGCGGCGTAGCCAAGTGGTAAGGCACGGGTCTGCAAAACCCTTATTCATCGGTTCAATTCCGATCGCCGCCTCCATCAAAATTCTGCAAGCAGAATTTTGATGGAGAAAGTTGAGAGTTGAGAGGAGAGAGTGGACAAAGACAAACAACTTTCGGTCTCCTCTCTCCTTTTGTTTTTCCAAAGTTGTAATGATTGGTTATGCAGGAATCATAAACCTCCCCTAAACCCTCCTTGTTAAGGAGGGAATATGGGTTACCCCTTTAATAAAGGGGGACAAAGGAGGTTTTGCTTTTAAACATATCAACAGAAATTATTTACGCAAAAATTTTCTGGAACAGGATATAAATAAATGGCAAAACAGTTAAACGGCGTAATAAAAGAATATTATGAAAACGGGGCGCTATGGAAAGAAACCGTATATAAGGACAATTTGAAAAACGGCATTGAAAGGGAGTATTATGAGACAGGCACGCTCAAGACCGTATCGGAATACCAGAGGGACGACAAGATAAAGCAGGTGGAATACGAGCCTGACGGCAGCCTGAAGCACGGCGTAAAAAAGCAGTTCCATGAAAACGGCAACCTGTGGATGGAAGTGCCGTACGAGGAAGGCGTGATAAACGGCGTGGAAAAAATATATTACGAGACAGGCGAGCTGTGGTTCGAGACCCTGTATGTGGACGGCATTAAGGAAGGCATGGAAAGGGAGTACTATGAATCGGGCGAGATAAAAAGCGAAACGCCGTATAAAAGGGGAATCAAAAGCGGTGTTGAAAAATGGTATTACAGGGGCGACGTTCTCATGCTCGAACTGCCGTATGTATTCGGCGTAATGAACGGCATAAGCAGGTCGTACTACAAGAACAAATTTTTAAAAAGTGAGGTTTTGTACAGGGACGGAAAGGAAGAAGGCAGCTTTAAGGCGTATTACGAGACAGGCAGCCTGAAAGTCGAGATTGACTACAACAGCGGCAAGCCCGTAAAAAAGAAGGAATACGACCCGGGCGGTATCATGATATACAGCGTGAAATTATAAAAAGGCCCGGTATATGAACTCCAAAAAAATAATAATCCCGTCAGCATTTGCTTTCCTGTTGCTGGCCGGCACATATTTTTATATAACCCAAAATATACTCATAACAGCCATTGCAATAGTTTTGACGGCTGTACTGTATTACAAAACAAAAAATTCCGGGTATGATATCCAGCCCGAAGACGAAAAAAGACTTTATATTTTCATGGCGGCAGTTTCAGCTTTGATGCTCGCCGCAAGGTTTTACAGGATATTCAGCTTCCCCCACGATTATTTCGAAGACGAGCTGACCGATATAGTCGACATATACACGAAAGCTGTCGGCGGAAGGAATTTTTTCTCGTATGTAAACAGGCAGGGAGCGGCAATGCCGCTGACGCCGGAGGTAATATACAGCTTTTTTCTGTTCCTGTCGGGATATAACATTGATTTCCTCAGGATAATACCGCCGCTGCTTGTTTTAGCCACTGCGATTGAGCTTTTCTTCCTCGGCAGAGTGCTGAAGGATATGCGCCTGGGCATAATCCTGTGCTTTTTATACAGCGCGTCAAACCTCACTGTTTTTACAGCCAGGGAACTGCTGGCAAACATGTTTATCCCGCTTTTTGCCGTATTGTTTTTACTGCTTTTCTTCCTGTATCTTAAAAAAAATGACGGCAGGTATTTCTGGACAGCGTGGATTGTTTTTTTCGCGGGCTTTTTTACTTATACTTCATGGATACTCATGGTGCCTTTTGCCGCGTACCTGTTTTACGAATACAAAAAAGAGCTGGGCGCAAAAAAGCTGAAAACCGCCGCTGTCCTTGCCGCAGCCTCGGTAATCATCCCGGTCCTGGCTTACCTTTCGAACAAAGGAATAGTCTCATGGTCCATCAGCAGGACAAACATCACGGGCGAAAATGCGCTTTTTTCGTTTTTATCAAATATCATAAACCTGCCGTTATTTTTCATGCTGCCCAAGGATTCAATCTGGTCCACGGACAAGCTTGCGCCTTTTTCCTTTGCCGAATTTTTACTGCTTACAGGCGGGGTTGTACTGTGCATATCCAGGATAAAGGACAGGTTTTACAGGATATTTTTCACAGGTTTCTGCATTTCCGCGTTTACCCTTGTCATAAGCCCGTATGGGAACACAATAAGGCACATCATGATACTTCCTTTTAGCGTAATCATATCGGGATTATTTTTATATACGCTTATGAAATGGCGCTATTCAATATATGTGATAACACTATCCGTCCTGTTTTTTATCAATTCGGTTTTTTACATGTTTCTTGACTGGAACAACCAGCTCAGGACTGAAAGCAGGGACGTCCAGATAGCCGATTACATAAATAAGAATTACTGGTCGGACGATTACCTTTTTATTTACACAGAAATACCTTTATCCAGGCTGATAGGGGACTACACAACATTCCTTCATGCGAGGATTGTATTTAAAAAACTGCCTGAAACAGGCATAAACAGGGTCCTGTTCGTCTCGTCCTCGCTGTTCAGGTACCGCATACGGGGCATTTTTCCCGGTATAAAAATGAAATATTTTTATGATAACGACAACAAAGACAAGCTGCCAATAGTGCTTTACGATCTGGATTTGAGCAGGGACCCGGGCCTGAAAGAATACTTTTTTGAAATGTCAAAACAAATAAGCGATGTCAATGAAAAATGGTGGGAGCTTGATTACGACAGCGTTGTAAATAAATGCGAGCAGTACTGCGAAAAAACGGACAGGGACCCGAGGATAATACTAAAAAATACGTTTTTAAGGTATACCGAATTGAAGGCCCTTGAGATGCTAAAAAGAAGCGACGACATGAACGCCGTACTTTTTAACAAGGAGAAGCCGATGTTTATTACTAGCGACTGGTCGATGAAAATAGCCGAGGCTTTATATGCCCAGGGTAATTTTAAAGACGCGCTGATTTTCGCCAAAATGGCGGCCGGCGACGCTCCTGAGTGGGAGGACCCTAAGAAGGCCATGCAGGCCATAGCGGCGCAGGGGGTGCATTAATCATGAAAAGCCGGAGAGAATTAAAAAGAATCATCCTGAGTCTCCTTTTTATACTGCTTATTTTGCACGTTTTTGCCGATACAAAAGACAGTAATTATTATGTTGCCGACGGATTTGCCAAATATTCCAAAGGGGATTTTGCCGGCGCGCTTGAGGATTATAATACAGCGATAAAGCTGTACCCAAACGAAGGCAAGCCGTACCTGGCGCGCGCGGTGTTAAAAGCCGCTATGGGAGAATACAAGGCGGCAATCAGGGATTACAGCAAAACAATAAAACTAAACCCAAATTACGCTGGCACTTACTGCTACCGCGGAGTAGCAAAAGGAATGGCAGGCGACCATAAAGGCGCGATCGAGGACTTCAACAAGGCTATAGAGCTGAACCCGAAATATGAGGACGCATACCTTGGCCGCGGCATGGAAAAGCATAATACAGGAGATTTTGAAGGGGCAATAAAAGACTACGGAAAGGTAATAGAGCTGAACCCAAACAACGCACTTGCGTATCTAAACAGGGGAAAAATTATGGAAGCGTTTAAAAAGTACAAAGAGGCCCTGAATGATTATAATGCCGCGGCCAAACTCGGCAACGAAGACGCAAAAAAGGCCGCGGAAAAATTAAACGCGCAGGGAATTAAATAATGGATGAAATATCAAAAAAAGATGTCAGATACTTTACCGATTCGGTTGTATCCAGGGACGGCACAAGGATAGGTTACAGGTTCCTGGGCAGCGGGCCGGGCGTTATTATAGTGCACGGCGGCATCATGGCATCGCAGAATTTCATGAAGCTTGCCTATTACCTGTCGTCAAAATATACAGTTTACATTCACGACAGGCGCGGCAGGGGTTTGAGCGGCCCGCCGGGCGACGGATATTCGCTGATAAAGGAAGTGGAGGACATAAGGGCGCTTGTTGCCAAAACAGGGGCAAGGAACATATACGGGCTCAGCTCGGGCGCTGTCATTACGCTGATGAGCGCCATGGAAGTTCCGGAACTGCAAAAAATAGCCGTTTATGAGCCGCCGCTTATAATAAAGGGCATCACTCCTGTTTCGTTCGCTGAAAAATACGAAGCTGCCATGAAGGAAGGAAAGCTTGCAAAAGCTTTTGTGTATGTTTCAAAAAATATAACTGAAAAACCTTTTACCGTGTTGACGCCGGATTTTATACTTGAAAGAATGCTTGACAGGAGCCTGAAGTCACAGAAAGTAAGCGGGGATGATGTTGCCCTGCGAGACCTGATACCGACCATGCACTTTGACATAATACTTGTTTCCGGGACGACAGGCCTGGTAAACATGTTTGCAGGGCTGAATAAAAAAGTGCTGCTGCTCGGCGGCACAAAAAGCAAAAATTACCTGAAAAAAGCCCTTGATGAGCTGGAAAAAGTTCTGCCTGATTCAAGGCGCATTAAATATCCGGGATTCGGGCACATGTCGTCCACTGATGCCGGCAGGCCGGATATAATCGCAAAGGACCTTATTGCTTTTTACAGTTCAGATAATTAAACCGGCTTATAGGCAGGTGCCCGATTGAGAATATCAGGGTAAAGGCAAACAGCAAAATTGATTTTTGCACTACAGCAGCGCATAAAAAATAAATAACCGGGCTTAAGGCAAGGGGGACAGGAATAAAGACAAAAGGGCCGTAAAGGAGCAGGGAACTTCTTCCCACAAAATACCTGATCCAGCAGGCATAATACAGGACCAGGCAAATCATCATTAAACCAAAAAAAGTGAAATCCAAAGTACCGATTATCCTGAATTCATAAAAAAACGGCAGGAAAATCATCCCAATCCTGCCCACATGCTCGAATATTTTAAGGATAAGGTTCTTATAAGAAGGTTTTATTGCGTCTTTTGGCTTCAGGAATAAAAACAGGAGATTCGGCAGTAATACGGCAATAAGAATCCAGATATTTTGAAGATACAGTGAAAAAGGAAGTTTCATTTTTTACCTCCTATGATAATCATACAACTTAGTATAACCTTCAGCAATAAAAAAATATTCCCCTAGCGGATTTCACAGGAAAAAGTTATGTACATGCTTATTTTGCCTGTTTAATCCGTTAAATCGTTCGTCTTTGCGCGTATAAAAGAGCCGGTAGTCCACGCTGCGCCTGAAGATCTTCATTCTTCTTCCGTCAAACCCGCGGGATGCCAGCTCATTTATATAGCTGGCTGGAGCACCCATATCTCGTTCAGCACAGAGTAAAACCATTTATTGACAATGCAATTATTAAGAATATACTGTAAAAAAAAGGTTATTTCCTGCCGGAAAGGATTTTTAATATGAAAGAATGGTTCGAGGACGAAGAAATATGGAAAGCCATGGAGCAGATGATATTTTATGAAAGGCGGATCGCGGAAGGGCCGGCTGAGGCCCAGGCGATTTTAAAGCTTACAAAAAAGACAGGCGGAAAAGCGCTTGATTTATGCTGCGGCATAGGGCACCATGCAATCGCGTTCGCAAAAATCGGGTTTGACGTCACGGGCGTCGACCTGACGGCGCACTACCTGGAAAAGGCGAAAAAAACCGCTGAAAAGGAAAATGTAAACATTGAATGGGTACATGAAGATTCCCGTTTTTTTGCCAGGCAGGATACCTACGACCTTGTGCTGAATCTGGGCGAATCCTTCGGGCTGTCGGAAAAGCAAAGCGACGATATCTGCATGCTGGCAAATATTTATAAAAGCCTGAAAAAAGACGGCGCTCTGGTCATGCAGGTGATGGGAAAAGAAATTATGGGCAAGGCGTTTGTTCAGAGCAATTTCGATATCCTGCCGGACGGGACCATGGTCGGGCAAAGAAGCGCCATAACCGACAGCTGGGGGTGCGTCAGGGGCTACAGGATACTGATAAACAAGGCCCAGGGAAAAGTGACGGAAATGAACATTTCGCACTGGCTCTATTCCGGGCATGAATTGAGAATGATGCTCAGCCAGGCAGGTTTCCCGGCAGTCAGAATATTCGGCGGATGGGACGGAAGCGAATACGGAATAAACTCACGCTGGCTTATAATCGTCGCGCAAAAATAACTTCAGGCAGGATTTTTTTTGATTTGTGGGCCGGTAAAATTTCAGATGCAAATATTTTTATTGTAACCGCTAAACCATTTCTTAACATATTAATAATCCTAAATTAACATCATATTAATATAATCCAAACAAAGATTAACAGCGTGAGTTTAATCCCGCTCCGCAAAAAACCCCGCCTATAGAGGCGGGGATGGATAGTGCTCCGGGGAGGGAGCATATTAAATATAGTAGAATTTGAAATGAAAGTGTGTCAAAATTATCTAAAAGTTATGAAAAGGAGCTTAAATTATGGAAAACCTTGTGGATATAGTCGATGACGAGGACGATATAAGGGAGCTGGTTGCCGTAAACCTGAAAAAAGCCGGCTATAAAACAAAAGAATACTCCAGCGGGAACGCATTTGTGAAATCCCTTTCAAAATCAAAACCTGACCTGCTTATTCTTGACCTTATGATGCCGGGCATGGACGGCATTGAAGTATGCAGGATAATGAAAAAGGACGACAAGTACAGCGACATCCCGATAATAATGCTTACTGCAAAGACAGATGAGACGGACAGGGTGCTGGGGCTTGAAATGGGAGCGGATGACTACGTGTCAAAGCCGTTTTCACCCAGGGAGCTTACGGCCAGGGTAAAAGCAGTGCTCCGCAGGAAAGAAAGAAAAGGAAAAGACACAGGCATCGAGCACGGAGGCATATTAAAGATAGACCCTGAAAAGTTCGAGGTTTATGTAAAAGGCGACAAAATCAGCCTGACATCCACAGAATTCAAGATACTCACCATACTTATGGAACAGCCCGGAAGGGTATTTTCCCGGGAGCAGCTTCTTGACATGCTGTGGGGCGACGAAAAAATAGTTGTCGACAGGACAATAGACGTACACATAAAGCACCTCAGGGAAAAAATCGGCGCAGCCGGGAAACTAATCAAAAATATCAGAGGGGTAGGTTACAAGCTGGAAGAATGAAATACTCAATTTTTTACAGGCTGTTTTTCAGGTATCTCCTGCTTATTACGGCGCTTTCAAGCCTGATAATAATCTTTTCATACATAATAATCAGGTCGCATTACATCAGCTGGGAAACAACAAGCCTGAAAAACGATACCTATATGCTCAGGGAAGAAATAATACCCATGCTTGAAAAAAGCAGGTATAAGGAAATGGACGCTTTTGTAAAGCAGATGAGGAAACAGATAGACACGAGAATCACGGTCATAGCGCCGGACGGCAAGGTGCTGGCAGACTCCGAGACAGACCCGGCGCTTATGGAAAACCACAAGAACAGGGACGAGATAAAACAGGCATTCCAGAACGGTGAAGGCGAGGCCCTCAGGTTCAGTTATACATTGAAGGACAAGATGCTTTATGTGGCAGTTGCGCTGAAAAACAAGGACGGTAAAATCCTTGCCATACTCAGGGTAAGCGTATTTTTGTGGCAGGTAAACAACCTTCTGGACCAGCTGCAAAAAAGTATAGTCGGCATATCCCTTTTAATAGTCATTTTATCATTCATAGTATCGTATTTTTTCGCGCGTACATTCGCCGGACCCATAAACAGCCTGGCTGACGGGGCAAGGATGATAGCTTCAGGGAATTTCGGCGTGAAAGTTCCGTCTGAAGAAAAGGGCGAATTCAAGGAACTGGCCGACAGCTTTAACAACATGTCTACGGAAATAAAAATACTTTTCGACGAGCTGAGCTTCAGGACAGAGGAGCTTGACGGCGTCATTTATTCTATGAAGGAGGGACTGCTCCTTGCGGATGACAAGGAAAAAATACTTTTATGCAACGAGAGTTTCAAAAAAATCGCGCAGGACAACTCGCCGGAAGGCAAGCGCTCGTGGGAAGTGCTGAAATCCATGAAATTCAACGATCTGTACGCAAAATGTATAAAGGACAGGACAAGCATAACCGAGCAGATAGAAATAAACCAGAGGATATTCCTCGTAAGCGTGACATATTTGCAGAACAGGAAGGAAGTAATGGCGGTATTCCACGATATAACGGAAATCAGCAGGGTGGAAAAGATAAAAAAGGATTTTGTGTCGAATGTATCGCACGAGCTAAAAACTCCTCTTACCGCAATAAAAGGATTTGTCGAGACTATGGAAGACGGTGTCAACGAGGAAAACAGGCACTATCTTGACATAATAAAAAAGAACACCGAAAGGGTTATAAATATTGTAAACGACCTGCTTTTGCTGTCCGAGCTCGAGGAAAAAGGAATAGTAACGGAAAAGGTCGACCTGCTTGCGTCAATAAATACCGCAGTAAAGCTTTTTGAGCAGAAGGCAAAAGACAAGGGAATTGAGATTGCGGTAAAGGCGGAGGACAATCTTCCCGTGATAAAAGGGGACTCTTTCAAGCTGGAGCAGGTATTCATCAATCTCATCGACAATGCGGTCAAGTACACTGAAAAAGGCGGCATAACAATAAGCCTGAAAAGGCAGAACGGCAATATAATGATTGAAGTCCAGGATACAGGGATAGGGATACCGGAAGAGCATCTGGGCCGTATTTTCGAGAGGTTTTATGTAGTGGACGCGTCACGCTCAAAGAAAATGGGCGGCACAGGCCTCGGACTTGCGATAGTCAAGCACATCGTGCTCCTGCACAGGGGAGAAATAGCCATAGACAGCAGGTACGGCGCAGGAACCAAATTCACAATAACACTGCCTATTTAAAACCACCCAAACCCCCTTTGTTAAAGGGGGAAGCATAATTGCCCTCATTAATAAGGAGGGCCAGGGAGGTTTTGCTTAATAAAACCCCTTAACCTTAAATTAATTCTCATCTAATCCATTTTTAACCGCATTCCAGTACCATATCCCCAAAAGTAAAAAAAATTTGCCTGTCCAGGGAGACAGGGAGAACAAAGGAGACTTAGAGATGGAAAAAGAAAATGCGGGGAAAATAAAAATCCTTTTTGTATGCGAGCACAACAGCGCGAGGAGCCAGATGGCAGAGGCTTTCATGAACAAATACGCGGGATACAAGTACTATGCCCAGAGCGCGGGGCTCGAGCCCGATATGTTGAACCCTTATGCGGTAGAAGCCATGGCAGAACTCGGCATCGACATATCGAAAAACGACACAAAAAGTGTTGATGATTTTTATGACAAGGGAGACATGTTCAGCTACGTGATTACGGTATGCGACGGGAACGTGGCGGACAAGTGCCCGGTTTTTCCCGGCATGGCGACAAAGGAGCACTGGAGCTTCCCCGACCCTTCGAAGTTCAAAGGAACAGAAGAGGAAAAGCTGGAGATGATGAGGAAAGTAAGGGACGCCATAAAGGTGAAAGTACTGAAATGGGCCTCGATAATGATGGTAGGCAAGGAATTCTGAAAAACAGGCGTTTTAAAAAAGACCATATGCGACAAAGGAGGCTTTATCATGGAAAAAACAAAGGTTCTTTTTGTATGCAAGGGCAACAACGCAAGGAGCCAGATGGCGGCGGCTTTCATGAACAAATACGCTGGATACAGGTTTGACGCAGAAAGTGCGGCGCTAAAACCCGTTAAACTGAACCCTTATGCTGTTGAAGCCATGGCTGAAATAGGAATCGACATATCTAAAAACGGGAACAAACGCGTTTCTGATTTTTACAAAAAAGGCAGCAAAAAGAAGGACCTTTTCAAGTACATAGTAACGGTATGCGACGAGCCCCAGACCGAAAAATGGCCTGGTTACATGAGCGCAACAAAAAGGCAAAACTGGAAATTCCCTGAGCCGTCAAAGTTCAGGGGTACCGAGACGGAAAAGCTCGAGATGACAAGGAAAGTAAGGGACAATATAAAGGTAAAAGTGGTGAAGCTTGCCTCGGTAATAGCCGCAGATAAAGGATTCTAAATTTACTCCATGTTTCACATGGACTTGCCAGAGTAATGATTTTACTTCGCTGTTGACGCTTGCAAAATCAAACTCTGTCAAGCCGCTCAAGTCCGAGGCTATGCCGAGGACAAGAGGTATAAATGCTCTTAACATAAAATTAATTCTTTGATTATCTGTTTTTAACCGGCCTTTTATACCATAACAGGGAAAATTAAAGCAGATTACAGCAGGATAAAAAAATAAAACCCCGGAATTCAGGCACAGGAAGCACGGCATAAAGTTTAGAGGCCGCATGGGGCTGCCGAAAGTTTTGGGATTTATGCAAACAAGGAGGTGAAGTCAGGTAAGAACGCATTTGGCATGAAAGCCTCATGAAAAAGCAGGGCATCGTAAATATATATACGATGAAAAAACTCACAAACAAAATATGAACGGGAGGAAAAAATGAAGAGAATACTTTTTATCGCGGCAATAGCACTGCTGGCAGCGAGCATGTCGTTCGGCATGACAGTAGTACCGGCAACCGACACTACGCCACAGCTCGACATTACCGGCTACCAGTGGGACAGGTATGCGGCAACGTATACAGACAGGTCTGAGACCGGAAGCGGATTCTCAATACAGAGGACATACATCACGACACAGGTAAAAGGCACGGACTATGAAGGAAGATTGACTTTGGACATAAACAACAACCAGTACGGTGAAATAGTAAATGCAACTGCTTTACCTGCACAGGGTTCTGTTGACTGGGCAATATGGGTAAAGTACGGATATGCGGACCTGACAAACCTTCCATGCTTTAAGATGGCGGACATTAAGCTCAGGATCGGGCTACAGCCTGTTTATTTCGGTGAGATAGACACATGGCAGTATCCTACAATCGAGAAAACAGTGGAAGATATTCTCAGCCTTGTTTCAAGCGGAGATCAGGGAATGGCAGTACTGGGAAATTTGCCTATGGGTTATGGAGATTACCAGATTGAAGTTACCAACGGCGCAGGTTATAAGAAAGTAGAAAGCAACCTCGGAAAGCAGATAACCGGCAGCATCAATATAATTCCTATTTCAGGAATAGGGATCAGGTATTCGTACCTGTCGAACAACACCGGTGAAGACGGATTAAACGCAATGGGCCAGCCGAGCGCGCTTTTTGCAGCAAACGAAGTACAGGCACTTGAGCTTAATTACGCCACAGGGCCAATCGAAGGATACCTTGAAGGAGTGCAGTCTGAAAGCAAGGACAGCGCAGCAACTAGCGGAATACTGCAGGCTGTCTCAGCTTATCTTGGAGTAAAAGTCATTGACCAGGCACAGGTTGTGTTAAGGTACGACGAAACAAACCCGGATACAAAGGGCAGCAAAAATCTGCAGTCCGCATATGCACCTTACAACAGGTATATAGCGGGTGTGAATTATTTCCTGACGAAAAACTGCACATTGCAGTTTGACTATGAAATGGTGCAGGAGAAGATAAAAGGAAGCAAGGTAAACGCAATTTCAGCCGGACCGCTCAGTCCGATAGGCGCAATTAACTCAAACGCAAACCAGTTACTGGCCCAACTTGTATGGGGATGGTAAATCCAAAAATTATCAATTTGAAAACTAACTGAGGAGGAAGCAAAATGAAGAAAGCACTCGTAATTGCAACAGTATTAAGCATGGCTTTTGTTTCAGCGCTCTTTGCCTGGAACTGGCCATGGATGACAAAGAGCGCGAACAAGCTCACATTGTCAGGATCGACAACGGTCCTGCCTTTGGCACAAAAGGCAGCTGAAGTTTACATGCAGAAAAATTCAGGCGCAGACATTACAGTAAGAGGCGGCGGATCAGGAGTAGGAATAGCGGCTCTTATTGACAGCACTACAGACATAGCAGACGCCTCAAGGCCGATGCAGTCAAGCGAAATAGCAAAGGCAAAATCAAAAGGCGTAAACCCGGTCGGCACCATAATATGCAAAGACGGCATATCCATAGTGGTAAACGCAGCCGCAAACAGCATGACCGACATTACCCTTGAGCAGATCAAGGGCATATACACCGGCGCCATAAAGAACTGGAAGGACCTTGGCGGCACGGATATGCAAATAGTGGTAATTTCCAGGGATTCTTCATCAGGCACGTTCGAGGTTTTCAACGAAAAAGTACTTAAGGGAGCAAAACTCAGGGAAGACGCGCTCATGACAGCGTCAAACCAGGAAGTTGCCGCAGCAGTTGAAAAGACACCGGGAGCAGTCGGATATATAGGCCTCGGGTTTGTAACTGACAAGCTGAAAGCGCTCGTAGTGGACGGCACAGCGCCTTCAGAAGAAACAGTACTTTCAGGAAAATACGAGCTCTCAAGGCCGCTTTACATGTACACAAACGGCGATCCGGCAGGCCTTCAGAAGGATTTTATTGATTTCATCCTGAGCGATGACGGCCAGAAGATAGTAAAAGAAGTAGGTTACGTACCTCTTAACGGAGGCAAGTAATATAAAATTTTCCCCTCATTAACAAGGAGGGGTTAGGGGAGGTTTGCTTTTTACTAAAACCCCCTTGATCCCCCTTTGTTAAAGGGGGAGATATTAAAACATATAAGGGCCCTAGTACGTGTTTCCTCCCTTATGTGGCGGCGGCTGAAAGGCCGCCGTTTTTTTGTCATAATAAACCAAACTTGATTTTTCATACATATTGTCACATAATTAACAGCATTAACCGGGAAAAATCAGGAATAAAGGAAAATTCCGAGAAAGGACTTTCATGAAAATAGACACGGATGATTTCAGGGTAAGGCCGGAAGAAAAGGTAAAGCTCAAGAAGTGGAGCACGGAAATAGAGCCGCTTTACAAATCAAAGGACGACTACAGGCAGGCCATGGCTGAGCATGTAGAAAAACTCAGCGATTTGCAGAGCCTGCTTTACGCGGACAACAGGTACGCGCTGCTTCTGATTTTCCAGGCCATGGACGCGGCCGGAAAAGACGGCGCAATAAAGCACGTCATGTCGGGCGTGAACCCGCAGGGCTGCCAGGTTTTCAGTTTCAAGCACCCAAGTTCCCAGGAGCTGCAGCATGATTTTTTATGGCGCACGACGCGCGATTTGCCCGAGAGGGGAAAGATAGGCATATTCAACAGGTCATATTACGAGGAAGTGCTCATAGCGCGCGTGCACCCGGAGATACTGCAGGCAGAGCAGATGCCGGACGAGCTTATTGACAAGGAAAGCATATGGAAAGACAGGTACCGCTCCATAATAAACCTTGAGGAGCACCTGCACTGCAACGGCACAAAGATAGTAAAGTTTTTCCTGCACCTTTCAAAGGAAGAACAGAGGAAGCGGTTTTTGGACAGGCTGGACAAGCCGAAAAAATACTGGAAATTCAGCCCTGCCGACATAAAGGAGAGGGAATACTGGAAAGAGTACAGGCAGGCGTACGAGGACTGCATGTCTGCCACAAGCACAAAACACGCGCCGTGGTATGTAGTGCCTGCGGACGACAAAAAAGACGCAAGGCTTATAATATCCCAGATAGTTATCGACACCATGAAGAATCTCAAACTGGAATTTCCAGTGCCTGACAAGAACCTGAAAAAAGAACTGAAGGAAGCAAGGAAAATGCTGAAAGAGGAAGGCAAAAATAAGGATAAAGACACAGATTAAGAAGTTCCGGAGTTGAAATGACCCTTAACAGCAGCGAAAAGTACGCAGAAGAAACCGTATCCAGGAACCTGGAAACCTTCCTGGAAAGAAAAAAAATGATTTTATCTTCCGGCGATACGGATTATCTCCGCAAAATGCGCGTCGCGGGACGCAGGTTTATGGACAGCCTGTGGAGCTTCAGCGAGCTCATGCCTGAAAAAGAATACAAAACCATACGCATGGGGTTCCGTAAAGTAATAAAATCCATAGGCGTGTCGCGCGACTTGGATAACTACATGCTGTTCCTTGCCGGATTAAAGCAGGATCCAAAATTCATAAACTATAAAAAAGAAATCAACTTAATCATTGCAAACACGAAACAAAGGTGCCTGCCTGCGAAGAAAAAAATATCAGCCTCGGTAAGGGAGCTGGGAAAAAAAGCAGGCCCTGAATTCATAGCAAAATTGCTCAGGGTGCTTACGGAAAAGAAAATGTCCATGGACGACCTGCGCGCATTTGCCTGGAAGAAAATCTCGCTTAGGCTTTTGAAATTTTTAAATTGCGGCAGGTACGCCAAATACGCCTATGAATTCGAAAAACTCCATGATTTGCGGCTTGCTGCAAAGCATTTGCGTTATACTATGGAAAATTTCGATGAATTATACGGCGGAATATTAAGGCCGTATATAGAGAGGGTGCGTTCGTTGCAGGAACATCTTGGTGACATGAACAACTATCATGTATGGGAAACAATCGGGGCCGGCCATACAAAAAGGGGTATTTCAGCCGGTTTTATGAAGCTTGTCAGGATGCACTGCAGGCGGCTGTACAGGAAATCCTACAACCTGTTTTATTGCGAATGGAAAAAGCAAATACACAAAAAAACCTGGCAGGGGCTCAAGGATATTTTGTTCATATAAATTTAATCCAGAAAGAAATCCCCTATGTTGAGTGGATATATTATGCCTTTCCGGAAGGAACTTATAATAACCTCCGGTCCCGCTGCGCTTTGACGCTCCGGGGACGACGCAAATTAATTATAGTGCTCCGGTATTTTTCAATGATCCGACGACTATGTCGGCGGGGCTTCACTCCAGTAAAAGAATACCGCAATCCTATTGCAAAATTCAGGCCATCCCAAAAGACATATCAAATAATTAGTTAGGCAGCAGTAAAGGCGCGCACCCATAAAGGGTGCGGCTACAAAAGCTTTCGAAGCCCCTGACAAAGTCGGGGAGCTTCACTACTGTACTTCTGAAAGTATGCCTTTTATGTTTGCGTTGAAATTCCTGAACCCGTGCGGCTTGTTGATATAACCCCTGGCACCCAGGCTCATGGCTTCATTAATTACCTCCTCTTTCTTGACCGAGCTGCACATGAGAACGTCTATGCCGGAGGTGGTAGGGTAGCTTTTCAGCATTTTCAGGGTTTGAATGCCGTCCATATCAGGCATCTCCACATCAAGTATGATGAGGTCGGGCTTCTCCTTCTCGGCTTTTTCAAAGCCTTCCTTTCCTGACTCGGCATTTATAATCACAAAATCCTCCTTGGCAAGATAGATGCCGGCCAGTTTTAACTGCATGGGTGAGTCGTCGATAATCAGGATTTTTTTCATTTTGCACCATCCTTTGCATGGAATATTTTTTTGATGATCCCGGCTGCGGCCGCGAAAATGCCGCGGGGAAAATTTATATTTGCGCCGTTTTTTGCATTTTCAGAAGGAAGATCCGGCAATCCTCCGCCTACAACCTTGGCAAGGGTTTTCACGGTCTCCTTCAGGTGGTTCGACTGGGTAAGCAGGTGCGAGCTTTCCGAAAGCGTGTCGTTTGCGTTTGAGGAAATATTTTCGGTCACGCGCTCCATTTCCTCCATGCTCGCGTGTATCTGCTCTATTTCACCCGCCTGCTGCTCGGACGCGCCGGCAACAAGGCTGATGAGCGAGGAAAGGGAGGTAAAGGACCTGCCGATCTCGTCGAGGTTTTTCTTTATCTCGTCGCTTACCGAGACGCCGCTTTCGACATTTTTCTGCACTTCGAGTATGCGCTTGCTCGTGGTCTTCGCTGCTTCGGAGGATTTTTCCGCGAGCCTCCTTATTTCCTCCGCGACTGCGGCAAAACCCCTGCCTGCCTCGCCTGCGCGCGAAGCCTCAATGGAGGCATTGACCGAAAGCAGGTTTGTCTGGAACGCGATCTCCTCGATTTTGTTTATAATGTCGGCAGTCTCGTCCGAGGCTGTCTTGATGTTGCGTATGGAATTTATGGCCTTTTCCATATTGTTGAGCCCGGTAAAAGTAACCATGGACGTGTGCTCGGTCATCTGATTTGCCTGCTTTGTATTGTCCGCATTCTTGATTACTATCTCCGACACGTTTTCCAGGGAGGCGGACGTCTGCTCCAGGGACGCGGCTTGCTGGGCAGTGCTGGAGTCAAGCACCTGGCTTGTTTTCTCGAATTTTTCAGCTGCATGGGAAAGGTTGTCGGAAGATTCCCGGATGGACTTTATGACGCGCTGTATCGGCAGGCTTATGGAGCCTGCTATAAAAAGCGAAATAGCCACTATGAGCGCTATGCTTATCAGGAATATTATTATCACCGAAGTTTTCATGCTGTCCAGGTAGGTAAATGCCACGCGCTTGTCGGTATCGGCTATTATTGCCCATTTTAGATACGGTATGTTTGTAGGGGAATAACTCGAGATGACGTCGTCGCCCAGGTAATTTTTAGTCGCCTTGGTTGAAGTCCTGTTATATTTTATTGCGTCGTTTGCCACCTCGGTGCTGACACCGTTTTTGTCCACGGTCCCTGAAATAGACGCTTTTACAGTATGATTCTCAGGGTCCATGAGAGAATCCGAGCGCATAAGTTTATCAGAGCCGATAAGGTATATCTCGCCTATGTACGCGTTGAATTTCCTGTGTCCCGTGCTGTCTGCCGAGCCGCGGAAAATATCGGCTTCCTGTATTATGCCGTTTATTGCCGAAGATGAAAGCAGGCCGATAATCACGCCATAGCTTTGTTTACCCTGCATAAAAGGCGCTGATATAAAAAGCACAGGGTCGGTATCCTTTGCCAGGAGCTGGTAATCCTGAAGGCTGAGCCCAGTGATGCCGTTTTTAAAAGCGCCGAGGATTTTTGTCCCGCCGAATTCCGGAGAGCTGAGGTTTGTACCGGCAGGAACAGACTGCGACGAGGAATAAACAACATAGCCGTCCCTGTCAGCTATTATTATGCCGTCAAAACCGTACGCGTTTTTGAAATCCATATACAGGTTTTCATACTGCCTGACCGCATTTTTCCATTCAGGAGAGGGCTTGTTGCCGGATAGTTTGAAAGCATTAATGACAGCAGTTGAAGAGCTTAAAAAACTGATGTCCTTGGACGCGAACTGGATGTTGTCGATTTTCGATATAAAATATTCCTCAAGCTCTGCCTGTTTCATTTTCCGGATGGACTCTATATTATTAAATGAAACAAGGTTCAGCGTATTTTCAATCTTGTTCAGGCCCGCGATTGTTATTATAAATGCGGGTATTATGCCCACGGCCAGGAAAAAAATCATGAGCTTTGCCCTCAAATTCAATTTATTAAACATGTATGCCTCCGTATTATTTTAAATTCAAAATATCCAGCTTTTCCAGCGCAAGAAAAGGGTTAAAAACCAGGGCCGTATCATTGCCTGCTTTCGCCGCGCCTGCAATGCTTCCGTTGCCAAAACCCGCGATATTGCCTGTGTAAGCGGATATACCGGGTTCCGGTATTTTCGCGCTGCCCATAAAAGATTCCGCAATGATGCCGATGTGCACAGAAATGTTATTTGGCGATTCAAGCATGACAATGCATGTCCTGTTTGAAATCACGGGCTCTTCCCTGCCTGACAGCGCGTTTAACGAAATTACCGGGCATATTTCGCCCAGGTAATTCATGAGCCCCTTAATGTATGAAGGAATGCACGGAAAAAACACGGGCTCAACATAAGGAATGATTTCCCTTATATACCTGTACTCGACGGCCAGCAAAAGGCCCGAGGCCCTGAAAAGCGTGTGAATATTTTCGTTTTTTAATTTTACCTGTTCCATGTACGCATCTCTTTTTTAAATCCAGAAAGAAATCCCACAACTTCAGTTGGTGGGATGAATGATATCTTTCCGGAGGGAACTCTTTATAACCTCCGGTGGGTTTTAGAGGATCCGCCGACTTCAGTCGGCGGGGTTCCGCGGATATCTTTCTGTGCAAACTATACAAATTAATTATTAATAAGCTGTTAATTACAGGGGTATTTTTAATGAAATAAATTACAGCGGTAATTAAGCGGTAATTAATTCTTTATTAATGCTGTTTTAACCTTTTGCTTTTAACTTTAAGGGGTAAAAATACTATTTTGAATTTTGGATTTGGAATTCGGCATTCAAAACCAAAAAATATCGGATACCGGATGGAAAAAATAAATGGAAGAAAATAACGGAAAAGATATAGAGATTACAGAGGAAATACTCAGGGATTTTGTAAAAGAAACCGAAGGTCTCCTGTCCAAGGCAGAGCTTGCTTTTCTTGTCATGGAAACAAAGCCGGGCGACAAGGAACAGCTGAACCAGGCCTTCAGGGTATTCCATACAATAAAAGGCACTGCTGATTACCTCGGGTTCAATTCGCTGAGGGAGCTTGCGCATTTCTGCGAGGAAATAATGGACCTTGCAAGAAGCGGAAGGTACGCGATGGATAAAAGCGTGACAGGCTGCCTTATAAGGGTAGTTGACGATATCAGGACAAACATAAAAATGAACCTGGCGGCGAAACCAGGGATAAACATACCGGGTTTTGAATCGGAATCGCAAAAAATACTGAAAAAAATCAGCACTGAAATCATTGAGCTTGCCAATTCATCCAGGACAGCGGAAAAAAACGAGGCTGTCATTGATTTTTCAAACAGCGCTGAAGAAGACAGCCAACAGGCAATAAGGATTGACGCCGGCAAGTTCAACTCCATGATAAATTCCCTGAACGAGCTTGTGATAACAGAGGCAATCATCAAAAGGGACCTTGATGACGCGGCTATGGAGGACAAGGAGCGGCTTGAAAGGATAAAAAGCAAATTTATGGCGCTGGACAGGATAGCGGCAAAGCTGAATTACCAGACATTTACCATGAAAATGCTTCCCTTCAAGCATAATTTCCAGAGGATGTCCAGGCTCATAAGGGACCTTTCGATAAAGTCGAAAAAAAAGATAAAACTGATCCTGAACGGCGGCGAGATCGAGATGGACAGGGAAATCATCGAAAGCCTGTTTGAGTCCCTGGTGCATATACTGAGAAACGCGGTCGACCACGGAATAGAAAGCCCGGAAGAAAGGCTGAAGGCAAGGAAGGCCGAGGCAGGCATCATATCAATAAGCGCCTCGTGCAGGGAAGGCAAAGTAATAATATCAATATCCGACGACGGACGCGGGCTGGATACAGACAGGATAATAGGAAAAGCAATGCGCACGGGACTTATAAATAAAGGCGAAAAAGTCACGGACGAAAAAATGAACGAGCTTATACTTATGCCGGGATTTTCAACGGCCGAAAAAGTCACTGAGCTGTCAGGCCGGGGCGTGGGCATGGACGTAGTAAAGAAAACAGTGGAATCCCTGAGGGGCGACATCAAAATCAGGTCCATCAGGGGGCAGGGCACAAAAATCACAATGACGTTCCCGGTTAACCTGGCTGTCCTGGAGGGGATAATAGTGGAATGCTCAGGATTGGCTTACGTCATACCTGTTTCAAACATTGCTTCAGCGGTCTTTGCGGCGGACAAAAACATGAAAGAAAACGGTGAAATGATCGACATGGCCGGGTATTTCAAGTGCGGTGGAAAAGACGAAACACGGGCAGCAAATGGAAATAATGAAAAAAACAGGCGCATTGTAATAAATATCGAAAAAGAAGGCATCAATAAGTCCCTGCTTGTCGACAGCATAATCGGGCAGCAGCGGGTTGCCGTCAAAAATATACCTTCAATGAAACTTGAAAAGACATGTTTTTCAGGGGCGGTTGTCATGCCGGACGGAAGGCCGGCGCTGATAATCTCGCCGGAGCACCTCACGCAGGGTTTAACCCAAAATTAATTATTTGTTTATCAATAAAAAAGCCTGAAATTGTATATTTTATCCAAAACCGGGACCATACCGGTAATAATTTATGAGGAATAAGATGCAGAAAATGAGCCGGGTGTACAGGAAAGAGATACTTGTAAGCGATATTATGTTCCGTGAGCCTGTTATATGCCAGACACAGGAAAAGCTGGAAAGCGTGACAAGGAAGATACTTGATAACGGCATCGGCGCCATGATCGTAATAGACGGGCAAAGCGAGCCTACGGGTATAATTACAAAAGGAATGATTTTAAGGCACATACTGGCGGAAAAGGATACGGCTTTCAGTCATACTGCCGAGGAGATAATGGAAAAAGACCTGATTACGGCACGGCCAACGGATTCCATAGAAGAGGTGTATCTTGTCATGGGAGTGAACGCGGTAAAAAGGATGCCTGTAATGGAGGACCGCAGGCTCGTAGGAATAATAACCCAGCGCGACATCACGAACGCATGGCGCCAGGTTTACAGCTTTATCGAGGAAAAAAACGAGACACTTCATTCCGAACTCGGCATGGACCACCATACAGGAGTTTTTAATAAAAAGTTCATACTTGAGGAAATAGACGCACAGATCGAATACTCGTCAAGAACAGGCGCGGTTTTTTCGATAGTAATGGCGGACATAGACAATTTCAAAAAAGTAAACGATACTTACGGACACCTGGCAGGAGACCATGTCCTCAAAGAAATAGCAAAAATGCTTTCCGAGAGGTCCAGGGACGTGAATACAGTAGGGAGGTTCGGAGGTGACGAATTCATAATAGTCGCGCCTTTTACGGATTTTGACGCCACTTTCCACATGGCGGAGCGCCTGAGGTCAATAGTGGCCGAAAGCATATTTGAATACGAGGGCCAGCAGATACATACTACAATCAGCATGGGATTATCGGTGTGGTCAAGGGAAATAAACAAAAAGGAAGAAATAATAAAGCTGGCTGATAACTGCCTTTACTGGGCAAAAACCAGCGGTAAAAACAGGGTAAGCAGCATTGGCGGCATAAGACAGGCAGGAAAAGGCGGATATGCAGTTTAGTGTTTAATATTGAGGAGGCGTATAATGGAAAAAAAGGACATAATGCAGGACCATATGGAGCTTGTAAAAAAAATATGCCTTGAAATGGGAGGAAACGATATACCATTTGATATTTTTACCGAAATTGTCATGACTGCAGTATCCGATGTCTGCGAAAAATACGGCGACAGCCAAACGCTTGAAAGCGAGCTGCGCAAAAAAGTCGGAGAAAAAATAAAGGATTATTATTTACATAATGAAAAAAATCCCGCGGGAAAGCTGAACGGTTTAGACGAGCGGATTTTTCTGGAAAAACTGCGCACCCAGGCGCTGAACGCCTTTGAGACAATAGATTTTTATGAAAAGATGAAGGAAAAGGAAAACATGCTCAAGGCGGCGCTGCGCAAGGCAAACCAGGACCTGAAAATCCAGAAAGCAAGGATGGAATCAACAGTACAGTCCATGGAAGACGCGGTCATTGCCGTGGACAGGGAAGGGGAAACCGTGCTTTTGAACAACAGCGGGAAGGACCTGCTCAGCCGCGAATCAGGAGAAGGCGCGAAGCCCGCACGCAGCAGCATAATGAAGGGATTCGACGAGGTCTTTGAGCACAAACGCACTACAAGAAAGGAATTTACATTCGGCGGCAGTACAAGGGAGAGGCATTTTGCCGGGGTTTTTGCGCCTATAGCCGCGGCAAACGGCGCAATCGCAGGCTCGGTCGCGGTGCTTAGGGACATAACAGAAATAAAGGAGCTTGACAGGATGAAATCCGAGTTCCTTAACATGGTTTCTCACGAACTCAGGACGCCGCTTACTCCGATAATGACCTATGGGGAAATAATGTCTACCCGCGAGCTGGAGCCGGACAAGGTAAAAAAATACGCTTCGATAATATGCAGGGAAACGCACAGGCTATCAGCCTTAATCGCGGACCTGCTTGACCTGGCAAGGCTTGAGGCAGGAAAGAAACTCGAACTTGACGTCCAGGAGTTTGACTATAAAGATGTCGTGGAGGACTCGGTCGAGCTTTTTTCAGGGCCGACCGCCCAAAGGATAAATGTAATAAACAACCCCGGGCCTGTCGTGATAGAGGCGGATAAAAGCAAACTTACGCAGGTTATCTCAAACCTGCTGTCCAACGCCGTCAAGTATTCGCCGGGAGGCGGAGAAATAAACCTGGAATTCAGGGTAAAAGACAATTCTGTGCTGACAAGCGTCAGGGACAGGGGCATAGGTATACCAAAAGAAGACATACCGTATATATTCGACAAATTTTACAGGGTAAAGGACGAAACAGTCAACAAAATAGCCGGCACAGGCATAGGGCTTTCCATCGTAAAGCACATAGTGGAGCTTCACGGCGGCAGCATAGAGGTCAAAAGCGAAATAGGGAAAGGCAGCGAGTTCATATTTTCCATACCATTAAAACAGGGAGGCAAAAAAAATGGAGAAAAAGAAAAGGAGTTTGTTAATAGTTGACGACGAAGCGTCGATCGCGCAGGGAATAAAGGACGCGCTTTCTTACGAGTACGACGTACTTGCGGTGAACGACGGAAAATCCGCGCTGAAGGCGGCCCGGGATTACAGGCCGGGACTGATACTCCTGGATATAATGATGCCGGGTATGGACGGGTACGAAGTGCACAGGGAGCTGAAAAACGGCGAGGACACGGCAGAAATACCGGTGATTTACCTGACTTCCAGGGGCCAGCTTGCGGACATGGAAAAGGGCCTGAAAAAAGGCGCGCTGGCGTATATGGTGAAGCCTTTTTCTCCGGCCAGGCTCGCGCAAAAAATCGAAAAAGTATTTTATGACATCGAGCAAAGGCAGAAGGAAAAAGCTGAAAAGGCATGAACCGGGATAAAACGGCAATGCTGAAATGGTATTCTGAAGTAATTTATGCTATATTACATGCAAAGTTACAGGCAATTAACCGGTAAAATCCGCCTGCTGGAGCATATTTTTAGAAATTCAGTATCCGGGGTTCAAAAGTTTGAACCTATATAAAAACACGGGAGGAAACAATGAAAAGCTCGAAAGTCATCAAAAGGCTGTCAAAAGAGTTCGGCAAGAAGTTTTTGATTGAGTCTGAGAACAAGTTCTTTTTTGATTACGAGGCATATTACTCGCCTGACCTCATACTGCGGGACAGGACAACAAAGAAAATAAAGGCCGTTATTGAGGTTGAGGAGGGCACCAAAAAGCAGGCAATCGGCACAGTCATTACAGCGGATTACTGCATGGCAAAGAAAAAAGAGAATCCTGTAATGATTCTTCTCGCCCTGGACAAACAGGACAAAAAAGACTACCTGAGGAGGTTAAACCTGTTAAAAACCTATGCGAAAAGCTTTACGGCAATCAAAATAGGGGATGAAAAAGAAGTAATCCAGATGCTGAAAAGGATTTAAAAAAGAAAAGTATACCACACCTGTCTCAACAAGCCCGGGGCTTGATGAAAGGAAAATTTGTTGAAAAAGTCAAAACGGGTTTTTGAAACAATAAAGCTCGATGAGCACCTTAAAATTTATACAGGCGGCGGATGCAACTCGGCTGTGCTGGAATACGAAAACGGGGAAAAGGCGCTTGTAGTGGATACCATGTTTTTCAGGGGCGCAAAAAAATTAAGGGCAAAAATCAGGGCAAAAAAAATTATTGTCATAAACACACATTCGCATATAGACCACTCCCATGGAAACAGGCTCTACCCAAAAGCTTATGTCATATCAGGAAAGATTCCGGGGTGGCAGTGGGATATCGACTCGGGATTTTCCAGGCGGCCTGGCAGGATGCTCAATCCCGGCGAGGAAATAACAATAAAAGCAGGCAAAGAAAAGGTGCATGTTATTGACATCGGCAGGGCGCATTCCATAAACGACTGCGTGGTGTATTTCGAGAAAAGGAAGCTTTTAATGGCAGGTGACCTTGTCTGGGCAAAGGATATGCACCCTGTGCTGATAGGCTCGAACATAAATTCATGGCTGTGGGCGCTGAAAACCCTGCGGAAAAAATATGAAATAAACATTCTGGTGCCCGGGCACGGGAAGATTACCGGCAAAAGCTCAATAAATGAAGTTGAAAAATATTTTAATTCGATTGTTGAAGCTGCAGGGGACAGGAAAAAATTAAAGAAGTTAAAGAAAAATTTTAAAGGCTATATAAAATACCCTGTAATTTCAGGGGTCGACAAGGCAGCAGCCTTGATAAGAAAGGAAAAGAAATCAAAGTACTGATAATTTCGGATTCAGAAAGACACTTCCCTTAAACGCCGTTTTCAAGCCTGTCGGCCAGGAAGTCAGGGAGGCCTGCTTTTATTATTTTTTCACGGGCGGATTTGATATCGTACTCAAGCCGCGTCCTTGTGAAAAGATTTTCCTTCATGTCATAAATACCGCAGCATGCCCTGTTGTCCCTGTCCCTGGGCTGGCCAACACTGCCAGGGGATATTATATATCTCAGATTATTTTCCACGAAAAATTTATCACCTGTAAGGTCTCCGAAAATCCCGTTTCCCAAACGCAGGTAAAAAGCGCGGGGCAGGTGCGAATGGCCAACAAAGCATATATGCTCAGTAAAAGAATTCAGGCCCGGTATAGCCTCTGCAAGGGTGAAAATATATTCAAATTGGCCGGGAGCAAAAGGGCTACCGTGTACCATCCTGAAACCTAGCCTGTCCACATGGGATAAAGGCAGGCCGCGCAGGAAATCCAGGCTGTCTTTGGTCAGCACGCCCATTGTCCAGTCCAGTGCAGCTGCACCGTAGGTGTTGAAGTAATCATGCGATAGCATGCCAAGCGCGCCGTACTCGTGGTTCCCGGCAACGCAGACGGCGTTTATTTTTTTCAGTTCATTTATGCACTCGTTTGGCTGGGCGCCGTAGCCTATTATATCGCCGCAGCAGAATACCATGCGTATCCCCTGCTTTTTGAAAAAATCCAGCACAACCGTGAGTGCGTCGTAGTTTGCGTGGATATCGGATATTAAGCCTATTTTTAGTTTTTTTCGGGCGGCTTGTAAAGGAGGTTTCGGGCTTTCTGACCCGGCATGGAACAGAAGCCGTTCGGCCTGTACCGGAGAGATTTTTTCAGGTCCAGGGATTTCCGCCATACGTGAATACCTTCGGTTTTTAAGCCGCAGTAGCAATCGCGCGGCCGGATAAAATTGATTTTTCAGACTGTTTTTTACCATAAGGCATGGCGATTTCAAACAGGCATTTTCCGCTTTTTTCCGGCCTAATTCCGCTGCGCCGCAGATAGCCGGATTTAATCCGCGAGAATCGCGACCTTTTCAGCGTCGGACGATATTGTACCGGTTATCTCGTCTATCACGGATTTCCAGTTAAACCTCGACACCGCATATTCCCTCGCAAACTTTTTCATTTCCGCAAAACGCAGGGGCTCGCTGTCGTGCAAATACGCAAGCCTTTTTATGCTTTCGAGCCAGTCCTGACTGTCGTTTGACATGGCGACAAAGCCCGTTTCCACATCCATGATTAATTCCTTTGGGCCGCCTGTGGAAGAGACTATCGCGGGCAGGCCGCAGCACTGCGCCTCGAGGACAGCCATGCCGAAAGTGTCTGTTGTGCTGGGGAATACAAAAATATCGCAGCCTGAGTACAAAGCAGGCAGGGCCTGCTGGCTCAGGGAGCCGCCGAAAAACACACGGCTTTGGCCGTCCACCCTTTTCATGAGCCCGTGCAGGTACGGCCCGTCTCCCAAAAGTATAAGGTTGGCTTTTACGCCGGTTTCCAGGAATTCCGAAAATACGTCCAGAAGGAAATCTAGGTTCTTGTCCTGCGATATGCGGCCGGAATATACCAGGTTCAGTCCGTCTTTTATGCCGAAGTATTCCTTGATTACGGTCCTGCCTCCTGCCCTTGGCGAGAAAAGCGACGAGTCTATGCCGCGCCTGAAAACCGACATTTTTTTGCTGTCATATCCGCGTTCTTCAAGTATTTTTATATATTCCTTTGTCGGGACCTTTATAGAATCTATAAGGCTGTAAAACCATTTGGCAAAGGAATCTACGAGCGAAACCGCGGATTCGTCCTTTATTATATGGCTTGCTTGGGCGGCAAAATCCGTATGGTAAATCCCGGTGCATTTCAGGCCGAGCATTTTGGCAGCCAGGAGACCGAATATGCCGACGGGCCCGGGAGTGGACACATATATCTCGTCAGGCTCATAGTCATATATGAGCCGCAGGGATTCAAGCGCCGAAGGGAATTTTATGCTTATATTTTCATAGTAGGGCATTGTGAAATTATATATGGCAGGCAGGTTTATTACATTCGGCGGGATATCAGCAGGCCTGTCAGAAGGGTCGACGCAGGCCGCTGCTTTTATATCCGCATTGTGCTTGTATGCGGCCCAGCACATGTTTTTCAGGGTCACCGAAACCCCGTTCAGGTCATTTATGGTGTCGGTAAACCACAGGATGCGCCTGGGCTTCTGACTGCCGCCGGAAACAACAGCTGAAAAATTATTAATTACGGACCTGCACCTGTACATATTGCTTAATGTGGAAAAAAACGGCATGGAAAGGAAAATGCCGGGTATGGACGAGGATATGCTTTTTATGACAGACTCTATGTCTCCGTTCGTGAGGTCCTTTTCCAGGGAGCGCAGGACGCTTGAAAAAAACGAGTCCGCGATCGCGGAAATTTTCGAGTACACTATGTCGAGCTTTTCGCCGATGCCTTCCTCGGGGCTGTTTTTCAGGGCGTCAATGAGCCCGACAAGATGCCCGCTGATGGAGCCATGCTTTTTTTTGTCAAAATGTTTTATCTTGCTGATTTTCAGGCCGGTCGAAAGGTCAAAAGGCTTTTCCTCGAAAATAAAGCTGGTGATTTTTGAAAGCAGGGAGGAAGAATCCTTCGTGGATTTTGACTGTGAGTAATCATAGGCTATCTTGTAAAGGGCAAAGGCAAGGCCCTTGTAGTCGTTGTGCCTGCCTGCCGCGTTTGAACACCTGTCCCTGACTGCTTCAATGAATTCATACGGGTTTGACGCCTCTGCTTCAGTGAAAGTCTTTCCGATAAATATCGCGGCATGGTCGTCGGAGCCGCCTGTTATGCCTTTTATCCAGGGTGTAGAGCTCATGGGCTCTATCCTGTGTTTGCCGCGTAAAACTTCAATATAAGACGGTGTAAGGCTGCGCAGGGATCCGAGCCATTTTTTGTTTGTATACCCGTCGCGCGAGCCGTTTATTCCCTCGAAAACATCGAAAAGCAGTATGAGTTTTTCGAGGTGTTCCTCGGTAAGGCGGCCCTGGCCGTTCACCGGATAAGCCGCGTGCGCGATTGAATACGCAAGGCCCGCATTTTTTATGTAATCGCGCAAATCAAAAATATTTTCCCTTGCTTTCTGCACCTGCGAGAATTCATTTTCGCTCAAACCGTAAATGAGCACATGTATCTTGCACTTATCCTCCGGAAAATAAGCTGTCGCCTCCACGCTTATGAAAGTATCGTCAGGGTGTTTTTCCTTAAGTATAAGCGCGCCGTCAATGCGGTTGTGGTCGGTGAGAGTGACAAAGTCCATGCCTGCGGCCCTGGCCCGGCTGTAAACCGTTTCGGGGTCTGTGTATGATTCGGCCGCGCCCAAATGCTTTAAAAACCATTCGGACGGGTGCTCCGAGAAACTTGAGTGCACATGCAGGTCTGTTTTTGCCATATAAACCTCCTGGTTTTTTTCTGCTTAATGTATATAAAATTACTGTTTTTTCCGATGTTTAAAAAAGATTAATATAAGGTTAATTTTCCAGCGCCCGGGTAAAAAGATATTAACCGACAATTAATAATTTCTTAATAACCGGGACAGAATCGCCTGGTAATAATTACAGAAGCATACAGGGATTTGGGGATTTAAAATACCAAATGCCATATGGAAATCAGGCCTGGCAAAGTAAACGAAATCTAAGGAGGTGATGCCGTGGCAAAAGTACAAAAAGAACCTAAAAAAGCTCAGAAGAAGCCCAGCCTTGAAACGCTGCAGGAAGAAATATGCATACACGCCCTGGAGATTTACAAGAAAAGGAAAGCGGGCCACAGGGCAGGAGACGAGCTTTCGGACTGGCTGCAGGCAGAGAAGGAAATAAAGGAAAAATACGGAATATGAGGTGATACGGCATGGCTGAAGCAAAGCACACTATAGTTAAAGCAAGGCACAACACATATTCGCTTAATTGCCCGGTTGCCGGCAGCAGCACATGGCCGTTTAATCCGCCGACAGAAAGGGCAGTCCTGATATGTTCTGTCTGCCATAAAACCAGGCTTGATATTGAAACCCTGGAAAAAGATAAATGGGTTATACGCGAGGATGGCCTGGATTAAAGGCATTTGCCGGGCTTGCGGCCCGCGTGGATTTAAATCATAAGAAAAATGAATAAGGTATTTGTTTTTTATGCCAACCGGAAATAGGATTATACAGTTTTTTTAAGGGTTTCCAATTTTTAATAAATAATTAACACTTTCTTAACAATCAAGTAATACACTTTGGCTATGAAAATGGGACAGGTGAATAATAATATATGACCCAGTTATATTTTATGCGGCACGGCCCGGCTGTGGACAAGAACATACCCCTTTTCCGCGACAGGGACCCGGAAAGGCCGCTTACAGAAGACGGAATAAAAAAAGTTGCGAAGGCCGCAAGGGGCCTGAAAAGAATAGCGCCTGATATAGGCTGTATTTTTTCCAGCCCGCTGAAACGCGCCTTTGAAACGGCAATAATAGTGGCGCAGGAGTACGGTTTCAAGAAAAAAATCGAGGTGCTGAAGGACCTCGGGCCCGGCGGCAGCGTGAAAATGCTCGCGCTGGCCATAGCAGAGCGCAAGGCATGCAACAGCATGCTGCTTGTGGGCCATGAACCCGACCTGTCGGTCATGATAGGATTTATGCTCGGCTCAATTAATATTTCAGTAACCTTAAAAAAGGGCGCGGTCGCCAGGATCGACATGGACGGCCTGCCGCCTGAAAACACAGCGAAGCTTGTCTGGCTCATGCAGCCAAAACAGCTCCGCGAGATAGGAAAAAAATAATGGCGAGAAAATACCTTGAGCAGCACACATACCCGGGAAAGCTGATAATAGTAGAAGGCATAGACGGCTCTGGCAAATCAACCCAGCTCAAGCTCCTGCAGGAGTGGCTCAAGAGCCTTGGGCACCAGGTCTTTTTTACAGAGTGGAACTCTTCCGACCTCGTGAACGAAACAATAAAAAGGGGAAAGAAAAAAAACCTGCTTACCCCGACAACATTCAGCATTTTGCACGCGACTGATTTCGCAGACAGGCTGAACCACCTGATACTGCCGCCCTTAAAAGCCGGGATGCTGGTGCTTGCGGACCGCTATATATATACGGCCTTTGCCAGGGACGCGGTAAGGGGAGTGGACCATGAATGGGTCAGGGACCTTTACGGTTTTGCCATAAAGCCGAACCTGGCTTTTTATTTCAAGGTACCAACCGACGTTTCCATAAAAAGGATAATGATAGGAAGGCCGAGCCTGAAATATTACGAGGCAGGCATGGACATAGGATTTTCCGACGACCCGGTCGAAAGCTTCAGGATATTCCAGGGGCAAATACTTGATGAATACGACAGGATATGCTCGGAATACGGGCTAAATATCATTGACGCCACAAAAAGCATAAACAGCCAGCAGCAGATTGTGCGCGAAATGGCAAAAACAGTGCTGGAAAATTACGTGCCGGAGCCGATAATATGACCAGGACTTTTTCAAACATTACGCTGCCGAAAGTCGATTTGAGCGACATAACAGGAAAACTGATCGTGATAGAGGGAACGGACGGCGTGGGCCGTTCCACCCAGATAAGCGACATCAAGGAATGGCTCGAGGTAAAGGGCTACGCGGTGACGGTAACGGGATGGATACGCTCGCCCTTTATAGGCAAGGCTGTGCAGGAGGCAAAGGAACGCCATACTTTAAACGTCCATACGTTCAGCCTGCTGTACCTGGCTGATTTTGCGGACAGGCTGGAGCACGAAATAATACCGGCGCTTAAGGCAGGCTATATTGTGCTGGCCGACCGCTACATATACACGGCGTTTGCCCGCTCGCTCATAAGGGGGATCGACAGGGAGTGGCTCTTGAAATCATACGGATTTGCCCTCGTGCCCGACGCTGTTTTTTACATGCGCATAAAGGTAAAGACGCTGATACCGCGCATATTAAACAGCGAAAACCTCGGCGACGAGTACTGGAAAAGCACGGATAAAATGATGGACTTCTGGGAATCGGGCATGGACATGAGGCTCGGCGAGGATTTTTACGACAGCTTCATCCATTACCAGAAAAAAGTCATCTCAATATTCGACTCGATGGCAAAGGAATACGGGTTCCATGTCGTCGACGCCAGCAAAAAATTTTCCCACGTAAACAAAATCCTGAAGGAAGGCATCAAGGCAGTCCTTGGCCTGACCGAATAAAAAATGAACAGGCACATAGCCGCCATTGACGCGGGCACAAACTCCTTCCACATGATAATCGCCAGGGTCGACCCTGGAAACAGCACGCTCGACATCATAGACAGGGAAAAGGAAATGATACGCCTGGGCTCGGGCTCCGCAAACATGAAGTTCATAAGCGGGGAGTCGATGTCCAAGGCAGTGGACACGCTGAAAAAATTCAAGAAAATATGCACGGCAAAAAACGCGTCAATCAGGGCGGTGGGGACCAGCGTGGTGCGCGAGGCGCTGAACTCGGATTTTTTCCTGAAAAAAGTGAAGGTAGAAACCGGCATCGACATAGAGGTAATATCCGGGTTTGAGGAAGCGCGCCTCATTTACCAGGGGGTGCTGCACGCCCTGCCTGTTTACAACAAAAAAATCCTGGTAGTGGATATAGGCGGCGGCTCCACGGAATTTTTGGTTGGGCAGAAAAACAATATTTTTTACGGCAACAGCCTGAAAATAGGCACGGTAAGGCTCACGGAGAAGTTTTTTTCGGAGAGGAAATTCAAGCGCAAGGCAATAAAAAAATGCCGCAATTTCGTCAAGGGCATGCTTTTTCCGATAGCCAGGGCCGTAAAAAAAATGAAATACGACGAGGTAATAGGCACGTCGGGGACAATAATAAACGCGCTGCGCGTGGCCCGCAGGCTAGCCGGCAGGTACGAACAGGGCAATGAAAACAACACACTGACAAGAAAAGAGTTTGAAACAGTTTATGAAATAATACTGTCGGCAGGCACGCCCGAGAAAATCGCGGAAATACCCGGGCTGAACAAGAAACGCGCGGACATAATACTCGCCGGTATAATAATACTCGGCGAAATATTCAGGCAGTTTGACATCGAGGAGCTGAAAGTATCGGAATACGCTCTCAGGGAAGGCCTGATTTTCGACACCATGCAGAGGGCATACCCGGGAAAATACTCGCACATGTTCGTGGACCTGCGCTATAAAAGCGTGACAACGCTCGGCAGGACATTCAGGCTGGAGGAAAAGCACGCTTTCCAGACGGAAAAACTCGCGCTTGAGATTTTCGACCAGCTGAAACCGCTGCACAAGCTCAAGCACGCGGAAAGGGAATACCTGAGATACGCAGCCATATTGCACGACATAGGGCTGGTGCTTTCCCACTCCCAGCACCATATACACTCCTACTATATTATAAGGAACGCCGAGCTTTTCGGGTTTACCGAAAACGAAAAGGAAATAATAGCCAATATAAGCAGGTACCACAGGAAAAGCCACCCGAAAATGAAACACCCCGGGTTTTTAAACCTGTCGGACACTGACCGCGATAAAGTGAAAAAGCTCTCGGCAATACTCAGGATAGCGGACGGGCTGGACAGGATGCACTCCTCGGCAATCGAGTTTGTCAGGTGCATAATACGCAGGAATTCGGTAAATATGATGCTTAAGTACTCGTCAAAGAGCAATATAGACATTGCCATATGGGGTGCGGACGTGAAAAAGTTCCTTTTTGAGGAAGTCTACGGCAAAAAGGTCAATTTTGAAAAAGCGGGTTAACAGAAAATTAACACAAATTTTATATAGTTTTTAAGGCTTATTTGTAGACTTGATAACGGAATATGGGTGTTATGTCCAACCAACAGACACCTTAAAAGGGTTTTTAAAGATAAAATTCCGAGACGACTAATAACCGTCACGGCAATCACGCAAAAGCATATTTTCAGCACGGAGAGAGGGAAATGCAATGAAAAGAAATTTCATAGAAAAGATGCTCCCGGTAATCGCTTCCATATCGCTGGTGTTTCTGGGCGCCATTGCGCTGACACTGATATACGCGGGCCTGCCGATTTTCAAGGATTTCGGAGTTTTAAAGTTTTTATTCGGCTCGGAATGGCAGCCGACAGCCGCGGAGCCGGAGTTCGGCATAATGACCATGGTCGTGGCGTCGTGGATAATCACTGTTGTCGCAGTGCTCATAGCTTTGCCGCTCGGCATAGGCAGCGCGGTATATATATCCGAGATGGCAGGCGCAAGGACAAAAGAAATAATAAAACCGGTAATGGAGGTACTCGCAGGCATCCCTTCGGTTGTTTTCGGGTTTTTCGGGATAATATTTGTAGCGCCGCTCGTGCAGACGGTTTTTCACCTGCCCACAGGGCAGTGCGGGTTCACGGCAGCGCTCATACTCGCTATCATGGCGGTGCCGCTTATTGCCAGCATTACAGAGGACGCGATAGCCGCAGTGCCCAAGGAGCTCAGGCACGCTTCATACGCCCTGGGCGCGAACAAGTGGGAGACGATAATAAAAGTTGTGCTTCCGGCCGCGAGGTCCGGGATATTCACGGCAATAATACTCGGGGTAAGCAGGACAATGGGCGAGACCATGACTGTGCTTATGGTCGGAGGCAACGCAATAAAAATGCCGGGCACGATTTTCGAGCCGATGCGGGCAATGACGGCATCCATAGCGCTTGAAATGGGAGAGACCGTTGTGGGCAGCATGCACTACCACGCGCTTTTCGGCATAGGCATAGTGCTTTTTGTATTCAACCTTATTTTTTCTTTGCTTGCTGAAATATATGTGAGGGCAAAATAAAATGAATTACAGGAAAATAACCCAGATACTCGGTTTTCTTTTTATAAGGTTCTGCGTGCTTTTTGTCCTTATATTTTTAGGGACGATAATTTTGTATATCGCCGGAAAAGGCATGAAGGTAATGAGTTTCGGGTTTTTGACGCAGTTCCCGACCGACGGCATGACAAAAGGCGGGATATTCCCGGCAATCATGGGCACATTCCTGCTTTCGGTAGGCGCGGTAATTTTCGCTGTGCCTCTGGGCATACTGACAGCCATATGGCTCACCGAATACGCCAGAAACAGGAAAGCAGTCAGGGCCGTGCGCGTCGCAATAGACGCGCTTTCAGGCGTGCCTTCCATAGTCTTCGGGCTTTTCGGCCTGGCGGTCTTTGTGAAGTTCATGCAGTTCGGGGTGTCGCTCCTTTCAGGGAGCCTTGTGCTCAGCATACTTATACTGCCGACAATAATAAGGACGTCGGAGGAAGCAATACTTACGGTGCCTCTTACTTTCAAGGAAGCTTCGCTCGCGCTTGGCGCGACAAAGTGGCAGACGGTTTACAAGATAGTGCTGCCGAATTCTTTGCCGGGCATACTTACAGGAGTGATACTCAGCATAGGCAGGGCGGCAGGTGAGACGGCGCCTATACTCATGACAGCCGCGACATTTTACACGACCAAGCTGCCGACGTCGCTTCTCTCGGAAGTGATGGCGCTGCCGTACCACATTTACGCGCTCATGACAGAGGGAAACAAACCCGAGCAGGTAAACATTGCATACGGCACGGCGCTGGTGCTTTTGCTGCTCGTGCTTTTAATAAACACATCGGCAATAGTGATAAGGACAAAGATCAGAAAGGAAAGAAAATGGTAAACCAGCAGACTGCGGAAAATGCGAGCAAACAGGACAATAAAATAACGGCAAAAGGGAGTGAACCTATGGAACAAAATATAACTGAAACGCCTGCAGGAACAGCGCAGGAAAAAACTGTGCTGCTTGAGGCAAAGGGCTTCAACGCCTATTACGACGGCGTGCCTGCGCTGAAGAGCATAAACCTGCAGATGAAAAAAAACGACGTGGTGGCCATCATAGGCCCGTCAGGGTGCGGCAAGTCCACTTTCCTGCGCTCCATAAACAGGATGAACGACCTTGTGCAGCACTTCAGCGTGGACGGAGATTTGAACCTGGACGGGAACAACATCTATAACGAAGGCATTGATGTGACCCTGCTCAGGCGCAGGGTGGGCATGGTTTTCCAGAAACCAAATCCTTTCCCAAAATCGATTTTTGAAAACGTGGCGTACGGCCTCAGGATAAACAAGCTTTATAAAAACCAGTCCGACCTTGAGGCGAAAGTGGAGCAAAGCCTGAGGGAAGCAGGGCTGTGGGAAGAGGTAAAAAATATTTTATCGCGCAACGCGTTTGATTTGTCCGGCGGTCAGCAGCAAAGGCTGTGCATAGCCAGGTGCCTGGTGATAAAACCCGAGATAATCCTGATGGACGAGCCGACAGCGTCGCTTGACCCGCTTTCCACATCAAAAATAGAGGAGCTTATAATCCAGCTCAAGAAAAATTATACAATAATAATAGTCACGCACAACATGCAGCAGGCAGCCAGGATAGCCGACATGACGGCATTTTTCATGCTGGGAGAGGTGATGCAGTACGACAACACCTCTAAAATGTTCACAAACCCCGGGAAGAAAATAACCGAGGATTACATAACAGGAAGGTTTGGATGATGATATATGAAACCAAAAATAGAACTGCAAAACAAAAACAGGAGGGAAATAATGCTTGATGAAAAAATAAACGACTTAAAAAAGATGCTGGTCGAATACGCGCTTTTTGTGGACGACATGATAAACAAGAGCATAAAGGGCCTCTTAAAAAACGACAAGGGCATGCTCCTGGGAGTGATACAAAAAGACGAGCCGATCGCAAACAGCAGGGAGCTTGTCATAGAGGAAAACTGCTTTGTGCTTATAGCCCAGTTCAGCCCGAAGGCAATAGACATGAGGACAATACTCATGGTGCTTAAGATAAACAACGACCTTGAGAGGATAGGAGACATGGCAGTGAATATATGCCAGAGCAACCTGTTTTTGGCAGGCAGGCACGATGCCGAGCACCTCGACGACCTTGAGAAAATGAGTTCGCTTGCAGAGTACATGCTCAAGGACAGCATAAACTCATTCATCAACAACGACCCTAAAACAGCGCAGGATGTGTGCGAAAGGGACGACGTCGTGGACGAGATCGGCGACCATATACTGCAGGAATCGATAAAATCAATGGGTGAAAACCCGGCAGGCATTACGGCGTCTTTGCATGTGCTGAGGATATCGCGCGACCTGGAGAGGCTGGCTGACCTTGCGACAAACATAGCCGAAGACGTGATTTTCATGGTCGAAGGCAAGATTATCAAGCACCATAACGAAGGAAACATAGACAAGGCGTAAATTTTTGCAATAGTAATAAAAATTTTAACACGGTGTCATTGCAAGGAGCAAAGCGGCGAAGCAATCTCGTATTTAAGGAAAGAACGAGATTGCCACGCCTCATAAAAACAGGGCTCGCAATGACAAATTTTACCGTTTTCATAAACTTATCAAATATACATTATTCCTTAAAGGGCTCCACTCACCAGGATTTTCTCTCCCTCCCCCACCCACATTAATTCAACAGGGGCCCTTTTTTGTTTCACAGGATATTTATATTCCTAAAAAAACACATTTTAATTTTTTTCCTTTCATGTTAAATTTATATTATACAAACAACTGAAAGGGTAAATTATGGTTAAAAAATACAAGGAAATTATCATACTGCTGGTCTGTCTTCTGGCAATATTCCAGTTATACCTTTTTACCGCGTTCCCTTCGTTTAAAAACGACGACTCGCCCGAGACAACAGCATCAGCATACACGCTGGGCATAAGCCACCCGCCCGGATACCCGCTTTTTACAATGGCGGCTAAAATATTCAGCCTGCTGCCCATAGGCTCGCCCGCTTTCAGGGTGAACTTGTTCTCCATATTCCTGGCTATGCTTGTATTATTTTTATCCTATTTTTTGATAAAAAAGAATAATCGGCTTGTTCTCGGTTATGAAAACAAAATAATAAATTTCCTTGGCGTTTTTATACCGGCTTTTTCCTATATTCTCTGGAACCAGGCAATAGAGGCAAAGGGCGGGATATATATGTTAAATCTTTTATTTTTTGCAGCATTAATATATTCCGGCATTGAACTGCTCAGGGGCTACAGCTTAAAACACTTTTACTTGGTATCGTTTATTTACGGCCTCTCGCTTGCAAACCACTGGCCCAGCATAATAATACTTCTGCCCGTATTCGGATATTTGTTTTTCAGGCACAGGGGGAAAATGAGCCGGAAAAACACCATGACAGCATTACTGCTCCTGCTTGCAGGACTGAGCCCTTACATTTACCTGCCTGTGCGCGGCGGGTCAGAGGGAATTTTTGCCTTCGCCGCAAGGCCGGACACATGGGAAAATTTTTGGGGGACCGTCCTTAAGACAGTGAACTCCAATCCACAGCCGCCGCCGTCTTTCCAGCTGTACAGGGACCAGGTAAGCGAATTTTTAAAGCTGTTTTTCACTGATTTCTCCTTTTTGTGGGTGCTTATTTTTTTCGGCGGCTATGCCGTGTGGAAGAAAAACAGGAAATACGCTGTTTTTTATATGAGTATGTTTTTAATAATAGTTGTTATGGTTGTCTTTTATAACAGGAGCGAAAAGCAGCTTATATGGTTCATAGACAATTTCCTCATACCGGCGCAGTACATTCTGCTTATTTTAATCCTTTGCGGCATATATTTTATACTGAGCCTGGCAGGCAGGAAGGTTTACAAATATATTTTTTCAGCAGTGCTGGCAGCGGCAATATTATACTCGGGTTACCGGCATTTCATGATAAACAACAACAGCAGGAATTATATACCGTATGATTTCGGGAACAACGCGCTTATGACACTGGAGCCGGGCAGTTTTTACCTGCCCGAAGGCAATTATGCAATGTCTTTCAGGTATGTTGAGCGCGTGGCGCATAACGCGGATAATATCAATTTTTTCATGCTGAACAACCTCGCGTACAAATGGGGAATAGAGGACTTTACGAAAAAATACGGGCAGGTCTACCTTGAGCCAAACAAGCCCGGGCTCAATGTGATAAATATAATCAACAGTTATTTCCCGAAAAACAACATATATTTTTCCTACAATTATTTCCAGCAGAACAAGAACTACCTCCCGAACTTGCAGATACAGGCAAAGGGCCTGCTGTACAAGGTGGCTGCTGAAAATGCGCCTGTAATATCAACCGGCATATTCAGGGCGTATGAATACCGCGGGATATTCGGCGCCAAAAGCGATATAGACAAAACCGTAGTTTCGGTGTATGGGGATAAGCTTACAAGCCAGGCAAATGAATTTATCGACGAGAAAAAATATACGGAGGCGATACAGGCGCTCAAATACGCGTTATTGTTTCCTGCGGATCCACTCTCGAGAGTAAATATTTGCTGCATCTTGTCCTATGTTTATCAGCAGGCAAAGGACGTGGACAACCAGATAAACAGCCTGAAACAGGCCATAAACATACAGCCGGATTTTTACAAGCCGTACGAGATACTCGGGATGATTTATTATAATAACAAGCAGTTCCGGCCGTCCGAGGAAATGTTTAATAACGCGATTAAATACAACAGCCCAAACAGCCATAATCTCGAGCAATATTTAAGGCTGATGATACAAAACCCGGAAAATATAAAATAACTTCCATCCCTTTACAAAGATAATTTGTTTTTAAACTGTACATTTAGATAACTCCGGCTTGATTTTTTTACCGTCTTGCCTCATAATCAGAAAACACGGCATTAAATACAAAGGGTTAAACAGGAGACATAAAAAATGGCTGAAAAAAAAGATTTTTTCATTGTCAGGCCCGGGCCAGCGGACCTGCCCATACTGGCTGTATTTATCCTTGGCCTTTCATCGGCGTTTTTTTCAAACAGGTCCAGCCTCAACATGGCGCTCATCATGCTGGTCGCGGCCATGGTCCTGTATTATATCTCAGGCATTTTCATAAAAAGCAGAAACGGCTACGCGTCCGGGTTTACCAGGGCGCTTGACAGCTTTATCATAGGGCTGGTTTTCCTCGCGTCGCCCTGCATTTTCATGTACCACTGGCAGTACAACGGCGTGCTTGAAACCATTGTGCTTACGGTATTCATGATTTCCGGGATATTGAGGATAGCGTTTTTCGGGGACTCAGGCGAGGGCAGGGAATGCTCCAGATACGACCGCATAGGCATGCCTGTTTTTTGGTCGCCTGTGATACCGGCAGCAGCATATCTTGCAGCAAACTATGTCAGCCGGGCAATAATAAATATTGCGCTTTCGATAATGTTTCTCCTGTTTTCTTCGCTAATGCTCCTGAACACGGAAATAAAATTCCTTTATATACCCTTAATCAGCCCCTCAAAAAAAACGCATAAAAAATAATTAATGGCCCGCCTTAAGCTTTCTGCCGTAGTAAAAAGTCAATAATTTATAGATATACGGTATTGGCCTGCAAATAATGCCGGGGTAATATGCCAACTGAAAGAACCGCAGGTAAAATTTTTATTCAGGAGGCATATTATGAAAAAGAAATGTTTTTGGTCCGGGTTTTTTGCAGTTGTTCTGATTGCTGCAGTTGCCGCCGCAGGATGCAAGGGCCCTGCAGGGCCGGCAGGTTCCACAGGAGCTACAGGACCGGTGGGCAGCGGGTATGTCATGCAGTTCCAGGACGGGGCGTACCCTGCAGCGTCATATACAGGCGCGTCAGACACAGGCCTGGATTCGCTGAATTCGACCACCAATTATTCCGATTTTACGACCTTCTCAATCGGGTATTCACCTTCTCCCGCGGAAAAGGACCGCTACATAATCAAATACAACCTGTCATCGGTCATCCCCGGCAATGTGAATGTGACAGCGGCTTATTTTACAATAGTCGTTGATGCTGTAAACGGGTCAAATTCATTGCTGATATACCCGCTGACAACGCCTTTCACCGCGGCAGGCGCGACGTGGGAAGACAGCGCTGCGTCAACACCGTGGACCACGCCGGGTGGGGACTTTTCACCCGTACCGCAGAGCAATACAGTCACTGTAAGCACGTTTGGAACATACACATTTACCCTGAACACTGCAATGGTGCAGAACTGGATAACAAACCCGTCCATGAATGACGGGATGATAGTAATAGCGACAAATGAATCAAGCGGGAACAACGTCGTGGACCTGTGGTATGACGAGTACGCTACGGTCGCGGACAGGCCGATGCTGACGGTATACTACACGCTGCCGCTTAATTAAAAGGAGTTTTTATGAAAACAGTTGCGGGTTTGTGGATCGACCACAGGAAAGCTTTCATTGTCACCTTGTCAGATAAAGGCGAGGAAACGAAACAGATATTGTCGAATATCGATAAGCAGAACGGGCGCACAGAGGGCATACGTTCCAATGAGCCTTTTGAACCATTTCTGGTTGCCGCGGACGACAGCCGGCAAAGGCACTTCACCGGACACCTTGATACTTATTACAAGGAGGTCCTTGAGTCAATAAATAAGGACGTGAAATCAGTCCTGCTCATGGGCCCGGGTGAGGCAAAAACAGAGCTGAAGAAAGTCCTGGAAAAAACCAACCACCGCGACATAACCGTGGCAGTGGAGCCTGCAGACAAGCTGACCGATCACCAGATTGCGGCGAAAGTGCGCGATTTTTTTAAAGTAAGGAACATTATATAGAATCCGCGTACCGATACAGGCGCGCGGCAAACCAAGCAGCCGGAGGAAAATATGGCAAAGCAAAATAGGGATACGGCAATCGAAGAGCTCGTGCAAATGCTGGGGAACAGGGACGGAATGAAACGGCAGAAGGCGAGATGGGCCCTGGAAACAATAGGCAAGCCTGCCGTACCTGAACTGACCAGGTTATTAAAGCATTGCGGGGATGAGCAGATCCGGTGGGAAGCTGCCAAGGCGCTGAGCGCAATCCAGGACGAAAGGTCAATACCATCGCTTATAGCTGTGCTGGATGACGAGGACCAGGACATGTCATGGCTGGCCGCAGAAGCACTTATAAAATTCAGGAAAAAGGCATGGCCGCCGCTTTTGCGCACGCTGATAAGCAAAGGCGCAAAGTCGCCGCTGCTGCGCCAGTCCGCGCACCATATACTGAGGAGCCAGAAAGACGGCGACAACAGCGGCCTGCTCGCAAACCTGCTGAAAAGCCTGGAATTAAACACGGTTCAGGAAATGACCATAGGAGCTGCGCGCGAAATCCTGGCACAAATGAAGGTAAAACGGTAAAAATCCTTCCAGATACAGGGGTAAAGCCCAGGCAAGATCAACCAGGGCCGGTACCAACCCTTCATTATTATAATGTTCCCATGCACCCTCAGGCAATCCCACTTCCAGGCGGACAGACAGCCGGCTTATACCCACATTTTATATGCCGATTTCCTTGACTATTTACCGATAAAGAGGTATACTCTATACAGTAAGAGGAACGAAAACTTTTATTCCAAGAATCCTGATTCTTCCAATAAAACTATCCGCTACAAGAAACCAGCAGATACTTTACTTCAAGAATTCCTATTCTTCCAATAAAAAAGGAAAAGGAGATTTTTATGAAAGTATTACTGGTATACCCGGAATATCCCGCATCATTCTGGAGCTTCAAACACGCGCTCCCGTTTGTCAATAAAAAGGCAGCCCTGCCTCCGCTTGGGCTATTAACGCTGGCTTCCATGATGCCGGAACAGTGGGAAAAAAGAGTTATTGATTTAAACGTAACAAAACTAAAAGACAAGGATATTAAATGGGCGGACCACGTCTATGTCAGCGGCATGGTGGTCCAGAGAAAATCAGCCCACGAAGTAATTGACAGGGCCAAAGCGCTGGGCAAGTTTGTGGTCGCGGGCGGCCCGCTTTTTACTACAGGGCATACGGAATTTGAAAACGCGGACTGCTTTGTTTTAAACGAAGGCGAGGTAACGTACCCGTTATTTTTAGAGGACCTGGAGGCAGGCACGCTGAAAAAAATATATTCCTCCGATGAAAAACCGGATATTTCAAGGACCCCGCTCCCGGACTGGAGCCTGCTGCGCATAAAAGATTACGCTTCGCTTGCAATGCAGGTATCAAGGGGATGCCCGTTTAACTGCGAATTCTGCGACATACTTGTAATCAACGGAAGGATACCCAGGGTGAAATCCCCGGAGCAGGTAAAGGCGGAATTTGACGCGATATACGCGTCGGGATGGCGCGGCAGCGTGTTCGTAGTGGACGACAACTTCATAGGCAATAAGGAAAAGGTAAAGCTTATACTTAAGGAGATCGGCGCGTGGATGGATGAAAAGAAAAAGCCCTTCACGCTTTATACCGAAGCGTCGATAAACCTGGCGGACGACCAGGAGCTCATGACGCTGATGCAGAAGGCCAATTTCAATTCGGTATTCGTGGGAATCGAAACGCCCGAGGAGGAAAGCCTTTTATCATGCGGCAAGGTGCAGAACACAGGCAAGAACCTCGAGGAAAAAGTCAAGATACTCCAGCGAAACGGCCTGCAGGTGCAGGGCGGTTTTATAGTGGGCTTCGACACTGACACCTCAAAGACTTTCGACAATATGATAAAATTCATACAGAAAAGCGGCATAGTGACGGCCATGGTCGGGCTTTTAAACGCGCTGCCGGAGACAACGCTTTATAAAAGGATGCAGGAGGCAGGCAGGCTCCTGAAAATGCCCACCGGAAGCAATACGGATTTTACCATGAACTTCCTCCCTAAAATGGACAAAGAAAAGCTGATAGAAGGCTATAAAAAGATACTGAACACCATTTTCAAGCCCAAAAATTACTATGACAGGGTAATAACATTCCTCAGGGAATACAAAAAGATAGCAACCGAAAAAAAGCTTTCGCTCAGGATAAAGCTAAACGCCCTGGTAAAGGCAATATGGCGCATGGGAATATGGGGCGAAGGGAAAATCTATTTCTGGAAAATGTTTTTCTGGACCGCGTTTAAAAAACCGGAATTGCTCGCGGAGGCCATAACACTGGCCATATACGGCTTCCATTTCCGCAGGGTCATGGCGAAAAGCCTGGCAGTCTCGTAAAGGCGGCATGGGGTATTCAGCAACGGGAGGATATTTCAGCAGCCCGGAGACGGGCAATACCTTTTTTGACACGGATATCATTTCCAAATTACTGCTTAAACGGCCTAAAATATATTACAGTACGGTATAAATGCAGTCAGGGGAGCAATAAAACCGCAAGCGAAAGCGAAAAGGAGAAAGAAATGAATAAATTGAATAAGCTTAATAATGTTTTCGACAAGTCAAGGTGCCCGAACTGCAAAAGCATTATGACGATGCTGTACCCGGCCAAGTATATATGCCCTAAATGCAGGTATGAAACAACCGGGTACACGGCAAAAGCCAAAGCACCGGCACTAAAAAAATAACAGGAGGCAGTCAAATGGTAAAAATGAGATTTACAAGGGACGATGTCGAAAAGAAAATCCCGAATAAATACGCGGCCGTGATAGCGGTCTCGAACAGGGCAAAATATTTAAGGGACAACCCGCAGGAAATCGCGGAAGAGGACAGGAAGATAAAGCCGACGGATATTGCCACGAAAGAGTTCCTGGACGGCCTGCTTAAATACCCGGAGTTTGACGTAAAAAAAATAAACGTGGCGGACTGATACTGCCGGGCCGGCGGAAAACCGGCTGGGAAACGAGGTTAAAAAATGAAAGACAAGAATGAATCGAAGAAAAGGAAAAAGGAACTCAAAAAGCGCAGGAAACAGCACAGGAAACAATTGATGAGAGGCAAATGAAAAAACAAACGGAGGAAATATTATGGCAAGCAGCATGATGTCAAAAAGCAAAATGAGGGCAATAATAAAGCGCAGGCAGCTGAAAAAAAGGTTTGACCGCAAGCATCCCCGGGCAAAACAGGTAAAATAAGGATTTAAAAAACACGGTAAAAAGAGGTTAAAAGTGAAAAAAGCAAAGGCACTTATAAAGGCAGGCACGGCAGAAACAGCGGCGCCTGCAGCGGCAAAGACAGCCGACGACAGGGCATATGACAACAGGCTGGGAAAAGCAGTAGAGGCGCATACGGAACTTACCGGGACAGTGCCTACCGGGCTCAGGCTGGCAAGTATCGTAAAGCGCATCAAGATGCAGATGAAAGAAGAAGCGGATTTATTAAAGGCGAAAGCACAAGCCGGCAGTGATGTATAATACCATGCAGCTTTCGCATACCAGGCAAAGCACATAAAAGGCGCAAAAGGAGACTTTTACATGGACATTAAAGGAATTACAATAGGCAACCTGACTTCCAGAGTACCGATAATCCAGGGCGGGATGGGAGTGGGCATATCGCTTGCAGGGCTTGCCGCGGCAGTGGCAAACCAGGGAGGCATAGGCACCATAGCTTCGATAGGCATTTTTTTAAACGAATTTGCCGACGGCACAAGCTTCCTGGAGGCGTGCAAGCGCGGGCTGCGCAAGGAAATAAGGAAAGCCAGGGAAATGACAAAGGGCATACTCGCGGTCAATGCCATGGTCGCAGCCAGCAACTATGACGACCTGGTCAATGTATCGATAGAAGAGGGAATCGACATCATAATTTCAGGAGCAGGGCTTCCACTTCACCTGCCAAAATATAAAATAGAAAAAAAATCGGACGTAAAACTCGTGCCTATAGTCTCATCGGGCAGGTGCGCGTCCGTCATAATGAAAGGCTGGGACAGGAAATACAGCTATACACCGGACGCGATCGTGGTGGAGGGGCCGAAAGCAGGCGGGCATCTCGGGTTTTCGTACGATGAACTGGAGCATATAGACCAGTACAGGCTTGAAAAGCTGGTGGCCGATGTCATACAGGTCGCCAAACCGTATGAGGAAAAATACGGCCGCAGGATACCCGTGATAGCAGCAGGCGGGATTTATACAGGCGAAGACATAGCAAAAATAATGGAGATCGGCGCTGCCGGGGTGCAGATGGGCACTCGTTTTGTGGCCACGCACGAGTGCGACGCAGACGAAAAGTTCAAGCAGAAATACATCGACTCAAAAGAAGAGGATATAGTCATAATAAAATCGCCGGTCGGCATGCCGGGCAGGGCAATAAGGAACGAATTTATCGACCAGGTGTCAAACGGCAAGAGGATACCGGTCAAGTGCCCGTACCACTGCATCAGGACATGCGACTTTGAAAACACACCGTACTGCATCGCGCTCGCTCTTATCAACGCGCAGAAGGGCATGCTTGACAACGGCTTCGCGTTCTGCGGGGCAAACGCCTTCAGGACAAAAGCGATAGTGAGCGTAAAGGAACTTATAGACGAGCTTATGATGGAACTGGACGCCGCGCTGGTGAACGCTTCATTTAAAACGGCAAAAGCATCCGTATAGCCCTGAAGCTTTACGCCCATATATCGTAAATTAAGCAGCTAGATCAGCAGGAAGAAATCCAAATGCACGTGCATCACAAAAATCTAAAATTTTATGCCCCCTCAGGATATCAAACTCGCCATTAAACAAAAATAACAAGAAAAACACTGCATGGATAAAGCCATATCCGGCGCAGGCTGCATAAGTTTGCCGTGCTTTGACCTTGACAAAACAAAGCTGAATAAGTAAAATTGTGTATACAACGGTAAAGACGGGTTTTTAATAACCCGCTAATCTAAAAGGTTTGGAGGCGATTCCGTGACACACAAAGCAATAGCAGATTTTATAATAGAAAGCGAAATCAAGATACGGGAACTGAAAATAACGGTGGAAATGAGGACATTCCTCGATAATATACCTAGGACAAACCCGGCTGAAATAATCAAGGCAGTCAAAAAAGAATGCGATGCAATCATAAATGAATACGACGTAATCATGGACAAGGGGAGCAAACTGCTTAACCACAAAGAAATTCCGGCCGCTTTTTTCGAAAGCATTTCAACAATCATAGGTATATGCGGGAACAATATCAAAATTGTAAGGGATAGTTTTACAACAATACAAAACACATTAAGCTCGGTCAGTTTTCCGCTGTATGAATTAAAAAACCAGTCCAGGAATAACGACAGCAGCGGCATGCAGGAATAAATTGCCAGGGGTTTGGAATTCAGCGTTCGAATCCAAAATTCCAAATCCCAAATTACTGAATGGAATTTATGCCCGTGGAAGGACAAGGAAAAGATATAAGCCACATTAAAAATAAGAGGAGGAGAATTATGAAAATTTTCAGGATTGTGTTAGTGTTTTGTTCGGTTTTACTTTTTACAGGCTTTTGTTATGCAACCGATTCGAATATTGCGGAGGTAGTGTGGCCGGTTAATTGCATTGAATTTCAAAATGCAGTTCAAAGCTTGACGCCGGCAGCGAAGTCCGATACGCAATCGGCGATATCCAGTATGGATGATGTACGTAAAGCCCTGTTTGGAAAAACAACCGACATGACTATAACCGACTTTATAGTTTATGTGAACAAAGAAAGCAATATATATTATGGATTTTCAGGTAATGATATAGAAAGAGGAGATAAATTTCCTTATCTATTAAACAAGGAATATATGTATGTGATTCTTGTGACGGATAATGACAGTTTGGTAAATACATTTAATGCGAAAACAGGAAAAACAAGCTTAAAATCTGAATTAAGTGACAATGTGATTGATACATCAAATGCTTATGTGGAATTTGACAGTTTATGCAAATATACAAGCAATGGCGAAACGGCGATTAATTTGCTTGCAGGTGCGTTAAGTAAAGTTACAACACCTGCAAGCAGCAGCAATATAAACCAAAAAAATAATTTGGTATTTCACCCCCTTTCTACTACTAATTCTGTTTCCTCTGCCAAACCCGTCACTAATGCTGTTACTACAGAATGCAACGACATAAGCAAATATAACATTGCAATGGTACGTATTTATTTTAACAGGGACAGCCTTAACCAGTTGAGCGTACATTTTCCCAGCCGTTTTAAGGAAGCCAGCAGTATTTTTGTTAGATTTGGGCAAAGAGATACTTCTTGGGACCACTTTGGATTAAGTTTGGCGCCGGTAGTGGTATGGAATATTCCAGAGATTGCGAAAATTAATGGAGGCTTATTTTATAAATGGCCTGCTAAAGCAGTAGGGAGCACAGGGGACATAAGAATTAATGGGGCAGAACCTGATCTTATGTTGCATTTTTATCCATGGCCTCAATACCCAAACATCGGAATTGACAGCAATTCGCTAGGTTGTTGGGATTTTTTAAAGCCAATTGGCATCTTTGTCGGGGTGCCTGTTATTGGAACAAGTTTCCCTGCTCTGCATGCAGGAATAGGATATAGGGATTTTATTATAAAAGATTTTGGTCTTACGCTCGGGTACGGCTGGAATTTTGCAAGTAATAATGCAAGAAATCTTATTCTGGGATTGGATTTTAAATTGTTTTAATTTTTGCCGAAAAATCTTAAAAATTTGAGGTAATAAAAAAATGATAAAAAAAGATTGTAATGATGCTGTAGATTACAATTCCCAAAAAGTCAGCGATATAATCAGACAAATGAGTTTTGCGGGAATTGCGATAATCTGGCTGTTTACGCTCAATGGTGGCAAGCCTGCGAATGTTAAAATCGACCAACAACTGATTTTACCGGCAGTTCTGTTTATGATTACTTTTTTATTAGATTTTCTGCAATTTACCATAGATACAGTAATTTTTCAAATTTATGACATGATTAAGATACCAGAAAATTCAAAAGTACCTGTATGGCAAGGATGGATTTGTTTTACATTAAAAGCCATTGCTATTATTTGGGCATATTGGATTATTATAATGTATCTTAAATCGCAATTATTATAGTACAGCCTTAGACCAAGACTAAATGAAATTTGTACCCATAGAAAGGCAACGATGAACTTAAATAGATTTAAAATTTATTTTTAAAAAGGAGATTAAAAATGCCAGAATTTATTGGAAATTGGAAAATTGATTTGGATAAATTAAAACAGAGTAATAATTTACCAGGGGATTTGAATGATTTAAATTTTATTACTGAATTGCCCAATTGGCCCATCTTTCCGAACGGAGGGCAGGTAGATGATTTTAGTGCTTATATTGATGAAAACCGAAGCTCTGTTGGGAACTATCTTCGTGTTATACCTTTTTTGCAAAGCAATGAAGGAGAAGTTAATTCAATAATTCAAGATGGTGATATTGTCGTATGTATGAAACCTAAAATAGTTCAGGACGAACAATATATATTACAAAGAGGATGGCATTCTGAAATTTTTCATAAATCTCAAGGAAATAGGTTTTGTATTTCTGGAGTAGAAGATTCTGGCGGTATAATTAATACAAAAGAATTAGTGTTCCCTGTTGATTGGATATCTAACATATATAGAGTCGTGTATCCTGAAAGTAAATATAATCCCGGCGATGTCAGTAAACTAAAAAGCCAAGTTTTAATATGGAGGACTATCTATAATAAATATCTATTTCCGGGAAATATATTTATTCAGCATGCGGATTTTAACTCAAAATCAGATATTGGAAATATCGCTGACATTCTTTTAAAGAAAAAAAGAGATGATAATCCTGCTATAGATCCAGTGACATGTGTTCAGTGGGCGTACGAGGTATTGTGTTTGTCTCTTTGTTTTCCTATCAGTATAGAGTATTTACAGGGAAATGGGTATTATGAAGATTTCAAAAACAATTATCCAGATTTAATAGGTTTATTACCCGAAGAAAACTTAAAAGGCATGGATGAGATCCCATTTTTTCCTTATACATCCGCGCAAGTAATACAGGCTTCATTGGATACTTATTCTAAAGGGACTTTATTAATTGATGTATTAAAAAATCAAATGATAAGAAATATGTTTGAACAATTTATTAAATCAAAATCAAATTTAGATGACAAAGATGCTGGAATTGTCATAGATTATTTTGAAAAAATATCAGTATCTGGAAACATAGCAGAACCTATGATGGTGGACGGGAAGCCATATAATTTCATTTATCCTGGAATGTTTTATTGTGAGACAAGCAAAGCCTTACAAAAAGGACCTGATGAGCCGTGGGTGCAATATGTTTGTACTATTTTGCCTAGTGAATATGTAATAGAAAATAAATAAATATATAATTACATTACAACATATTTATTATAGAAGAAATTTAAAGCAGAAAATATAAAAGGAGGATTGAAATGTCATCACTTGGAATGAATGGTACTTACATTTTAACTAACGAAAAGATCGATGAGGTTGTGACAAAAAAATCGCCGGGTAATTATGCATTATCAAAATCAAGTGAAGGTACTTTTTATATAAATTATGTAGGTCGTTCAGATACTGATTTAAATCAAGAGTTAAAAGCACAAGATAAAAAAATATATAAAAGATTTAAATTTAGTTATGCGACATCACCAAAAGCTGCTTTTGAAAAAGAATGTAAAAATTATCATGATTTTGGCGAAAATGTAAATCTCGATAATGAAATTCATCCAGATCGACCCGATAATGCAGATTGGAAATGTCCTAATTGCAATAATTTAGATTAATAAATATATTTATACTCGATTAAATTTACGTCAAATCAGAACTGCTTAAACAGAATAAATGCATTTCGGAGGAATCAATAGCTTTTGCGCGATAATTAGAGATATTTGGCTTGACCAATAAAGAGTAAAATAGGAAAATGTTGATGATCGTTGTAAAGATAAAAAAAGGCGGTAAAAGTGAATAGAAACCGATATTACGATTATATTGATGACCATTTAAACGCCTTGGCTTACAAAGTTAAATCCAGAGGTAAGTTAAATCTGTTAGATATACATAATCATTCTGAAAATTTTTATCAATTTTTTTTAAAAGAATTATATGATTGGGATCTTGAAAATTTGAACAATATAAAAACTAACGTAGAAGCAATAGATCTCATTGATAAATCAAAAAAGATTTTTATTCAAATATCTGCGGTATGCACAAAAAATAAAATTGAAGCCTCACTTGAAAAAAATAGTTTAAAGAAATTTCCTGGATACACATTTAAATTTGTTTCAATTGTAAATGATGCAAATAGTTTAAGAAAATTGGTATTTAATAATCCTAATAATATTAAATTTCAACCAACACAGGACATAATAGATGTTATATCTATACTAAAAGATATTAAAGATTTAGAGATTAATAATCAAAAAAAAATATATGATTTTATTAAATTAGAATTAGGTGAAGAAACGGATTTTGTTAAACTTGATTCAAATTTGGTAACTATAATTAATATTTTATCAAAAGAAGATTGGGATCCTAAAAATGATATTAATGAAATAGATACTTTTGAAATAGAAAGAAAGATGAGTTTTAATAAATTGAATCTTGCAACTGAAATGATTAATGATTATGCACTTTATCACTCAAGATTAAATGATAAATATTCAGAATTTGATAGAATAGGGCAAAATAAAAGTCGCTCTATTTTAGGAACTATCAGAAATATTTATATTAAAGCAGAGAAGAGTCTTAATAATGATGAACTTTTTTTTAATGTAACAGATGAAATAAAGAAAAAGATAATTAATAGCTCAAATTATACCTCTATCCCTGAAGAGGAATTGGATTTATGTATCAATATATTAACTGTTGATGCTTTTATTCGTTGTAAAATTTTCAAAAATCCTAAAGGATACAAATATGCTTCTTCCTGATAATATTCTTCCGGAAAATAGCATTTATTATAATGCCTCTTTTGTTTTACAATCATTGCAAAAGAAGAAAGAACAAAAAATATTTGACTTATACCAGAACGTTATTGAAGAAAAGAATATGTCTTTTCCAGTTTTTATATTAAGTATTGATTGGTTATATCTATTAAATTTAGTTTTATTAAATGAAAACGGTGAAATAAAATTATGTTTCTGAAAAATTTAACTATTCAAAGTAATAAGGAAATAATTAGAGAGATTAATTTTAAAAAAGGAATTAATTTAGTTGTTGATGAAAGTAGCAAGAAAATAACTGGTAATAATATTGGTAAAACTACTTTTCTAAAATTAATTGATTTTTGTTTAGGTGGAGATCCGGAAGAAATATATATTGACCCAGAAACTAAACGAAATGAAGTTAAAATAGTTAAAGATTTTTTAATTAGTAATGAAGTTTTAATATCTTTGATTTTAACTGAAGAATTGGAAAATGATAAAGCTCATACTATAAGTATAGAAAGAAACTTTTTATCTAGAAAAAATATTGTCAGAAAAATTAACGGTCATGACTTAACAAAAATAGAATTTGAAAAAGAAATGTTATCACTTTTATTTCCTGATCAAATACATGAAAAACCTTCATTCCGTCAAATTATTTCTCATAATATAAGATATAAAGATTTAAACATAAATAATACTTTAAAAACGCTTGATCCATTTACAACAGAAGCTGAATATGAAACATTGTATTTGTATATGTTTGGTTGTGAATTTCAAAGTGGAGATTTGAAACAAGAGTTATTATTAAAATTAAAACAAGAAGAGATTTATAAAGGACGACTTACAAAGGAACAAACAAAAACAGCATATGAAGCTATGCTTGTAATTATAAATGACGAAATTGAAAAACTAAATAAACAAAAACAAAATTTTAACTTAAATGAAAATTTTGAAAAAGAATTAAATGAATTAAATAGAGTAAAATATAATATTAATAAAATTAGTTCTGAAATAAGTAAATTAACTATAAGAAAAAATATAATTTTAGAATCAGAAGAACAACTTAAGGCTACAAAATCTCAAATTGATTTAAAACAATTAAAAATGATTTATGATCAAGCAACTAATGAAATCAATAGCATACAAATAAAATTTGAAAAATTAGTTGATTTTCATAATAAAATGATTGAAGAAAAAATTAAATTTATAAAGAAAGAAATACCATCTATAGAAAAAAATATTTCTGAAAAAACTGAAAGGCTTGAACAATTTCTTAAAAATGAGAAAATTTTATCTACGAGTATTGTCAAAACTGATTCATATGCTAATTTCGAGGAGTTAATAACAAAATTGAACGAAAAATTTAGAAAGAAAGGTGAATACGAAACTATTATAAAACAACTTGAAGAAGTTGAAAATAATATTAATCAATATAATAAGCAACTAAAGGAAATAGACAACGAACTTTTTTCTAATGATTTTGAACAAAAATTAAAAAATCAACTTAATAAATTTAATAAATTCTTTTCATCGATTTCAAATATTCTTTACGGAGAGGGATATATATTAAAACATGATCCAGTAATAAATAAAAAAGGGCAACGTTTATATAAATTTAGTACTTTTAATTCCAATATAGGTTCTGGAAAAAAGCAAGGAGAAATATCTTGCTTTGATATAGCTTATACGCTATTTGCTGACAGTGAGAATATTCCTTGCTTGCATTTTATTCTAAATGATAAAAAGGAATTAATGTTTGATAGACAGTTAGTGAAAATAGCTGACCTTGTGAATCAATATGGATATCAATTTATAGTTTCAATTTTAAAAGATAAATTACCCGAGGAACTTAACAAAGAAAAATATTTTATTCTTAAACTTTCAGATAGTGACAAACTTTTTAGAATCGAAAATATAAATAAATAATAAGTATTCTATAAAAATAATAAATTTAAAAAATTCTACATTATAAAGCTACAAAATATATTGAAAAATAAATTAAATAAATTTATAAAAATTGATTTAAACAAAAGCTATGCAATCTATTATCCGCTAAATATTTCAACATAAAATAACAAGTGGAAAAACGACTGAAATATATATAACTGCGCCATAAAGAATAATATTTTACCATGCTATCATTAATAAAAAATCAACAGAACGAGGTCATAAAACAGGAGGAATACTGATGAAAGAAAGATACAAATATGGAATAGGTTTCTGGGCAGGAGGAGGGGTTTACAGCCTGATAAATATGATGATGAATTTACGCAACGCTCCCCAGGATAAAATTTTATTTTATAACTATTTAATCACAGGGGTTGCTGTCTTTGGCTTGGTTTTGAATATATCCTTGATGATGATAGACAGGGAAAAGAAAACCGGGTAAGCAGGCCTGTTTCAGTTTGAAACCCATAGAAGATGGGGGGAAGGGGATGGTGAAATGGGGTCAGGGGTAAGGCCATAAAACCCAATCCTCCTGGGTAGGAAGGCATATTATATATGTAAGACGACCCTACCCGTTAAACATCCCGCAAGCATGTTTAACCCTTTGTTAAAGGGGGTAAAAAAGTTGAGGTATGGCGATTTTTGGCTGTTCGTGCCAGGAAAGACTTGTAAATATTGGGGGAAATCGGAAAAAGAGGCATTTTACGCAATTTGCGTAAATTCTGTGATGGGCAGGAGCAAATTATACGATTCGTATAAAATTAGGAGGAGTAAGGCCATAAAACCCCCCAGCCCTCTTTGTTAAAGGGGGTGAAAAAGTTGAGGTATGGCGATTTTTGGGTGTTCGTGCCAGGAAAGGCTTGTAAATATTGGTGGAAAATGGAAAAAAAGGCAAATTATCGGAATTCGATAAAATTAATGGGAGTAAGGCCATAAAACCCACTAATCCTCCTGGGTAGGAAGGCATATTATATATGTAAGACGACCCTACCCGTTAAACATCCCGCAAGCATGTTTAACCCTTTGTTAAAGGGGGTGAAAAAGTTGAGGTAAGACGATTTTTGGGTGTTCGTGCCAAAAAAGGCTTGTAAATATTGTGGAAAATAGGAAAAAATAGAAATTTACGGGAATCCCGTAAAATTTGGTGGCTGTAGGGGTAGCTAAATGGATTTTTAGGGTCGCATTTCCAAAAAAAGTCTTGCAAATATTGGTGAAAAATAGAAAAAAAGGAAAATTATACTAATAGTATAAAATTTGGGGATGGATTAGCATTTAGACAAGGTTAAAACACCTGAGCCCTAGCCTGAAAGGGTCAAATTATACCGTCGGTATAAACTCCCCATGGGGTAGGAAGGCTTATTATATGTAGGATGACTTATACCAGTTAATGGGAAGGGATGAATTCATTCCTTTATTTTCATTTCCGGGTTCCACGCGATTTCCCAGAGATGCCCGTCCGGGTCCTGGAAATAGCCGGCGTAGCCTCCCCAGAATGTTTTTTGGGCGGGTTTGACTATCCCGGCTCCGGCCTTTTTCGCCTGCTCCATGACCTCATCAACTTCTGCGCTGCTGTTTACATTATGGCCGAGGCTGAGCTCTGTCCTGCCTGGCGGGTCCTGCTGGATACCCGCGTCCCATGCAAGCCCTTTTCTCGCGTACAGCGCCAGCCTGAGGCCGTTTTCCATGTCAAAGAATACAACCTGCCCGTTCTCAAATTCCTTGCCGACGATGCCCTCGGTACTAAAGCCGAGCCCGTCCCTGTAAAACTCCAGCGACCTTTCAAGGTCATTTACTCCTATAGTTATAACTGAGATTCGCGGTTTCATGGTTTTGTCCTTTCTGTTAGCCACAGGATATAAGGAACCTTGGCGCGGGCAAAGGACATGCATCCGCCTTGTCTTGACTTTTTTCCCGGGATGGAAAAATGCCGGGCAAACAGAAATAAATTCATATTCCACTGGCATGTTTAACCGTTGCCAAGGTGGCGTAAATAATACAAAAAATTCCAGCGTAGATTAAGGTCGGAAAAAAGATGAAATCGCATATTCCTATAATGCCTTCCCTGCAGTTAAATTACGCAATAAGTAAGGCATTTCCACAATAAAACGGATTTGATAAAAACAGGAGGTTAAAAATGGCAAAAGCACAGGGCAAGGGAATCGGGAAGGCAATAGGAGAGAGGATAGACAAAGAGATCGAGGAGGAAAGCTGGAGCAGGAGAAAAAGGGGCTTTCATCATCCGGGCAGCGGCGCTGTTTACGGGATCGGGTTCATAGGGGCAGCGGTATATTTCATCCAGCATGCAACCGGATTCTGGATGGGCGTTTTTGGCCTGCTGAAGGCAGTTGTCTGGCCCGCGCTTATTATTTACAAGCTGCTGGGCATTACAGGACTATAATAATAAATCGTTTGCAAAAAAGAACGATATCCGGCACCGCTTGTCCGGATAAAATCCGGGCTTGAGCGGGTGCTTGATCTCGTAATATTTTGCCAGGGCAGCTTTTATAATGATTATTAATGGAGACTACCCGCCAAATAGTCCACAGGACTATTTGGCCCTGTTTAATGGCTTGGCAAAAAAAGCACCTCTAGTCCTTGCCTGACGGCTTCGGACTGGAACGGGTGCTTGTTCCGGATTTGGAATTCGGAATTCGGGATTTGGGATTTGGGATTCGAATGCCAATGCCAAATGCTGAATAGAAAATGTTGATGGTTTGAAAAAACAAACGATATCCTGCACCGCTTGTCCCTTTGGGACTTGAACGGGTGCTTGATCTCGTAATATTTTGCCGGCGCCTTTGGCTTGGCAAAATAAACGATATCAAGGAGGTATTAAAATGAAAATCGGAATACTCGGGTCGGGAGAAGTGGCGCAGGCAATCGCGCCGAAAATGCTGAAATTAAAACACGAGGTCATGATAAGCGCGAGGGACCTGGACCGGGAAAAGGAAGGCGAGTGGGGCAAGCTGCCGTCGGTCAACGAGTGGGTGAAAAAATATACATCGCAAAACTTAAAGGCATTTGGCGGGAGCTTTGCAGAGGCGGCCAAATTCGGCGAGCTTTTGTTCAACTGCACATCCGGCAGCCATTCCATGGAGGCCCTGGAAGCAGCAGGCAGGGACAACCTCGGCGACAAGATAATGATAGACATCGCGAACCCGTTTGAATTTTCAAACAACGTGCCCATGATGACAATCGTAAACACCGAATCGCTCGGCGAAAGGATACAGGATACGTACCACGACCTGAAGGTCGTAAAAACCCTGAACCATGTGTCGGCTGAGCTCATGACAAAGCCGCAGCTCCTGGCAGGCGGGCACGACCTGCTTATCTGCGGCAACAGCATAGACGCGAAGCAGTGGGTCATTAAAAATGTCCTGAAAGGCTGGTTTGGCTGGAAAAGCGTGATCGACATCGGGACAATATCATCCGCGCGCGGCATGGAAATGTATTTGATGCTCTGGATGAAGCTCTGGAGCACGTTCAAAACGGAAAAATTCAATTTTAAATATGTCTTTGAGAAGAAAGCTCAGGCAAAGAAAACAGCAGGGGCAAAAAAGGCCTCAAAAAAGAGAAGAGCAGGCTGAGGAGGCTTTTATGGCTAAAAGAATAAATTTTGAACTTAGCGGCCCGACTTTTATCGGTATTTATGTAAAAGATGTTAAACTGGCGTCGGAATTTTATCAGAAGAAGCTGGGTTTCAAACCATTCCCACATGATTTCCCCAATGCCGTCCAATTTTTGACTTATCCAATTCCATTTGCAGTGATACAAACGCCTGCCGGAAGTGAAAATGTTCAAATTAAACGGCCTATAACCACCCCGCAAATCCTTTTTAAGGCCAAGGACAGCAGGATAGTTCATGATGCTTTGGTTGAAAACGGCGTTGAAATCCTTAAACCGCTCAAGGAAGGGCCGTTCGGGAAAGAATTCACTTTTATCGATATTGACGGTTATGCCATAAGAATTTACGATAGTGACACCCCCAATAGCATAACAATTGAATAATAATACATGTTCCTCCGGAGAATGGCGGACAACAAAATTTTAAGCGTCCCTGATTTTTATCACAGGAGGCGGACATGAGAAAAATAATCGCAGCCATCAATATGACGGTTGACGGGTTTTGCGACCACACGGCAATGACCCCGGACGACGAAATGATGAAGCATTACAATGAGCTGTTAAGCAATGCCGATGCCATGATCTACGGACGGATAACCTACCGGCTCATGGAAAGCTTTTGGCCGGCTATAGTAAAAAATCCCACAGGCAACAAACCAACGGATGAATTTGCGGTACTGATAGGCAACATTCCCAAAATTGTTTATTCCCGCACGCTGGATAATGTGAAATGGAAAAATTCGATATTAAAAAAAGAAATCGTTAAAGAAGAGGTACTGGAACTCAGGCGCAGGGCAGGCAAAAACATCCTGGTCGGCAGCCCGGGCATGATAACGGCCTTCACGCGGCTTGGCCTGATAGACGAGTACCAGCTTTGTGTCCATCCGGTTATTTTAGGCAAAGGCCTGCCGTTATTTAAAAACATAAACGTCAGGTTTGACCTTAAACTCCTGAAAACAAAAACCTCAGGCTCCGGCCACATATTGCTTTACTATGAGCCGGCGAAAAAGAAAGGGGAATAATATGAGAAAAATAATCGTCCTGTCATTTATTACGCTGGACGGGGTAATGCAGGCGCCCGGCGGGCCTGAGGAAGATACATCGGGCGGTTTCAAATACGGCGGCTGGTCAGCGCCTTATTTTGACGAAGCTGCCGGCAAGGCCATGGCAAAACAGATGAAACCTGCGGACCTTCTCCTGGGAAGGAAAACATTTGAGATCTTTGCCGGATACTGGCCAAAGCATGAAAATGGATGGCCGGGCATAAACGACGTCACAAAATACGTCGTATCCGGGACCATGAAAAAGCCGGGCTGGAAAAACTCGGTTTTCCTCAGAAGCCTTGCAGACATCAAAAAGCTTAAAAATTCAAAAGGTCCCGGCATCCAGGTCCACGGCAGCGGAGAGCTCATCCAGACGCTGCTTAAGAATGATTTGGTGGACGAGCTCTGGCTAAAAATTTTCCCGCTGACACTGGGCAAAGGAAAAAAGCTGTTTGGCAAAGGCGCGATCCCGGCGGCATTTACACTGACAGAGAGTACTGTCACGCCGAGCGGGGTTATCATTGCCAATTACAGGCGCGCCGGGAAAGTCAGGACAGGGACTGTTGGAGATTAAGGCGGTTAACCTGTTAATAATTTCCCGGATAAGCTGAATATGGATCTGTCTCAAAAATATCAACCAGGGAGGTTAATTATGAAAGCGGCAGTAATTTTTTTAGGAGGTGACTTATGAAAGCAGCAGTATTGCACAACTTCGGCGAGATACCGCATTACGAGGAATTTCCGGACCAGACTCCGGGCAGCGGTGATATTGTCATACAGGTTAAAGCAGTTGCGCTTGAAAATGTGGACAAGGCAATAGCAAAAGGCACCCACTATTCCAGCGCCACATTTTTCCCGAGGTTCCCGGCAATAGTCGGGCACAGCGGTATAGGAGCGCTCCCGGACGGCACGCTGGCCGGTTTCGGAGGCATTAAAAACCCATACGGCGCGATGGCTGAAAAGGTGGTTGTGCCGCAGGGGTATTATGCGCCTGTTCCACAGGGAATTGACGCAGCGGTCGCTGCGGCGCTTCCGGCGCCAGCACTGACATCACTGCTTGCCTTCAAATACAGCGCAAAACTTCAACCGGGCGAGACTGTGCTGATTAACGGCGCGACTGGAATAGCCGGAATGCTGGCTGTACAAATTGCGAAATTCCTGGGAGCCGGGCGAATCGTCGGCACCGGGCGCAATGAGGAATCACTCAAGCGGGTTGTGAAACTCGGAGCGGACGCTGTCGTCAATATTTCGCAATCCGACCGGGCACTCGCCGAATCCTTCAAAAAAGAATCCGGCAAAGGCTACGATATTATTATTGATTTTTTATGGGGGCATCCCACAGAGGTGTTCCTCAAAACACTCGTACCCGCTGAGCTGAATTTTCCCAAAAGAAGAATCCGGCTGGTACAAATTGGAGAAATGGCGGGACCGGCCGTATCGCTTACAGCCGATATGCTGCGTACATCCGGTCTTGAAATATATGGAGCAAGCGCGGGCATTACCCCTCAGGCCGTCGGCGAGAACGCCAAACAAGTGTGGGACTGGATAAAGGAAGAAAAAATCCACATGGACATAGAGAAAGTGCCGCTTGAGGATATCGAAAGCGCCTGGAACCGCACAAATCTTGAAGGTAAGAGAATAGTAATCGTTCCATAACAACACAATCAGGAATAAAAAAATATAACAAGGCCCGAAACGCCGCCGGCGGTAAAAATAAAAAAGTAGTTCCCCCTTGTTAAGGGGGAACAATACTGGTTTGAAAAAATAAACGCTGTCAAGGAGGTTTTTATGAGGAAACTGGCAATTACTTTTATGGTTCTGGCGCTGTTTTGCCTGAGCCCAGCGAAGGCGCATGCGCAGAGCGAGGCCGCGATCGAAAACTCAATAGTCAAGATTTTTACGGTCGCAAACGACCCGGATTACCTCCAGCCGTGGCAGATGCTGGGGCAGAAAAGTTTTTCGGGCTCCGGATGCATACTGGAAGGGAACAGGATACTGACAAACGCCCACGTCGTGGCAAACCAGACCTTTATCCAGGTACTGAAATCCGGCGGCACAAAAAAGTACCCGGCGCAGGTCGTCGCTGTCGACCACGACTGCGACCTGGCGATACTGACAATAAAGGACAGCGCGTTTTTTAAGGACTCGGCGCCGCTGGAATTCGGGGAACTGCCGAACCTGGGCGAGCATGTAAAGGCTTACGGGTTCCCGGAAGGCGGGCAAAAACTTTCTATCACGGAAGGGGTCGTGTCCAGGATAGAGGTCAATGAATACGCGCACAGCGGCAGGAAGCTCCTGACCGTGCAGATAGACGCGGCCATAAACCCGGGCAACAGCGGCGGGCCCGTACTGGCCGGAAACAGGATAGTGGGAGTTGCTTTCCAGGGCCTGGAGAAATCCCAGAATATCGGCTACGCTGTGCCGGTTACGGTAGTAAAGCATTTCCTCGCCGACCTGAAGAACAAGAAATACGGCGGGTTCCCGTCCCTGGGCGTGGACGTACAGACGCTCGAGAACGACACCGCCAGGAAAATGCTCGGCATGTCGGGCGCGCAGACCGGGATACTGGCAAGCAGGATAAGCTTCGGCTCTTCGGCATGGGGAAACCTGGAGGAAAACGACGTGATCCTGTCCATTGACGGCGTAAACATAGGAAATGACGGAACCGTGCCTTTCGGCAACAAAGGCAGGATAGAAGCTTCATATATTGTAAGCTCCAAATTTGTAGGGGATACGGTCAGCCTGAAAGTACTGAGAAACGGCCATGCCATGGACATTAGTTTCCCGCTGAAAAAAGAGGCTTACATTGTCCCGGAGTCCCAGTATGACGTAAGGCCCAAATATTACATTTTTGGAGGCGTTGTTTTTACCGTCCTGACCCTGGATTACCTGCGGCGGCTTCCTGAAAACCTGATGCAAGCCTCGATAACACTGGGCAGCATGTATTTAAACGAAATCATGACGCCCCGGAGGCAGGAAATAGTCATAGTCCAGCAGATACTGTCGGACGAGCTCAATATCGGGTATGAGGACTGCACCAACATGGCCGTGGAAAAAATAAACGGGCAGCCTGTCGCGACGCTGAAGGACCTGGTGGGAAAAATAGAAGGCAACAGCGGGGAGTATATAATAATAGGGCTTGAAAACAACAAAGAGATCATCCTTGATTACAAAAAGAGCATGGAAAATACCGCAGGCATACTCAGCCGCTACAGGATACCTTTTGACAGGTCCGACAACCTGAAGTGAACGTGTCCAGGGCTGTATTTTATATATGCCCGTAAAATAAGGTTTATTCCTGGGTGGAATCCAATCAAAACCGGAAACTGGGGCATAAAAAATATAAAAGACAGCCATCATGGGTAATTTATTGCAAATTGCGTGAAACCCGGGGCAGACGTGCCGCCGCACATAAGGCACAATGGCCGCGTATTGTATTGCCTGCCGGCGCAGGCCGTGATAAAATAGGAACCATTAAAAGCGCTGTACGGCAGGAGGGAAATATGAAAGTATCGACACGCGGAAGGTACGCGACATGCGCCCTGATATGCATGGCAGAAGAATACGGCAAGGGGCCGGTAACGCTGGGAAAAATATCGCAGGAGCAATCCATATCAGTCAAATACCTTGAAAACATAATGAACCTTTTGATCAAGCCGGGCATAGTCAAAAGCTCCAAGGGCAAAGGCGGAGGTTTCGTGCTGGCAAAGGATCCTGAGCATATAATGATGGGGGACGTGGTAGCCGCCACAGAGGGAGTAGTCATGCCGGTCCACTGCATAGAGGACAGCAGCAAATGCCCGAGGTACAGGACCTGCCCCGCAAAATACATGTGGAAGGGGCTGCAGGAAAGCATGTTTGAGGAACTGAACTCAACCACGTTATTGAGCCTGGTCAAAAAGAAAAAAGAACTTGCGCTTGAACTGAAAAAGGGGAAAAGGAAAAACCGAAAACCCGCAAAAAGACACAAATAAAAACGGGATAACTGCCATTATGGCGCCTCTCGTCCCCGGCTTAATAGCCCCGGACCTGATAGGGTGCTTGATCTTGTAATGTTTTGCCAGGGCAGCTTTTATAATGATTATTAATGGAGACTACCCGCCAAATAGTCCACAGTACTATTTGGCCCTGTCTAATGGCTTGGCAAAACAAACGATCTCAAGGAGGGTCTCATGAAAAAAGCATTAATTTCAATGTCAGTGATACTTATTATGTTATCAGCAGTTTCCTGCCAGAAGCACCGGCAATATACAATGAAAAAAGATTACGTGGACAAGCCCGCGCACGGCGACATGTTCATTTCCGCGTTCCCGACCGACCTGATAACTTTAAATCCAATACTTGCCGAAGACTATTACTCCCTTACCGTAATAAACCTGATTTTTAATGTGCTGATTAAATACGACAAGGACTTCAATGTCGTAGGCGACCTGGCGAAAAAATGGGTGATTTCGCCCGACGGCAAGACAATCACTTTTTATTTGAAAAAAGGCGTGAAATGGCAGGATGGAGCAGAATTCACGGCTGAAGACGTCAAATTTACATACGATAAATTCATGGATCCCAAGGTAATAAACGTTTACAGCAGCTATTTTAAGCCCGTGGATAAAGTCGAGGCCATCGACAAGTACACAGTAAAAGTTTTTTATAAAATGCCTTTTGCGCCGGTACTTGACACGTGGACATGGGTGTACATACTGCCAAAGCATCTTTTACAGGACAAGGAATTCAGAACCGCAGGGTTTAACAGGAAACCAATCGGCACGGGCCCGTATAAATTAAAAGAATGGGATACGGCGCAAAAAGTCGTGCTTACCGCCAATAAAGATTATTTTGACGGCGAGCCTTACATATCGGGATATACTTTTATGATAATACCGGAACAATCTGCCCAGTTCATGAACCTTGAAGCCGGGAATATCGACGACATGCTGATATCACCCGATATTTATTTTACAAAAGCAGCGACAAAAGAGTTTGAGCAAAATTTTAACAAATACAATTATTCGGGTTTTGGATATTATTTTATCGGGTATAACGAAACCAACCCTTTGTTTGCAGATAAAAAAGTAAGGCAGGCTTTATCATATGCTGTCAACATAAATGAGATCATCAACGGCACAAGGCGGCAGGGGCTTGCAAAGATTATTACAGGGCCTTTTTTGACCGAGTCCTGGGCCTATGACACAAAAGTCAGGGGTTATGGATATAACCCTGAAAAAGCATTGAAATTGCTTGCAGAGGAAGGATGGAAAAGGGAGAAAGACGGATTTTTATATAAAAACGGCAAAAAATTCGCTTTTACTCTCCTGGTAAGCCAGGGATATAACGAAGTATTGCAGACTGCCACGATAATCCAGCAGCAACTTGCCAAGCTTGGCATCGAGGCCGAAGTAAGGGTACTTGCGTTTAACGTCCTTTGGGGTGAATATGTGGACAAGCAAAAATTCGATGCGGTCCTGACGGCCTGGATAATAACGATAGACCCGGATTACAACTATAATATATGGCATTCGGCAACGGCGGGAAACAGCGAGTTCAATATCGTATCCTATAAAAATCCTGAAGTTGACAGGCTGTTTGAGCAGGGCAGGATAACCTGCAATAAGAATAAAAGGACTGCCATTTACCATAAGATCCATGAGCTTATAGCAGAGGACTGCCCTTACACCTTTTTATACGAGTGGGAAACGCTGGAGGCCGCCAGCAAAAGGTTTCACGGCATGGCACCGGGTCCTGCAGGCATATGGTATAACTTTACAAAATGGTATGTGCCGGCGGAAATACAGAAATATAAAGCAGCGCAATAATTAATCTTTTATTTACGGACGGGGTTTAGGGACTATACGGCAGTTTTATAACGGAATATTATTAAAGGCAAACCTCCTTATTTTGATTTTAACTTCCTCCATAAAGTCGCCTGGCTTATGCCGAGGGCTTTGGAGGCTTTCGTCTTGTTGCCGCCGCACAAATCAAGCACTGCCTTAATGTGGTTTTTTTCAAGCTGGCTAAGCGGGATCGAAAGCGGGCTTGATTTGGCGTTTAATATGGAAGCGCCGTGGGTTATGGACAGGGGCAGGTGCTCGGGCCTGATAACCCCGTCGTTTGTCAGCACAGCGGCGCGCTCTATGGCATTCTCGAGCTCCCTTATATTTCCCGGCCAAAAATAACCCTGCAATATATCCACGCATGCCGAGTCAAACCTGAGGTCGGGCAGTTTCAGTTTCTTTGAGAATTTTTTGATGAAAAACCTCGATAGAGGCAGTATGTCGTCTATGCGCTCGCGCAAAGGCGGTATCTGTATCTCTATTACACGGATGCGGTAAAGCAAATCCTCGCGGAATTTTCCGGACGAGACATATTCGGACAGGTTCCTGTTTGTCGCGGCAATCACGCGCACGTCTATTTTCCGGACACTATTTTCGCCGAGCCTTGTTATTTCCTTTTCCTGCAGCACGCGCAGCAGCTTCATCTGCATGGCAGGGGATATGTCGCCGATCTCATCGAGGAAAATAGTGCCCTTGTCCGCTTCCTCGAAAAGCCCGGTCCTGTCGTTCACCGCTCCGGTAAAGGCGCCGGACCTGTGGCCGAAAAGCTCGCTTTCGAGCAAAGTATCGGGGAGCGCGGCGCAGTTTACGGCTATAAAAGGGCCGGCTGAGCGCATGGAGTTCCTGTGGATATAGCGCGCGAGTATCTCCTTGCCCGTGCCTGTCTCGCCTGTTATGAGGACCGAGCTGTCGAAACGCGCGACCCTGTATGAGGTGTCGAGCACCTTCTGGAAGGACTTGCTGTGCACCTCTATAAAGGCGTCCTGCGGCGCTTTTTCCAGCCTGCCGAGCTTTTCCTCCTGCTGCTCCAGCAGCAAAGTCTTTTGCTTGAGCTCTTTTGTCAGAAACTGCACCTTGCTTTTTATGTCCTCAGCCTGGAAATAGGGAAGGAATTTTTTTATTCCGTTTCCCCAGGATTTTTCGTCTTTGCCCGCGGCCCTGCAGTACTGGCCTCCCATAGCGACGCACTTATCCTCAACAAAATAAATATTTATGCCCGTACATAACGAGGCATAGCCGCTCGCGTAGCCCGCGAGCATCCAGCACACAGGCTCCTTTGATTTGCCGATTTCAGATACGTGCTCCTCTGCCTCGCCGGAACTGCGCCAGACAAGCTCCATGCTGAATACCCCGGTCTCTGCGCTGAAAGACAGGGATTCGACGGACGACTTTGTCACGCCGAATATAGAATGCAGCCTTGCGCCTGCTTTTATGAGCTCGTCCGGGCCGTCCCATTTGAAAATGCGCTTCATGGCCGCGGCGTCCGCCTGGCCCGAGAAAAAACCAAAGCGCGTAAAAATCCTGCGCGCCTCTTCCCAGCCGATATTTTCTATCAGGTCGCGGCGCAGCTGGGCAAACGCGTTCATGGAGTGTATGACAAGGCGCCTGCCTTTGAGCTCCAGCCTGCCGTCGGAGATATCCATAAGTTCACTGAGTTTTAAGTCCTTTGCCTTCATAAAGCACCTCTTTCAATCACGACAGTTTTCTCCTCTCCCTCGACGGGAGAGGAGAAAGGAGAGGGTGAAGCAGCAGCAACAACGATGTAATTAAGCTAAAAGATAAATGCGAAATAAGAAAAAGATTCTGAAATCTGATGTTTGCTTGAAATTACACAGAATCAGCCGCTACTTCACCCTCATCCCAACCTTCCCCCGTCGAGGGGGAAGGGGAAGTTTTTAAAACCTCATACAAATTCGGATATAATTCAATTTGAAATACTACTATTTCATTATGAAATAGTATTGGAAAGATGTCAAGGCATAAATAAACATAAAACAGGCGCAAATAAAGGAATAATCATGTTCTGGACCGCCGGCACGCATAATGCTCTATTAGAGCATGTAATTGCAAAACAAAACTGAAAAAAGGAAGGTGGACGTCATGTATCAGATGCTGAAAGGAAAACTGGACGGCTTGAAAAAGGATGCCGTGGATTTCACGAAACGGCTGATAAACGAGCAAAGCATAAGCCTGAACGAAGGAAAGGCCGCAGGGCTTATAGAAGAAGAAATGAAAAAACTCGGGTACGACAAGGTGTTCCGCGACAATGCAGGAAATGTGGTCGGGATCATTTACGGCAGGGAAAACGCGCCGTCAATACTATTGTGCTCGCACATGGACACGGTAGCGGCGGCAAACCCCGGCACATGGGCAAATAACCCGTGCGACGCGCAAATAAAGGACGGGAAAATTTACGGGCTGGGCGCGGCAGACTGCAAGGGCGGGCTTGCGGCGCAGGTGTACGCGGGCAAGCTTTTGAAAAGGAGCCTTTTGCCCATGAACGGCAACATTGTAGTCGCGTGCACCGCGGCAGAGGAAAACGGGCTCAGCATGGGGACAAAGTTCCTGATGGAAGAGACCCTGCCTGAGCTTATGATAAACCCTGAGTTTGCCATTTTGGGCGAGCCCACGAACCTCGGGCTGTACTACGGCCATGACGGGTGGATGGAGTTCAACGTGCAGCTTGAAAGCGGAAACGGTTTCAATATCGTGGACGCGGCAAACGAGGCTGTAAAGGAAATCAATTCCGATTATTCAGGCAGGGGCCCGGGCGAATACGACATGGACAAGCCGTATTTTACAGATACAAACGAAGGCAAGCACGCGCTTATAAGGGTCAGGAACAGGCTGTACAACGGCGAGAATGCGGATAAATTTGTCGAGAGGATGGGAAAGCGCGTGGCCACGGCAATAAGGCCCATAGGCACAATGGGAATAAACACGGCCATAAGGAAAGAGAAACAAATGCTGTACACGGGCAGGAAAGCATCTGCCACATACGTAACCAAGGCATGGTCGACAAATCCCTTTGACCCCATGATCGAAAGGGCGCGCCAGGCGCTTTACGCCGCGGGCTGCGACGTGAACCCGGGCAGGTGGGAGCTGGGCAAGCTGGGCATGGGCACGGCAGGCGGAGTGCTTTTGAATGAGTTCAAGGTCGCGACCATAGGCTATGGCCCGGGCAGGGAAGAAGAGGCGCACGCGGCAAACGAGTATGTGGAAATAAACAAGATCATAGACGCTGTTTACGGGACAGCGGTAATAGTGCACGGCATAGCAGGAGTGCCTGTGTGCGGATGGACGCTGGACGAGATATAAAAGAATGCTGAAAATTATTTTAAGCAGTTGCAGCTGCAGGCTTTAGCCTGCAGTTTTAAAGGGCGCAAATAAAGGCGCGCACCCATAAAGGGTGCGGCTACAAAAGCTTTTTCAAAGAAGGTGATTTTTATGGACAGTAAAACCAAATCAATGAACGTGCTGGTATTCAACTGCGGGAGTTCATCACTCAAATACCGGCTGATAAAGATGCCGGATGAGACTGAGCTTAGCGGAGGCGAGGCGCAGCGCATAGGGCCGCAGACCTCGGAACCGTCAAGGATAATACACAGGGAGGCAGGCAGGGAAGAGACTATATACGCCGAAATGAAGGACCACGGCGCAGCTTTTGAAGAGATCCTGAAAATAATGAAAAAGAACAACAACAAAGTGGATGTGATAGGCCACAGGGTCGTGCACGGCGCAGGGATTTTCAGGAGCCATACCATGATAGACGCCGAAGCAATAAAAAATTTAAAAATGACTGAAGGCATCGCGCCTTTACACAACCCGCCTGCAGTGAGGCTGATAGAAGCGTGCCACAAACTGTACCCGGAAATACCGCAGGCAGCTGTTTTTGACACTGTATTCCATTCCACTATTCCATGGCAGGCGAAAACATACGCTTTGCCGAAATGGATAAGGAGGAAATTCGGGATAAGGAAATACGGGTTCCACGGAACGAGCCACAAGTACGTAGCGGGCGAAGCCGCGAAATATTTAAAAAAACCGCTTGATAAACTGAACGCGATAAGCTGCCACCTGGGCAGCGGCGGCGCGAGCCTGTGCGCAATCATAAACGGGAAGTCTGCCGACAATACCATGGGCTACTCGCCTTTGCCGGGGCTTGTGATGAGCACGCGCAGCGGCGATATCGACCCCGCGCTTGTCCTGCAGATGGCAATAGCGTCGGACGGGAATTTTAACGCCATGGAAAAGCTGCTAAACAAGGAAAGCGGCGTGCTGGGCATGTCCGGAGTTTCCCCGGACATCAGGGACATATTCAGGACAGCGGGAAAAAACGGCGCAACTGATGAAAGGCTTTCGCTTACCTTACAGGTATATTTGTGGCGCCTGAAAAAGGCGCTGGGGTCATACCTGGCTGTCACAGGAGTGCCGGATGCCGTAATTTTTACGGACACAATCGGCGAGACAGTACCCGGGGTAAGGCAGGAGGCGTGCGCGGGCATGGAAGCTTTCGGAATAAAAATAGACATGGAAAAAAACAGGAACGTGAAAAAACTTCCGGCTGATATTTCGGCTCCTGACAGCGAGACTTACGTGCTTGTGATAGCGACGAACGAGGAGCTCGAGATAGCGCGCACAGCAGCGGAACTCGCGGCATAATCCGGAAAGAAATACCCCGACTACGGCAGGGGTTCCACAAAGGAGATGAGTAAAATGAAAATACTAATAATAGACCCGGGCAGGCAGGCGCTGAACTATTACCTGCGCTCGGAAAATGACCTGATAACATGCGGCAGGATAAGCAATTACAGGGATAACGAGGAAAACTGCGGGGCAATGACTGAACTGAACAGGAGGCTAACATACGAGGACGAAAAGATATATCCGCAGGCAATAGCGATACGCGTGCCTTTCGGCGGGAGTATTTTCAAAGAGCCGGCAATTTTGTCAGGCAGTGTTTTAAACAAACTAAAAAACCTGATACCGTCATCGCCCCTGCATTTGCCGGCAATAATAATGCTTGCTCAGGACGCAGGCACGGTTTTTCCCGGCGTGCCCGTGGTTTTCATATTCGAAACTTCATTTTTCACGGGCCTGCCAAGCCGCGAGCGCAGCTACGCAATAGACCCGGCTGCGATGCACGGCATGGAAATACAAAGACTCGGGTTCCACGGGATTTTGCATGAAGCCGCATGCAGTCAGATAAACGCGTATGTCCGCAGTCACGGCAGCGTCAGGGCGCCCAGGATACTTTCGATATGCCTCGATCCAAAGCCCGAGGCTGCTGCCGCAAGCGGGATAATTCCAATAATGACCACAGGCGGGGCCACTCCGCTGGAGGGGCTCTTCGGCGACACTTCCTGCGGGGAAATAGACCCGGGCATACTGACAAAGCTGGGACAGGAACTTAAATGGGGGCCGGAGCAGATAAACAAGGTTTTGACCGAGGAAAGCGGCATCGAGGGGCTGCTGGGTGCAGGGGTAAAGCTTATTGATATTTTCAGCTCGAAAAGAAAGGACCATAAGCTGGTGTCGGGATTATTTTTATACAAACTGCTGCTGGCGTGCGGGGCTGCCGTGGCAGCCATGGGCACGCTCGATTATATTGTTTTTTCAGGCAGGTATAAAGACGCTGGTAAAAACATAGGGACATGGCTCGTGAGGAAAATGGGGTTTATAAGGAAATCACAGGAAGAACCGCAGCTGAGGTATATGATATTTGAAAAACAGCTTGACGAGGTCATGTACGAAATCGCCGCGGCAAAAGTAAAAGAATATAACAACGAGTTTGCGCCGGCGGACATAAAATAATAAAAGAATTTTATAAAAATCCATCCCAGGGTTTAATCCTCCAGCCTTTATACAAACCCCAAAAAGCGCTTGACATTTATATCACTTTGATATATATACTTGTGATATATAAGGTGCGGGCGCGGTAAATAAGGCTTTTGGCTTGAAAAGGAGATGAAAATGAAACCGGTTATTTATTTTTATACGGGCACAGGCAATTCATTATGGACGGCAAGGCAGATGGCGGCTGAGCTGGGAGGCGCAGAGCTTATACCCATGGCAGGCAACAAGCCCATGCTGAAATCCGATGCCGTTGGATTTGTTTTCCCGGTGCATATGTGGGGCATGCCGGCGAGGGTGCTGAATTTCATAAACAAGCTGGAAAAATCAAAGGACACATATTATTTTGCCGCGGCTGTAAACGCCGGACAGGTTTCAAGGACGCTGATACAGCTCGAAGAGGTGCTGCGAAAAGCAGGGGCAAAGCTCTCGGCAGGCATAAGTGTTGAATTGCCGAGCAACTATATACCCTGGGGAGGGCCGGGCACAGAAGAGGAAATAAAAAAATTATATGCCTCAGCTGAAAAGACAGTAAAAGAAGCCGGCGCATATATTGCGGCTAAAAAAAGCGGAAGGATAGACAAAGGGCCGCTCTGGCAGAGGATAATATTTACATGGCTATATCACCTGGCTTTCAGGCACGTACACCGGATGGACAGTGATTTCTGGGTTGACGAGAAATGCAATTCCTGCGGCATATGCGAAAAGGTATGCCCGTCCAAAAATATTAGGATGACTGATAAAAAACCTGTATGGAACCATATGTGCGAGCAGTGCCTCGCGTGCATACAGTGGTGCCCTGAGGAGGCAATACAATACGGCAGGAAGACGCCGATGTACCAGAGATACCACCATGCCGGCGTCAAGGCGGCCGACATGATAAATATCATGAAAGAGCAGGAGAGGTGATATATGGCACAGCAGAACAGGACGCGGTACGCAGTACTCGGGATGCTCGCTTACAAGCCAATGTCCGGTTACGACATAAAAAAAATGATAGACAACAGCATTGCTTTTTTCTGGAACGAGAACTACGGCCACATATACCCGATACTCGGGAAGCTGGCCTCAGAAGGGCTCGTCAAACTCCAGAGCAAGCCCGCCAAGGGCGGCGGAAGGCCCGGAAGGAAAGTGTATGAAATAACAAAGGAAGGACTTAAAGTTATTACAGAGTGGGTGGGGCAGCCGCACGCAGAGGAGTATTTCCGCATAGAAGTGCTCCTGAAACTTTTTTTCGGCATGCTCGTAACAAGGGAAACATCAATTGCCGCCGTGGAGCGGGAGAAAAAAATGGCATTGCAGGCGCTTGAGGAGTTCAGAAAAATCAGGGAAAAGGAGCCGAAAGCCAAGAGCAATGATATCAATTTTCCTCTTTTAACCCTGAGTTACGGCGAAAAACATTACCGGGCTGTGGTGGACTGGTGCGATGAAGCCCTGAAACTCCTTATGAAAGGACAAACAGGGAGGAAAAAATGAAAATCACAGTACTCGGCGGGAGCCCCAAAGGCGCAGTAAGCGTAACCATGCAGTATGTGGAGTTTTTAAAAACAAATTTTCCGGAGCATGAATTCACAGTCCATCAGCCGGCGAATGAGATAGCACTTATAGAAAAAAGCCAAAAGAGGTTCGATGATATAATCAATGACGTGCGTTTATCGCAGGCCGTGGTGTGGGCATTCCCGCTCTATGTTTTTACGGTCTGCTCGCAGTACCAGCGCTTTATTGAGCTTGTTGAGGAAAAGGCATGTGCTGAGGCGTTCCGCGAAAAATACGCAGCGGCCCTGAGCACATCAATACATTTTTTTGACCATACGGCGCATAACCATATGCGCGCCGTGAGCGATGATTTCGGAATGAACTTTATCGGCTCGTTTTCCGCGCATATGAACGACCTAATGATTCCTAAAATGCAAAAGAACCTTGTGGCGTTTTTCGAAAACGTGATTTCCACGGCAGAAAAAAAAGTGCCTGTGTCGCGCGCTTACAGCCCTATAATATGGAAGGCTTCGGAATATAACCCGTCTGCTCCTTTCACGATGCAGGACACAAAGGGCAAAAAAGCTGTTATTGTGGCCGACGGATACGAAGGAAACCAGGGGAAAATGGTGGCAAGGCTAGCTGAAATTTTACAGCCAAAGCCGGAAATTGTGGATATCAGCACGCTTGACATAAAGGGCGGATGCCTTGGCTGCCTGAAATGCGGGCCAGCGAATGTATGTTCTTACACAGGCAAGGACGCGTTTATAGAAATGTTCAGGGAAAAGATAATGAAAGCAGATATAATTATATACGCAGGAACCATGAAAGGGCGATACCTGTCTTCGCGCTGGAAAATGGTTTTTGACAGGAGTTTTTTCAACACGCACCAGAGGGTTTTGCCGGGCAAGCAGCTTTGCTTTATAATCAGCGGGCCGCTGTCGCAGAATTTTAACCTAAGGGAAGTATTGACCGCTTACGCGGAATGGCAGAACGCCAACCTCGTGGATATTGTGACCGATGAATTACCGGAAAACATCGACAGCGCGCTTGACAATCTCGCGAGAAAAGCGATAGACTTTTCAGGAAAAGGATACGTCCAGCCGGTTTCTTTTCTTGGATTTGCCGGCATGAAAGTATTCAGGGATGACGTTTATTCCGAACTCAGGGTGGTGTTCCAGGCGGACCACAGGGTATACAAAAAAACAGGCGTGTTTGATTTTCCTCAGAACAAGCCTTTTAAAAATATTGTGCTGGCTTTTATGTCCGGCATCCTTGGAATACCGTGGATAAGCAGAAAGATAATGGGCAACTTCAAAAAATTTATGATTATGCCTTACAGGGATGTTGTGAAATTAAAGATAAGGCAGTGAAATAAAAAATGGGTTTCAAAAAAAGGCGTTCTTTGCGTCCATGATAAGAAATATTATTAGATGAACAAAATCAAATATTGTTTATAGCAGGGACTGTAAAAAACAGCCGATAAAGGAGAGAAATATGAAGAAAAATCATGCGTTAGTGCTTATTGCCGTAATAGTTTCACTTGCGGCATTTTTTTGTTTTTCCAGTTACCTGTATGCAAAGGGGCTTGAAGATACAAATAAAGAAGGGATTATTTACGGCCCGCACCATGAGTTTGAGGTTACGGCCCCGGACGGATGGGTAATAGATAACCAGGCAGGGATAAGCGACGGGCTCCACGCAGTATTTTATCCCGAGGGCGGGTCATGGAAAGAATCAAAAACGGTAATGTACGCGAACGGCGTAGAAAAGAACGGGAGAAACATAAAACAATTTATTGAAGATGATGTAAAAAGTTTCAAGGACAAGACCGGAGAAATCAAAGATGGGGCGCCGCTGAGCACAGAAGACGGCAAAAAAGCCTATGTAAAATATTTCCTTAAGGAAGAGAACGGCAACTATGAGGCAATAGCTTATATCGACGAGAAATATGTGGTGGTGATCATTGCTTTGAGCGCCAGGAACGAACAGGGTTTTAACAGATCGTACCCTGCGTTCAAGGAACTGGTGGCCTCATATAAATTTATCAGCGACAAGATAATGGAGCGGGATACCGCGGCAAAAACCGTATTCAACATACCTGCCGACATCCTGAAAACAGCAAAAACATACTCGTATTCAAAAGACGATATATACCAGCAATATGAAAAAGGTGTTGACCAGAATTATGGGCCCGAGCTGCAGGGATACCTGAATGAATGCGCAGAAAAAACAAAAAAGCACCTGCAGGATTTTACAATTGTCCTAAAAGTGGAAAAAGACGGAAGCGTATCCGTCATATACGCGGACAGGCATAACCCGACAACCGACTGTATGGTGCCGAAAATGGTTCATGCCATGCTACCGCCTCCGCCTTTTGCGCCGTATTATGAGCTGATAGAGACAAAGGTACAGTAATATTGGCGGGCATGGAGGCGGAATTGGCCATAGACGGGGACCTGAGCGGGTGCATATTTTGGATTTTGGATTCGAATGCCAAATTTGAATAATGGAGGCAAAACATGGGCAAAAGCGCGTTACTGGTTATGGATGTACAGCCGGGAACATTAAGCAGGCTGGAGAAAAAGGATGAGTATCTTGAAAAAGTAAAGGCCGCGGTGGACGCCGCTCATAACAAACAGGTGCCTGTTATCTATGTAATAGTTGGATTCAGGCCGGGGTTCCCGGAAATAAACCCGCAGAACAAGAGCTTCAGCAGGATAAAAGAGTCGCCGCTCGGCAATATGGTAGACCCTTCTCCTGCCATAGAGCCGATTGGAAGCGACGTCGTGGTTACAAAGCGGCGGGTCAGCGCTTTCAGCGGCAGCGACCTTGAGGTAGTGCTGCGCTCCATGGACATAAGGCATCTTGTACTTTGCGGCATAGCCACAAGCGGAGTGGTATTATCCACAACAAGAGAAGCGGCTGACAAGGACTACCAGCTCACCATACTGTCAGACCTGTGCAGCGACATGGATCCCGAAGTGCACAGGGTTTTGACTGAAAAAATATTCCCAAGGCAGGCTGAAGTAATGACGGGCATGGACTGGATAAAGGCGCTGTAAAACCATTGGGATGATAAAAATAAATTAATAAGGAGCAAACCATGACAGAAAAACAAAGGTATAATGCCCTACTAGCAAAAAAGGCAATCAAGGAATTTGAAAAACGCAACATACAGGGGTTTTACTGCGAAACAAAAGAGGAAGCCCTGAAAAAAGCCCTGGAGATCATACCGAAAAAAAGTTCGGTTTCCTGGGGAGGGTCAATAACAATACATGAGGTCGGCCTCCCCGAAGCCCTGGAAAGCGGAGAATACAAGATCCTTGACGCCAGCGAAGGAAAAGGCGGGGCTGAAATGGACAGGATAGCCCATGAGGCGCTGAGCTGCGATTACTATATAATGAGCGCCAATGCCATTGCCATGACCGGCGAGCTGGTGAACAGCGACGGCATAGGGAACAGGGTGTCCTCGCTCAGCTACGGGCCGAAAAATGTGATCGTGATAGCGGGAATAAACAAGGTCGAGCAAAATCTGGATGCGGCGATATTCCGGCTTAAGACCAGGGCAGCGCCGCTTGTTTTTTTGACATACGACAAAAGCGACGTGCCTTCTTTTGAAGAGCTTTTAAAGAAATCGGAAGGCATAGGAAGCCAGCTTTTAATTACAACCATGTCCATATTCAAGGACAGGATAAAGGTAATCCTTGTAGGCGAAAGCCTGGGGTTTTAATAATATTGCGGGTGAAGCTTTAAAGAAAATTTTCAATTGCCAATTTTCAATTTTCAATTGAGGAGGTGGATTGTGAAAAAGTATTTTTTTGTTCTATTTTTATGCTTTATATTCTTGTCAAATATTAATGCTGCTGATAATAAGGTGGATAAAATACCAATATTTATGCAATATTATCAGGAAGGACAAGCGCAAGATAGCTATTCACATATGGAAATCATGATCTATAAAAATAATGGTAAAATCAAATGGATAATAAATGTTGAAGAATTTTCTCAAGATGACGAATCAAAAGCTACAATAGTTGATATTTCAAATTCACATTCTGATGACGATTGGTCTGATCCCTTTTTAAAAATATTGAATTGGATTCCTGGAAAAAAGCTTGAATGCAAATATTTAAAAAGCGGGTTTGACATGATTTTAACTGCTCAAAAAAGTGACAAAGGGCCTTATTTTTGGGACGTTAATATTAAAGGTTTTATTCCACGCGGTTCAGGAGGCAAAATGGAAGCAGGGTTTAAACAGGTAAAAGAAATCAATTTGAAATACAAAAAGTTGGAGTTTGTTGCCAGATATAATGATAGTTATAAGAAGTAACAGCAGATAGTTGATATGTTTATCTTTTGAAGACTTATATTGGAAGGATGAAGGAAAATGGATAAAAAAGAAATGAAACAGCAGTATAAACAGGCGAAATTTGAGGCAGGAGTTTACATGATAAAAAATCTTGTGAACAACAGGATATTCCTGGGGACAACGGCGAATATAAGGAGCCTGAACGGGGTCAGGTTCCAGCTTGAGACCGGGAGCCATATTAATCCGCAGCTGCAGGAGGAATTTAATGAGTTCGGGGCGGACAAGTTTTCAATCAGTGTGCTGGAAATATTTAAAGAAAAGGAAAACGTGGAATACACTACAAAGGACAAGCTCGACGAGCTTAAAAAAATCAAACACAGGCTTCTTAAAGAACTGAAGCCATTCAATGACCGCGGATACCACGACGAAAAAGAGGCTGAGGAAGATTAAATTTTGATTTGAGGAAATAAAGAAAATTTTTAATTGTCAATTGTCAATTTCCAATTGAGGTATTTAATTGATAAATGATAAATGATAATTGAGAATTATTTGAAACCGGAGGCATATTATGAATAAAAACATTAAAGTCCTGTTTTTTTGCTCGTGTTTTATTTTTATTGCGTGTTTAACTTTTGCTTCTACTTCTTCAAAAACCGTATTTACCGTGGTGCCGTGGAACGGGTACAAGGCGGCGGTTTCGCTGACTTACGACGACGGAGACCCGATACACCTCAGCCTTGTAATACCTGAAATGCAGAAAAGGAAGCTGAGAGGCACATTTTTCCTCATAGCAGGAAAGCTCTTGACGCCTGACCAGTGGAAGGCGGCTGCAGCCTCAGGCATGGAAATCGGCAACCATACCATGACACACAGGCACGTGAGCGAGCTCAAAACTGAAGCCGACCTAAAGGACGAGGTGGACAATGCAGGTAAAATACTGAAAGATTTATCTGGCCAGCCGGTCATGACCTTTGCTTATCCTTTTGTGGAGATTTCAGACGGACTCAGGGCGCGGGTCGAGAAGAACTGCTTTATAGCCAGGGGCGGCTACGGGGAAGATTATTATTACACTCCAGACTCGGTTCCGGACTGGTATAATATAAGCGGCCAGGCGACAATGACAAATTTAAAATTTGAGACTTACCAGTCATGGATAGACCAGGATATCGCAAGGGGAGCATGGACCATTTTTATGATCCACGCCATAGAGGGTTCGGACTGGTACCAGCCCATAGCAAAGGATACATTTTTTAAGCTTCTTGATTACCTTGTTCAGGACAAGGACAGCGTATGGACCGCGCCATTCGGGGAAATAGGCGCGTACTGGAAAGCGCAGAAGTCGCTCGAGGCAGCTAAGGTTTCCAAAAAGAAAGGCACTTATATTATTACATGGAAAAAACCGCAGCCTTTCCCGGACGGGGTGGTTGTGAAGATAAAGGTGGACGGAGACGGCAATACGATAACCCAGGCAGGCAAGAATATCGAGCCTGTTTCGCCCGGCATATATCCTGTATCTTTTGACGCAGGGGAAATGACGGTTGTAAAGGGAAAAAAGGCAAATTAAATAATATGAAAAATGATTCAGGAGGAAAAAAAGCATGTTTATACAAAAACAGATTGTGCTGGCGGCAGCAATGACAGCCGCGCTTTTTACAGGCTCTTATGCGGATGTGCCGGGCCGCGTGACAATAAGCGGCAATGAGTTCCAGGTGTGCGGCAAACGCATATGGATGTGCGGGGCAAACACGCCGTGGAAAAACTGGAACGATTTCGGCGGGAACTATAACGCGGATTTCTGGGACACACATTTTGAGCCATTTAACGCAAACGGCCTGAACGTGACGCGCGTATGGATATCCTGCTCGGGCGAGGTCGGGATAAAAATAGACGACGATGGGTATGTAAACGGGGCGACAGACGCGCACTGGAAGGACCTGGACAGCTATTTTGCGCTGGCGAAAAAGCACGGGGTTTATGTGATGGCGACGCTGATATCATTCGACCATTTCAAGGACAAGTACGCCACTTTCCAGAAATGGAGGAACTGGATAAATTCTGACAAGAACATCGATTCGTATATAAACAATTACCTGATACCTTTTCTCAAGAGGTACGGCACAAACGAGGCGTTGTGGAGCATTGACATGACAAACGAGCCTGAATGGGCAACCGAAAGCGAGGGCGGGGCAATAACGTGGGAAAGGTTTCAGAAGTTCTGGGCAAAAGCAGCCAAGGCAATACACGAAAACAGCAAGGTGCTGGTGACCGTGGGCATAGGAGTGATAAAATACAATGCCGAGGGCATAGGGATGAACGGCAATAAGGTCAGCGATTCGGCGCTGCAGGCGCAGTTCCAGGACAAAAACGCGAAGCTTGATTTTTATTCGACGCACTGGTACCCGTGGATGGACCGTTACTGGCCGCAGATGATGTATTCAACGCCGGGATTTTTCGGCATAGGTGACAGGCCGTGCTTAATCGGTGAGTGCACAGCAAACGGAGAGACAGGGCACACCCTGGCTGAGGACTATGAAAACGCGTATAAGAACGGGTGGCAGGGGCTGCTGCCGTGGACGTCGGATCATGTAGACGACAACGGCGGATGGGAACAGGTGCAGCCGGCAAGCCTTTCTTTTTTGAAAAACCACAAGGAGCTTGTCCTGCCTGTCTGCGACGCGGGCAAGGCTTCCACGCCGGCGGAAGTTACGCAGACGCCGGAAACGGAAAAATAATCCCATTTAGCATTTGGGATTTGGAATTTGGGATTCGGGATTCGAAAACCTTATTTTTTCGGGAGATAAATGATGAAATTTATGGATTTTGACAAATGGTTCAGAAAAATCAACAAAAACCTTATCATAGCGGCAAGCATAAGCCAGGCTGGGAGGCGATGAATTTGCCATATTGTTGATACAAACCACGCCGACACAGGCGCGCAGGATCATGGAAAAATTAAAAACAATAATGAGTGATTCAAAGCCGTGCCATCCACAGAGCATATTTACCGGCACCACAGGATCAATATAATTATGAAGAAATGCAAGAATTTATTTTTAAATTGTAAAAGCAATATTTTTATGATAATATCCAAACATTATAAGCGCTTGCTTATATCCATTTAAACAAGTTCCACAATATAAAAAACGGAGGTAGTATAGAAATGAGCATTTGCGTTGTAGGGACAGGCTATGTAGGGCTTGTTACAGGCGTATGCATGGCTGACCTGGGAAATGATGTCATTTGCGTGGATGTAAACGCAAAAAAGATACAGAACCTGAAAAAAAATATCCTTCCTATTTACGAGCCGGGCCTCGAGGAGCTGGTAAAAAAGAACAAAAAAAGGCTTACTTTTACCACCAACCTGAAGGAAGGCGTAACCAAATCGGAAATAATATTCATAGCTGTCGGCACACCGCCTACGGAAACCGGCGAGGCGGACCTGACTTACCTAAAGTCGGTTGCCAAAGAGATCGGGAAACACATGAACTCCAGCAAGATAATTGTGGATAAATCAACCGTTCCGGTGGGATCGGGGGATATAGTAGAAAGCATAATAGACGAATACTCAAAAGGAAAATACAAGTTTGATGTTGCTTCCTGCCCCGAGTTCCTCAGGGAAGGAAGCGCGATACATGACTTTATGAACCCCGACAGGGTTGTTGTCGGCGCAAAGCGGAAAGAAGCCGCGGAAAAAGTAGCGGAGATATTCAAGCCGCTTAACACGAAAATAATAACAGCCGACATAAGAAGCGCTGAAATGATAAAACACGCTTCAAATACCTTCCTTGCAATGAAGATTTCTTTTATAAACGAAATAGCGAACATATGCGAGAGGGTCGGGGCCGACGTTGAGGTGGTGGCAAGCGGCATGGGGCTGGACAAAAGAATAGGGAAAATGTTTTTAAATGCCGGCGCAGGATACGGCGGTTCGTGTTTCCCAAAGGACGTCGCGGCACTCAGGTGCATGGCAAGGAATGAGGATTACGAGCCGCTTTTGCTGAGCGCCGTCATGGAAGTAAACAAACAGCAGAGAAAAATAGTCGTCAATAAAATAAAAAATATTATGGGGACACTGGAGGGCAGGCAGGTCGGGATACTGGGGATCGCGTTTAAGCCCGATACCGACGATATAAGGGAAGCTGTGGCAATAGACGTCATGGCGGCGCTGCTTGAAAAAGGGTGCAGGATAAAAGCGTACGACCCGGTGGCCGTTGAAAACGCAAAAAAAGTGTTAAAGGGAGTAAAATATGTTGAAAGCCCTTATGAGGCCGCTAAAGATTCGGAATGCCTCGTGGTTTTGACCGAGTGGAAAGAATTCAAGGAGCTTGACCTGGAAAAAATTAAAAAGGTTATGAAAAAACCTGCAATCGTAGACGGCAGGAACATCTATGAGCCGAAGGAAATGCAGGCGGCAGGTTTTAAATACACAGGCATAGGCAGGGGATAAAAGCGGAAGAATGGAAGCTCAGATGAGCAGAGGAACGGCTGAATAAGCTGAACAAAAGAGGTGCTGTATGGCAAAAAATAAAAACAAGGAAATCAGGGAACAGCAGGAAAAGCAGAGTGAAGCTGGAAAAGAAAATTTCACAATCAAGGATTATCTTTATATAAACCTTTTTTTCTGGGGCTTCCTTGTGCTGCTTTCAATAATAGTGTTCTTCACCACGGGCGGCCAGATGGATCCCATAATGGAAAATGTATTTATGTTCATCTTCCTTGTATTCGGCTGCGGATTTACCGCGGTATCTATTTTTGATTTCATCTATGAAAAAGTCGCAAAGAAAAATGAAATACAAAAGCAATAATTTCCTGATATTATTAATACTGGTTTTTATCCTTATTCAATCAAATTTGTGCTTTGGAGCCACAACTGCAGGCACAACACCAAAAAAAGATCCGGCTGCAGACGACATATCGGACGACAGCAGCCAGGTAAATGAAAACACCGAGCAATCACAGCCTGCAACACCAACCGCAGAGCCAAAAAAAGAAATAAAGACAAAGGAAAAGAAACAGGAGACAAGCCCGGCCAACGATGAGCAGATAAAACAGCTCGGCAAAAAAATCGACGACATGCAGGACAGCCTGAAAAAACTTGAGGAAAAAACAATCGAAATATCAAACATAGCAGATGACCTGTCAAAACTAAAAGAAGATATGAACACCATTAATAACAACTACGCCGACAACAAGAAAAAAACCGATAAGTTTATACAGGATTTCAGCGACATGCAGGACGACCTGAAAGACAAACTCGACAAAATGCAAAGCTGGGACGACATACTCGGGGTATTGAAGAAAAGCATAAATGACAATGATATTGAAATCGCAAGGATTAAAAAGGAAATAAATTCCCTGAAAAACGATCAGACAGACGACAGTTTTCTTATGCAAACCGCAAAATCGCCTTATTTTACAGTAGCAGCAGGCGGATTGGCGCTCATAGCTATAATAGTCGCGTGCGTTGCGATAGCAAAATAAACGGAGGTAAAATATGCCTTTAAGCATGACAGGCTGGGGATCCTGCAAAACACCAAAATACTCAATAACACTGAAAGGGCTGAATTCAAAATACAAGGAAATATTCCTGCACCTGCCCCAGGAGTTTTTCTCAATAGAGCCGCTCATCCACAAATACCTGAACGACAACATATCAAGAGGCAAGGTTGACGTCTTTGTCGGCCTGAACAAGGCCAAACTGGAAAAAAAGCTGGTGCTTAATAAAAGGCTTTTTAAAGACACATATGACTCAATAAAAAAGCTTGCAGCAACGGTACACTATGAAAAGGAAATACCTTTGAATATAATTTTTTCACATGTTGAAGGAATAATATCCCTGGAAGACGTAAACGACCGTGAAATATTCGACTGGGCGAAGGTAAAAAAGAATTTCGCAAAAGCGCTGGCCAGTTTCAATAAAATGAAAAAGATAGAAGGAGAGGGCCTTGCGGCGGATATAGAGAAAAAACTTTTATTGATTGAAAAAGAGACCGTAAAAATAAAACAGCTGTATGAGACTTTTAAGGAACAGTACATCGTTAAAATAAGGGAAAAAATTAAAACTGTCTTTGCCGGACAGGAAAAGGAAGCCGGCGAAAGGCAGAATTTTTTAAACGCAAATGTAGTGGAAATACTGGATAAATATGACATTACAGAGGAAATAGTGAGGCTGCAATCGCACCTGAAACAGGCTTCCGGCATGCTCAAAAGCAGCGAAGCCGCCGGAAAAAAACTTGACTTCCTGGCACAGGAAATGCACAGGGAGGCAAATACAATAACAAGCAAAATAGGCAACTCTGAAATAGTGCACTGCGCGATAATAATAAAGGAAAACGTCGACAAGATAAGGGAACAATCCCTAAATCTGGAATAAAACAATGAACCAAAATAAAAAACAGCAAGGGATAGTTTTTGTTGTTTCGGCCCCTTCGGGGACCGGCAAGACAACAATAATAAATGAATTCCTCAAAAAGCATAAAAAGGATTTTGTATTGTCGGTGTCTGTGACCACCCGCAATAAAAGAAACGGCGAGGTGGACGGGAAGGATTACCATTTTTTCTCCAGAGAAAAATTTAAAAGGTTTATTAAAGGAAAAAAGTTCCTGGAATACGCGGATGTGCTCGGGAATTTTTACGGGACATTGAGCGACACTGTCTACGGAAGCACCAAAAAGGGCAAGAATGTAATTATGGACATAGACGTGCAGGGGGCGGATAGCATGAGGGAAAAAATTAAAAATTGTGTTACAATATTTATAACACCTCCGTCCTACGCAGAACTAAAGAAAAGGCTTCTGAAACGGAGGACGGATTCGGTACAGGAGATTAAAAGGCGGCTGGCGCTGGCAAAAAAAGAATTGAAAGAAAGAAAAAAGTATGATTATATTATTCAAAATAAGGACTTAAAGAAGTCAGTCGCGAGGCTTGAAACTATTGTGACGAAAGAGAAAACAATACAATAAAGAGAGGTGCTTGGAATGAAGAAAGTAGAATTTACAATTAAAGAAATTGAAAAGAAGATCCCGAACAAATACGCAGCCGTACTTTCAGTCGCGAACAGGGCAAAGTATATAAGGGAAAATCCGGAAGAAACCGGAGAAGAAGACAGAAAATTAAAACCTACTATTCTCGCAATGAAAGAATTTCTGCAGGGCGAGGTTAAGTATCCTGAATTTGAGATTAAAATAATAAACGTAGCGGACTAAAATTGGCAAATATTATTTTAGGCGTTACAGGAAGCATAGCTGCCTATAAGGCTTGCGATATAATAAGGGGATTGTCCAAAAAGGGCGTCACATCAACCTGTGTACTGACAAAGGAAGCAAAGGAGTTTGTCACGCCGCTTACATTCAGGACGCTTTCCGGAATGCCTGTTTATGACGACATGTTTTTTGAAGCAAAAAATTACGGCGTAAAAGTACAGCATATCGACCTTGCGCGGGACTGCGACCTGATACTGATAGCGCCGGCAACCGCAAATATTATAGGAAAGATAGCATCAGGGATCGCCGATGACCTGCTTACCACTACAGTGATGGCAAGCGAAAAAAAGGTTTTAATAGCGCCTGCCATGAATAAAAGCATGTGGAACAACGCGATAGTCCAGGAAAACGTGAGTAAGCTCAAAAAACTCGGGTATATATTTATAGGCCCTGCCAAAGGAGAGCTTGCATGCGGGGAATACGGCAGCGGGCATGTGGAAGAACCGGAAATAATAGTGGAGAAAGTAATAAGCCTGCTAAAAAAAAAATCCCTAACAAATAAAACCTTCCTAATAACCTCGGGCCCTACACGTGAACCAATAGACGATGTCAGGTTCATATCAAATCCTTCCTCGGGAAAAACAGGATATTTCCTTGCGAAAGAGGCAAAAGAAAGAGGCGCGAAGGTAATATTTATAACCGGCAAAACCAGTTTTATACCTGATGCCGATATTATAAGCCATGCAGGGTCAGCTGACGACATGCTCATGCTGGTAAAAAAATATCAGAAAAAAGCTGATGTGATAATAGGCGCGGCAGCAGTGGGGGATTTTACAGTCGAAAAAGCCAGCGGCAAAATAGAAAGAAAAGGGACGTTAAGGCTCGACCTTAAGCCGACACGCGACATACTTGCCGAAATAGGGAAAAACAAAGGTAAAAAGATAGTTGTGGGTTTTTCCGCTGTGTATGGCGATGGTATTGAAAGGGCCAAGAAGAAAATAAAAGATAAAAACCTGGACCTTATTGTATATAACGACGTGTCAAAACCCGATACAGGATTTGAATCAGACACGAATGAGATTATAATATTAAATAAAAAAGGGCATCCTATTTACGAAGGAAAAGGCACCAAAGAAGAGCTTGCAGGCAGGATTATAGATTTAATTGAAAGAGAGTTTTGAAGGAAACCTGAGCGCGGAATAATACGTCTAAAATAACAATTCATTAATATAATACATTAGAGGCGAAAATGAAGAAAATTATAATGCTGGGCATGATTGGGAGTTTAATCTTTTCGATCATTTATGCCAAACCGCGTATAACAGCAAACAAACCAAAGTACGGAGACAGGATAATAGTCCAATACAAGGAAAACATATCAAGCGACGATATAAGCGCTTTTAAGAACATGCACGGTTTTGAACTGCAGGACAAAGAAAGCATGATATCGTATATAGAAAACACCCACCACCTGACAAAAATAAAAAAATCAATCAACAATGTGCCTTTTGTAGTTTACCAGCTGCAGGCCCAGGACAAGGCAAACATTGAAAGCATTGCAAAAGAAATAAGCACTGAAAGCGCAGTGCTTTTCGCGCATCCGGATCATTATATGTACGCTTTTGCGTATCCAAACGATACCTATTACCAGGACGGGTGCCAGTGGGGGTTTTCAAAAGTGCAGGCAGACACAGCGTATAATGCGGGGCTGATAAACACCAATAAAAATAAGGTTGTGATAGTGGCAGACCTTGACACGGGGATACTTCTTACGCCTCAAATACATGAAGATTTGGCTGGTCGCACCATAAACGGAATAAATATTATAGATACTTCTATTCCGCCGAACGATGATGACGTAGGAGGCGGAGACCTGGGACACGGCACGCATGTTGCCGGTATAATAGCGGCAAACACAAATAACGGGCTCGGTATTGCCGGGGCAGCTTATATGAATTCATCATGGACTGCAAAAGTACTTTTGATGCCCGTGAAAGTTCTGGACAATACAGGAAGCGGATACGAGAGCGATATTATATCAGGCATGAACTGGGCTGTGAGCAACGGCGCCAATGTCATTAATATGAGCCTTGGCGAGGATCAGGGAGACGACGCGCTCCAGACGGCAGTTAATGCAGCCTTTAGCCAGGGTTGCGTGCTTGTGGCAGCTGCAGGGAACGGAGACGAATACGGCAACCCGGAGCAGACTTCATACCCGGCTGCATACCCAAATGTAATAGCTGTGGCCGCGACAGACCGGTACGATCAGGTAGCGTCGTTTTCAAATTACGGTAAAATAGACGTTTCCGCGCCTGGTATTTCCATAATGAGCTGCGACGCATCAGGCCCGAGTGCCTTCAGCGGGAGCTACAACGACGATTACAACTACAGCCATTGTGATTCAGTAGAAATGGACGGTACATCATTTGCCACTCCTTTTGTATCGGGGCTTGCGGCATTGCTGTTTTTAAAATACGACAATATAACACCAGATCAAATAATAAATATAATTGAACAGACCGCGGATATTCTGGGGGGCGGTTACAATGTTCATACGGGATGGGGAAGAATAAATGTTTACAGGGCCCTTTCTGGCAATATAAATACGCCGGGAGTGACGGGTACGCAGATAAAGACCTATAACTGGCCAAACCCTTTTTCTCCAACCAATGATGGATTTACCCGTATTACTTTCGTTATCGCAAACCCTGCACCTGTGAGCATAAAGGTATATGACGGAGGAGGATATCTTGTGTGGTCAGATAATATAGACACAAATAATGTATCAACAGGATATAATTTTGTGCAGTGGAACGGAATAAATTCAGGCGGTAAAAAGGTAGCTAACGGAACATATTTTTACACCGTACAGTCGCAGGGCACCTACGGAAAGAATAAGATAGAAGTTTTGTATTAAATAATATTGAGATTTAAATTTTAGTATTTAAAATTGAATCAGGAGAGAATTTTGAAAAAAACAGTCATAACAATTATTTTTATACTGGCTGTCTGCAACGTTTTTGCCGGATATGGCGGCGAGCCTTACGCTTTTTTAACTCTGGGCGCATCGACGCGGGCAACAGGAATGGGTTCAGCTTTTACTGCAATCGCTGATGATGCCTCTGCCGCATTTTATAACCCCGGCGGGCTGACACAATTAACATCCCTGCAAGTAATGGCGGAATCGTATTTTTTGACGTTCGGAAGAAATATGAATTTTATTTCGGTTGCAAATCCGTTTTTAATAGAAAACCACCTATATTCTTACGGGATATCATGGATAAACTACTCGGCAGGCAGCGATATAGAGGCAAGGACCACAAATTCTCCGAATCCGGACAGCACTTTCTCAGATTATACCAATATTTTTAACGGGTCCATGGCCCTGCAGCTTTCAAAAACGTTCGGGCTCGGGGTAAACCTGAAGTACCTTTCGCACACAATAAACAAAGCGGATTCAAACGGTTTTAGTTTTGATATAGGCATGCTGGCAAAAGTCGAAGCAATTCCCGGAATGAAAATCGGCGCATCCTTTGAAAACCTCGGGTCCCTGATCGGCTGGAGCGGGAGCTCGGCAAGCGAAACCATGCCGCCTACAATCGACGCAGGGGTATCATACGGAATGAAAAATATATTGAATATTGACAACACCGAATTAACCGGGGACTGTGACTTTTTATATAATACTTTCGGGCCAGCCACTTTTGCAGCAGGAATTGAGGCAAAAATAAATACGTTTTTTATCCGCGCAGGCTATAACAACGGGCTTACACTGGGAGCAGGGGTATGCTTTATACCGTCAAAGATATTTGACATAAAGGCTGACTACGCTTTTACAATGGATACCATATTGCCCGACAGCATAAATAACAGGATAGGGATAACGCTTGACTTTATATCCGGACAGGCACAGGGCAACGGCGATGAAACGCAGCCTGCACAAAGCCAGCAAAACCAGGAACAAAAGACGCTTCAGATCAAGGATTACAGGTTAGACGATGACTGGTAAAAAGAAAATAGTTTTCCTGGAATATTTTCCATCCCTTGGAGGTGGACAATCAGTACTTTTAAGGCTAATTGACAAGATGAGGCATAAATACGACGTATCCGCATTAATTTTTAAAAAAGGTCACATAGAAAAAGAGCTGAACAGGCTGAAAATAAAATATTCATACATACCTTCCCCAAAAACCGTAAAATTCAGACATTTTTTTCCGATGCTGATGTTCCAGAGAAAACTGATTACTTTTCTGAAAACTGAAAAGCCAAACCTTATATACGCAAATAATTTTTTCTCTGTCAAGCTGTCTGCGGATGCAGCGTGTTTTTTAAGAATACCCCTTATATGGCATAAACATATAATTATTGATAAGGCGAAAAACTCATATTTGGCAAGGCAAATACGGCATTTTTCAAGACTGGCAAATAAAATAATATGCGTTTCAGGTGCAGTGAAAGATTCGCTTTCGGCGATAGGCGTTGATGAAGACAGGCTGATTATGGTGCATAACGGCATGGAAATAAAACCAAACAGAGAAAAAAACCACCGTAATAAAATAAGAAAAAAACATGGATTCAGCAGCAATTTTGTGGCCGGGACCGTAGGTTTTTTGCGCGGCAACAAAGGTTTTGATATTTTAATTAAAGCGGCGGCGCTGATAAAAGAGAAAAACAGGAATATTAAGTTTTTGATTACAGGCAGTGGCGAGGATAACGATACAAAAACAGAATACGAGTTAAAAAAGCTGGCAGATGACCTGGATCTTCGTGACACGGTTGTTTTTGCCGGTTATCAAGACAAGGATGTTTACATGCCGGCATTTGACGCTTTTGTGCTTCCGTCTCCTGCAGAACCTTTTGGCCTTGTAACAATAGAGGCGATGGCCAAAGGACTGCCGGTGATAGCTTTTAATACAGGCGGAACAAAAGAGATTATAAAGAATAATTACAATGGTTTTCTTGCTGATAAAGTCAATGAAGCGCTTCTTGCTGAAAAGATCATGGAAGTTTACAAAAAAAGGAGCAAGCTTGCAAAAATAAAAAGAAATGCAATTAAGACAGTGAAAGAAAAATTTAATTTGTCAAAACAGACTGAAAAAATAGGTAAAATTATAGACAATACTTTGGGGATAAGTTACAAATCTGCCTAAAAGGAAATAAATATGATAATCCAGCCAATCGTAATACTTAAATTAATTTTTGTCCTGCCTTTTATTATGGACCTATTTTTCTTGGCGCAAGTTTTAAGACCGTCGTAAAAAATTATATACCAAAAATTTATTTTTAACAGCAAACAAACTGAAGATAAGAGACAAGGACCGGGCGTTAGCTGGAGTACCTGTGGGATTGGTTCTAATGGTTTTATTTTTTATTTTTATCGTGCTTTAAAAATAAAAGTCTTAAAGGAGGAATAATTGTGGGAATAGAAATTAAGACAGTAAATCTTGGATTTGTAAATTTTTATATTGTAAATACGGGAGCAGGATTTGTCCTTGTCGATACAGGCATGCCTAACCAGAGAAAAGCAGTTGAAAATGCCTTAAGCGATGCAGGATGTACACCCGAGAACCTGAAGCTTATAGTAATAACCCACGGAGACATTGATCATACCGGTAATTGTGCATATTTAAGGGAAAAATATAAAACTAAAGTTGCTATGCACAAGTATGATTCGTATATGGTGGAAAACGGCGATATGTCGGCAAAAAGGAAAGTAAAGTCTTTTTTAATGAGATTCATGCATAAATTTATGGCGCGTTCAAAAAGATTTCATGCTGTAATAAACAGCTTTGAGAAATTCAAACCGGATATGTACCTTAACGAAGGGCAAAGCCTGAAGAATTTTGGGTTTGATGCCACTGTGCTGCATTTGCCAGGACACACAAAAGGCTCAATAGGCATACTTACTGCGGAAAACGATTTATTCGCAGGTGACACCATAAATAATAAAGGCTGGGCAATAATAGTGGCAAATGAAAATGAGCTTTTGCAGTCAGCAAAGAGGATCAACGGCATGAATATAAGGAATGTCTATCAGGGCCACGGAAGGCCCTTTAAGATGAAAAAGTTCAAAGTTTAGCAAGGTAGAAAAAAACATATAAAATCATACCTAATATTTATTGACAACCCAGAAAAAATTATGTACATTATCACTAGATAGGTGATATACAAGAAAAAATTCCGCTACCACTTGTCCTAGGATAAAGCCTTGGACTGGAGCGGGTACCTGATAACGTAATATTTTGTCATCGCTTTTGGCTTTACAAAATAAACGTTATCAAGGGAGGAGCATGATTTGAACATTTCAACAAAAGGAGACTATGCGCTCAGGGGACTTGCTTTTATGGCTGAAGCGCAGAAAAAAGACGAAAAAAAGGCTGTTACGATAAAAGAAATCTGCTCTAAAGAAGACATATCACACAGGTACCTTGAAAACATATTCGTGAATCTGCGGAAGGCAGGTATAGTAAGAAGCAGCAAAGGCGGATATGGAGGCTTTAAACTGGCAAAAAATCCGGCAAAGATAAGAGTATTGGATATACTGACAGCAGTTGAGATAAAGAAAACCCCTTCACGCTGCCTTGCGGACGCAAAAGTCTGCAGGAAAGCCGGGAACTGCAGCATACGAAATATTTGGATGAACATGCATGAAAGCAACAACAGGTATTTAAGCAGGGTAACACTTGCAACATTAATTAAAGCCAAGAAAGCGACCGCATAGCTTTTTTAAGCCACGCCGATAATACGGCGGATATAAAGAGGTGATATATGGCCAAAATATACTATCTTGACAATAACGCAACAACACAAGTAGACCCGCAGGTTTTCACGGCGATGGAACCATACCTGAAGGACAGATACGCAAATCCTTCGGGCGTATACACTTTTGCACAGGAAATAAGGCGTGACATAGAGAACGCAAGAAAGCAGGTAGCCGATTTTTTGAGGGCTGACCCCGGAGAAATAATATTCACCGCCGGCGGCACAGAATCAGATAATACAGCCATCATGGGCACGGCGACCGCTTTAAAAGACAAAGGTAAACACATAATTACATCTAGAATAGAGCATCATGCGGTTTTAAACATGTGCGGATACCTGGAAAAGCAGGGGTACGAGGTTACATACCTGCCGGTGGACAAGTACGGGCTTGTTTCTGTTGATGACCTTAAAAAGGCACTAAGGAAAGACACAATACTTATAACGATAATGTACGTTAATAACGAGATAGGCACGATACAGCCTATAGAGGAAATAGGAAATATAGCAAAAGAAAATAAAATATTTTTTCACTCAGACGCTGTGCAGGCTGCCGGAAAGCTGCAGCTAGACGTAAAGAAGTTAAACGTGGACATGCTATCAATATCCGGGCACAAGATTTACGGGCCGAAAGGCGTGGGCGCGCTGTACCTGCGCAGGGGATTTAGGATAAACCCGCTTTTAATAGGCGGGCATCATGAGAATAACCGCAGGGCAGGGACCGAAAACGTGGCTGGAATAATAGGGCTTAGCAAGGCATGCGAACTGGCTGCAAAAGATTTAGAAGAAGGCCATAATAACGAATTGAAGAAGTTAAGGGACAAACTGGAAAAAGGAATACTTGAGAAAATTCCAGAGGTAATTGTAAACGGGCATCAAGAAAAAAGGGTAGACAACACCCTGAATGTTTCTGTGAAATACATTGAAGGAGAAGGAATGCTGATACATATGGATTTCGAGGGAATATGCGCGTCATCAGGATCTGCGTGCACTTCAGGTTCGCTGGACCCTTCACACGTACTTTTAGCGCTTGGCCTGCCGCATGAGATAGCCCACGGAAGCATACGCTTCAGTTTTGGGAAGTTTAACACCGAGGAAGATGTAAATAAGGTGCTTGAGGTGCTGCCACCGGCAGTGCAAAAATTAAGAAACCTGTCGCCGTTCTGGCGCGAAAAAGACAAGTTTCTGAGCGATGACGCGCCGCATACAGGGCACCACCATCACCACCACGAGCACGAGTGAAAGCAAATTTAGATTAAAAAACCAAAATAGAACAGAGGTAGAATTAAAATGGAAAAAGAAGAAATGATGAGTAAGATTAAGGAATTGAAAGTAAAAAAAGAAGCAGTAATCGTCGCACACAATTACCAGATATCCGACGTGCAGGATATAGCTGATTTTACAGGGGACTCTTTGGAACTGTCACGCAAGTGTGCGGCAGCAAAAGAAAAAATTATAGTATTTTGCGGTGTGAAATTTATGGCTGAGACTGCAAAAATACTTTCACCCCAAAAAAAGGTGCTCATACCCAGAGAGGATGCAGGTTGCCAGATGGCAGACTGCATATCGCCGCAGGAAGTTGACGATTACAGGTCAAAATACCCGGGCGCTGCCATGGTAGGCTATGTAAATACCACGGCAGCGGTAAAGGCAAAACTCGATTACTGCGTCACTTCGGCAAACGCAGTGGATATAGTAAAAAAGATACCAAATAAAAAGATAGTTTTTGTTCCCGACAGGAACCTTGGCATCTGGGTACAAAAAAACGTCCCTGACAAGGAACTAGTACTGCATAATGGAAGGTGTTATGTTCACCATAAGTTCACAAAGGAAGACGTCTTAAACGCAAGGAAGGCGCATCCGGATGCAAAGATACTTTCACACCCGGAGTGCCTGCTTGAGGTGCTTGAGCTTTCAGACGCAGTAGCATCAACAGCCGGAATGATAAAGTACGTGAAGGAAAGTCCGGCTAAGAAATTCATACTTGGTACCGAGGAAGGGCACATACACAGGCTTAAGAAAGAAAGACCGGACGCAGAGTTTTACTCTCTCGGAAACGCACAGGTGTGCTTCAATATGAAGCTTACCCGGCTTGAGCATGTATATAAATCGCTTTTAAACGAAGTTACAGAAATCAAGCTAAGCGATGAAATTATCAAAAAGGCAATAGTACCGATAGAGAGAATGGTAAGTATGTAATTAAAAACGTAGATTTTAGAAGGAGGCATTAATATGTTACAGTACACGCCAAAGACAATGGAATATTTTAAGAGCATGAAAAATATGGGCAGGATAGAAAACGCTGACGGTATTGGCAAGGTAGGCAATCCTGTATGCGGGGACGTGATGTGGATATATATAAAGGTAGAAGACGGAAAGATTACGGACTGCAAGTTTGAGACTTTCGGGTGCGTAGCAGCCATAGCAACATCATCGCTCGCGACAGATCTTGTGAAAGGCAAGACAATTGAAGAGGCGCTTGAGGTAACAAATAAAAGAATAGTCGAGATACTCGGAGGACTGCCAAAAGAAAAGCTTCACTGCTCGCTTCTTGCGGAAGACGGGATAAAGGCCGCGATAGAAGACTATAGAAGCAAGCATAAGTAATTTTTAAAATCCATGTCCAAGATAATAATAGGTATGAGCGGTGGGATAGACTCCACGACAACTGCTGTAATACTGAAAAACGAAGGGCATGAGGTAGTAGGCATGACGCTGAAACTTTGGGACGGGGCCTCGCGGTGCTGCGACTACGACGACATAATGGACGCTAAAAAAGCATGCTGGAAACTCGGAATAAAGCACTATGTAATTAATGCCAAGCATGAATTCAAAAAACGGGTAGTCGACTATTTTATCTCAGATTATATCAACGGCAAAACCCCAAATCCATGCGTTGTATGCAACGAAGAGATCAAATTCAAGTTCCTTATAAAAAAAATGAAAGAAATGGACTTTGATTTTGTCGCAACGGGCCATTACGCCATAATTGAACATAACGGAAGGAATTTTTGTCTGAAGAAGGGCGCGGACGAAAAAAAATCCCAGGAATATTTTTTAAGCAGGATAAATGCAAGGGATTTGAAATATATAAAATTTCCGCTTGGAAGCTATACAAAAGAGACCGTAAAGAAAATCGCAAAGGATATGGGGTTTGACGCCGAAAAAAAGGAAAGCCAAGAAGCGTGTTTTTTACAGCAAAACGAGTCGCCATATGAGTTTATAATTAAACACGGCAAAATAAATAAAAATGGAAAAGGAGCTCTTTACGGCATTAAAGGGGAAAAATTAAAAGACCTTGACCAGGATTATTTTAAATACACAGTCGGGCAGCGCAAAGGGACGGGTTATTCCGCAGGAAAGCCGCTTTATGTAGTTGGTATAGACGCGGAAAAAAAAAGAGTCATACTTGGTGATAAAGAAGAGGTTTATAGAAAAAAATTTGAAGTTGAAAATGTAAACCTGCTTAGCGATGGGTATTCAGGCCGAAAATTCATGGCAGACGTGAAGATAAGATACCAGAGCAAGCCCTGCAAGGCAGAAATAAAACTGGCAGATAATTTTGGGGATATTGAGTTAAATGAAAAACAATTCGCTGTTACACCCGGCCAACTTTGTGTATTTTACGAAAATGATTGCGTAATCGGGTCAGGTTATATTAAATAATATAAATAACTTGAAAAATAACAAATATTTTGTTATAATCTATGTAAGATATTTAGGAAGTAAAATATGATAGAAAACATAGATAGTTTACTGGAAATAATTAAAATAATAGCAGTGGTGGGTTTATCTTCAAAACCGGATCGCGCATCGCACGTAGTGTCTGAATACATGCAGAAACAGGGATACAGGATAATTCCAGTTTATCCAAAAGAAGAAAAGATTTTAGGCGAAAAGGTTTACAGGTCATTATCCGAGATAAAAGAAAGAGTTGATGCGGTTGTTATTTTCAGGCGTTCAGAGGAAGTGCTAGCGATAGTAAAGGAAGCCATCAAGCTGAAACCGGCAGTTATCTGGATGCAGGAAGGCATAATAAACGAAGAAGCGGCACAGCTTGCAAGGAAAAGCAATATCGATGTGGTCATGGATAAATGCATCTTAAAAGAGCATGCAAGAAAAGAAGGTAAACGGTAATGGATAAAAAGACAGCCCGATTTGACGAGATGATGAAAAATGTGCTTAAAGTCACAGAGGAGATAAATAATATAAAGGATATTGATGAGCTGCTTGACATGGTGCTGTTCAGGGTAAGGAAGGTTACAAACGCTGAGGGCGGGACCATATTTTTGGGGGAGGAAGACAAACTGAAAATCAGCTACATTCAGAATGAAAAACTCTTTAAAAAAAATCCTGCGAATAAATACAAATACGTCGATCATTTTATTGACATTAATAACACATCAATAGCAGGCTATGTGGCGCTTACAGCACAGCACCTGAACATAAACGATGCTTATAAGATAGGCTCAAAATCGCCTTTCGGGTTTGATAAGTCATTTGACATGTCTTCTGACTACAAGACAAGGTCGGTGCTTACAATGCCGCTTAAGACAACAATGAACAAGGTCATAGGCGTGCTTCAGGTGATAAACGCACGGGATGAAAAAGGCAAACCAAGGGTTTTTAACAACGAGGATGTAATGTACGTGACCTATCTGGCAAACAGCGCATCAATAGCCATAGACAAGGCAAAGCTCACGCGCGCCATGGTCATGAGAATGATAAAAATGGTAGAGTTTCGCGACCCGAAGGAGACAGGCGAGCATGTAAACAGGATGTCATCATATACCATTGAAATCTATAATAAATGGGCAGAGCAGAGGGACTTCCCTCAGGAACTGGTTCGAAGGTTCAAGGACAAACTTAAGATTGCCTCGATGCTGCATGACGTGGGCAAGATTGCTATATCGGACAAGATACTGAAAAAACCGGGCAAGCTGGACGAGGAAGAATATAATATAATGAAGATGCATACTATATACGGTGCAAGGTTTTTTGAGCAGTCGGACAATGAGCTTGATTTTATGTCTGCCGAAGTAGCGCTAAATCACCATGAAAAATGGGATGGAACAGGTTATCCCGGCCAGATCGATAATATAAGCGATGGGCCGATTACACTGAAAATGGGGAAAAAGGAAACAGAGATACCTGTTACTGCGAGGATTGTGGGTCTTGCAGATGTTTATGACGCTCTTATCTCAAAAAGGGTGTACAAAGACGCATGGGAAGAGGGCCGCGTGCTAGACTATATAAAGGAAAACAAAGGAAAACATTTTGACCCTGAAATAGTAGATATTTTCTTTTCGGTTTACGACGTAATAAGGGCAATAAAAGAAAAATATAAAGAAATGAACTGAATAAAAACCAATATAAAAAATCTTTTACTTACTTTATTGACAAACCAATTTTAAATAATATAATCAAAACAGTTTTAATTTTTTATCTATAATTAATACCCTACGCATTCTGCTACGGGTAGGTCGCACTATTGCTGTAATGGTAAACGTAAGATTAGCTAAGGTGCCAAGGGCTAAAGCCCGGGCGGCTTTACGGATCATCAGGCATTAAAGACGCTCCATAAATCACAACGCCTGCATAAAAAAAGTATACAGGAGAAAAATTTGAAACTTGAGACACTTTTAAACGAACAGCAGCTTGAGGCAGTTAAACACAAGGACGGCCCGCTTCTCATACTTGCTGGCGCGGGCAGCGGAAAAACAAGGGTAATCACATACAGGATTGCTTACCTTATATCAGAATATAAAATAAAACCTGAAAATATACTTGCTGTTACATTTACAAACAAAGCAGCAGACGAAATGAAGCATAGAATAAAATTGGTCGTGGGTTCTTTGGCTGAAAATATCCTGATGAGCACATTTCACTCGTTCGGGTGCAGGGTGCTGAGGAAACACGCGCAAAGGATGGGCTACACAAACAGCTTTTCGATATTTGACGAGGACGACAGGGAAAGGCTTGTGAAAGAATGCATGCACGAGGCCCGGGTTTCCGAAAAGGAAATGAAACCTTATAAAGTAATAACCATGATTCAGGACATAAAGAACCAGCTTATGACGCCAAAGCAATATGAAAATGATTTTTCAAATACCATTGAAGGCTCGGCAGTCTCAAAAATATATACGCTTTATGAAGACAAATTAAAGCACAATAATGCCTTTGATTTTGATGACCTTATAATAAAACCTATAAAACTTTTCAAGGAATTTCCTGACATTCTCGAGCTTTTCCGTGAAAGGTTTAAATATATTCTAATTGATGAATACCAGGACATAAATAACTCGCAATATGTTCTTATATCGCTCCTGGCAGAAAAATATAAAAATATCTGCGTTGTGGGCGACGATGACCAGAGCATATACAGGTTTCGCGGAGCTGACATAACAAACATTCTCGGTTTTGAGGAAGACTACAAGAATACAAAAGTTATCAGGCTTGAGCAAAATTACAGATCAACAAAAAATATACTTAAGGCAGCGCACAGCGTAATAAAGAACAATAAAGAAAGAAAAGACAAAGAACTCTGGAGCAAGAACGAGGACGGTGAAAAAATAATATTTTATTATGCCAATGACGAGGGCGACGAGGCAGAGTTTGTTATCAACGAAGCCGCAAAGATGCTTTCCAGAACAGGGATTACATTAAAAGACATGGCTGTTTTTTACAGGACAAACGCACAGTCAAGGATTTTGGAAGACAAATTCAGGCGCGCAGGTATGCCGTATAAGCTTATAGGCGGAACTCAGTTTTACGCCAGAATGGAAATAAAGGATTTGATTGCATACCTGCGCATAGTGTCAAACCCATATGACGTTATAAGCTTCAAAAGGATTATAAATGTGCCACCGAGAGGGATAGGCGATACAACAATATCAAAAATTCAGGATTATACATTCACAAACAACATGACTTTATTTGATGGGCTTAAAATCGTGGATGAAATAGCTGACATTAAAGACTCCGCAAAAGCGTCATTAAAGCAGCTGTACGGTTTTATAAAGAACCTTAACGAGAAAAAAGACACAATGAAACCGTCTGACACTCTAAAAACGCTGCTTGTTTCAACAGGATACCTTGAATACTGGCAGACCGACACTTCGGTAAAAGCAAAGGACAGGGTGGAAAATATAAAGGAACTTGTGTCTGCCCTGGCTGAATACGAGGACAGGAGCAGCGAAGCAAGCCTGCAGGATTTCCTCGGGCAGGTGGCGCTTATGACAGATTTTGACAAGTGGGACAAAGATGCTGATGCCATTACACTCATGACGCTGCACAGCGCAAAGGGGCTTGAGTTTGATGCTGTGTTCATTGTCGGCATGGACGAATACCTATTTCCGCATAAAAATTGCATAGAGGAGCCGGGCGGGATAGAGGAGGAGAGGCGGCTTTGTTATGTGGGAATAACAAGAGCAAAAAAGAAACTTTACCTTTTAAGCGCCATTGCCAGGAGGCAGTTCGGCACAAAAAAGATAAGCGTTGTATCCAGGTTTATAAATGAGATTCCAAGCGAGCTACTCGAGTACAAAGGCAGGATGCCGGTAAAGGCAGTGCAGGAAAAATACATGACAAACGGGGACATAGTGGACGCAATAAATGATGTCGAGACCGAATACCTCGACATGCCTGCTGAAATTGAGATACCGTATAAGCCAGGAGAAAAAGTCAGGCATAAAAAGATGGGTACAGGCACAATAATAAAGGTTGAGCCTTACGGCGACGACCTGAGACTCACCATAAACTTCAAGACCCATGGCAAAAAAATAATATCCGCCAAATACGGCGGGCTTGAAAAAATATAACATTTTTTATTTAATAAAATTATGTGCTGAGGTTTAATATTTTGAATAAAAAATAATACTTGCATTGTTTTTTGCATCGGGGACAAGCGGATTGATATATGAAGTTGTCTGGCGCATGATACTTTCAAGGATACTGTGTGTAAGCACCTGCGCGGCCTCAATAACCCTTGCAGCTTTTATGGCAGGACCAGGGATAGGCAGCCATATATTCGGAAAGATTGAAGACAGGCAAAAAGACCTACTTAAATTATTCGCCGGCCTTCAATTTTTATAGCTATAAGCGCAATATTGACGCCATTTTTCAGTGCCTGTTTATAAGGCAGTGTATGAAATGAGCAGTCACAGCATTGCGTTCGTGGCGGTATTGAGAGCTTTTATATCATTTTTCACTTATAATTCCAACTGTTTTGATGGGCGGAACCCTTCCTGTGCTGACAGAATATTTGACCAAAAACGATACCATGTTTGAAAAAATCTTAGCCTGCTGTACAGGCTGAATACGCTTGGGGCGGTGGTAGGTGTACTTTTAAGCGGTGGGACCATAGGGGAAATATATATAATCTTTATAGCTGTTAGCATCAACCTTGCAGTTGCAGAAAGCGCCATTTTATACGGCAAGAAAACACCTGGCGTCAATGCCAGGACACAGACCAATACACAGCAATTAAATGCCTTGCGGAAGACGGACGCAATTACCTTCTGTTTTCAAACGAAAAATTTGATGTAATAAGCATCGACCCTTCACTGCCTGGTTACAGCGCAGGAACCGTAAACCTTTACAGTAAGAAATTTTTTGAAATATGCAGGGAGCACCTTATACAGGAGGAGTTATTTGTATTGGTTCCTGGGAGATAAAGAAGTTGACAGCTGGATGATTGTAAACACATTTTATTCGGTGTTCTTGGGCATGGCCATTTGGCGCGGACCTCATAACGCTGGATTTTATATGACCGGGGAAAAAGAACAGATAAATATAGATGTGCTGAAAATGCAAAGGGCTTTTATGAACAAAGATATGGTAAAGGACCTATCCGAAATTAGCAATTCCTGTGTCACCAGTCAGCAGCTTTTAAGCCTGCTGTTCCAGAACCTTGACGGGTTTAGTAAAGCGCAAGAAAAATACCCTATAATTACAGATAACAATCCATATACTGAATTTCCATTATTAAGATAAAAATACGGTTAATTGTTGCAAGTGCAATAACAACCATGCTGATTAACGCTGATTGACACAGCCATTTTTATGTGTTAAATTAAAGCAAATTTTATATAAAAGGGATGAATTTATGCCTGGCAAGGACGATTATAAAATAGATTTTACCGATATTGTTTCAATGCTTTTCAGTGAACAAAAACCTGATAAAACAAAGCAAAAAGCAACAAAAGGGGATAAAAACAGTCAAAACCAGGATTCAACAGAAAAAAACGAGCTTTCTGTCAATGAGGAAGAGCTTTTAAAGCAATTTGAGGCTGAAAGGGAGCTTATTAAAAAGGAACAGGAGACAAAGGGCGGGTTCGCTGGATACCTAATACTTGACAGGGAAAAATACGACGATGCCATAACAACCAAGGAAGACATCTCACAATCCGCAGATCAAGCACAGTCTATTTCCATGAGCTTTTCCGAAATTATAGCGATAATCCAGCTTTTTGCCAGATCACAGCAGTTCCTGTTCGATATTATGGCTAAAACAATTAAACGAAAAGAAGTAAAATTCATATTTTATAATACGCTCAAAACCGCAATTGAGAAAAATATTGAAGTTTTGAAAAAGGTCGATTATAATCAATACGATAAGGTGAGGGAAGACGGTACAATAAATACAGGAAGAATGCTGGCAAACATCAATTTGCTTCCTGAAAGCGGTCAAACAAAGATTATAAATGTTTTAAATGGCATTTTTTCCGCGAGGCTTGACGCTTTTGAGGTAAAGGCAGGCGGTCACGCAAAAAACAGAGTAATAATGACATTAAGGAATCAAATAAAAAGAATCGCAGCCGGGAATATTTTTACGCAGAAAGTAAATGATATTTTCTGCGAATTTATCATTCCGGTAGTTCCACCTGAGAAAAAAGAATCGGAAGGAAACCTAATGAACAGTCGGGAGAAAAATGGCTAAAAAGGGACTTTCAAAAGAAGAAGAGGAGCTTTTACGGGAGTTTGAGGCCGAGCGCGCACAGTTAAAAAGGCAGATGGAGCACGAGCTTCAAGACGACATCGAGCACGAGATAGAAGAAGAATTCAAGCAGGCAATGAAGCAGAACACGCCGGACGAGATTGAGATTGAAGTAAAAAAAGAACTCGATGACGAGATTGAGCGCGAGGTAAGGCAGGAAGTCGAGCGTGAAATCGAGCGTAAGGCTATTATAGAAGCAGAGGAGAAAGCGACTGCCATGGCAGCGCCGTCTATTAATATAGAAGAACTTAAAATGCATCTCGAAGAGGAACTCAGGGGAAAAATTGAAAATGAGCTCAGGGGAAAACTTGAGGAAGAAGCAAGGCTAAGGATAGAGTCAACAAGGAACGAGCTTGAGGAAAGAATAAGGACGGAAGTTATTGAAAAAGAAAAACTGCGCAGGGAAGAAATGCAGCAGAGGCTTGACCTTTTTAAGCAAATGGAGGAAGAAAGGCAGCAAAAACGAGAAATGGAGCTTACGGACAAGCTTAAAGGCGAGCTTTTGCGCCAGTTTGCGGAGGAAGAGCAGGTAAAAAGGGAAGAACTGTTAAAGCAAATGCAGGAAATCAGGAAGCATGACGATTTAAACAGGCAAAAAATGCAGGATGAAATGAAAAACAAGGTGAGAGAGGAACTTAAGCGCGAATTTGAGGAAAGGGAAAGAATAAGAAGGGAAGAAATACAGAAAGAGCTTAATGAGATAAAAAAAAGCAATGAAATAAGAAAAACTGAAGATGAGCAGAACAAGGCCATGATTGAAAGGGATTTGAAGGAAAGGATGAGGGAGGAGCTGCGAAAGGAGTTTGAACAGCACGAAAGGCAGAGGGAAAAAGAACTGAGCAAGCAGATGCTTGAACTCAAAAAAACAGTGGAAAAGAGCAAGGCCGACGAAGAAAAGGAAAAGGAAAAGCTCGAGCAGGAACTTAAGGAAAAAATGAAGAAGGAGTTCCAGAAGGAACTAGAGGAAAGGGAAAAGAAAAAAACCGAGGAGCTCCGCAAGCAACTGCAGGACATAAAGAATTCGGATGAATTTAAAAGAATACAGAAAGAACAGGAAAGAATTAAAAAGGAACAGCAGCTAAAAAAGGCTGAGGAGACAAAAAAAGAGGACGAGGAACGCATCAAGGAAAAGCTTGAGCAGGAAATGAAGGTAAAAATGAAAGAAGAGCTCCAAAAAGAAGTCGCGGAAGAAAAGGAAAAGAAGAAAAAAGAGCTCATGTCAAAGCTAGAGGCCGCAAAAAAGGCGAAAGAAGAGCAAAAAAAGGAAGAGCAGCTTAAAAAAGCAACACAGGAAGCCGCAGGAAGCAAGGATGTAAGGGTAGCATTGATGCAGCTTTTTGAGATATCGCAGAAGATTTTTATGGAAATATATGCAAATAAAACAAGCAAGAACGAGGCCGAGAACATGTTTTTTAGAGTGGCAACAAACGCAACAACCAAATTTTATGATACACTTCAGAAAGCAAGGTACAATAAAGAAGGAAAACTAAGGGCAGACGGGTCAATAGACCCGGTACAGGTGATAACAAACGTCAACGTCCTGAAAGTGTCGGAAGAGGAAAAAGGCAAGAGGTTTTTTGAGACCCTGCAGTGGCTTTTTGACGAAAGACTGAAAGAAGTGGAAAAAAAATTAGGCAGAACAACGAAAGACGAGATATTGTCCGGAATACTTTCACAGATAGACAAGCTTCTTGCAAAAGCCAATTACGATAAAAGGTTTAAGACATTATTTGTGCAAAATATCGTGCCAAAGCACTGATAAAATGAGGATAAAATGGCTGACGAAGAAATAAAGGCAAAACTTACAGAGGAAGAAGAAGAGTTGCTGAGGGAGTTTGAGGAAGAGCGTAAAAAGATGAACTCGGTCATGGAAAAAGAGGTCAAGGAGGAAGTCAAGCAGCGGCTTGCTGAAGAGATAAAGGAAGTAATGGTAAAAGAGGCCCAGGGCGGCATGGAAGAGGAAGTAATGAAAGAGCTTGAAGAAGCCATGAAAATTGAGGCTCAAGAGGTTACCGCTGAACTTATAGACAGGGAAATCAAGGGCAAAGCCGATGAAATGATAGAGAAACAGACAGCAATCCCAAAAGAGCAGCCTGAAAGCACGGAGGAGATGAAGGCAAGGATCGAAGCAGAGCTTAGGGAAAAGCTGGAAAAGGAAATAAAGGAAAAAATAGAGGCTGAGGCCAGGAAAAAGGCTGAGGAAAGCCGCAAGGAGATCGAGCAAAAGATAAGGAAAGAACTCGAAGACGAAGAAAAAAGGAAAAAAGAGGAGATACTGAAAAAATTACAGGTCTTAAAACAAATGGAAGAGGATAAAAAAGCGGAGGAAGAAAAACATAAAAAAGAGGAAATGCTCAAACAATTTATGGAACTGAAAAAAGAAGATGATGAGAAAAGGGCGCAGCAGGAATCTGAGCTTAGGGAAAAAATGAAAGAGCAACTGCGCATGGAGATAGAGGAGGAAAGAAAACGCAAAAGGCAGGAAATACTTAATAAACTGGACGCAGTGAAACAGGAAAGCGAAACAATGCAAAAATCCCTTTTAAGCCTGAAAATGTCAAATGATGAAAAGACAGCCATGCTTACTCTTTTCGAGGAGTGCCAGAGGGTTTTCCTGGACCTTTTCAGCATAAGGGGAGAGAGAAAAAAGGCCGAGATACTTTTTTTAAAGGCGGGCAACGCGGCAGCCTTGAAAAATATTGATGTGCTTAAAAAGGTATTTTTTGATAAAGACGGCAAGCAGCGGGAAAACGGCAGCATTGAGATACCAAGGTTTTTGTCAAATATAAATGCGCTCACAGTGCCGGAAGAAGACAAATCCAGAATGCTTTTCAAGGCGCTCCGAGAAATTTTCGACGAGAGACTCATAGCCGTTGAAACGGCGACAAATATAGAAATAAAGGATTCTGTGCTTTCCGACCTTTTGAGAAGGCTGGATAAAATAACTGCAAGGGCAGCCCAGTCAAAAAGGGTGAAAGATTTGTTCATGGAGAACGTAGTGCCGAACACGTCTCTGAAAGCAGGCGAATAGATGGGCAAAGAACTATTTTTGCTTACAAGGGAGAAGCTTGAGGCACTGGAGGAGCAGACGCTGGCTCCTTATGCCATGAAAAGCAGCAATACAAAAGGAAGAAAATATCCGGAAAAAGAGCATCCTTTCCGCTCGGTATACAGCCGTGACAGGGACAGGATAATACATTCAACCGCATTCAGGAAACTCGAATATAAAACCCAGGTTTTTGTCAACCATGAGGGAGATTATTACAGAACAAGGCTTACCCATACAAACGAAGTGGCGCAGATAGCGCGAAGTATTGCAAAAACCTTGCGTTTAAACGAAGAACTTACTGAATCAATCGCGCTTGCCCATGACATCGGGCACACCCCATTCGGGCACTCCGGTGAATCCACGCTGGACGAGCTTACGAAAGACGAGGGCGGTTTTGAGCATAACAGGCAGGGACTGCGCGTGCTTGAGGAGCTTGAGGAAAAATATCCTGATTATCCCGGACTGAACCTTTCATGGGAGCTGAGAGAAGGCATGATAAAGCATAAGACATCATACGACTCACCTGTTTACAAGAATTACACGGAATACGACCTCGGCCAAAGGGCCACTCTCGAAGCCCAGGTCGTAAACATGGCGGACGAGATAGCCTACAATTCCCACGACGTGGATGACGGCATAACATCCCAGCTTCTGGCCGTAGAAGACCTGGAGAAAACACTTATATGGCCGGAAATCAAAAAAACAATAGATATGGAAAAATTCAAGTCGCTGTCGCTTGATATGAAAAAATATAACGTAACAAGAGCCCTGATAAACGTACAGGTAACCAATATTACAAACAATACGTTTAAAAATATTGAAGAGCACAGCATTGACACAGCGGAAAAAGTCAGGAAACACAAGAAAAACCTTGCGGCATTCGACGAAAAAAACGAGGAAATGCACAAAGACCTGAAAAGTTTTTTATACAAAAATCTTTACAAGCATTACAAAGTAATCAGGATGGAATACAAGGCGGAGAAGACTATAAAGGACCTTTTTAAAATATACGAAAGCAAGGCCATAATAAAAGATAAGCGCGGTGAATCATCAATACTCCCGGACAATATAAGAAAGCGGCTGAACAAAGACTCGATAAAAAGGGTGATCTGCGACTACATAGCAGGCATGACCGACAGGGCGATACTCGAAGAGTACAAAAAGCTTTTTGACCCAAACGAGAAAGTATAAATAATTTTGGAAATTCAACAAATCAAAACAGCAATATAACTTTTATGATACCCCAAATAAGCAAATACACCCCAAAAGGAATAGTTTTTATCCCTACGTATAACTGCACGGGGATGTGCAGGCACTGCAACATAGATTTTAACACACATGACATGCAAAAAAATATGGATGTTGCCAGGGCAATAGAAATACTTAAAGAGGCAAGAAAGCTTGGTATGCATTCAATGCAGATAACCGGCGGTGAGCTGACTATGTGCCCTGAATTTATGCTTGCAATAATACCGCAAGCGCAGAAACTTGCAACCAGGGTAAACAAGCCGCCTACGAACGGTTATATAGGGAAAGACGAAAACAAAACAAACTGGTTTTTCAGCGAACTGAAGAAAATAAATTATACGGCAGGGTTCAGGATAAGCATAGACCCTTACCATAACGGAAATATTCCTGTAAAGTGGCCGGCTGTTTTTACCGCAATATACTCAAAATATTTCCCGCTTGAGACCCTTACCATAGGGTCAAGTTTTTATGATATAAGGGAAATCTATAAACTTTACGACGTATTTTTTGAGGAATTAAAAAAGACCGGGATAAAAGAAGCGTGGCTTGACACAAAAAATAAAAAAATGTACATTGACGGGCATCGGATAAAATACGGCACCTGGCATCCGACAAGGCCCGCGCGAGAGAAACTGGATGATTATGAAGTGCTCATGCAGGATGTACCTGACAAGGCCTGCCTGGGGCCCAAGGGAGTCGGCTATCTATGGGTTGAGCCTGATTTCAAGGTGCGGGTATGTTGCGGGAATGGGAACGGTTTTTTAGACGACTATGTCATAGGCGATTTAAGCAAAGAAAGCGTGGCTGATGTTGTAGACAGGGCAAAGGGCAACGCATTTTTTTCAATTTTGGCCGACATGGGGCCGAACGGACTGAGAAAAAAATTAAACATAAAGAAAATTTTTATACCGGCTGACAAAAAATATTCTTTTATGTGCGAACTTTGCAATGAAATAATGGGAAACGGCCGGTATAAAAGTATAATAGAACAGGAACTGGAGGAGGCCTGACTTGACAGACGTCAGTGACGGCATAAAAAAGAAACATGAAGATTTACTGTCATATATATTTTTAGCACTGCTTGCCGCAATCATCTTTATTTTAAGGCTCAAGTTCATAACACTGCCAATGGACAGGGATGAAGGCGCGTACGCTTATGTTGCCTGGCGCATGGACTTTCATGAACTGCCGTACAGGGATATATTCGACCACAAGCCGCCGGTGATATATTTTATTTACAGGCTGGCATTTTTGATGTTTGGGCAGAGCTATACAGCAATAAGGGGGTTTACTATTTTTTATGTTGTGGCCATAATGCTGGCTGTTTTTTTTACCGTGAAAAAGATGGCCGGCACAAAGCAGGCGCTTATTTCAGCGGCTTTGTATTCTTTTTACCAGAGCAGCGTATTTTTTCAGGGAATAAACTCAAATACAGAAATTTTCGCATCTTTATTTCTGATATTTTCTTTCTATTGCACTGTTAACTTAAGGGAGCGGCCTTTGCCTTATGCATTTTTAGCAGGGTTATTCTTTTCGGCAGCTTTTTTTATAAAAGAATCAGTATTTTTGGCAGGCGCGGCAACACTTATCTGGTGGATTTTCAAGAAGACCAAAAAAGAAATTTTATTTGCCTATATATCCGGATTCCTTGTTTTTTCTGCAATTATTTTCATCTGGCTTGCAGCAAACGGCATATTAAAAGATTTCATGAAGTGGGGTGTTTCATATAATCTTCATTATATAAAAGGCAGCTTCAATCAGGGACTTTTTATATTTAAGCTGTTTGTCATAGAGAATACCCTGCACATAATAGGAATTTTAGCCCTGGTTTTCATCCTTTTTAAAAAGAAATTCAATGATGATAATACTCTCTATTTATTTATTTACATTTTATCATTAGGACTGGGAATTTTTATTTTACGGGGCGAGTACCAGCACTATTATCTGTTTCTTTACCCTTTTATGTGCATGGCCACGGGGTGGTTAATAAATTATCTTTTCTTAAAGAACTATAAAATATCAGCCAGTATCTGCGCAGCGGCAATTTTTGCCGTAACTTTTGTTTTCAACAATGTACTGTATTATTTTATGAATGCAAATGAAGCATCCTACTGGCAGTACCTGGGAGATAATGAATTTGCCGAAGCCTCGATTATTTCCGATTATATAAATGCCATTAAAAAGCCCGGGAATGAATTATTCGCCTGGCCCGGATACCCGCAGATTTATTTTCTGACAAAAATTAAATCGCAGGTTAAACAGATAAATGTATTGCCGGCTTACCGCAGGTTCGACCCTGACGGGGTACATAAGGCAATCGAATACGCAAAAAAGAATAAACCGACTTTTATAGCGGTATATTCAAGCATGAAAACTGAACTGGGAACCCTGTTTGATAATTATAAATTGCTTGTAAAAGGCGAAAGTGTAGAATTATATTACAGAAAATAGTTTGTCCATGGATAAAAATCAAGGAAAAGGGGAAAACAGGACTTTTAAAAGTCTGCGATGAAAATATACTTATATTAAATTTTTATAAGGAGGTATTGTCATGGACAAAGTAACAGGATTTGAAGTCCCCGCGGGTAACATGAAAAAGGCAAGGAAGTTTTTTAAGAATGCGTTCGGCTGGAAATCCGAGGAGTGGGGCGGAGACTATTCGCACCTGATGACGGTAAAGATGGATAAAAACTGGGTGCCTAAGGAAAAAGGCGCGATAAACGGCGGGATGTTCAAGAGAAAATCGAAAAATGAAAAACCTTTGCTGATAATTACAGTGGATTCAATAATAAAGTCGCTGGAAAAGGTCAAAAAGGCAGGAGGAAAAATAGTAACAAATAAAACACAAGCCGGAGAATGGGGCTGGTGGGCTGAGATAAAGGATACTGAAGAAAATATTTTCGAGCTCTGGGAAGACAAACAATGACGCAAAAATTTGCAGCCTGCAATTAAATGATATAAAAATAACTTATATGGGGTGAAACATGGAAAAAATTACAAAAATGGAAGTTCCAAAGATAACGGCATGGGCAATTACAGGGTTCACAATAGCTGCAGTATGCGGCCTGGCATTTATCCTGGCAGGCCCGGGCAATAAGATGAAGTGGTGGAATTATATCATTTCATTCCAGATACTAGGACTTTCTGTGATTGGGCTTGTAATTGCCATGATAACATGCATAGTAGGTCTTGTAATATCCTCCAGACGGAGCAGCACGGGGGGCATATTCATGTCGATTTCCGGGATACTTATAGCAGTGGTAATAACAGGTATCCTGGCCAGGGTTATGATTAGCGCAAAAAACATACCGGTGATAAACGACATCACGACAGATACGGCAAACCCGCCGCAATTCGTAAAAATACTTGATATAAGGAAGGACGCGCCGGTACCTTCCTATTATCCGGGTCCTGAAACAGCCGCAAAGCAGTTAAAGGCTTTTCCTGACATCAAAACTCTGCAACTGACCATACCTGCAGATACGGCGTTTGACAATGCGCTCGAGGTCGCCAGGAAATCCGGATGGCTTATAGTCGATTCGGACAAGGCTTCGGGCCGCATAGAGGCAACAGACACAACAAAATGGTTTGGATTCAAAGACGATATAGTAATTAGAATAAGAAAGACAGGCATGACGGCAAGCAATCTGGACATTAGGTCGGTGTCTAGGGTGGGTAAGGGAGACCTTGGCACAAACGCAAAAAGGGTCAGGGCGTTTTTAAAGGCAATGGGCAGCAATTAATAAATAATCCCATAGTTTATATAAAAAGCTGAGCAGCGGAAAAAAGTCAATAGAAAGTCAAACCCATCAATCGAAAATCTGCCTGAAAATTGAAATACTTTAACTAAATCAACCTAAAAGAGGTGCTTTATGAAAAAATTAAGCCTGCTTTTTGCCGCAGGTGCATTCGGCGGATTCTGCAATGTGTTTTTTGGATGGCTTTTCGGAATGCTGCACATAACTAAAGGGCTGGGAATACAGATGGTTGTCCCGCTGGTTCCGGCCGTGATTTACAGGCAGGCTATATGGGGAGGAATATGGTCTCTTTTGTTCCTTATCCCCATATTGAACAAAAGGCCCGTATGGAAAGGTGTTTTATTGAGCATTGTCCCCACGCTTGCGGCTCTTTTTATCGTAATACCTGCAAGGGCAAAAGCCGATACTTCGGGATTATTCATAGGCCAAAACGCAATGATGGGAATTTATATGGGGATACTTACCCCGGTTTTTGTTCTGGTTATCAATGCGATATGGGGAATTGCAACAGCTTTATGGCTGAAAGCAACGGATAAAAATTAAATAATCGAGGTGACACTATGGAAAAATTTTTTGCAACATTTTTAGGAAGTATGGCAATTGTTTTAATCATTCCTGCTTTTGTATTTTCTATGCCGCAATATGAGACGGCAATATTCGCAGGCGGATGTTTCTGGTGCATGCAGCCTCCTTTTGAAAAGTTAAACGGTGTTATAGAGGTAAAGGCCGGCTATACAGGCGGGACAGGTGAAAACCCGAATTATGAGGATTACGCCGACATGGGAGATGTCGAAGCGATACAGGTTGTGTTTGACCCTTCAAAGATAACATATTCACAGCTGCTCGATGTTTACTGGGAGCAGATAGACCCGACCGACTCCGGCGGGCAGTTTGTTGACAGGGGGCCCCAGTACAGGCCTGCGATATTTTATTTAAACGACGGACAGAAAAAAACAGCGGAAAAATCAAAGGAAGCCCTGGCGAAATCCGGAAAATTCAGCAAGCCTATTACGGTGGAGATAATAAAAGCCACCAAGTTTTATAATGCCGAGGATTACCACCAGGATTATTACAAGAAAAGCCCGGTAAGGTATAAATTTTACAGGCTGAATTCCGGAAGGGATAGTTTTATAAAAAAGATCTGGGGCGACAGCGAGATTAAGATTGTCCCGACGCCTTTGGGCGGAGAAGTAAAATATACAATACCGGACAAGGAAGAACTCAAAAAAAAGCTGACACCACTTCAGTATAATGTCACGCAGCAGGGCGGTACAGAACCGGCTTTCCAGAACGAATACTGGAATAATGAAAAGGAAGGCATATACGTTGATATAGTATCAGGCGAGCCGCTTTTCAGCTCGCTTGACAAATATGACTCAGGAACAGGCTGGCCAAGCTTCACAAAGCCGCTTGAGCCTGCAAATATAGCTGAAAAAACCGATACTTCATTTTTTATGACCAGGACCGAAGTCTTAAGCGCGCATGCCGGTTCGCATCTCGGGCATGTGTTCAACGACGGCCCTGCTCCTACAGGTCTGCGTTACTGCATGAATTCCGCGGCTTTACGTTTTATCCCGGTAGAGGATCTGGAAAAAGACGGATACGGGAAATATTTAAAATTGTTTGAAAAAAGCGATAAAAAAAAGTAAAATAATCAACACAAAAGAATTTTTTCAAATCCTAATTTTTAACCGGAGGTTATCATGGCAGATTACTATGAAAAGAAGGACCTGGAAGATTTCGCGAACATAGGCGAGTATGCAAAGGACCAGGGAGAAAAATTTTTCCAGTACTACGGCTCATCGACATCACAGGGGAACCTGAGCGAAAGGGAAAAATCACTCATAGCCCTTGCAGTAGCCACCACGCAAAACTGTCCCTACTGCATCGACGCATATACGAACAAATGCCTTTCCATAGGACTGACAAGCGACGAGATGATGGAAGCTGTGCACGTGGGAGCAGCTATGATGGCAGGTGTGACCCTGGCCCACTCAACGCAGATGAGGAAAATAATCAAAAAAAAGGAACTGTGATGGATACGCAGGAACAGCTGTCTGTTATTAACGGCATCGGCAGGCCATTCGCCGAAAGAGTGAAAGAGGAGAAAAACGCACTTTTTGTGGCTGACAGGATAAATACTTTACAGATAAATGTCTCCAGATTGTGCAACCTGAGCTGCAGGCACTGCCATGTACAGGCCGGGCCGGACAGAAAAGAAATAATGCCCATCGATATATTAAAAAAATGCCTTGAAACAGCCGCGCTTCCCGAAATAGAAGTGATAGACATTACGGGAGGCGCGCCGGAAATGAACCCATACCTGGAGTGGTTCATTTCAGCGGCGGCAAAACTGAAAAAAAGGCTTATGGTAAGGTCGAACCTTGTCATACTTGCGGATGAAAGGTACTCGAGATTCATGGATGTTTACCAGAGCGGCAGGGTGGAAATTGTAACATCACTTCCTGCCTATGAACATGAAAAATCAGACAAGCAGAGGGGAAAAGGAACGTTTGGAAAAACAGTTGAAATCATAAAGGAACTGAATAAAAGGGGTTACGGGCTTGAGGGCACAGGGCTCATTTTGGATATTGTCCATAATCCGGTGGGCGCCTATATGCCGGCACAACAGGATGTAATAGAACATGAATACAGGAAAAAACTGAAGGAAGGCCACGGTATTTTCTTCAGCAGCCTTTTTACAATCACAAACATGCCAATAGGCAGGTACCTGGATTTCCTTTTAAGCTCCGGAAATTTTGAGGATTACATGTCTGAGCTTATAAAGTCATTCAACAAATCGGCTGTTGATTCGGCCATGTGCAGGTTCATGGTTTCCATAGGATGGGACGGTACCATATACGACTGCGATTTTAACCAGATGCTGGGGCTCAGGGTGGACCACGGCACGCCCGACAACATAAGGAACTTTGACATAAAAAAGCTGAACGGCCGTATAATAACAACCGCAAACCACTGTTACGGGTGCACGGCAGGGTCAGGATCTTCCTGCCAGGGAGCCACGGCTGAAAATGCATAAAAAATACCCGTTATTATCAGTAATTATCCCGGTTTACAGGGAAGAAAAAGCAATAAACGGTACAATCGCAGATTTGTTTTTAAAGGCCGGCGCCTACGGACTGGAAATAATAGCCGTCGACGGCGCACAAAACGGCGGAACCATAAAAAAAATCAAAAACAGGGGGATAAAAAAAATAAAATCGGAAAAAGGAAGGGCAAAGCAGATGAACGCAGGCGCAGCAAAAGCAGGCGGCGACATACTGGTCTTTGTGCACGGCGACACCATAATGCCGGATAATTTCCCGGCCCTTATAGAGCAGGCCGTATGCGCCGACGGTTACGGAGCAGGAGCGTTTGAATTTGAGTTTGACGAGCACGGGCCGTTGTTAAAAGCGATGTCGCTGTTTTCATCCATGAGGTCAAGAATCACGCACGAGCCTTTCGGCGACCAGGCAATATTCATAAAAAAAGACGTATTTGAAAAAATAAAGGGATATCCCGATATCCCCATAATGGAAGACATTGCGCTGATGCGGAAACTGAAAAAATCATGCGAAAAAATAACAATACTTGCCAACAAAGTTATAACGTCGGCAAGGAAAGTAAAGCAGGAAGGCGCGGTATTTTTTGCTTTGAGGAACTGGTTCATCAGGCAATTATACAATCTGGGTGTCAGGCCGGAGAGGCTTGCATTAATGTATTACGGGGATTACTATGAAAAATAAAAATATCTTAAAGCTCGCCATATTTATTTTATTGCTTGCCGGAGCTTTCTGGCTGGTAAGGCACTACAGGCTCATAGACTATATTATTGGGATGAAAGACTGGATAAAGGGAAAAGGTTTTGAGGGAATAATTATTTTTACTTTAATTTACATAGCCGGGGTCATACTGGCCTTCCCGGGTACTATAATTACGGCGCTTGCAGGCGCGATATACGGCACCATGGCCGGTACAATTATTGTGAGCATAGCATCCACGATAGGAGTATCAATTTCATTTTTTATCGCAAGGTATTTTGCAAGGGACGCGGTTTTATCCTGGATTTCCAGGAGTAAAAGGTTTGCCGAACTCGACGCCATGGTGGAGAAAAACGGCCCGATGATTATCGCGGTCACAAGGCTTATACCGCTTTTCCCTTTTAACATATTAAATTACGGGTTTGGCGTGACAAAAGTCAGGTTCTTTGATTATTTTTTCTGGTCATGGCTGTGCATGCTGCCCGGCACAATACTTTATATAGCAGGAGCGGATGCCTTTGTAAAAGCTGCAAAAGAAGGCAGGGTACCGTGGCTCATCATCTGTGTTATTGCGGCGATGCTGGTGCTTATCATTTTTGCGGGAATTAAGGCAAAAAAAATGATAGGCAAAGACAGGAAAGAGGGAATGTAAAATGGATTCCAGAATAAAGGATAAATATAACAAGACGCTTTCAGATAATGTGTTCCCTGAAGACTGGCAGAACCCGGAGCCGAAAAAAATTTACGACCTGGTTGTGATAGGAGCAGGCACGGCAGGGCTTGTATCTGCGGCAGGTGCCGCAGGCCTGGGCGCAAGCGTGGCGCTTATTGAAAGGCGCGCAATGGGAGGAGACTGCCTGAATTTCGGCTGCGTACCTTCAAAGTCCCTGATATCGGCCTCAAGGGCTGCGTATGAAATAAAACAGGCGGAAAAATTCGGCATAACGGCCGGAAGGACAAGGATAAATTTTGGAAAAGTGATGGAATGGGTAAGGAGCAGGCGCTCCAGTATAAGCAAGAACGACTCGGCAGAGAGGTTCAGGGCAATAGGCGCGGATGTTTTTTTAGGCAAGGCCGTGTTTGAAGCCGGGGACACAGTGTCCGTAAACGGCAGAAAATTAAAGTTTAAAAGGGCAATAATAGCCACAGGCGCCGTACCCGTGAGACCGCAGATCGAGGGGATAGACAAGACAGGATGTTTTACAAACGAAACAATTTTTGAAATAACAAAACTTCCGGGAAAGCTGGTCGTTATAGGCGGCGGGCCGCTCGGCTGCGAGCTTGCCCAGGCTTTTGCGAGGCTCGGCAGCAGGGTGACCATGCTCCAGGACAGCAGCCATATACTGGACAGGGAAGACCCGGACGCTGCTGAAATAATACAAAAACAGCTTGAAGCAGACGGTATAAAGCTGGTAACAGGCGTGAAGATTATCAGGGCTGAAAAAAAAGGGAAAAAGAAAATAATATTTTATGAGAGTGAAAAAACTGAAGATTCTGCATGGGCGGATGAAATACTCACAGGAGCCGGCAGACAGCCCGTGGTGGAAGGGCTGGGGCTTGAAAAGGCAGGCGTAAAATACGACCCCAGGAAAGGCGTTTATGTGAACGATAACCTGCGGACATCAAACCCGAAAATATACGCTGCCGGCGACGTATGTTCGGCGTATAAGTTCACGCACACTGCGGATTTCTCTGCAAGGATAGCCGTGCAAAACGCGCTATTTTTCGGAGCACGTAAGTTTTCCTCGCTTGTGATACCCTGGTGCACCTATACGGATCCCGAAATAGCGCATACAGGCATATATGAGCGCGACGCTCAGGCAAAGGGCATGGCAACAAGGACCTTTATTGTAAAATTCAGCGAAGTGGACAGGGCAATAGCGGCAGGTGAGGAATCAGGATTTGTAAAAATAATAACAAAAAACAATACCGATAAAATACTCGGCGCGACAATAGTGGCAAAGGATGCGGGAAATATGATAAGCGAGATAACTTTGGCCATGAACAACGGCACAGGGCTTTCCGGGATCGCCGGGACGATACACCCATACCCGACCCTTGCTGAGGCAATAAGAAAGGCAGGGGACATGTTCAACAGGACCAGGCTGACACCTGCAATAAAAATATTATTAAAAGGCATAATAAAATTAAAATGAAGCACAAAACAGCAGTCATACTGTTTTTTAAATACCCGCAGCCTGGCCGTGTCAAGAAGAGACTGAGCAGGCAGATAGGCAAAAACAAGGCAGCCTGCATTTACCGCGGCCTGGCCGAGGCAATTTATAACGCGGCTGTGAAAAGCAGGATTCCTGTTCATGTATTTTACAGCCCTGCGGCAGCAGGAGAAGAACTGTTTAAGCAATGGCTTGGGCCGGGTGTTTATATGCCTCAGCAGGGAAAAGGCCTCGGCGCAAGGATGGAAAACGCATTCCGCAGGATATTTAACAAAGGATATAGTAAGGCAATGATAATGGGGGGCGACATACAGAATATCACGCCTGAATATTTCATATTAACTTCAAAATTGCTTGATACAAACGATGTTGTGCTTGGGCCTGCGATGGACGGCGGCTATTACCTGATAGGGTTTAACAGGGAAACATTTTTGCAGTCGGTTTTCAGGGAAATCAAGTGGAGCACTCAGGGGGTGCTTGAAAAGACCATGGATAAAATAACAAAATACGGCCTTAAGGCCGCTTTTTTGCCTGCTATGTGCGACGCGGATACGGCCGAGGATCTGGGTATGTAACAAAACCCAGCAGCTTTTATTTATCATATTTTTCAGAAGATTCCCGCAATAGAATTATGTCAATATAATCCGGATAAACCCGGTGGAAATTAAAAAGATTCTGTTATTAAATACCGAAAAAGTGAGGTTATGAGCATGGAACAAGTGACGTGGACAAAGGATCTTGAGATGGGAGTAGCGGTTCTTGACGAGCAGCACAAGGAACTGATAGCGCTGATGCTGGAAATCATCGAGTTGATCCGCTCCGAAGGAAAGAAAAAGAAAATACTCGAGCTGCTGAGAAGGTTTAAAAATGATTCAATAAAGCATTTTACAACAGAGGAAAAGCTCATGGATGATTCATATTATGCGGACAAAAAGGGGCATAAAAAGCTGCACGGGCATTTTATGAAAGAACTGCAGGAAACAATCGACAAAATCGACAGAGGGATAGAAGGGACCGAATGCGCCGAAGAGCTGAAGGAAAACGTCGGGGAATGGTTCATACACCATATACGCAAAAATGACGTAAAACTGGCTTCGTATATAGGAGGAAAAACATAATGCCGTGTATACAATATTCAGAAAACTGCTTATTCTAATCGCGGCTTTGACCCTGTGGATAAGGATTGGCAAAAATAAAACGTAATTTTTGCCTGCTGATGGGAGATTTTTTATCTGACAGAGTGAATACAAATTTATTAGAAGAGGTGACAGAATATGGAAGAAGAAAAACCATGGTACATGAAACACACGTCTATCGGCGCGGCTTACCAGCATTTTTCACTTACGGTCAAGCAGAGGAGCGTGCTGGACGACAAGACAAAAGAGCTTTTAAGGCTGGCTATAGCATCGGTTTTCAGATGCAGGCACTGTACAATAGAACATATAAAAAAAGCCACTGAGGCAGGAGCGACAAAGCAGGAAATCTCAGAGGCAATTTTAATTTCCGCGCTCCAGGCTGCAGGCACACAGCTAAACTGGGCAAAGGAAGACTTTGAACAATACCTGGGAAGCGACTAGTTAAAATTTTTGATTTTGGATTTCGGATTTTGGAATGCCAAATGCCGAATTCCAAATTCCAAACGGAGGATTAAAATGGACGGTAAAATGAAAGCAGCTGTCATAGAAAACTACGGGCCTGCGGATGCATTTAAAATCATTGAGACAGACATACCGGAGCCCTTGGAAAACCAGTTACTGGTAAAGGTTTACGCTGCAGGCATAAACCCTGTGGATACTTATGTAAGGGCAGGCAGGATGAAGGTAATAACAGGGTCCACGTTCCCAAAAATACTTGGCTCCGACCTTGCGGGTGAAGTAGAGGATGCCGGAAGCAGGGTAAAAAATTTCAAGCAAGGGGATAAGGTGTACGCATCCACAGATACGCTAAAAGGCGGGGCATACGCTGAATACGCAGTTGTGGATGAAGACAGGACGTGCCTGATGCCGGAAAACACCTCATTTACCACAGCAGCAGCCGTGCCCATAGCAGGGGTAACCGCACTGCAGTCCATAAGGATGGCAGGAGACATAAAAGGCAAAAGCGTGCTAATAAACGGCGCGTCAGGCGGGGTAGGCACTTTCGGCGTGCAGATAGCAAAAATACTCGGCGCAAACGTGGCTGCGGTATGCGGCCCGTCAAACACGGAAATGGTAAAATCACTCGGCGCCGACACGGTGATAAATTACAGCGAAGGGGACTTTACAGGGCAAGGCATAAAATACGACCATATATTTGATTTTAACGGCAACAGGAAACCGGCCGAGTACAAAAAAATCCTTAAGGGTACCTATATCACCACGGTATTCAGGCCCGACCTCATGCTTTTTTATTTTTTTAACAGGCGTTTCAAGCCGATGCGCGTGAAAATCAACCCGGAAGACCTGAAATGGCTCAAAGAAAAACTGGAAGAGTTTAAAATAAAAGTTGTAATCGACAGCGAATACACATTTGAAGAAATTGCAGATGCGCATAAAAGGGTGGAGACGAAGCATGCCAAAGGCAAGGTTGTGATAAAAATACGATAAAGGAAGTGGAGGTTTATATGAAACATACTTATCCTACATGCAAAAATTGCGGCAAGGAAATCAAAAAGCACCAGGACACTTACGTATGCAAAAACTGCGGCGCGCATTTCTGCCGCCAGTGCGGAAGCAGGCACACCTCGTGCAAAACCTGTTCTTCAGGCAGCTCGAAGAGGGGATAAAAACCTGTATTTTTGCATAACCCGGAAAGACAAATGTGTATTTTAATGCATACTTATGCCAATAAAATAGTGCATTTAAATACATAAAAGGTGAGTTTACTAAATTTTATAATTTAATCCTTTTCAGCAGCAGTGAATTCAGCACCACGGACACCGAGCTCAAAGCCATGGCGCTGCCGGCAAGCATGGGGTTCAGGAAACCCAGCGCTGCAATGGGGATTGCAGCTATATTATAAAACAAGGCCCAGAACATATTCTGCCTTATTTTTGCCATGGTAAGCCTGCTCAACCTTATTGTCCGGTAAACATCCATGACGTCATTTTTCATCAGCACTATATTGCCCGACTCCATGGCTATATCAGTGCCTGATGAAAAAGCAAAACCTATATCAGCCTGTGCCAGCGCAGGCGCGTCGTTTATGCCGTCTCCTGCCATTGCTGTCACGCCTTTTTGCATGAGCTCTTTTATTTTCGCAGCTTTGTCCTGAGGCAGGACGCCTGCCATTACGTTTTCAATGCCTGCCTGTTTTGCCACTGCTTTTGCCGTGGCTTCATCATCACCGGTTATCATATAAATTTCCATAGCCATGGATTTCAGGAGCATCACTGTTTCCTTTACGTTTTCTTTCGGCCTGTCGAGCGCGGCTAGCACGCCTACTGCATTGCCGTCCTCTGCCAGCACAATTACTGTCTTGCCCTCAGAGGCGAATTTTTCAATGTCCCTGCCAAAAAACTCAAGTCCTGCCTTGCCGGCAATGAATTCTACGCTGCCGAGTACGTAATTTTTCCCGGATACCTGCGCCTTTATGCCCAAACCCGGCACTGCCTCAAACCCTGATACAGGAAGGGGTTTGAAATTATTTATGTGGGCTCTTTTTATTACTGCTTCTGCCAGTGGATGTTCCGATGCTTTTTCAAGAGAGGCTGCTGTCTGCAGCAGGCTCTCGACTGAAAAACCGGGAGCAACAGCCTCATCGGTAATTTCAGGAAATCCTTTTGTCAGGGTGCCGGTCTTGTCAAAAACAATGTATTTGATTTTTTGCGCGAGCTCAAGAGCCGAGCCCTCTTTTATAAGTATCCCGTTTTCGGCCCCTTTGCCTGAGGCAACCATTATTGCGGCAGGTGTAGCAAGCCCGAGGGCGCAAGGGCAGGCTATGACCAGCACAGACACGCATGCAACGAGTGATTTTGCAAACCCTGCATGCGCAAAGTAAAACCATGACAGGAAGACCGCGGCTGCGATTATTATTACCGCAGGCACGAAATATGAAGCAATCACATCTGCAAACCGCTGGATGGGAGCTTTGGAGCCCTGCGCCTCTTCTATCAGCCTGATTATCTGCGCAAGCACGGTTTCATTTCCGACTTTTCCGGCAAGGAACCTGAAAGAGCCGAGCTTGTTTATGGAGCCGGCAATTACCCCGTCACCAATCTTTTTCCCGACAGGCATTGCCTCCCCGGTCAGCATGCTTTCATCAACAGACGAAGAGCCATCGGTTATTACGCCGTCCACAGGTATTTTTTCACCGGGTTTTATGATGACTGTGTCGCCTTCAATGATTTCATTTGTTATTACCGACAGCTCTTTGCCGGACCTTATTACATTTGCCTGCTTTGGAGCAAGTTCCATGAGCTTTTTAACGGCATCCGAGGTCCTTACTTTCGCGTTTTCCTCCAAAAACCTGCCGAGGATTATTACTGTTATCAAGACCGAAGAGGTTTCAAAGTAAAGATGCGCTCCATGGCCGGCAAACACAAGGTATACGCTGTAAAAGTACGCGGCGCTTGTGCCGAGAGCTATAAGGGTATCCATGTCCGCTGAAAAGCTTTTCAGCGCGCCGAAAAAATTCCTGTAAAACTGCCGGCCTATTATGAACTGCACAGGCGTTGCCAGTATCCATATAATATACGGCTGGAAAGGCAGGGTATTTTCCTTAACGAACATGCTCAATATAAATACAGGTATGGAAAAAACAAGTGCAGATATAAGCCTTATTTTTAATTCCAGGATTTCCCTTATTTTAAGGTTTGCGCCGTCTTTTACGACTTTATATCCCCTGCTTTCAATGGCATTTATGATTTTTTTGTCGTCAGACAGCCCGGGGTCATATTGAACGGTCGCGTTTTCAGTAGTGAGGTTAACTACGACATCCATGACGCCGGGCTGCTTTCTGACTGTTTTTTCTATCAGCAGCACGCAGCTCGCGCAGTGCATGCCCTTTACCTTGAAATCTTTCCTGATCAGAGAAGTATCCACGTTTATTCCTTTAAATTAAGTTTTCTACGCTATTTCAGATTTTGGATATTAGATATCAGATTTAAAAGCCTTTCATTCTAAAATCTACAATCTAATATCTAATATGCTTTTATTCCGGCGTATAGCCCGCGTCCCTGACAGCTTTTTTTATATCATCAAGGCTTGTTGATGTTTCTTCAAAAGAAACTTCCACCATGGCTCTCCTATGGTTTGCTTTTACTTTTTTAATTCCCGGAAGTTCTGAAACATACTCCCTTACAAGCTGTTCGCAGGCTTCGCAATGCATACCGGTTGTTTTGAATTTTACAGTTTTCATAAATCACCGCCTTGATTTTTTGTACTATAATTGAAGCATATATTATAGCAGGTAAAAGTCAATATTGATTAAATGATGATTTTCAATATATTATTGATATATTTTACTCAGCTACAATCCTGCAACAACATAAAACCCCCTTTTATTCCCCCTTTGTTAAAGGGGGAAGTTCCCATCCCTAACAAGAGTTCAATATCCCGGTGGGATGTTGAACGGGTAGCGCTGTACAATATGCCTTTTCTACCCAGGGCAGGGAGGTTTATTATAGGCGCCTATATAATTCCAGAAATATAAAGGTAGAAAAAAGTCAGTCTAAACCAGAAAAAGGTTGTTAAAACAGGGAAAAATTGATATAAAATATTCAGAAATTAATGAGGGATCATCATTAATTAATACCAAACAGGAGGTGCGAAAATATGCCTTACCAAATTTTGCTTGTGGACGATGACGCAGATTTCAGGGAAGAGCTGAGCGAATCTTTCGACGACTACGAGTTTGTGCACGCATCAGACGGCGAGAAGGCGCTTGAGCTTATCAAAAAGCCGAATGAGATAGACCTGGTGCTTCTTGATGTCATGATGCCGGGGGCCAGCGGCACGGAAATACTCACGGAAATAAGGAAGATAGAGCCCGCTATGAAAATAGTCATGCTCACAGGCCACAGCTCCAAGGACGTGGCCATAGAGGCATTAAAGGGAAAAGCAGACGATTTTCTCGAAAAGCCGCTGAACATGAACGAGGCAAAGGAAATCATTGAGAAGCTGCTCGACAGCACGGACAGGGACGAGAAAACGGAAATAGGAGATATAAAGTCAAAAATCGAGAGGGTAAAAAAGTTTGCCGAAAGGAATTTCCACAAGAAAGTCAGCCTCGAGGACGCGGCAGGTGTAGTCGGGCTGAGCCCAAAATACCTCAGCAGGGTATTCGAGGAATTCGCGGGCATGGGTTTTTCCGATTACAAGACAAAAGTAAAGATAGACAGGTCAAAGCAGTTCCTGAAAAAGGGATACAACATAAACCAGATTTCGGACAAGCTGGGCTACCAGAATACGGAATCCTTTATCAGGGCTTTCAAAAAACTCACCAACATGACGCCTACCGAGTTCAGGAACGCAAGCAAGGCCAAAGCCGATAAGAAAAAGGCGCATAAGGCAGTAAAAAAACACGCCAAAAAGCACGGTAAAAAGCCCGGTAAAAAACGCAGATAAAAATTTATAAAATTATAACGATAAAGTGTTAAAAACCATTTTGCGGTGTCATTGCGAGGAGCGAAGCGGCGAAGCAATCTTGCTTTTAATTGGAAAACGAGATTGCTCCGCTTCCCTTTGGCCGCCCGCAATGACAAAATTTTTTTATCCGCTTCTATCAATCAAGCTTTGTAAAATGAATAATATATCCGGAGCATAAATGGAAGAAACCGAGAAAACAAAAATAGAGGAAGCGTTAAAAGAGAGCCGGGAGCAGCTTAAGATCATAGCCGAGACTGCGCCGCTGCCCATATGCGTGACAAGGATATCGGACGCGGTGCTGCTTTTCGTGAACGACGCTTATAAGAGTATGTTCGGTTTCGAGGGCGAGGAGCTCGTCGGCAAGAAAACCTTTGACTTTTACCAGGACCCGGCAGACAGGGCGGGCGTCCTGGACACCGTAAATAAAAATGGCTTTGTAAAAGACAGTGAATTGAAACTAAAGCGCAGGGACGGCAGACCTTTCCGGGCAAGCGCTACAATACGCATAATATCATACGCGGGGGAGCAGGCATACCTGGCGGTCCTCACAGACATAACGGAACGCAAAGAGACCGAAGAAAAATTACTCAAAAGCGAGGAACGGCATAAAAATTTGGTTAAATATGCGCCTGCTGCCATTTATGAAATAGACCTTAAGACCATGGGATTTGCCGAGGTCAACGACACCATGTGCGATATGCTCGGTTATACACGAGAGGAGCTCCTGGCCATGAAGCCCGGGGACCTGCTGGACGAGGAAGGCAGGAACAGGTTCGGGGAGCGCATGGCCCGTGTGCTTGCGGGAAACGACATACCAGAGCAGACAGAATACAAGGCAAGGACCAAAGACGGCAATGAAATATGGGCGGTTCTCAGGGTATCCGTTAACTATGACAACGGCAAGCCCCTGAGCATTTCAGTCGTCGCGCATGACGTCACAGAGAGGAAAAAAGCCGAGGAAACGCAGCGCGAGAGCGAGGAAAAATACCGCCAAATAGTCGAAACGACGAACGAAGGCATCTGGACCAGCGATATTGACAGGAAAACAATATATGTGAACCACAGGATGGCTGAGATGCTCGGTTATACGGCCGACGAAATGATAGGAAGGAACGCACAGGAATTTTTAGCCGGGGACCAAACGGAACTGGCTTTAGAGACAAGAAAAAAGTTGCAGGCAGGGGAAGCCAGGCAGGTGGAACTTAAGTATAAACGCAAGGACGGCTCCTTTATCTGGGTTATGGCAAATGCCTCGCCTGTAATCGACAGGGAAGGCCGCACTATAGGGGCCATATCCATGATTACCGACATTACCTCCCGCAAGCAGGACGAGGAGGCGCTGCGCGAAAGCGAGGAGCGGTTCAGGATCGTAGCCGAGAACGCGCCTATAGGCATAGCAATGACCAGGGTGAGCGATGCAAAGGTTATTTTTGCAAACCCGGCTTACCACAGGATGATGGGCGTGGAGCAGGGGGAACTGACAGGAAAAAAATCCCCGGACTTTTATGCAGACCCTGTTGACCGGGAAAATATCATTAATATTATGCAAAAGCAGGGGCGCGTGAATAATTACCCGAACAAGCTTAAAAAAGCAGACGGGAGCATAATATGGGTCTCTTCGTCTGCGCATTTTATGGAATATAAGGGAGAGCAGGTGATTTTGGGCTCGTCCGTCGACATCACCGACGCCAGGAAAAAGGAACTCGAGCTTGACAAGATCAACCGCATTTTAAAGGCGCATAACGACCTGGAACACGCGATGGTGCACTCCAAAGACGAACCAGGCTACCTGGAAGATGCCTGCAGGATCATAATAAACGACTGCGGCTATAAGATGGCATGGGTAGGTTTTAAAGAAGAAGACGAGGCAAAAAGCGTGAGGCCGGTCAGCCAGGCAGGCTTTGAAGAGGGATATTTAAAGACGCTGAATGTCACATGGGCGGACACCGATCGCGGCAGGGGGCCGACAGGCACGGCAGTGCGCACCGGAAAGACAAGCATGTGCAGGAACATGCTGACAGACCCGTGTTTTGACCCGTGGCGGGCCGAGGCGTTAAAGCGCGGCTATGCTTCTTCCATTGCGATTCCCATGGTTTCGGAAAGAAAAATCGCGGGCGCCCTTACCATATATTCGCCTGAACCCGACCCGTTTTCGGAAGATGAAGTGAAATTATTGGAAGAGCTTGCCGATGACCTGTCATACGGAATCATATATATACGCACGCGCGAGAAAAACAGCCGGGCCGAGGAGGAGATCAGGCGAGCAGCTTCGTTTCCCGAACTGAACCCGAACCCAATATGCGAGATAGATTTCGACGGCAACCTGCTTTACAGCAACCCGTCCTTCAAAAAGCTGTTCCCCGACGCCGGGGAGAAAAATTTCAGCCATCCTTTCTTCAGCGGCCTTGCTTCGCTCGTAAAGTCATTCAAACAAAAAAAAGACGCGTTTATCACAAGGGAAATAAAATCCGGAGAACGCTGGTACGACCAGACAATAGTCCATGTGCCCGACTCATGGAGCCTGCGTTTTTACGGCAGGGACATAACAAGCCGCAAAAAGGTAGAGGAGCAGATCAGGGAACTTTACGGCGACCTCGAAAACAGGGTACACGAACGCACAGCGGACCTCATGCGCACGAGCAAAAAACTGTCCAAAGAAGTGAGGACACGCAGGGAAGCAGAAAAGAAAATCCTTGTAAGGAACGAGCTGCTTGGCCTGATGTCCAATGCGTCCAGCAGGAAAGAATATATGGAGGATTTGAACAAGATTATCGGCAGGCTCTGCGGCTGCGGGTGCCACGGCATAAGGATGCTCGACACAAAGGGAAATATCCCTTTTGAAACATACACGGGTTATACGGAAAAATTCTGGGAATCGGAAAACTGGCTGTCCGTAAATTCAGACCGGTGCGTGTGCACGAGGGTGATAAAAGGCAGGCTCGAGCCCATGGACAGGCCGCTTGCGACAAAAACAGGGGCTTTTTACTGCGGCGATATGGGAAAATTCGTAAAAAATCTCACAAAAAAACAGGCGTCAGGGCTGAGGGGAGAATGCATCAGGTGCGGCTACATGTCACTGGCTGTCATACCCATAAAATACGGGAATAAAATGATAGGCGCGATACACCTGGCCGACAAAAGGAAAAATATTTTGCCGAAGGAACTCGTCGGCTTGCTGGAATCGCTCACCCCGCTTATAGGAGAGGGCATAAAAAAATTCAATATTTCAGACGACATGAAGCAGACAAACGAGCTGATGGAAAAGATATTTTCGAGCGGGGACTTTTCCATAGCCTACATGGACGCGGATTTCAACTGCATCAAGGTAAACAGCGCTTTTGCCGCGGCAGACGGGCACAACCCGGATTTTTTCACAGGGAAGAACTATTTCACCCTCTACCCGGACGAGGAAATCAGGGAAATATTCAGAAAAGTCGTGGAAACAGGAGAGCCGTATTTCGCCTACGCCAAATCCTTTGCGCACGCGAAAAGCAGCTGGCACGGAGAGACGTTCTGGAATATAAGCCTGCAGCCCGTGACAGACACAACAAGTAAAACAGGTAAAACAGAAGGGCTCATACTGGTGATGGTGGACGTGACCATGCAGAAAAAAGCCGAGGAAGAGCTCATAAAGGCCCAGAAAAACCTCATTGACTCCCAGCACCTTGCGGAAATAGGGACGCTCGCTTCCACCGTGGCGCACGAGCTGCGCAACCCGCTGGGCGTGATAAATGTCGCGGCATATAACCTTGGCAGGAAACTGCCTCAGGACCCGGACATGCAAAAGCATATAGCAAACATAGAAAAAAAGGTGCTGGAAGGAAACCAGATAATAACCAACTTATTGACATACGCGAAAATGAAAATGCCGGTTTACAAAAAAACCGATCTGTACGGGATCATAGAGGAGTGCGTCGACAACGCGAAAAAAAGGTTCGGCAGCCAGGGCACGACAGCCGTGGAAAAATACAGGCCAATAAAAGGCAAATCCATTTACGTGGACCCGCTCCAGATAAAGGAAGTTTATTCCAATATCCTCAATAACGCTTTCCAGGCAACGGAAGGCAAAAAAGGCAGGGTGGAAATCAGGGCAGAGGCAAAGCCCAAGGGCCATATATCCGTAAGCATAACGGACAACGGCACAGGCATAGAAAAGGATAACCTCGAAAAGATTTTCCAGCCGTTTTACACGAGCAAATCAAAAGGCACAGGCCTCGGGCTCGCGATATGCAGGGAGCTGGTAAACCTGCATAACGGCAGGATAGAGGTGGACAGCACGCCCGGCAAGGGAAGCACTTTCACGGTAATAATACCAATGAAGAAAAAAGAGTGAAGCGATAAACCTCTGTTACGGGTATTTATGCAGGCGCAAACTTTAGTTTGCGGCCTTTACGGCGCACAGGAGAAAGATGCGCAGACTAAAGTCTGCGGCTACAAAAATAAACTCATCAGGGAGGGCTTTATAATGCAGAAAAACATACTTGTGGTGGATGACGACAGTGAAATGAGGGAGGAAATAGCCGCGGTCATACGGGACGAGGGTTTCAGGGTGGATACCGCGGGAGACGGGCCTTCCGCGAAAAAAAAGGTCGAGGGCGGCGATTTCGACGCAGCCATACTCGACCTGAAACTGCCGGGCATGACAGGCTTCGACATACTGGAATACATAAGGCAGAAAAACCTGAAGACAAAAGTTATCATAATCACCGGCAGCCTGCTGGACGACGACATGCCGGACGAGAAGCTCGGGGACGTAAAGAAAAACAAAAAGACGCTGGCAACAGCGGATTTTGTCCTGAAAAAGCCTTTTGACATCAGGACGCTTATTTACATGGTGCAGAAAGTGACGGGGAAGAAGAAGTAGAATGGAAATTTGGGAAACAGGAAGCAATAAACCTCCCCTACCCTGGGTAGAAAAGGCATATTGTGCAGCGTCAAAAATGACATCTACCCGTTCAACATCCAACCGGGATATTGAACTCTTGTTAAGGAGGGGAAATTATTTGCCCCCTTTAATAAAGGGGGATACAGGGGGATTTAAAAGTGTTTTGAATTACAAATCCCGAATTCCAACCATAAACCATTCACTATTGTTCAGGTTTATGGCCCTGTACCGGACTATGAAGGGCTGGTACAGGGATGCCAGATTATTTTAATGGAGTTTTCATGGCTGATGATACGGTAAAAGACAGGCCTTCATTATTATACAGGAACGCGTGGCTGGCCATACCGGCCGTTATCGGGGTAATTGCGGCCCTGTGGATAGCCGGCATAAAGACTGCATGGAATTCGCAGCCGCTTGTACTGCTCACCCATTACGGCGGGGTGGCTATGGATGTTTTGATTGCCGCTTCTGCGGCTTTCAGTTTTCTTGCAAACGGCCAGCTAAGCGTGCTCATGCTGGGCTGCGGCATGCTTGCGATGGCTATAGGGGCTTCCGCCATGCCTGTGGCAATGGGCATGCATGACATAGGCACGGGCTTCGCGATCTATAATACATCGGTGCTCCTGGGAGCCTTAAGCAGTTTTACAGGCGTGTTCCTTACGTCCCGCGGCAAAATCCGCTTTAACAGGCCGGGCCTGCTGCTGGCGCATATTTATATTGGCGCAATTGTATTGATGGGGCTGGTAATCCTGCTCGCTTTTTCCGGGCATATGCCGGTATTTTTCATCGAGGGACAGGGCGGCACGTTTGCCAGGGCCCTGGTGCTGGTCACAGGCGTATTTTTTATTGCGCTTACTTCAGCCCTGCTCTGGCAGGCAAACCGGCGCACGCCGTCACGGTTCTTTTACTGGTACAGCATTGGCATGGCCATGCTTGCGGCAGGCCTTGCCGGTTCCATGCTGGTTGTGGTGCAGGATTCGCCTTTGCACTGGGCCGCGCGTTGCACGCAGATTTTTGCCGTCATTTACCTGTGCGCGGGCGCGCTTGCCTCGCTGCGCGAAAACCGGGGCAAAGGAATTACACTGGAGGATATGGAATCAGCCTGGAAAGTGAAAGAGTTCCTGCTGGGGCTCAGGAAGCTTACGCTCAGGTCATTGCTGGTGCGTTACGGCCTTGCAATAGCCGCATCGGCAGCCGCAGTGGCGCTGAGGTTCGTACTGATTGCATGGGCAGGGCAGGGACTCGCGACATACATACTATTTTATCCGGCTGTCATGGCTGCGGCAATACTCGGCGGTTTCGGGCCGGGAATGCTTGCCACTCTCCTGACTGCTCTTGCGGCGGATTACTGGTTCATACCGCCTTACTGGTCATTTGCCTTATTATTGCCGGTGGACCGGCTCGGGATGGCGATTTTCATTATCATGGGCTTTTCCGTGAGCCTGCTTGCCTACATATACAGGAGGAACAGGGACAAGGCAGCGGCGTACGACAGGAACATAGCGGTGCAGGAGGGCGAGGAGCGGTTCAAGCTGGTGACCGAGAAGATCCCAACCGGCCTTATTATGACCAGGGTGGGCGATTCCAGGATTGTTTTTGCAAATCCTGCCTACCATGAAATGTTCGGGCTGAAGCCCGGCGAGCTTAACGGCATGCATGCGCCCGACCTTTACCAGGACCCTGCGGAGCGTGAAAAACTGCTGCTCGCCATGAAAGGACAGGGCTATTTAAAAGATTACCATGTAAGGTTTAAAAGGCACGACGGCAAAATATTTCCGGTTTCGCTGGACGCGCAATACACGGAATACAAGGGCGAAAAGGTGCTTCTCGGGGCTGCCGTGGACATTACCGAGCGCCTTAAGGCCGAGGAAGCGCTGCATACCGCGCTGACACGTTTTTACCTTGTCCTTTCGGGCATGCCCGACGGTGTGCTGCTGGTAACAGAGGATTCACGCGTTGAGTTTGCAAACCAGGCGTTCTGCGGCATGTTCGGCCTCAGCGATTTCCCGGATGACCTGAGAAACCTTACGGCAGGCGAAATAATAGAAAAGATACGGCCCGCCTACGCGAATGGGGAGAGCGCAGTGTCCCGAATCACGGAAATAACCGGGCAGGGAAAACCGGTAAAGGACGAGGAGGTCGGTATGCGCGGCGGACGGACCTTTCTCAGGAATTTCATCCCCATTTACCTCGGCAACAGCAGGTACGGCAGGCTCTGGGTGCATAAGGATATAACGGAGCGTAAGCAGGCCGAGAATGCGGCCAGGCAAAAGCAGGAGGAGCTCAGCGAGGCGCAGAGCATCGCCCACGTCGGCAGCTGGTACTGGGACGCGGCGACCGATGTTACCACGGGTTCGGACGAGCTGCTGCGCATATTCGGTTTTGACCCAAATACCGAGTCCATGCCCAATTTCAACAACCAGAAAGGCCTGTGCTACCCAAACAAGGACTGGGAACTGGTGAACGCGGCTGTACAGGAGACAATGCGGACCGGCAGGGGATATGAACTGGACGTCAGGGCTATACGCAGCGGCGAGCTTATATGGGTCACGACGCGCAGCGCGGTTGTGCGCGGCGCAGACGGCAGGATCACGGGCCTGCGCGGCACAGTGCAGGACATTACGGAACGCAAGCGGGCGGAAGAAGCTGTGTGGGAGAGCGAGGAAAAGTACCGCCGGCTTTTTAACAACATGACCGAAGAGGTGCATTTCTGGAAGCTTGTGCGCGATGAAGACGGGAAAATAAAGACCTGGCGGCTGGTGGACGCGAACCCGCCGGCGCAAAAGACATGGGGCAAGGCCAGGGAAGAGATAGTCGGCAAAACCACGGACGAGATTTTCGGGCCCGGCGCGGCCGAACACTACATGCCGGTGGTGCAGAAGATATTCGCCGAAATGCAGCCTTACCATTACGAGGATTATTTCCCGAACCTGGACAGGTATTTCCGTTTTACCAGCATCCCTTTCGGCGAGTATTACATCACAACAGGCGCGGACATTACCGGCTACAAGAAAGCAGAAAAGGTGCTGAAACACGACAAAGAGGAAATTGAAAAGCTCGTACAGGAGCGGACACAGGAGCTGATGGCCGCGCAAAAGGAGCTGTTCAACGCGAAGAGGCTGTCGGAGCTGGGCACGCTCGCGGCCACAATAGCGCACGAGCTGCGCAACCCGCTCGCGGCGATAAACGTGGCCGCATACAACGTCAGGAAAAAAGCAAAAAACCCGGACCTTGAAAAGCACCTGGGCAACATAGACAAAAAGGTCGTAGAGAGCAGCCAGATCATCGACAACCTGCTCGCGTACTCGCGGCCAAAGCCGCCGCACCGGGTAAAAACCGATTTACACGGCCTTATCGAAGAAACCATGGAGCAATTCAGGGAAAAGAGCAAACAGGACATAAAAGTAAGCGGGAATATCGGATCACTAAAAGGAATAATAATCGAGGCAGACCCCCTGCAAATCAAGGAAGTCCTGAACAACATACTGAACAACGCGCATGACGCAGTTTCCCCGGAAAAAGGGAAAATAGAGATCAAGGCAAAAAATGACGGCAAATCCGCCACGATTACAATCAGGGACAACGGCTCGGGCATAGAAAGGGAAAACATGACGAAAATATTTGACCCGTTTTTCAGCACAAAATCAAAAGGCACGGGCCTCGGCCTGGCTGTGTGCAGGCAGATAATGGACCTGCACGACGGCTCCATAAATATAGAGAGCGAGCCGGGCAGGGGAACGGCAGTGTCCGTCAGCCTGCCAATACAAAGGAAAAAATAGCCCATGCATGCTCCAGCGGATAAGCGCCTGTACAGGCAGGGAAAAAACACGGCATTTTGCGCAATCATATTTTTTTCGGCCGCATGCTGCGGCCTGTACGGCGCAGAACCAGCCGCGAATGCGCCGGCGCCGCAGGCAGCTGCAGCAGTTTCCACGGCAGTAATTTCACCTGAAACACAGCGGGCAGAGTCGCTCAAATATGAAAGGCAGGCCGATGCCGCGTACAAACAGCTGGCCGAAACCACGGACATGCCAAAAGCGCTGGAGCTGGCAGGCGAAGCTGTCGACAATTACAAAAAGGCAGTGGGCCTGGACGAAAGCAACGACGCGCTTGTGCACAAATACTGCATGGCAATCCAGCTGAAGTACAACCTCATAATACCGGACGGCGAGCGTGAAAGCGAAAAACAAAAAGTTTACGCAGAAACGCTCAGCCTGCTGGAAAGGCTGCATCCCGGGGAAAACAATTCGGTGTACGCGAACTACGACACGGCGCTCATGCTGATATTAAACGCGCAGTATTATATAATTTTCCAGGTGATAGGCGCGGTCAACAGGATACACGGCCTCTGCGAAAAAGTTTACAAACAGGACAAGAGCTTCGAGGATTACAGCGCAGAGGCGGCGCTCGGCAGGCTCCACTTCCTCGCGCCGGACATAATATTTTTGATAGGGTGGCCGGACAAGAACGAGTCAAAAACGTTTCTCGAGGAGGCGCTGAAAGACAACCCGGATTCGCTGCTGGTAAAGTTTTTCCTGGCAGAGACCCTGTACATTACCGGCGAAAAGGACGAGGCAATTAAGTACTACAGGGAGGTCGTTGCTGCAGTGCCAAGGCACGGCATAAATTATTTCGAGGACAGGAAGACGCAGCGCAACTGCGCAATCAGGATGAAAGAGCTCGGCATACAATGATTCAACCCCGGTTTTGGCGTGCACTTATACCCCCTTTAATAAAGGGGCAAGGGGGTTTTATGCTTTGCTTTCAATTGCCGTGTTTTCGAATCCCAAATTCCAAATCCCGAATTCCAAATGGCTTTAGCGGAATTCCAAATTCTTGAATAGATGACTGAATTTACCAGCAAAAGAGGTGATGAAAATGGCAAAAACAGCGGCAAAGACAGCGGAAAAGAAAGCGGCAAAGCCGGATCTAAAGGCTTTCCAGGAGGAAGTAAGGCAAAAGGCCGAAGAAGCCTACAAAAAGAGGACGGCTGCCAACAAGCCCGGTGATTCGACGTCGGACTGGCTCGAGGCTGAAAAGCAGGTAAAGAAAAAATACGGGATGTAGGGCCAAGGGACAGCAGGATACCCGCGAGCAGCTTTACGCCTGCTTCCGGGTATACGGACTCATAGGAAGAAAAAAGCCTTTTAACTTAAAACTGAGAATTGAAAATTGAAAATTTCTTTGAGGGCAGGCCTTTATCCCCCATTCCCATCAATAACCCCCCTTTGGCCTGCCCTCTTTCGAATTTCAAAAAACCTTGAAAAACCCCATTTGTAGTAGTATATTTGTTATAACAATTGTCAATTAAGAGTTTTCAATGTTCAATTAAGGCAGTTTAATTGATAATTGAGAATTGGGAATTGAAAATTTTTGGATATGGAGTTTATATGGACAAGGAACAGGCAAGGCAAAACCTGATAGACAAGGTGCCGGAATGAAAGAAACAAACAAAATGAAAGGATTACGGGCGAAAAAATGAAGAAGGAAAAATATTCAAAAAAAGCTGCAGTATCAAAAATAAAACCCCATGATATATATAAACGTATACGGGAAATAATAGAAAATTCCAGGGGTAATATAGCGCGCGCGATAAATAATGAGATGGTTACGGCATACTGGAACATAGGCAAAGAAATAACATAAGAGGAGCAAAGGGGCAGAAGCAGGGCCGGTTACGGGCAAAAACTCCTTGAAACACTTGCTGTGCGGCTGTCTGCTGATTACGGAAAAGGATTTGACTCCGGTAATTTATGGAATATGCGCAGATTTTATCAGCTGTATCCAATTCCCGACGCACTGCGTCGAGAATTGAGCCGGACGCATTACCGCATTTTGCACCGCAGCATGAATTTTAAAGGAGCATGACAATGAAAGATTTTACGCTTCGGGAATATAAAAAATTTTATAAAGAAATCAGGGCGAGAATAATATCAGCAAAGATCAGCGCCGCAAAATCGGTCGACAGGGAAGCTATTGCCATGTACTGGGATATAGGAAAAGGGATTGTTGAAAAACAGGATAAAAATAAATGGGGGGATAAGGTTGTTGAACAGCTTTCGAAAGATTTGGTACGGGAATTCGGCAACAATCATGGGTTTTCGCCGTATAATCTTTGGAAAATGAGGCAATTCTATCTTGAATACAGGAACAAGCCAATTCTGTCACGACTCGTGACAGAATTAGGATGGGCTAAAAATATCCTGATTATGCAGAAGGTAAAAGAGGAAAAAGAAAGAGTATTTTATATGAAATCCTGTATTCAATATGGCTGGACGGCAGATGTTCTTTTAAACCAAATAAATGCCGATGCGTATGCCCATTCTCTTAAAGCCGGGAAGCAGAATAACTTTGTAAAATCCATGCCCGCGCACCTTGCGGAACAGGCCGATGAGTCAATGAAGAGCGTATATAACCTGGGTTTTCTCGGCATCACAAAGCCTGTGCTGGAGAGAAAACTCGAAAGCAGGCTCGTAGAAAAGGTAAAGCACTTCATGCTTGAGCTTGGAGCCGGGTTTTGTTTCATGGGCAACCAGTACAGGCTTGAACTCGACGGAACAGAGTATTTCATAGACCTTCTGTTTTTTAACCGCAAGCTGAAATCCCTTGTTGCTGTGGAATTAAAGACAGGCAAATTCCAGCCGGAGTACGCGGGAAAAATGGATTTTTACCTGAACCTGCTTAATGACCAGGCAAAATATAAGGATGAAAACCCGGCTATAGGCATCATACTTTGCGCCGACAAGAGCAGGATAACCGTGGAATATGCCCTGAAGAGCGCGAAAAATCCCATGGGCGTGGCTGAATACAGGCTGACCAGCAGGATGCCGGAAGAATTGAAAATGATACTGCCCCCTGAAAAAGAACTAAAAGCCGGAATTGAGAAAGAACGTGATGATTTTATGCTTGAAGAAGAAGCGGCGAAATACGGGAGTTAAAAAAATTATCAATTAAGAATTGTCAATTTTCAATTAGGGAGAAAAGATGCAAAAAAAGGATATACTGGACAGATGCCAGAAATATGCGCTTAATATAATAAAACTTTACAAGGACCTTTAGAAAAGCAGCGAGGGCAGGATAATAGGAAAGCAGTTGCTGCGCTCAGGCACATCAATAGGTGCGAACGTGAACGAAGCGCAATCCGGCCAGAGCAAGGCGGATTTCTTAAGCAAGATGTATATAGCATATAAAGAAGCGAGGGAATCATTATACTGGCTGAAGTTGGTGGTAGAAGGAAAGATATCATGCTCGGAAATGCTAAATGATACGCTTGGAGAAACAGAACAATTGATTAAAATATTGGCATCTATTATCGTATCAACTAAGAAAGGAATGGCAAAATAATTATCAATTAAGGTAATTTGTTTTTTCATTGAAAATTGGAAATTGAGAATTGGAAATTGCTTAAAATCCCGAATCCCGAATACCAAATTATTGAATAGGTGGTTATATGGACAAGGAACAGGCAAGGCAAAACCTAACTGGAGCACCAAAACTGCACTTGAGTGCATATCATATGCGACGTCCGCTGAAGCAGAGGCGCAAGCGGATAAAGCTTGTGGACAGGTTCAGGGCGGAAGTTGAATCAGGCAAGACCAATGACTGCAGGCTAATAATGATAAATGCTATGCCGACTATTATGTCGACAAGTAAGATAATTTTGGGCGGGATTTACAAAAAATACCTTAAGAATAAGCTTAATATTGGAGTAGTATTAAATAAAGCCATGTCGACAGCCGATAATTTGTTGACAAAACTGGTAAATTTGTGTAACATTACGACTGAACTTATGAATATCTGCTCCCCACTTGATTACCGAAAGGTCTCAGGTGGGGTTATTTTTTTATATGGGGGTCAATATGATTCAGGAGCCTGAAGAAAAATTTGCATGTGTATTTTTTGACGGACAAAACCTGATAGACAAGGTGCCGGAATGAACGATAACAGGCATAAAAATAAGCTTACAAAAAAAGAGATTGATATGATTATCAGGGAGGGTGAAGGAGCAACTATTGAATTCAAGGAAACGTATACTCCAAAAATAGCGGAGACAATAACGGCTTTTGCAAACGGCAGAGGCGGCAGCATAATATTCGGCGTTACCGACGACGGCAGGATTACAGGCTGCGAATTGACCAATAAACAAAAGGCGGAAATTACCGGCCTTGCCAGGAATTGCAGCCCATGCATAGATGTCAGTGTCAGCCAGGCAGGGAAAACAGCAGTGGTTACGGTTCCGGAAGGGAAGGAAAAGCCGTATTACTGTTCGGGCGGGTATTACAGGAGGCTTGATGCCGTGACGCAGAAGATGAACGCGGCGGAAATAAAGGACATGTACAGGGAGAATATAGGCGTCTCTTTTGAAGAGCTGGTAAACGGCAAAGTCACGATAAAAGATATTTCCGTTGATAAAATCAGGGAATTTATCACGGAAGCAGGCGTCCGGCTCAGGGTGGCGCGGTCAAACATGCTTGAGTTTTTGCAGAGCCTGAACCTTGCCGACGGGCCGAAAATAAAGAACGCCGCCGTGCTGATGTTCGCAAAGGATGTCGGGAAGTTTATACCGCAATCCCAGATTTCCCTTCTTCTTTTTAAGGACCACGACAAAGTTGAATTTATAGACAGGAAGCAGATAAGGGCGTGCCTTTTTGACCAGTTTAAGGAAGCCATGGCATTTTCCGAAAAACACCTGAACCGCAGGTCAAAAATTGTGGGAGTGAACAGGATAGACACATACGAGCTTCCCATAGAAGCGGTAAGGGAAGCGGTTGTAAACGCGATAATCCACAGGGATTATTCGGTAGCGGGCACGGATATTACGGTGGAGATATATCCCGATACTTTTGAAGTATCAAATCCGGGAGGCCTGCCGGCCGGAATCCTGCCCGAAGAACTCGGGAAAAAATCCATAAGGCGGAACGAACTGCTTGCTGATATGTTTTTCAGGCTGGATAAGATAGAAAAGACAGGCACGGGAATCAGGAGAATCAAAGAAGCCGTAAGAAAAGCAGGGCTAAAGGAACCCGGCTTTGAATCAACGGGTTTCTTTACTGTAAAATTCCAACTGCCTAAAGAATTTGAAGGCTCGGGCGCCGGCGTTGCTTCCGGTGCTGGAAATGCCGACGGCACAGGCACGACGCCGGGGTTTGGCTATATTGACGGCACTGGTGACAGTATTACCCCGGGAGAAAAGGTAGTAAGAAAAGGTGGTAAGAAAAGGTGGTATGTAAAAGGTGGTATGAAAAAGTTCGGGGAAAAGTTCGGGGAAAAGTTCGGGGAAAAGTTCGGGGAAAAGTTGCTTGTAACTGCATGGCTTATGAAAGAGGACAAGTATATATCAATACCGGTAATAGCGGAAAAACTGAAAATAAGCACAAGGGCTGTAGAAAAGTATATTGTAAAGTTGAGGCAAAAAAGAATTATTGAAAGAGTTGGCGGAGCAAAGGGTGGACATTGGAAAGTTAATATTTAGGCAAAATCCGATATTTGATAGAGTATTATGAAAAGTATCTGGAAAGGGTTGGGTAGAAACTGTGGAGAAAACTAGGGAGAAAACTAGGGAGAAAATAATTGAACTTGTGAAAAATAACCCTCAAATTACCACATCGGAAATAGCTGAAATTGCAGGGATAAGTATTAAAGGCGTTGAATGGAATATGAAAAAGCTTCGTGAAGGCAAATTTATAAAGCGCGTCGGGCCTGACAAGGGCGGGCACTGGGAAGTGGTTGGGAAGTGAGGAGAAGAGGGTCGGAAGAGCAGAGGGCCGGAGGATCAGAGGGTTGGAAGTTTGGCAAAGACAGAGGCTGGAGTTTTGAACGGAAATCCCGAATTCCAAATTCCAAATTATTGAATGGAGTTTTACATGGATAAAGAACAGGCAAAACAAAACCTAATAAAGCTTGTGGACAGGTTCAGGGCGGAAGTTGAAATGATTTAATTTTTATTGCGTTTCGGAATTCCAAATTCTAAATCGCAAATTGTTGAATTGAAATAGGAGGCGGTTATGAAAAAAAATATTGCAGTTATTCTGATTTTATTTTGTATTTCCGCCTTTATTTACCCTGCTAACGATGATGATGCTGTCAAGGATTTATCTGGCGGCATCAATAAAATCAAAGCAGGCGATTATGAAGGGGCAATAAATGATTTAAACCAGGCAATTAAAATAGATCCCGGGTTTGGGATGGCTTATTTGTTCCGCGGGGTTGCCAAATACCGTATGAGTGATTTTGAAGGGGCCATCAAGGACGACAGCAAGGCAATCGAGCTTAACCCCAAATACGCGCAGGCTTTTGCCAACCGCGGCAGCGCAAAAGCAAGCTTAAAGGATTTCACGGGCGCAATCAAGGATTTCAATAAGGCAATAGCGCTCGACCCGAAGAACGCGGGCGCTTATGCATCCCGCGGATACCTCGAAAATGAAATGGGCGACAAAAAAGACGCAGTTAAGGATTTAAATAAAGCCGGCAAACTGGGAGATAACAATGCATACGATACGCTTAAAAAGATTCATTGAAATTTTTTGGAATCCCAAATGCCAAATTCCAAATGCCAAATGGTTTTATATGGACAATCTGGTTTATGAATTTTATGGGATAACGGAAGAGGAAAGGAAGATAATAGAAAATGGATAATATAATACAAAACGACATTAAAAAGTTATTCATTATCGGTGCAGGAGCGAGCGCAGATGCAGGTATTGCGACAAGTAGAAATTTATTTCGAGAAGTTATTCTTGAAGCTATCAAAAATGACGATGGTTTTGGTCTTGAGAGAAAAGCCGATTTGATTATCGAAAGATTAAAAAAATTTTATCCAAATTTTAAATTTAGCATAAATGATACATGGCCCGATTTTGAAAAATATTTTGATATGGTATATAACTTTAATAAAGCGAAAGATTTTATAAGTTTGGATTTTAATAAGGATAAAGAATTAAAAGGTCTTGTTGAGGGCATAGACAATGATGCAATGGAATTATTATATTGGTATTTGTTTACTGCCTGTTGGAATTGGGCTGGACAAAGGTCAAATAACTATTTAAAAATGTTTATTAATAAAGAATTGAATAGAATTGATGACGAAATCGCAGTAATAAGTCTTAATTACGAATGGCTTTTTGAGCGTATTTGGCTTTTGAGTTCTAAAAAAGTCGACGAAAAATTTTGGGGAGACCGCGTCGAACACGCAAATATGCCTCAAATCTATAATCCACAATTTGAATTTCCGTTATTTAAGCCACATGGCTCTGCTAATTTAATAATAGTTAATAAAAATGATGAAATAGAAATAACAATGCCATATGGATTTTCTGTTAATAATAACGAAAATAGAACGAGTAAATTAAAGATAAATGAATTTTTTGAAGACTGGAAAGTCATAGATAAAGAAGATGATTATAAACTTTGTTATTGCGCTGTACCAATAGATTCAGAAAATTCAAATTTTAAAACAAAATTAAAAGATTTGATTCCGGGTTTTATTCCGCCAATAGGGATAAAAGGAGCAATTGGTCCAGATGTTCTAATTAAGTTATTAGGTGAAAAAACCCCTAAATATAATTTATTATGTAAATATATTAAAAATCAACTTGAAAGAAGCGTGCAAAGCATATATGGAGTTAAAGAAGAAATATGGCTTGTCGGGACAAACCTAATGATAGATCCATATTTATTTGATCATGTTAGATTGAAAAAAATAATAAATCCATCTATAAAAATAAAATTTATTTCTCCGGAAGAATTAGATGCGAATAAATTAGTAAAAGAACTAAAGGAAATTGAATTTTATAATGGGACTTTGGCAAGTTATTCGGATTTAATAGAACGCAAAGAAGAACCTAAATTTAAAAAAATTACTTGTTGAAATTTGGTGCTATATATTTTTTGCATTAAAGTCCGTGGTCGAAGGAGGTAATAATGGGAGATATTTCTGAGGAAAGAATCGTAGAGAATATAAAAAATGAACTTATAAAATATTCTCCACAAATAAAAACTCGAATAATAGAAAAAGTTATTTTAGCGGCTCTTGGCAGCATTCCTTGGGTAGGATCTTGCATAAGCACATTTGCTACATTAAAAACTGAAGAAGGTTCAATTAAAACTGACAACCTACATACAAAGTGGCTCGAAGAACATGAAAACAAATTAAAACAATTAATCTCAACGCTTTCAGAAATTGAGAAGAGGTTTATGTCTTTAGGAGAACAAATTGACGAAAGAGTTAATAGTGAAGATTATCTAAACTTGGTAAGGAAATCCTTCAAAGCTTGGGATGATGCTGATACTCAAGAAAAGCGTAATTATGTTGCAAACATTCTTTCGAATTCTGCAGGAACTAAATTATGTTCTGACGATGTTATTAGATTATTTATTGATTGGATAAGGATATATCATGAAATTCATTTTTCTGTAATTCGCTCAATATTCAAAACGCCGGGAATAACTAGATATGGAATGTGGTTTGAATTACACGGAGAAGATATTCCTAGAGAAGATTCTCCGGAAGCCGACTTATTTCGTTATATTATTCGAGAACTAAGTACAGGTGGGGTTATTAGGATAGCTCGTAATACAACCGAAGACGGCAAATTTTTAAAACAACGACCAGCAAAATCTTCATCTCGTGAAGCTTCGCATACTATGGAATCAGCTTTTGAAGATACTAAACAATACGTACTGACAGAGTTGGGAAAACAATTTGTTCATTATACAATGAATGAAGTTGTTACGAGAATTGGAGAAAGCTAACTTGAACCTTACCGCACAAAATATTTACGATTTATATGTCCCGTCGGAATGCGAGAAACGCCTTTATTTCAGATTTCACGGTGAGAAAGAAACGGAGACTGACCCGTTCCAGGAGGTGCTTTTCGACCTCGGCAAAAGATACGAGCAGGAGCATTTGAAAACCCTGACAGGGGTTATTGACTTGTCTTCTGTGCCTGTTGACGACAGAATCAATGAAACAAAAAAAGCCATAGAAAACAAAGCGCCTGTGATATACCAGGGCGCTTTGAGGGTTTCAGGGCCAAAGGACGGCAAAGAAATAACTATAACAGGAGTTCCTGATTTCATAATTCTATCCGGCGATTCATATATTATACGCGACTGCAAGCTTGCGAGAAAAATAGACGAAAAAGAAGGACGGCACGTGGAAATCATAAAACAACTCAGGATATACGGTTATTTGTTCGAGAAAAGCATAGGCAAAAAACCTGCCGGGCTTGAGGCATTGCTGGGAACAGGAGGAACAGCGGCTATAGTTTATGACAATGGGAAAGAGGCGAGGGATGAGCTTGGAAAAATCCTGAAGATAATTTCGCAGCCATCAACCCCGTATTCGCCGGTGGGCTGGTCGAGGTGCGGCGGCTGCGGGTTCAGGCCGATATGCTGGGACGCGGCTGTGAAAGAAAAAAACGCCGCGATTATTCCTGACGTGGACAAGGGGACTGCTATTGGCTTACGGGTTAGCGGAGTAAATGCAATAGATGAACTGCTGCAAAAGTTCGACATAACAAAATTAAGCGCTCTCGAGCGTCCATGGGGCGGCGGGTTCCAGCGTGTAGGCAAAAAGGCCGGCAAAATACTTGAACAGGCCGGGGTAATAAAGACCGGCAGGCATAAATGGATTGAAAAAATTGTGATACCGGCTTCGGATAACTACGTGATGTTCGACATCGAAGGAATGCCGCCATATCTTGACGCAGTGGAATCAATGTACTTGTGGGGAATAAAGGTTTACGGGAAAAATCCTGGAACATATATGCCTGCGCTCGCGCCTATTGAGCAGGCTGGCGACAAAAAAGGATGGGAAATATTCCTGGCAAACTGCAAAAAGCTGTTCGCGGAATACGGCGACATACCTTTCGTCCATTATGCCCACTATGAAAAGACAAAACTCAAGCTTTATACCGAAAGATACGGCGACCCGGAAGGCATCTCCGCAAGAGTGGAAAGAAATCTTTTTGACCTGTTTACGGCTGCGCGCAAGGCAGTTATACTTGCCGCGCCGAGCTATAGCCTGAAGGTCGTGGAGCAGCTTGCCGGGTTTAAACGGACACAGGACGAATACGGCGGTTCATGGGCAATGGCGCAGTATATAAAAGCCGTGGAAACCCGGGACTCGGCAGAGCGCGATAATCTTATGAAGACCATACAAGTGTACAATGAGGAAGATTTAGAGGCCATGTGGCGGACAATGCAGTGGCTGAAAAATGAAGGAAAAAATTAAAGCAACTTACAAAGGGGAGATTTCATTATGAATATCTCAATTTCCAAAGTTAGGCCAGAAATTTTCAGAACAGTTTTTCTATAACTATATGCTTATCCATCTACGCAGAACACCACGGGCAATGCCAGTGATTGAATGTGTTCTGCTTCGCCGGACGTCGCATATTATATGAATTCGAATTTAGTAATCCGACTAATTAGTATTTCCCAGCGAGGCCGAGTTGAGCCGGGTTTTGACTGGTACACGGCCTTTGGCCATGGGGCTCCAGTTATTATTGCAATAGCGGTTTTAATATTATCCGGCCTTACGTTTTTACTCCTTAAGAAATTTTTACGGCATGAAAAACCGATAATGCCGCAACTTGCAAGTTTTCCCGTCGCAGCAAAGGAGCTCTGGGCGGACGGCAGGATGGAAGAGCGGAAGATTGGAAGGTCAGAGGGTTGGAGGGATGGAAGGATGGAGGAGCGGAGGATTGGAGGAGCAGAGGATTAGAGGAGCGGAAGTTCGGCAGGTACTAAACGGGGGTTTCAAAGGGTCAAATTGGTGAGACTCTCACCAAAAACACCGAGAAACACACCAAAGCAGATTATTATAGCCTGAGTGGGCTGTAAATGGCCAGCTAATTTTATAAACAGTTTATAAAAACCATGGATTAGGGGGTTGTAAGGGAGGATATTTTATCCCCCCGGGGGTAAAATCCGGGGTTAAGGGTGGAGTTTTACGAACAGTTCGTAAAAACCATGCCTGTAAGGGTAGCAATCCCAGTGCAATGCACTGAATTCAGGCCGGTATAGGGGTAGCAACATGT